>ERZ773104.34-NODE-34-length-183060-cov-12.072714_pt1 | contig 183060 bp, 231 predicted proteins | sample MGYA00511920_ERZ773104 | MGnify/ENA primary metagenome ERZ773104 (study PRJEB29015, sample SAMEA2737857) | human gut metagenome | biome: human gut; feature: human-associated habitat; material: faeces | place: China | collected 2012 ... | reverse complement strand
CCCACAAAGCATTGTGCGCCGCACCCATCAGCATGGGCCGGGGTTAGACTCCCGTTGGGCTGTGCCAGCAGCCGTCCGTTTTGCCTCTTTATTATGCGATAAAATTTAGTTAGTTTTTCTATGTGTCGCATTTCTGCGAAAGGGAGGTGCATCATGACTTGTGAAAAACAGGTTCAGATAAAAGATAAGTTTTGCCTTACGATTGACGAGGCAGCAGAATATTTCAATATTGGCGAGAAAAAGCTGAGAAAAATTGTTGCTGATTATATAGACTCCGGATTTGTGATCCAGAACGGAGTGAAGGTGCTGATTAAGCGGAAACGCTTTGAGGATTTCTTGGAAGATATAACGGCATTATAACTTCAACCTGTGACTGGCGCACAAAAAGGAAAAATCAAGCATATTTGAACATCGTGCAAAGCGGAGATTGTGTGTACCTCTTTAACTAAATATAGAAAATGAGCCTTGAGCATGATATAATGTTTGTATATCGTGTGCGAGGCTCTTTTTTATGGAAAGGAGCACGGTCATGAGCGGTAAAAGACGAGATAACAAGAACCGCATTCTTCGTAATGGAGAGAGCCAACGCAAAGATGGACGATATGCTTTCAAATATGTCGATGCCAATGGGCAGGTGCAATTTGTTTATAGCTGGAAACTTGAAAAGACTGATAAAACGCCAACGGGAAAACGTGATGATATTTCTCTGCGTGAAAAGGAGAAGATGATCCAGAGAGATTTGTATGACGGGATTGTTCCAAACGGCGGTGAAATGACGGTCCTCCAGCTCGTAGAGAAATATGTGCTGCAAAAGACAGGGGTTCGCCATAATACCGAAGCAGGATATAAAACGGTAATCAACATTATCAAGAAGGATAGCTTTGGTAAGCAGCGGATTGACAGAGTAAAGATATCCGATGCGAGAGCTTGGCTTATCAAGCTGCAGAAGGATGGCAGGAGTTATAGTTCCATTCATTCCATCCGTGGTGTTGTGAGACCTGCATTTCAGATGGCGGTCGATGATGATTTGTTACGCAAAAATCCATTTGAGTTTCAGCTTGCTACGGTTATTGTCAATGACAGCGTAACAAGAGAAGCAATTACACGAAAACAAGAACGAGTATTTTTAGAGTTTGTAAAGAACGATAAGCATTTTTCAAAATACTATGAGGGTATCTATATCCTGTTCAAAACTGGACTTCGTATTTCTGAGTTCGTTGGGCTGACGACCCAGGACATTGATCTGAAAAAGCGAACGATTGATGTGAACCATCAGTTGCAGCGGACCCGGACGATGGAGTATGTGATTGAGGATACAAAGACCAATGCCGGTACGAGGGTTCTTCCTATGACGGATGATGTTTACGAGTGCTTCAAGAGCATTTTGGAAAACAGACCGAAGCCAAAGGTGGAGCCGATGATTGGTGGAAGAATGGGTTTTCTGTATCTGGATAAGAACGACCGTCCAATGGTAGCCATGCACTGGGAAAAATACTTCCAGCATATTTGCCAGAAGTACAATAACCTTTACAGAGTGCAAATGCCAAAGGTCACGCCTCATGTGTGCAGGCACACTTATTGTTCTAACATGGCTAAGAGTGGCATGAACCCTAAAACCCTACAATACCTCATGGGACATTCGGATATCGGAGTTACCTTGAACACCTACACCCATCTGGCCTTTGAGGACGCCGAAAACGAGCTGAAACGGGTCGTAAATGGCGAGTAGTAAAACCGTGAAATCGAGATCAAATTACTACTTTTTGTACTACTTTTGGGGTCAAAGATATACCAACTTATGCTACGATATGCCACGGCAACAAAGAAATGCCAATCACCTAAAAACCTTGATATATCAAGGAAATCAAGCAAAATCAAGGAGTTTAAGATAGATGATTAAAATACTTTTCATTTGCCACGGCAACATCTGCCGTTCCCCCATGGCGGAATATCTTTTCCGCGACATGGTAGAAAAACGCGGACTTTCCGCTCAATTCCATATTGCATCCGCCGCAACGAGTCGCGAGGAAATCGGCAACGGAGTCTATCCCCCGGCAAAACGCAAGTTGGCATCTGTCGGCATTTCCTGCAATATGCACCACGCAAGGCAGGTAACGAAGGAGGATTATGCCGCCTATGACTATCTTCTGGTTGCGGAGCGGTACAACATTCCCAATTTAATGCGGCAGATCAAGGAGGACCCTGACCATAAGGTTTATCGTCTGCTGGATTTCAGCAGTCGCCCCAGAGATATTGCCGACCCTTGGTATACCGGTGATTTTGATATCACATATCATGACATTATAGAGGGTCTGGAGGGCTTTCTGGCATATCTGCAAAAAGAAGGCAAGCTATAACAAGAAAGACGATAAGATTTTCACATCCTATCGTCTTTTTTTCTTATTCCTTCCCATCAAACCGAATGACGGTTCCATATTTTATATTTCTTTCCCGAAGCTTCCGATCAATTTCCTGCTTCAATTCCTCATTCGGGCGTTTCGCTTCATAAGGCACCATCAGGTCGAACACCAGATTTTTCTGTTCCTTGCCGCCGACGATGCGGAAGCAGTGCATCGTCACCGCAGGGTCAATTTCATGGATAATCTCCTGTGTCACCTGCCGCATTTCATTCCATTCCGCATCATTCACCAAAATGGGATCATAATGAATCACCAAATGGACATTCAACTCCCGCAAAGCCCTGCTTTCTAACTCATCAATGATGTCGTGCCCCTCCAGAGAGTACAAATCCGCATTGACCTCTGCATGAATCGAAGCAAAGCATTTCCCCGGGCCATAATCATGAATCAGCAAATCATGCACACCCAGAATTTCGTCCGGTGCTGTCACCAGTTCCTTGATTTTCTCAATTAAATCCGGCTGCGCCTGTTCCCCAAGCAGCGGAGAAATCGTTTCTTTTACGATATTCACACCCGAATGGAGAATAAACACCGCAACCAGCAGACCAATGTAACCGTCAATCTTAATGCGAAACAGAAATCCCACGAAACACCCCAGCAGAACCGCCGCCGTTGTAATTACGTCATTGCGGCTATCCACCGCGGTTGCCTCCAGGGTAAGAGAGTGAATCCGTTTCCCCAGGCTACCGAAAAAGAAGGACATCCACAGCTTTACCAAAATAGAGCCAACCAGAATGACAACTGTCAGCGCAGAGAAATCCACTGCCTCCGGATGAATGATCTTTTCCACGGAGGATTTCACCAGCTCCACGCCGATAACCAGAATCAGCACTGCCACCATCAGCCCCGAAAGATATTCATATCTGGCGTGTCCATAGGGATGGTCTGCGTCCGCAGGCTGCTGTGCCAGACGAAAGCCAAGGAGCGTCACCACAGAGGAGGATGCATCCGAAAGGTTATTCACCGCATCGGCAACAATCGCAACCGAGCCGGACAGAAGCCCTGCCACAAGCTTGCCGAAAAACAGAAGCCCATTGCAGAAAATGCCGACCACGCCTGCCAGCTTGCCTACATCAGTACGCACCTGCGTATTCTCCGCATCCGTATAATTTTTTACAAAAAGCCTTAACAAAAGCCCTGTCATACCCACTTCCCCCAATTTTTTCATCTTCTTTTTTCATCAGGTTATCGTATTATCATATCACTTTGAAAAGCGAATTACAACCACAAACCACCGCAACTCTGCACAAAAAAGCCCCCTATTCCTTTTTCGGAACAGGGGAACTGTTTGATTGCTTTTCTCTTAATCTTCTTTAAAGAAGTCCTTCATTTTTTTGGAAAAGGATTTTTTCTCCTCCTTAGGAGCCTCTGCTTCTGTCGCTGCCTTAGGTGCCTCCCCATAGAACTGACGCAGCAAATCCTTCTGTCTTTCGCTCATATCTGTAGGGATTTTTACCTTCAATGTTACAATCTGATTCCCTCTTACCTTAGGATTTCTCAGATTCGGCACACCCACGCCACGCAGGGTTACGACTGTATCGGGCTGTGTACCGGGTTTGACGGTATATTTCTCCTCACCATCAATGGTCTTAATCGTGATTTCACCGCCCAGTGCCGCCTGCACGAAGGTAATGGGTACATCACAATAAATATCATAACCCTTACGCACAAATACACGGTTCGGCTGTACATAAACCGTTACGAGCAAATCGCCGTAGCCGCCGCCGTTTTCACCGATTTCGCCCTTGCCCGCCAGACGAATGGTCTGCCCGTTATCAATACCCTTGGGTACGTTGACCTCGTATTTCTTTGTTTTACGCACCTTGCCGCTGCCATGGCAGGTATTGCAGGGGTCCTTCACAACCTTACCCGTACCGCCGCACTTGGAACAGGTTCTTACGGAGGTTACAGAGCCAAACATGGACTGCTGCATCACTCTCTCCTGCCCTGTCCCGTGACAGGTCGGGCAGCTTTCGGGATGACTACCTGCCTTCGCGCCTGTACCATGGCAGGTTTCACATTCATCATAAATTGCAATGGAAATTTCTTTTTTGCAGCCAAAAACTGCCTCCTCAAAGGTCAGCTGGATGCTTACGTTTACATCCTTCCCGCGTCTGGGGCCGTTTCTTTTCGCTCCGCCGCCGCCAAAGCCGCCGAAGCCGAACATACTGCCGAAGATATCGCCCAAATCGCCCATATCAAAGCCTTGGCCGCTATAGAAGCCGCCACCGCCGCCCATGCCGCCCTGTTCAAAGGCCGCATGACCGAACTGGTCATACTGCGCACGCTTCTGGCTGTCGCTCAGAACCTCATACGCTTCGTTGACTTCCTTGAATTTTTCTTCTGCATCTTTATCCCCGGGATTCTGGTCAGGATGGTATTTTACTGCCATCTTACGGTAAGCCTTTTTCAGCTCCGCATCTGTGGCATCCTTCTTTACGCCCAGTACCTCATAATAATCTCTTTTATTTGCCAACTCACTCACCACCTTGCCGGGGATCTTCCCCTATGCTATCTTAACAGCAAAGCAGGATGCCCTGCCCTGTCGGTAGGCACCCTTGCTTTTTGTTTATTTCTGTCAATTAGATTTCTTTCCCGTCACCGTCTACCACATCGGAGTCGCCGCCCTGTGCAGCTTCGCCCTGTGCAGCCTGTGCCTGCTGATACAGCTTTTCGGAAAGCTTGTAGAATTCCTGCTTCAGGCTTTCTGTTGCAGCCTTTACATTTTCTGTATCTGTATCTGTCATTGTTTCGGGTGCCAAATCCTTTACCGTATCTTTCAGCTTTGTCAGCTCTGCTTCTACTGTGGATTTATCAGCACCGTCCAGCTTATCGCCCAGCTCTTCGATTGCCTTTTCTGTCTGGAAAATCAGAGAGTCTGCTTCGTTTTTCGCATCGATTGCTTCTTTTCTCTTTCTGTCGGCTTCTGCGAACTGCTCTGCCTCTTTGACAGCCTTATCGATTTCATCCTCACTCAGGTTAGAGCCTGCTGTGATTGTGATTTTCTGTTCCTTGCCTGTGCCCAAATCCTTAGCAGATACGTTTACAATACCGTTTGCATCGATATCGAAGGTTACTTCAATCTGAGGCACACCTCTTCTTGCGGGAGCGATACCGTCCAGCTTGAACTGACCCAGTGTCTTGTTATCCTTTGCCAGAGGTCTTTCCCCCTGTACAACATGGATATCAACAGCTGTCTGGTTATCCTCTGCGGTAGAGAAGATCTGTTTTTTATTTGTGGGGATGGTTGTGTTTCTGTCAATCAGCTTTGTTGCAACGCCGCCCAGAGTTTCAATACCCAGAGACAGAGGCGTTACATCCAGCAGCAGGATAGAGCCTGCGCCCTCATCGCCTGCCATCTTACCACCCTGAATTGCTGCACCGACTGCAACACATTCATCGGGGTTAATGCCCTTAAAGGGCTCCTTGCCTGTGTATTTCTTTACTGCATCCTGTACGGCAGGGATTCTTGTGGAACCGCCAACCAGCAGAACCTTATCGATTTCGCCTGTGGACAGACCTGCATCAGCCAGTGCCTGTTTTACGGGGCCCATGGTGCTTTCTACCAGGTCATGTGTCAGTTCGTCAAATTTTGCTCTTGTCAGTGTGATATCCAGATGCTTCGGGCCATCCTGATTCATTGTGATGAAAGGCAGGTTGATGTTTGTGGAGGTTACTGTGGACAGCTCCTTTTTCGCCTTTTCTGCTGCTTCTTTCAGTCTCTGCATTGCCATTTTATCCTTAGACAAATCCATGCCTTCTGTTTTCTTGAATTCATCTACCAGGAAGTTAATCACTCTCTGGTCGAAATCATCGCCGCCCAGATGTGTGTTACCGTTTGTAGCCAGAACCTCGATAACACCGTCACCGATTTCGATGATGGAAACGTCGAAGGTACCGCCGCCCAGGTCATAAACCATGATTTTCTGTTCGTTTTCGTTATCCAGACCGTATGCCAGTGCTGCGGATGTGGGTTCGTTGATGATACGCTTTACATCCAGACCTGCAATTTTGCCGGCATCCTTTGTTGCCTGTCTCTGAGAGTCATTGAAGTAAGCAGGAACAGTGATAACTGCCTCTGTTACGGTTTCACCCAGATAAGCCTCTGCGTCTGCTTTCAGCTTCTGCAGAATCATAGCAGAGATTTCCTGAGGAGAATATGCCTTGCCTTCAATGTTTACCTTATAATTTTCGCCCATGTGGCTCTTGATGGAAGAAATAGTGTTGTCAGGATTTGTAATTGCCTGACGTTTTGCTGTTTCACCAATCAGTCTTTCGCCGTTTTTTGCAAAGCCGACAACAGAGGGTGTCGTTCTTGCACCGTCGCTGTTTACGATAACAACAGGCTGACCGCCTTCCATTACTGCTACACAAGAGTTTGTTGTACCTAAGTCAATACCAATAATTTTTCCCATAATCAATTCCTCCTAAAAGAACATTGTTCGTTTTTATTTTGTACTCAGTTTGCCACCTTAACCATACTGTGGCGAATCACCTTATCTTTATACTTATAGCCCTTCAGCATTTCCAGAATGACTTCGTTTTCACCATAGCTTTCGTCATCCTCATGCGCAACTGCCGCGTGCAGGTTGGGGTCGAATTTCTCGCCCAGTGCCTTGATTTCCTCCACGCCCATACTGTGCAGGATTTCCCGGAACTGCACCAGAGTCATTTTCACGCCCTTGAAGAAAGCATCGTCCGCATCGACCTTTCCTTCCTGTACCGCAACGGCACGTTCCAGATTGTCGATAACTGTCAGAAGCTTTTCAATGGTACTTCTTACGCCGTCATCATACATCACGGCTTTTTCTTTTATTGTACGCTTGCGGAAGTTATCAAATTCCGCCAGTGTTCTTTGATATTTGTCCAGATTATCCGCAGCCTGCTGTTCCAGCTTCGCGATTTTTTCTGCCGTTTCATCCACAGCATCCGGAATCTCTTCCGCCTGAACTGCCTCAGCTTCCGTAGCTTCTGCTGCTTCTGCCGTCGTCTGCTGTTCCTCCAGAGCTTCGTCTTTTTTCATTTCTTCCACGTTGTTCCCTCATTTCTAAGTATTTTTATGGTTCCCATCGGATAGATTCCGCAATACTTTTTCAATGCTCTGCACCATTCCATTCAATACGGAAATAACCTGTGAATAATCCATTCGGGTTGGGCCGACAATGCCAATGGTACCTCTTGTATTATCCCCCATTTTATACGTCGCTGTGATTACACTGCAATCCTGCATGCCCTGCACGCTGTTCTCACTGCCGATCATAATCTGGATATCATTGCCGGAGCTTTCCTTCAGCATTGTTACCAGCTGATCCTTTTCCTCCAAGGTCTGAATCAGAGATTTTGCTTTCTGGATATCCGAAAATTCGGGGAACGCCAGCATATTCTTGGCACCGCTCATGTGAACCTGTACCTTTTCCGCCGACCGCATCGTAATTTCAATTGCTTTGAGAATCGGCTGCAATAATTCCTGATACTCCTTCAGCTCTGCCTGCAGCTTGCTGACCACCACGCCATCGATTTCATTCAGCGCGCAGCCCTGCAGCACATTGTTCAGGCAACAGCCCATATAGAAGATTTTTTCCTCCGTTGGTGCGCTGTCCATCTTGATGACATGGTTCTTAATGAAGTTGTCACCCGTTGCAATGATGAGCAGCACGGAGCTGCTGTCAAACGGGAGCAGGCGAATCTGTTTGATTCTCGTTCTCTGCCCGACAGGCTCCGAAACAAAGGTCGTGTAATTTGTCAGCAGGGACAAAGCCTTTGCGGATTCCTCCATCAGATAGTCAATCTGATTGATATCTCGCGCGACCACACTTTGCAGATATTTCTTTTCCTCCGGCTTCAGCTCCTTCTGCTGCATCAGATGGTCTACATAGAGCCTGTAGCCCATATCGGAAGGAATTCTGCCGCTGGATGCGTGCGGCTGTAAAATCAGCCCCATTTCCTCCAGATCGCTCATTTCATTCCGAATCGTTGCAGAGCTGATGCCTAAGTTGTATTTCTTTGCAATGGTTCTGGAACCGACGGGCTCCGCCGTTTCAATGTAATCATTGATAATGGCCTGCAAAATCTGTATCTTTCTGTCACTTAATGCCATACCGTCGCCTCCTTTTTCTTTTATTAGCACTCGTTTAACTTGAGTGCTAACTTCTGTATATAAAGATAGCACTAGCCACCGAAGATGTCAAGTGCTAATCTAAAAATTTTTATGGTTTTTGAAAATGTTTACAATTCATTCATATTCTTTCATAAAAGGAACCGCTCAAACACCGCATTGCTCACATCAATCCCCCTTCTGCTCAGCCGCACACCGCTTTCGTCGCGCAAAAGCAGCCCCAGCTCTGCCAGCTCCTGTAATTCCTTCCCATAAACGGTGTCCATTTCCTTCCCGAATCGCTGTCGGAATCGCACAAACGAAACGCCCTCCGTCAGCCGCAGCCCCAGAAACATAAATTCCGCCAATGCATCCGTTTCTGTAATCAACTCTGTATCCTCTCTTAATAAGGAAGTATCTCCTTTCGCAGAAATATATTTTTGCAAATCATAGCTGTTGTGAAAGCGCTTTCCATCCATATAAGAATGTGCGCCCAAGCCCATCCCAAGGTATTCCTCCGCCTGCCAGTAAATGCGATTGTGGCGGCTCTGTCTGCCCACCTTTGCGAAATTGGAAATTTCATACTGTCCATACCCCCACTCCGCAAGGGTGTCCACTGTCCAGTGGTACATTTCTCTGTCCATCTCCTCCGATACCAATTCCAGCTTTCCGGCGCGGTAGCTTTCATAAAACGGCGTACCTTCCTCTATAATCAGGCTGTAAGCGGAAATATGCTCCGGCTTCAATGCCGCAATCTGCCGCACTGTTTCCTGCCATTGTGCCATGCTTTGCCCCGGCAATGCAAACATCAAATCTACATTCACATTCTCAAAGCCTGCCTGCCGCACCGCATGATAATTTTCCAGAAATTCCTCTATCGTGTGGATTCTGCCCAGCCTGTGCAGAATGGAATTTTGCCATGCCTGCACGCCCATGCTCAGGCGGTTAAAGCCCATTTTCTTCAACGCCGCCGCCATTTCATAGCTCAGCGTTCCCGGGTTCGCCTCTGTCGTCAGCTCTGCATCTGCCGTAACCCGAAAGCTTTCCCTAATCGCCTGCATCAGCTGTGCCAGCATAGGAATTTCCAGTGCTGTTGGCGTTCCGCCGCCAAAAAATACCGAAACAACCTCGCGATTTTCATACCGCTTGCCCTGCGCTCGGATTTCTGCCGTCAGCGCATCTACATACATCTGCATCTGCCCTTCCCTTCCTGCCCACGAGGGAAAATCACAGTAAAGGCACTTTTGTCTGCAAAAAGGGATATGAATATATAAACCGATGGATTCCATGCGTTTTCTCCTCCTCTCATTCTTCAAATGATATCATGCGCGCCGCGCTTTTTCAATCAAAGAACACTTCTCTGTATACAGACGTTGCATTTTCTTCCTTCTTCTGCTATACTGTTTAAGATAACCTTTGGAGATGTACCCAAGTGGCTGAAGGGACTGGTCTCGAAAACCGGCAGGCGGGCGCAAACCCGTGCGTGGGTTCAAATCCCACCATCTCCGTAGAAATAAGTCAGTAGTTGATTTTCGACTGCTGGCTTTTTTATTTGCTTATTACCAAAAAAGACGTTCACCATTTCCGATGAACGCCCAACCTACTGGTTATTCGTTTTATTTCTATTTATTTTTCTGTTTTCACAGGGGTTACTGCTTTCGTAATGGTTACTGTTTTCGTTTCAGCGTTCCAAGCGGTTGTTGCGCCAAGCTCATCTGCCACGAAGCGAACAGGAACGAAGGTACGGCTATCGATGATAACGGGAGCAACGCCGTATTTTTCAATCGTCTTGCCGATTGTCATCTTAATTTCCTTACCATCAATCACGAGAGTAACTTCTTTTGTTTCTGCGTTCCAAGCAACCGTGCCGCCCAGAGATTCCGTTACAAATCGAATCGGAACCAGAGTTCTGTCGTTCATGATAACAGGTGCAGCGTCCTTTTCGTAAGCCTTACCGTTTACGAACATCGTCTTGCTGCCAATCTGCATTACTACGACTGTCTTCATTTCCTCAGCGGGCTTATCGGGTTTGGATGCAGTCTGCTTAAATGCAGCCTTTACTTCCACCTTAGATGCAGGCATGGTAAAGGTATATTTGCCATCGCCCTTATCGGTCAGCTTGATTTCCTTGCCTGCCTTATCGGTTGCCTTGATTGTATCAAGCGCATAGCCATCGTTTGCCATTGCTGTAATGGTTACAACGCTGCCCTTTGCCGCGCTTGTCTTATCGGGTGTAACCTTGCCGTTATCTGCGGGAGAAACGGCTACGGCATATTTTGTTACGCCGCCGCCACCGCTGCCGCCTGTGGAGCCGCGCCCGACGCATTCATGGATGTGCCGGAGGGCAGCTACTATGAGAAAGCGGTTGACCGGGCGAATCACCGCCGGCACAGGTGATAATTCCTTCATGCTGGACGGCATTTGTACCCGTGCGCAGATTGTAACCTTCCTGTACCGCGCTCGCAGCATGTAATGAATGGATGCTTTTATACCCGCTAAAATGCTAACGGATAGAGCATCAATATGAAAATGCCGAACCGCCCGAACCGAGGTTATCGCCCCGATTCGGGCGGTTTGCTGTTGGTAATAACCAAAAAGGGAAACTCCTTCTGTTAAGGAATTTCCCTTTTTTCTCTTATAAGCACTCACCGTTTCACATGCCGACGGATGGCATCCAGCAGCTCCTGCTCCTGTATGGGCTTGGAAAGGTGCTCCACCATACCTGCCTCTCTGCTTTGTCTCACATCGTCATAAAATGCGTTTGCCGTCATGGCAAAAATGGGAATCTCCGCCGCATCCACACGGTTCGTTGCATGGATTTCCCTTGCTGCCGTCAGCCCATCCATCACAGGCATCATCACATCCATCAGGATGACATCAAAGGTGCCCGCCGCCTTCGTACGGAATACATCCACAGCCTCCTGTCCGTTATATGCCGTTGTTACAGTGATTCCTGCCTTTTTCAACAGGAACTCCGCAATCTCCATATTTAACTCGTTATCCTCCACCAGCAGCACATGCACGCCCTCCAGAGAAGCAGCATCGGCAGGCTTTGCGTCCTCTTGCGGCTCCGTATAATCAACATCTATCCGGAATGGAATCGTCACAGAAATCGTTGTGCCGACATTCTGCTCACTTTTCAGCGAAATCGTGCCCTCCATCAGCTCTACCATCTGCTTCGTGATGGCAAGTCCAAGCCCCGTACCGGTAAAGGTTGTCCGTGCGTCCGTATTTTCCTGCGAAAACGGTTCAAAGGCATGCACGAGAAATTCCCTGCTCATGCCGCGCCCCGTATCCGTACAGGTGAATTTTATCACCGCGCGCCCATCGGAATACGCGACATCCTCAGAAGCAAACGTGACTGCTCCGCCCGCGCGGTTATATTTCACCGCATTGCCGCCGATATTCTGCAAAACCTGTTTCAGATAAAGCGGACTGCCAATCAAATGACGATATTTATGCTTCCCCATCTGCATCTGAAAATGGATGGCATATTCCTGCCCCTGCATCTCAACGATACTCGCTGTTTCTGTCAAAAGCTCAATCAAATCAAACGGCTTATTTTCCGGTTTCATTTCACCGGATTCCAGCTTGTTCATATTCAGCACATTATTAACCAGCTCCATCAGAAAGCCGGATGCCTGCATTACCTTATGGCGGCACTCCGCCTGCTTTTCCATGTCATCCGCATAATACTCGGCAATCGCAGTCACGCCCCGAATCCCATTCAGCGGCGTGCGAATATCATGGCTCATGCGGCGCAGAAAATCCGTCTTTGCTATGTTGGAGGTACGCAGCTCGCGCCCCTGCCGCTCCAGATAATTGATGTAGCTTCTTGTCACTCGCGCGAGCAGCAGGAGCGCTGCAATCAGAATGAGCGCAAATTCTGCCATAGAAAGCGGCAAGGTTTTATTCGCGGCACGAATTTTATAGGAAACGAGAATATCATATTCCCCCATTTTTTCATAGACAACATAACGGCTGCTGTTATGGAACGAAACCGTTTTCTGATAGCGTTTTCCTTCCTCCAGAGAATCCTGTATTCTGTCTTCAGGAAAAATCTCATACCCCAGTATATCATCATTCGTTGCGGCAATCACCGTTCCTGTTGCATTCTCCACAACATAAATCGACATCCCTTCAACCAGCGGCAACCGCCCCACAATCTTGCTGATATCACTATTCTGCATCCATTCCAGCAATCTGTCCGGCGTTACGCCAATCTGCACCAGTGCATTGTCATTTTCTGCCCAGACCATCGCATACATCATAGGCTTACCCTCTGCCGTATTCGGCGTTACATCTTGGCAAAGGGAAAGCGTATGGTCAGAAAGCATAGGCTTAAAAAACCCTATCTGTTCCCCGGAATCCATTGTAAAGCCATAATATTTTGGAACAGATCCGTTGATGATTTTACCTTTTTCATCAAACACATGCACCTCGTCCACCCCTAACAGCTTCGCCAGCGCAACAAAGTCATCTGCCTCCTTGTAATCCTCCCAGTCATGTGTAATATAATCCGCCGCGATATTTGCCCGAATAGTATATTCCTCCTTCAGCGTATCCTCTAGCTGCTGAAAGCTCCTTTCATTTTCCGTAATCAGCTCCTTCATCTGATCCAGCATCAGCCCGCAGGACTTCTGTGCATTTTGCCCGTTGTTCGCGTACTGCAAAAGAGAGCAGCCAATAAATAAAAACAGAAAAATCAGAAGTGCCGTGATATTCATACGGTGTGATCTGCGTTTCTGTCCCATATCTGCCTGATTTGTCTGCCGTTCTCTCTTTTCTTCAATCCTTCCACTATCTGCCATGTTTTTCTCCTCATTGTATAAGCCCGTCTGTATCGAATCCTGTTTCATAAATATCTCTCAAATTATCATAGCACGCTGATATTTTATTTACAACTTTTATTCATAAATCCGAACTATTGGCTCATATATATACAGCAGCAATCAGGGCAAAGCTCTCTGCGCAGCAGGTAAAGGGCATCCCAATAAAGAAAACATTCGCATATTTTAACAAAGCCTTATTCTGGAGACAGCCGCTAAGCGTCACTATCTAACCCCAAAAATCATCAGAAACATCCGAAAAACGTTGATTTTAAAGGCTTTCTAAGTATCGTTTATGACTATGTAAAATTTATCGCATTTATGCAAAACTTGTCCAATGGTGGCAAATCGGTGGCAATGCCACCCACGCGGTATCGGTATAATCCTAGGTCAACTACACACGGAGTTTTTACAGGAGGTAATAAAAATGAAGAAAATCGAAGGTTTATATCGCAGCTACTGCCACGAAAGAGAACTGGAAATGCAGGAGTACCACACAGGAGGGAACAGGATGAAGGATTTGCAGGAATTTTTGAAAAGCAAACTCAATGCGGAAGATTATTTCACCGCGGAAGAGTTGCTGAATGATTTGATTGCCGAGACGGAAGAAAAAGGCTTTGCGGCAGGTGCCAAATACACCGCCGGTCTTGGGAAAGAATTGTTTGCGGAATAAAAAGAAGGGGCGGAGTAATCCGTCCCTTTTAGTTGATTATTGAAAAAGATTCACATGTAATAGTTGCATTACGCCCACTCTTCAGTTCACCCACAATTTCGACATGACTTCCATGCGCATGTGCATCGATTGCCTTGTCATAATCATCTTTTTCCAATTTCGCAGTAACAGTTTTTTTCTTATCCTCGTCATCAAGATATACAAGAGTAACTTTACCCATCGTTCTCTTTTCTACATCCGGAGAAGATTCCAATTTTTTAATTCTCCCTATAATTTTAGTTGCCCTATCCTTTTCTTCTTTCATTTTAGAAATAATAGATTCTATTGGTTGATAATAATCATGGGATAACATGATTCTGTTTACTGAACAAGTAGTATTTTTTACAGCTGGTGCCCACTGAGCAATGAACTCTACATCTGCTCCATCAGAATCAAGATTTAAACCATTTAATGCCTCATAAAAATTAGCACTAATAAGCATTTCGTCTTTTTTTGAAACTAAATTTTCCAAATTCCCACTATCAATCTGGTTCTTTATTTCTACAATATTATTAATAACTCGGCTTGTTACTTTTCTAGTCAAGGAATCAGCGCACTGCTCCTCATCCGAGAAAATGCTAAGTTGTTTACACCCTTCATCATTATCTAATTCAACAAACGGACAAACAACCGAAACCACATAACTCCCAATTTCAGTTTGTCCAAATCTACAATTAGATAAAAACTTCATAACAGCATCATCAATACGCCCTTGATGATATTTTTTAGGATGAAGAATATCTAATGCTGTTGCTGCCAATAATTTTTTTGCATTCTCATATAAATGAATTGCATCGTCAAATAATATATTTCCAGGTTCCACTTCTTTTTTTTCTAGTCTTATTTTTAATATATCTGTATTAGGATTTAGCAAATATAGCATTACTTGTTCAACAGATTTATTTTCAACCAAAGCTACAGTTTTAACTGCTTTATATATTGCTTGTTTATAATCACCTAATTTCTTATCTACAGGAATGATTACTTGGAAAAAGTTATCACCTTTTTCTAATTGATATATCTTTACACTTGTTCTTTTGCTTGGGAATTGTATCCATCCTGTATCTTTTAAATATTTTGAAAATGCAAGAGGGTTAATCTTTTCAGTCAAATCTAAAAAGTTGACAGAATATATCATGGCCACTCCTCCTTTGCAATTCTTTCTAATATATCATGAAGAGTTTCTGAATTGATAACATTGTTTTTATTGATCTTAACGCTAACCGTTCCAGAATTCCGAGATTCTGATTCTGTTGAAAAATCTGCCCAATACATACACCCTTTAATCAATAACTCTTCTGAACTCCATTTAATCCATTCTTTCTCATCTTCTGGTAAAACTAATAAACCTAATATTATAGGCGTAGTCGATGACATACATAAATCGTTATAATTTTTCACTTTTAATTTATAGGTTATACTATCCCCGTTATCTGTGTACTGAGATGGCGATGATGTACACTTTAACTGAACACGTAACTCTGCATCAAATTTTCTGTTTTCATCAAGCAAAATTCTTTTCTTTAAAATTCCATCTGTACTATCTTCATCGTGTCTGTTAATCTCATACGCTACACCAGCATATGCACATAATGCAGATATATAACTAATGCTAATATCTTCTTTAATTTGTGTATCTTTCATAGCGCACCTCCTTTTTACAATTATACCATTTTTACTGCAACCGTCTATATGAAACCAAAAAGTCTCCAATTTATTTTTGGTACTCATTCTAATACAAGACCCCGGGCCCAAAGTACACCGGAGTACGTTCAATGGATCCTCTCGGACTTGAACCGAGGACCGTCCGGTTATGAGCCGGATGCTCTGACCAACTGAGCTAAGAATCCAGAGTGCCCCGGTTACCAGCCGGAGCGATTTGTATTGCCTATATATGACTCTTTATGAAATCTTGAGCACTTTCATCATACCATTTTGTTGACCCCAACACAATGTTCATTTCTTCGTCAGCACAGCCACATTCTCCTTACTGGTAACGTTATACCCGATAGCATCCGCCACGTCCCGAATCTTGATATAGTTAATGCCATCCTTCAGGATCCGTTCCACCGTATGTTCCTTGCCATTGATAATCAATTTGCATTTTTCTACCACTTCATCATCCCTCATTTCGTATTGAAATACATCCTCGACCAACAGCCAATGCGTGAATTTATTGCACCGCAGGGGGACTTCTCGCACGCCGTAAGCCGATCCATCCGCCGCCACATAATACGGGTGTCCATTCTTCATCCCGGTATAAACCCCGATATGCCCCTGCATCCAGACCAACGCCCCGATGGGTGCATTTTCAATGGTGGAAATGGGGTTGATTTTGGTTGCCCTTGCCTTCCACTGGCCCGAACCGAGCGTCACGCCGCACGCCCACGAAATCAGACCACTGCAATCCACGCAGACCTTGCCGATTTTCTCCCTATCACTCAGCCAGACCATTTTCCCATAGGTGTTTTTCAGAAATTTATAGTTCTGCTCCGTCATAACCTTGCCCTTCATGCCGTAAACATAGGGCGTGCCGATTTTGGAGCGGCAGAAGGCTACCAGCTCCTTGCCCGTCATTTTTTTCGCCATATAATCACCCCTTTACAAGCTCTCTGACCGTTTTATTCTCCTTCAGCAGCTTTCGCATTTCCTCCAGTGCCTCATCCACCCACAGGGCGAAGGTATCGAAGGATACCGCCATAGCCAATGCAGGGAACCGCTGGATAAATAAATCATAGGTCTGCCGCAGCTTCAGCTTGCCTGTGCCGCTCCCCAGCTCCGCCTCTGCCTGCGTGACCGCCCACAACAGCCATTCCTTTACCCTTTCTCTCTGCTCGGATGTTGGCATTTTCAGAAACCGCCCGATGCACACACCGACCATCCCTGCAACTGCCATCAACGCAACTACCAAATACCAGTTTTCCATTAAAAACATCATTCTTTCCTCCTTCTTTCTTTTATATAAAAAGCGCCCGATTTCTCGAACGCTCTTTCTGCTTATGCGCTTGCCTTCAAAAACAGCAATCTGAATGTTTCTCTCCCTTTTGGGGTAATCAAGGTCTGCGTGCTTGCAAAGCCCGTTTTCTCATTGGAAAATTCCTTTACTTCAAACAGACCGTTGTTTTTATCGGCATAAGGCTGAATCTTCCCTCTCTTGTCCCGATAAATAAATTTCTTTTCCAGCAGGAATCTGATAAACTCCTTTTCCTTAACCTGCAGCTGCTTTGCCGTTTCTCTGAAATTCGTCAGCAGATTTCTGTCAACCAATTCGTCGAAATAGTCCGCTTTCGGTTTCATAATCTGGTTATCGACCGTCAGCGAGGAATTGACCGCCTGCAACGCCTTATTCTTGTCCTGCTCATCCTTCAGAGCCGTACACAGCTTAATCATCATATCGGGGTTCAAAATTGCCTGCTCCAGTGTTTCGGGGGTCATGTATGCCCCATGCTTACGGATAGAAGGCAGTACCTCAGATGTAACCCATTTGCGGAAAGGCTTTGCCTCTGGCTTATCACTGCGGAGAATGACATTGTATAAGCCGCTTTCGTTGACAACCGTCATTTCCTGCTCTCCCCCAGGGGTGTCCACCCTAACCGACCCCCTTTCATCTTCGTCCAATCTGGATGCCGTATCCCTGTACTTTGAGATTCCAAGAATTCCGCATACATCTTTCAGCACCCACCAAGGCTCGCCGTCCTTCTGGATGGTTCTGACCTCTTTCCCGTTGTAGTTAAAAATCTGCAATTCATTCATACTTTCACAACCCTTCTTTCTCGAACGCTCTTAATCACTTCAACAATTTCACCGCAAAGCTGCTGAATTTTTTCCATTTCCTCACGCTTTGCATAATTTGTAATCTCAGAGGATATTGTCAAATATTTTTCATCAAATTTAATCAGCATATTAAAACCTCCTTGCCCTTCTGTTTCATTTTTTGATGTTTCTCAAAATCACATATATAGAAAGTCCAATACTCACCGCCAGCAAAATATAAATCAATGTATCCATGTCTTGACACCTCTCATTCCTTCTGCTATTTTTATTATGAGGGGAGGTTTCCCTCCCCTTTCCTCTAACCAGTCAGCTTATCTATCAAGATAAGTATCGCTGTTATGAGGTTTAATATTGCGGCGGTGAGGTTGATTTTGCTTTCGGATTGCTTTGTAACCTTGCCGCTTTTCTTTTGTTTGCTCACTTGCTTACCTCCTTTCTATGCTTATATATTACACTAATTTTGAGTGTAATTCAATATACATATTACACAAAATTCAAGTGTTCTTTTTGTATAAATTACACTTGTTTTCTGTGTTTTCCTGTGATAGTATAATAATACAAGCTAGTAGAAAGGAGCATACAACTATGTCAATACAGTATAAAATTGATATACTAAAAGCCTTAAAAGAAAACGGTTATAATACAAATCGAATCCGCAAGGAGAAATTGCTTGGTGAGGCAACTTTGCAATCTTTACGAGAAGGCAAACTTGTTTCATGGCTAAATCTTAATAGAATTTGTAAACTATTAGATTGTCAACCAGGTGACATCATCGAATACATTCCCGATTAAGACCGTCTTTTGCGGTCTTTTTTCATTCCTCTTTCTCCCTTCCTTCCGCTCGCCGCTTCCTGCGTTCCTCTGCTCTGCGTTCCGCCTGCTCCACGCCTTTATCGTACAACTTCATCAGACCACAGATGCCCAATTCTGTCCCAAATACACGATGCGTACTGTCAACCACAGCACTCACATCATGGTCAAATGCACCTAATACCATGCCCGCAATCGTGATTCCTGCGCAGAATACCAACGAATAAATCACAATGCTGGACATGGTATCATCATTTATCTTTGGTGGAAAACGAATCCGTCTGCGTTTTTTCATCAAAAACCGCCACCATTCAGCAAAAACCCAAGCACCGCACCGACAACCACCGCAATCGCCTTATCAATCAACCCGTCCCACCGCTTTGCAGGCTTGGAAACCAACTGCTTCACATCGTCCTTGATTTCCCCGACATCCGTTTTGATATGCTCCTGTTCGTTTTGCAGAACCGAAAATGCCTTCGTCAATCCGTCAAGATTGTCCTGCCGCTTCTCCATGCGGTCAATGCGCTTGTGTGCGGATTTGGTGCTGTCCAGTGCCTCCTGCACCATTTTTTCAATGTTTTCCATAAACCATCCCCCCTTATCCCTGCACCTGTGCCGCTGTGACATGGTGCGGATTGTTCGTATCATTCAAATGCGCCTGCAATGCCGCCATGACCGCCGCTGTCCCGACTGCCGCAGAGGATGCCAACGAACCGCTTTTCACGCCACTGGTAACGGATGCCGCAAGCGTGGGAATGAAGTCCCCCAATTCCACATCGTTGTACTGCTCCAGAAGGCAATCCCATTCGTAGGAAATAACCTTCGCCTGTTTCCGAAATCCCATTTTGGTATTGATAACCGTTACCATATCCCCCAGGAACACTTCTTCCAGAACGGCATACTCCCGATATTCCACCGTCTTTTCCAGTGCCACAAAATCCACCTTGATGTTAATACTCGGAATATCGCAACCCTCGTCCAACAGCTTTTGCGCCTCTGCCTGCACCTCGGAAATGCTCTTATTTTCCTCTGTCAGCGTGTGGATTTTCGGGTAGATATAATCGCCCAGATGGGGGCTGTCAAGTGTTGCAGAGCCGTTCTTGCCGTAGCAGACAATGCGTGTTTTCACGTTGGATTCGTCCTCTGTGACCTCAAGTCCGACAAGGTTTTTGCCATAGCGAATGGAAACGCCTCTGTCCTGCCCCAGTGCCGCCTTGACGGACACCCGAAAGCCATCCCGCAGCAGCTCGCCGCCGTAGCCCTTGACAAACGAGGTTGCTTCGTCATCATCCGACAGTAACGCCTGTACGGGATTCATACGCCCTGTTGTGAGCGTCCCTGTCAGCGAAATATCCGTATCAAAGGAAAAGGGCATGGGGTACGCAAACGCCGCCTGCATGGCTGCCAGAGCCGCCGTAGCCGTACCGCTGTGGCTGATTGGTTCGCACTGGTTGTCCAGTAAATCATAAAAAATATGCCGCGCGTTGACCGCAATCTCCTTCATGCTCGGCTTGACGTAATAAATGCGGAATGGCTGCATCCCTCTTGGCGTGGAGGCGTAGAGAATCCGCCCCCGTTCAATGCGTTTCCACTTGCCGCCCTCGTCATACGGGTGCTTCAGCTCCAGTTCATACGCCCCGTTCAATTCCTCCGTCACAATACAAGAGCCGGGAACCAATGTCCCCAGCCCGATTGTGTCAAATGCCTGTGCCGTTTTTTCGTGTATGGTAATCATAGCATCACCCCATCATGCCGACCAATTCCTGATACTGCTCCTCTGTGATTCTGTTCGCCATGAGGAATACGTCCATTTTATTCAACATGTCCTCCTTGTTGTAAGCCCCTCTTTCAATCAGCTTTTTCAGTCTTGCGTATGTCATAATATCTACTCCTTTCAAATCTCTAATTCCTTCATGCAGACCAAATAGTCTACATTGATTGCAGTGTCTAAAATTGCCTGTTCGGTTTCGGATAGGGGCGGTTCGGGGGTGGGTTCGGGTTCGGGTGGTGTGTATTCCGAAAATGTACCTGTTTCAGAATCATAAATCATGCCAAGGGTAACGGTATCGTCACAAGGAATAGCAGTCACAGGGTTGCCCGATGGGTCGGGTGGATAGTAGGGTTCTGTTTCTTGGTCTTTCAGAACGTCAATCACTCTGTTTTGTAAAATCATTGCGTAAGTTTTCATATTCTCACCTCACCATTCGATGATGACGATGCCATCGCCGCCAGCAGATGCACCAGTATAATTATAACTACCGCCGCCACCGCCACCACCATAACCTGGCGGAAATTGAGATGCCTCCTTTGAAGAATCAGCACCATTTCCTCCGCAGCCATAAGAACCGCCGCCGCCGCCACCATTTGGGGAACTTCTTACCGATCTATCCGCTACTGTACCTCCATTACCTCTAACTCCATCTAGTCCATATTCAGCCCCACGATTACCGGAGGAGCCACTGTAATAGAATCCTCCTTCACCACCAACACCAGCACCAACAAGCCCTGTTGTAGTACCTCCACCTCGGAGTGTAACGAGGTTTCCGATAATTGTAGGTGTGCCATTTGAACCTGCACTACCACCGTTGCCAACAGTAATGCTTATTGTTTGTCCTGCTGAAACAGAATACGGCTCCCTTATGATGCACTCGCCACCATCGCCTCCTTTTCCGCCGTAACAATAAGAACCACCATTACTATATCTGGTGCCTCCCTGCCCACCTGCACAGGCAGTAATCCAAATTTTCGTTACGCCATCGGGAACGGTAAACGTGCCATTTTCGGTAAAGGTCTGCGTACCACTCTTTGCGGGGAGCATTTTATCCAACGACTGAAACCCACTTGTCCCAATCGTACTATTCAAATAGGCTTTAATCTTTTTCTCCAGCGCACTCTCCACATCCCCACGCTGTGCAAGCATTTCCAAAATCCCCCAGAATGTATCCACGCCGTACTCTGCCGCCTTGTCCCCAGGCTCGCCGAATGCTGCGGCAATCTTGTGCATGGTATCCAGTGCGTCTTGAATTTCCTGAAACAGCACCACCAGAACGCCGTATTCGTTTTCGCTTTCTACCGCATCCGTCCAAGGAATTGCCGCCGTTACATAGATTTCAAACACCTGCGTAGACAAAATCTGACCGCCTGCATTCCATACAGAAATCTGTGACTCGACCGCCTTTGCCTCCGAAAGAATTTCATTCGTCAAGGCAAATTGGCATCTGCCTGCGGTCGCATCCGTCACTTCCCCTTGGTTGAAAAATGTGCTGCCATCCGCCTTTCTGAATGTGATACGCACCTGCTCGCCCGTCAGATTGATTGGCACACCGTTTTCATACAGGCATACATCCAGATATCTGGATTTTGTATCATTCTGCACAGGGCGAATCCCAATGCTGTTCGGCTTTTTGTTCACATCAATTTCCAGACGATTATACGTTTTTGCCATTTTCTCACTCCTTCCAAAAAATCCGCATCAAAAAAGCACATCCGTTTTATTTTCAGATGCGCCTTTCTTGACAGAATACCTTTCTTTTGGTATCATAAGCATAAGAGAAGGATTACCACCTTTCGCAGGGCGGCTAGTCCAAGTAGTTGGTTTTAGCCGTCTAACTTCGCAGGTTAGGCGGCTTTTTCATTATTTCTTGTTCTGAAACAAGGAAATAACTCCGATGATTACTAAGCAAAAAGTAAATAACCCTTCGTATGTAACCATAAGCGTCACCTCCTTCACGGGAAGTGACTAACCGCCAGTTGGCAATCCTTCATTTATACCATACCATAAATTTCATTTTTCGACAACTACAGCCATCTCCAACGGGGCTGTATTTTTATTTTGCTGACATTCCCCGTCCAGCGGATTTCGTTTTTCCCGACCTCAAATCTCGGAAACTCCGCACCGCCGTATTTGCCGTTTTGGTTGGTGTTCCCTTTGAACACCTCCATCATTTCACTGTCAATGGTAATGCTTCCCTGCACGCCGTACAGGGGGAAATCCGCCCCATTGATAGTAAGCGTGATATCCCCACTGCCGTAAACCGTAATTAGCGGCTCACTGTATACCGTGCCACTGTTGCGGATGGTGGTCGGGGCAGTCAGCTCTAAGGCATCCCCTGCGGCATTGACGCTGTATTTGAAGGGTTCAACATCAAACTGCACCAAAAAATCATTGATATTTTTCAGAATACTGCCGAACTCAATCTGATTTTTGATGTACGCACGATACACCTTATCGGGTTCACTGGAAAAGATAACCTCTCCGAACCCCGTCAGCCAACCGCAGACCTCGTCAATCTGACTTCTGTCCATCACATGACATTCGGCATCCTTGGTATAGTTCTGGTACGTCTTTTCGTCCTCATGCAAAACACCGTTTCTGCCGCTGACTTTGATTTCGTTTACCTTTCTCTGCGGAATGAATATAGAGGGGGCTTTCAGCATCACAACGCCCATATCAAGCGAGCTGACACCGTTCCAGATAAAATACTGATACATCACGCAACACCTCCTGTCGCAACAACCCTTTTCTTTCTATAAAATTCCATTTCACGCATGAAATCCTCTGTGGTTCTTTCGTCTTTGTTTTCAACAGTGCCGATATATACGTTGAAGCTCTCGGTTTTGGTTACCGTTTCGCCCCTGCGGTATCTCTCCGCTTCAGGCTGTGTCAGCACGCGTTCGCCCTTATGCAAAATCGCACGGTATCCATCAAACGGCACCTCTCGCAGACCTGTTCTGTGGCTGCCGTCCGAACCGCCGCCGCCCATGCCTGCCTCGTCCTTCGCCGCCCGAATGGCATCCCGAATTGCCTTCACAATGGCATTTACAATGCTGCTTTTGCCGTCCTTGATACCCTCTGCAACGCCGTCTGTCAACGCCTTACCAACATCGTTGAAATCATCTGCATAGCTTTTCGCCTGCTCCACAGCATTCATTGCCAGTTCTTCCATTTCATCAGAATAAAACTGCTGTGCCGCTTCATTCGCCAAGCGCCGCTTTTCCTCGAATTTCTCGACATATTCCTCAAATTTTCCGACCTCTAGGCTATCCAGCTTTTTGGTAAAATCCAGTGCATCATCAATGCTCATATCGGCAATCTCAGCCAGCAGACCACCATCCAAACCCTTCTCCTTCAGGCTTTCAATCTGTTCGTTATACTGCTGAATTTTCTTAATGCTTTCGTCCAAATCATTCAGCTTGAAGATTTCCTTGCCGCTGTCCTCGTCCTTCACTCTGGAAAACAGCTCGCCATAGTCCGCTAATTTGTCGCTTAGGCTGGATTCCTTCTGCTCGATTGCCGCCAATTCAGACTCATATTTTTGCTTAAATTCCTGCAAGGCAGTCAAGCGCTCCTGCAACTTTTTCTGCTCTGCCTGCTTCGCCGCTTCAAGCTGTTTTTTGTTCCAGTCCTTTTCGATTTTGGCAATTTCGTCCAGAATGGATTTTCTGTTTTTCGGCTCTGCTTTTTTTAGCTCCGCCTGCTTCTTTGCAAGGTTTTCCTTGTACTGTGCCAGCTCCTCCTTGGCTTGCCTTTCCTCGGATTCTTTCTGTATCGAAGAAATCTCCGCATTGACCTTGCTTATCTCATCGGTAATGGCATTTTTGATATTATCCGCCGCTTTTCTCGCCGCTCGGATGGCTGTTTCGTCCTTTTCAAATCCGTTCCCCAGACCGTCCATAACGTAGCTGCCAACGCCCTCCGACCACTTGGAAGGGGAGTGTTCGTCAAACCCTTCCTTGCTGATAAACCAGCCCTTGATTTTATCGACAACGCCCTTGACCTTGCCTTTCAGCCATGCGACCTTATCATTGATACCATTCCACAGACCAACAATCACATTTTTGCCGACGCTCACAAATTCCTTTACCTTTGCCATCGCCGCCGCAAGCGATTCCGTGACTGCCTTTTTTACATTGTAAAACGCCAAGCCGACTTTATTCCGAAATTCCTCGGAGGTGTTGTAGGCGTGGATGAATTTCAGCACCAATGCCGTAATAACCGCAATCACAATCGTTACAGGCCCACCAATAGCGGCAATCGCAATCTTGACCGTACCAAGAGCCGTAGCCACCGCAGGGGCAATCGTCATAATCGCTCCTATGGATTGTATCAGCGTGCCGATGATAATTATCACGGGGCCCAATGCTGCCAGAATCGCCATAACGGCAACAATAACCGTCTGCGTAGCAGGAGACAGATTACTGAACCGCTCTGTTAGGGATTTCACTGTTTCCGCAAGCTGTTCCAATAATGGCGCAATCGCCTCCAGTGCCGCCGAACCAAGCTCTATGCCTGCGTTCTTCACTGCATTCAAGCTTTCCTGTGCCTTTGCGCTTGGCGTACTGAGTGTTTCAAGGGCATCGGCTACATTCCCTGTGGAATCCTGCATATTCCCCAATTCATCATTGAAAGCACCTACACCGGACGAAAGAATAGACAATGCACCTGTACCGGCTTCACTGGAACTCCATAAGCCTGCCAGAGCCTCAGAATCACCGTTCACGCTGTCATTCAGAATACCGAGAACATCCCCAAGGCTCATGCCGTCATTCATAAGCTGTCCGAAGGATTTTCCCGTTTTGCTTTTCAGAATCTCGCCCACATCGGAACCGGAATCCCCCAATTCATTCAGCATGCTTTTCAGATATGTGCCTGCCTGCGCTGTGGCGACACCGTTTTTTGTCAACTGTGCATACGATGCGGCAAGGTTTTCAATATTTACCCCATAAGCAGATGCCAGAGGAATGACCTGCCCCATGCTCTGGGATAGCTCATTTACCGTTGTCTTACCATCATTCTGTGTCTGAATCAGAATATCAGATAACCTTCCGGCATCTGATGCCTCCAGACCGTACGCGTTAATAATAGTGGTTAATACGTCAACAGCATCCGCCGTTTCCAGAAAGCCTGCTTTGGCAAGACCAACCGATGTGCCGACAAAAGAAACAGCATCAGCAGTATCTACAGATGCCGAAATTGCCTGATAGGTTGCATCGGCAATCTCGCCTGCACCTCTGCCTGTCTCTGTAGATAATTGCAGCATATCATCTCTGAGTTTTTCGAGTGGTACGCTTTGCAAATCTGCAACCGTACCTACCTTCGCAACCGCATCCGTATAGTCACTTGCAAGCTTCACAGATGCCCCAAGAGCGGCAGCGGATGCGGCAGATGCAACACTTACTTTCTTCCCGACAGTTTCAATCTTGCCGCCAAGCTCCTGCACATCTTCCCCTGCCGCCGCAATCTGCTGTGCGGACACGCTGCCGAAATTTTTCATTTCCTTTGTCAGATTTTTCAGACTGTTTTCCGTTGTGGAAATCTCCCGTACCAGACGGCGGTATTGCTCCTGATTGACCTCCGTACCGTTTGCCATGTCCTTATCGGCTTTTTCCTTCGCCGCCTTCAAGGATTCCAGCTTGCTTTTTGTTTCCGATACGGATTTTGTCAGCAGTTCTTGCTTCTGCCGCAGAAGGTCGGTGTTCTTCGGGTCATGCTTCAATGCCTGATTGACGTATTTCAACTCATTCTGCAAATCCTTTGCGGATTTATTCAGCTCCGCTAAGCCGCTTTTGAATTTCTTGGTATCCGAACCAATCTCAATGGTAATGCCCTTAATGTTCCCCATGCTCTGCCCCCTTTCCGAATTTTCCCCTCAATGCCTTTCTGTCCGGCTCGGTCTGCTCCAAAAGCCAGCACTCCTCCAGATATTCCCGACCACTTTCCGTCTGCTGTAAATTGAAAATAAACGCATCCCGCTGCAATCCCAGATAAACATCTATCGGCAAATGCTCGATTTCCAAAAAATTCAAATGTGCATAGTCCATCACTGTTTTTTCGGATAACGAAAAAATGCTGTAGTGCAAATCGTCCGCCTCTCCCGGCATAGAGGGTATTTTTAGTTTGGGTCAGACACAACACCTTTTACAAATTCCAGATAATCCTTCAGCAGCCCCACTGCATCCTCAAAATCAAACATTGCCGAAATCTTCTGGAAGCTGTATTTTTTCTTTTTGTTCTGGTTGATGATGGCGGTCAGCAGCTCATAAACATCGTTGACGTTTTCCATATCCTGTGCCGCTACCATCTTGTCAAACATTTCCTTGTTTGGCATTGGCAGGATTGCCACAAAGCTGTCATGCAGCTTAACCATGTATTTTTTCTTTTTTCTCGTTGTAAAATCTAACATTCCTTTTCCACCTCACAAAAATGAGGGGCTGTTATGCCCCTCTCCTCACGCAATACTCGTGTCCGCTTCCTTATACAGAATCAGCGTGCCTTCATTGTCCTGTGGCTGCGCCTTAAATTCCGCATTGATGACAGTTTCTTTATCCTTCGCAAAGGACAGTTCGAACCCTGCTTCATTGCTGCCGACGATGGTCACACGAATGTCACCGTCCGTCTTATCCTCATGCACAAAATGCAGAACGTATTTCTTGCCGTCATTATGGCTCAGACCGCCGATTTTGACCGTTCTGGTCTTTTTGGCTGTATCCTCTGTCACTCTGGCGGTGGGTGTCAGCTTTTTCAGCGTTTCGCCGTTCCATGTCATTACGCCGCTTTTCAGAATCGCTTCTTCATCCGTGATGATTTTCTTGGAAACGAAATTCAAATCGTCCTTCGCTTCGTAAAATGTCGGCTTGTAGGTCAGTGTCGCACCGCCCTGAATATAGCCCAACAGCTTAGCCTCCACCTCAATGGCTGCATCCTCAGGCAGTTCCCCTGTAAATTCATCCACATACAGCTTACCGCTGCCAAGTACAATTCTTTCCATTAGTTTTCCACCTTTCTTGTAATGTCAAATGCAAATGTTACCAGATACATTTTTTCCTTCTCGATGTAGATTTCCGTTGCATCGTAACGAATCCCAACAGAATCCAACGCCTTCTCAATCTTTTCTTGGTTGGCAAAATCCTTCCTTGCCGAATAAAGCTCCACAATGTAGCTGTCTTTTCGCAGAAAGTTTTTGCTGTCAGAACCCCAAGCGGTTTCTCCGTCCTTCAGATAAACGATGTAGGGGAGCGTGGGGTTTTGGTCGGCTTCGTAAAAATAAACCTCAAGCCCTGTACTGCACAGCAGTTTGTATAATTCACTTTGCCGCATTCTCTATCGCCTCCCTTACCTTTTTTTCATATTCCCGAATGACCTGTTCCTCCACCGGCTTAATGTGCGGGATTGCTTTTGTCCGTTTGCCGTTTGCCATAACGTGACCGTGTTCCAGTAGGTGTGCCACGCGGTAGTGCTTTTTGTTATGGATGATGTATTTTGCATTTTCGCCGAAACTGCTATCTTCTCTTGTCACGCCCCAGCTTTTGGCGTATTTGCCCGTTCTTTTGGGGCTGGTCTGCCGCAGTTGTTTTGCACCCTTGTCCGCAACCGCCTTGCCGCTGGCATCCACGTTTTTCACGATTGCCGCTTCATATTCTGTCAGCATTTTTGCGATTTCATCTGCCATCCGTTCCACGCTCACGCTCATTGCAATCCACTCCTTGCCTCGCAGTATAACTCTGTGTGGTGGAAATCGTTTCGGAAACGATACACGCTGTATAATCTGCCCCTAAAACGCAGGACTTCTTCTTGTTCATATTCGCCGTATGGAATCCGCAGACACAGGGCAGGGCGTAACCCCGTTTCTCTGCACTTGAAAAATTCGCTTTGGTTGATTGGCAATTCCTCCGCAAACACTTCGCGTTCCTCGTAAAACGTCTGCTTCATGCCGATTTCATCCCTTATTGTTTTTTCTACCAACAACGTCACAACATCGTTATACATTGTACTCACCACACAAACTCAGCCCGTTTCTCATGCCCTTATAGGCCTTTTCGTAACGCTCGCCCTCGCCCATGAAATCATACTGCCATTTGAGGTACAGCTCAAACACCTTTTGAATTGCGGAATCCTCCTCGTTAATGACAGTAATGCCGACACGCATCATGTCTTTTTTACAGGCATCCACGTTGTACTGAATTTCCTCATCCAGCTTATCATGCGAAATGCGCAGTGCCGTTTTCAGTCTCGCTAAATCTGCCATTCCTTACGCCTCGCTTTCCATAATCTCCACAGTAAATTCCGCAGATCCTGCGGATGTTTTCACCGTAAAGGTTTCCACGCCGACAGGGAATTTTTCAAGATAAGCCTTTTTCAGCACAACCGCAGTGCCGCCGGAAACAGACCAGTTCGCCCCTCCTTCCTTCGGCACATCTGCGCCGTGATGCAGCAGGGCTGTAATGGTCTGACCGCTTTCGGCAGCCGTTACGGTAAGATCAGCATGGTTTGCGCTGTCTGCGCGCTTATCGAACGTGCCGCCGCTTACTGCGTTACTTTTTTTTTAAGAATCAGTACGCCATTAGGGTCTGCCAGCTTCCCGTCACAAATCAGAGTAACCTTCACTTTTTCCTGATTGTTGTCGTTATCTCTCCAGCGGTCGGTGCGCATCTGCATATTTGTATTGATGATGTAATCATTCAGATTCACAAACACACCGAATACCTCGCCGTCGGATGCCGCCGCAAAGCTTTCCAGCACATCCTCCTCTGTTGTGATAACCTCCTTGCCGCCGAATCTGTAGGTTTCACCCTCGGTAATGCCGTAGTTTACTCTTGCAATAGGCTGACCTGTGGAATCCACCATACCGTCAATCTGTGCATCAAAGGTGCCCTGCGCAAATACGAACACGCCGTTTCGATAGGCTTTTTTCATCTTGGCGAATACCTTTTCCTTCCACGCCTTCCAGCTTGCGACATCCTCCGCTGTCATTTCAATGACGTTGCCTGCGGGGACTCTGCTGTCCTTCGTAATACCAAGCATCTGACCGCTGCCTGTACCGGCGATAATGCCCTTATCCAGTGCGGCAATGATAGCCTCTACCGCCAGAGGAACAAACATTTCGGTAAATTCTGCGAAATCAACCACATTTGCAATCAGGCTCTGTGCGATTTTGCATTCCAGACCGTAATAGCTGAAGGATACCTTTGTATTGGCGGTTACCTTCTGGTCTGTGGATGCAGAGCCGTCCGCAACCCAGCTTGCCGTAGGACACAGGGACAGGATAGGGATTTCCACGCCGCCCTGTACGTTTGTTTTTCTTACTCTCGCATACAGCTCGCCATGCGCTTTCAGCTCTCTGATAAATTCCTTCATCACGGTTGTGGGAATCACCGCTGTGGTCTCTGTTACCGTAGTTACAGCATTCTGCAGCTTGCCTACAATGGCATCCTTGTACTTGATGGGCAAAGCCTCACCGCGGCACACCAGATTCATAAAGGCATTTTTATATTCATCTGTATCGAATACATCCTTTCCCGCTGCGTTGCCTGCGGAACCGACCACGCCGTCCGGATGCGCTGTCCCTCTGCCCTGCATGGCGGCAAGGTTTGCCTGCGCCGTCGCAAAGGCTTCATACGCGTTATCCAGCTTCTCCACCTCTTCCATTCTTGCATTTGCACCCTCTACATCGCCGTTCTGCAGCAATTCCTCCGCCGCATTGTAAAGTGCTTCTCTCTGTGCTTTGTAATCCTCGTAATTCTTAAACTTCATCCTTCATTTCCCCTTTCAATCTGAGTAATTTTAATTTTGCAGTTACAGTTTTAACTTCTGCGTTTTCCTCTCCCCTTGCAGGAAGAAGATCCTTCAGCTTATGAATGGTCTGCGCAGGCAATACACCGATGCCGTTTGTCAGCGTCGGCGCAGATGCAAACATAACCTCATCCACAAAGCCATATTCCACCGCCTTCTGCGCATCCATCCACGTTTCCGCATCCATGATGCCAAGCAGCTCCTCCATGCTTTTGCCTGTCTTTTCCAGATATGCCGCCGCGACTGCTTTATTTGCTGTCTGCAAAATCTCCGCCTCCTGCTGCATATCGTGAAAATCCCCTGCGGCAGAGCCGGAAACATTATGCACCATAAACAACGCTGTCGGGCTGATTCTGGAATGTCCTGCCTGCGCTATCACAGAGGCGGCACTCGCAGCCAGACCCACAATATTGATTTCTACCGTGCCCGCGTATGCTTTCAAGGCGGTATAGATTTCACTGCCGGCAAACACATCCCCGCCGCCGGAGTTAATTTCCACAAGGAGCGGCTCCCCATTTGCCTCGCTGATGGCAGCATTGACATCCTTCGGACAGGTTGCATCCATGCCGAACCACTCATAAATCCACTTGTCCGCATTTCCGACAATCGTCCCCTTCACCTCGATTTTCCTCATTCTTCCTCACCTCCTTCCATAAAGCCTGTATCCTTGCGCCGCAGCAGCCTGTCTCCGCCGTCCACAGGTGCCATATTCAGCACCGCACGCACCTCGTTCGGTGTCATAATGCCCCTGTCAACATACTGCACCAGCTCCAGCTTTGTTCTCATGCTTGCAAAGGTCAGATTAGAGCACTCGAAAACAATCTTATTCCCGAAGGCACGCTCCCTTCTGGTAAACAAACGGCTGCTGTAGGTTGCACTCATCTGCGTAATCATCGGCTCAATGGCATTTTCGTAATACGCAATCCATTCATCCTCTGTATAAAGAGAGCTGACGATTTTCTCGTTCGTATTGAAAAAATCATAGATCCGTTTAATGATGCGGTCGGTCTGTGCGGCATTTGGCACATAGTCCTTCGGTTCAATCCGCTGCACATCCGCCTTACTGTCCACGCCCGCTGCGCCGAAGGTTTCACTCTCCACAGAAAGATAGGTATCCGCAAATTCCTGCACGTTTTTCCGTACATCATCCGGGCGCATGGCATTGGTGAACCGCAGCAGCCAGCGAATCACACCACTGTTCTTGATAGCCTTCACAAAGCCCTGATCCATAATGCTGACACACTCCATCAGCTGAGAAAGTGCCTCCATCGGACTTTCCCCGAAAATATCATCCTCGTTGAAATCATCACGCAGATGAATGATATCACTGTATGGGAAGGTGCTTTCCCTCCCGTTCAGAAATACGAACCGTAAAAACAATTCGTTGTCCTTGTAAAAAGCCTCCACCCCCGAACAGGGAATGGGATACAATTCTATCGGCTTTTCAAATTCATCCCGTACAATCAGAATAAAGGCGTTGTGGTTCAGTGCCAGCTGATTTGCCACCTTCTCCTGCAGCATCTGCCCGCTCATCAGCGGATTCGGCTCCTCCAGCAGAAAACGGATATAGGCATCCGGATTGACCTCTACCCGCTCCCCCTCCTGCGTTCTCGTAGTACGGATATGCTTTGCAACCGCCTTACCGATGGCTTTTGTTTTCGGGCGGATACAGGCACGCACCACATCGGAATGGTATAGCCTGCCGTTCCACGCATAAAAGCCGTTCCCCCTCTCCTGCACCATCTTGAAAGTTTGCTTGCTCATTTTTTGCACAATTCTGTTCCATAAACCCATTTTCTCACCTCCTTAAATCAGACTTTCAAATTCATCTCTTTTATTGCAATACACCACATAGGCATCCAGAAGTGCCGCTGTGCCGTCAATGCGTCTTGTGCGCTCATCGCTCTTGACAGGCTGCACGTTGCCGTTGACATCCTTCTTTTCCTCGGTGTTAATCAGACACCATTTATCAATCGGATTGTTGTTGTAGACGATTTTCTTTTCCTGAAATTCCGCCTTTAAATCCTTCATCGGCTGGGATAATGTCAGAACCCCCTGCCGAACTTTAACCATGACGTTTCGCCCGAACTCCTGCTCAAATGCCGCCAGCAGCTCATCCGAGATATGCCAAGGGTCATAGCCGATATAAAGCGGATAAATATCTTCTCTGTCCCTTAATTCGCAGAACCAATCCAGAATTACCCGCTTATTCACGCGCCGACCTTCGCAGGTACGCATCAAGCCCTGCGACACCCATAAGCTGTACGGCACGCCGTCCCGTTCCCTTCGGTCTCCTCGTTCCTCCTGTTGGTCCAAAACCGCCTGCGGAATCCAGTACATCTGCTTAATGTAAAGCTTATCATCCCCACGCCGTTTGCAGATTGCCTTTGCGGCGTTTAGGTCAATGCTGTCCGCAGCATCAAAGCCGCCAATGCAATAGCGAAATGCGCCGCCCTCCGGCAACAGCTCCTCATTGTTTAAGTCCTCAAACGTCAGCCATGCAGACTGTGCCGTCTGTGGAATATTGAAATCCTTTACCAGAACCGTTGGCTTGAAGGATGGGTCATTCTTCGCCTTCTGCACCATTTCCTCCAGATATTCCTTTTTCTTGATGGTGCCAAGACCGGGGTTTGCCTTTATCCACATCTCCGGTTTGTCCCATTCGGAAGCATCGTCCAACTCATAGATAAACGGCAGAAAGCGCGGTGCTTTTATTTTCCCGTCCAGCACCTTTTTTGCGTATTCATACTGCGCATCAAAAATGCCGCTGCGGACAAAGCCGTTTGTGGTAATACAAAAAAGCAATGGTTGTTCTCTCGCACCCATTGCCTGTTTTATCAAGTCATATATATCTCTGTTTTTGATTGCCGCCAGTTCATCAATGATGGCTCCATGCACGTTCAAGCCGTCCAGACTGTTTGTGTTGCTTGCCAGTGCCTTAATAAACCCAAGATTGGAAGGCGCATATAAATCCGCAGCACGTTTGCGGATATGCTTCCGCAGGGTCGGGCTTTGCCGCACCATCTTGTAGCACGCATTAAACCCAAGCTTCGCTTGGTCCAGCATCGTTGCAACGTTGTAAATCTCCGGCGCACCCTCTCCGTCATTCAGCAGTAAATCCGTTTCCACGGCGGCACACTCGGTTGTTTTACCATTTTTCCTGCCTTCCACAATCATCACTTCGTTGTACTGTCTGAGGTTATTGTCATCCACAAAACCAAAGATTGCCTGCAGCCTCGCCTTCTGGAATAGCTCAAGCTGTAACGGCTGCCCCAGTTTGCCTGTCGGCTGCTTGCAGAAACGCTCAATAAATGCGATATGCCACTTTGCAACCTCATAATCGAAATGAAATTCCCCGGGACTCGCAAACTGATTCAAAAGCATTTCACTGACCCGCTTCATTTTGTCGCAGGCAAGAATCGTGCCATCATAAAGCGCCGAAAAATATTGTTCAAATTCCGTCATTTGCTATCACGCTCCCGCCGGAACAAAACAAGCTCATCCACCGCCGCTTCATCCGTTTCGGGCATCAGATCCAGAAGCTGCTTGATTACACTGGAATAATTTTTAATCGTCGCGGTGTAGATTTCAACCTCCGGAGCCTTCTTCGTCCCCCACTGGTTTTCACCGTTCTGGTACTCCGAAATATATCCCTTCTCCTCAATGTCCGTTTGCAGATGATCCAACTGCTCCGCCATAAAGGCAGCATTGTCTATCAGCTTTTCCACAATTTTCTTTTTATTTTCCGGAATTTCCTTGAAGATACGTTTCAATTTCCGCATTTCCGCCGCTTTGATTTTTCCTTTCTCCATTTTCTCACTTCCTCTCTTTTCCGCCCTTATACTACACCCCCCACGCGCACGCACGCCCGTTGAAACAGTAGTCCACTCCTCGGTCTCCGTACTGCCAAACCAAAAATAAAAATAGGGGGGGCTATTCCATTTTTCTTTTGTCTATCGGCTGTCCCTCCGCATCGAATCCACAGCAGCATCCCTTCCGTTGGACGAAGTGTCCTTCTTCCTCATCGTGGCAAAGCTTGCAGACATATTGCAGGTTGTCAAAGGACAGCGTGATGTTTGGGTCTGTGATATTGGTCGGCGTTAGCATTTGTTTGTGATGGACAATGTAGCCCACACGTTCTCCGCATATCTCACACATTCCGCCATCCACCATGATGCGACTGTCTATGTATGCTCGCCTGCACTTCTTCCACGCCGCCGAGTTGTAGAAGCCTTTTGCAAATTCCTTCATTGTCTTTCTCCTTTGCCGCAAATAAAAAATCCCGATAAGCATTGTAGCTATCAGGATTTCTTTGGATTTATTTTTCTATTTTGCTTGACATACTGCACGCAGTATGCTATAATGAAAACATAGAAAGGAGGTGCAAAAGTGATTGATGCAATAACAAGTATAGCCAACTTAATAAGCTCACTGTTAGCCCTAATAACAGCGATAATAGCTTATAAGCTGGCTAGAAACACAAAAGGGGGCAAATAAAGCCCCCGCCCTTCGGGGTTAAGTATAGTATACTTCAATCACAGACATTATGCAAACAATATCTCTTATTATCAGTATCATTGCTTTAGTTATCAGTATTGCCGCATTTGTTACCATCCTAAAAAAGAGGTGATCTCCCATGGGCGCAACGTCTACCGCCTCCAAGAACAAGTACAATAAAAAGGCTTATGAGAATTTCAATGTCCGCATTAAGCCTGAGCTTTTTGCACGCATTGATGAATACTGCAAAGCTAACGGGTTAAGCCGTTCCCAATTCCTGCAGAAATCCATTGATGCTTTTACTGCTGACATAGAGAAGGACCGCTAATGCGGTCTTTTTCTTTTCATGAAAAAGGACACCCGTTTCCGAGTGCCCAAAATAGGAGGTAACATGAAATATCCTGTGTTCTCATAATTTTCACAATACCATAATACCATATTTCGATGTGGCTTTTAGTGGCTTATTTCAGAAATTTCAAAACTTCTTAAAGCCCTCCCGTGAAGTCTTAATACCCAACGGTAGTTGTAATCCATCTCCGCCGCAATCTGCTCCCATGTCTTTCCCATCAGATACCGCCGAATCAGCACTTCCTTCTCTGCCCCGTCCTGCATCTGATGTATCCTGTCATGGATTTCCTTGTACTGCCGTACCGCCATAGCCTGCTCCTGCTCCAGCTGGCTGATGAGTGCATCCAGCCTCGCCACATATCCAGACAGGTCGCTGTGTGCATTTCCCTGTGGCATCCCGTCATGGTTCACGCTCGGAAACATCTGCTGACTGCGCAGCTCGCCAATCTGTTCTTTTAAACGCTGCGCCTTCCGTATGGAATATATGTACCCCTTAAGATATTCCTTTTTCCTCTCGTTCTCCCTCACAATCGCCAAGCTATCACCCCTCCAGTCTTTTCAGCCATCTTTCCTTTTTCCGCCGAATGATGCTGTATATCTCGGCGTTGTCCTCCGCATCCAACAGCAGCCCCAGTACGTTGTAGACATCCGCTGCCTCCTCCACCAGATTCCGCCTTGCCTCGTCTGCTGCCACGGGCGTAGGGTTGATGCCCGTCAATGCTCGCCGCAGCTTCAATGCCGCCTGCGATAATTCCGCACATTCTTCTGCTAATTGTGCTAACAGCTCGTCCTGCGGAAGGTGCTGTTTGATTTTCTTGTTAAGTCTATCCATGCTCAATCCTCCTCACAACCGCATCTACTCCTCAAATCACCCCATGCAGTTCCTGCATGGTTTCAAACCGCCTTCCGCACATTTCCGGCAGATTTGCCCTTACCAGAGCTTCTGCAAACGGCGGCGGCACCGCATTTCCGCAGCGCGCGACCTGCTTTGTTTTGCCATAGGCTTTCCCAGTGTAATCATGGTCGATGATGTAATCGGGCGGAAACCCATTCGCCGCGTACAGTTCCCTCGGAGTCAGCATCCGCAGTCCGATATCACTGATGAAGTACATCGTCCCATTGACATCTAACAGCAGAATTTCATCCTCTGCGATTGCATACCCACAGTACGCATTCAGCAGTTCTCTGACTTCATTCCAGTGATGCAGATTCATTTCCACCCGGTTCATTTTCACTGTGACAATGCCGAAATGTCCTGCGGATGTTGTAACCGTATGCAAAGGCTCGTCCGGCTTCTGCCCGATGCCCGTTTTGTAAAACTTGGAAATAAAGGTCTCCACAACACATTCCCTGTCCTTCGTGGTCGAGGTATGCAAGGGACTATTCACATCCAGTGGTCTGCCGTTCTGGAAGTATTCCGCCAGATATGCAACAGAACGCCCGTATCGGTTCGCCGCGTCCAGCGTCATTATCGGTTCATCCATCCCCTGCCCTCTCACTCTTTCCGATTGCTCTGTGTGATATTGAATCAGAGAAGGCATCGCAAGGTATTGTTTGCCGCTCCCAACAACCGTACTTAACGGCTCATTGATGTCATGCACCCTCGGTGCCTGTCCTTTTCGTTCCCCGTAACCAATAGGAACAATAAACGGCTCTTTATTCTGCAGCACAAATTTCTCAATACCTCTTGCAATGCGTTTCTGTGTATTTACCGCCAAAGGGCGCACAGCACGGATACCGTATTTTTCTTTGATTTCATCCGTTGTGTCAAAAATGGACGGGCATGGAATCGTCCAGTCGATAATCTCCGCCGCCCCTCTCCATGGCTTGCATTTTCCACTTTTTACTTCTTCGCTGTCCTTCGGTGCATGGGTGCGTTCCGGCCAGATAATCTTCTTTCCGTCACATCTGGCAATCAGGAAAAATCTCTTTCGGATGGTCGGCGCACCATAGTCCGCCGCTACAAGCTCCCGATGTTCTATCTCATAGCCAAGCACCTGTAGCTGCTCCTTCCACTTGCGGAAGGTTTCGCCGCGCCTGCTTTTCACAGGCTTTCCTTTTCGCACCGGACCCCATGTCTGAAATTCTTCCACGTTCTCCAAGATGATAACTCTCGGCTTAACCGTCCCCGCCCATTTCAGCACAATCCATGCCAGACCGCGAATATTTCTGTCTACGGGCTTACTGCCCTTCGCTTTGGAAAAATGCTTGCAGTCCGGAGAGAACCACGCCAGCCCGACAGGTCTGCCCCTCGTGACCTCCCATGGGTCTACGTCCCATACGCTTTCGCAATAATGCCTCGTTTGCGGATGATTCGTCCGGTGCATCAGAATTGCATCCGGGTCGTGGTTGATGGCTGCATCCACCGCTCTGCCTGTGGCAAGCTCTATCCCTGTTGACGCGCCGCCTCCGCCTGCGAAATTGTCTATTATCATTTCCTCAAAAAAATTTATCTGCCTCATGCCCTATCCCTCCAATCAAAACGGCAAATCATCCTCTACCTCAACCACGATATATCCGGGGCATCTCACTGTCCCCTTTTTCCATCTGGAAATCGAGCACAGTATATTTTCTCTCTTTGCCCCTCTCAGCCTTGCCAGCTCCGCCGCACTGTCCGCCACCGCAAGCGGAAGGGAAAGCCTATCCTTCGTCACTGCCATGTAAAGCCGTTCTTTTCCTGTTGCCTTATCCTTCATGCTGATACACCTCTTTCAGCCTATCGCAATATCTATCCATTTTCTTCAAATCCCCGTCATACAGAGCCGTCTGGATGCCTGCGAAAATAGCCTTCTGCTGCTTCACCCGTTCCGCCGTTTCGGCATCATGGCGCAGATTATTCTTCCCTTCTGTGATATAATAGGCAAGATAGGGCCGAAACTGCGTGCGGAGGGCTGTTACAATTTTCTGATATTCTGCGCCGTATTTTCCCAGTCGCAGCTCCGCCGGAATCGTCATTGCCTTTCCCTTGCGCTGTACCAACAGGCGGTATTGTTCAAATTCATCCTTTGTCATCGGGTGCATGGAATCCCTCCTTTCGTCTTGCTTTTTTTCAAGGGATATGGTATTTTTGCATCAGAGCCTATCCATGGCTTTTATTGTCGTATTTTTTATCAATACTCTTTTTCAAATAACTATTCCTTATAGAAAATGTGCGACCTGTACAACCTTGTACGAATTTATTTTTTTAAAAGTCGTACATCTAAAAGCCTTGATTTTACTGGGTTTCCTGCGTGTCATTCTGATTTGTACGACTTGTACAACCAAAATTCATCCCTATATATAAAAAAGTGTGTTTCTGTTTTTATTCTTTCAATCACTCTTTTTATAGAAGAAGGTATATCAAAAAACGGTCGTACAAGTCGTACATTCGTACATTTTCATTAAAACGGGCACGCATTTCCATCCTTATCCTCCAGACCTACCTGGTCAAAACCGTCCTTTTCCTCCTGCATTTTAATCAGCCAGATGCAATGAATCGGTTCGCCGTTTACTCTTTTCATTTTGGTATATCCCTTTTTCGGGACTTCAATCTTCCCTGTCCGTTTCATCCACGAAAGCAATGCCTTTGCGTTAAATCCGCCATCCCGACAAATCTGTTCAAAGCGGCTGCGAATCACATAAAAATAATATTTATCATTCGCCCCCCAGACCTCGCTGCGGTCGTCCTCCGTCTCGCCGAAGTGGCTTTTATTGGCAACCAGTGTTTCATAAACATATTCATACGCACGCTCATGCACAGAAACCTCCTGCTTTGTTTTCAGAAAGTGCTGCACATCCGCAGGGCGCAGAAATTTATCATCCCCGAAAATTGCCTGCGACAGCACATAGTCCCCCACCAGAATCATGCTCATTGCCATGGACTGCTTGCCTGTGGTGTCCTTCTTATCAAATTCCTGCATATAGATACGGTAAAGCTGTCGGACTGTCGCAAAGTCCGGGTCATATCCCGCAAGCCAATCCAGACATTTCTTCCCGGCAAAGCCGTAGTTTTCCAGAAGGGTATCCGCCACATGTTTCGGGTTTTTGAACAACGCCTCCTCGCACTCGATCTCGATGATACGATTGACCGCGCCGCCGCCCGAAGCCGCAGATGCCAGAGGCATTTCCCCGTTTGTGATAATGCAGTTCGACCATGTGGGTGTCAGGTCAACGCCGCCCTGCTTATTCCCTCTGGTGCGCCCTACGCCCTCGGAAAGCATATAGATGTCCTTATCAAAGCCGGACTGACTGCCTGCAATCTGCAATTCATCCAGAATCAGCGGCAGATTCCCCACAAACGCCGCCGCACGCTCCTTGCCGACCACAGTGCTGTTGAAGGTCTGGATATACCGCCCTACTCTGGGGTCCGCCCAGACAGATGCCGCAAGCATTTCGCCGACGGTCTTGCCTGCCTCCGTACCGCCCCAGAGGTGCAGGAAGAAGGGTAGACAATTCAGCGGCTTAACCAGCACGCTCGCAAACGCCGCCGCCATCAGAATCCGCCCGTAAAGGCTCTCCTGCCGTACCTCTTTCGCAAGCGCAAGCCATGTTTCATAACTGCCGCCGCTTTTTACGCTTTCAAACAGCCCCTTACAGGCGGCATCCCCGTCAAAAATAAGATTCTCCACATAGGGCGAAAAGCCGTGTCCCTCCACCCAACCGAGCCGCCCGACGCTGTTCTTCTCCTCAATGCGCTCATAATTGAGATTCTCCGCATCATGCAGGAACCGCACGAGCCACTTTGCGTTCTCGCTGTTGACCGCCACGCCCACATCCGCCAAGGCGATGATGGAGGAGGCCGCCGCCAGTGTCCGCTTATCGGCAATGGTCTTGCGCCAGATGCCGCCCTTGCGATAGGATAATTGCAGCTTTTCTGTATTCGTATCAATATTGATCAGCCGCATGGTCGGCAGTATCGGGTGGATGCAGGCAAGCATATCCCCAAGGGGTGTGGAAATGCTGATGCCGCTATCATCCGCAACCCAGTTTCCGCAATCCAGTTCTAACGGCTGTCCGTCAAAATTCGTTGCGTTCTGAATGAAATTCCCTGTAGAATCCTTTTTCTTCGCCTGACAGAATTTTCTGAACAGGGTCTTAAAGCCCTTCACCCCTGCTTTTTTCGCCACATCCGCCATTTGCTCCGTCATCTGCGACAGCAGGAATTGGTTGTCTATGTATTTATAAAGCACCTCATACGGCTCTGTGCCTTCCAGAAAGTCCTGTTTCTGATATTCTCGAAACTCAGCCATGACGCTCACCGTCCATTGCCTTCCCTGCCGCAAGCAGCTTGACAATCATCTGTCCTGCGTCCTTCTTCCGGCAGAACAGAAAATGGCAGCCATGGCGTTCCTCGATGGATTTTAGAATCTTATACAGCTTTTCTCCTGTCAATGCCTTCGGGGAGTGCCACAGGCGTGGATTGCTCCAATGCTTGACATCCTCCAGTGCGGCAATCCCGTCCTCCTCACAAAGGATAATCAGCTGAATCCCAAGCCGTTTCGCAAGGTCTAATTCCTCCACAAACCGCCGATGCTGCTGTGTCACGTTGCCGCAGATCTCCAGAAGTCCTGCCTTCGTATCAATGCAGACGCTTTGGTCGGTGGGAAGGGAATAATCCCCTACCACCAGCTTTGTGCGTACCACTTCTACGCCGTTTTTATCAAACCACTCATGTTTATTATTATGTTTTCCAACTTTTTGCCTTGTATCGCATAAAATTATCACTTTGTTTATATGTCATTCCTCTCCAAAACTCTCTTTTAAAAATGCAATTCTTTTTTCATTTGCTTCTTCCGGAGTTTTATATGTACCAATATAATAATACTGCCCATATCTAAACACCTCTGCTACAAAACCATCTTTGCTTTTCTTCCTAACGCCAACATATCCAGTTTTGGATTGCAAATGCGTTTTATTCATACTCTGCTCATGTTGAGTTGACCATTTACAATTAGCAGGCTCATAGTTGCCATCATTGTCAATCCTATCTAAAGATAAATTATCACGATATCCATTCTCCATAGCCCACTTGTAGAAACAAAGGAAATCTTTGTTCCAATCATCACAAACTTTTATCCCTCTACCTCCATACCTATAGTAAAAAGGACTGTTCTGGTTATTGCATCTTCTTTTCATGTCCGCCCAACATTGATAGATACGCGTTTTACACATTCCATGTTTTAGAGGTTGTCCCACTTTTCCCATCAGCTATCTCTCCTATTCCCACCATGTTTTTTGTAATAACGCATCCCTTTGATAAAGCCGTAATCAAAAATACGACAAAAGACTTCATAGAAGTGATTTGTTTCTCTTGCATCTTCATAGAAAGCCAAAAGTTCACTAACTAACAAACAATATGTATAGTGTCTGTTACGCAGTGGTGTCATTTCTTTTGCAATAAGTTTGTCAATTTTTTCGATTTCCTGTCTGGTTTTCATAATTAATCCTCCTTTTTGATAGTGCTCGTTTTGAGCACTATACTATATTCGTATATTAGTGTACAATTTGAGCACTGTCAAGTATTTTTTCAAAGGAGGTATTTCTTTGTTTTCTGAAAGATTAAATTTTGTCCGTAAATCAAAAGGATACACCGCACAACAGATGGCTGATTATCTTTCCATGGGTTTGAGGGCTTACAGAAATTATGAAAGCGGTAACCGTTTTCCATCTGCAGATGCTCTTATTAAAATTGCAGACAAACTAGATGTTTCTATCGACTATCTTCTTGGTCGGGATGAATGGTTGAAATCTCACGGAGTTTTCTTTGATGAACACTGAACAAATCTTCTAAAGCGTCCCACAGTTCAATTCCGCCGAGCCTTTCTCCACTTTCTATAGATTTGTAATATCTCAGACCGATATTCAACTTATCTGCAACCTGTTTCTGTGTCATGCCTGCTTCTTTGCGGGCTTTTTTCAAATTATCGCGCATCCCATCACCGCCTTAAAACGGAACATCGTCATCTTCCACGTCCTTTGTGGGATAGAATCCATTCTCGCCTGCACTGCCGCTTTCCTGCAACAGCTTTTTGGGCGGTACAATGAAATCCCCCTTACGAATTTTTTCCACACTGCGGATGTTGGCAACATACAGTCTTGTGCCGTCGCTGCCGTTATTTTTGCGGTATTCTTCCTCCGCCAGTACCAGCCCGATCAGCTTGCCTTCCAGACGCTTTTCCTCGTTTTCAAATACAAAGCCGGGGTTGCTCTCCTTCACCGCCGTCAGAAAGCCCTTAAACATGGACTGTGCCTTCTCCTTGTAGGAACGGTAAAACGTACCACCCCAGAAGGCTTTCGCCTTGTAGAGCGCATCCCAGTGTCCCTTGTGCTCCCCTTCCGCGATATCATACTCCAGCTTCAGATATTCCTTCTCAGGTACGTCCACCGCTACCGTAATCTTGCAGACATATCCGCCCGGGGCCAGTCTCGGCAGCTCCACAGGGTCGGGTACGCTGTTCCAGTTGATATTTTTCATTTTTTGTCCTCCTTAAAAATCCTTCAGTGCATCCAGTACCTGCTGAATGTCATTCTCAATCTCAAAAGTTTCAAATGCCCCCATAGGGCTTTTTGCTGTGCTATTTTTGGTCTGTGTTTCAAAAATATATCTGCCCTCATCGGTGCGCTTGGCAAGCAGCACAACATTAAACAGGGATTCCAACACAAGCTTTTCCATCTTCCTGCCGTTTGTGCGAATCCGCGTAAACGCATAACCGAAATCATCACGCACCGTTTCACTGTGCATCACGAAAATAACCGTCAGATTCTCCCGCAGTCTGCTCGCCGTTTCGACCAGATTCCAGACAAACTGCGTCAGGTCAATCCATTTGCCGTATCCGTTTTCCTTCATGCCCTTCACTTCTTTGTCCGCCATGCAGGTGTTCAGCGTATCAATCACTACCGTCTGGATATGCGTACCGCTTGTGTTGATGCTCAGAAGATATTTCTCAATTTTCGGGATGTCCCTTGTCACGCAGTAATTATTGTTTTTTTCGTTATACTGCGCCTTCCACCCCTTCCAGGGCAGTCCCTTCCCGTCACAGTCGATATAATAGGTCGTCGCAGGGTCTAAGTTCCGCATAGACGTACTCTTGCCGCTGCCCGATTCCCCCATAATGCAAATCAGCTTTGCCATATCTCACTCCTCCTTATACAATGTGCCGTTTCTTGCCTCCTCCACCATAAGGTTGTTCAGTCGGTCAATCTCCGCATTTTTCAGCTTTTTCAGATTCACTAGCCCCATGATTTGCCTGTCCGCCTCCCTGATTTCCAGAGAAAGCTGACCGATTTTTTCCAGATACGTTTCCCGTTTCAAAGAAACCACCCTTTCTGTTATTCGTAGACGCTCTCCCTTCGGATGCAGTCGTCACAACCGACAATTTCGCTGTACTTTTCATAAAAATAATCGCATTTCACACTGCCGCACACAGGACAAACCCGTTCTTCGGTTTCGTAAACCTCCACCCTTTGGATGCAGTCATCGCAGCCAAGCGGTTCACTCCATTTATCAAAATAGAAATACTCGCATTTCCTGCTCCCGCAAATGATACATTCAGGGATGATTTCCTCCGCTTCTTCCTCTTTTCTGGGGTCTTCTGTGTATGTAAATGCCATCACAACACCTTCCTGCAAATCTCCGCAGGGAAGCTCTCCCCGTTTAAGTACCAGCAGTTCCACCAAGGGTCATACTGCCATTCTCCGCTTTTCAGCAAAGGCTCCCCGTCCACACGGTTGATCTGCATCGTGCCTGTCCAGTTTTCCATTGCATTTCCCTCCCGTTTCTGTTATTCTGTAAGTGAATAATTATCCAGTCCCCTTAACGGTGCGCCAACACCTCTGGGGACGTTTTTATTTCTTAGGCAATTCCCTGCCGTAAAATACATTTCCGATTGTAAAGGCAATCACCGTGCCGGAAATCAGATAAAACATCATCCTGCTGTCGGGGTTCTCCAAAACCCATACTAAGCCGCACTGCGCCAGCAGTGTTCCGAAAAACACGACCGCCCAACGAATCAAACCACGGCGGATGTAGAATAACGTCCGTTTCCAGTTTCTCATGGTTTCACCTCCTCTCCCTGTTCCAGAGGGATGATGTTGTTCGGGTCGGACACATCGTAGCCCTCATACTTCCGCAGGAATTCCTCCACCGCTTCTCTGCGACATTTCAGCTGCCCCAGCTTGAGAAACGGCAGCAGCCCCGCATCCTTCAAACCATATACTCTGGTCGCGTTGCATTTCAGAATCTGCGCAACTTCCTTTACTGTGTAAAGCATCGGCTCCATAAGAACACCTCCTTTTAGCGACCTCTTTTTCACTTTGCTTGACATTTTCAGTCTATTCACTTTCTTTGTTAATTAAAAAACAGCAACACATGAAAAATCACACCCATGTGTATTCTATAGCAACCATCTGCTGAAAATTTTGTCTTTTCATTAAAACACATACAATATATTGTTAACAAAAATACTTTCAATCAATATGTTGTATCTTTCCATAAAATGTGATATAATCGTCACATACCACGAAAAGGAGGTGAAGTTCATGGCAAATACCAAACAGACCAGCAAATCTGTCGCTTCCACGGCATCTAAAATTCTGAAAGACGGCAGATACAGCAAGGCTTCTAAAAGCGTTGCAGGCAGTGCCTTGGCACAAACTAAAAAAACTAAATAACCTCACCAGCTGAGCAAGGTACCCTAACGCCTTGCTCTTTTCCATATTCAGAGAAAATCTCAAGGAAATCTAAATCCCAAAAATACAGTCTATGTAAAGTGACTGCCTCTCGCAGATAAAATGGATATTGTCCCGAAAGCTTTCTCTGTAAAGTTTCTCTTTTTATCCCCAATTCCTTGGCTGCCTGGGTGATAGTGATATTTCTTTGCCTAAGCAGATGACGCAATTTTGTTTCCACTTCCCTCACCTCCTTTAGCTTGCACCCTTATCTGTATTCTGCTGTGTCCCCAAAAACAGATTGATGAAATAAATCTGTCCCTTTCCTGTTACCTTCGGCGTTTTACTGATACTGGTATGTCCGTCACCATGCGAAATCGTGGTTTCCTTGATTTCAAACAGCTTCATTTCCATGCTCCGCTGTGTCGGCATATTGTAGTCAGTGCCTTTTCGGCTAATGAGATAGCCATTTTCACGCATCCAAGTAAACAGTCTGTTCTGTCCCATATCCACGCCGTTCTGTTTCAGCAGCTTTGCCAGTTCGCCTACCAGAATGGAAGTCTTTGCCACAGAAACGGAATTTGCAAATGCCACAAGCGGCTTATCCTGCTCAACCTTCGATTCTAAAGCTACTCTTTTCTCCTGCTCCGCTTTCAGCTCCGTTGCCAATTTGATGATGGTATCGGGGTTCAGCAGCACTTCTTCGATTTTCTGTGGTGTCATATACGCCCCATGCTTGCGGATGGAAGGAATAATCTCATCCGCTACCAAGGCTTGAAATCTTTCCGCCGTTTCGTTTTTGGCTTTCATTGCAAGGCGATAGAAGATATTTTCGGGGATGAAATCACACCTTTCGCCACTTGTGGCGAAATTAAGTTCTTTCAAGTATTTGTCAACCCTTGCCCACCTAACATACTCAACGCCATCCTTGTTATCCGTAAACCCAAGCCCTCTTGCCACCGCTTCCAGTTTCAAGTAAGCAGTTCCGTCTTTTTCGTAGCAGTCCACACCGCCGATGTTCATAATTTCGTTCATTACATTCCTCCCTTAGCTTGCGTCCTTATCCTTTTGCTGTTTAAAAGCAACTTTTAAAGTTACTCCTCTGCAAAAAAAATTTCAATCGGATTATCAATGTGCAATTCATCAATCATAATCTGAATTTCATCACTTCCGAATACCCCAATTTTCATCTTTTCGTAAAATGTTTTTGGCGTAATTCCAATTTTTCTTGCAATATCAGACTGAGAATACCCCTTTTCCGCAATAACTCCGCGAAGTTTATCTGTTCTAATCAACAAATCACCTCCATTCTTTATATATCTGCTACCATTATAATTTATAATTGTAACTTTTTAAGTTACCATTATAATACCTACATTTTGGTAACTTGTCAAGATGTTTTTTCTTGCATTTATAACTTTTTTGTGCTATCATTAAGTTACTTCGAAAGGATGTGTTCGTATGGATACAATCGGAAAAAGAATCAAAAACCTACGTTGCAACAAAATGCACATGAGTCAGGTTGCTTTTGCTGACGAAATAAATGTTTCAAAACAAACACTATATAAATATGAAAATGATATTGTAACAAATATCCCTTCGGACAAAATTGAGGACATTGCAAAATTCTGCGGTGTTTCCCCCTCTTATCTCATGGGATGGGAGGATACACTCTCCCTCCCCGAAGGCGCCATCCCCTACGTTCCCGAACCAATGGTAAACGTCCCTCTGGTCGGCTCTGTGAACTGTGGCACGCCGCTATTCGCCGAGGACAACATTGAAGGCTACATCCCCACCCCCGAATCTGACCTCCAGACAGGCGAAACCTACTTCTGGCTCAGAGCCAAGGGGGACAGCATGATAAACGCAGGCATCCATCATGGTGATTTGCTCCTGATCCGCCAACAGGCTGATGTGGATAATGGAGATATTGCCGTTGTTGCTGTCAATGGTGACGAGGCTACCCTGAAAAGAGTGAAAAAACAGGAAAATGCGCTGATTCTTCAACCCGAAAACCCCGCCTGCGAACCGAAAATCTTTGTTGGCAAGGATATGGAAAATATACATATCCGAGGTAGGCTGATGCAGCTTAGGAAGGAATTCTAAATAAAAAACTCCCCCTGCGGCACTGTCGCACCACAAGGGGAAAGAAATTTATCGCAAGAAAAAAGCAGGTTATATTTCAAACCTACTTTTTCCTAATGGTGGATAAAAATGGTGAGGATGGTAATAAATTAATTTCTTTCCATAACCAATGAGTTTGCCGCCTCATTGTTCCTCAAAAGGTACATTTTTATCACCCAATGACGATTTCATTAATTATTATAATACAAATATATGCAAGTGTCAAGTTTGAGACCATCCCTTCGCCTTTGTACCACAACAATACAGGGTTTTCATAAGCTACGCTGGCGAAAAGGCGGCAACCTCCGTGTTGTCAACCAAAAGCTATCGTATAGCCTCAAACTTATTAGTTATTTAAATAACATTAACACTACCATTGTAACGTCTAAAAGAACACTTACAAACTCGAAATCAGTCATTGGTATTTATGTACCTTTCACCTGTATCCAGAAGGTAAGATTGATTATACCATAAAAATGTCAAAAAATAAAGGGGGTACAATATATCCTGTGGATAACTTTTTGAACCACAAAATATAAGTTTCCCCCTACAGTACCGCGAATACTGTAAGGGGAAAAGAAAGTCGTCGCCTAACAACCCTCCAAACAGAAAATATCACAATTCGTGAATATTGTCAAATTAAGGAGGGTAAATCATGAAGAAAGAAAAGCCAACAACAAAAACTTGTAAGCACTGCAAAACGGAAATGCCTATTGATGAAAAGGTATGCCCGAACTGCGGTAAAAAACAACCAAACGGTTGTCTCATTGCAATCATTGCTCTGGTAGTGGTTATTGTGATTCTCGCATTGCCTTTTGGCGGCAGTGATGACACAAAAGAACCTGATACCGAACCAACCAAGACTTCTAAAACAGATACAAAAACACCCAGCGAAGACGATATCCAAAAAGCTATTGAAGAAGATAGCACTATCTTTGATTTAGTTGAAACATCCGAAAACTTGACAAATACCTTGCTGATTGCTGTTTCTAATACAGAATCGGGAACTACAACCACTCTCGATGTATATGACCTCTCCGGTCAAACAGAGCGTTCTCAGTACCATCTTTCGTCCCAACTCCCGAAGAAAGATGGTACAAATGATGAATATGTAGAGGCAGCAAAAAATTATATCCTAAACGGCATGATGATTGCAAGTGATATGCACTCTTACCTTGATAAAAACAAATTAGATGATTTGTCTGATTACAAAAAGAGAGTTGAAGCACAGCAGAACTATACCTTGTCCGTCGTTTCGGCAAGAATGGTATACCTTTCTGATGCAGGAGTGCCAGAAGATAAAATTAACGAAATTCTCGGAACAAATTCTGATACAGAATAAAATCTCCCCAAATAATACTACAGAAATAAAGAGCTTTATATGAGGAGAGTTTTTATGTTAGAAATAAAAGATTATATCCGCGATCGAGTGGATGACCAAATAACTTGGTATGATAAAAAATCACAAACAGCACAAAAACATTACAAGCGCATACAAATTATAGAAATAATTGCTTCTGCTACTATTCCAATTATCGTACCATACGCTCAGTCTGGCAATGCAATTTCAATACTTGTTGCAATTCTGGGTGCGCTAATCGCAATTCTTGAGGCTGTTTGCCGCCTATATAAATATCACGAAAACTGGATTCAATATAGAACAACCGCTGAGCTATTAAAATATCATAAAAATCTATTTTTGACTCAGTCTGCTCCATATAACAATCAGGAAGAAACTGTTGAAAATGTTTTCGTTAGAAATATAGAAGCTATTATTTCATCAGAAAATAATACCTGGAAAGCATTAAACACAAACGCAAAACAGGAAGCGACCGAAACTTAATCATTCATAGGTTCATAGGTCTTTTCAAAAATATCTGGTTTACAAGGATATTGCTCTCCGTTCACACCAGTGATAATCCAATCACCAGGACTAGCTATCATATCCCCCTCCAGTGTCGAAATCACCATTTCAACCTCTGTTTGATATGCTTCGATAATAACAGGTTTTTTTCTAAACCTTGCTACCTGAGATTTGTTTTTGTTGTTATTGTTTTTTTCTTGATTATTCATAGTTTCACCACCATTTTAGAAAGGAGCTTTTTTATGACATACAATATTTTTATTAGCCATGCATGGAAGTATTCCGAACACTATAATAAAGTTGTCACTTGGCTTAACGAAGCTCAGGCAGAGGGTCAGTTCACTTGGAAAAATTATTCTGTACCCGAGCACAATCCTTTAATTGACCCAAATACATCTGCCGGAAAAACGACCTTAAAAAAAGAATTAAAAGAACAAATTTCTCCGGCTTCAAAAGTAATCGTTCTGGCTGGAATGTATGCAGCACACAGCGACTGGATTGAATTTGAAATCAATACTGCCGTTGATAAAAATAAATACATTATCGGCGTTAAACCTTGGAGCCAAGAACGTATACCTAACATTGTAACCAACAATTCCGATGTTATGGTTGGATGGAATAAGAAGTCTATCATTGATGCTATTCTAAATTCCTAATAATATTTTAGGACAATCCGACCTAAAACACAATACATAAACAGTCTCAGGTAGTTTCAATTTTAAAGCAAAAAAATCCCCTCTCCTGCGTCAACAGGAAAGAGGATTCTCATACGGCGGTATTTGTATAACCACCTACTCGCAATAGGATTATACCACGATACCGCCTTATTTTCTATACCTATTTTTCAATTAAGGAGGAATGCTTATGAAAGGCGGAACACGAAAACGTGGCAAAACATGGTCATATTATTTTGATACCGCTCAGGTCGGCGGCAAAAGAAAGAAAATCGAAAAAGGCGGATTCCGTACCAAAAAGGAAGCGGAAACGGCTCTGGCGAAGGCTATCGCGGAATATGAAAGCTCCGGACAGGTCTTTCAGCCATCCACCATCAGCGTCAGTGATTATCTGGATTTCTGGTATGAGCAGTATTGCAAAATGAATCTCACAGAAAATACGCAGCAGACCTACGCAACGCTGATCCACAGGCACCTGAAACCGCAGTTCGGTGCGTATTATTTAAAAAGCCTGCAGGCGGCAGCCATTCAGGAATACATAAACCAGCTAAAGGCGCAGGGCTATTCCAAAGCGACCATACGCTCTATCTTTGTTGTCCTCTCTACTGCGATAGATTATGCTGTTCAACCTTTGCAGTATATCCGAGAGAATCCCTGTCGGTTTGTAAAGATAGGTACTGTCGCAAAGCCGGTCAGAGAGCGCATCGTGCTGACGGATGCAGAATTTGACCGCATCCGGAAACGCTTTCCCGTTGGTTCTCGCTACTATATTTCGCTTATGATTGGCTGGAACTGTGGGCTGCGTATCAATGAGTGCTTTGCCCTCACATGGGACGATGTTGATTTTGAAAACTGCACGTTGTCTGTAGAGCGTCAGCTTATCCGCAGGAACATCAACGGCAATCTGGGGTTCTCCCTCAAAGAACCAAAGTACAACTCCAAGCGGAAAATAAAATTCGGGGAATCCCTTTACCGAATCCTCAAGGCAGAGAAAAACCGACAGCTTAAAAACGAACTGAAATATGGCGAATTCTACACAGTATATCAGCTTGTCGATTTTACGGACGAAAAAGGAGCGCCTCGACAGCGAATTGTCGGCACACAAAAAATCCTTTCCACAGGCGCGCGGCGAATCAATTTTATCTGCGTTGATGAAAACGGAGAGCTGACAACCAAAAACAGTTTTGCCTATTGCCAGAGAGTCATCCGGCAGGAGCTTGGCATCAATTTTGATTATCACAGCCTGCGCCATACCCATGCCACAAAGCTGATTGAGGCAGGTGCCAACGTGAAGGCAGTTCAACAGCGGCTCGGGCACAAAAACATTGTAACCACAATGAATACCTACGTTCACCACACAGACGAAATGGCACAGACCGCAGCGGATTTATTTGAAAGCGTTGTAAATGGCTTGCCACCCAAATGAAATTTACGGTGGCAAATGGGTGGCAAATCTCCAAAAACATCAACCCAACACCGCAGAAACGCTGATAACACAATAAAGAAAACATTCGCATATTTTAACAAAGCCTTAAGTTTCTATTCACACTTTGTCCATATTTTTACAGTATACTACAAAAGAAGTCGAAAGGACGCCCCCTTTTACTTCCGCCTGCAGTCCCCTTCCCCGAAAGGCTGCAGGCACCCCTTCCCCTATTGGAAGAAAAATATTGAAAGAAAAAAAACAGACAACTACCTATATTTGGTTTATCATAGTAATATACCCTCCCCTTTACAGGAAAAGCAGCCCAAACAGGCTGCTTTTCCTGTAAAATCGAAATCAGGACACTCGCATGTAACAACGCAGAGCCCATCTCAAAAATACTTCGTATTTTTTCGTTGTGGCGCTCGCCAAATATCTGCAATAAAAAGAACAGCCTATCATGCAAGCATGTAAGCTGTTCTTTTTTTGCAGATGTTTGGCTCTGCGTTGTTACATGTAGCTCTTTCTCCAGATGGATGGAGCGAAAAGCATAATAATCGGGAAAATTTCCAGTCTCCCCAGCAGCATATCCAAGCAAAGCACAATCTTTGCGAAGCCGGAGAAGAAGGAAAGGTTTTCAACAGGCCCTGCCATAGCAAGTCCCGGTCCGACATTACTCAGGCATGTTGTAACCGCAGTCACATTCGTAATAAAGTCGAAATTATCCAGCGAAACCAGCATGAACGACCCCAGCAAAATGAGCACATACAGAATAATAAACCCTGTCACGCTGCGAATAGAATCCTCATCCACCTTATAGCCGTCCAGTTTAATCAGGTTAACAGAGCGCGGGTGCACAATATGGCTGATCTCCCGCCGAATCATTTTCAGAAGGATTACAAAACGCGAAACCTTAATACCGCCCGCAGTTGAACCGCCGCATGCCCCAAGAATTAGCAGGCAATACAGAAGCGTCTTGGAAAACTCAGGCCAGAGGTCGAAGTTTGCCGTTACAAAGCCCGTTGTACTCATAATTGCCGCCACTTGGAAGAAAGCATGGCGGAAGGCACCCTCCACTGTCGAATAATACCGAGAAATATCTATGGTAATCAACGCTGTCGCAATGCAGACAATGGCGATATAGCAGCGCAGCTCCTCATTTTTCCATACATTCTTAAAATCCTTCATCAGCATCAAATAGAACAGGTTGAAGTTCACCCCGAACAGCAGCATAAATGCCGTAATGACATATTCAAAATACGCACTATTGTATTCCGCAATGCTGCTATTTTTTACAGAAAAGCCGCCTGTCCCCGCTGTCGAAAGGGCATGCACCACGCTGTCAAAAAAGGGCATTCCCCCTGCAAACAGCAAAATCATCTCCACCAGTGTCAGTACAATATAAATCGTATACAGGATTTTTGCTGTCGATTTTACCTTTGGCACCAGCTTGGAAACCAGAGGTCCGGGTGCCTCCGCCTTCATCAGATACATCGTGCGCTCGTCCCCAAGGGGCATAATTGCAAGCATAAATACCAGAATCCCCATACCGCCAATCCAATGCGTAAAGCAACGCCAGAACTGAATACTTTTCGGCAGAGTTTCAATCTCCTGCAAAATGCTTGCGCCCGTTGTGGTAAAGCCGGATACCGTTTCAAAAAAGCAATTTACATAGCCCGAAATAGAGCCGCTCAGATAAAACGGCAGTGCCCCCAGAACGGACATCACAATCCACGAAAGTGCAACCACAACGAAGCCCTCTCGCCCATAAATCCGCTTATTTTCCGGCTCACGGCTGACCAGAACCGTCCCTACCATCAGGCAGGCGATAATGGTTGCGACAAATGCCGATGCCGCCTTTGCCTCCTGATACCATATAGAAACAAAGGCAGGCACTGCAAGCAGGGCAGCCTCTATTCGTATGATATTGCCCAGAATATAGGCAATCATATTAAAATTCATAACCCTTCACCAAATTTCAATCTATTATTTTAAAATATCCTTCAAGTCCGTCAAATGCTTATTTCTGGTAATAATAATCACGCTGTCATCCACCTCAATCATGTCATTACCGCCCGGAATAATAACTCTGCCATTGCGGATAATCGTTGCCACCAGAACCTCGCTTTTCGTCTTCAAATCCTTGAGCGGCACACCCACTACGCTGGATTTTTCTCTTACCTTGAACTCCAATGCTTCAATTTGCTCATTTACCAGCTTATGCAGCGTTTCTACGTTACTGCTCCCTGCGGAATTCTGCATCGCGCGCACATAACGGACAATATTATTTGCCGCAATCATCTTCGGCGAAATAAAGCCATCAATATCCAGCGCATCCAGAATTTCATCAAAGGAAATACGGTTGATTTTTGCAATCACCTTGGAAACCTTTTTCGCCTTGGCATAAAGCGCAACTACGATATTTTCCTCATCCATCCCCGTCAGGCAGACCAGAGCATCCGTCTTTTCCAGACCCTCCTCCTGCAGAGTTTCCTTATCCGTCCCATCTCCGTGAATCACAACCGCTTCCGGCAGCGCCTCACATAGATATTCACAACGCTTATAATCCAGTTCGATAATCTTTACGCGCACATGAGAAAGAATCAGTGCCTTTGCCAGATAATACGCCATTCTGCCGCCGCCCAGAATCATGACCGATTTTACCCCCGTACGGAACAGACCGATGGTACGGAAGAATTTTTCAATCTCACTATGTGATGCGGTCAGGTTGATTTTATCCCCTGCCTGCAATACAAAGTTACCGTTGGGGATATGCACCTCTCCTGCTCTCTGCACCGCGCAGATCAGAACCTTTACCTGAAACTCCTTATAAATCGCCCATAGAGGCATCCCATCCAGCACACTGTGGGGCGGAATCTTAACCTCTACCAGCTCCACACGCCCTCTCGCAAACACCTCGATTTTCAAAGCAGAGGGGAAGCGCAAAAGACGCAGGATTTCCGTTGCCGCCGCAAATTCGGGGTTTACCGTCATGCTCAGCCCAAGCTCTTCCTTCAATTCGTTAATCTGCTCATAATATTCGGGGTTACGCACACGGGCAATCGTATGCGGCACGCCCAGCTTTTTCCCCAGCAGGCAGGCAAGCATATTTACCTCATCCGCGGAGGTTGCCGCAATCAGCAAATCTGCCTCAGGCACACCTGCTCTTTTCTGGACAAGCATGCTTGCACCGTTCCCCTCCACACTCATAATATCCATCGTATTGGAAGCATTATTCAGAACACTTGTATTATTATCAATTACAATGATGTCATGTCCTTCACCGGAGAGCTGTCTGGCGATAGTGCCGCCGACCTTACCGTCCCCTACGATTACAACCTTCATGCTGTATCCTCCTTATCCTTTAAGGAAATTTTCTGACATTCTTCAATCCATCAAGCTATCATATCACTTTATTCCCAAAATGTATATACTTATTAAAAACATTGATAAAACAAGGTGTTCTATATGTATTTTTTATTTCTACACCAATTTCTACACCAATTTTAAGTTTTTTTCTATTGCTTCGATTTCCTCCAGTTTGGATTCATCCGTTACATGAACATACAAATTCATCGTCATTTCAATTTTGCTATGACCTAGGATTGCTTGCAGCGTTTTAGGGCGCATGCCACTTTCTATACATCTCGTAGCGAATGTGTGCCTTAGCAAGTGAATTGAGAACTTTCTCATTCCCAATCTATTGCAAATAGCATATATTCCTTGATTATACGCTGACTTTTGAATTAGATTTCCGTTTTTGTTCAGAAAAATATAATCTGCATACTGGATTGGAATAATTTTGTTTTGAGAATTCTTCTCTTTTTGACTATATAAAATATTGACAGCTTCTTTTGTAAGCGGTATCTCCCGATGCCCGCTTTTTGTCTTTGGTTCTCCGATTACAAACCCTTGTTTCGCGACCTCCGATGCGCTTCTCTGTATTTTTATTTTTCGATTTTTAAAATCTACATCAGACCACTTTAACGCAATCAATTCTCCAACCCGAATCCCGGTTTGCAGCACAAACGCATATCCATTATAAAATGATGATTTTTCTGATTCTTTTAAGAAAGTTTTTTGCTCATCAACAGTTAGTGCTTCTCGCGCTTCTGTTTTTTTACCACCAGTTGCTTTCACATTCCTTCTTACAGGATTTCTTTCTATTAAATAATTTTCGACAGCACATTCAAAAACACTCCACATTAAATCTCTATGCACCTTAATGGTAGATGTCTTATGCCCTTCATTCATCATATTTAGTACTTTCTGACAATGAATCGGCTTTACGTCTTTTAATTCCATATTCCCAATAATTGGAGAAATAGAAAAGCTCCACATACTTCTGTAGTTTCTTTCTGTTATAATTCTTATGCTATCTCCCTTTACTTCATTTATCCAGTAGTCAAACCACGCATCGACTGTTGGAGAGTCAGAAAAGAACACATCACCATGTTCATCCTCAAACTGCGCATCTGCCATCCATGCCCTGCACTCCTGCAACTTATGAAAGTATTTCTGTTTTCGTTTTCCAGATTTTGTTGTAAAACGTCCTGTATACATTCCGTCTTTCCGTTGGCTGATACCAACGCCTAATTCTTTACCTCTAAGGTCTTTTCCCATCGTTACACACCCTTTCATTTTGAGAAAAGCCCCATACAGCGTCATATTACCATACAGGGCTAATTTCTGTCTATATCTCAACAGTATTTTCAATAAACTTGTCAAATTCCTTTCGCTTAATGAGCTTTCTGTTCCCGTTTGTAAGGGCGAAAGTGCATCTTGGGTTATTCGCAAGTTTTCTGAGCGTTGCCGTTCCGATATTGCTATAGGCGGACGCTTCATCAATCGTCATTGTAACTTTCTGCCAAATCGGTACTTCTGGTTTCGACATATCCTCAATCCTTTCTATTTTCTTATAAATCTTCCTCAAAATGCGATTCACCGTAGATGATGATATTTTCATCGTGTCCGCTATATAATCAATAGGGGAACCGTTACTGGACAGTTGAAATACCATCATCTCATCCTCGGTAAAATTGGCGTTCTCGATAATTTTTCGCAATTCTGGCTTTGTCAAATCTCGCAAAGCCACTTAGGAATACCTCCTTTATGTATTCTCGTTAGACCAAAGCAATTTCTTATTCCCTTTCTTATCGGTCTGGAAAATAGTATCCTCTGTCATTTCTATTCCGATTTCAGCCTTTACTACTTCTTCGATATCATCAAGCGAAAGATGCTTGTCACCGACATCTGCCCATAATTCTTCAAAGGCAACTAACGCTTTGGCGCATCGTTCTGAACCGAACCCGAATTTATCATGCAGAACCAACAGCATAACCAGTTCCATTTGAGAAGAAAGCCCTCTATCAATGATTTTCTGCATATTTTCAATAGCTTCTGTCTTTGCTTCTTCAATGATTCTTTTTTGCTTCTGATACCGTTTTTTCTTTTCAATCTGATTCAGATTCATCTTTCACACCACCCTCGCAAACCGCAGAAATAAATTTGTCTACCCTTTTCTGCACTTCTGGCGGCAGGTTTTCATAGAAGTTAATTTCTTTTGGTTGGTATTCGCATCTTACTTTCATTCTCTCCATAGCCTTGATGGCAAGAAATGCACCGTTGATAGCTACATGATACGCAGCAGGCAATCCGCTTTCCTCGTCACGCGCGTCATGGTCTTTTTGGTAAGTAATCGTATGCCGCAGCAGAGCAGCTAACAATCTATCATCGGAAATATTGCGCCATGATTCGATACCTTCAAGACCGTATTTCTCAACAGCAAATTCACGAACCCTTGCCAATGGTTCTAAAAGCTCCAAAGGCACAAGGTTAAGCTGTGGTTTCCCTTGGCCCGATTTTACGATTGGCGTTTTCATAAATCTTCCTCCGTTCTGGTTTTTATCTGATACTCATTGCCTTTATTTTCTCTAATTCTGCATGAACGGTGTCCATAACAGAATCATCCACTACTCTTTCTTTCTTCTCCCCGCCCTCAATCAACAGCTTGCTTTTTTCGTCAAATGCCGCGGACAACTGATTGATTCTGCCCTGCATCTCGATTCTGGCAGGATTTTCTTTATTGGAAAGCAAATTCCGCGCTTCTGTCGGCAGTTTTGCGCTCTCATCTTTCTGCATCAGCACAAGCCGGTATGACCTCTGAAAATTGCTCATAACTACTGTCTCATTATATTCTTCATCCGTAGCCCAAATATGTAACTGCTCCGGTGTTCCGATTGCACGCTGGATGATGGCAGGCAGTTTCAAAAATTCCTCGGTATATCGGTATCCACTATTCCTAATCGCCATGCTGACTAACGCCCACGCTTCCATTTCATTTAATTCCTGCGGTTTGCTAACGGAATGAACCATATCAACCAACTGCCCGATTGTCGGTGCAAATCCGCTTGTGTCAGACAGGATATAGGATTTCAATGCAACCGAAATCTGCGGATATGTATAATCTGCAAGCATCATTCCCCAAACCTCTGTTGTCTCTTCGATATTCTTTGGTCTGAAATTCTGAAAACAGTTACACATGATACGCAGGATTTTCTTCGTTTCCTCTTTTGTCAGCACAAAACACACCCCCTAAAAATTCCAGTTTATATCGCTACTGGAAGCCTTCCCGATTTTCTCCCAAACAATACCTTGATATCCGCTTGAAATGCTTTCATTTATTGCTGTAGATACCGCCGTATCTCCGTATTGTGTTGATTTTTCGGATATTGTTTTTAAAAGTGTCCGCAGACCTCTTTCTTTGTACTTGAAATTTCTCTCTCCCTTGTATGCAATCCAATCCTGCACCGATTCCAACAAGTAATCGGAAATAGCAAACTCGGAAACCATGTCATTCAGCATATCCGCAGAAGATACTTTCTTTACAGAAACGGAAGGAATACTTTTCGGTTCTTCTTCTGTCTGGCAATCGTCCGCACTGCCTCTAACCTTATTTACCGTATTCATAACGTAACGCCTAAAATCATCAGACTTAATATGCTTTGCGACATTCTCAACACCGACAAGTGTTTTCTCCGATTTGCTCCAATTATACTTGTACCATTTGAGAATCAAGACTTCCTTTGTTTCCGCACAGTACCGAAGCACGCCATGCACGTTTTCAAAACGTCTAATCAATCTTGAAATTGTATCCTTCGTGTATCCTGTATGGTGCGACATTTGATTAAAGCTTACCTCATAGCAGCCGCAGATATTCGTCTGTGGGTTTGTCAGAAGATAAGCATAGAAATACTTATCCTCTGGCGTGAAATCATCCTCGACCTTATTGTCCGTCCAAAACGATATGTGTAAATTCCTGTATATTGCCATAAACACCACCACACTTTTATTTATTGCTGATTTTCTTCTTCTATTCTTTCGAGGCAGTCTTTGCACACACGAGCAATCTTTAATGATTCCAAGCGTGTAAAAGAAAGTGTTTTATACAAAGCGGATACTGCTTCAATCATATCCCTTACCTCTTTTATGCTGACGTTATCTTGCAGACCTCTTTCCTCTTTCTCCCCTGTTTTCGTTTCGACACTTGTCATTTGAATAGTAGGTGAATTGTCAATCGCACTTGCGACCATTGCTGGATAAAACCCCTTCTCTTTTATCAATACCTCTTTCAAGGCATCTGCATCAATCAGTCTCATTTATCATTCCTCCTTCGGCTTCTCGCACCGTTCAAATTCGATAACCCAAACCCAAGGGTTAGCGTCCCATCCGTAACGGTCAAGGTCAGATTTTTTGATGGTGCTGTCCCAAATTTTTTGAAATTCCATTCTTAATGCGTCATGGAAAGCGTCATCACTTATGTATAATATAGGGTCCTGCGGGGTTGCAATGCCCTCTTTTTCAATATCAATACACCATCCTTCTCCGCATTCCTGCAACCGCTCCACCCGTACATCCGTAACCTTCAGCCATATTCTCGCAGCTTCTTTCGGCATGTGGATGGATGGATGCCATATATGCGCTTCATTCTTAAATCCATCTTCTGCAACTTCGTCTGCCCGATACACATATCTATTTTTATCAGACGGAACAATAGGATGACTCCATGTTTCCCGAACATACAGAATATCCCCCTGCTGGTACGGCGGCAAGCATGGCATACAAAAGTCGGCATAAGCATCAAGTGCAACTACATACGAAGAATAAAAACAATCAAATTGAAAGCGGCCATTTTCATAAACAGGCTCAATCCTATGTATGTGGTCTGGAACATTTTTTGCAACCCGTCTGGTGCAAGTCTTCCTCCCATCCAGAATCGCTCGTACCATTTCGGTGTTAAATAAAATTGGTTTAATCGCCATCCGCTTCACACCCCCTTTTCTCCAATTCCGTTTCCGCTTCTTTTGGAATAACATAAAAATCATTCAATAATTCTTCGATATGCTCCTCGGTCCAAACAGGCGTATCTTTCTGCACTACAGAAGTGACATACCAATCATATAAAGTACTCTCGTCCATGGCTTTCTCTAAATCGACTAATCTTTTTTCATATTTTCCTACGTTGCAGGGCAGCACCAACAACCGCCCCTGTTCTTCCAAGTCCCTGTAGCGTTTTAGTTCCTCCAGCAAGTCAGCTTCCTGTCCAAATCCCTCCGCAGTTCTTCTGACCACTCCAAATTCATCCTCCGACAGATGTTTCCGGAGCCGTTTTTCTGCCGCTCTTAACTGGTTAATCTTTTTTTCAAGTGTCACACTCATTTCCTTCACTCCTTGCTTAAAACTGCCATATTCATAACAGCAGTCGCAAATGGCATGGTGTTTGTTGGTTTCTTTGTTTTTCTCAATCATTTTTCCACACTCATCCTTTTTGCAATCTCATATATTACCGGCACTGTCACACCGTTCCCTGCCTGTTTATATAACTGGCTGTCACTATTTACCAATTCTGCCCTATCGAAATATTCATCCGACCATCCTTGCAGCCGAAAGCATTCTCTCGGTGTTAGCTTGCGGATAGCAATATAGCACTGATATTTTTCGTACCAAATGGAATAAAACGCCATTCCGTCAGGCGTTGAAATCATAACTCCGTGCCGGTCCTGTCCGGTCAGAGTAAACATTGGCTCTCCACTTCCCTTCGTTCTTCTGCCGTTCTGTCTTTTTTCTGCTCTGTCCGGAGTGAGTACAGGAACGCAAATGCCACTTATTTCCTTTCGCCTGTTGCAAATGCCTTTATTGTATCTCGCTTGCAAGCAAAACGCCTTATCATAAGTTTGTATTCCTGCACTTTTTGACATATCGCAAAATACAGGAATAGGGATATATGGACTCAATCCACCGCCATCCATTTTAGAAAGTGTCGGAGAAATACCATCCACATCATATACACGATAACGATTCGGATTGTCTCGTTTTACACTTTTTATATTCCCGATTTGTTTTATTTGAACACTATTTTCTCTGTCTGCTCCTTCGATAGGAAATACTTTTTCGGTACTTCTCCCTCTAAGATGTCCAATAATGAATACTCTTTCTCTGTTTTGTGGGACGTAATCGGCAGAGTTGACAACTTGCCATTCTGCATCGTACCCACTTTCGTCCAGCGCAATGAGAAGTTTAAGGAAGTCCGTTCCCCCATTAACGCTAAGTAGGTTTTTAACGTTTTCAATGAATAGGTATGTGGGTCTATCTTTTTCTTCGAGGTCTTGCACAAGGCGCATAACTCTGAAAAATAAGCTGCTTCTTGCTCCGTCAAAGCCAAGCTGCTTTCCGGCAACGCTGATGTCCTGACAGGGGAATCCGAAACACCAGCAGTCGGCTTTCGGGATGTCCTCGGCGAAAATCCGTCTAATGTCATTTGCATACCATTCTCCATGCCTGTACTCCTCCTTCCCTGCTTCTGCTACTCTTTTGTTTTTCGGCAACGTGCTTATGTACTCTCGCTCCTGTTCTGTCATAAGGTGCATGGCTGTGTAGCCGGCTACTGCAAATTTATCAAATTCACAGAATCCCACACACTCATGTCCTGCCAGTTCCATGCCTCTACGGAAACCTCCGATTCCAGAGAAAAAATCAATGAATTTCAAGAATCATCCCTTCTTATGCTCGTAAATTTCAATTCCTTTTCCTTTGGCGAAACCATATTCTTGATTTGCCCCTTTGCTGTTTTCCCATCCGTCCAACATATAGATTGCATCGCAAATATCGAGCAACTCAAAAGACATTCTCATGTATTCTCCATGTGTGGCATCTTTCGGCATGATATCATTCAGCCTCGCAGGATTTACCGTATCGTGTCCGACTGCAATCAATTCCTTTTCCGCTTTCAAAAATCTTTCTCTGAAATCCTCTGTTCCTGTAATAGCACCGCTGATGTAGATTCTCAAATTTTATAAGCCTCCTTTTAAATTCTACAAATTGCACAAACTTAACTGGTCTGCCATCTCAAGACCTATTTTTTCTTTTCTCTCATCCGAAAATCCGTTGTATGTTTTTCGATTGGTAAACAAGTATTCTGTTGCTACCTTGCTATTGCTATTTGCCGCAGACAAAACACTTTTTGTTGTTTTTGCTATCGGAATAAAATTTTCTGGCATTTGATATTCTGATATGAAAATATTGTCTTGTTTTTCAGCCCATTCGTAAAATTCTCCGTGATTAAATCCTTGATATTTTCCACAATTTGTTCCTGCGTATGGAATATCGCAATATATTACTGCATCTTTCGGAATTTTAACACTTCGGTAATCAACTCCAAGGCTTTGTATGCTTTGCAGGCTTTGTATGCTTTGTAGTCTTTGCAGGCTTTCTATCTCAACTTGCCTTGAAAGACTCTCCAAATTATTTCTCGCAATCTTCTTTATCTGCCTGTTAAACTCAAGATAACGCCCATACACATCGTTTAATTTTGAAGGATTTATTTTGTATCCATACTTTTCCAAAATACTTGTATCATTTGAATAAACCGCTCTGTGGTAGTCTTTTTTGAATTGTTCTATTTTGGCACCGTATATGTAGTCCTTCCCATTGTTTCCAAATGACCAGACGAGTGCGATATAAGCATCTTTGTCCTTCAGCCTGTTAAATGTTTCCCTATCAACCCATTCTCTCCTGTTTTCAACTGTATACTTTCCGTATGCGCAATCCTTGAACAGAATAGGCAGCCTTCCGTCTATATCGTTCATAATAAAGCGTTTCCATTTTCCGCTTAGTACCGCACAATGCGTAACGGCACCTCCACCGCAAAACAAATCGACAAATGTATCTGCTGACGGCAAATTTGAAACTATCCACTTCGCAATAGCATTTTTACTTCCCTTGTATGGCAACCCATATCTCAATCATCAATCGCCACCTTTCATCAACTCCATAAATTTCTCATACTGCCGTTCTGAAATCTTATTGCCCCTCTTATCCGCTCTAATTTCGATTGTGAGGTGCTTTTCGGCAATATGTGATAATTCCTTCGCAAGATTCCTTCTGCCCTGTTCCAAGCCGTCACGATAGCCCTTAGCGGCTTTATATTCCGCAATCTGCGATTTGCCCTCGCCCTGTGAGCCGCTTGTCTTGTTCCGCAGCTGATAACCGCCATCAGCATATTTCTTTATCCAGTGCTGTTCCGCACTATCCAACTCGGTGTCTTTGTAAAGCAGAAAACCGATTTTCCATCCATACTGATTTGTTTCCGCATCGTATAAGCCGTGTTTTTTCAAAGATAGGTCGATATGCTGATAGCCAACAAGATGTTGCGACAATCTGGTAATAAGGTGTACTGCTTGCCCGATGTATGCGTATTTGAATCCGTTTTCGTCAATTCTTGTTAGGAAATAAATTCCGCTGTCCTCATTCAATTTTGGGTTGACTTTCAGCAGGCGTTCCTTGTTTTTCTTCTCGATAGCCTTCGCTTTCTTGAATTTCTGATAGTCCATCTTTCAACCCCCTTAGAAGTGCCTCTCCATTTATTTTTACAGAATAATGATTTCGCACAACAAGCATTTCATCTTTTGCTCGTCTGTAAAATTCCTTTGATATTTCAAATCCGTATGAGTTTCTACCGCACTCCATAGCAGCTCTCAGTGTTGAACCGCTCCCGGCGCAAGGGTCAATCACGATGTCCCCTTCATCAGTGAAAATTTCAATCAGTTTCTTAATTACGGCTACGGGCTTCTGCGCAGGGTGAATTTTAGGAATCTCTTTTCCGTCCTTCTCCCATGTGAACCAGTTGAAAATCATCCGTCCTGTACCGCGAATATTCTTCCCGTTCTCGTCCTGCTGACAGCCGTTTCTAAACTTTGGCAACCTTCCCCGATAAAATACAAGGGCGTATTCTGTCGCGCCCACAACGCGCATATTAGCCTTTAAAACCTGCGGACTGTAATTCTTACAGAAAACCAAGGGTATGTAGTTTACGAATCCATGTTTCTTAGCGGCATTGATAAGCGTGGGAATCTGCTCAAAGCTGCAAAACACAATCATGCACGGGCTGTTGCTGCTTCTGCCACGTGATACGGGTTTCGTATCTTCTTTCTTCAACAGTTTGCTGCAAAAATGAAAATACTCGTACAGATTGAAATTAAAATCCGTATTAAAAGCAGCCTTTCCGGCAAGTTTGCTTTCACCGTTTTTATTGTCCCCACCTTTGTACCACATGGGATTACTACCGTAGAAATTCGTACCCACGTTGTAGGGGATATCAGCAATAACAAGTTGCGCTTTCGGGATGCCGTACCGCTTATAGTTCTGGAAATTGTCATTAAACAATTCCGTTTTTATGTTTTTCAAATCCATAATATCACCGACTTTTCCGATTAACCTCTTTTTCGACTCTTTCAAATTCTTCATCAGATATTCCGAATATCTCAATATAGTCATATTCCGGCGCGAAAAACACTGATATATCGTCCTTCTTATAAATAGGCACCATGAAATCGCCTACAATATTCGCAGTATCGAACATTTGTATCCCTTTTTCAAAATTCTCTTTCAAAAAAACGATTAAATTTTCTATTCTCAAAATCAGTCTCCACCTTTCTTATTTTTTAAAACGGCAAATCGTCATCTTCAATGGTATTGTCGATGGTATAAAACCCATCGGCATTACTCTGCGGTTTTGAAGCATCGTTCGCCTGCCCTGCGTTGTTGCTTGCCGCTTTGCTCTCGGCGAACTCGAAAGATTTCACGATAAAGGATACCCTGTTCTGCTTCTTACCTTCCCTGTCGGTGTATTCATTCTGTACAGCTTCACACTCTAGAATGATTTTCGTACCCTTCTTTACAAACTGCCCCATTGTTTCCGCCGTTTCGCCGAAAGCGGAGATATTGAAAAAGCTCGTTTTCTTCTTGTCTCCGTATCCTCTTTCGACCGCAATGGAAGTTCTTCCGACCGCTAGAGGATTGGCGGACTGCGTGTATCTGAGTTCAACATCTCTTGTTGTTCTGCCAACAAAAATACATTTATTCATTTCTGCTTGTCCCTCTTTCTTCTAAAGTATTCGTTCTTTCGGTAATCTGCCTGATTTTCGATGAACGCCTTATTTTGCATTTCTTTTTTATTTTTCAAATGCTTCTGATTCCAAATCGTGAATTTCTCGCATTTTGAATGACATCCAGCGCTCCTTCCTTCGCATCCATAGCAGGGGCAAATGCCATCCTTCGCCTTGATATTTGCATTTAAGAAAAACTCATACCTTCCCATCACTCAACCACCACCCGTCATTACGCCCTGCAACGTACACATTCGCCGTAGGACACACTTCTTTCATACGCTCGATGAATTTATCGGAATCGGCATTATCAGCTGACAGATGGCACATTATGACGTTATGCAAGGAATTAGAATTATTCGCCTTTACAAACTCACAAGCTGTCTCAATCTCCATGTGACCGCCGAAAATATGATTCTTTTTCCCTTCGTTATCGGGATGAATCATATCCTTGTCATAATTCACGCCGAGAAGAATATGGTTTATATTTTTGAACCGCCATTTGACAATAGCCGTATCAGTGATATAAAGCATTCTTCCCATTTCTTTGTGCATAATCAGAAAACCGAATATCGGGCAATCCGTTCCGTCTGCATCTGTGTGTGTCCATCTGCCATCAATCGTTGTAAGGTCAAAAGTTTTTACTACAAATCCGCCCATATTTTCTGATTTACTATCGTTTTCCAGATATGGTGCAAAAACAGGTATTCCCATTCTTTTAAAATCTTCTATAGACCTGCTATGGTCAAGTCAGAGATGTTTATGAGTAACTATCGCTCCGACAATATTTGATATTTTCCAATCAACACCTTTTTTAACAGTCTTTTCTGATACGCCTAAATCAAGTAACAAAATTTCTCCTGTTCTGCTGATTAAGGCGTGCGAATTTCCACTTGAGCCTGTGGCTATCGTTCTCAAAAACATCTACATCACCTCGCCTTCTTTTTCAAATTTCCATACATAACCGCCTGCCTGTTTTCTTACATTGCCTTTTGAGTTGTATGGCTCTTTGCTTGCGACTTGAGATATATTTCTTTGGCATATCCCTGTCATTCTGCTTGCTATTTCACAGTTGACATATCGGGATTTCTCCTATAAATGCCTTTGCCACAAGCCTATGTATTCGCTCTGTTCTTCTTTTCCCGTTGTGGTCAAAAAGATTTACGGTAAAATACCATCCATTTTTATTTGTGTTTGGCATTATCCTCCCATTTTTATTTTTTCTGTAACTTTTCAATCTTCCATAATTTGAAATTTGGTATAGCCCTTCGTATCCATCAATCCATTTCCATTCTTCCGTACTTAATCACTCCTTTCGGAACACCGCAGGCAAGGATAAGAGATTTTCCATTGCTATCAGCGAGCATATAACAGTTTCCTGCGCTCCCTGTTGCTATCGTTTTTAGCAGCACTTTTACACCCCTTAACGATTATTCAATCCCCTCAACATGGTATCTTCCGTATCCACTACTTCTACCACTTCCGATACCGTTGCCAAATCCTGCAAGATTGACAATGTTTACAATCTGTTCCAAAGAGAAAGCGTTTTCGGTGTACTGGATTGTAAATGCAGCTTTCCAACCGCTAAATCTGTTAAGGTGTACTAATACTGGAGAGCCTTTTTTGGGAGACATCAGTTTTTCGTCAATATGATGTTCTGCAAACTGAATTGGTATCAAATCTCCCTTTGCGATAATGTTTACTCCTGCATTAAACTTCGTTGCGTATGTATCAATTTTGTTATGTATAACAGCCTGTCCGAAAGATTTTTTCAGACCGAACCCTGTAATACATGGTGCGTTTTCTTTTAATGCCTGTAATAGTCCTTCTTCCGAATAATCTTTTGGCTTGCCGTTGTACCAGTGCATAGAAGTGATGATTGCTTCCCATTGATTAGGCTTTGCTGTGTCTTTCGCCTTATCCTTACGCTTGTCAATCAAATCCTTTGCGCTTACATCGTTCATTTTATTAAGAATCAAGTCTCCATCTCCTGCGATTTTGATTGTTGCGGTTTTGATGTTTAAGGGCTTGATTTCGATTACCTCTGTTTTAGCCATTTTTGTTTTCTCCTTTCATTTTTGTTACTGATAGAACACTTTGTAGGCGATATAATATTCTGCATTGTCTTGTATTTTCTTTTGATTTACTGTTCTTTTCTTTAATATGCTGGCGGTATCATACCGCCTATAAAATGCTCTATCAGCGTGTTCCTATAATCAAGCGCTTAGCAAGTGAGATAAAGTGTCCTATGTTGCGCTTTATTTTCCTGTTTTATTTTGACCTGTTTTTCGATGTTTTATAAAAAGCTGTTATATAATAGGTGTTATCTCACCTGTTAAACACTTGAAAATAGGTTGTTTTTTAATATGCTGTCTGAAATTTTCCTGTTATGTTCTGTTTTGTGCTATATATCAAACAGTGATTAAATCAATCTGCTCAAATACCTGTTCCAACTCGGAAAGTGTCTTATATTTCAATCTGAAACTTTCCAATTCTGATAATGCTCTTTTAAGCAAATCTTCATATTCATTCTGATTTTTCAGAAAAGTCCTTGTCGGCTGATAAACAGTATTGGACGTTCTACTTAATACTCTTACTGGCGGCGCATCTTCGCTTTTAGGTTCTACATACAACATCCTAATGACATTGCCGGCTTGTATTGTTCTGTATTTCTCGGCAGCTAAATCATTGTCCCACTCAAAGCATTTATGTAATTCTGAATTTTCATCTCTTGCAAAATCGAGAATTGCTTTCGGGGTAATCTGTTCCAAAGAAGAAATCTCTCTGTAACATTCATTTGCATCGGCTTTAAAAATACCGTCAACTTTCCATTTTACGTTTTCGTTCATCATCACACCTCGCTATCCTGCGGAAATCGAAATACTTTGGGATAATCGAAGGCGGAATAAAACGTTTTGCCTCTCACTACTCTGTAGCCCCCGTATTCTGCCCTCAACTCTTCCATAGCCTTTTCGGCTTTTTCTTTTGTTGAATATTCAGCTAAATTGAAATAGGTATCATCAGCAACGCTTGCCGGAAAGGCAAGAATCGATGTTTTGGTTGTGGCATCAATTGCAACTACAAACTGTTCATACGGAAAATCAACTTCTCCGTTCTGACTAATAATTCTCATATTTTTTACCCCCTTACCCAAAGCCAAACTGCGCTCACTACCGTCAAAGCGGTGGCGGCAAATGCAGCTGATGTGATTTTATTTTTCGCTACATAATAGTCGAAATCTCTACGCAATCCCATTTTTTCATCTTTGCTAAACAACCAAAAGATTCTCCAGCAATACACAATAACAATCATCCAAATAAAAATAGTCAACTTCATAATAATCACCGCTTACACCTCCTGTACAATTTCTCCATCAATGATGTTTTCCTCGTCAAAATCAACGGCATTTGCACTTTCCACAACATCATCCTGTGTCTGGCGGTATGCATCATCCAGTTCAATCTGTGCCTGTCTCGCCATCTGGTCATAATTTTTCGGATACTTTCTTGTGGCGTTGTTGCACATTTTCCGCTGAATCATGCTCTCTGGCATGTCCAGCCACGCACCGCTGATAAATGGTCTGGCAATTTCACATTCCAACATATCATCAACCGTATCACACGCTCGCAATGCGTTCAGAATTTCATCCTTCTTTGCCTTGATTTCCTCTTTCTGCTTTGGCGTTGCCTTGTATCTATCCTCGCAAACACCGAATGTAGCGTTCATCATATTCTGCTTAACGTGAGCCAAAAGGTTGACCTTTACGCTTGCTCTGTCAGCTGTCAGATATGTTACTGTGCCGTCCGTCAATTTTACTGGATATACCACCCGAACCGCTTTATCTGACAATCCTTTTTCCTCCCATTCTGGCGGTGTCAGTTCCAAACCCTTATGTTTGGGTGGGATATAGGTATCTCCTTCTTTGACTACCCAATATGGATAAACTTGTTCGACATCCTTGCCGTAATGAGAGAGAAGGGAATCATATCCTGCACCCTCGATACCCATTTCAACAACCTTTACCCACTCGTTCCCACGCTTTACATTTCTAAGCTGGAAATAACATTCTCTCGGATATGCCGAAGGGTTCAATTTCAGACCTGCGCAGTTTTCAACGATACCCCTCAAGTTGCTTGTATCGAGTGAATTCATGTTCGCTTTTCCATCGTTCTTTACAAGATTGTAAATGCTGCCGACCGCCTCCATAGCGCATTTTCTGGAATATTCATCAAAAATCACGCCGCAAGCCTCATAGTCTTTTGCAATCAATCCTGTAATTTCGTTGCTCCACCGACTTAATGCCGTTGTAAATTCCTTCTTTTCTGCCACCTGTGTATTTTCAGCCATTATTTCATTCCTCCTCCAACGGTCTGTTCCAACATTCTTCGCATTCTTCTGAAACAAATTGTTCGTCCGTATCTAAAAAGCACTCTTTATTTGTCGCATATCCCAACGAATGAGGGCAAATTTCTGGAAATTTGTTATGTATCAGTTCAGCTTTCGGATACTTCTCCAAGAAATCCTGCAAAATCGTTTTTCTCGGATGTTCTTTAGACCATTTTTTCACGGTAGCGATTACTTTTTCTATATCATTAAAAACCCACTTACAAGGCATACAACTGCGAGATGAAGAATCTTCCATTGGGCAATCACTACAAAACGGATACTTTTGACACATTCTATGCCATTCTCTCAAAAACTCTAACGCCTTCATTTCTGCCATTCTGCATCACTCCTCACATGCTTCATATGTCTGCTCGAAAATGTCTGGTTTACAGGGATAAAGTTCTCCCTTCACGCCGCGAATCACATAGTCCCCAACACTCACATGATGCGTTCCCTCTAATGTATCAATATATAGTTCGATAGGTGGTTTTTCTCCGTCATCACTGACATAGTGCATGATGCCATTCTCAAAGGCGATTATCGCCCAATCGGGGACATAATATTTACCATCTGCTCCTTTTAAATCTCCATCATATTTAAACGCTTCAATTACCACGGGTTTCTTTCTGTATTTCATGCTCATTCCTCCGCTTCCTTAATTTCTCCATCTTCCAACTGATACCATGTGTCCTCTTTATATGTATCCCCATCAATCTGGATTGCTTTGTAATTGACGATTTCTCCTTTGCCGTTTCGTTCGACCATAACAATTAAACTGCCGATACCGCCTTTAGCTTTGCCGCCGTTTTCAGAAACCATGATAGAATGTTCTCCGCCTGCAAGTTTAGCCCGTTTCCGCCTGCCAGTTTAGCGTTGTTTCCGCCTGCAAGTTTAGCCCATTCTCCGCCTGCCAGTTTAGCCCCGTCTCCGCCTGCCAGTGTAGCGTTGTCTGCGACATTTTCTTTTTCTGAAACATTATCAACTTCTTCTTTAATCTGCCGATAGGTTACGTCAAAACTTGCCTTAATAAATTCTACTAAAGACAGCCTTGCGCCGATTTTTAGTTTCTTTGTGCAATATTTCTTCTCGTCATTTGTAAGAGTTTCGTCCATTGCTTCTACTTCCGAAAATTCGCACATTTCGCCGTTATTATCAATTAACGGATAATAGTCAAGTACGTCCATAGGATTTTTACAGAAGTGCATACCATTTACACAAATGTTTGCTTCTGGTTCTTCAAAAATCGTGTTCTCTGCGTACTGCTTATCCTTGCAGATAAGCCCTTTGCGAAAACCTTTATATCCTTTCATTCCCATTCTCATTCCTCTCCATTGCATACTTTCAAAGTTTCATCATCTGTCCTGCGAATAACAATTAACTGGCGGCTTACATCTGGAATCCTGTTTTCGTCCAATGATTCTGTATCGTCAATCCAAATCGGCAGCTTGATTCCGTTCATGTCCTGCAATCCTTTTAATAGGAAAATTTCTGCAAGGATTCTGTCTCCGTGATTCAGTCCGTTAAAATAATCAACGCCATTCACATTGACTCTTAAAGTTTCCTTAATATCTCCGCTCAATGTTTCTTCACTCATTTTGAGTTTAATAAACTCAAATCTACTGTTTACCATATTTTCCAGGGCCGCATTTTTGGCAATGCTGAAATCCTGAAACATATCAATCTGTCGTTCAACGTCAGCTGTTTTCTGCGCCTGATCCTTAACAGATTCTTTCAGTAAATCAATTCGTTTTTCTGTATTTTCGGTATCTCTGATAATAGCTTTGATTTCAGATTCTTTCTGAGAAAGGTCAGCCTTATAGTTGCTGATTCTCTCCGTTACTTGCCGCCATAAATCGGTTGATTCAAAAAGCCTTGCTGCTTCTGCTTCTGATTTTTCCAATTCTTCCGAAATTCTCTTGTATTCATCCGTTTCAGAAAATTTCATATCAGAAAGGATTTTTTCTTTTTCGGAGGAAATTTCCTCTACTCGTTTCTTTTTCTCGGAAATAAAAGCCGTAATTTCTTCGATTTTCTTGGAATGAAGACTGATTTTTTCTTCAACTTCCTCAATCTTGTGTTCGGCAGAGGAAATGGCACTTTCTGTAAGCCCGATATTTTCTTCTCTTTCTTTCTCAAATCTTTCTCTATCTTCCTCTGTTCTTTCTTCTGGCAAAGGTTGTCCGCAAACACGACACACGCCGCTTGCGATAAAATCAGCATTTTTCAGCCTCAGGCGTTCTTTTACCAAGTCCATCAATTTCATTTTTTTAAAGGCAAGAAAGATTTTGTTATTCTGCAATTTTGTGTTGCTTTCGGTCAGTTCCGTTGTTTTTCTCGAAATTTCTTTGTCCAAAACAGCCAATTCTTCATTGATAGCACTGATTCTTTCCCCTTGCGTTTTTGTCTGCTCCTTTTCGATTTCGGACAACTCGCCTTTGAGTTTTTCAATATGAGAAAGCAGAAAGCTGTACCTGTCGATTGAAACATTCAGTGCCTCTTTCAGGTTCTTCATGCTGTCGATGTTTCCAATAATAGTCACTTTTTCAGATTCTAATTTCTGCAATTCGGAATCATCCGACCTGTCAAGTCTGCGCTGCTCGTAGTCCAATTCAACATTCAGCCTGTCAAGCTCTCCGTTTTCGACAGAAAGGCGTTTTTTTAGTTGCTTCAATGCGTCCTCTGTTTTCTTTCCTGCGGTCATTTCGTAAACGCTTTGATATTCTGCATTTTCTCTGCAAAAACGCTCCACATCGAACCCAGAAAGACCTTCAATGGCTTTTCTTGCATCCGCAGTCGATTTTTTCAAGGTCGACAAAAATACAGACGCATTAGAACACATTGCCACCGTTTCTGTCGGTGCGATACTGGCTAAAAAATCGTTCGCTTCCGCAGATTTTGCAGGAACGCCATCAAGAATATAAACAGTTTCATTTCCGATAAAAACGCCCTTGCGATATTTCCTTTTAGTCACTTTTCTGATTTCGTGTTCAATTCCGTTGATTTCCAAAGTAATCGCTCTTTCGATTTCCTTGACAGGCTTTTCTTCTCCGTTTTCGTCCACAGGACAAATATTGGTCGGTGCGGTACCGTTAGCAAATTTCCCTGTCATAACATCAAAGTAGGCGTTCATCAGCGTGGACTTGCCGCAACGGTTTTTACCTCTGATTTCCGTTTTCTCGGAAAAGTCAACCTCCACATTTTCAGCCCCCATATAGTTTTTAAGGCTGATTTTTTTCAATAACACTTCCGTCAATCACTCCACATCCTTTCTATACATTCGCTACAGCCAACGATTTCTCCGTCATCCCTTTTATAAAGGTATTCGTATTGCGTTTCTTGGCAGTGCGGACATTCTTCCTGCTCTTTTTCGCAGTATCCGCAGCTGTCACATTCAGTCTTTATCCCTGTCCTGCATGGGTAAGCCATCATCATCACCGCCAGCAAGCATAGCCAAGATTTGTTCGGCATTCACAAATTTATCTGTTTTCAAATAGGCAACAACAGCCTTCACCCTGCCATTCAGCTCCCAAAGCTCCTGCAACTCATTCTCTGGTGTTAATTCTCTGCCGTTTTTCATTTTCTCTTTCCTCCCTTTTCCGCCTTTTATATTTTTTTGAGTATTCTTTCTTGTAGGCATCGACCTTCTCTTTATTGCTCTCTTGATAAGCGCGCACGCTTGCTATGTATCTATCTCTATTCTTTCGGTAACGTTCCCTAGCCTTTTCGCGAATCCTCTCTTTGTTTTTCTCGTAATAGCTTTTCTGGTATGCTTTGGCATATTCTTTGCGTTCTGAATAATACTTTCTGAGGTATTCTTTTTTTCTAAAGCCGGTTTTGCTTCTCGTCATCCCTGCAATTCTGTTGATTTCAGCGTCCGTTACATATTCCTTACGCGAAAAATCATCACAGATGCAATCTGGGTGCGGACATTCAAAACAGTTAAAATTGCATACAGGATTTTTCATTTTTCCTGCCCTCCGTAGAACAAACTGCCGATTGCGATTGCAATCATGACGCTGCTCGCGAGATAAAACATTATTCTCCCGTCAGCATTTTCCAGAACAAACACCATGACACAAAGAGAAAGAAGCGTTCCCAGAAACATAGCTGCCCACCGCAGCAGACCACGGCGGATGTAAAACGCAGTCCGTTTCCAATTTCTCATAGCCTCACCACTTCCCCATCACTTTCAAAGAACTGACTGTAGCGGAAACTCTCTGTGTATCCTCCATTAAAAATCGCAGTAAAAATATGTGGATAAAGACCTGTTACCGTTCCTGTTCTTCTTTTTCGCAGGACGTTCGCTCCATGCCTATCCTTGCCGAACTCAAGCACCTTAACCTTCTTGCCTACAAACAGTTTCTTTTGCGCTGTTTCTCTGATTTGTTCGATTTTCATGTTTTGCACCCCTACCTTTGCTACACTCCGGGCAATAATAGCCCTTTTGGGTATCCTGCGTTGCGGCAACGTTCCAAACCTTACCACAGATATTGCAGGCTACTACTCTTTTATTTGTTGGCGTTCTACGCGGCAACCCGATTGACATTTCCTATCCCCGCCCTTCTTACTTCTTCTGGTTAAAAAAGGCATACAGGAAAATCAGAATCATCTCCGATGCGATTGTCACGAAAACGCCTGCTACAAATGGATTTACATACATCTTTATTCACCTCACTAATACCAAATCTACCAATCTAAAAAAGTTTAGAATTGCGAAGAAAAGAAATGAAACAGCACAAAACCCCAAGGCTTTGCTTTCGTTTTCAATACACCTTAATGTACAAATTACAAAAAACGAAAATTGTAATATGATTAAAATAATTTTTATTACAATCATTCCTTTTCCTCCGCATCTTCTTTTTTCCGCTCTGCCATGCTCTCAACTTTTCCAAGGATATAGCCCTTGTCAAAATCGGACAGTTTAGGAATCAGGTCATTCAATTTTTGAATGATTCTTTTCTCCGTTTCCTCTCCGCCATCTCCTCCGACCAAATAAACCTTCAAATTCATCGAATCAGAAAAAGCTTTCTCTCTTTTTCGTTCTGTAATTTCCATAAGTCTCTTTACGGCATCGACAAATGGAATATCAAAATATTCTCTGCCGGAAACGCTTTTATTTCTTTTGCCGGAATAAAGAGAGTGCATCTCCCTTTCAAATTCAAATGCATTTTCTACTGGCTCGGTACAGTAATACTGGCTTACCTTGTGCGGAATCTGATTTTTCCGCCTCTCTGGATTTACAGAAACTCCAATTTTAATAAAATTTCCGCAATCCATAACATAGATTCTTCGTTTCATTTTATCCCTCCAATTTTAAAATCCAATTTAATTGAATTTGTCGGGCACAAAAATAAAATCCATCGGGATTCCAGAAAGTAGGCTCATTTCTCTTACCTGCGACAATGTCGGCTCTGTGTTCCCCTTTTCCCAGTTGATAACTGTATTATTGGAAACTCCAAGCTTTTTCGCCCATTCCTTCTGGCTCATGCCTGCATTTACCCTTACAGCTTCTAAAGAAATTTTAGGCATATTCTCAACTCCTTTCCTGTTTTTTATTTATTATAATCCAATATAATTGGATTGTCAACAAAAATCCAAATAAATTGGATTTTCTATTGAATTTTTTGATTTTATGGTTTATAATAACAGAAGAAATGGAGGTGGAAAAAATGACCGATGAAGAACAAAAAATAGTATTTTCAAAAAATTTGAGAAAGTATATCGCACTGAATCAAAAGCAGCAAACAGAGGTATCGAAAGACATTGGAGTAAACCTAACCACTCTGAATATGTGGTGTCGCGGAAAATCAATGCCGGGACCTGGTAAGTTAGGAACACTTGCAAGATATTTCGGGATTGGTGTTTCTGAATTGATAAACGAAAGCAAGGCAGACGGTACGGATGAAGAATATCAGAACGCCGTAAAAATCATTTCGGAAAATGACGAAAGTTTTAAAAAAATCATAATAGAATATATGAATCAACCGGCAAAAAACAGGAAACTTATATGTGATTTTTTCGAGACATTTGTATTTAAGGAATAAAAAAAGAGGGGAATTATCTCCCCTCTTGCTCCTGATAAACAGATTTTATGAAATAGAAAATTCTCTGCAAAGAATCAACATCTTTAATTTTTCTTGAGAAATTTGTAATATCGTGAATATAAACTTCTACCAAATCATATTTTCCATTTTTTCTTAACATAATTTATACGCCCTTTCTACATTTTCGACATTTTTAGCTATAGACTTTTTATTTTCAAGGTTTACAATAGATATTAGGCGGCGAGAACGCCAATCCAAACGCCGCCCAATAACCAGAACTGCGGTGTACCTGTTTTTTAGGTACAAGCTAATTATACCAGAAGGGAGAAGGATTCCATTGCAGTTGACTGCCAAACATTCAGCAAAACTTTCCATTCAACTACAAAATAGAAAGGTGTGTGAATTATGGGGTAAACCCGGGGCAATGTATATCAAATCTCAAAACCGAGCTATGCCGTGAGATGTTTCTAAAGGGGTGGAGCATCGCGCAGCTTTCCATCCAATGTGATTTATCATACAAAGCGATGTATAATATCATCAATGAGGAAACGGAAGATATGCGGCTTTCCACGTTCGTTAGAATCTGCGACAATGTCGGTATATCTCTGGTAAAGGTTCTGGAAATTTCCAATTCGGAAATTATTGACGATGGTCTTTCTAAGGCTCTCATCACTTGTGGCGGCAATCGTTACATATTGAAACGAATATTTTAGGATTGAGGGGCTTTTATTAGCCCCCTTTCCTTTTTACCTGTAGGTCATTCGCTCGATACGGTCAAGAAATCTGTCCGCATCCTGTTCTAACTCTGGGAAATATTTTACAATATCAATCGGGTATTCTGGATACTTCCCGACCTCGTTCCTGTAAATCTCCCTTGCGGCGTTCAAATCGTATCGTTCGGAAAGTCGATTCAAGATACAATGATAAAGATAGCTGCGGCTGTTTCCGCTGTCTCTGCAAAGTCGATACATCCTACCCTTGTTCCTCTCGTACCAGTCAGATACAATCGGCACTCTGGGCGTGAAATCCTCTGCGAGCGGTTCTTTGTAATATGGCTCTTTCTGCACCTCTCTGACCTTGAAATAGGCGTTTACAAGCTGTCTTTGTACCTTCCAAGATAAATCATCGGTAAAGGACTTTACGAGCAGCAGATAGCCGCTCTCGGTGATAAGGGTAATATCCGCTTTTGCCTTGTTAGATATGTCAAATAATTTGTGCGTACGAATTTCGTTCACGCAAACTTTCATAAAGTCCTCTCCCTCTATGAAGTGCTTTTTGTTGCGATTGAAAGATTTTCTCGCTGTTCCTGCTGGTCTTTGATGAACTGCGTCAATGTCTTTGAATGTAACTACTCGCTGACCATTGTACTCCTTAATCTGCATTTCTGTATTTTCGATGGTTATCATTTCATTCTGCATAAAATACCTCCTGTCCGAAAAATCATTTGCCAAACCGAGGTACACAGTGCTATAATATTTGCGTACCTCGTTTGGGGTTCATGTTTTAACAGCAGCTATCCACCGACCAAAGCGATTAGTTGCTGTTTTTATTTGTCCAGAAATGATTTGAGAGCCTCCCTAATTACCTCTGCTTTTGTCGTATTGTTCATTTCGCAATACTCAATCAGCTTTTTATGCGTTGTATTATCCAATCGCACTTTTACATCATTCGTCTTTGGCTCTCCTATTACTGGTCTGCCTGTTCTTGGACTCATTTTTTCCACCTCACTTTTGAGTTCCGTAATTCGATTATATATTTATGAGTTCCAAAAGTCAATATTTTTTTGATTTTTTTGTACGTCCGTTTTTTGGACGCACAAATTTCAAAAGGGACAAATTGTCCCTTTTAGAAATATCCCTTGTCGCAACAATAAAATCCTCGTTTTCGATAAAGTGTTTCTTGTTCCTTGTAAAGTTCCTTTTTGTAGTCCCCGACTTGTTTCCATGGACTGCATCAATATCCTTGAATGTTACAACTCTTTCGCCGTTGTACTCTCTAATTTGCATTTCGGTGTTTTCGATAGTGATAACATCATTCATTTCGGTAACCTCCTTCAATCTTAACTTGAAAGAGATTTCCCTTTATGTTAAAATATTCCATAGAGAGAAATCTCCGCTTTAGAGTAGTCAGATACCGCCAAGTAATCTTTGACTACTCTTTTTCTTTTGCCAAAAGAAGATGTATCCCTCTCCTGATTGCTTCGCCTTTGGTAATACCGTATTTCTCACAGTATTCTTTCAGCCTGTTTTCAGTTTCGGCATCAAGACGAATGCTAAATCTGTTAGACTTAGGATTTTCCGCTTTCGGTCTCCCTGCTGGTGACATCAAACCACTTCCTTTCTTGTCACACCTTTATTATATTTATGTCACACCTAAATGTCAATAGCTTTTTAAAAATTCCAAAAGAAAAAGCACCCGAAGGTGCTTTTTCTGCTTTTAATTGCCTTTTACGATATCCACAATTTCCTCTGTTCGTTCCAGTCCCTTGTTGAAACTCTCTGAATTTTCTTTGAGAAAAGAAAACCTTGCAACGCAGATAATTACAATGACGATGAAAAGAAGAATTTTCATTTTTTTGTTCATTTTGTCAACTCTTTCACCTCAACGGTATATCCCATGATTTCCCCGACTTCCGTACACTTGCCTTTTACAGTAACAATATCTCCCTTTGCGGCACTTTTTACGAAATCCTTCTGTGTATCGTCTTTGAGTTTGCAGCTTACGGAAACGATGTGTAATCCTTCCGTTGGCATAACGCCGATGTAGGCTAAATCACTGTCAATGACATCCATAGAACCGCTAAACTCAATGTATGTATCTTTGTACTTTTCAGCCGCAGCAGCAGGATTGTTTTCCAAATCATCATACATTGCTTGAATATCAACCTTGTTGTATTCAATGTCCTTTTCTTCCTTTTTGCTGGAATCGTCTCCACCGCCAATTAAAGCAATCGCAATAATAATTAAAAAAATCCATGCAATAATAAATTTCAACTTACCGCCTTGCTTTTTCCGACAATTCGGGCAAATCTTAGCTTTTTTCGGAATATCTGACTGGCAATGTTTGCACTTTTTTACTTCATTTTCTTTGTTTTCCATGGTTAAACTCCTTTTCAATATTATTTTCTCGCTTCAACGTATACCTCATACTTATCAAATTCATTTTCTGGGAATAGCTCAAATTCTTCCGTAACTGTTCCGCCTGCGCTCAGTTTGTAGCTATTATCGTCTAAATATTTGTAATCAGAACCAACTACTTTCCCATTTTTGAAGAAAAATACAGTTGCCTTTACAAATTCCATATCATAGTTTCCTAAGTTTGTAGCAGCAACAAGAACCTTATCCCCTGCTTTGGAGGAAGTTGTTTTCAAATCTGCGGTTGCTGATTTGAAATATGTTTCTTTTTCTGTTTTTAATGTATATGTTGTTTTTGCAGGAACACTATCAAAAATATGTGTCAAGATAGCTGTTTCTCCACTGCCGACAACAGGAGCAGAATCAGACTTTGCCCCGATAGAATTTCCTGCCGCATCCTTTGCAACTACATTGCTTTCAATCCTCAGCGCATCGGGAGAATTATTTGTTACAAGAAGGTCATAATAAAAAGAACCGTATTTCTCATAATAGTATTCTTTTGCGCTTAATTCTGTTGTCTGATTGCTTGTTGTTGGCGTGGTATTCTGCGGCTTTTCGCCAAGATAAACCGTTTTCGTTGCGCCATCCCATGTAACATCTTTACCAACTGCTTCTGCAACCGCCCTAACAGGTAGATACGTTGTGCCGTTGTAGGTGAAAGGCTCTTTGCTTGTGGAAAGCTGTTTCCCATCGACAATGATCTTGATGTTGCTGAATGATACGGGGATGTTCATATTTGCCACCTTCGCAAATGCCACCGTACCAGAACACAAGACCATTGATGCAATCACAGCACCGCAAACCATGTCTTTTAATCTTTGAAATTTCATATAAAACCCTCCTTTTTGTTTTGTCCTTCCATCATATAACACTAACAATTTTTTTGCAATATTTTTTGTCTTTTTGTGAATATTTTGCCTTTTTGGTGGGTTTTTGGGGTTCTGCTTTCAAAAAATTTTTCGCCCTATTTTTGGCAAAGAAAAAAGCACCGCATAAAGCAGTGCCATTTCTCACTTTTATCCACTGGGAAATCTTAATCATTTTTATAATACCAAAAACAGAAAACATTTTCAATATGCATTTTCGCCCTATATTCGCCCCTATAAGCCGCCTTTTTATTTCACTTGACCGATTAACCGCCAAAAAAAAGAAAACGCCCTCTCACAAGCCGCAGAGGGGCAGAGAAAGCATTTCCTTATTCAGCTTCTCAAGGTCGAATTTTTCAAGCCTTGACAGGTCGAACGCCTGTAATTTTTCTATACATTCTTTTCGGGTTTTTCCGTAAACACCTATTAACATACCGCTTTTTGCTTCTGTCACGCTCCAAGAGCCACCAGAGCCGCAGATATAAAAAACAAATTCTCCGCGCTCCACCCTGTACCCTTCCGCAAGCACACGCTCCTTTTTTTGCCCTGCAAGCTGACGGACTGCGAAAAACTTTTCTTTTTTCATTCGGTTATCTCTCCTTTTCTACACAGCCAATCCGCAGAACGTCAAGCCCTGCGGATTCCTTTTTGTTAAAAGTACGCCTTTTCATAACACACTTTCTTTAGGTAATGAATTTTTCTTTCCAATCCGCCGCCTAAGTCCATTGCATAAAGCATTACATTCAACAGAACAGCATTTAACAGTTTTTCATACTGTTTTATCTCCGGCATAGAGTTTAACCACTGTTCCCATTTTTCATGCTGCACATTAGCCGTATGCTCAATTTTTAATAGCGCATCGGATGGTATGTATCCTCCTTTTTCGTCTGCCATCATCAGAGCCGGGAGACTATCCCACGGCTGACGGTCATTCTTGACCGTTTCGGCTCAATCCTCAAAAATTATTTCTGTAAATTCCTTCGGTGTAACAGATTCAATTTCGACGTTTTCTTTTTTCAAATCCGCAAGTCTTTTAGCGTTGCTATATTTTTTAAAATATTTAACGCCATTAAATCCATAGTTTAAAAATACGATGTAAAGCTTTACCATGTTATTTCCTCCTTCGTTGTCCCTTGTTGTTTTCTATGGTCTTATATTATCATATTTAATTAGTAATGTCAATACATAAATGAAAAATTAAATAAAATATTATTTCAAAAATAATGTAAATAATTTAAATTAAGTTTTATATAATAATTGACTTATTCATTGCATTATTGTATCATTTAATTATATCAATAATAATGCGTATTAAATGGAGGTATGCAATCATGGCAAAGAGTGAAAAGGAAATGATAGAAAAATACAAGGCAAGGATGAAAAGACAGAATGAAAAGATAAAGGAAAACTATGACAGAGTATCCGCAACGCTTCCGAATGGCACCATAGACAGAATAAAGGCTTTAGGGCTGACGATTAACGGCGTAATTAATGAAAGCGTGCTTGCATATCTGGACTGCATGGAAGAAGCGCAGGCAGAGGAAGAACAGAACAGCGCAGAATCCGCAAAAATACAAGATTCTACACCAGATACAGAAGTAGCGGAGATTACCACTGTAGAGCCGGAAACGTCAGAACCGCTCAATCCCCTACCCGATGCAGAAACGCCCGCCAGCACGCCAGAAAGCGGCTTGAAACCGCTGACTATTGAGGATATACAAGCCATGTTTGATAACAGGAAAACAGACGAAATCAGACAGGAGGAAGAAAGACAGGAGCGGAAAGAACAGGAGGAACAGGAACGGCGCAAGCTGCTAGCTAATCCCGAATATGCCGCCACCTATGCCCAGCTTATGGCGATGGAGACCGCAGAAAAGGAAAAGAAACGCGCCGAAATGCTCACCAGAGCGAGATTAGAAACATTGTAAACCTGACCGCCAGAAATGGCGGTTATTTTAATTGACAATTTTCTATCTTTTTCGAGATATATTTTTGTGTCTTAAAAAAGCCATATTCCATTGACTTTGTGGCTCAAAAATAGTATGATATATGAAATCAGGAAAGGAGATTGATAAATATGATTAGATTCAAATTTTCGGTTTACGAGGCGTTGGAAACAGCTGGCATTACTTCTTACACTGCTATTAAATATGGGGTATTTTCGCAAGAAACATGGCGGAAAATTAAGAAAAATGATACAAATATCAGTATGAAAACGTTAAACAATATTTGCAAAATCCTAAATATGCAGCCAGAACATTTAATCGAATACGTTCCAGATGATAATTGACAACTGTATATCTGGGAAAATCTAGCTTACTTTAGATACCGATACCCCATACAAGCATCTGTATCTGTAAGGGGTTAAAAAGAATGTAATCTAGTATCTTACTTCATACAGTAAAACCAATGAAATCTAATATATTCAAGAATGAAATCTAAAAAAGAATTTAAGTACGTAGTAATATATTAGATCTTAAAACAAATACAGAAACCGATTAAATCATAAAAAAATAAAATTCCCTATTGACAGAATGATTAAATTTTTGTATCATATCCCACAAGAAAGAAAATTGAATTTAAAAGGCATCCAGCACGCCGTTGCCCTGGATGACCTGAACGGCAAGGACGGCACCCCAATTTTTTACAGAGATACCAACACGCCACAGGACGAGAGTAAAATCTTTTTCTGTGGCTTTTTTAATTTACCGCAGCAGGAACGAGGAAGGAGGCGCGGATCATGGAAAATAAAATTTACGATTCAGAAATCGAAGCATGTTTAGATTCATTCTGTGCCGAAAAGGGGATCTCGGATATCTCCAAGGAATCCCAGAGCGTCTGGAATGCGGCGCTAATGTATATTAAAAAAAATGTATTCCCAGACACAAAACAGTTAAAATCTAGTATTTTATTCAAAAATGGTATAGGAGCAATGAGCAATTGTAATGCCTATGACTATGAGCTTGTAGACCATATCTGCGATATATATATATATATATCCCTGATGAATGACAAAGAAGTATCTATCAATGGCTTTAGTTTTTTAACAGGGATAAGTAGAGATGCAATAAAAGAATGGGGAAATGGTAATAAAAAACTAAGTGATAAAGCTTTCAAAATTTACAAAAAGCTAGTAGATGTAAGGCTTGAGAGTTTATCGGGCAAACTAGCCACAGGAAAGCAGAACCCTGTAGGCGTTATCGCAATCCTAAATCACTTTTACGGTTGGAACAGCCCATATGCGCCAGATGCTAACAGACATCGCACCGCCCTATCAGCTGCCGAACTTCCAAGACTGAACGAGGTTAAAACTGTTGAAATTGCACAAGATGCAGACAGATTGACGGACAGCGGAAACGAATAAATCAATATCTAGTTTAAAATAAATGCTTGACACAATATATTGATTTAAAACTATTCGCATAACTATCATTTTGCGAATAAATACAGAAAATTATAGCCAATGCGGATGAACAGCGGTTGTTGCGGCTTGGATGATTCCGCCGTTGAAAATAGACGGGGGTGGGGGTCTGAAGGGGTTCAGAAAAAGCCCCTACTTAGTCCCACAAATATCCGCAAAAACAAAAAGCCCCTATCTGCACAAAGGAGTGACAAAAATGTTTTACATAAACCCATTTAGAAGGATTAAGGATTTGAAATTTGAGATTGAATCGAAAGACCGTAAAATCGAAGACCTGAGAAATGTGATTGATAGATTAGAATCTCCTACAAGACCAAAGTATCATCCAAATGTAACCTGTACTGACTGCGAATATTGTATTATTGAGGAGCAGACACACTATAAAGGCTATTTTTGCAGACTAAATAATAACTGTGAAGATTACACTTTGAAAGAGCAAGTAGGCGGTGTTACATATGTACGATGAAAAAGAATGTTGCGGTAAGTGCAAATATGCCAGTGCAGACCGAGAGTTGCTTTTTACCTGCAATAACGAGAATAGTGACTACTACACTGATTACACGGAATATGATTATGGCTGTGATTATTTTGAGCCAAAGGAGTGAACAGAATGAGAATTTTAAGCCAAGATAGAACAGCTTCCATTGATGAAAGTGGAGTATCGCTGTTAGTCGTTAAAAATTATGTCAAGGCCATCCTTAACGATACAACACTCAAGTCTATTGTTCTCGGAGAATATAGGAACGAAGATCGGGCAATGGAAGTACTTGCGGATATTCACACTTTATACGAAGAACTCCCATTCTCTGGAAGCACAGTTTTTTACATGCCAAAGGAATAATACCGATATGTACCCTGTTTGTTACGCTTGCCTTTGAGCGGTTTAGTTCATGACTGTACGGCGATTATGGCAAGAAACAAGGCGGCTATAGACGCTGATTTTCGGACGCAGGGTCTTATATATGCACCAGTAGTTTAATGGCAGAACAGAAGTTTTCCAAACTGCGGAAACGGGTTCGATTCCCGTCTGGTGCTTTTCATCGGGTTTTTGGACATTTTTCCCGATGGATAACACAACCTTTCACCCACTAGGGGAATCCTGTTAAGAGCCATCGCACGGCTCGGTGGGCTTTTGGCTTGTATGCCGATGGGGACTGGCAGCAAGACCAAACACCAACTTCATATTTGGGGCGTTTAACGGCATCACGCCCCATTTTGGATTTTTAGCTCAGTTGGTTAGAGCATCCGGCTCATAACCGGACGGTCCTCGGTTCAAGTCCGAGAGAATCCATTCTCGGTCTTTCGGTATCGTGGTTTATCGCAATCATTGATTCTGCTGACTGACCGTATATAAAACCTACCCTTCAAAAATCGACAAACCTCTGTCAGTCCGTTTTCCTGGTTTCGTGACTGACATTAAACTCAAAACTGAAAAATCAGGGATTTGCCAACATACCGAAACGGTTATAACGGCGTGGTCTTGAAAACCATTGTGTCGGTTAAAATCCGACATGGGGGTTCAAATCCCTCTGTTGGCGTTTGGGTTCACGATGAAAACCTTACTCGCAACCTTATGGGTTAAAATCGTTGTAAAAATGCGTGTGCCGAAAGCATTCTTTTAGGTCTGCGATAAGCGGACTTACCCCGGGTTATTAGCCTGCGAGTAGGCATAGGATAATTCAATTTTGAATTATGGTAGATGGTGGCGGAATAGGTAAACGCTTATATCTAAGAACTGATAGTGGTCGGGTACAATATCGTACGGAGGACGCTGATAGGAATGCGGTTCATGTGTGGTGCAAATCCACACCCATCTAAGAGGTCTGGTCGCACCAGAATAGAGTGTTGGTTGCGTGAATCCCACTTGAATTAAAAAAATGCCGATAGCAGATTGGATGTCACCCTTTCTGCCTATCGGAAACGCACAAGTTATACCGATTATTTGATTGAAAACGAAAGGCGGTATTTGTAATGGCGCAAGGCGTAAAAACCATAAGCAAGAAAAAATTCTTTGAAGCATTTGAATCGTTCTGTAGCGGTCGGATGACACTGTCCAAAGCTGCAAGATATATCGGTATTAGCGTTCCTACTGCATCAAAGTACTTCAACATGTACATAAAAGGTGAGCCATTCCCAGATACGCTGTTCGGGGCTGACGAAGACCAAGAACAACTGGAGAAATTTTTCAAATTCAAAGAGGAGTTGTGAAAATGAGACACAAAGAAGAATGGTACACTTGCGATAGATGCGGTAATAAATTTGACAGACTCCCGCAAGATGAAAATTGGTTTACAAGAATGAAAATGAACCACGAAGAATCTAAAGGGTATCTTTCAAATAAATATGAACCAATAAAAGACAACGTTTTGTCTGTTGAGATAATACGGTACTCAAGGCGAAAAGAAAAAACACTTCACTTATGCCCTAAATGCAGGAAAGACTTTGAGAGGTTTATGAACAATGAATAACTGCGATTTCATAACTTGTAGATACAACAAAGACGGTAAATGCACCGATACTGATAACCGAAAAGAATGTGTTAAAATTGCAAAACTGGTATTATGCAAGGATTTTGCCTATGAGAGAGAAATCGATAACAGGTAAATACATAGGGAACGCAATAGGATACTGTCATTGTAAGGCTCATACTGGGGCGTTGAACAAGGAACTTGCTTACAAGCATAAATGTATCGCCAAGCGGTGCAAATGGCTTGAGAAGTACAATGATGATGCGTGGAGAAGAAAAGAAAGGTATGTGAGATAATTTGCAGTCATGGCGTAATGGTATCGCAGCGGATTGCTAATCCGTCCGTCAAAATGATGTGTAGGTTCGATTCCTACTGACTGCGTCAAGGAAGGAGAGTATGATGCATATGAAAAAAAGAATTATTCGTCTGTTCGCAATCGCTTGTATTTTGGTTTGCGCAATAATTGGAGCAACTGGTTGTTCAACCATTGACAGAACAGTTGTAAACATTAAAAGCGACATATCGGGAGGGTTGCAGAGAACCATTACTGTGTATACAGCAGATGGAAAGAAAATAGCAAATTATGAAGGGAAAATCGATATTGATACAAACGACGGCGGTTATGTTAAATTTGATTTTGAAGGAAAAAGATATATTTATTACAACTGCTTTGTGGAAACCATTGCAGACATAAACTAAGAAACAATTACCGACTAACAATTTGGAAGTTAGCCGCTAACCCTAAACATCTGAGGGCAAAGGATTTTTGCACCTTTGCTTATTTGAGCGGAGGTGCTTTTTTAATGGCAAGTTTTGAATTGATAAGTGCCGTACAGGACTACGAGAAATACATAGGAACAAATGGGATCAATGAGCAGGTTATTGATGCGTATTGCGAAGCTGTCAAAACCGCTGCTACGAATGAGAAGGATATTGAGTACGGTCTTAAAATCTCAAAAAGGTGTAAGGAAATCATTGAAACCTTTTGCGTTGATACTTCTGGCGGTACAATTTGGGACTTAGAAAAATACGCTTTCAAAGAAAAAGTAAGCTATGAAATTATAGAGAAATTTTATTCCGTCTTACTGATAGAAGCGCAGAATAAGGTTGTCGATAGTTTCTTTCGTTATATCGAACACAAAAGAGAGCCGAAAGAACGGTTTTATATGCCGAGAAGAAAACAGTTTTTGAAAATCGGTCTGATGGATGCACTGCAAGGGATGATTGATGATAGATATGATATTTTGTGCATCAGCCTAATTCCTGGTGCAGGGAAAACAACCATCGAGAAATTCTTCAACGCAGCGGTCATTGGTTGGTTTCCGAAAGACTTTAACCTCTTTTATTCTCACAGCGGGGATATTACGAGGATGTACTACGATGGTGTGTACGATATTGTCACGAACATAGACGATTACGCATGGAACGAGATATTTCCTAACCTACACGTTACCAGTACAAACGCAAAGATGGAGCAGTTTAACGTAGGAAAATATAAACCCTTCCCCTCTGTTCAGTGTACATCCGTAGGTAGTAAGAACGCTGGTAAGGTTCGTGCATCGAAATTTCTACTTGTGGATGATATGATAGGCGGTATCGAAGAAGCAATGAACCCTATGATACTTGATAAACTGTGGAATAAATACGCAGTCGATGCGAGACAGAGGAAAATACAGGATTCCGAAGGCAAAAACTGCAAGGAAATACATATTGCTACACGATGGTCTGTGCATGATGTTATCGGGCGTATTCAAAATATGTATGAAGGAAATCCGAGGGTTAAAACCATAGCAGTACCAGATATTGACCCGATTACGCAAGAAAGCAATTTCGATTACGAATTTTCTGGGTTTACAAAAGAATTTTTTGAAGACCAGCAGTTGTTGATGGACGATATTTCGTATCGTTGTCTGTATAAGCAGGAGCCTATTGAGCGTGAGGGATTGGTTTTCCCTGAAGACAAGATACGAAGATACCTAAATCTCCCACATGGCGAACCAGAAATTATTACCGCACAGTGCGACACGAAGGGAAAAGGCACAGACTATTTTGTCCTGCCAATCCTGCAAAAATACGGAGATGACTATTACTGTGTTGACTGCGTATGCGATAATACGGCGGACTATGAAATGCAATATGAAAACGCCGCAAATGCTATTGTCAATAATGGAGTACAGGAGTGCGAATTTGAGCGAAACGCAGGCGGAGACAGGGTTGCTATGGAAGTGAATAAACGTGTAGAGGCTAAGGGTTGGATTTGCAATATTACAGATACGCCTACCGAAACGAACAAAGAGGCAAGGATTTTCCAGTGTTCCAACTGGATATTGCAGCACGTTATTTTCAAGGATGAATCCATGTATTCCCCGAAAGAGCCTTACGGAGTAATGATGTCACTTTTGAAACGATATTCTGTAAGTAGCAAGAAACAGCTTGATGACGTTCCAGACGTTTTTTCAAACTTTGCGGTAAGAATCACAAAGGGAAATAGGATTGCGAAGGTAGAGGCAACCATAAATCCGTTTAGAGGGGGCGTATATTATTGACAAAGGAAATTCTAAAGCAATACACAGACCTTCAACAAGAATGTGCCGAGGTAAGAGAAAAGATATCGATTCTTGAGCTGCAGATTATAAAAATTGAGCAGGAAGGAACCGTTCTTGATAAAGTATCTGGCGGTGTTGGCGGCTTGGAAACATTTGTCATTGAGGGCTTCCCCTATCCAGAATATAACAGAAAAAAAGCGTTGCTTTATTCAAGGAAAGCGACATTATGCGAACTTGAATTAGAGTTGTTGGAAACGATAAACAAAGTTGAGGCGTTTATAGCGGATATAAACGATAGCCACATGAGGCGAATTATCCGGCTTAGATTTATTGATGGTCTTTCTTGGGCTGATGTTGCAAGAAGGGTTGGCGGCAATACTGAGGATAGTGTAAAGAAAATGTTTTATCGTTTTCTCGAAAATTAGAAAGTTGTCCCCAATGTCCCGAAAAAATCTGCTATAGTTATAATAAAGAATAATGCGAACAGACGAACACTGGTGCTTGCCAGTGTTTTTTGTTTTGTCTTTTTTTGGAAAGGAGGTGCTTTATGAATAGTAGAACACTTCAAGATATCCTGCATGGATGCTATGGCAGGAAAGTAGCGTATACGGACGCAGAGAAGATAACGCCAGATAACATCATAAGCGTACTCGGAAAGTGTATAGGCGTTTTCAATCTCAATAAAACAGCGATTGATTACCTCTGGCACTACTACAAGGGAGACCAGCCGATACGTTATCGCCAGAAGATTGTGCGTGACGATATTGTAAATAAGATTGTAGAGAATCACGCCTATGAGATTGTGCAGTTCAAGGTTGGGCAGACATATGGAGAGCCTGTGCAGTTTGTCAGCCGCAAGGACGATGAACGGATAAACAAGGCTGTTGATATTCTGAATGATTACATGGTTGATGTTGATAAACAGTCCAAAGATATTAAATCTGGTGAATGGCAGTCCGCAACAGGCACTTCCTTTAAGGCGGCGCAGTTTTCGGATGGAGATATAAAATTTCGCATTGTATCCCCCACTCCGTTAAATACCTTTGTTATTTACAACCGCAGCACAGAAGAACCGATACTGGCTGTGCAGGAATTGAAAAATAAGAATGGCGAATGGTATAAATTGTGCTTCACTGAAACACATTCCTGCGAAATACATAATTCGGAGGTTACGAATTGGAAACTTCATGCTTTCGGCGGCATACCGATTGTGGAATACCCAAATAACCATGAGAGGTTGTCGGATATTGAGCTTGTCATTGATATCCTAGATTCCATAAACAACATGCAGTCAAACCGCATGGATTCTATTGAGCAGTTCGTTCAGTCATGGGTGAAATTCGTAAACTGTGATGTGGATAGCGAGACATATCAGAAAATGAAACAGCAAGGCGCGCTGGTAGTCAGGTCTAATAACGGAGAAAACAAAGCCGATGTCGATATCATGACACAGGAACTGAACCAGACAGAATCACAGGTTGCAAAGGATGACCTTTGGGATAACGCCCTTTCTATCCTCGCAATCCCAAATAAAAACAATAATAACTCTGGCGGTGATACGCAGGGTGCGGTACAGCTTCGTAACGGATGGGACTTCTCTAAGACAAGGGCAAAACTGAAAGACCCTATCGTAAAAGCGGCAGAGAAACGCCTTGCAAAGGTAGTGCTGAATATCATTCGCATTAAGCATGATGATTTGGGCATTACTTCAAGGGATTTCGATGTGCAGATAAATCATAGTCCGCAAGATAATATGTATACAAAATCACAGACGCTATACCAACTGTTGCAGGCAGGAATACACCCTCTTATTGCGGTTAAAACAGTTGGTCTGTGGGGAGATTCCGAAAAAACCTTCCTTCTTTCAAAGCCTTATATGGACGCTTTGTGGCAGACAGCGGAAGAAAAGGAAGAACAGGAACGCAAAGCAGCTGAGATTGCAAAACAGTCTCAAACGGTTGCAGAAGAATAAAGAGGTGGTTTCATGTCAAGAATCCCGAATGACGAATTGCATACAGAGAAAATTGTATATGAAACCTATTTCGGCGAAATGGAAATATCTGACGAAGAAAAGAAAGAACGGCTTGAGTTGGCAAAAGAACTTGAGCCGATTTTTATTTCTTTTTTTTATGCTTTCTTGGAACAAGAAGGAAATGAAGGAGACTTCATTCAAAGTCTTTCCGCAGAATACGAAAAGACGGCGTTGAAGTTTCTAAAGGTCAGAGAGACGCCAGCATACATAAAAGAATATTCGGAGAAAATCACAGAAGATATTATCCGAACAACCGTTGAAAATAAGGATACGCCCTACTTTACATCTGTTGAGCGTGCCATGAACATTGCGGCGAACGAAGCAAATACCATAGGCAACTACCGAGAATACACCAGAATGGTTAAGCAGGGTTATAAGTACAAGACTTGGATAACCATGCTTGATGATAAGGTGCGGCATACACACGCCGAAGCGAATGGGTATAAAGTCGGGATATTCGATTCTTTTCATATTGGGGCATCTGAAATGTCCTTCCCTCGTGACTACTCTTTAGGGGCAGGTGCAGAGGAAATTGTAAATTGCAGATGCAGTCTTAAATACACGAAAACTTAAACAGTCCTTATGGGCTGTTTTTTGTTTGCAAAAAATAAGCAGCTATGCGGTAAATAGCAAAACTCAGCAGGCGCGACCTGCGGTAACAAAAGCGTGAGTAAAAGAACAGGAGGTAATAACCATGAAACGAGAAGATGTGCTGAAACTTTTTCCAGAAGCAACAGATGAGCAGATTACCAATCTGTTGAATCAGAGCAACAAAGAAGTGCTGAACGAGAAAAACAAGGTAGCGCAGTACAAAGAAAAAGCCGATAAAGCAGATGAATTACAGGCTAAGATTGACGAATTGGAATCCAATGGATTGTCTGAGACCGAAAAAGCCAACAAAGCGTTGGAAACGGCAAACGCAAGAATCGCAGAACTTGAAAAGGCACAGACATTGGCAAACCAGAGAGCGGCGGCGGCTGAAAAATTCAAAGTAACCGCTGAACAGGCGGCGCAGATTGTGAAGGATGACGGCACATTTGATTATAACGTTCTCGGTCAGATTATTACCGAAAAAGAAACGGCAGCAGCCAAAGCCAAGGAAGATGAAATTGCGGCAGGCAGTCAGAATCCCGGCGGCGGTACTGGCGGAAACGGAAAAGAAGAAACGGACGCTGAAAAGATGGCAAAGGAAATCGGCGGTGCTTTTTCCGATGCAAATAAAACGGCGGAATCTGTATTGAAAAATTATATGTAAGGAGGATGAAAAAATGAAGTTTAAAGAATCAAGAGTAACTACGCAAAATGAAATTCTGAAAAGAAAACTTGGTGGTGAATTGTTCACACCTATCACTCTGGATGCATCGGCGTTTGCAGATGGAGTTTGCAAGGCTGGGAATCCTATTTCCGCAGAGGGGAAAAAGGTAAATGGTGGAAGCGGTGATTCGGCGGCAGTCGGTATCCTGCTTTATGACGTGTACGATTCTAACCCTAACGGCACTATCATCAAGGCTTTTGCTTGTGTAAACGAAGTAAATGCGAACGCGAACGCAGGGATTACGATTGCGGCGGCGGTAAAGACGGCACTGCCGCTGATTGTATTTGAATAAGGAGGTGCAAAAAGTAATGAATATTAGAGATGTATATAACGCAAAGGCGATTGCCCTTGTGCAGACAGAAGTAGCAAGTAACAGAATCCCCTATCTTGGCGAAGGTCTGTTCCCTGCAAAAAAGAAAATGGGTCTTGACCTGAAATGGATTAAGACTTCAAAGGGACTTCCTGTTTCTCTGAAACCTTCCAATTTCGATGCGGTTTCTACACTGAGAAGCAGAGAAGGGTTCAAGATGACAGAAACAGAAATGGCGTTTTTCCGCGAATCTATGCTTGTCAAGGAAATTGACGAACAGGAAATCATGCGTGTGCAGGATACAGCGGACCCATACGCACAGGACGTACTGAGAAGAATTTTCGATGATACCAACACACTGGTTGACGGTGCAAAAGTTGTACCAGAAAGAATGATTATGCAGCTGTTAGCCCCTTCTGACGGTTCTCCTAAAATTTCCATTCAGGCAGATGGTGCTACATACGCATACAACTATGACCCTAACAACGAGTACAAAACAAATAACTTTGCGGAATTGACAACAACAACTGATAAATGGTCTGATACTGAAAACTCTGACCCTATGGGCGATATCGCGACCGCGCTGGATTCCGTAGAATCCAGAACAGGTGAAAGACCTTCTATCATGATTATTTCCAGAAAGACCATGGACTATCTGAAACAGAATAAGAAAATCAAGTCCGCAATTCTGGCGCAGAATATAACGGCGAACATCTTCATGAACGATAACAGGGTGAAGGAAATATTCTCTGCTGAATTGGGTATCAACATTGTTGTTTATTCCAAGCAGTACAAAAACGAGGCTGGCACCGCTGCCAAATTCTATCCAGATGGTTTCGCGACACTGATTCCTAACGGCGCACTGGGTAACACATGGTACGGTACTACACCAGAAGAAAGAACGCTGATGGGCAGCAAAGATGCGGATGTATCCATTGTCAATACAGGTGTTGCAGTTGCGGTAACGGTTTCTAATGACCCTGTGCAGACAAAGACAACCGTATCCGAAATTGTACTGCCCTCTTATGAGAGAATGGACAGCACCTATGTTATTAAATGCTACTAAAAAGGAGGTCGGTTAAATGAAATTCGACCACAAAGTAAAACATAACGGCATCTGGTATGAGCCTTTCGAGGAAGTTCCAGATTCTAATGGCAAGAAAGCCTATACAAAAAGCGAAATCGCGCGCATGCCTGTCGATGAACTGCGACAGTTGGCGTTGAAGGTTGGCATTGGTGGCGCAGCTGAAATGAACGGCACAGAGTTGAAACAGTATATCTTGTCTGCGTTTGGCATGTAAGGGGAGTGATTGCTTATGGCTGATTACAGCATTTTAGAGCAAGTAAAAATCAGACTGCGGCAGTTTCACGTTGACGAGGACGATACTGTGGTATTCGACCGAAAGGAAGAAAACCCACTCTTAAATCAACTGATAGAGCAGGCAAAAAAAGAGATTGCCATAAAGCGTATGTATCCAGATACATACACAGATGATGACATTGCCGAGGATTTGAAAAAATTTGAGAACAATGTCGTTGATTTGGCAGTGTATGACCGCTCGCAAGCAGGAGAAGCCTACATGGCAAGCTATTCTGAAAACGGAGTTAGCCGTTCTTGGAAAAATAGAGAGGATTTGTTCTTTGGCGTATACCCTTTTGTAAAGGTTCTGTAAATTGGTTAAAGCGAACCAGCTTTAGTCGTTTTTAGTGCGTTGCCGTTTCAAAATGTTAAGTATACTTTCAATAATTCTATAGAATAATGAAAGTTTGAGCGAAAATAAATGAAATTTCATTAAATTTTCTACTTAATTTTCAATTAAATTCTATAGATTTCTATTTCTTAACGAAACGGCAGCAGGGGCGCATCGTATCAAGTGGCGGTGGGCTGATGCGCAATTATTAAGCAGAAAGGCGGTACAGAAATGCAAGTCGAAATAGCATACCTCATAAGTATAGTATCTTTGGCATTTTCCGTCTTTTTCGGGTTGAAAAGTAGCAAGCATACAGACACAAAGGATATTGAGGAGCGTGTGAAGGATAACACCAGAATCAATATGAAACTGGATGCTATCGCAGGAACAACACAGGAAATAAAGTCGGAAATATCCACAATGAGAGAAGAAATCAATAAGCACAATGATAAGATTATCAAGTTGGAGCAGAGCCTTAAATCTGCACATCATAGGCTTGATACTCTTGAGGAACGAATGAATCATGAGTAGGTGGTTTCAAATGCTCGATATTAACAGACAAAAGATGTTCTATGCAAAGCAAATCGGTCAAGTCCCTGTCTATGATACGGACGAGGATGGGAATTTGAAATACATCACTGTGGACGGAAACAAAGTACCGATAGAAACAGGGGGATACACAATGGGATACGGTGTGCCTATACCCTTCCATTCCTCCATAAGCAACAAATTGAGCGAATCTCTTATTAAGGAGTTTGGTGTTGATAATTCAACAAATTTCGTTCAGATTGTCGATGACAAGGGAAAACTTCCTTTGTCTGTCGGGGACTTGGTGTGGAAGAAATCAGCGGTGCAGTATAAAGCGGCAATGGTCGATAAGACAAGCTGTGATTACATTGTCAAAGGCGTTGCGGATGAAGGTCTGACGGTTGATTTGTTTCTTTTGCAAAAGAATGTAAAGTAGGTGCAATATGGAAAATAAAACTGTAAATATTCTCGGAGAGGAATATTCAATTATGTTTGTGGATGAATATCCGGAACGGTTTTCGGATTTCGAGGAATCATCGGACGCTCTGTGCAATTTCTATGACAAAGTGATTTATGTATTAAATCCAAAAGAAAAAGACCTAACGAAAGATGGAAAAATCAACTTAAACAAAAGGAAACTTAGGCATGAGATAGTCCATGCCTTTCTTTTTGAAAGTGGTTTATCTTCCAATACACATGGAATTTATGGCGCATGGGCTGAGAACGAGGAAATGGTTGACTGGATTGCAATACAAGCACCAAAAATATTAAAAGTGTTCCAAGAACTTGAAATTTTGTAGGTGGTTCTATGTCTAAGAAAATATCAATCAACATCATGTCCAATAAGTCCATCCAGAACGCCGTAAAAGAGGTTGAGAACTACGCATATAGCTTAGCCGATAAATGTAACGAGTTTGCGAAAAAACTCGCTCAAATCGGCGCACAGACCGCCAAAATGAAGGTTGCTCAATACGATGCTGTTTATACAGGAGAACTTCTTAGCAGTATCAATTATGAGCAAGGGGCGGTTATTAAAAAAGGTGCAACGTGGATTGTGTACACTGGATGCGTTTGGGCAAAATTTATTGAATTCGGTACAGCCGTTGTCGGGGAGGAAAATCCGCATCCCGATATTGGCATTGTTGGTTGGAAGTATGACGTAAATAATCATGGAGAAAAAGGATGGTTTTACTTTCGTGACGGCGAATGGCACTGGACAAAGGGTATGCCCTCTCGCCCATTTATGTATGAAACTTCCATAGAATTAGCAGAAAAGATTGCGGAAGTTGCAAAGGAGGTGTTTGGTTGAGTGATAATTCATGGGCTTATGACATTGGGACGGTTGTATTTTCAATCGTAAAGACGAAGGCTAAGCCAAAATTAGAGCCGAAATATCCGACCATATACTTCACAAGCAACGGAAAGAAGTTAAGTGATGCTATCTTCCCTACCGTCTATATTCATCGTATGGCGGCAGCGGAGCGTGGAACAGACCTTGAGGGACTTTCCATAAACGCAACATTGGAAACCTTCCAAGTTGATGTATTTACAAACACAAGCCAATCGGATGTAGGCAGAATAATGTCTGTTGTAGCAGACGTATTCAAAGAAATGCGGTTCAAGGTTATTGCCCTTCCAGAATTTAATGAGGGGGATACATACAGAAGTACCGCAAGATTCCAAAGAGCAATAGGAGCAAATGACAGTTTAACGTGATAAAGCCGTTTAGGGCTTTATTTTTTTATGCAAAAAAGGAGGAATGAAATATGGCAGTAGCAGGTATTTCCAGTTTGGGAATCACATTTGGTTATGGTGTGGAAACCACAGCAGGAACAAAACCAGCAAGCTTCAAAAAGCTTACAAGAATAAATACTATCGGCGGCATTACTATTGAGCCAGAACAGATTGACGCTTCTGCACTGGAAGATGAAATCACAAGATATGTTAAGGGCAGAGCTGACACAGGTGGCTCTTTCAATATCACTGTAAACCTTACTGATGATACCAGAAAAGAATGGGAGAATCTGATTACAGAATACAAAGGTCTGACAGGCGGCAAAAGAATGTGGTTTGAAACAATCGTGCCCGGTTTTGAAAACTCTTTCTTTGTTGTGGCACAGCCTCCCGAACAGATTCCACAGCCAGAAATCAGCCAGAACGAACTTTTGACAGTTGAAATGCCGCTGACGATTGAAGAATATAAGGGCATGGATGTTACGGTTGCGTTCACGGGGGAATAAAACGCTATTCGCAGAATGAACAGGCTGTGACGGATAGCGAAGAAAACGCCAATTCAGCCGAGTATTATTACTAAAAAACATAAAGGGATGGAGAAAAACCATCCCTTTTTATTTATTCAGAAAAAGGAGTTATGCAAATGAAAAACTTTACCATTAACAGAAAAGTGTATAAGGCAAAAGAGTTTGATTTTAACCTTGTTTGCGACTTGGAGGATGAAGGTATTTCTCTTGAGGTTATGCAGGATAAACCTATGTCTATGATGAGGGCGTATTTCGGTATCTGTGCTGGCATTGGAAGAAGTGCAGCCGGGGAAGAAATGCAGAAACACATTGTTTCTGGCGGAAGTTTTGAAGAAATGGCAGAAGCTATGTCTGACGCTATGGAACAGTCTGATTTTTTTCGGGCTGCCAACAAGACAGCGGAAACGGAAACTGCGGAAAATCAGAGCGAAGCGGAATAAGAAAAAACTACAAATCGTTTCGTGAATTGTTGATTGCTGAATGGTTCCCACAGGCGTACGCTATCGGAGTTTCGTGGGATGAATTTTGGAGAATGAATCCAAGAATATTGTCTGCGATTGCAGAAGGATACAATCAACGTGTCAGAAACGCAGATTACCTGAATTGGATAAACGGTCAGTATACGCTTGCCGCCGTTACTGTCGGTGTAGAGCGAAATTTGGCAGGAAGAAAAGCGAAATCCGAATATCCCAAAAATCCGTTCTTTGAAGAAATCGAAAAGCAGAACAAACCTCTTTCCGATGATGAATTGCAAAAGCAGCGCGAATTGTTTGTTGAGCGTTTGAAAACCATGCAGTCTAACTTTGAAATCTCTCACGGGAAGGTGGTGGAAATGGATAATGAGTGAAATAGATAAACTTGAGATAAAGATTGTGGCGGATGCCGCCGATGCGGAAAAGTCTGTCAAAAAGTTGAGCGAGTCTATTGAGGGTATTGGGAAAACAGGAGATTCCACAAAACAGATTCGTGAAATTAAATCTGTTTTGGAGAGCATTAAAACACCAGAAATAGAGATTAACGGAATAAAAGAATTTGCGAAACAAGCAAGAATCATAGCACAAAACTTTTCAAAAGCCGCAAAAAGCGCAAAGGAAATCGGAGCTTCGTTAAAAGGCGTGAATCTCGGACAACTTGCAAAAAAGTCAAAAAAAGAATCTGCACCTGTTGAAGATTATAGCCATTTGAAGGACATCCCTATTTTTGACATGGGCAAGCAGATTAACGGAAAACCGATACAGGATGCCGCAAAATCAATGTCGGATTTAACGAGCGAAACAAGCAGTGCTGTTTCCGTTGCAGGACAGCTTGCCGCCGCAATGGAACGCGTTTCTGAAAACGCCGCAAAAACAGACAGATTTTCTGGAATAGAAAAGGAGATTTCAAAAAATCTTGGCATGACAGGCGTTCTGGATATTGATAACGGAAAATTCGCAGAAACCATCGAGGAATCGAAAAGCCTTATCAATGGATTTAGGGTTGACTTAGAGAAAATCGGACTTAGCGAAATTAAGTTTCCAGAAGTCGAAAAGGCAGAACGAGAATTTAAAAATATGGAAAATACGGTTAGAGTTCTGACCGAAACCATAGAAGAATTAAAAGCGTCTGGTGCAAATGCCAAACAGTTGAAACCGCTTGAAAAGCAGTTGGAAAGAATAAGCCAAAAATCAAAAATAGCAAATCTTAATCTGAAAGATACTATTGCGTTTGCACGCTCTAAAATACCAAGTATTCAAGAGGGGTTGCAGGAAAAACAGAGCAAAAAAACGCAACAAGAAGGACAGAGAAAACGCTCAAATAACAAAGGTTTTGGTGTATCTATTCCTAAAATGGTCGGTATGTCTGTGTTGTACTCCACTGTATTTCAGCTGATTTCTACCATACAATCTGCATTTACAGAGGGTATGCAGAGTTTAGCGCAGTACAGTCAATCAGTAAATGCCAACATTTCCTCTATAATGTCCGCTTTAATGCAGTTGAGAAACGCATTTGCGGCGGCGTTTGAGCCTATTCTTTCTGTTGTCGCACCCTACCTTGCTACTTTCATTAGTTGGCTTGCGAAGGCAATCAATATGTTGGGACAATTCATTGCGGCACTGACAGGCAAAGGGTATGCGGTACAGGCTAAAAAAGTGCAGATGGACTACGCTAAAAGCCTGCAAAAAACGGCAGGCGGCGCAGGAAAAGCGGCTAAAGCGTTGAAGGAAATGCAGGACTATACACTCGGATTTGATGAATTGCACATCATAGACACCAAGCAGAACGATGGCGGCGGTGCTGGTGGCGGTGGTGGCGGTGGCGCAGGAGACCTTCTCCCTACCGATATGTTTGAAACGGTCGAGATTGATTCCAAGATACAGGATTTGGCAAAACGGTTCAAAGAACTGCTACCTTTGATTACCTCTATTGCGGCAGGGTTGGCGGCTTGGAAAATATCAATGGGATTATTCAAGCAGCTTGCAGAGCTGAAAAAGAAATTACAGGAATTGCAAGTATTGAGTAGGCTTAGTTTAAAACTGCATAGATTTCGAGAAGTCCTTTCAAATATCGGTCTTATCATTGCCGAACTAATGAAGGTTGCGCCTACAATCCTTGGATGGTCTATTGTTATCGGCATTATCGTTGGGAGGTTTGTGTACCTGTACCAAACGTCAGAAACATTCAGAAAAGGACTTGAAAGAACGAAAGAAATATTCAAGGGAATTTTGACCGTTGTTAGTGATGTATTCAAGGCGGTTGGAAGGGTTCTTTATAATATTGGTTCTGGAATATGGAATCATTTGCTCAAACCGTTCCTTGAATTTATCGGCATTGATACATCCAGAATCGAAGAAGAATTTGCAAATTTTTTCAAAACGATAAAGGATTGGCTCGGAAAACTTAATATTGATTTCGGAGACTTAGGAATCACTATTGCAGGACTTGCCCTTCTGTTTATTCCCGGCGGTCAGTTGTTCGGCGGTGCATTATTGGCTTTTGAGGGCATATCCGTTGCTTTGCGTGCGTTGGGCGGCGTAAGTGATGAAACATGGGCATCCATCAAAGAAAAAGCTGTCGAGGCATGGAACGCTATCAAAGACTTTTTCAAAACAACATGGGATGAAATTGTAAGCTACTATCCAGAGAAATGGTCGGAGGTAAAAACTTCAACCGCTGAATTGTGGGAATCTGTCAAAACAACTATTTCTGAAAAATGGACCGCAATTAAGGATTTCTTCACAAAAACAATACCACAGATTGTAAGTGATATTGTCAAATGGTTTTCTGAAATGCCGAGCAAAGTCGGTGCTGCTATCTCGGTATTCTTTACAGAGACAATACCGAATTGGGCTACAAGTGCATACAACGCATTCAGCGAGAAGGTAAACAACATCGTTACCAGTGTTGCAACTTGGTTCGGGGAACTTCCGCAGAAGATTTACGATAAAATAATTCTGTTCCTTGAGAAAATTACTCTTTGGAAGGACAAGTCAATCGAAAAGGTAAACACAGAAGTGCCGAAAATCTTGGATAAGGTTGCTGAATGGTTCGGGAAACTTCCGCAGAAAATCATGGAAGAATTGAGAAAGACCATAGAAAGCATTAAGAGTATTGGCAGCTTTATACTGGATGGCATTTTGGAGGGTGCAAGTAATTTTGGAAATAAGGTTGGCGGCTTTGTAAAAAAACTACTTGAAAAAGTAAACAAAGAAGCTGAAATCCACTCTCCTTCCAAATTGTTTAAGCGCAAAACAGGCGTTTGGGTTGGCGCAGGCATCATAGAAGGTATGGTAGAATCCGTCAAGGGTGCAGGCAGTGTTATTGATAAAATCGTAGACAAAGTATCTGGCGGTGGTAGCCTTGCACCTGTTGTATCGGTCGAAGCACCAGATATTTCACAATGGGATGCGACATGGGCTACATTGAGAGAAAACTTTGCGGTGCTAAAGGCAGATATTATTTCAAGTATGAATACATTCTATTCAACCATAAGTGATATGACAACGAATTTCGGTACGGTTTCCAAGGCACAGATAACGGCGTATCTGTTGAAAGTTTACGATAACATTTACAACACGTTTGACGCTATCAGGCAGACCTTGCAGCAAGTTTCGGATGAAGTTACAAGGATGCTGAACCAGATGGTTTCGGACGCAAACTCACTGGCAGGATTGACTGGTAAAAAATACAGTCATGTCGGCGGCTACACCATGCAACAGGCGCAGCGGTTCAACATAGAAATGTTTGCGAATGGTGGTTTCCCTCGGTCTGGCGAACTGTTTGTTGCAAGAGAGGCAGGACCGGAACTGGTCGGAAGTATTGGCGGCAAAACAGCCGTTGGCGGCAATGACCAGATAGAACGTGCGATTTTTAATGCCGTTTTAACAGCTATGTCACAGGCAATGGCAAATGGCAGCAGTCAGCCAATCGAACTGAACCAGAAGATTGAACTGGATGGAGATGTTATTTATAACAATCAGCAGAGAGTATCAGCAAGACGAGGGATAAACTTTGGTCTTGGCGCATTTCAAAGGTAGGTGGTTTTTGTGGCAGTAATCAGATATAACGGCACAGAAATTACCTGTCCTTCTGTGCAGGAATACGAAGGTCAGCAGTTAGTTGACAGCGGCAGAAATGCAAACGGCGTTGTGGTGGCTCAAAAGATAAACCGCCGCCAAGTAAAATTGAATTTGGAGTGGAAGGTTATTTATCCAAAGGAATTGCAGAAGATTTTGCAGCTGGTCGAAACTTTCATAGGCGAAGTGACCTATTATGACCCGAAGGAAGGGAAATTCATCACAAGGGAAATGTATTGGGGAGATTATTCCGTTTCTACATATTGGGTGTCCGAGAATGGCACACCGAAAATGTTTACAGGTCTGAAAGCCTCGCTTATAGATACAGGGAAGTAAGGCGGTGGTTTTATGTATCCGGTAACAGCAAAATGGAAAGAGGAAACAGAGCAAACGCTCCGCAATCCTTCTTATGTGAGAATTGTATTTGGCGTGACAGACCCAGACGCACCCGGCTTGAGTACACAAACAGATAACGGTCATTTGCCGTACAGCGATGTTGATAGCGTGGATGTCGGCACAACCGCCCCATCCACCTATCAGACGCTGGAGCGAAACAGATTTATTCTGGACGGAAAGAACCCACTGCCGCCAGAGAACAACCCTATTTATCAGGGTTATGCAGGGTTGGCAATTAGCAACGATGCAGGGGCATACACTACAAAGCCGCTTGTGAAAATTTCATTTGGCGATTATGTGCAGTTTCCAGGTCTGACCTTCCAGTTTGATGACAGCATGGGTGATTACCCGAATAGTTTTCGGATTCTGGCAAAGAAAGATTCTGTATCTGTATTCGATAAAACCTACTCGCCTGATACTACATATTGGGAAATGGCAGACCAGATTCCGTTATGCAACGAACTGTCCTTCTATTGGCTGAACTCAAATATACCACACCGCAGGGCGAGATTGCTTTCCTTGGTGTACGGTCTGGTTAGCCGATTAGGCTCGGATGATATTGCAAGTTGTTCTTCTACAAAGGAGATTGACTTGCTTTCGTCTAAGATTCCAAAGCAGGAATTTGAATTTACGCTGATTGATATGCAAAGAAGATATGACCCAGAGAATCCGCAGGGCGTATGGGAGTATTTGGAAAGCAGACAACCTGTCAATTACCAGTACGGATATGAATTATCGGACGGCTCTGTTGAGTGGATACCTTGGGGACTTTCCTATTCCTCTGGGGACTTTGAAGTATCCAAGCAAGGTATTGTGGCAGAGGTCAGCATAAAGTGTGTCGGGTTGGCAGACCATTTGACAATGACCTATGATGAGGGCGTTTATTCCCCTTCTGGTCGCAGCTTGTTTGACCTTGCAACTGATGTTATGAGGTTTGCGGGATTTGAAAATACAATTCAGCTTGATAACGCATTGAAGGATGTTTATACACATAACCCCCTGCCCTCCTCCAAAGTGAATGAGTGCTTGCAGATGATAGCAAATGCAGGGCGTTGTGTTATGAGCCACAGCAGAGGCGGCTATATTCAAATCCTTAGAGAAAGCGCAGAAACAACTGGGTTTGACATGAACTTCGACAAAATGACAGATACGCCAACCACAACAAAGATACCGCCACTTCGCAACCTATCAGTCGAGTATAACTCCATCAAGGTAAATCCCGAATTGACGGCGGCAGTCAATGCTGTTGAAATTTCAGCCCCTACCGAACACGAGTACACCTTTACTCATCAAGCCTTTACAAATCAGAAGTTAGAGGTAAGCGGCGGCTTGTCTATTGTCGGCACGCCTAAATATTATGCCTACAAAACCGTAGTAACGCTCAAGGGAAACGGTACGGTAACGGTCAATGGAAATAGCCTTACGGAGAATAAAATCGAGTACAGGAAGAAATACAGTGACGTAGGCGAGGATTTGAGCGGCGTTAGCAATACGCTCATTGACAACCAGACGGACGCTATCGCATACGCAAACTGGGTAGCGGCGGTTACTCTGCGGCGCAACACTTACAGTGCGCCAGACAGAGGATATCCCGAACTGGACGTTGGCGATTCTGTCAACTTCACAAGCAACTTCGCGAATGAAACGCCTGTTACCGTGGTTCAGCAGAAATTGACCTATAACGGCGCAATCAAGGGCGAGTGCCAATATATTATTGGGGGTGGTAGCTAATGGCTTGGATAACACCGATTTTTAACCGAACTGTAACCGACACTGTTACGGCGAGAACGGCTCAGGCGAACGAGGAAAACAATAAGGGCGCACTGAACTATCAGGACTTGAACCGCATTGAGGGAAACCATAAGGAACTGATGCGGTGGCTTGAAAATGAAGGATACTACATCCCCAGAACATACAGAAACTACAAGGAGAGTTTCAACGGCATAACCTACACTGATTGGCAGGAAGTCAATATACCTTGGCTTTCGGAAATCAACCGTATCCGAGCGAATTATACCGCTTTGGTGCGGTTGTTTTTGGTTGGCTTGGGTTTGCCTGTGTTCGGAGAAAGCAATTACCTTGACTGGCAGGAAGTTAACGATTGGGAACGGGTTGCCGCGGTCGGCAAGGAAATGACAGAAAATATGAAGCAGGAATACATCCCCTGCGGAACGATAAACAGCGGAGGTGAACGATTGCTATGAAGGATTTTTTAGATAGAATCCCAACACAGGCAGGGCGGAGAAAAATCACCCATGCAGATGGAACAAGCGAATATGTAACGGTTGAAATGGCGGACGAACCATCTGTAGAGGGTACACCGCTGAATCGGGCGGCGTTTATGGCGTTGCAGGGCTTTGAAGCAAAGACTACCGTATTCAATTCTGATGGCAGTATTACGGAAACCAATGCAAATGGCGATAAAAAGGTAACTACCTTCCTGTCCAATGGAAACATTCAGGAAAAATTCACTGGTGCAAGCGGTCTTTCGATAACAAAAACAACAACATTCAAAAGTGATGGTAGCATTTCGGAGGTGATTTCATGAGTGTTTGGGCAGAAATAAAGAACGCATTGAACAGCACTCTTGGGACAAGCGATTTTTTATCTTTGGATAAGATGATACAGGCACACGGCACACAAACATTCACATCAGATGGCACATTCACTGTTCCTGCCGGTGTAACAAAGATTTTAGTGACTGCTTTTGGCGCAGGTGCTGGCGGCAATCATAGCGGAGGACAGGGTGGAGCTAGAATAATTAAAAAAGCATATTCTGTTACGCCACAAACAAGCATTCGGATTACAATAGGCATCGGCGGCACAGCAGGCAATGACGGCGGTGCGACTGTAATTGGTAATTTAGTTACACTGGAAGGTGGAGGGAGCAAGAAGTTTAAAGAACATAATGGTGCACTTGGCGGTAGATACGGTGCAAAAGCAGGCACATATAGTGAAAACGGTCAAGATAGTCCTGAATCTTATGGCGGCAAAGGCGGTTATAACAGATCAAGCACAGGCGGCGACACATATAGTGGTGGCGGGGGCGGCGGTGCAGGATTTGGACGAGGCGGAGACGGCAGCGATGGTGACTACAGTTCTGAGGCAGGTAAAGATGGAGGAATCGGTGCTGGCGGCGGCGGCGGCGGACAAAGAGCAATAAGCGGCTCTGGCGGCAACGGTATTGTAATTATCGAATGGTGAGGTGAGAATATGAAAACTTATGCAATGATTTTACAAAACAGAGTGATTGACGTTCTGAAAGACAGGGAAACAGAACCCTACTACCCACCTGACCCATCGGGCAACCCTGTGGCTGCTATTCCTTGTGACGATACGGTTATGCTCGGCATGATTTATGACCCCGAAACAGGTACGTTTTCAGAATACACACCACCCGAACCAGAACCCATGCCAGAACCACAACCAACCCAGCTTGACCGCATTGAGGAGCAGTTAAACGCCCTTACTGCGGACAGCGTGACAATAGAGAAATTAAATGCGGCAATCAGTGAAGGGGTGAATGAGGTATGATGGAAACGATTAAGCACATGGCGAAGCTGGCGGCGCAGGCGGTGCAGGAGAAAGCGGACACTATGACAGGAACGGAATTAAACGCTGAGGACAGGTTTATTCCTGATTTTCAGACAGCGAAAGAAAAAGAAAATATGCTCAATCGCCCTGTCGGGTTTATCTGTAAGAGTACCGCAGAGCGCGTGGTAAAGCTGTTACAGGTCTATGACAGCAGTATTTATACCGCTGAGCCAGAGGAACTGCCTGCACAGTGGGGGTTCGTATGGAGTGACAACCCCGAAAAGGCGAAGCCGTTTATCGCGCTCGCAACGTCCCCTTACATGAAGGGAAATTGCTGCACGAAGGATGGCGCGGTGTATCGTTCTCTTATCGATAATAATACATGGAGCCCGACAGAATACCCTAGCGGATGGGAAAAGGTAGAAGCATAAAGGAGGCTTGATGAAATGAGACAGATTACATTCTTAATGGAAAACTGGTACTTAGTGGTGGCACTTCTGGCGGTTGCCTGCGTGATTGGTATGTGTATCGGCAGATTTCTGAATATGCCCACCGAAACACAGCGCGTCAAAGTGAAACAATGGCTGTTATGGGCGGTTATGCAGGCGGAAAAGGAATTGGGCGGCGGCACTGGAAAATTGAAACTGCGCCGCGCCTATGATTTGTTTGTGCAGAGATTCCCTGCTATTGCTATAGCGGTATCATTCGATACCTTCTCTGCGTGGGTGGATGAAGCACTGGAAGAAATGCGAAAAATGCTGAAAGAAAACAAGGCGGTCAAGGAGATTGTAAAGGGATGATTATATGGCGAAAAAGATGACAGGGAAAGAATTGGTAGCCTTCTGCCGTTCCAAAATCGGCACAAAGTACGTTTATGGTATGAAAGGCTCTGTAATGACAGAAGCCAACTACAACTATCTGAAAAACAAATATGGCAATATGGTATGGAACAGTGACCGAAAGAAAATCGGAAAGGTTTGTGTAGACTGCTCTGGTCTGATTTCGTGGGCGTGCGGCGTGAAACTCGGCAGTACCCAATGGAAAGAACGGGCAAAAAGCGTAAACCCTATTTCTACCATTGAAAATGCACCCATCGGGGCGTTGGTCTGGATGCAGGGGCATATCGGTGTTTACACTGGCATGAGGAACGGCTACCCTTACTACATAGCAGCTGACGGTTCGGCTTACGGTGTGCGTGAAGTCCCCCTGCGGTGCAATAAATTCACGCACTGGTTGCTTGTAAATGATGTTTTCGACTACGGAACGGAGGATGAAGAAGTGGTAGAGAAGTGCAAGATTATTATTGACGGCAAAGAACACATGGCAGAACGGATTTTGAAGGATGGGACAAACTATATTAAGATTCGGGATGTTGCGGATGCCATCGGGTACAATATCACAAGCAAGGGGAGTATTGCGGTACTGACGAAAAAATAACCATTTACTTTGGTTCACGAAAATGCTATAATAACAGTACACCCTTTCGTAGATGTTCCAATCATAAGCTACGCAAAAATTGGGAGTATATCAATTTCGGTATACTCCCTTTTTTTATGCCGTTTTCCGAATTTCCCCGACCATCATATCTACCATATCGAACACTTCATCCCCATAAGTAGCCACAAAGTCACATAAAAATTCCTCTTGTTCCAATGGGATATGTATGTTATAGGACATACAAACTGCATGGCATAATTCGTGTATAAGTACCTTCCTCTTAAAGCCGTCTACAAGCCGATTTGAAAGGCAAATACAGTGAGTGGTGTTATCGGTCACACCAACCGTAAAACTCCCGTCAGAACGCCGCAGACAGTCAGAGGATGGCATAACGGAAACAACACTCCACTTTACGCCGTTTATCTCAAACACCATTTTATTACCACCCCCAATTTAAAAAAAGATAGGGGTGTTTTCCCCCCTATCCGTTTTATATCAGCCGATTTTCTGCAAAAGTGTTGTCATTTTAGCCTTCAAAAGAGTACGTTCTTCTGGTGTCATATCCGAAAGAATCTCTGTCACATCACCAGAAAGCTCCTTCATGTATGCTTCAAGGTCGCGCATCTTTTGCTCTTTATCAGCCTGAGAATTGCCCTTGTGCATTTCCTTACTTTCTGTGTAGTGGCGTTTTGCCTTATCGTAGCCGCTCATCGTGGGTTCGGTATAATACATTCTACCGCCCATACGGTCTAAATCTCTGCCACGCTCCGCATCACTCTTGCTATCCCATTCGTGATACATATCGGGTGTCTGGAAGTAATAAGGCGGTTCTGTGTAGCCTCTGCGTGTTCCTCTGCCCTTTGGTGCAAATCGACCGTCAGCGTATCTGTAATGGTCATAAAAACGTCTGTCACCGTATCGGTCGAACATGGAAAGTACTTCTTCTGTGCTAGACTCTTCCATACTGTTTGTTAAGGTGCGATAGTACATAGCTTCAGCAAGATCTTTGAGCATATCTGTTACTTTTCCCATCTCGTCAGTATCTACGCACTCAATACCTTTTTCAAATTCTTCTTTCGCACACTCTGAGAGTTTTTCAATCATACAATGCATTCTCTTTACATCCATAACTTACTACGCCTCCCTTGTGACTATAATATTTGCGTTTGATACTTCAATAGCTTGTGTACTTGTGTTTTCAACGGCAATATTTACACAACAATGAGCTGGCACATCTACATAGATTCCTGCCGAAACATTGTTAAACTGGTCAACTGCTGCCGGAGTCGAAATCATCTGTGAAGATAAAACAGGTTCGCCACTGATGGCGATAGCCAACGAGATAGCTCCTGCCGTTCCACCAGTAGGTACCGCAATATTAGCAGAAAAATCTACAAAAAATCTTGCTTTACACTGGTTTGTCAGACCTCTGAGTGTTATAATTCCACTCCCCTCTCTGTGTTGTATACAATTTGAGCCTTTAACTGCTGTATTTGTAAATGCAACATTTCCATTCTGTGCAACTTCCTGTGTTGCTACTGCTACATATTCAGCCATATTGTTTTCCCTCCAATCAAAATCAGAGGACAAACCGTTATGATCTGCCCTCTTTACTTGTAATACTGCTTATGCAGACATAACCTTGTCTAAATCTTGGTTAAGTTACTCAATATTCAGTTTTAACCGTATGAATTTACATTCGGTTTTAGCACCCACAACCTGTGTTGCATCCGCATCCAGCATAACCATAAAGGTTAGATGCAGGATATGCAGGTACAGGTGTTGGTCTTACTGCATCAATAATATGATTTGTCTGAGCGGTCATGGCAGTAGTCAGAAGTGCGTTCTGTCTATCCTGTGAAGCTGCCATTCTCAAATCGTTATTTTCTGCCTGTAATGTAGAAATCTTATCCTGGCACAAGTAATCAAGAATTGCTCTTGTTCCTGCGTTCTGACTGTCAATAATATCTCTGGTGTTACTGTTCATTGTGTTCTGCAATGCACAAGTATTCTGAGCCATATTGTAATTTACGCCCTGAATAGCTTCTCTTGTTTCACAGCAGCAATTAGCTAACTGAGCCTGTAAAGCGTTCTGACCCTGCATCAGAGCCACGTTAGTTGTATTGAACCCCTGCTGTGTCTGGTATCCAAGATTACAGATAGCGTTATCAATACTATGGAAACCATTCATCAGAGTTGTGTTCTGTGCATAGAAACCATCGCACATACCGTTGGAGATACCATCCAGTTTGCCAATGATAGACTGTGTATCAAAGCCTCTCTGAATATCCGCCTGTGTAGCTGCTGTTGCTACATAGCCGCCGCCATTACCGCCGAAACCGCCGAAACCGTTATTGCCCCATCCAAAAAGCAAAGCAAAAACTACGATTATCCACAGCCAGCCGCCATCGTTGAACGCACCGTCATTGCCATAACCGCCAGTTGCCGGCATTACAGGCATAGTAAAAGGTGTATTGTTTGTAGAGTTGAACATATTATATTCCTCCTTTTGATTGATTATTTTTATTCATAAAGAGGCACCAAGGTTTTTGCGCGCAACCTCTAATATGTCTTACATTCCAAACCTATCTTTCATTTGTTGCATTATTTCATCCGGGTTTACCCCTTTCTCTTTACAGAGGTTTCTTGCCATCTGCTCTACGCCTTTGGCATCCCCATTCTGCATCATGTCAATGGCATTTTTCGCCATAGGGTTTCCCATCACTTGACTATTGTTCATCATGCTTTGTAAAAATTGTTGCGGATTCTTTATGCCGCTAAATAATTGAAGCAAGTTTTTCATTCTGCATCAGCCTTTCTCTTTGTCGATTGTGTGCTTGATTTTGGTGTGGTTTTATTTATAGAAACCTCCAACTGCTCTAATCTTTCCGACAGTTCATCAAACCTATCCATGAAAGCCGCAACCGTACCGTCCGACAAGTCAATTTTCAAATTCTCTTTGTTTTGGATTTCATTTTGAGGAACTGTCTCATTTATCGGCTTGAAAATTACGGTTTTGATTGTGCCGTCGGCATTCCATGACTTAGCCAATATTGCACTCATATCCTGCATTGGAAAGAACGCCGCCGAGCCATCCATAGGCACATCATTTGCCGTTATCATTTCCACAGACTGCACCACGCGCCCATTTACGCCACGCGGCATCTGCTGTTGAAGCTGATTTACTGACTGCACCTGTTCTATCTGCGGTTGCTGCATCCGCGTCTGTTGAAAGTATGGATTGTACCCATACTGCGGATATGCTTGCTGGATATTATAGTTCATGCTCTGATAAGGATTTGGTTGCATAGTCGATTCCCTCCTTCTCTAAAACCTCCTGCACCGCCCGAACCATAACGGACTGATAAGTAAGAGGTATCTTCATTACATCTTCACGACTGAAAATTTTCTCTAGGACTTCATCTGAAAACATTTCCATCAACCTCCTTCTACCTATATTTTCGCATAAAAAAAGAGCCAAAAGTGTCATCTTTCGCTCAACTTTCTGTCATATATTTTTTTGTTTTGTATGGGGCTTTTCTACACCAATTCTACACCACTACACCAATTTTACACCATTTTTCTAAAAATTATTCATTGGTTTTGAAAAGTTATTCAATGTTTATCTTTTTTGTATGAATTACTCAAAACCATTGAAAATAAAGTTATTAACAATGTTTTTAAAGTTATAGCAAGATATTTTCATTTTGAATAAAAATTTCAATATCATTTCATTCCCAAAAATACAAGACTTTTCCAAGCTGCATGGCAATGAAAATCTCTGCCGCCCCGCAAGTAAAAAGGAAGCCTTGAAAGAAGGTTCTCCCAAGGCTCTGTATTCATTCTGTTTTTGTTTTATTTTCCGCATTTTTCCTTGAGGATTGCAGGCAAATCTGCTAGAGCAACCTCGCTCTTTTCACTGTTTGCCATATCCTTCAGCTCTACTCTGCCGCTTTCCAGTTCGGAATCGCCAAGGATAACGGAATATTTTGCACCAATCTTATTGGCATATTTCATCTGCGCCTTTACACTGCGTTCCACAGTATCGCAGTCCGCCTGAATGCCTGCCTTTCTCAGCTCATAGGTCAGAGACTGTGCTTTCAAAAGTCCCTTTTCGCCCATAGAGCCGATATAAACATCTCTCTCAGGTGTTTCGGTAATGGCACCATGCTGTTTTTCCAGAATCATAATCAATCTTTCAATCCCCAGACCGAAGCCGACTGCACCTGTGGGCTTTCCGCCGATTTCCTCCACCAGCTTATCATATCTGCCGCCGCCGCATACGGTCAGCCCGTCGGATACAAATTCAAAAACCGTTCTGGTGTAATAATCCAAGCCACGCACAATCTTGGGATCAATGGTAAAGGCAATGCCGTTTGCAGTCAAAATATCCTGCACCTTCTGAAAATGTGCCGTACATTCCTCATCCAGACAATCCAGCACAGAGGGCGCATTTGCCACAATCTGCTGACAGCTTTCTTCTTTGCAGTCCAGCACACGCAGGGGGTTCTTCTCGAAACGCTCCTTGCAGGTCGGGCAAAGCTTGTCCAGGTTCTGTCCGATAAATTCCTTCAGTGTTTTGTTGTATCTTGCACGACATTCGGGGCAGCCAAGGCTGTTCATGCGCAGCTCTACGCCCTCCACGCCCATTTCCTCCAGTAAAGCAGTTGCCACAGAAATAACCTCTGCATCCTGCGCCGCACTGTAGGAGCCAAGCATTTCAATGCCGAACTGGTGGAACTGTCTTTGTCTGCCTGCCTGTGTATTTTCACAACGGAAGGTCGGGGAAATATAATACAGCTTTGTGGGCTGTGCGTGGTTGTGCATTCCATGCTCGATATATGCACGCACCGCACCTGACGTTCCCTCCGGACGAAGTGTCAGACTTCTGTCCCCATCATCCGTAAAGGTATACATTTCCTTCTGCACAATATCTGTGGTTTCGCCAACCCCTCTGGCAAACAGCTCTGTAAATTCAAACGCGGGCGTGCGGATTTCACCAATGCCGAAGGTTTCGCAAATGCGTCTCATTTTCCCTTCGATTTCCTGCCAAGCCTTCACCTCTGCGCCGTAAATATCCTTTGTCCCTTTTACCAACTGAATCATACGTTACCTCCTTGGGGCAAGCCCGTTCTCTTTCTTTCTATCATTTCCTCTATGCGACCGATATAATCCTCAATACTTTTTACGTTGAACACCCGTTCAATGCGGTCTGTTTCGGGGTCAACCGTTTTTGTGCTCGCGCCTGCGCCCGCCGCAAGGATAGTCTGCTTTTCCTCCATAATCTGTACATTATAGATGCCTTCCTTGCCGGGATGACAATAGCCGACATTTTCAAAATTGCCGACCATATTTTTCTGGCGATACATATAATACGGCTCCATGCCCATTCTTTCGGCGTATTCCGCGGAAATATCAAGCATTTCCTCCAAGGCTTCCGCCGTTGTCATGTCATGCTGTGCCAGTTCCTCTCTGAGTCGGGATGCACGCTTGACCGCAAGCGTATGCACCGTTACGTTATCGGGTGCCAGCTTCATGATTTCTTCCATGGTATTGCGGACATCTGCGGCATCCTCTCCCGGCAGACCCAGAATCAAATCCATATTGATATTCTGATGTCCTTCCTCTCTTGCCTCGCGGAACACCCGACGGATATCCTCCACCGTATGCTTTCTGCCTACCGCACGCAAGGTCTTATCGTTCATCGTCTGCGGATTGATGGAAATGCGGTTCACGCCGTACTCCTTTAAAAGCCGCAGCTTTTCTCTTGTAATCGTATCGGGGCGACCTGCCTCAACGGTATATTCCATGCTTTCATCCGGATGGAACAGCTCCTCCACCTTTTGCAGCAGACGTTCCAGCTGTGCCTCATTCAAGGAGGTCGGTGTGCCGCCGCCGATATAAATATTCTTCATCACGAAGCTTCTGCTGTATGCCGCAAGCCAATCCAATTCTCTGAACATGGCATCCAGATATTCATCCACCCGATTTTTATACTGATGGAGCGGATACGCCGTAAAGGAGCAGTACAAACATCTGGTTGGACAGAAGGGAATCCCGATATACAGGCTGATTTCCTCAGGGCGGTTATCCTCCAGAATTTTTCGTTCCGCCTTTGCCACCTTGAGCGCCAGTGCCGCCTTATGCGGCATCACAAGATAATCCTCCGTCAGAAAAGCAAGACATTCCTTATCCGTTTTGCCCTCCTCAAGCAGGCTGCTGATCAGCTTCGCAGGGCGCACGCCTGTCAGCAGTCCCCATTGGGGGCGAATTCCCGTTTCCGCCTTCAGCAGCTCATAAATCGTCCGCTTGATGATGCGCTTCTGTTCCTTTTCCGTCAGCATTTTTTCGTCATATTCCATCGACCATGCGGAAGCCTTCTCCCCACGGCGATAAAGCATTGCCGAAGCAATGCCCTCTTTCATCTCGCTTTTTACGGTAATCTCCGCATCTGTCACTGTGTCCGTGCGGATATAATGGCGGTTTGCCAGAAATACCTGTATCATTGTCTGCACATCGTTTTGCAGCTCATGTCCCTCCAGAACATAGCTGATGGTTTCCGTATCCATACGCATCAGAACAGCTTTTCACTGTCAAGCAGCAGTGTCACAGGGCCATCATTGACAAGGGCAACCTTCATATCTGTCTGGAAAATGCCATGCTGCACCTTCTTGATGCCCAGTGCTTCTGCCTTTGCACACAGCTTATCGAACAATCCGCTTGCAATTTCGGGTGCTGCCCCGCTGCTGTAGCCGGGTCGTCTGCCCTTTCTTGCATCCCCGTACAGGGTGAAGTTAGGCACAATCAGCAACTCTCCTTCAATATCCAACAGAGAAAGATTCATCTTGCCGTTTTCATCCTCAAAAATACGCAGATTGATGACCTTATCCAGCATGTAATCAATGGTTTTATCCGTATCTGTTCCCAGCATGCCAAACAGCACCATAATCCCCTTGCCGATTTCTCCGACCTTCTGTCCGTCAATGGTGACACTTGCCTCTGTCACTCTCTGTAATACTGCTCTCATTTCTTCCTCCTAAACCCTATATCAGCCCAGACCGGAAACACGCTCCACCTCTGTCACATCACGCAGATTTTTCAGCCGTGTGACCACGCGCTCCAGCTGTTCCTTTGTTTTAATTTCAATCGTAACATTCAAAATTGCCTGCATATCCTTTGTGGTTCTCACATTAAAGCCCTTTACGGAAATATCATCATCCGCCAGCTGACGGCTGATTTCCACAATCAAGCCAACCCTGTCATTCGCTACAACCTTCAGCTCCGCCAAATAAGAGGTATTGCTTTCTCCCTTGGCAAACTGCGTATCCCATTCGGCATTGATCAAGCGTCCGCGTTCCTCGTTGCTCAGATTGATCACGTTGATGCAGTCGGTACGGTGAATCGTAACCCCTCTGCCGCGCGTCACGAAGCCGATGATTTCATCCCCGGGCACCGGACTACAGCATTTGGAAAAACGCACCGCAACATCCCCGATGCCTTCCACCACAACGCCGCTCTTGCTTTTATGCTTTTTCACAGGCTTCTGGTCGATGGTCTTTTCAAAATCCTTCAGCGCATCCTCTGCTGTCTGCGTTTTTCTCTTTTCCTTTAAATATTCATCCTTCAGACGGTTAACAACCTGCCCCTCCTTCATGCCGCCGTAGCCGACAGCAGCCAGAAGCGCATCCCATGTCTTGAAATCGTATTTCACCAGAACGATTTCTTCCCATTCGGGGCGCAGCAAATCCTGCGGCTGATACCCCTTTTTCTTGATATCCGCCAGAATCATTTCGCGTCCACGGATGATATTTTCTTCCTTCTCTTCCTTCTTGAACCACTGCTTGATTTTTGTTCTTGCCTGTGCTGTTTTGACAATGGCAAGCCAATCCCGGTTCGGCCCCTTGGAATTCTGTGAAGTGATAATCTCTACAATGTCCCCGTTCTGGATTTTATGATCCAGCGGAACGATTTTATTATTTACCCTCGCGCCGACCATCTTATTGCCGACTGCCGAGTGAATCATATAGGCAAAGTCAATCGGGGTAGAATCCTTCGTCAGCTGGATAACATCCCCCTGCGGTGTAAAGGCATACACCTGTGTGCTGTAGATATTCAAATCCAGCTTAATGGTATCCAGATATTCCTTATTATCGGACATATCCTTCTGCCATTCCATAATCTGCCGCAGCCATGCCAGCTTTGCTTCCTCACTTTTCTGCGCCTTGCTCGATTTTTCGTTCGCTCTGCCCTCTTTATATTTCCAGTGGGCAGCGATACCGTATTCGCTTGTACGGTGCATTTCCCATGTACGAATCTGCACCTCAAACACCTGCCCATGCGGGCCAATCAGCGTATTGTGCAGCGACTGATACATATTCGGCTTTGGCATAGCAATATAATCCTTAAACCGTCCGGGCATGGGGGTATACGCCGTATGCACAATCCCCAGAACGGCATAGCAATCCTTCACGCTGTCCACCAGCGCACGGATAGCGAACAAATCATAAATCTGGTCAAGGGTTTTATTCTGGTTCACCATCTTCTTATAAATGCTGAAAAAGTGCTTTGTTCTGCCGTAAACCTTCCCCTTGATGCCGGCCTCGTTCATCTTCGTCTGTAATTCCTGCACCATGCTCTGCACGAACTGGTCACGTTCTTCTTTTTTCTTCTGGATTTTTGCCGCCAAATCGAAATACGCATCCGGATTCAGATATTTAAAGCACAAATCCTCCATTTCGGAACGGATTTTGGAAATACCCAGACGATGTGCCAGAGGAGCGTAAATATCCAGCGTTTCCTGCGCCTTCTCCCTCTGCTTTTCGGGTGTCATATAGTTTAACGTCCGCATATTGTGCAGTCTGTCCGCCAGCTTGATTAAAATAACACGAATATCCTTTGCCATGGCAAGGAACATCTTGCGGTAGTTTTCTGCCTGCGCCTCTTCCTTTGTGGTATAGGAAAGCTTGCCCAGTTTCGTCACACCATCCACCAATGCAGCAATTTCCTCGCCGAACAGGTGTGTAATATCCTCATAGGTATAAGGTGTATCCTCAATAATATCGTGCAGAATCCCTGCCGTGATGGTCTCCATATCCAGCTCCAGCTCCGCCAGAATATATGCCACCTTCAAAGGATGGATGATATATGGTTCGCCTGATTTTCTCTTTTGTTCCTTATGCGCTTCCACCGCCAGCTTATATGCCTTTTCCACCATGGAAAAATCATCGGACGGATGGTAGGTTTTGATTTTATCAATCAATTCCTTATATAATTGTTCATCAATCTCTGCCATACTCATCACCCCCTCTTATTGATAAAAATTTCTAATAATTTTGTCGAAAAAAGATTATAAAAATTATTATACAGTTTTATATGTATATTTTCAAGAATATTTCCACAAAAGTATGCCCTTGGGCGCAAGATTCTTTTGTCCTTTACAGTCTTTCCGCTTTTTCCGAAAAAAACTCCGCGACTCTTTTATTTTTTCCTTCCTTCCGCTATAATCTATATAAGATAAGTATAGATTATACCGCATGATAGATGCAGGAAACAAAGGAGTATTCACATGAAATTACAGAAATTATTAAGCTATGTGCGCCGCGCAGTAGATGATTATAGCATGATAGAGGAAGGCGATAAAATCGCGGTCGGCATTTCCGGCGGCAAAGACAGCATCTGTCTTCTGGTCGCCCTCAAGCATTTACAGCGCTTCTATCCCAAGCGGTTTGAGCTGGAGGCAATTACCGTCTCCCTCGGTCTGCCAGGTGCAAGCTATGACGGCATACAGGCACTCTGCAATGAGCTGGGTGTGCATTATACCGTTGTGGAAACCGATATCGGCAAAATCATTTTTGATGAGCGAAAAGAAAAAAATCCCTGCTCTCTCTGTGCAAAAATGCGGAAGGGCGCATTGAATGATATGGCGGAACAGCTTGGCTGCAATAAGATCGCTTTGGGGCATAATAAGGACGATGTTGTGGAAACCTTCTTTATGTCTCTGCTTTATGAGGGCAGGCTCAACTGCTTCGCTCCCGTTAGCTTCTTGGACAGAAAAAAACTCTATTCCATCCGTCCGCTGATGTACGTGCCGGAATGGGAATGTCGCAGCTTTGTCAATAAAAGTGATATCCATATCGTAAAAAACCCCTGTCTTGCCGACGGAAATACCAAGCGGCAGGAAACCAAGGAGCTTCTGGCAGAGCTTTCCCTACGGTATGATAATTTGCAGGAAAAGGTATTCGGTGCCATCAAGCGTTCCTCCCTAAAGGGTTGGAATCATGAGGAATAAGGAAGGTGAGCCTGATGTCTGATTACCGTGAGGAACTGAAAAATAAGGAAACCCTGCGTCTTCGGGAAATCCAGAGGGAGCTGCCCTCCTTTGTGCAAGCCTTCTTTCGCGGCATCGCACAGACCACCTCTACTAAAACCCGTCTGGCGTATGCCTACGATCTGCGGATTTTCTTCCGCTATCTTTATGAGGAGCATCGCACCCTCGGCGGCATCGAGCCGAAGGATTTGACCGCAGCGCATTTGAGCGAGGTCACCTCTGAGGATATTGACTGTTTCATGGAATATCTTTCCTATTATATTCGCCCCGATTATGAAAACCCTGCCTATGGCAAGGAAATGCACAACGAGGAAAAAGGGAAATCCCGTAAGCTTGCCGCAGTGCGGATGCTGTTTAAATATCTGTATAAGAAAAAAATTATATCGGCGGACCCTGCCTCTTTGGTCGATACCCCGAAAATCCACGAAAAAGCTATTGTGCGTCTGGATGTGAACGAAATGGCAAACTTTCTGGATGCAGTGGAAAGCGGCGAAAAGCTGACCGACCGCCAGAAGGTCTTCCATGAAAAAACAAAAAAGCGCGACCTTGCCATGATGACGCTCCTGCTTGGGACGGGGATGCGTGTTTCCGAATGTGTCGGTATCAATATTAAGGATCTGGATTTTCAGAATAACGCCGTCAAGGTTACCCGTAAGGGCGGCAACGAGGTTTTCCTCTATTTCGGCGAAGAAGTACGGGAAACCCTTGCGGATTACTTAGAGGAACGGCAGAACGCCCTAACCAAGGACGAAAATGAAGATGCCCTCTTTCTTTCGAGTCAGGGCAAGCGCATCGGCGTGCGGACGGTGCAGAATATGGTCAAAAAATACGCACAGGGCGTTACAATCAAAAAAATCACCCCCCATAAGCTGCGCAGTACCTTCGGTACAAATCTCTATCAGGAAACGGGGGATATCTACTTAGTGGCGGATGTGCTGGGGCATGCCGATGTCAATACCACCCGAAAGCATTACGCCGATATCGAGGACAGCCGTCGCCGCATGGCAGCAACCCGCATCAGATTAAGAAAGGACTGAGCCCCATGGAACATAAAAACTGTCTGAAAAAAGTCACCGCTGTTTTTTCTGCGCATGAAGCAGCCCCCATTTGGAAGCTGCGCCATTTCGCCGTTCTTGCTCTGCTGACAGAGATAGGCGGAGAACTGCATTTCATTCTGACAAAACGCGCCGCAGGGGTAAATCAACCGGGGGATGTCTGCTTTCCCGGCGGACATCGGGAACAGGGCGAAACCCTCGTGGAAACCGCTCTCAGAGAAACCGAGGAGGAAATCGGCATCTCTCAAAAGGATATTCGCCTTCTGGGGAAAAGTGACTTCATGCTGACAATTTATCGTGGCATGATTCAGCCCTATATCGCCTATATCCCCTATGAGATTTACAAAACCGCAGTCCCAAATCCCAAGGAGGTTGCGGAAATTTTCACCGTCCCCCTGCGTTTCTTTCTGAAAACCGAGCCGGAGCGGCATGATACCGTCTGGAAGGTCATAGAATCCCCCGATTTCCCCTACGAAAAAATCGAAGGCGGCAAAAATTATCCCTTTAGCAAGAGCAAAACCACACAGCTTTTCTATGAATATAACGGGCATATCATCTGGGGCTTCACCGCACAGGTGCTTCGCAATATCATCGAGATTCTAAACGAGTCTAAGCTGAAATTTTAAAAGCAGCTAAAAAAGAAAACCATAGAATCTGGTATCCGCCAGTCCTATGGTTTTTGTGTTATTTCTTCTTTTTATTATTGTAGGCCTTTTTCCGTTCCTTATCCAAAACCGCTTTTTCCGCCGCCCTTGCCTTCTTCTGCTCCAGCATCACATCAATATCCTCCGGCAGCTCCAATGTCAGCCTGCCAAGCTTGCCGCCACGGTATTCATCCATCAGAATTTTGCCTGCGCGCTCCAAATCAGGTTCATCGCCTTTTTTCTTGAAGCCGCGCGCCATCGCGATTTTTTCCAGAATTACATGCGGCTCCTCAATCGTATCGAATGTAATCTGATACCGATTCCGCAGGCAGTCGGGATTTCTGGAAATCATGTGATTGATAAAGGCAATCGCCATATTTTCGGGGTCAAGAATATCATCATTGATTGCCCCCGTAAACGCCAGCTTCAGCCCTACCTGCTGGTCCTCAAATTTCGGCCAGAGGATGCCCGGCGTATCGAGCAGCTCAAAGTCCTTTTTTAATTTTATCCACTGCTTGCCGCGGGTCACGCCGGGTTTATCCCCGGTTTTCGCCGTTACCTTCCCAACATATTTATTGATAAATGTGGATTTCCCCACATTCGGAATCCCCACAATCATGCTGCGGATGGGTACATTGATACGCCCTCTTGCTTTCAGCTTCTCAATTTTTTCCTTCATTAAGCTGCGTGCCGTTTCCGTCACCTCGCCCAAGCCGTTGCCCTTCAGCGCATTGATGCGAATCACGCGGAAGCCCTGCTTTTCAAAATATTCCTGCCAGATATCGGTTGCCCTTTCGTCCGCAAGGTCGCATTTATTCAGAAGCAGGATACGGTGCTTATTCTTCGCAAGCGTATCCAAATCCGGATTTTTGCTGCTGTATGGAATTCTTGCATCTACCAGTTCGATGACAATATCCACCAGAGAAATATTTTCCTCCATCATTCTGCGGGTTTTTGTCATGTGCCCGGGATACCATTGAATATTGTTCATAGCTACCTCTTTCTATTTTCACTCATGTTTTTATTTGATAAAGCCAATGGAGCTAAAGGGATACAGTCGAAATACAACCTTCCCCATCAGGTTCTCCTTCGGAATCGCGCCGACCGATTTTCTACGGCTGTCGGAGCTTGCGTTTCTGTTGTCCCCCATCACAAAATAGCTGTTTTCGGGAACTGTATAAGGGTACTCAATATTCCCCTTTGTATCCATCGGCGCTTTGATATAGTCCTCCTTCACCAACTCCCCATTGATATACAGAGAGTATATCGTATCTTCCTCGTCCCCATTGTCTCTGAGGTCAATTACATCCCCGGGCAGACCAATCACACGCTTGATGATATTTTTCTTTTCGTCATTCAGGCGGCAGATAACAATATCTCCCTTTTTCAGCGTACCGAAGGAGGTGCTCAGCTTATTGATAAACACAAAATCGCCATGGTAAAAATTCGGCTCCATGGAAGATCCCTTTACCAGAACCGTCCCCATTACATTACGCAAAACCACAATCACAACAACCAACAGCACCAGCTGCAGCAGCATGGGCATTCCCTTCTTTTCCTTTTTTCTTCTTGTAGGCTTCTGTTCTTCCTGCTTTTCAATTGCCTGCTCCATTCCAAAGACCTCCTTTATCCAAACGCATTTTTTCGTCAAAGGCAAAAGCCCTTCTGCCTCTCACGAAAAAAGTCTCGATGAAACTTGTTCATCGAGACTGCTTTTTCTCGTTCCGGTACAAAATGTACAGCTTATTTCAGAACTTCTTTAACCTTAGCTGCTTTACCAACTCTGTCTCTCAGGTAGAACAGTTTAGCACGTCTTACAACACCACGTCTTACAACCTCGATACGGTCGATTCTGGGAGAGTGTACGGGCCATGTTCTTTCAACGCCAACGCCGGAAGCGATACGTCTTACTGTGAAAGTTTCTCTGATGCCGCCGCCCTGTCTTTTGATAACAACGCCTTCGAACATCTGCAGTCTTTCTCTTGTACCCTCTACTACTTTAGCATAAACACGGATTGTGTCGCCAACGTTAAAAGGAGTTACTTCGCTTTTCAGCTGTTCATTTTCCAGTTCTCTGATGATATCCATTGTATTTCCTCCTTATGCACCTTAGACGTTCTTACCCCATCCCTTTGACAGCGGCATTGGACCGTCCGTAATCAACATGAAAAATTATACCACGCCCGAAAGGGCATTGCAAGCACTTTTTTCCGAAAAATAAAGGTTTTTCAGGCTTTTCAGACTGCTCCGTAAAGCTTTGCAGCAAGCAGCACGCTTAACGGCAGCGTTGCCATAGAAAGAACCGTTGTCCAAAGCACAATATCCGAGGACATCTTATCCCCATAGCCGTATCTGCCGACCATCATCGGCACGACCGCCGCTGATGGCATACAAACGGAAAGCAGGAACACCGACTTTGCAAGACCATCCGCAGGAATAAAAAGCATTGCAAGAATTGCCAATGCAGGCATCCCAATCATCTTCACCACACTGATTTCCAGTGCCATTTTTTCTTTAAAGAGCTGCACGATGCCGCTGCCGCCTGCCAATGCGCCAATATAAATCAGAGAAAGCGGTGTAGATAAATCCCCGACCTTTGTCAGAAAGCCAAGCACCACTGTCGGCACAAATCTTGCGGTATGCGTCACCGCAAGCAGAAGCCCCAGCAGGATGGAAATGCAGTTCGGATTGATTGCTCCCTGTAAAAAGCTTTTCCCGATTGCCGCCGCACCTGTCGCCTTCTTGTCTGAAATCAGATATACACCATACGACCAAAGATACAAATTCAGTGCCAAAACCCCCGCAGACATATAAATAATCCCTGCCTGCCCGAAGAAAATCATGGTCACGGGCAAGCCGATAAAGCCTGTGTTCAGGGAGCCTGCGGTCAGGTCAAGCATGGGCAGAAGGCGGCTGTCCAAGCCTCTTTTCCGCCCGTATTGCCGCATCAAAAAGCCAAACACAACCATCATGGCAATCTGCCCTGCGGCAGAAAGCAAAAACGCACGCAGCACCCTGTCGGTAATCTCAATGCTCGCAATCGTTGTAATCAGCATGGCAGGAATCGTCACACGCATAACCATGTGTCCCACATTTTTGTTCGTTTCCAACGGCAGATATCCCTTTTTGTTGCAGTAATACCCCACCAGAATCAATCCAAACAGTATAAAAAATTGTCCGTACATACCTTATCCCTCATCTATTCTTTTATAAAAAGAAAGAGCGGCAGTGCCACCCTTCCTTTTTTTCTCATTCGTAATGAATCACAGCCTCGACTCTGCAATCGGGCAAGGCCTTTCTGCCGTTCAGAAAATCCAGTTCTATCAAAAATGCGGAGGCAACGACCTCTGCGCCCATTTCCTCTACCATCTCCATAATCGCCTTTGCTGTGCCGCCTGTTGCCATCAGGTCATCTACAATGACAACCTTCTGTCCGGGCTTGATGGCATCCTTATGAATTTCGATGGTTGCCGTGCCATATTCCAGCTCATATTCCTTGCTGATGGTTTCCGCAGGCAGCTTGCCCGCCTTTCTGACAGGAACAAAGCCCTTCCCCATATTATACGCCACGGGCATCCCGAAGATAAACCCTCTGGATTCGGGGCTCAGCACCAAATCAAAGGAAACATCCGCAAGGCTAGCCGTTATGGCATCCACAGCGTCCTTCAGCCCCTCTGCATCCTTCAGCAGTGTTGTAATATCACGGAAGATCACACCCTTCTGAGGGTAATCCTCAATTGATCTGATCTTGTCCTTTAAATCCATCCCATATCCTCCTCATTTTGCAAATCGAAAATCCTTTAGTATCAACTGTACATTGCTTCTGCCGCGATAGCTGTTGATTTCAATGCTATACACAATATCCAGCAGCTGCGGCAAAAGCCCACTGTGTATTATTTTATCACAATCCTCTGCCGGATACAATGCTTTCAGCATTTCTCTGAGCGGTTCATAGCCATCAAAGGAGATTGCCGAAAGGCGAATCCCGTTTTCCGGCTCAGAAAGCGTCAGCCGCAGGATATCTTTATTCTTCCCTATCAAATCCACACGGTCAGCATGAATCCCCTTGGATGCAAATAACGGTGCAGGGTTGCCCTTGCCGAAGGGCGCAAGTGTCTGCAATTCCTTTGCAAGCCCCAAGTCAATCTCCGCAAAGGAAAGTGCATCCTCCAGCCGCAGAATCGGAATCATCTGCTCCTCCGTCAGGGTACAGTCTTCATTGAGCCGTCTGCGCAGAACGGGGATATTTTCCACAGGCAGAGAAAGCCCTGCCGCCATGGCATGTCCGCCAAAGCGCGTAAATAAATCCCGATTGGCAAACAACGCCTCAAACAGATGATAGCCCTCAATGCTTCTGCCTGAGCCCTTTGCTCCGTCCTCGCTGCCCGTAATCAGGATGGTCGGGCGGTAATATTTATCCTTGATTCTGCCTGCAACAATCCCTGCAATGCTTTCGTGAATCTCCGCATCATACAGCACAAGCACCCTATCCTGCAAAGCGTCGCCTTCCTGCAGGGCAATATCCGCACGCTCCGCCGCTTCCTCTGTCAGATGCTTGCGTTCCGCATTGAGCATCACCAGATGCCTTGCCTTCTCTCTCGCTTCCTTCTCATCCTGCGTGCAGAAAAGCTCCACCGCAAGCCTGCCGCTTTCTAGCCGTCCTGTCGCATTGATGCAGGGCCCAATGATAAAGCCGATATGATATTCCGAAATGGCCTTATCCGAAAGCCCTGCCTCCTCAATCAGCACGCGCAGCCCAATATTTTCCGTTTTGCCAATTTCCGCAAGCCCCATCTGCACAAGCGCACGGTTTTCCCCCAGTAAATCCACAATATCGCAGACGGTCGCAATGCCTGCAAAGGTCAAAAGCTGTCGTTCCAGCCCATCATCCGTAATTTCAAATATCTGCAAAAGGTGATGCGCAAAGTAATAGGAAAGTCCTCCGGCGCACATCTGCTTAAAGGGATAGGGGCAGGCTCGCTGCTTCGGGTCAATAATGGCATCCGCCGCAGGCAGAATATCCCTGCGCTCCTCTCCCTCGCCCCGAAAGCCGGGCTCATGGTGGTCAAGCACTACAACCGTCATGCCCTTTTCCTTCGCAAGCGCAATTTCCTGCAACGCCGCAATGCCGTTATCACAGGTAAAAAGCACTTCTATGCCTTCTGCCGCAAGCTGCTCCACCGCCCTCAGGTTCAGCCCATAGCCCTCCTTCTGCCGATGCGGCAGATAAAAAACAGCATTGCCGCCACATCGCAGAATCGTCTGATATAAAATAGAGGTGCTCATCACCCCGTCCACATCATAATCTCCATACACGGCAATTCTCTTTCCTGCGCGAATCGCTTCCGCAAGCAGAGAGACTGCCTGCGAAAAATCCTTCATTTCCAGCGGATTTCCTAATGCCGCCGTACCACCGTAGAGAAAGCTCCTTGCCGCCTGTCTGGAAGATAGCTCCCGATTGGCAAGCACTGCCGCTGTTGCCCGACGGATGCCCAAATCCCGTGCCATTGCCGCCGTATCTATTTTCGTTCGTTTTAAAAGCCAGCGTTTCATGCCGCCACTCCTTTCATACCCCTCCATCATACCATAGCAGGGCAAAAGAAAAAAGCGTTGTTTCGGATGAACCAAAGAACAACGCTTTCTTTTCCTCTCGCAAGTCAAAATCCTGATTTCGACTGATTGTTATACGTCTTTTTCCGCCTTGGGCAGCAATGTGTACCAGATGGAGCCGGAAATGCAAATGGAAGAATATGCACCGGCAATGATACCAACCATCATAGGCAGTGCGAATTCCTGAATGGAAGGCACACCAAGGAAATAAATGGCGCCAATGGTAAACAATGTTGTCAGGGATGTATTGATGGAACGCGCCAATGTCTGGCTGATGCTCTTATTGATGCGTTCTGCTGTCTGGTTTCTCTTGAATGCCCCTTTATTTTCACGAATACGGTCGAAAATAACAATGGTCGAGTTTACGGAATACCCCAGAATCGTCAAGAGTACCGCAATAAAAGCATTATTTACGGGAATACGGAAAATCGCATACGCCGCCAGAACCACCAGCACGTCATGAATCAGCGCCAGAATGGCACTGCCGCCTGCGCGCACATCCTTAAACCGAATAGAAATATAAATCAGCATTGCTACTGCCGCAATCAGCGTTGCCTTGATGGCTGCACGCTGCATTTCACCGCTGACCGTACCGCTGATATCATTCGCTTCCGTCAGTGTCGCTTTGGAATATTCCTTCTGGATTGCTTCCACCAGAGCCGTACGCGTAGGGCTGTCGATGGACTGCAATTTGATTTCTACGTTATTTGTCCCCAGAACCTCCTGAATCTGCGGACTGGATTGATCGGTTACGTCCTTGATAATGGAAATCAGCTTGTCATTATCATATTTACCGTTCATATTCAGTTCCATGGAGGTACCGCCTGTAAATTCAACGTCCCAGTTGAGTGCGCCCTTACCTGCCTGTGCATTGGCAATCATAAAGCCAAAACCAATAATAATGACCAGCAGGGAAAGGATAAAGAATTTTTTTCTGTTTTGAATAATCTGCATTTTCCCCACCTCCTTATTTCATTCTCAAGCCGTAATATTTGGGATTCTGCACACCGGCATACATCAGACCGTTCACAATCACACGGGTAATAAAAAGCGCAGTGAACATGGAAATCACAATACCGATCATCAGTGTAGTTGCAAAGCCCTTCACTGTACCACTGCCTAAGAAGAACAGAACCGCCGCCGCAATCAGCGTGGTTACGTTACCATCCAGAATGGCAGGAGTTGCTCTCTTGAAGCCTGCCTTCAGCGCATTGCGCAGGCTCTTACCCAGAACCAGTTCTTCCTTCACACGTTCAAAAATAACGATATTCGCATCTACCGCCATACCTACCGAAAGCACGATACCTGCGATACCGGGCAATGTCAGCGTCACATGGAACAGACTCAGCGCCACCAGCTCCAGGCCAATATAAATCACCAGTGCCCAGTCTGCCGCAAAGCCCAGCAGCTTATAGGCAAACAGCATATAAATCAGTACCAAAGCGATACCGATAATACCTGCCTTAATTCCTGTAGAAAGCGCATCCGCACCCAGGCGCGCACCTACGTTCTTCATCTGAATTACATTCAGGTTAAACGGCAGAGAGCCTGCACGAATGAGGGACGCAAGCTGTTCTGCCCCCTCCGCGGTAAAGCTGCCCGTAATCATTGCCTGTCCGTTTGTGATTGCTGTCTGTACGGTTGGCGCACTGATTACCTCATTATCCATAATGATATAAATCTGCTTACCAATATTGTTCGAGGTTGCCTCAGCAAATCTTTCCGTCCCCTCTTTGTTGAACTCCAGTGCAACATAGGGCTGAGAAGCACCGTTTTTGCTTGTGGAACCAACCTGCTTGGTTGCATCCTTTACCATATCACCTGTCAGCAGCACATTGCCGTCCTCATCTGCAAAGGAAAGCTGCGCGGTCTGTCCGATTTCCTGAATGGCTTCCTCCGCATCCTCCACACCGGGAATCTGCACGCGGATACGCTTGTCTCCCTCACGGGCAACCTCAGCCTCTGTCCAGCCCTTCCAGTCCAATCTGCCCTGCAAAAGGGAAATTGCTGCCTTCATTTCATCGTCTGTTACAGATTTCTGGTCTGCTTCGTAAACGATATCTACACCGCCACTCAAATCAAGACCCTGCTCAATGCGATGAACACTCAATGCCTTTTTGGAACCAATCCCCTTATAGGAGATTGCACTCAGCGCAACCGCCACAATGAGTGTCAGCAAAAGCATCATTCTGCCTTTCATCTTCATCTTTTTTCTCCATCCTTTCATGCTGTTTTCTTACGCAAAAAAGGGATGAATCTTTCCTTGTTCTCTGTCAGCGGAAGGATCCATGCCCCTTTATTCCGTTTATCACAAAATTTATTTTAGCATAAAATGATGGATTTGCAAGTTTATTTTCTAATTCTGTTGCACTACCTGCGGTTTACCCCCAGAATTCCGCCGATAACTCCTGCCGCAAGTGCCACTGCAAGCGTCATCAGCCCCGAAGCATGCAAAACGAAGGAATCCGCCGCAAGGCTTGTAATAACGTAAAGCAGAGCGGTGTAAACAAGCCCTGCCAGAGCCCCCCATAGCAGCCCCCGTTTCCTTTTGCACGCCGCCCAGTCATAGCCTGCCGCCGCCACAGAAAGCGCCGTACAGATTAGCGAAACCAAAGGCAGACTTTCCTCCGAAGCAGCGGTATAGGTCAGTATCATCCCAAAGCCGATAAATATAATACAGGTGATGGCAAAGGCAATGCCCATGCCGCGCAGAAGGCAAAGCGCCGTGCCGCCCGTCTGCCTTTCGCGGGTTCGGCGGCTATGGTTCTCCTTTTTTTCTCTTTTTTCCTTCTTTCCTTTTTCCTTCCCCAAAAAATCACATCCTATCCAAACAGACCTCTCTGGTTTTATTTTATGGGTCTTTTGGAAAAAGTATGCTATACTGATAAATATACCGATAAAATAGAAAGGAGGCATTGCTATGCACGATTCCTCTATTATAGATTTACACTGCCATTCCACCGCATCGGATGGCACCTATGCCCCCAAAGAGGTTGCAGCGCTGGCGCAGAAAATCGGGCTTTCCGCCATCGCCTTGACCGACCATGATACCATTGACGGTCTGGCGGAATTTCAAGCCGCAGGAAACGCCCTCGGCATCGAAGCCATCGCAGGCATTGAATTTGCCGCACTCTGGGAGCATTTCCACCGTCCCGAAATCCATATTGTCGGCTTAGGCTTTGACCCGGCGCATCCCGTTCTCAAGGGCCGCATGGAAACCATCCGAAGCAGCCGCGATATCCGCAACCGCAGGATGTGCGAAAGGCTTTCCTCCATCGGTCTGCATCTGACTTTGGACGAGGTGGCGGCAAACGCAGGCGGTGAAATCATCACACGGGCGCATTTTGCGAATATTCTGCTCGAAAAGGGCTATATCAAAAAGAAGGCGGACGCTTTTACCCGTTATATCTCCCCCGGTCTGCCGGGCTATGTGGAGCGGGAATTTCTCTCTCCTGCCCTTTGCATCGAAACCATCAAGGCGGCAGGCGGCGCGGCGGTTCTGGCGCATCCTACGCTTTATGAGCTGGATGTAGCGCAGCTGGAAATTCTTTGCAGGGAGCTGATTCCCTATGGTCTGGACGGCATCGAGTGCCAATATTCCACCTATACCCCCGAACAGACAAAGGAAATCACCGCACTTGCCAAGCGACTGGGTCTGCTCCCCTCCGGCGGCAGTGATTTTCACGGAAAAAATAAACCCGATATCTTTCTCGGCAGCGGGAAAAATAACCTCGCTATTCCCTATGCCTTCTGGGAAAATCTGAAAAAAAGAACACACCGATAACGCAAAAAGAGGACGATTTTCATCGTCCTCCATTTATTTTGTTTCGGCTTATTTCATAATTTCAACCATATTTTCGTCCTCCAGAGGAGTGTAGGTTACGGTATAACCAAGCTGTTCAAAGGCTCTTACGCCAACGAATGCTTTGCCGTCCTGCAAAAGCACATTCATATTCACGCGTTTGCCGTTCTGCATCACATAAGAGGTCTTTGTGGTCTTTTCCCAGCCGACATCCTCGCCCAGCATATCGCAGATATCACGCAAGGGCAGGTATGCTCTGCCATTTTTCACAACCAGATCGGTATAATCATAATTGCCACCGAATACCGCACTGCCTTCTTTTCTGTTTGCCTCCAGGCTTGCTTCGTTATCGCCGCCCCAGCCCCATGTCACGGTTACGCCGACAACAGGGTTATATTTATTTTCCAGACGCGCCATCTGATTCTGCAGCTCCTCCAATGTCATGCCGCCCTTCGGAATCGTTACGATTTCGTTGGAGCTCATCATGGTAGAATCTGTAGTAATCTTCGCAACTCTTTTGCCGTTATGGGTTACATCATACACCTCTGTAGAACGGAAGCCTTCTGCCAGCTGTTTTACCTCCGCATTATATTTGAAGCTGTTCAGAACCATGGAAATGCTGGGTTCTTTCACAATTTCCTTTAACATTGCACTCAGGTCGCTCGCGCCGTCTACGAAGTCCTGCTCCGATGCCTTCAGCTCTGCAAAGCCTTCCTTTATCTGTGACTTATCCTCTGCACTTGCATTCATGCTGTCCATTACAGTCATCATGTAGGCTTCGGTTGCATTCAGCACCTGCTCAGGGTTCTTGCCGATGAAATCAAGCATATTGATCATCAGCTGTGCCACCTGCTGTCCGTCTGCCTGAATCGCATAGCCGCCGCTGATTTTCTTTACCATGCCTGTTTCAAAGCCCTTGAATACATCCTCATAGAAGGTAAATACGGCATCCTGTAAGCCGCTCATGCTTACACCTTCCATGTCAACCCCTGTCATATCCTCGGCAGAGATAAGTGTAATATATTTCTGCTGTCCCAGTGCTGCCTTGAAATCTCTTGCAAAGGCCTCTGTGAAAAGATAGCTGTCATTCTTTTCTTCCACAGCCCCCGCAAGCTGATATGCACCCAGAAGGGTATCTGTTGTCACAACAACGCCATCCGCCAGGCTGTAATACACCGTACCCAGATCGTACTTCTTGCCTTCGTAATTCACATCAAAGGACATATCGTATTTCATTGTATCCATATCCAGATTCATGTCGTAATCCATCTGCATGGTCTTTCTGCCGTCAGGGAATTCCCCAACTGTCGCAACCATATCCGCACCTGTTGCTTTTGCAACATCTGTCATAAACGTCTCCAATGCATCAAAGTTGATATCCGCCTGCATCGTTCCCTTTACCTCACAGGTCTTCATGGTATCCATTGCATTTGCTGCCATCTTCAGATAGCCCAGCTCATCCGTCGAACAGCCCGAAAATGCTCCCACACACATAACACCGCAAAGCAGTGCCGCCAGCTTCTTTTTCATAAGTAAACGCCTCCTTTTTCAACCTTTTTTTGGTTATCTTACAGATTTAACCTATGAATATTATAGCAAAGACTTCCCTTCCAAACAATAGAACAAAGAAAAATTAAGCTTTTTTTATGAATTTCATGCAAAAAAGAAGCGTCCTTCTGTTTCGAAACACCTCTTTTTGCCTTCTTTCCTTTTGTTTTGCTTCTTTATTATTTTGATTTTGCTTTCTTTTCTGCGGAAAACAGCCGGAATTTATCGGTGAAAATCGTTCCTTCCCCTACCTTGCTTTCCACCAGAACCTCTCCATCATGGCAATCGATGATCCAGCGCGCAATAGCAAGCCCTAAGCCTGTACCGGAAACCTCCTTATTTCTGGATTTATCCGCACGATAAAAACGGTCGAAAATCTTACGCAGGTCCTCCTCCGCAATGCCTGCGCCGTGGTCTTCCACGGAAACATAGCCGAAGCTTGCATCCTTCCAGACCCGCACCGCAATCTCACTGCCGTTCGGGGAATATTTTAAGGCATTCTCGCCATGAATCCACAGCAGCTGCTTGATTAAATCATATTCCGCAAAAATTTCCACCTCATCCTCCGCTGTAAAGGTGATGCTTCTGCCCTCCTGCAGCAAATCCATTTCACGCACCAGCTCTGCCGCAATCTCGTTCAGAGAAACCCTCGCTTTCTGCGCATGCAGCTTATTTTGGTCACCCTTCGCCAGAAAAAGCAGCTGACGGATGAGCGCACTCATGTGGTCGGTTTCTGTCAGGATAGAATCGATGGATTCCTGCAAAACCTCAGGGTCGCTCTTGCCCCAGCGGTTAATCAAATTCGCATAGCCCTGAATGACGGCAATGGGTGTCCGCAGCTCGTGGGACGCATCGGAAATAAACTGACTCTGCCGCTGAAACGCCCCATCCAATCGGTCAATCATGGAGTTAAACGTAATCGTCAGCTCCTTCATCTCATCCTCAGGACCTTCCGTGGAAATCCGCTGACTCAAGTCCTCGATGGAAATCCGCTCTGCCGCCGAGCGAATCGCTTCAACGGGGCGCAGAATACAGTCACTGATGTATTTCCCAATCAGAAATGCACAGCAAATCCCAAGAATATCCACAATCAGCATTTTTACAAGAAAATTCCGCATCATATAGGCGTTATTCCCCATCATTTTGAACACCTGAATTCGATACGCATCTGTATCCGTTTCAAAATGGTTCGTTAGCAGCATAAACTGCTGGTCTGTGCTGTTTTCCAGAATATATTCCACATTGCCGCTTTTGTTTTCTCTCCGCCCGTTAATCTGGTAGCCCTCTCTGTATAGCTCATTCTCTCCAATCACAGGCGGCTTGTCCGCGCCGTTCTGCGGCTTTTGCCTGCTCGGAGGCTCCCCTTCGGGACGAAACAGAAACGGCGGCATCTCTCCCACAAAATTGTTGTAGGTTTCATTTGCTTCGCTGCTGTAAATGCTGACCTCAACATATTTATCCCCCAGCAGCTCTCTCAGGCTTTCATCACTCAGCTCCGTATTTGTCTGCAAAAATTCCTGCACCTGCGTCATGGTCTCCTGCAATTCTCTACGCATTTCGCTCTGCTGCAAGCCGGAGATATTCAGCATCATAAAGCCACTGATAAACAGCAGGGACAGCGAAAAAATCCCCCCGTAAAGCAGCGTGATTCGCTTGGCAATCGCCATGTGCTGAATTCCCTTCAGCCACTCCTTATTCTTCCTTGACATAATATCCTACCCCTCGAATGGTCAGAATGTATTTTTTTCCAAAGGCTTCATCAATCTTCGCGCGCAGATAGCGGATATACACATCCACCACATTTGTTTCGCCAATGTAGCTATAGCCCCAGACCTCATTCAAAATCTGTTCTCTCGTTAAAACGATATTCTTATTCTGTACCAGATAGGTCAGAAGCTCATATTCCTTCTTTGTTAAATCAACCACCTTGCCATCGACCGTTACCATTCGCTTTTCCGTATCAATCTCCAAATTCTGCACCTGTAAAATCGTCTTTTTTGCAATATTACTTCCCTCGCTGTGCTTGAATGCCACGCGCATTCTTGCAAGCAGCTCCTCAATCGCGAAGGGCTTTGTCAGGTAGTCGTCCGCACCGCTGTCCAGTCCGGCAACCTTATCCATTACCTCATCCTTTGCCGTCAGCATAATGATTGGTACCTGCGAAAATTTCCGTACCCGGCGACAGATTTCAATACCGGTCAGCCCCGGCAGCATCAGGTCAAGCAAAATCATGTCGAATTCCTGATTCGTGATCATCTCCATCCCCACTCTGCCGTCATGGCAGGTCGTTACATCGTAGCCCTCATATTTCAATTCCAGCTCCACAAAACGAGCCAGCTTTACCTCATCTTCAATCAGAAGGATTTTTTTTCGTTCCATTTTCCCACTTCCTTCAATCATATTTTTATCAGTATAACAATTCTTTTTTTGTTTGTCTTGTTTTTATTCCTTTTAGTATGCTTTTTTTCTCTTAAAGGCAGTTTCAAAATAGATTAAAATGTCATTAAAATATAAAAATCACAGGTGAATCTTCGGAATCTTTCCTCTCTGCGGTTGCAGAGAAAAAGCTTTTTCGCTATAATATTATCCGAACCATAAAAAAGAATCTAGGAGGTATTTAAAATATGAAAAAGAAGCTAGCTCTGCTTTTGGCAGCCCTTTTGCTCTTTGGCTCCGCCGCCTGCGGCAAAACCGATACTGCCGACGATACCCAACAAGAAATTCAGACAGAATTTAACCTGCCGAAATGCGGCCTTTCCTACACTATCCCCGATGCATGGGTAGAAATGGAAAATACAAACCTCATCCCCGCGTCCTATGTCAAGGTGAACGGCGATATCTATGCAAAAATTCAGTATAACTATGCGCCTGATGAAAATATGGAGCCGCTGAATGATGCCGAATCCACCATTGCTGTGGAAGAACTGATGACCCCTATCGTGGAAATGCTCGTTGTGCGAACAGAAAATCTGGAAACAGATGAAGTAAAAGAGGAAATGGACTTTTTCAAGAGTGTGGAAAAAATCGGCGTAAAGGGTGATTTCCAATTCTTCTTCCTGACCGATTATGCCGACGGCATCGACCACTTCTCCGCAGAAGCACAGGCAACCTTCCGCGAATTGGAAAGCTATCTGCCGGAATTGCGCGAAAGTATTGAAATTTCCCTGCCGGATGAGGAAGCGGTGCTGGATGAAGCAGAGGAAAACAGCAAATATCTCAACTTCATTTCCAATACCCTTGATGGCAACCCTGTCACCTCCGCTGTTTTCTATGATTACGATATGACAGTGGTAAACTTCTGGGCAAGCTACTGCGAGGAGGACAACATCAATGAACTGGATACCCTGCAAAGCTTCTACAAGGATTTGCAGAAAAAGCATCCAAACGTAAACTTCGTGCAGGTTGTCATTGACACTCCCGGGCAGAAGGCAGAAAAAATCGCAACCGATGCGTATAAAAAAGCAGGCGTTACCTTCGCAGGCATCATGCCGGACCAAAGCCTTGCCACTTGGATTACGGATAATCTGGAGGGCCTGCCGACCACCATCTTTGTAGACAGCAAGGGCAAGCCCGCCGATTTCAAAATCAAGGGGATACAGGATGCTTCCTATTACATGGAAACAACGGAAACCATGCTGAAAAAAATGAAAACTAGCAAATAAACAATAAAAATCACATATTCTTCTGAGCTGCCCCCCACCTGCTAAATCGTATCGCATACTGTCTGACAGGTGAGGGGCAGTTCCTGTTTCGTTGCCTCAATTCCTTTTAATTTTCTTTTTTTGCCAATTTCAGCGAGAAAACAAAGGCTGCACCCTTTCCCTTCTCACTTTTTACCGTAATCGTTTCGCCATGTGCCTGCAAAAATTCTCTCACAATCGCCAGACCGATTCCGCTGCCCGTCTTGTCCATATTTCGAGTCGTATCCGTTTTAAAGAAACGGTCAAAGACATATTTCTGGTCTTCCTCACTGATGCCCGGTCCCTGATCCTTTACAGAAACCAGAACCTTTTTCTTATCCAGTGTCGTTTCCACCTCGATAATACCATTTTGCGGTGAAAATTTTGCTGCATTGCCCAACAGGTTCTGTAGCACACGGGAAATTTTGTCTCTGTCCCCATGCACCATGGTCTGTTCCGCTTCATAAATGCCATGAATCTGTACGTTCTTTTCTTCTAACTGCGGTTCCAGCATTTCAATATTCCAACGAATCAGCTCATTCAATTCAAAATCCGATTCATCCAGCAAAATCGCACTGCTCTGTGCGCGGCTCAGCTCCACAATACTCTGTGTCATACGAGAAAGCCGTTCCGTTTCCTCCAGAACGATTTTCAGATAATGCTCCCGTTTTTCAGGCGGAATCGTTCCGTCAAGCATTGCCGTCAGAAAGCCCTGCATACTGGTCAATGGCGAACGCAGGTCATGCGAAATATTTGCAATAAAATCCTTTTGCACCTTCTCATGCGTTTGCAGGCTTTCCGCCATGTGATTAAAGCTTTGCGCCAGCTCACCCAATTCATCCGAGCTTGTCACATCCACGCGCTCCTCAAAATTCCCATTTGCAATAACCTTTGCCGCACGGTTCATCCGCATCAGCGGCAACGCAACATATTTCGCCGTCACATAGCTGACAATCAGCCCCAGAAGCGAAACGAAAAACAGGCTGATTACGCTAATCTGGTACATTTCCTTCAAGGATTCCTCAATCTCCGGCAGGGAACGGCACATCAGAATTCCTGCCAGATGTCCCTCCGAAAACGGATATCCGACCACCAGCATGGGCGTATCGGAAACCTGTCCGCTTTTTGTCTGTACCGAAACGATTTCTCCATTCTGCACACGCTCAATCAATGTCTGGCTGATTCTGTTATCCCCCAGAAATTCATCATTAAACCCCGGAGAGGCAAGCGCAACCTCACCGTTCTCATTGATAACCAAAACCCCTGAGCCCATGTAGCTTTCCAGAATCTGCAGTTCATAGCTTAGCTCGCTCAGATTGCCTGTCCGGTATCCCTTCTTGTAGGCCTGTGCGATTTTTTCTCCCTGCTGAATCAATTCCTCCCGTTTCTCTGCCATATAATGTTTGGTATAAAGTATTGTCAACGCGCCGCAAACCACCGCAACAAATATCGCAATGGTTGCCATATACAGCATCATCTGCTTGCGCACAATGGAATCGTTTTTCATCTTCATTCCTCCAAAAAAGAAAAAAAGCATTACAAATCATTAAAATAATGATATACTGTTCTTATGTACCTGTTTTGCTCAAAAAACAAGAAATTTTAGAAAGGAGAACGGCATTTTTGCCTGATTATTACCCTATGGAAAATAATACACAAAACAGCCCTCAGCCTACACCGCCCAGAAGAAAGCAAATGGCACCCAGAGATATGCTTCTCATCGCTCTGGCTGTTCTCGTACTTGTTCGTGTGGATTGGCGGCACATGAATAGCTTTCATTATCTCATCCTTTTCCTGCTGGTTCTTTGCTTTATGCTGCGCTGGTCAAACATGCGTAAGGATGCAAGACGACAGGAGCTGCTGAAGAAAAAAGCAGAATATGAGGCAACGCAGCAGTCCGCAGAGGATACGCCTGCGGAAGCGGTTTCCGCAGAGGATATGACCGTTGACGGCGCACCTGTTCCTGCCGAAGCGCCTGCCGAAACAGCTGAAAAAGAATCCGACATATAAAAAGGGGTATTCCCCCTTTTTATTTTTGTCCGAATTTATAGCCGACACTCCAGACTGTCCGAATGCCCCATTCATCCTCGCTGTTCAGCTTTTCACGGATGCGCTTTACATGGACATCCACCGTTCTGGTGTCCCCCACATATTCATAGCCCCAGATGCGGTCAAGCAGCTGCTCTCTGGTGAATACCCGATTGGGATGCTGCGCCAGAAAGCTGAGCAGTTCAAATTCCTTCGGGGGAAAATCCAGACTTTTCCCATGATACAGCACAGAATAGTTCGACAAATTGATTTCCAATTCCCCGAATTTCAAAATATTTTTGTCCTCCTCCTGCTTTGGCTCGTATCTGCGCAGCACCGCCTTCACTCGTGCCACAAGCTCCTTTGGCTCAAAGGGCTTTACGATATAATCATCCGCACCCAATTCCAAGCCAAGCACCTTATCAAAGGTTTCGCCCTTCGCCGTCAGCATGATAATCGGTACACGGCTTGTCTTACGCACCTCTGTGCAAACCTGATAGCCGTCCATTCCGGGGAGCATCAGATCCAGCAGGATTAAATCAGGCTGAAAGTCTTCCACTGCCGCGGCAGCTTCCTTTCCATCATAAATCTCCCGCGTTTCATAGCCCTCCTTCATCATATAAAGAGAAATCAGCTCCGCAATATGCTTATCGTCATCCACAACCAAAATCTTCTGTTTTTCCATCTTCTTCACCTCTGTTCAGAAATCCGCCTTTTATTTTAATTCCACCACCGTAACACCGGCTTCGCCTTCGCCGAAGGTACCGGGTCTGTAGCTTTTTACATGAGAATTCATTTTCAGATAATTCTGCACCCCTGCGCGCAGCGCGCCTGTGCCCTTCCCATGGATAATCACAACCTGCTTCAGTCCGGATAAATACGCATCATCAATGTATTTATCAATATTGGCAATCGCCTCATCCACAAGCTGTCCACGGCAGTCAATCTCTGCCGAAATAAACTGGCTCTTGGAGAATTTTGCCTTTGTCGGCTGCTGTCTTTTCTGTTTTTCCTTCGGTCTGGGGGTATCGTCAAGCATCAGCTCCGCCATCGGCACCTTCATTTTCATAATCCCCATCTGCACCATAACCTCTTTATTCTTATCGGGCGCAGTCAGCACCTCGCCGTTCTGGTCAAAGGAAATCACATACACCCTGTCGCCCGGCTTCAGATTTTCGGGTGCCTTATGGTTCGACTTTACCTTTTTCGATTTCAGGAAATCCTGCTGCATGGAGGAAAGCTTTTCATTCAGCTTTTGTCTCTGCTCCAGCACCTTCGTGCGATTGTTTGCCTCCTTCGCCTGCTTATTCATCTCCTTGATGATACGGTCGGCTTCCTCCTTCGCCTGCACATAAAGCTGCTTTGCGTCCTCTCTCGCCTTGGCAAGAATTTTTTCCTTCTGCTCTCTCGTCTTTTCCTTCTGCCGCTCAACCTCTTTTTTCAGCTCCTCCGCCTCTCTGCGGTATTCCTCCGCCCGTTCCTGTTCAAACTTAACGGATTTCTTGCTGATTTCCAAATCGGTAATGACATCCTCAAATCTTGCCTCATCCCGACTGATAAATTCCTTTGCCGCCGAAAGAATATATTCCTGCAAGCCCAGTCGCTTGGAAATCGCAAACGCATTACTTTTTCCGGGAATCCCAATCAGCAGCCGATAGGTCGGGCGGAGCGTTTCCACATCAAATTCGCAGCAGGCATTTTCCACGCCCTCTGTCGTCAGCGCAAATACCTTCAATTCGCTGTAATGCGTGGTCACTGCGGTACGGATTTTTCTTTCCAGCAAGGCTTGGATAATGGCAACCGCCAAGGCTGCGCCCTCCGTCGGGTCTGTCCCTGCGCCAAGCTCATCGAACAGCACCAGAGAGTCATCCGTCACCTCATCCATAATTTTCACGATATTCGTCATGTGTGCCGAAAAGGTACTCAGGCTTTGCTCAATGCTCTGTTCATCCCCGATGCTCGCGAACACATTATCAAACACCGCCAGCTGCGAATTATCAAATGCAGGAATATGCAGTCCTGCCTGCCCCATCAGCGTAAACAGCCCCAGGGTTTTCAGGGCAACCGTTTTCCCGCCGGTGTTCGGGCCTGTAATCATCAGCGTGGTAAATTCCTTCCCCAAATAAATATCTGTCGGCACAACCTTTTTCGGGTCAAGCAGAGGATGTCTGCCCTTGTGGATATTGATGTAGCCCTTTGTATTAAACAGGGGCTGTGTCCCATCCATGGCAAGGGAAAGATTTGCCTTTGCAAAAATAAAGTCAAGCTGCGTCAGCAGTTCCAGATTCCCCTCAATCGCAAACGCATTTGCCGTCACCATATCCGAAAGGGCAATCAGAATCTTTTCGATTTCTTCCTTTTCCTTCGCCTGCAGCTCCTTGATTTTATTGTTCAGCTGAATCACACTCAAGGGCTCCATAAACAGCGTAGAGCCTGTGTTGGATTGATCGTGAATCATTCCCGGAAAGGAGCTTCTGTATTCCGCCTTAACCGGCACGCAATATCTGTCATTACGAATGGTAATCACAAAATCCTGCAGCATATTGCGGTATGCCGAGGAATTGATAACCCCATTCAGATGCTCCTTCACCCTTTCATTTGATGCCTTAATCTCCCGACGGACACTCCGCAGTCCTGCGCTGGCATCATCCGCAACCTCCGTTTCCGAAAGAATACAGCGGCTGATTTCATTTTCCAGCTTATCCAGAGGGGTAATCAAATCAAAATATTCATCCAGACGGGCATAGACCTCATCCTTGTTTTCTTTTCTGGCATAATTTTTTACCTTGCGGCAGACATACGCAAATTCCCCCACCGACATCAGCTCCGCGATGGAAAGAATCCCTGCCATAGAGGCCCGCTTTAGCTGCGGACGGATTTCCCGAAAGCCGCCGAAGGAAGGTGTCCCCTTTTTCAGTACCATGGTGGTCGCTTCCGTTGTTTCCTCCTGCCAAATGATAATATCACTCATGGCAGCAGAAGGGCGCAGTGCCGCGGCACGTTCCTTTGCCATCGGGGAAACCGCATAACCCACCAGCTTTTCTATAATTTTGTCATATTCTAACGTATGCAATGCTTTTTCGTTCATCTTTTTAACTCCATTTATATTAAATTCCTATCATAGTTCTATTCTATGACCAACTTATCATATAAGTATACCACAATCTATGCCCTGCTACAACGTTTCAAATTCGCCGCTTCATTTGCATTCCGCCCGAAAACCGCTTATAATAAACAGATATATCAATCGAAATCAATTCCCATAAAATAGAAAGGTGACACAATGAAGGTTCTTATTATCGGCGGTGGTGCCTCCGGCATGATGGCGGCACTTTCCGCAAGAAAAGAGGGTGCAGAGGTTTGTATTCTGGAACGACAGGCGCGCGTTGGGCGCAAGCTTCTCGCAACAGGCAACGGCCGCTGTAATCTCTCCAACACAAAGCTGACAATGAAAAATTACCACGGGCAAAACACGGTATTCGCACAGACTGCCCTGCAGGCCTTTGATACCCAAAAAACGCTTGCATTTTTCCAATCTCTCGGGCTGATTACCACCGTAGAGCCAAGCGGCAAGGTTTATCCCCTTTCCGATCAAGCAGGCAGTGTGGTAGATGTGCTGCGGCTTGCTCTGGAGGAAATGGGCGTAGAGATACGCACCTCCTTCGAGGTCACGGCACTGAAGCGCGGCAAAAAGGGCGGCTTTCAGGCGCTTTCCAAGGAGGAAACCCTCCACGCCGATGCCGTTATCATCTGCTGTGGCGGCATGGCAGGCGGCAAGCTTGGCGGCACACAAAGCGGCTACGACCTTCTGAAAAGTCAAGGGCATACCATTACCAAGCTGTTCCCTGCGCTGGTGCAGGTAAAAACCGATACCACCTTCGTGAAGGCACTCAAAGGCGTGCGTGCAGATGGCTCTGTCCTCGTGGAGCGAAACGGCAAAATCCTTGCGGAAAATGCAGGCGAAATCCAGTTTACGGACTTCGGCATCAGCGGCCCGACTGTTTTTGAAATCTCCCGTGTCATTTCTACAGGAAAAGCACCGCTGACGGTGCATTTGAATCTCCTGCGTCATCTCAGTCATGAGGAGGTGGTTTCCCTCCTGCAAAGCCGCAAAAAAGCAATGCCCCATCAGTCTATGGAAAATTTCCTGACAGGGATTCTGCATAACCGTTTAGGGCGCACCCTTCTGCGCTACGTAGGCTTTGGCTTCACCGAACCCATTTCCTCCCTCAAGCCCTCTGATATCAAGAGAATCGCGCATGCCATACAGGATTTTTCCCTTTCCGTTGTCGGCACGATGGGCTTTGATGCCGCGCAGGTAACGGCAGGCGGTATCCGCACAGAGGAATTCAATCCTCATACCATGGAAAGCCTCCTGATGCCCGGTCTTTTTGCCGCAGGCGAGGTGCTCGATATAGATGGGGACTGCGGTGGCTATAACCTGCAATGGGCATGGGCAAGCGGGTATCTGGCAGGCAGGTCTGCCGCCCGAAAAGTCCCTGCTTCCCCAAAGAAAAATAAAAAATAAGCAAAAAAGCAGCCCTTACGAGGTTTTTCTCTCGCAAGGGCTTTTTCCTGCTCAATTTCAGCTTTTATTGCTGCTCCTTAATGATACCGTTCTGATATGCGTAAAGCAGCTTTTCCAGCTCTGCAATACTTTCCTGCAGCTTTTTCCCGATATCCGTATCCTTCACACGGATTCTGTCCTGTGTATACTGGAGCGCAACCGTAGAGGAAAGAATGTCCTTTTCCTCCGCAATGGCTCTGTCCGTGGATACGAAGGGCTCATGAGATACCAGAACCATGCCATGGGAATTGTAAATCAGCGTATAGCCTGCAATCCCCGTTTCCTTCTGATATGCCTTGGAAAACCCACCGTCGATTACGAACAATCTGCCATTTGCCTTGATGGGGCTCTCTCCCTTTACCACCTTAACGGGAACGTGTCCATTCACGATATGAGAGCTTTTCGGGTCTAAGCCGAAGGCCTCCAGAACATGCTCACAGACAGATTCCTCATTTCTAAGGGTATAATAAGGATTCTTTTCTTCCTTATGCGTTGTCTTATCATCAATAAAATATCGCTCGAAGGTTGTCATTTTCTTCTTGCCGAACAGGGGAGAATCCTCGCCGCACCACATATACCAGATGTAGTCCATACATTCTCTTTTTGCCTCGGTATGTGCCTTATTGAAATAACCCTCGCGCATAGTTCTCTCTACTGCATCCAGATATTCCATGCCGATGTATTTTTTCCCACGGAAGGTCACTTCCTTGAGTGTCCCGTCTGCATTCATGGGAATGCCGCCATGGAACAGCAGGTTAGAGTTGAAAATGGTATACATGCTCCCCTTATGATACAGCACACGCACATGCTGCTGCAGCTTTTCGCTGTTCACAAAGGAGGATTTCACCTTATCCATAACCTCCTGTTCTTCTTCCGTCAGCTTATAGGGGTCTTTCGGGTCAATCGTCGGGAAATTCATATCATTCATGGGATATTCCACGCCATCCACAAGCACGGTTCCTTTTTCAAAATCAATCTTATCCAGCAGCAATCTGTTTTCCATGCGGAATTCGGGGCGGCGTTTGATAATCTGCCCCTCCATCTTCCACTGCATGATGGAAATTGCTTTGTGCATTTTGGCAATCATGTTGAAGTCCTTATCACTCAGCACCTCATCCCCCTTGGGCTTGAACTGCTCACAGGGGTCGCCGGCGTATTTATCCATCGCAAAGGTTGCCAAGGGCAAAAGGTTAATGCCATAATCCTCCTCTATCGTATCCAAATTTGCATATCTGGTCTGGATACGCAGCACATTGCAGATTAAGGCCTGACAGCCTGCCGCCGCGCCCATCCATGCGATATCGTGGTTGCCCCACTGGATATCCACAGAATGATAATGAGAAAGAATATCCATAATTCTTGCCGCATGGGGGCCTCTGTCATAAATATCCCCGATAACATGCAGCTGGTCAATCGCAAGCCGCTGAATCAGATTGCACATCGCAACGATAAAGCGGTCTGCCTGCCCAAGGTCAATAATGGTATGTATAATTTCCGTATAATACATATCCTTATCCACGCTGGCGCTGTTTTCGTGCAGCAGCTCCTCGATGATATAGGCAAATTCCTTCGGCAGTGCCTTTCTCACCTTAGAACGGGTATATTTCGAGGATACCACCTTGCAGATTTTCACCAGTCTGTGCAGGGTAATTTTATACCATTCTGCCATTTCCTCCTCTGCTTCAGTCATCTTTTCCAGCTTCTGTTCCGGGTAATAAATCAGCGTTGCCAGTGATTTTTTCTCACTGCTGCGCAGGCTCTCCCCAAAGATTGCACTAATCTGGTTCTTGATAACACCGGATGCGTTTTTGAGTACATGGCTGAAGGAATCCGCCTCACCATGGATATCGGAAACAAAATGCTCCGTCCCCTTCGGCAGGTTCAGAATCGCCTTCAGGTTGATAATCTCCGTTGCTGCGCTGTTGATATTTTTATACTGATTGGACAGCAGTTTCAAATATTTCATTTCTTCTGCGGGAAAGCTCCCACTTCCACTATACATAACTTGCACCTCTATTCTTCGTTTCTCTGTGCTGCTCTTTGAGTATATCAAAAAAGCCACTATTTTCCTAGTTCTTTTTCACCGAAAGCAAGCAAAAAACGCCCGTATGTGCCGTCACACACAGGCGTTTAGGTGTGTCCCAATAAGAAAACATGAAGAAATGAAATAGCTTTCAGCATTTCAGAATACAAGGCTTCTTATCCGGGCGCACCTTTTACTCTTTATTTTCTTCGTTTTCCGTGGGCTCTCCCTCTACCGTCCCTGTAACGGATTCCGCAGGCGCATCCTCCGCCGCAGGCTCTGCCGGTATGCCGTATGTCACTGCCTCTCTGTTTAAAAACAGCAGTGCCTCCCCGACCGTTACAAACGCAGCAGAGAAATAACACAGAAACTGATACACCGCATTCCCAATTCTTGCGTTCGGGAAAAAGCTGTAGCTCAGCTGGAATGCAGAATTCCAAAGCATCGCAATCACAGCCAGCAGCAGCAGATAGCCAAAGGTTCTCCACCATTTGCCCTTCACCAGCGCTTTGCTGTAGCGCATAGGCTCCATGCCCTTTTTGTCACTCAGCCCAATGGCATACACATAAAACACCCAAGCCACGCTCAGGTAAATTCCGGGCACAATAATCAAGCTGGTCAGGAAAATCAGCACACCGTAAATAACCCCCGAAAACACAATCGTCGGCATCAGGGAAAAGGCTTCGCCCAACGCAGTGCCGAAGGAAATTTCCTGCTTTGTCACAAACTGCTTTACCACCTTTGCAATGGCAATCGTCCCGACAGGCTGCAAAAACAGACCGACCAAAAGCGTCAGACCGGAGTGGAACAGCACCTGATAGGCCGCCTGAAAAAAGTCTGCTTCATTGGATAGGCTTACGCCCGCCTGTGCAATCTGCTGAAACACCGTATATGCGTTCAGCATACGCCCGTTGATGATGCTTTCCAGAATACTGATAGGCAGGAATACAATCAAAAGCACTTTCAATATGGGTTTAATATTTGCCGCAAATACATGGAACGCCGCAGAAAGCTGCTCAATCCAGTTCCATTCGCGGTAGAAAAAATCATGGTTCATTTATCGTTTCATCCTTTCCGATTCCATTCTCTTACCCGAAAAGTATACCACATTCTCCGACAAAAGCCAACGCAGACACTCTTGCCAATTCTTAAGAATTCCTTTAGAATAAGAAAAAATACGAAAAAAGGCTGTGAATTTTTATGGAATTGAAAAAGAAAACCGTTCTGGTAACAGGCTCCTCCCGCGGCATCGGCAGGGCAATTGCGCTTGCCTTCGGGCGCGCCGGTTATAATGTCGCGCTGAATGCCTCCAAAAGTGCGGCGCAGCTGGAGGAAACGAAGTCCCTTCTGGAAAGTGAAGCTATTCCCGTCCTTGCCGTTCTGGCGGATGTTTCTGATTATGAAGGCTGCAAGCTGCTTTTCGCAAAAATCAAAGAAACCTTCGGTATGGTGGATGTTCTGGTCAATAACGCAGGCATTTCCCATATCGGGCTGTTTACGGATATGACCCCTGCCGAATGGAACCATGTGCTGGATGTCAACCTTGGTTCGGTGCTGAACTGCACCCATCTTGCCGTCCCTGCCATGGTATCCGAAAAGGATGGTGTCATTCTCAATATTTCCTCCATGTGGGGCGAGGTCGGCGCATCCTGCGAGGCTGTGTATTCCGCCTCTAAGGGCGGCATCAATGCCTTCACCAAAGCGATGGCGAAGGAGCTTGGGCCCTCCCATATTCGGGTCAATGCCATCTCCTGCGGTGTCATTGATACGGAAATGAATGCCTGCTTCAGCGAGGAGGAACGGCAGGCACTGGCAGATGAAATCCCTCTTATGCGCTTCGGACAGCCGGAGGAGGTGGCGGAATTGGCAGTCTTTCTCGCCGACCGAAGGGCATCCTTCCTGACGGGCAAAATCATCACGCTTGACGGCGGCATGCTCTAAAAATCAAAAAACAAGCATAGAAAAAGCAGCTGTAATCCACCTTTCCTACAGCTGCTTTTTTGTTTTCCTATTTTTATTTTTTCCGAGCCGCCTCATAAATTGCCGCTCTGATTGCCGTAATCTGCTGAATCTGGTCATTCAGCTTCTCATGTATTTCATGCAGCTTCATCAGCTCTGCCTTTTTTGCAACCAAAAGTGCTTCCGCATTGGGAACCGATTTGTTGTCCTCAAGCTTTTCTATCTCTGCAATCAGCTCCGCGCCCTCCCGCTTCGTTTTGGAAAGGTCATCCTCCATGTGGTGAGATAAATGTCTTGCCATTTTCATAGGGTCTTCCGCGAATTCAATCATGCCGCAAACATTCGTGGACATAATGTTTTCGTATCTGTTTAAAATACTTGCCATACTTCGTTCCTCCCTTGCGTATACACTTTTTTATCTTTGCCCAAGCTTCAAGCTGGGGTTCGCGTTCAAATCCAAGCCATCCCTTACTCCTGCAATATATTCATAGTATGCCGCACAGCCAATCATCGCCGCATTATCGGTACAGAGAATCGGCGCAGGCACGCTCAGATAAAAGCCATTCCTTTCGCATGCCTCCTGCATCCTTGTCCGCAGGGCACTGTTGGAGGCAACCCCTCCTGCCAGCGCAATCTTCTTTACGCCATGCGCCTTTGCCGCTTTGATGGTCTTGCTCACCAGAACCTCTACCACAGACTGCTGAAAGCTTGCCGCAATATCCTCCGGAACAATTTCTGCCCCCATCATTTTCTGCTTATTCACATAATTGAGTACCGCCGATTTCAAGCCGCTGAAGCTGAAATCATAGCTATCCTCCTCCAGAAAAACACGAGGGAATTTCACTGCATCGGGGTTGCCCTTCTTCGCCGCCGCATCAATCTTCGGGCCGCCGGGATATCCCATGCCAATCGCGCGCGCAACCTTATCATAGGCCTCGCCTGCCGCATCGTCTCTCGTATGTCCCATAATTTCATACTTCCCGTAATCGGAAACATAAACCAGATGGGAATGTCCGCCCGAAACCACCAGTGCCATATAGGGCGGTGCAAAATCCTTATTCTGAATATAGTTCGCACAAATATGTCCTTCGATATGGTGTACGCCAATCAAAGGCTTTCCTGCCGCATACGCAATCGCCTTTGCCTCCGCAAGCCCAACCAACAGCGCCCCCACCAGTCCGGGACCGTAGGTCACGCCGATGGCATCCATTTCTTCCAGTGTCATGCCTGCGTCCGCCAGTGCCTTTTTAATGACACCGTCAATATTTTCGACATGCTTTCTGGATGCAATCTCCGGCACAACGCCGCCGTATAGCGTATGCAGGTCAATCTGAGAGGAAATCACATTGGAAAGCACCTCTCTGCCGTTTTTCACCACTGCCGCCGCTGTTTCATCACAGGAGCTTTCAATGGCTAATATATAAATATCCTTTTTTTCTTCCATGATTTTTTCTCCACCGTTTCTTACTTTCGGAATTTATTTTGGAAATTCAATGGTAATGCACTTGCGCTCCTCGCCCAGCTCCGTCATAGGAAAAATCTCCTGCGCCACCGGCAAATATGCCTCAGGCTCGTTCAGAGAAGGGCTGAAATGCGTCAGCCACAGCCGTTCCGCGTTTGCATTTTTTGCCATGCGCGCCGCCTCTGAAAAAAGCATGTGCTTGTTTTCTCTTGCCTTCTGCTTTTTCTCCTCCTCGCCGTACATCCCTTCGCAGATGAAAAGCTGTACGCCCTCCACGAATTTCGTAATACGGTCAACCGGTCTGCTGTCTGTGCAGTATGCTACGGAAATGCCCTTGCGGTTTTCCCCCATTACCATATCCGCCGTATAAGTCTTGCCCTCATGCTCCACACTGCCTTCCTTTTGCAGCTTATTCCAAAGAGGCTTCGGCAGCTTAAGCTGCTCCGCCTTTTTTACATCGAATTTTCCCTTGCGTTTCAAATCAATGCGGTAAGCAAAGCATTTCACCATGTGGTCGGCAGGGCAGTGATGAATTTCAAACGCCCCCACCCGTATCGGGTTCGGTGCATCCTGTGTCAATTCAATATATTCGATGGGAAAGGGCAGCTCCGGCGCAATCAAGGTCAGCCCCTCGACAATCCGCTGTAAGCCGACAGGGCCAATCAGCATGAGGGGTTCTGTCCGCCCTGCGTTGCCAATCGTCAGAAGCAGCCCCGGCAGCCCCGAAATATGGTCGGCATGGAAATGCGTAAAGCAGATCACATCTATCGCCTTAAAGCCCCAGCCGAGCATCTTCATGGTCACCTGCGTTCCCTCGCCGCAATCAATCAAGGCAAGCCTGCCGTTGAGCCTTGCCAGCATAGCTGTCAGAAAGCGGCTGGGCATGGGCATCATGCCGCCTGTTCCCAGTAAACAAATATCTAACATTCGGTTTCTCCTTTGTATTTCTTCTATAGGTCTCCCTATGTTTCCTCTTTTATCATACCGCAAAAATGGGCAAAATACAATCTTTCTGCGATAGTTTCTGCAACAGAAAAAGAGGACTCTCGTCCCCTTAAACTGCAAACAAAATTATTTTTATACCGCGGAAGGGTTCGGGAAACAGACGAGTTTCCCGAATGGAATCCGCAGGCGGAATTCAGTTCCGCCGAGGAAAACAGCGAGTTTCAAGGCTTTTTAGCCGATGGAACTCATCTGTTTATTCTTCTGTCCAAACAAGTCGAAATCCTGATTTCGACTTAGTAAGTGACTTTCGTCCCCTTATTCCACAGTAAATGTACCATACAGTGTATAATTTGTCGTGATTTCAGCATCGTATGTGCTGCCGAGACCATCTCCGCGGAAATAGAAATTCGGCTCGGCTACAGTGGTTGCATAATAGAAATCATACGCTTTTTTATCCGGATTCTTCCGCAGCGCCGCTTTAGCCGCCGATGCTTGATACCCCCCGTAATAATAGGTGAAAGAAAATGGAATTCCCATGCGGTATACGCCTGCCGCAAGCCCCCTTTTTGTCTTTTTCTCGATTGTGGTCATGCCGTTTTCGCCTGTTTCGCTTCTGGTTGGCTGCATCGAAAGCTCTGTCCCCGTCTTTGGTTCTTCCTTTGCCACGCATTCCCAGCCGTTTTCTGTCAGCCGTTCCAGTGTAAATGCGTTTCCGTACAGAAAGCTCTGCGGCTCTTTATTGTTTATCGTTCCCTGCAAACTGTTTGTTTTTTTATCATATTCCACCGTCAACGTCACATCTGGCGTTCTTAACTCCTTCAGATAAATCCAATCAGAACCCAAGAATCTGTCCCATGTCATAGTATATCCCATTTCATTTGCAAACTCCCGTACAGGCAGAAAGCATTTCCCATTCTCGCGATTGATTTTATCCCCCAAATACAGTCTGTCTTTCTCCTTCGCTGTTACATCCAGCATACCATCCGCCTGCAAAACAACCGTCCGTTCCATCTGCCGTTCCGCATCCTCTGCCACGGTTTTCGTTGTAAACAGCAGGCTCTCTCCCAGATTCGTCATCTGACTTCCCGTCATTTCTGCCAAGTCCTCCGCAGAAAACAGCCATTTTCCGTTCTTTTGCATCGCTGTGTCCTGCAGAAAAAATTTCTGCCTGTTTACCAGAACAATCGGATTTCGCTCCGCCGCAAATGCCGTTGTTCCCATTACCATACTCATCGCCAATGCCAGACAAACCATCCTTTTCATACCGCATCCTCCTTCTCCTGATTCATAATTTTTATGTTTTTTTCCCTTTCCTCTACCATAGCATCCTTTTTCGCTTTGCAGGTTACACGCTCCTTACAAATTTCTTACGACTTTCTTAAGATTTTTCCGAAAAGCGCATTCCTTTCTCTGCCCGAAAAAAAATCCGTTTTTTCTGCTTATTTTCCTTGCAAATCGTTTGCTTTTCTGCTAAAATATCTTTGTTATGTCACATAGGCGAGGTTGAAGGAGGTGCAGACAATGGCTAAATGTGCGATTTGTGAAAAAGGCCAGATTACAGGTCATAGAATCAGTATTGAACGTTCCCAGGTAAGTAGACGTGCGAATAGAAAATGGAAACCCAACGTAAAGAAGGTTAAAATCGTTGAAGACAACGGCAATGTAAAATCTATTTACGTTTGCACAAGATGTATGCGTTCCAACAAGATTACACGCGCAATCTAATTCCAAGCGAATGATAAAAGCCATTCTTTTTGATTTTAAAAAGAACGGCTTTTTTTCGTATATAGAAATATAGAAGAATCAGCATCTTCTGTTCTGACTGATGAGCCATACCCCCAGCCCGACAAATCCCATCCCAATCAGAAAAACGCATTTCGGGATCAGACATGCAAGAAGCATCCCCAGTCCAATGGCAATCAGCACAACACCGCCCAGCCATTTGATGGGCGCGCCGTTACATCTTCTTCGCATTCCAATCCCCCCTCTTATCATTGATATGCACGCCGCCTTACAAATGTGCAAAAAGCCCCCAACCGTTTTTGGTCGGGGGCTTCTTCTTTTGTTTTAATCTCTGGAACGAATCACATAAAGATAGCCACTCTTGATATCAATTGTTGCGGTTTCCTCCGCCAGTACATTGCTGACCGCAATATAATCGCCATCCAGCGTCAGTGTCGCATCCGTCAGGGGATAAGAAAAGCCCTGTAGCGTAATGCCTGTGACCTCCATGGAAAGGGGCAGTGTGGAAACCAAATCCCCCACCTTGCCATGCAGTGTCAGGTGCTGATCAATCACCTCTACACAGTTTTTATCATCCACCAAACGCGCACGCACGCCCTTTTTCAGAAGAGAAAGCAGATAATGCGCATTGGCAAGCGTATGGTCAAATCTGTCCCCAATACCGCCGAACAGCACAAGGTCTGTCGCGCCCAGCTCCAGTGCCAGAATAATCCCAAGCTCCATGTCGGTTTCGTTTTTTCTGGTCGGGAACTGCCGAATGGGGATATTTTTCGCCTTATAATATTCCAGAACCTCCGAGGCTGTGGAATCAAAATCCCCTACGATATAATCGGGGTCAATGCCCAGTGCCTTTGCATGACGCATCCCTGCATCGCAGCAGATGACCGCATCTGCGCCATCCATATAGCTCTCACAAAAGCTGTAATCTCTGATTTCCGCTCCCGCAAAAAGAATTACCTTCATTGTTATTCATACTCCTTAAAAATATCCAGAAAGCCCTTTGCCGCGCCTGCAATATCCTCCTTGCCGAATACCGCAGAGCCTGCAACAATCACATTTGCGCCTGCATCCAGAACCTCGCGCACATTATCGAGTGTCACGCCGCCGTCTACCTCAATATCGAACTCCAGACCCAGCTCCTTTTTCCATTCTGCCAGCTGTCTGATTTTAGAAACATGCTGTGCCATGAATTTCTGTCCGCCAAAGCCGGGCTCAACCGTCATGACCAGAACCATATCCACATCCTTCAGGAAGGGATATACCACCTCAACAGGCGTTCTGGGGTTAATGGTAATGCCTGCCTTTGCACCCGTTGCCTTAATCTGCTGAATCACCTCTGCGGGATATTTCGTTGCTTCCACATGGAAGTTGATGATATCCGCACCGGCTTTTCTGAATTCCTCTACATATTTTTCAGGCTCCACAATCATCAGATGTGCATCAAAAACCATATTACTGTGCTTTCTGATGCTCTTGATAACAGGAATCCCAAAGGAAATATTAGGAACAAAAATCCCATCCATCACATCCAGATGGATATACTGCGTGCCTGCGTCCTCGACCAGCTTTAATTGCTCCGCTACCTTGCCAAAATCAATGGAAAGCATGGAGGGGGAAAGTTTCGTTTTCATGGGTTAGAATCTCCTCTCTTCTTCTTCCTTACGTTCATGATAAATCGTAACATATCTCTCATATCTCATCGGATGGATTGCCTTGCCAATCTGCTCCTTTACGGCACAATCCGGTTCATTGATATGCACACAGCCGTTGTAATAGCATGCATGCACAAAGGGCAGAAATTCCCGAAAATGATACTGCAGCTTTTCCGAGGGAATATGCGTCAGATACAGAGAGGTAAACCCCGGAGAATCCACGATATAGCTTTTCTCTGTGATCTGAATCAGCTCTGCATGTCGCGTGGTGTGCTTCCCGCGCTGTATCTTTTCGCTGATTTCGCCCGTATTTAATTCCAGTCCGGGGAAGGCTTTATTGATTAAGCTGCTTTTGCCAACCCCCGAAGGTCCTGCGAATACAGAAATCTTGTTTTCCAGAGCAGTACGCAGTGCATCAATGCCGATTTCCTTTTCCGCACTTGTGCAGATAACGGCATAGCCTGCATCCCGATACATTTCTGCCGCCGCCAGATAATTCTCCTTTTTATCCTTGTCGATTTTATTGATAACAATTACGATATCCAACTCCTGTTCCTCTGCCAGCAGCAGAAACCTGTCCAGCAAATCCAGATTCATATTCGGGCTTTTTGCCGCAAATACAATCACCGCCTGATCCACATTGGACACCCTTGGACGGATGAGCTCATTCCTTCTGGGCAGAATTTCATCCAGACTGCCCTTTTTCTTTTCCTCATCCAGAACAGAAATCCGCACCGCATCGCCTACGGTCGGGCGAATCCCCTCCTTGCGGAAGATGCCTCTCGCCCGACATTCGTATACGCCGCGTTCCGTATCAATATAATAAAAACCGCCAATTCCCTTTAAAATTACGCCTTCCAGCATAGATTCACCTTTATCCTTATCATCCGGAGAAGTTTACACTCTGCGACCACTGCTGCACATTATCAATATAGCAGGTAACCGTACCACTGCCCTTACCCGTTACGGAAACGCTGTAAGGGAATTCGGAGGCATCTCTGTAGGTGTCTACCACAGGGTATACTCCGTCCGCATCCTCTTTTACCACACGCACATAAACAGAGCCTTCGCTGCCGCTGGGTGCGTTAATTGTGAAATATTTTGTGCCCTGTGTCTGGGTATTGGAGGAAGGCTTATTGTTTTCATTCTCCTGCGTATCCGCGCCGCTGCTGACAACCAGATTAACCACACTGCCGCTCGGTACGGATTTATTCGCCGCCACGGTCTGCGTGATAACCTTGCCCTCTGCCACCTTATCGCTTGCCGCATAAGATACATTCCCGACCGTTAAGCCAACCGCTGTCAGGGAAGCCTTTGCATCCTCCAGTGTATCATTTACAACATTGGGTACGGTAACATTGGTATCCTCGTCCCCCTTGCTGATGGTCAGAATAATGCGGCTCTTTGCCGTAATAGAAGCACCGGCTTCGGGCTCCTGCTTGATAACCTCAGAGGGCTTTGCATCTGCGTCATGCACATAGCGAATCTCTGCCACGTCCCCAACCAGACGGGTAATGGCTTCGATTGCCGCATTTTCGCTCTTGCCAACCACATTCGGCATTTCCTCCTCTGTCAATCCAAGGCTGACCTTTACGCCGATTTTGGTACCTTCACCAATCATCGTCCCTTCGTTGACAGATTGATAAATGATACAGCCTGTGTCATAGAAGCTGCTGTAGTCCTCCCCCTCCTGCACAAGGGTAATCCCCATTTTTTCCGCTTCCTTTACTGCTTCATCGTAATCCATCCCTAAGAACAGGGGGGTTTCGATATTCTTATCACTGGAAATAAAGCCGCCAAAGCCGCCGCCCATAAACTTAATGCCGACAACGGAAATCACACCAATCAGCACCAATGCCGTAATTACAGCCGCAATCACAACCTTACGTTCTGCCTTTCTGTCATGCTCGTTATCAAAATCCCCTTCGGTTCTGGGGTTTCTGCGAATTTTTCCGGGTCGTCTGCTTGCCTTCACAGGCTCCGATTTTACATATTCATTTTCATAATCATCCTCTTTGGAGATATGCTTCATTTTCAGCTTTTTACCGTATTTTTCAAGTCCTGCCAGAGGGGTATGTGCCTCCTCCTCCACAGGGTTCTCCTGTGCGAAATCATCAAGCGGCTCAGCTACGTTTTCCGCCGCATGGCGGTGGCTTGCATGGTGTCCCTCCGCATGTGCGTGTTCTGCATGGCTGTGTTCCGCATGCGCGCGTTCCGCATGTGGACGCTCCGCGTGGCTGCGGATATATTCCAACTCCTTCGGGTCAGCCGGCTTTGTTTCCTGCGGTGTTTCCACTGCGGCCTGTGCCGCCTTTTCCATTTCCGTTTTCTCCTGCGCTTCACGCAGTCTGGCTGCTGCCTCTGCCCTTCTGGACATCCGCACGCCTGCCGCACCGGCTGCCGCTGCACCAACCGCTGCCGCTTTCTTTTCCGCAGGCTTTTCTTCCTTTGCGGAACCGTTCAGCTCCGCTCTGGCACGAATCAGGTCTGCCAAGAGAAGGTCAATGCTTGCATAGCGTTCATCTGCCTTTTTCATCGTTGCCTTGCGGATGATCCCCTCTAGAGAGCGCGTACAGTTCGGGTTATACTGGCGGATATCCGGCAGCTCGTCATTGATATGCATCAATGCAATGCTGACGGAATTGTTGCCCTGAAACGGCAATACGCCTGTAATCATTTCAAACATCGTGATACCCAGAGAATAGATATCGCTTTTTTCATCCACATAGCCGCCTCTTGCCTGCTCAGGGGAGAAATAATGCACAGAGCCCGCCGCATTTGCCGTTGTTGTCATGGTGGACGCGGTTGCCGCTCTGGCAATGCCAAAATCCGTCACCTTTACCACACCGTCTGTCCCCACCAGAATATTCTGAGGCTTGATATCTCTATGTACGATGTGTGCCTTATGCGCCTGACTCAGCGCAGAGGCAATCTGAATGGCAACATTGATAGTAGAACGGGAATCAAAGGGTGCCTTTTCCTTGATTGCCTTTTTCAGTGTATCCCCGTGGATGTATTCATTAACAATATACTTAATATCTCCGTCCTCGCCCACATCATACGCTCTTACGATATTGGGATGGGATAATCTCGCAACGGAGCAGGCCTCGGAACGAAAGCGTTCAATAAATTCCTCGTCCCCGACAAATTCCTCTCGCAAAACCTTCACCGTAACATAACGATCCAGCTTTCTGTCTCTGCCTCTGTAAACAACTGCCATGCCGCCGGAACCGATTTTTTCTAATATTTCGTATCTGCCGCTTAGGACAGTACCCGGATTCAATAACATCAGTTTGTAACCTCCTACTTATATCTCAACCAGAATAAGGGAAATGTTGTCATGTCCCCCCTGCCGATTCGCTTCCTCCACCAGAATTGCCGCTTTTTTGTCCAGAGCAATCCGCTTACTCAGAATCTTCGCCATTTCCTCATCCTTCAGCATACCGGAAAGCCCATCTGTGCAAAGCAAAACGATGTCTCCCTTCTGCACGGGATGAATCACCGTATCCGTCTCCACGGTATCCCGAATCCCAATGGCGCGCGTAATCACGTTTCTTTTGGGGTGCATTGCCGCTTCCTCCTTCGTAATGCTCCCCATCTTCACCAGCTCCATCACATAGGAATGGTCTGTGGTGAGGGGTTGCATCTCCTTTTTGCGAAAAAGGTAAGCTCTGCTGTCCCCCACATAGGCAACATAAAGCTTCTCCTCACGCACCGCCGCTGCAACGATGGTTGTTCCCATTTCCGCAAACTCTCTGTCGGAATTGGATTTTTCATAAACCGTCCGATTTGCAGCTGCCACCGCACTTGTCATCAAATCCAGCATGTCGTCATTTTCTGCATGCTTCATTTCCTTCCAGAAATGCTCCAGAAAGCCTTCGATTGCACAGCTGCTCGCGATTTCTCCCGCGTTGCAGCCGCCCATCCCATCGGCAACCAGATATAAATTTTCCGCAGGGTCTTCCCCTGCCGAAATGTAATAGGCATCCTCATTATTTTTGCGGCATTTTCCAATGTCGCTCATTCCAACTGCTTTCAACGCTGCTCCACCTCCCTGCCGCTTATTTTTCCGCATCCTATTTCTCCATAGCCTTTTCCTTGATATGGCTTCTTCGCAGCTGACCGCAGGCAGCATCAATATCACTGCCCAGCTTTCGTCTGACTGTGGTTTCCACACCATTTTCACTCAGAATAGATGCAAACCGTTTTACCCGCTCCGCAGAGCTTTTGATATAATTGCGCTCCTTTACGTCATTGACAGGAATCAGGTTCACATGGCAGAGCATATCTCTCAGCCTTCCGGCCAGCTCCCGCGCATGCGCATCCCCGTCATTCACGCCATGAATCAGCGCATATTCAAAGGTAATGCGGCGTTTTGTTTTCTCCGCGTAATCCCTGCACGCCTGCAAAAGTCTGTCCATATCGTACAGCTTTGCCACAGGCATAGTCTGCATACGGATTTCGTCATTCGGCGCATGCAAGGAAACCGCCAGTGTAATCTGAAGATTTTCCTCCGCCAGCGCATAAATTTTTTCCACCAAGCCGCAGGTCGAAAGCGTAATATGTCTCTGTCCCATATTCTGCCCATTCGGGTCGTTAATCAGACGCAGAAATTTCAGAACATTGTCATAATTATCCAGAGGCTCGCCGCTGCCCATCAGTACCGTACCGTGTACCCGCTCGCCGCAGTCCTTCTGAATCGCATAAATCTGGGAAAGCATTTCCCCTGCCGTCAGTCCGCGTTCCACGCCGTCCAATGTGGATGCGCAGAACTTGCAGCCCATCCGACAGCCGACCTGCGTCGAAATGCAGACTGTATTGCCATGCTCATATTTCATCAATACACTTTCGATAATCGCGCCATCCGAAAGCGCAAAAAGATATTTTCTCGTGCCGTCAATCTGCGAAACCAGCCGCCGCACGATTTTCACACCGTTGATTGCTGCCGTTTCGCCAAGCTTTTCCCGCAGGCTTTTGGAAAGATTCGTCATTTCGGCAAAGCTGTCCACCTGCTTTGCGTGCAGCCAATCGAAAAGCTGCTTCGCACGAAATTTCGGCTCACCCAATTCCTGCAAAAGCTCCTGCAATTCGGTTATGTCCATGGATTTGATATCAACCTTTTCCATATCTCAATCCTTTCTTCTTAATTTTGAAATGAAAAATCCGTCTGTTCCTGTTTTATGGGGCAGCAGGGTCAGATATCCCTTTTTCGCCGTTTCCGTATCCCAGCCTTCGGGCAGAAATTCCGAAACATCCTCCGCCGCAAATGTGGGGTGACCTTTCAGAAACCATTCCAGATTCTTTTCATTTTCCTTTCGGCAAAGCGTACAGGTGCTGTAGACCAGAACGCCGCCCTTTTTCACATAGCCTGCCGCATTTTCCAGAATTTCCCTCTGAATTTTTGTCAGGCTGTCAATCTCATTGCCATCCTTTTTCAAGCGGATATCCGGCTTCTTTCGCATCAGCCCCAGACCGGAGCAGGGCACATCCGCCAGCACGCGGTCAAACTGCTTCGGGCTTTCCTCCTCAGCCGCCGCATCCTTCACCCTGCACTGCATGATGGAAATGCCAAGGCGTTCCGCGCCCTCCTCCATCAGGTCGATTTTATGCGCATAAATATCGCAGGAAAGCAGGCTGCCCTCGTTTTCCATCTGCTCCGCAATCGTAAAACTTTTCCCGCCCGGCGCGGCGCACAGATCCAGAATTTCCTCGCCCCTTTGGGGGTCTAGCACCCGTACCGCAAGCTGAGAGCTTTCATCCTGCACATGGAACAGCCCTTCTTTGAAGGCATCCAAGCGGCTCAAATCCGCCGTTTTCGTCAGATGCAGTGCATCCGCACAAATTCTGCCCTCTGCCACATGCACACCTGCCTGCTTCAGCTTCTTTTTCAAAGCCTGCGGATTCGTTTTCAGCGTATTCACCCGAATCGACACATCGGGGGGCTGATTATCATACGCACAGATTTGTTCTGTTTCTTCATAGCCGTAATAGGCAATCCACATCCGTGTCAGCCACAGCGGATGGGAATACACCACAGAAAGATATTCCGCCGTTCCCCTCTCAGGCAAGGGAATCTTCTGCTTTTTCTTTGCCGCCGTGCGCAATACGCCGTTCACAAAGCCCTTCAAAGAGCCGTATCCTCTGACCGATGCCAGCTTCACCGCCTCATTGCACGCCGCTGCATCCGGTACGTCCATGAAGTACATCTGATACACCGCCGTCCGCAGCACTGCCAGCAGCCACGGCTTCATTTTTTCCGTTTTTGTTTTGGAAAAGGTATTCAGCACATGGTCAATATAAATCAAATTGCGCAGTGTACCGTTTACCACCTCCGTCACGAAGGCTCTGTCCTGTCTGGACATCGCACCGTTCTGCCGCAGCAGGCGGCGCAGTGTCATTGTATTATAGGCATCCGCCGTCATGATTTCCATGAGTGCCTCTGCCGCAATCTCTCTTGGATTGATTTGGATCATTTTTTTCCATTCCTTCCGTTCAAGCCATTCTGTCTCAACATAATATTATACGACAAAACAGAGGATTCTTCAATCATTTCGCCCCTATTTCGACAAAAAAGAGGCATCCGCAAAAACACCAAAAGGCTAATCCGCAATCAGATTAGCCTTTCTTTTTTAATCGTTTCTTCTGCCAAAGATGGCAACCAGTCTCAGAAGCTGCGCGATTGCCGCAAACGCCGCCGCAACATAGGTCATTGCCGCCGCACTCAGCACCCTTTTCGCACCGCCGATTTCGTCGCTGTCCAGAAATCCGTCATCTGCCAGCAGGCGAATCGCCCTTCTGGATGCGTTGAATTCCACGGGCAGTGTAATAATCGTAAACACAACGGAAAGGGAGAAGAACAGAATCCCCAGTGTCACCAATGTGCTGCCGCCGCCGCTGAAAATAAACCCAATCAAAATCAGGGGGATTGCCAGTCTGGAGCCAAAGTTTGCCAGAGGCACGAAAAAGCTTCGCAGTGCCAGCGGTGCATAGCCCACGTCATGCTGAATGGCATGCCCTGTCTCGTGCGCCGCTACGCCGACCGCCGCTACCGATGTGCTGTCATACACGCTTTCGGACAGGCGCAGTGTCTTTGTTCTGGGGTCATAATGGTCTGTCAGGTTGCCTGCCACACGCTGCACGCTTACATCATAAATGCCTGCGTTGTGCATCATCTGCTCTGCCACCTGCGCCCCCGTCAAGCCTCGTCTGTTTCTGATTTTCGCATATTTCTTAAATGTACCGGATACCTTCATCTGCGCAACCATCGAAAAAATGAATGCCAGAAGCACCAAAAAGTACATACTGTCGTATCCATATCCATAACCATAATACATATCGGTTCCTCCTATCTGTTTGGAACTTTCCTATTCAAGCCTTAGCCAAGCAAAATGCCTGTCTGCATTTCATGCCCACGCAGATACGCATCCGCCGTCATCTTCTTGCCGCCGCGCGCCTGCACCTCTTTGATGCGCAAAATTCCATCGCCGCATTTTACCGCAAAGTCCTTTTTTGTCACCTCTACAATTTCACCAAATGCCGCATCGGGGTAGCTTTTGTTTTCCGCCTCCGCCCAGAACATCTTGAGCGGTTCCTCTCCCAGAACAGCGTATGCGCCATGTCCTGGATACATTCCGCGCATCAGATCAATAATCTGCTGTCCGCCTTTGCTCCAGTCAATATGACCTGTCTCCTTATGAATCATGGGCGCATGGGTTGCCAGTGCATCATCCTGCGGTGTCCGTGTAATTGTGCCCTTTTCCAGTCCGTCAATCGTTTCCAGAAGCAGTGCTGCGCCTGCCACCGCCATTTTATCATGCAGATCCTCAAAATTATCTGTCGGAAGAATCTCCACTTCCGTTTTCAAAAGCATATCCCCCGTATCCATGCCCTTTGCCATGAACATCGTGGTAATGCCTGTTACCTTCTTGCCGTCAATAATGGCGCGCTGCATCGGTGCCGCCCCTCTGTATTCCGGCAGAAGCGAGCCATGCACATTGATACAGCCATATTTCGGCATATTCAGAATTTCCTCCGGCAAAATCTGCCCAAATGCAGTAACGGCAATCAAATCCGCGCCATAGCCGCGCAGCTGTTCGATAACCTCCGGTTCGCGTACCTTCACAGGCTGCAAAACAGGAATCCCATGCTCCAGTGCCACTGCCTTTACGGGTGTGGGCTGCAGCTTTTTCCCTCTGCCCTTGGGCTTATCTGGCTGTGTCACCACTGCCACAACCTCATGCCTTGTCAGCAATGCCTGTAAGGAAGGTACCGCAAAATCGGGCGTTCCCATAAAAATCACTCTCATCGGTATTCCTCCTTACGCTTCCTCTCTCGGCAGTGCCTTATCAATATACAGAATCCCATCCAGATGGTCAATCTCGTGGCACAATGCGCGTGCCATCAGCTCTTCCCCCTCGATGATGAATTCATTGCCCTCTCTGTCCATCGCCTTTGCCTTCACATAATAGGGACGTTCCACAGGGGCAGATTGTCCGGGCAGGCTCAGGCAGCCTTCCTCGTCGGTCTGGGAACCGCTCGTTTCCAGAATGACAGGGTTCAAAAGCTCCACCAGGCCCTCGCCGATATCAATGACAACGGCTCTTTTCAGAATCCCTACCTGTGGTGCGGCTAAACCAACGCCGTTTGCCTCATACATGGTATCCGCCATATCATCCAGCAGTGTCAGCAGGTTAGGGGTAATTTCCTTAATCGGTTTGCAGGTTTTTCTCAGCACCTCATCTGTGCTGATACGAATATTACGAATTGCCATTTTTTCTTCCTCCTAATTCTATAATATCTCCAAAATTTGAACAAACAAAAAACTTTTTGTAAATTTATCTGAAACAGAAACGGAAAGCGAGCTTTTCGTTTTCCAATGAAATTTTTCCAATGAAATATTATAACATTTTTTTCTGCTTTATACAATATTGGTCGGGTTAAGCGCCAAACCTACGCGCACATTACGGCTTCGCTCCTTCTTCATCCGCTCCGCTGTCGGCAGAACCAGCTGCCGCAGGGGTTCCTCCTCCGCCGCCTTCACAATAATTTGGTAGCGGTATTCTCCGCGAAATTTCGGCAGTGCCGTCGGTCCGAGAATCGTTGCAATCTCCTCCTCATCCGCCTGTGCCAGTCGTTCTGCCAGCTCCTGCGCCGCCTGTGCCGCTTCCTTCTGCACCGCACCTGTCAGCAGAATACTGAAAAATGCGGAAAAAGGCGGATAGCCCATCATCTGCCGCATGAGCATTTCTTCCTCATAAAAGCCTTCATAATCCTGCTTCGCGGCATACTGCACCGCATAGTGCTGTGGCTGATAGGTCTGGAGAAACACGCGCCCTCTGTCATCCCTTCTGCCGGCACGTCCTGCCGCCTGCAGCATCAGCCGAAAGCCCGTTTCCGCCGCCGTAAAGCTGTCCGCATTCAGGGATAAATCCGCCGCCATAATGCCCACCAGTGTCACATTGGGGTAATCGTGCCCCTTGGCAATCATCTGCGTCCCTATCAGAATATCCGCTTCTCCTGCCGCAAATGCCGCAAGAATTTTTTCATGGCTGTGCTTTGTCAGCGTGGTGTCCAAATCCATCCGCAGAATCCTTGCTTCGGGAAACAGCTTTCCTGCTTCCTCCTCTATTTTCTGTGTCCCTGTGCCGAAATAACGAATATACTTCGAGCCACAGACAGGGCAGACCTTCGGCAGAGGTGCTCTCCTGCCGCAATAATGGCAAGCCAGCGCATGCTCCTTCGCATGATAGGTATATGTCAGGTCACATTCCGGGCATTTCATCACATGCCCACAGCTGCGGCAGGAAACAAAGGTTGCATACCCTCTGCGGTTCAAAAAGAGCATGGTCTGCTCGCCCTTCTCCAGATTCCTGCGGATTTCCGCCTGCAATGCTCTGCCGAACGCAGAACGGTTGCCCTCTGCCAGCTCCTTTCGCATATCCGTCACAAGCATCCGCGGCAGAACGCCGCCGCCCGTCCGCTCCTTTAATTCCAGCAGCAGAAATTCTCCCTGTTTTGCTTTGTAATAGCTGATGAAATCGGGCGTTGCCGTCCCCATCAGAAAGAGCGCGCCATAGCGTTTTGCCAGCGCCGCCGCAACGTCCTTCGTATCATATTTCGGGGTAATATCCGAAACATAGCTGTTCTCGTGTGCCTCATCCATGATAATTGCGCCAACCTTCGGAAACGGCAGAAACAACGCCGACCGTGCGCCTATCACAACCGAAATTTCGCCATCCCTCGCCTTTTTCCATTGGTCAACTCTCTCCCCCATGGAAAGGCGGCTGTGCGTCACGCTGACTGCATCCCCAAAGCGGGAAACGAACCGCTCCGCAAGCAAAGGGGTTAAGGCAATCTCCGGCACAAGCACAATCGCCTGCTCGCCCCTTGCCAGAACCTCCGCAATCATCTGCATATAAATTTCCGTTTTGCCGCTGCCCGTCACGCCATGCAGAAGTATAGGCTTTTTTTCTTCCTGCTCCAATTCCCGATGCAAAGCGGAAAGCGCCGCCGCCTGCTCTGCCGTCGGGGTAAAGGGCTGTGTCCGTTCCACCGTATCCGCATCAAAGACATTTCGCCGTTCCGTCTGCCTCCGTTCCCGCAGGATGCCCTTTTTCAGCAGGGTTTTGATGGGAGAATCCGTAATGCCGAGGGCTTCCTTCAGCTCTGCGGCAGTTGCTTCTCTGCCGTTTGCGAGGTACTCCAACAGCAGCCTTTGCCCCTCCAGACGCTTCTCCTTCTCCGCCTTTTTCCATGCCGCTTCCAGAAGGGGATGGTCTCTGTCCAGAGAATAGAGCCGTTTTTCGTTTTTGTATTCACTGCGGTGCAGCTCCTGCTTCAGCGCAAGCAGCCCCTTTCCCTCTGCCTTCCGCAGAAATGTCAGGCAATCTCCGCCGAATTCCGCCTGTACCTCCTCCAAGGGAATTTCCCTTCGTTCCCCGAATAATGCAAGCAGCGCCGTTTCCTTCGGGGTCAGCTTCGTTTCAGCATCAAGCGATTTTCGGCTGACTGTCCAGCTGCTTTTTGTGCGGATGCCGGGCGGCATAATTGCCTGCAGGCATTGGTTCAGCGTGCAGAAATAGCGTTCCTTCATCCATTCCGCCAAATCCAGAAGGGCAGGGGTAAAGGTTGGTCTGCCCTCATCCAGAACCTCAAGAAGCTCCTTGAGTTTATCCGCAGACACCTCTGTTTTTTCGGAAAGAGAAATGACATAGCCCTCCGCCTTTTTGTTGCGGCTGCCAAACGGCACAATCACCCTTACACCGATTTCCGCTGTCATCCCTTCTGGAATCCGATAATCAAACAGCTTATCCATTTCCGGCTGATTCAGCCCAACAATCACCTTCGCATACATCATTTCTCACCTCCCTACAAAAACAGCCCGTAAAAACGGGCTATTTTCCTTACATATTATTCTTCCTCGGTTTCCTCTGCCATGCTTGCAAAATCAACCTCTGCCAGTGCAACCTCTTTGTCCTCTTCCTCAGGCTTGCCCTCGCGGATTTTCAGCTTTCCTTCGTAAATTTCATTGACTGCGATGGAAACGGGCTTATCCACCTCAATATGGTCAATCATGGGCTGCTGATGATCTACCAGCTGTCTTGCTCTTTTTGCCGCCGCAATCACGATGGTATATCTGCTGGCAATGGTAATATCCTCGGAATCCTGTGTGATAACCTCCAGAATATCGGAATAAGAAGGTCTTAACATATTACATCTCTCCTTTGAAAATCTTTTTGATATTTTTATTTCTGCTGCATTTCATCTTTTCTGCCGCAACGATAGTCAGCATATCCTCAGTTGCCTGCTCTACGGTGTCATTGATGACCAGATAATCGTATTCCTCTACCAGCTCCATCTCCTCCAATGCGCGGCGCAGTCGTTTGTTGATGGTTTCCTTATCCTCGGTGCCGCGTTTGGTCAGGCGGTTGCCCAGCTCCTCCAGATTGGGCGGAACCATGAAAATCAGCACGCCTTCGGGGTAAATTTTCTTTACCTGCAGCGCACCCTGTACCTCAATCTCCAGAATGACATTATTGCCTGCCATCAGCTGTTCTGTTACATATTTTCTGGGTGTGCCGTAATAATTGCCGCAGAATTCCGCCCATTCCAGAAGCTCCTTGCGGTCGCGCATTTTCTCAAATTCCTCTCTGGTATGGAAGAAATAATGCACCCCGTCTTTCTCATATTCTCTGGGCTTTCTTGTTGTTGCGGAAATGGAAAGCGAAAAATTGTTCTTCTCACAAAGACGCTCTACAATCGTCCCTTTGCCGGAACCGGAAGGACCGGAGATAATCAATAAAATACCCTGTTTATTCATGTGTATTTCCCCTTTATCCTATAAATAGCCTTTCTTTTTTATTGCGAAAAAAGGCTGTTACTCCAAATTTTGAATCTGTTCTCTGATTTTTTCGATTTCACTTTTCAGTTCAATCGTGGCCTTTACAATCTGAATATCATTCGCCTTGGATGCGATGGTATTGGATTCTCTGTTCATTTCCTGAATCAGAAAGTCCAGCTTACGTCCTACCTGTCCGCCACCGTCCAGAATATCCTTCAGTTGAATCAGATGGCTTTCCAGTCTGGTCACTTCCTCATCCACGCAGCCGCGGTCTGCAAAAACCGCAACCTCTGTCGCAATGCGCTGTGGATCAACATCAACGCCGCCCAGCAAATCCTTCAGGCGGTTATTCAGCTTTTCCTGATATTCCACAACCACCAGAGGGGAGCGTTCCTTCACCTCTGCCACAAGCGTCCTGATGCGTTCGCCCTTCAAAAGGATATCCTTTTTCAGATTTTCGCCCTCAACGGTACGCATGGCAACGAATTTTTCCACTGCCTCATCCAGTGCAGGCACCAGTGCCTCCCAGATGACTTCTTCCTCCTGCTGTGCCTTCTCCACCGTAATCACATCGGGGAATTTTGCCGCCAACTCCAGCTTATTTTCGCTGTAGATGCCGAATTTTTCTTCTATCAGCTTCAGCTTTTCGATATATGCCGCCGCCAGTGCTTCGTTCAGCTTTACCTCTACATCCGCTGCGGAAAAGGTTTCAAAGCTGATATACACATCAGTCTTGCCGCGAAATACCTCATGCATGATTCTTTTTTTGATTTTATCCTCCAGACCTGCCAGAGAACGGGGCAGCTTAATCGTCATATCATTATAACGATGGTTTACGGATTTCATTTCCACCGTAAACTTTCTTTCCTCTGCGATATGCTCGCCGCGTCCATAGCCTGTCATGCTTCTTACACTTGCACTCATGTTTCGGTTCCTTTCTATGCTTCGTTCCAAAAATCGTTGTTTTATTATACATAAGTGTCCGCCAAATAGCAAGGAAAACCGCAAATTGTATCCACTATTTTTAATCATTTTTTAATATTTCCTTCATTTTGGAATTTTTTTGCAAATCCTACTGCTTTTCTTGGTAATCCATCTGAAAAAATAATGCAAAAAAGAAAATCCTATGTTAAAATTATGAATTAACCAAATGTATTCAAGGAGGTGTTCCTTATGGCACTGGACGGCATTACAACCTCTGCCATCGTATCAGAACTCAAAGCAGCCCTTTTAGGTGGGCGTATCGATAAAATCCATCAGCCCCTTGCGGATGAAATTCGTATGTCAATTCGTGGGCTTGGCAGCGGCGCAAAGAAAATCATCATTTCCGCCAACTCTGCCCATCCCCGTATCCACCTGACCGAAAGCAGCCGCGAAAATCCTATGACCGCGCCCTTATTCTGCATGGTCATGCGCAAGCATATCGCAGGCGGCAAAATTATAGATATTGTGCAGCCGAATTTCGAGCGTATCATCATCCTCAGGATTGAATCCGCCAACGAAATGGGTGATATCACTACAAAAAATCTGATTCTGGAAATCATGGGCAAGCACAGCAACCTTATCCTGACCGATGAAACCGGCAAAATTCTGGATTCCATCAAGCGTGTCACCCATGAGAAAAGCTCTGTCCGAGAGGTACTCCCCGGCAAGGAATATGTTTTCCCCCCTTCGCAGGATAAGAAAAACCCCCTCCTTGCCGAACAGGCGGATTTCCTCTTTTCCCTGCATTTGCAGGAAGGCAGAAGGCTGCAGGAATTTCTTTATCAAACCTACACCGGCATCAGCCCTGTCATGGCAGGCGAAATCTGCACCCGTGCAGGGTTGGATGCTTCGGATTCCTGTCAGGAAACCACATTGGAAAACAGTGAACGGCTCTTTGCCGCCTTTGAAAAAACCATGCAGGAGGTCAAAGCGGAAGACTATTATCCTGCCATTTATTATCAGAAGGAAAATAATCGCATTGTCGATTTTGCCGTTCTGAAAATGCAGCAATTTCAAGGCCTTGCCGCAAAGCCCTTTCCTTCCGTTTCCGCCCTTCTGGAGGGCTTTTATCAGGAGCGGGATAATGCGGCACATATCCGCCAGAAGGCGCAGGATATGCGTAAGCTGGTAACCAATCATATCGAACGCTGTGTCAAGAAAAAGGAAATTCAGCTAAAAACACGCCACGAAACAAAGGGCATGGATTTATGGAAGAAAAAGGGCGAGCTCCTGACTGCCAATATCTATGCCGTTCCGCAGGGCGTAACAACCTTCAAAACCATTGATTATTACGAGGAGTCCATGCCCGAAATCGAAATTGCCATTGACCCCGCAAAAACACCTGCGGAAAATGCACAGAAATATTTTGCAAAATACAACAAGGCAAAGCGTACCCTTGCGGCACTGGAAATACAGGAAAAACAGAATAACGAGGAGCTGGCGTATCTGGAAAGCGTCCTCAATGCACTGGAAAACGCCAAGGAGGATGCCGATCTTTCCGAAATCCGCACAGAATTAGCGGAAAGCGGCTTCATCCGCAGGCAGGCACAGAAAAAAGGACAGCCGAAGCCGAAAAGGGCAAAACCCTTGCGCTATATTTCCTCCGATGGGTATGAAATTCTGGTCGGGAAAAGCAATCTGCAAAATGACGAGCTGACGCTGCGCACCGCCGAACCGACAGACCTCTGGATGCACACGAAGGATATCCCTGGCTCCCATGTCATCATTCGCACAAACGGGCAAAGCGAGCTGCCGGAAGCCACGATGGAGGAAGCCGCAAACCTTGCCGCCTTCTACAGTAAAGCGAAAAACAGCAGCATGGTTCCTGTGGATTATACCCAGAGAAAAAATATCAAAAAACCAAACGGCGCAAAGCCGGGCATGGTGATTTATCTGACGAATAAAACCATTTACATCACCCCCGACGAAGCCCGTATCCAACAAATGAAAAATGAGTAAATAAGATACCTTCAGAAAGGAGCATGATTTATGGCAAAAGCCTTTCGTTACGCACTCAAGCACAGCCTTCCCATCCTCATCAGCTATATCCCCGTTGCCCTTGCCTACGGGGTACTGATGCAGAACTGCGGCTATAATTTCGTCTGGACAGGTGCATGCAGCATTTTCGTTCTGGCAGGCTCCCTGCAATATCTGATGGTGACCTTCTTCGCCGGCGGCGTTTCGCTTCTGACCGTTGCGATTATGTCACTCCTGCTCAACAGCCGTCATATTTTCTATGGGCTGTCCTTCATCGAAAAATTCCGTACCTTCGGTCCTTGGAAATATTTTCTCATCTATTCCCTGACGGATGAAAATTATTCCCTCCACTGTTCGCATCATTTCGAGTCGGATGTCAATGAAAAATGGGCGTATGTGCTGACGGCGTTTCTGTCCATCTCCTATTGGATTATCCTGAGCATCATCGGTGCGCTGATTGGGAGCATGCTTCCCTTCAACACCACAGGCATTGATTTTGCGCTGACCGCCCTTTTCATCGTTATCCTGATAGAGCAGATACTTGGCGCGGATAACCGCCTGCCGGCATGGCTTGCCTTTGTTTCCGCCATCGTCTGTCTGCTTATCTTTGGGCCAAGCAATTTCATTCTGCCCTCGCTGGTGATTACCGTTGCTCTTTTAAGCATCCTGCGTCACCGTATCGAGCCTGTAAAAGCTGTAAAAGAAGAAAAGGAGGAAGCGTAAATGGTTTTAACTACAATGCAATCTATTGCAATCATTGCCGTCTGCGGCATCTGCACCCTTCTGGAGCGTGCCCTGCCCTTCCTCATTTTCAGCGGCAGAGCCGTTCCAGAGCCTGTACGCTATCTGGGGCGTGTGCTTCCGATGGCAATTATGGCAACCCTTGTCATTTATTGTCTGAAGGGCATTTCCTTTTCCTCTGCGGCAGGCTTTGCGCCGCTCTTGATTGCCTCCGCGGTAACAGCCATTCTGCACCTCTGGAAAAGAAGTACCCTCATCAGCATTTTCTGCGGCACTGTCTGCTATATGGTTCTGGTGCAGCTTGTATTTGCATAATACTACATAATTTTAACAGAAAAACCCTCCGTATTTTTTCCATACGAAGGGTTCTTTTTTTCAATTTTTTGATTGTAATTTTTTGGTTATAATTTTAAAATTCTGTTTCCGTGATAGGTGCTTCGGCTGCATCTGCCGCTTCTGCTGTCTGCGGGGCAGCCTGATTCTGCTCCAGTCCATAATGCACGCGCACCAGATGGTCGATTTCCGCGCACATTTCGGGATGCTCGCGCAGGAACTGCTTTGCGTTTTCACGCCCTTGCCCGATACGGGTTTCCTTATAGGCATACCATGCGCCGCTCTTGTTTACGATATCCACATCTGCCGCCAGATCCAGAATATCCCCCTCCTTGGAGATGCCCTTGCCGTAGATAATATCAAACTCGGCCGTTCTGAAGGGAGGTGCTACCTTGTTTTTCGCAACCTTTACCTTTGTGCGGTTGCCGACAATTTCCGTCCCCTGCTTCAGCACATCCGCCTTTCTGATTTCCATACGGATAGAGGAATAGAATTTCAGCGCGCGACCGCCCGTTGTGGTTTCGGGATTGCCGAAGGTTACGCCGATTTTCTCACGCAGCTGGTTGATGAAAACAACCGTACAATTCGATTTATTGGTAATACCTGTCAGCTTTCTCAATGCCTGGCTCATCAGTCTTGCCTGCAAGCCCATATGGGAATCGCCCATTTCGCCCTCGATTTCCGCACGGGGCACCAATGCCGCTACGGAGTCCACAATCACAATATCAATCGCACCGCTGCGTACCATGGTTTCGGTGATTTCCAACGCCTGTTCGCCGTCATCCGGCTGAGAAATATAGAGGTTATCAATATCAACCCCCAGCGCCTTTGCATAAGTGGGGTCCATCGCATGCTCCGCATCCACATACCCTGCAATGCCGCCGCGCTTCTGCACCTCTGCCACCATGTGCAGGGCAACCGTTGTCTTACCGGAGGATTCAGGGCCATAAACCTCAACGATTCTGCCCTTCGGCAGACCGCCAACCCCCAACGCCAAATCCAGGCTCAGAGAGCCGGTCGGCACAACCTCAACCGCCATTTTTGCATTATTGTCCCCCAGCTTCATTACCGCACCCTTGCCAAACTGCTTCTCAATCTGGCTTAATGCCGCATCCAGTGCCTTTTGCTTATCTTCAAATTTTACATCTTCCTTTTGTGCCTTTGCCGCCATTTTATTTCCACCTTTCCAAACCCTATCGGATTCTGTTTATATTCACGAATATTTGTTCTCTTTTTTTCCATTTTATTCGATTTTGTTCGCCTTGTCAACGGCTATTTTCTCTCCTGCACAGGCTTTTCCGCCAAAGCCATTGCCGCAAAAATCACCGCACACCCCAGATATCCCCTGAAGTGCATCCGTTCGCCGTATAAAATCGCAGAAAATACCGCCGCAAAAATAGATTCCGTTGTAATGATGATTGCCGCCTTGTTCGGCGCAGTGCTTTGCTGTCCGATGCTTTGCAGCACAAAATAAAGCGCGGTACAAAATGCCCCTGCGTAGAAAAAGTTTCCGAAGGCAGGCAATGTCAGAGGCGGCATATCCCATCCCGTAAACATCAGAATCACCGTCATCACCGCAAGGGTCGAAAGATTCTCCACAATCGCAATATGCACAGAATCGCAGTCCTTGGTCAGATTCCCCAGAAACGCCATTTGCAGCGAAAACGCCACCGCAGCCAAGAGTGACAGCCCTGCCCCGAAATCCAGACGAAAATCCGCCGTCAGAGAAAGGCAGCAAACGCCAAAGAGCGTCATCCCCGCCGCCAGAAAGCAGTTCCGATTCGGCTTCTGCCTGAACACACCCCAGCAGATAAACGGCACAATGACCGCAGGAATATTCACCAGAAACGCATTGACCGATGGCGTGGTGTATTGCAGCCCAACCGTCATCAGAAGAAACATTGCCGCAAGCAATGCCCCCAAAATACTGCCGACCCTCCATTCCTCTTTGGTAATTCGTTTCAACCGTTTGCAATAAACCAGACACATGCAGACGGATGCCGTCAGAAAACGCCCGAAAATCACCTGAAACGGGTCATATCCCCAATCCAGAAGATATTTCAGGCTGATAAATCCGCCGCCGCCGATAAATGCCGCCAGAAGCAGCAGCCAATCCCCCTTATGCTTCATCATTGATTACCTTCCTCAGCCGGTTCAGCGCAGTATATGCCGCACGTTCTCTGATTTTGTTCCGCTTCCCGACAAAATGGCAGGTGTACACCTCCGTTTTTCCTTTATAAGCAATCGCAATATAAACCAGACCGACCGGCTTGCCCTCGCTGCTTTCCGGACCTGCAACGCCCGTAGTTGCCACGCCGATGTCTGCGCCGCTTGTTCTCGCAATGCCCTCCGCCATTTCCTTCGCCGTTTCCTCGCTGACTGCGCCGTATTTCTCCAGTGTTTCCGCCTTTACGCCGAGTCTGTGCATTTTCGCCTCATTGGAATAGGTCACACAGCCCTCCACAAGTGCCGCAGAAATTCCCGGATATTCCACCAGATTAGACGCAATCATACCGCCGGTGCAGGATTCCGCCACCGCTAACGTGAGTTGCTTTTGCAACAGCTGTTCTGCCACAACGGTTTCCAAATCGGTTTCGCCCTCGCCATAGACCGCATCGCCCAATCTTTCCTTCAATACCGCCGCAACAGGGTCAATCAGTCGATTTGCTTCCTCCTCGTCCCTTGCCTTTGCCGTAATGCGCAGAATTGCCTCGCCATCCTTCGCATAGGGCGCAATCGTCGGGTTGGTCTGCGCATCAATGATATCCTTTACCCTTTCCTCCATGGCACTCTCGCCCACCTCTGCCACGCGCAGAATACGGGAAACAAAGGTAAATTCCTGCTTCTTCGCCAGATAAGGCTTCACCTGATTTTGGAACATGGGAATCGTTTCTCTCGGAGGGCCGGGCAGCATCACAATCATCTTTCCGTTCTTCTCCATAATAATCCCCGGTGCCGTGCCGTTATCGTTATACAGCACAATCCCGTTTTTCTCCGGCACCATTGCCTGCTTCACGTTGTTTTCCGTCATCACTCTGCCTGTGCGGTCAAAATATTTCCGAATTCTGCCCAATGCTCTTTCATCCAGAATCAGCCTTTCCCCGAAATATTCCGCCGCCGTTTCCTTCGTCAGGTCATCCTCTGTCGGCCCTAAGCCGCCTGTTGTAATAATCAAATCCGCTCTGGAAAAGGCATGAAAAATCGTATCCTTTAAACGCTGTGGGTTATCCCCAACAACCGTCTGATAATATACCTCTATCCCCAGATTGGCCAGCTCCTGCGCCAGAAACTGTGCATTTGTATTCAAAATATCCCCCAACAGCAGCTCCGTGCCAACTGCAAGAATCTCTGCCTTCATGTTTCTTCCTCCTTTGTGTCTTTTCCTCTATTGTACCGTTTTTATCATCGGATTCCAATATTCCGAAATAAAAAAGAGAGCCTTTTCAAACAAAGCGCTCTCTTTCATTTTTCTCTTAGCCCATCAGAACCTGCTTATTCTTAATGATATAATCCGCGCCGGAGAAAATCGTAAAGAATACCGCCAGAATCACCAGAAGCTTTTCCAGAACAGGCATGCACGCAAACGGCAGATTCAGCAGCAGCACAGGAATCATAATCATCTGCGTGGTGGTTTTCACCTTCCCCCACCAGCTTGCCGCCATCACGATATTCGCCTCCATCGCAAGAGTACGGAAGCCTGTAATGGCAAATTCTCTTGCCAAAATCACGATAACCACCCATGCCGCCAAGTCCTTTAAAGCAACCATGGAAACCAATGCAGACATCACCAACAGCTTGTCCGCAAGAGGGTCCATAAATTTCCCGAAGTTGGAAACCATGTTGTATTTTCTTGCAATCTTGCCATCCAGCATATCCGTTAAGGATGCCACGATAAAAATAATCACTGCAATATATCTGTTCATTGGCTCAGGTGCCAGAAACAGCACCAGCAAGAATGCCGGAATCATAACCACGCGCAGCATGGTCAGCTTATTCGCCAAATTCATATCCATAAACCACATCTCCCATCAAATCATAATCGCCTGCTTCACGAATCCTTACCGTTACAAAATCACCGGAATACAGCTCCTCCTCCGAGGAAACAAATACCAGACCGTCAATTTCGGGGGCATCCCGTCTTGTTCTGCCACAGAAGATATTTTCTTCAGGCAGCTTGCCCTCAATCAGCACCTCCATCACCTTGCCGACCTCTTTTTCACAAAGCGCAGCCGCAATGGATTTCTGTATATCCATGATGATATCCCTGCGTTCTTCCTTCGTTTCCTCCGGAATCTGATTTTCCATTTCCGCCGCAACCGTGCCTTCCTCCTGCGAATAGGAGAACACACCCAGACGGTCGAATTTCATTTCCTGCACGAAGCTCTGCAAATCCGCAAATTCTTCCTCTGTCTCTCCGGGGAAGCCGACAATCAGTGTCGTACGAATGGCAATATCGGGCATAGCCGCTCTCAGCCTTGCCACCTTTTCCCGAATGAGTGCCTGACTGCTCTTTCTGCCCATGCGCTTCAGTACGGCATCATTTCCATGCTGAATCGGCATATCAATATAATGACAAACCTTTTCACAGCTTGCCATTGCCTCAATGGTTTCCTCTGTCAGCGTTTCGGGATACGCATACAACAGGCGAATCCACTCCAGCCCCTCAATAGCATTCAGCCGCCGCAGAAGCTCATCCAGCATCGGCTTGCCGTATAAATCTCTGCCGTAGATCGAGGTATCCTGTGCAACAATTACCAATTCCTTCACGCCCTGCTGTGCCAAAAGGGTTGCTTCCTCCACAAGGCTTTCCAGCTCTCTGCTGCGGTGTCTGCCACGCATTTGCGGAATCACACAATAGGTGCAACGGTTGTCGCAGCCCTCGGAAATTTTCAGATACGCAAAATACGGTGCGGTCGAAAGCACACGCAGCTTGCCGTTTCCATCCTGCATGGCAAGGTCAATGCTTTCCAGCTGCTTCACCTGCTCCTTGCCGCCCAGAATTTCATCCGCAACTTCCGCGATAGATTCGTACGCTGTTGTGCCGATAATGGCATCCACCTCCGGCAATTCATCGAAAAATTCCTTTTCGTATCTCTGCCCTAAGCAGCCTGCCACAATCAATCCCTTGCAGTTCCCCACATCAGGGTTCTTATATTGGGCCATCTCCAGAATGGTTTCAATGCTTTCTTCCAAAGCATCCTTGATAAAGCAGCAGGTATTCACCACGATAATATCTGCCTCTGCCTCATCCGCTACCGCTGTGTAGCCGTTTTTCTGCAAAATCCCCAGCATAACCTCACTGTCAACTCTATTCTTATCGCACCCCAAAGAGGTGAATGCGATTTTTCTGCTCATTGTATTCCTCCTTAAAATCTTCTCTTTTTTCCATCATTATATTTTACTATAAAACCGGGAAAATTGCTATATTTCCGCAAAATTCTTTTTCCCTCTTTCTGCCAAAGAAAAACCCCCGAAAATATCGAGGGTTGCTTTTCCTTATTCTGCTGTTTCGTATTCCTGCAAAAGCCCTTCCAGTAGGTCTGTTGCCTTCGTTTTCTCCTTTCCCGTAATCATGTAGGCGGTATCTCTGAAATCAATGCGTCCTCCCTCCCAGCAGGCGAGCGACTCATACCGTCCTTCCGTTTCGCTGTCGTACCAAATCATCATTGTATAATACGTTTCCTGTTCCTGCCTGTCGGAAAGCAGCTTTTCCCATGGCATCATTTTTCTGACCTCTATTTCACCCAACGCATCCAGTGCCTTCTGCATCCGTTCCTTCTCTCTGATTTCTGCCCCACTCACATAGCCTGTATCATTTTTTATCTCCATCATCTGCACACGGCAAACTACAAAATTCTCAAGGGAAATTTCCCCCTCCTCGGAAAGCGGTTTGCTCCGAAAAGAAACTGCCATCCAGATAACCACGATTACAACCAAGCATACAATACCCTTCAAAGCACCTTTTTTCATACAAACACTTCCTTTCCGACCGCTTTTCCTTATTTTCCCTATATAAAAAGAATACCCTTGGCTCTCTCTGAAAGTCAAGGGTATCCATCTTAAGATTTTCTTACAATTTTTCTTTATTCCAATCCATTCTGGATTTTTGCGGCTGTGTTGCAGTTTTTCATCAGCATAGCGATGGTCATCGGGCCAACGCCGCCGGGAACAGGCGTAATTGCCCCTGCAATTTCCTTCACGTTCTCAAAATCCACATCGCCGCACAGCTTGCCTGCCTCATTGCGATTCATCCCAACATCAATGAGAATCGCGCCTTCCTTTACCATATCCGCCGTCACTGTGTTTACCTTGCCCACTGCGCTGACAATGATATCTGCCCCCCGACAGATTTCCGCCAGATTCCTTGTTCTGGAATGGCAAATCGTCACAGTGCCGTTCTCCTGCATCAACAGCATAGCTACAGGCTTTCCTACGATATTGCTTCTGCCAATCACAACACACTGCTTCCCTTCGATGGAATGACCGCTGCGCTTAATCAGTTCGATAATGCCCGCAGGGGTACAGGGAAGGAATCCCTCTCCGCCTGTGTGGAGATTGCCCACGTTTACGGGATGGAAACAATCCACATCCTTCTTCGGGTCGATGGCAAGAATAACCTTTCGTTCATCAATCTGCTTTGGCACAGGCATCTGCACCAGAATCCCATGAATGTCCTGATCCGCGTTCAGCTTGGCAATCAGCTCCAAAAGTGCTTCCTCCGTTGTCCCCCCAGACAACACATGGGAAACCGAGCGAATCCCGACTGCCTCACACGCCTTTTTCTTGTTATTCACATATACCTGAGAGGCGGAATCATCGCCGACCAAAACAACCGCTAAGCAGGGTGTGATCCCCTTTGCCTTTAATGCTGCTGCCTCCTCCGCCGCCTCTGCCTTAATTTCCGCAGAAATCCGTTTGCCATCAATCAGTTGTGCTTTCATCTTTTTAACTCCCTTTTTCTTAGAAGAGACCTACCACATTTCCGTTATCGTCAATGTCGATATTCAGCGCAGCCGGTTTCTTAGGCAGACCGGGCATTGTCATAACATCGCCCAGCAGTACAACGATAAAACCTGCACCTGCGGAAATACGAATCTCTTTTACAGTTACCTCGAACCCTTCCGGACGACCCAGAACCTTGGGATCATCGGAAAGAGAATACTGTGTCTTTGCAATACATACGGGGAAATCATTAAAGCCCAGCTTGTCAATCTGTGCCAGTGTTTTCTTTGCTGCCGCAGAGAAGTTGACTGTGCCTGCGCCATAGATTTCCTTGCATACCTTATTTACCTTTTCTACGATATTCAGTTCATCCTCATACAGGAAATGGAATTTGCTTTCCTTTGTTTCCAGTGTTTCCAGAACCTTTTCAGCCAGAGCCTTGCCGCCCTCGCCGCCGTTAGCCCAAACCTTCGCTACGGCAAAGGTTGCGCCCATGGATTCGCAGCGTTCCTTCACATAAGCCACCTCTGCATCTGTATCAGCTACGAAATGGTTCAGTGTTACCACAACGGGAACGCCGTATTTCTGAATATTTTCAATGTGCTTTTCCAGATTCACAAAGCCCTTTGCCAGTGCATCCAGATTTTCATTGGACAAATCTGCCTTCGGCACACCGCCGTTATATTTCAGCGCACGCACAGTTGCAACCAGAACAACCGCATCGGGCTTCAGGCCTGCCTTACGGCACTTGATATCAAAGAATTTTTCAGCACCCAAATCTGCACCGAAGCCTGCCTCTGTTACAACATAATCCGCAATTTTCATTGCTGTTTTTGTTGCCATAACGGAGTTACAGCCATGTGCGATATTTGCGAAGGGGCCGCCGTGAATAATTGCCAGTGTGTTTTCCAGTGTCTGCACTACGTTAGGCTGCAGTGCATCCTTCAAAAGAACCGTCATCGCGCCGTCTGCGCCAATCATTTTTGCGGTTACAGGCTCATCCTCATAGGTGTAGCCAACGATGATTCTGCCCAACATTTCCTTCAGCTGCTTCAAATCATTTGCCAAGCAGAAGATTGCCATGATTTCGGAAGCAACGGTAATCTGGAATGCGTCCTCTCTGGGTACACCGTTTACCTTGCCGCCCAAGCCGGAAATCACATTTCTCAGCTGTCTGTCGTTCAGGTCTACACAGCGCTTCCATGCAATTCTTCTGGGGTCAATGTTCAGCTCATTGCCCTGCTGAATGTGGTTATCCACCATGGATGCCAAGAGGTTATTTGCTGTTGTGATGGCGTGCAAATCGCCGGTAAAGTGCAGGTTGATATCCTCCATGGGAACCACCTGTGCATAGCCGCCGCCGGCAGCGCCGCCCTTTACGCCCATGCAGGGCCCCAAGGAAGGCTCACGCAGGCAGGTAATCGCATTCTTGCCCATCTGCTGCAATGCCTCTGTCAAGCCGATGGTAACGGTTGTTTTGCCTTCGCCTGCGGGGGTAGGGTTCACCGCTGTTACCAGAATCAGCTTTGCATCGGGGTTATCTTTGATTTTGTCGTAATATTTGCTGCTGATTTTGCCCTTGTATTTGCCGTAGCAATCTACATATTCTTCGGGAATCCCTGCTTTTTCAGCAACCTTCAGGATATGCTCCATGTTACATTCCTGCGCAATCTGTAAGTCTGTTTTAAACATTCGAAAAATCTCCTCTCTGCTTTGGCGGTATTCCGCTGTTCCACATCTGATACAAGGGACGGTGCGTTTTTTACCGAAAATTTTCCATAAAAAAAACCGCACCCAATCCAAGCATCATCGCCCAGACGGTCGGCATTCGAATAGTCATACTCCATGTGGTTGTCTCCACTTCCGTCAGTCATATGACCCTATCGTGATAGTACTATATTTCTTTCTTTTTGTCAATCATTTTAAGTCGAAAACCGAAAAAAGGATTGCAGAGAGTTCTCTCCACAATCCTTTTTGGTATTTTAAATCTCATCGGGAACCGCGCCCGTCATTTCCTCCCATTCGCTTTTGGTAATGAGAACCTTTCGAGGCTTACTGCCCTCCTCCGGGCCGACAATCCCCTGCTTCTCCAAATCATCCATCAGCCTTGCCGCGCGGTTATAGCCGATGCGGAACTGTCTTTGGAGCATGGAAACAGATGCCTTTTCCTTTTCCAGAATCAAATCAACTGCCTGCGAGAAAAATTCATCCGAATCCTCCGCCGCACCGCCAACCTTGCCGGCAGCGGTAATCTGGTCGATGGTTTCCTGTGTATAATTGGGCTTGCTGCTCTTTTTCAGAAAATCGACAATAGCTTCGACCTCCTGATCTGTCACAAATGCGCCCTGCAAACGGGAAGGCTTGCTTTGTCCCGAAGGATAGAACAGCATATCGCCCTTCCCCAGCAGCTTTTCCGCCCCGACCATATCCAGAATCGTTCTGGAGTCAATGCCGGAGGATACGGCAAACGCCAGTCTGGAAGGGATATTCGCCTTGATTACCCCCGTAATGACATCCACAGAGGGACGCTGTGTCGCAATAATCAGGTGCATCCCTGCTGCACGCGCCATCTGCGCCAAACGGCAGATAGCATCCTCCACCTCGCCGGGTGCTGCCATCATTAGGTCTGCCAATTCATCAATGATAATGACAATCTGGGGCATCTTGCCCTTTTCGTCACCCTTTTCCTCCATCAATTTATTAAAGCCCTTGATATCTCTAACGCCGTGTGCGGCAAAATCATTATATCTTTGCAGCATCTCACGCACCGCCCAATTCAGCGCAGAGGCTGCCTTCTTCGGATCTGTCACAACCGGAATCAAAAGGTGCGGAATCCCGTTATACACGCTCAGCTCTACCACCTTCGGGTCAACCAGAAGCAGCTTAACCTCCTTGGGGTCTGCCTTATAAAGAATACTCGTAATCAGCGTATTGATGCAGACCGATTTCCCCGAACCCGTTGCGCCCGCAATCAGCAGGTGCGGCATTTTTGCAATATCCGTCACAACAGGGTTGCCTGCAATATCCTGCCCCAGGGCAAAGGCAAGCTTAGAGGGGTGCTGCTTGAAGGCATCGCTTTCCAGCAGCGTCCGCATATAAACCGACTGTGTTTCCTTATTCGGCACTTCGATACCGACTGCCGCCTTGCCGGGAATGGGTGCTTCAATACGAATCCCGCTTGCCGCCAGATTCAGCGCGATATCATCCGCCAAATTCACAATCTTGCTGACCTTTACGCCTTGGCTCGGTGAAAGCTCATAGCGCGTCACAGTAGGACCCCTGCTGATTTGGATTACCTTTGCATCCACACTAAAGCTTTTCAGCGTAGTTTCCAACTTTCTTGCATTTTCAAATAATTCCGAACGGTTGCTGCCGTTGCCCGTTTGCGGATCTTTTCCCAGCAGCGTAATCGGTGGAAAGATATATGGCTTTTCTTCCTCGACAGGTGCCGTTTCCTTCTTTGGCTCAGGCATATCTGCCGCAGGCTTCGCTGCCTCCGGCTCTGCCGCTTCTTCGGATTCCTCCGCTTCCTCTGCCTGCGTTTCTTCCACAGTCTCCTCCATCATTGCAATGGGGATTTCCTCCTTGGCAGCGGGCGTTTCCTTTCTCGGCACAACGGTTTTGCCCATGTCCTCCTCCGGCAGAATATCAATGCTGATGCTTTCCTCGCGCGGCTTTTCTGCAAAGATTTCCGCAAACAATGCATCCGCCGCATCGGATTCTGTTGCCTGCGGTTTCACCTGCTCCTCTGCCGCCTCCTTCCGCACATCCTCTGCCGGCATTGCCGCCGCTTCTCGGATAGAAGGCGTTTCTGCGGCTTTTTCATCGTGCGCTTCCTTCGGTGCATCCTCCGTCTTTTCTTCTCTGCGCACCGCAACCTCTGCGCCGTTTTCCTTCACAAAATCAAAAATCGGTTCCCGTTTTTTCGTTTCCAGAATCAAAGGCTTCTTGCGGAACACCGTTTCCTCCACATAGGGCGTTTCGCCGCTGTTCTCCTGTACCTCGATATTGAAATCCTCACGGTTCATCCTTCTGCGGCGCTGCGCCTTTTTCGCCTGCCGCTCCGCTTCCAGCTCCTCCTGCTGGCGAATCCGCTCGGCTTTATTCTTGATTTTTTCGTTTTTCACCTTCCGTCTCGCCTTACGGTGCGCATTGGCATCCCCAAGAGCATGGAAGAAGGATTTTCCTGTTGCCATGACGATGGAAATAATGCCTGTCGCCAATAGGACAATGATGCTCCCAAGGGTGTCCAATGCCCTGTCCAGTCCACCGCCAATCAGTCCACCTGTCAGCCCTCCGTTTGTAAACGCCCCTGCGCCGTAAAGCACACCACAGCGTTTGAAAAAGCCGAGGTTTTCTGCCGCCTGAATCGGGTGCAGCACCTGCGCAAAGGCGGCTACGGTCAGCAGAAATAGCCCCGCCCCAATGCCGCGCACAAGCGGATATCGCTTTTCCTCGCTCACCAGCATCCAGATGCAGTAGGCAATCACACAGATGGGCAGAAAAAGCCCGCCAAGCCCGAAAAGTCCCTTGAAAAAGCTGCTGATGATGCCGCCGATGATGCCCATCCTTTCCGTCAGCAGGCTGATAAATACAATAATTGATGCAACAATAATCAGAAGCAGAATCACTTCATCCAGAATACTGTCCCCAAAACGGGCAGGCTGCGCCGTCATTCTGGTGGTTTCTTTTCTCGCTCCCGTTTCCTTTTTTGCTGTTTCCCTTCCGGCACTGCTCCTTGCCGTTGCTTTTTTCACAGACGGCGATTTTGCAGTGGTTTTGGCAGTTTTTTTCTTATTTTTCTGTTCCGCCAAAGCTCTCACCTCATCTATTTCCATATCCTTCAGATAAAAATTTTCCAATACATAATTTTATCACAAAATTCCTTTGCACGCAAATATACCTTGGCTTCTGCAAAAACCAAGGTATCCTGTTTTTTTAATTATTTCGATTGCAAGGAAAGCGCCACCACTGTCCCCAGAATCAGCGCAAAGCCAATCAGGTCTATGCCTTGGAATTTTGCGTGCAAAAAGAGGAGGGAAACGATAACCGCCGTAATCGGCTCCATCATCCCGAGCAGGCTTCCCATGAAGGGCCCCACAATGCTGACACCCTTCAGATAAAGCGAAAACGCAATCGCCGTGCCAATCACAACCACCCCTGCCGTCGCCAAAACAGTTCCTTGGTCAAAAGGAACGGCATAGCTCCAGGGGCGCACAAAGGGCAGCATTGCCACACCCGCAAGCAGCATGGCATAGCCCACAACGGCATATACGCCATAATGCCGCAATAAATCCCCGGAAAGCAGATTATACGCCGCACCGCCTGCCGCCGCACCTAAGCCGAACACCAAAGCCAAGGTTGTGATGCTCATGCTGTGAATATCGCCATGCGTACTGAGCAAAAACACCCCCAGCAATGCACAAAAGATAGCACCTGTTTCCATTTTACGAGGCCAACGCTTTTCCTTGAAGCACACAACCCCCAAAATCAGCAAAGGCGCCAAGGACTGCAACACCGTTGCCGTGCCTGCATTGGAATATTGGATGGCCGCAAAATAAGTATACTGACAGCTCAGCATACCAAAAACAGAAAAAATCAAGAGCTGCCTTCTGTCCACAGGATTTTTCCAGATATCCCCCATCCGTTTTTTCGTCAGCAAAAAGCCCATCAAAACCAAAAGTACTCCCGCCAAAAGCAGCCGCACCATCACAAGCCAATCTGCCGTAATATCCTTTTTCTGAAATAAATATTGCCCAAAGCAGCCGGAAAGCCCCCAGCAAATGCCACCCGCGAGGGTAAGGCAGATTCCTGCTGTACGCTTTTTCTTTTGTTGTTCCATATTTTTCACCTCAGGTAACAGAATAATATATTTTTTCGCTTTTTTCAACAAAAAAAGGTACTGACCCTTCGATCAGTACCCTGTGTTGTTAAAGGTTATTATGAAGCACTCGGAAAAATCAGATTGTGTAGCCCTGTGCCTTCAGTGCTGCAACCATTTCTTCATAGTGTGCTTTGTTTCTTGTTTCAACGGTTACGTTTACAACTACATTGCTTACTGCTACGCCTTTTGCTCTTCTGTCGTGGTTTACATCCAGAATGTTTGCGCCTGTCTGTGCAATAATCTGCAGCAGCTGAATCAGCTGACCGGGCTTATCTGCCATCATTACAGAGAATTCAGCGATTCTGCCGTTTTCCTGCAGACCCTTGTCGATGATTCTGTCCAGTACGTTTACGTCTACGTTACCACCGGAAACTACGCATACAACGTTTTTGCCCTTGATATCTACTTTATTTGTCATAGCTGCTGCTACGGAAACTGCGCCTGCGCCTTCTGCTACCATTTTGTGTTTTTCCAGCAGCATCAGGATTGCGGATGCGATTTCAGCTTCTGTTACAGTTACGATGCCATCAACATATTTCATGCAAGCCTCGAATGTCAGTGTGCCGGGCTCCTTAACTGCGATACCGTCAGCCATTGTGGAAACGCTAGCCAGCTTTTCGATTTTCTTATGTTCGATGGACTGCTTCATGGAAGGAGCGCCTGCTGCCTGTACGCCATATACCTTGCAGTTGGGGTTGATGCTCTTGATTGCGCAAGCAACACCGGAAATCAGACCGCCGCCACCGATGGGAACGAATACAACGTCAGCTTCGGGCAGTTTTTCCATGATTTCCAGACCAACAGTACCCTGACCTGCCATTACATATTCATCATTGAAGGGATGCAGGAATGTGTAGCCCTTTTCCTGCTGCAGTTCTACTGCCTTTGCAGCAGCATCATCATATACACCGGGAACCAGAACAACCTCTGCACCGTAGCTCTTTGTAGCTTCTACCTTAGCCAGAGGAGCGCCTGCGGGCATGCAGATAGTAGCCTTGATGCCCTTTTTCTGTGCTGCCAGAGCAACGCCCTGTGCATGGTTACCTGCGGAACAAGCGATTACACCCTTGGAAGCTTCTTCTTCTGTCAGGCTTGCTGTTTTTACATAAGCACCTCTCAGCTTGAAGGAGCCTGTTACCTGCATATTTTCGCATTTGATAAATACGTTTGCGTTAGGGTTGATAAAAGCGGATTCGTACAAAGGTGTTACTCTTGCAACGCCTTCCAGTGTTTTTTTTGCGTCCTGAATCATTTCCAGTGTAAGCATTTTTCTTCCTCCTAGTGTCTTTTATATAATATGTTTTGTCTTTTTATCAAGGACATTTTTCTGTCCTTGTCTCTCTCTCAAGTACGCATAAATTATAGTACGCAAATGCGATTCCGTCAACAGCTATTTGTGATTTTTTAGACATTTTTTGCGATTTTGTTAAAAATTCCGACAAATCCGCCAAATATGCACATTTTTCCGCACACTGCAAAATGAAATCCCCTTCTATTGTGCGTTTTTCCAATAAAAAAGTATCCCTATCATTAGGATAGAGATACTCAATTTTTCCGATTTTTCTTGATTTATGCGGAAACACCGCTGTTTCCTCTGCTGCTTTTGCGCTTTCGCATCCGCTGCAGGGGCTTTCTGTTTTCATTATAAACATATTCGGGAGCCGCCTTGCCGTTTACAACATCCTCTGTGATAATGCAGCGTTCCACGTTTGTCTGTGTCGGGATTTCATACATAATCGGGTTAATGAATTCCTCTACAATAGAACGCAGCCCACGCGCGCCGGTTTCCCGTTCCATTGCCTTTCTTGCGATAGCACGCAGCGCTTCCTCCTTAAACTCCAGAATAACATCATCCAGCGCAAAAAGATATTCATACTGCTTTGTCAGTGCATTCTTGGGTTCTGTTAAAATATGCACAAAGGCATTCTCATCCAGATTATCCAGCGTTACCACAACAGGCAGACGACCGATAAATTCCGGAATCAGACCATATTTCAGCAAATCCTGCGGCATGAGGCTCTGCAAAAGCTCGTCATTTGTTTTATCCAGCTTGCTCTGCACCTCTGCACCAAAGCCAATCACCTTATGCCCCATGCGGTTCTGAATGATTTTTTCAATGCCGCCGAAGGCACCGCCGCAGATGAAAAGGATATTGGTTGTATCAATCTGGATAAATTCCTGATGCGGGTGCTTTCTGCCGCCCTGTGGAGGCACGCTTGCCACAGTCCCCTCCAGAATTTTCAGCAGTGCCTGCTGTACGCCTTCGCCGCTGACATCTCTGGTGATGGATACATTTTCGCTTTTCTTTGTGATTTTATCAATTTCATCGATATAGATAATGCCGCGTTCTGCCTTATCCACATCATAATCTGCCGCCTGAATCAGCTTGAGCAGGATATTCTCCACATCCTCGCCGACATAGCCGGCTTCGGTCAGAGAGGTTGCATCCGCAATCGCAAAGGGTACATTCAGCACCTTTGCCAAGGTCTGTGCCAGAAGGGTTTTCCCTGTCCCTGTAGGTCCAACCAGAAGGATATTGCTCTTTTGCAGCTCTACATCCTCTGCCTTGGTATCCATATAAATGCGTTTATAGTGGTTATACACCGCAACCGCCAAAGCCTGTTTTGCTCTGCTCTGCCCGATGACATATTCATCCAGCGTTTCCTTAATCTCCTTCGGCTTCGGCACATTGAAATTTTCATCCTTATTTGCCAGCACATCATATTCTTCCTCGATAATGTCCGAGCAGAGGTCGATACATTCATCGCAGATATATACATTCGGGCCGGCAATCAGCTTTTTCACCTGATCCTGCGTTTTTCCGCAGAAGGAGCAGTGCAGCTTATTCATATCTTCCGTTTTCCCTGCCATTTATCCTCTCTCCTTTGTCTGAGGCTTTGTGATGACAGCATCAATCAAACCGTAGGCTTTTGCCTCCTCAGCGCTCATAAAGTTATCGCGTTCTGTGTCTCTTTCCACTTCTTCCACAGGCTTGCCTGTATTTTCCGCCAGAATCTGATTCAGCTTTGCTTTGGTGCGCAGGATATTTTCCGCATGGATACGGATATCCGTTGCCTGCCCTCTTGCGCCGCCGCTGGGCTGATGGATCATGACCTCTGCATTGGGCAGAGCATATCTCTTGCCCTTTGCGCCGCCTGCCAGAAGAAATGCGCCCATGCTTGCCGCCATGCCGATACAGATGGTGGATACATCAGGCTTGATATACTGCATGGTATCATAAATTGCCATGCCTGCCGTTACAGAACCGCCAGGACTGTTGATGTAGAGGTTGATGTCCTTATCGGGGTCCTCCGCCGCCAGAAACAGCAGCTGTGCCACAACCAGACTTGCGGTTACATCGTTGACCTCTTCCCCCAGAAAAATGATTCTGTCCTTCAGCAATCTGGAATAAATATCATAAGAACGTTCGCCACGGTTGGACTGTTCTACGACCATAGGTACTAAACTCATTATGATTCCTCCAATCTTATATTATCTAAATAGGCACAGTTTCCTGTGCCTATCTGCATTGCAATATTTCCAAGGCTTCGCCTTTTTGTTGCTTTTTTTATGCTTCTTATGCTTCTTTGATGACTGCGTTGTCTTCGATTACCTTCATAGCAGCTCTTACCAGCATATCCTGTCTCAGGGCGTTCTTATCGTCTTCCTGAATCATATCCAGCATTGTCTTGCCATCTACGCCGTAGCTTTCGCCGTATTTGATAACCTCTGCATCCAGATCTTCATCGGAGATAACCAGATTTTCAGCCTTTGCGATTGCTTCCAGCATCAGTCTTGCATCAACGCTCTTCATGGATGTATCCTTGAAGGTTTCTCTCATGGTTTCTTCATTTGTACCCATGTACTGATAGTAAACATCCATGGACAGACCCTGACGAACGATATTTTCTTCAAATTCTCTCATCATGCTGTCAATCTTGTTATCATACATAACCTGAGGCACTTCCATCTTGCAGTTTGCAACTGCTGCATCCAGCAGCTTATCGCCCTGCAGCTGCTTTGCCTTTTCTGTCTTCTCTGCAGCCAGTTTAGCCAGAATGTCTGCTTTGTATTCATCCAGAGTGGAGAATTCGGAAACATCTTCTGCAAATGCGTCATTCAGTTCGGGCAGTTCCTTTGCTGTGATACCGTTTACCTTAATTGCGAATACAGCTGCCTTGCCTGCCAGTTCAGGTGCATGGTAAGCTTCGGGGAAGGTTACGTTGATATCAAATTCTTCACCGATGTTGTGGCCAACAATCTGATCCTCAAAGCCTTCGATGAAGGAATGAGAGCCCAGCTCCAGATCAAAGCCTTCTGCCTTGCCGCCATCGAAAGCAACGCCGTCAACGGAGCCCAGATAGTCAATGTTTACAACATCGCCCAGCTGTGCTGCTCTATCTGTTACTTCAACCTTTCTTGCGTTCTGCTTCTGCACCTTTTCCAGTTCCTTCATAACGTCTTCATCTGTTACTTCTGCGGAAACCTTTTCTACTTCCAGACCCTTATACTGACCCAGTTCCACTTCAGGCTTTACAGTTACATCGCAGATGAATTTTGCGCCCTTGCCGGACTGAATATAGTCAATATCCAGAGTGGGAGCGGAAACAACGTCCAGACCCAGTTCCTTTACTGCTGCCATGTATTCATCGGGGAAGATGTGGTTGATTGCATCTTCATAGAAAAAGCCTTCGCCATACTGTGCTTCAATCAGCTTTCTGGGTACTTTACCCTTTCTGAAGCCGGGCAGAGACAGATTATTTTTGTGTTTGTTGTAAGCAAAAGCCATGCCCTGTTCCAGTACTTCTGCGCTTACTTCAAAAGAAAGTTTTACTGCTGTTTTTTCTTTGCTGATTAATGTTGCGTTCATTGTAAGAAGTTCCTCCTTAAAGATATTCGTTTTTTATGACAACTTTGTCTTTGTTTTCTAAATGATGCTGCCATGTTGAGTTACAGTACGCTAAAACTGCACAATCACAGTAGATTATAACACACTGAATTTTGAAAATCTACAGGTAAATGCAAATTTTCCGTCTGTTTTCAACAAAAATACACCTAATATACCTCATATTCTGCCGAAATCAATTCCGCTTCTGTGCTTTTCTCCATGAAATCCAGAATATGCTGCAGCATACGCTCCGCATGGCTTTTTTCATTGCTGACACAAGCAAAGCCAACCACGAGCATTTTATGCTCCTCCTGTCTGTCCACCTCCGCCACGGAGGCGTTGAATTTATGCCTCGTTTTTTCCACCAGACTTTTGACCACCATCCGCTTTTCCTTCAAGCTGGAAACCCATTCTGCACGAAAGGTTGCCTCACAAATTCCTACAAACACATGAGTCCCTCCTTTCCAGTTTTGTTAAAAGAAAGGTAAAAGAAAAAATCGGTCTTGATTGTCCTCAAAACCGATTCTTCTAAGCGCGAGACGAGATTCGAACTCGCGACCCTCGCCTTGGCAAGGCGATGCTCTACCACTGAGCCACTCGCGCATAGTATGCAGTTTGTCGAAAAAGAAGCGCGAGACGAGATTCGAACTCGCGACCCTCGCCTTGGCAAGGCGATGCTCTACCACTGAGCCACTCGCGCATAGTATGCAGTTTGTCGAAAAAGAAGCGCGAGACGAGATTCGAACTCGCGACCCTCGCCTTGGCAAGGCGATGCTCTA
>ERZ773104.19-NODE-19-length-209132-cov-29.991443_pt1 | contig 209132 bp, 231 predicted proteins | sample MGYA00511920_ERZ773104 | MGnify/ENA primary metagenome ERZ773104 (study PRJEB29015, sample SAMEA2737857) | human gut metagenome | biome: human gut; feature: human-associated habitat; material: faeces | place: China | collected 2012 ... | reverse complement strand
TCGTTAGGGGGTGCAGGGGGCGAAATCGAAACGCCCCCTGCCTTTCTCTTGGGGGTTCCAAAGGGGGAGGTTCTCTTTTAAAAGAGAACCTCCCCCTTTGCCCCGTGCAGCGCCACCGGCGCTGCCTCCCCTCCCGCGCAGAGCACGGGATATTTTTCCTCAATTTTTCTAAAAAAGTGAAAGAAAACAAAAAATGACTGACCCTTGATCGCGATTACTGAACTACGATCAAGGGTCAGCCATGATGAATATTTGGATCTCTCATATTCTGTTTTCTTTCCTTCCTTTCTTCAATGATCTGGTGCCGAATATCGCTTACTCCGGTTTCCACTCCTGCTATCTCAAACACCGCGGTTGCGGCGGTTTTACCTGAATGACGGTACATCAGAGAGTGCTGCGCGATGGATATGATCGGAACCATTTGGGATCGCCTTTGTGAAGATCACTTGTACATTGGTCTCACCCTTTCTGTGCTTAAAGAATAGCAAGAATGAGCACAAAAATCAAGCGGCGGAATGGATAAAGATGCGAGCGATATTTTGTGCGCAGGGCTGATTATTCGAAAACTGGCAGAAAATGCTTGCAGTTCATCCAGTACTTTAGTATAATAAAGCTGTTAGGCCGCCCGAAAGGGCGGCCCGCTTTCTTATTTTCGGAAATACACGGCGTCCCATTCCTCGCCGTTGGGGACGAGCGGCGGCTCGATGACAAGGCCGCTTTTGCCGCCGCGCTTTCCCTCGACGAAGAGGAGCGAGGGCGCGGCGTCCGTCGATTTTGCGAGAAAGCGCAGGCGCTTGGGCTCGATGCCGTGACTCCGCATGGCGCAGAGCACGTCGGCGAGGCGCTCGGCGCGGTGAACGAGGGTGAAGCGCCCGCCATAGCGCAGCACACGCTGCGCCGCGGCGCAGACGTCGTCCAGCGTGCAGGCGGTTTCCTCGCGCGCGATTTGGCGCGCTTCGCCTTTGGCGCTCTCGCCGCTGCCGGCGGGAAAGTACGGCGGGTTCGAGATCACATAGTCGACGCTGCCGGCTTTCGGCAGGACGGAGACATCGCGAAGGTCGCCTTCGTGGAAAGCGGCCCTGTCCGCCCAGCCGTTTTCGGTGAACGTCTTTCGCGCAAGCCCTGCCGCGGGCGCGGAGAGCTCAACATTTTCGATAAAAAGCGATTCCTGGCGCGCGAGCAGGAGCGTTCCGAGAAGACCGATCCCGCTGCCGAGGTCGCAGACCGTGTCGCCGCGGGACGGGCGGGCAAAGTAGGCGAGGCAAAAGCTGTCCGTCCCCGGCGGGAAGAGGGCGGTATCGTAATAAAAGCAGGGGCCGCGCGGCCAGAGCTCGTCGCGTTTTTCCATGTGATGACCCTTTCTGATGATAAAAATAAGGACGCGCGAAAGCGCGTCCTTATTTTTTAAGTACCCTTAGACCTTAGGCCTGGGAAATGGCGCCGTTGGGGCAGGTATCAGCGCAGGAGCCGCAATCCAGGCAGGCATTTGCGTCGATCTGATACTGGGAATCGCCCTGGGAAATAGCACCGACAGGGCAGGCGTCTGCGCAAGCACCGCAGCTGACGCAGGCAGAGCTAATCTGATAAGCCATAATTAGTACCTCCATAAGTTGATGACGCTATTATAGCATGTCAAAGCGAAAATGCAAGAGTCAGAATGCAGGAAAATATTGAATTTTCTGTGTCATTTACGGTGTTTATTTTTGAATAAACCGGTCAAAAATGAAAGGACGAAAAGGAAGCGGAGGGTAGAGCAATGAATGACCGGAAATTCAGCCTGAAGGCTGAACATGTGCTGCGCTGTGCGCAGGCGGCGGCGGGCGAGCTGGGGCACGGCTATGTGGGCTGCGAGCACCTGCTGCTCGCGATGCTGCGCGAGGAGGACGACGCGGCCTGCCGCGCGCTGAATGCCTCGGGCGTCTACGAGCCGGCAGTGCGCGAGAGGATGATCGAAAAGCTGGGGCGCGGCACGGCGGAAAGATCGACCGTGCAGGGGCTCACCCCGCACGCGCGCTGCGCGGTCGAGCTGGCTGTGGGCGAGGCGCTGCGCACGGGCGGCGGAGAGATCGAGGCGGGGCATCTGCTGCTCGGTATCCTGCGCGACAGCGGCAATATGGCTGTGCGGCTGCTGCGATCGCTGGGTGTGGATACCAAAAAGCTGTACAGCGACACGCTGCGCGCGATGAGCCTGTCGCCGCGCAAGCTCCCGCTGCCCGAGGTGCGTGCAAGCCGCGCGGAGGCGAAAAACGGCAAGGCGCTCTTGGAATTCTCGCGCGATCTGACGGCGATGGCACGCGAGGGGCGGCTCGACCCCGTGATCGGGCGGGAAAAGGAGATCGCCCGTGCGCTGCGCATTCTGACGCGGCGGACAAAAAATAACCCCGTGCTCATCGGCGAGCCGGGCGTCGGCAAGACGGCTATCGCCGAGGGACTTGCCGAAAAGATCGCGGCGGGCGACGTGCCGGAGGAGCTTATCGACAAGCGCATCCTGCTGCTCGACCTTTCGGGCATGGTGGCAGGGACAAAGTACCGCGGCGAGTTTGAAGAGCGCATCCGCGCCGTGCTCGACGAGGTGCGGCGCGACGGCAATGTCATTTTGTTCATCGACGAACTGCACACCATTGTCGGCGCGGGCAGCGCCGAGGGGGCGGTGGACGCGGCGAATATCTTAAAGCCCGCGCTCGGGCGCGGGGAGATCCGCGTCATCGGCGCGACGACGCTCGAGGAGTACCGGAAATTCATCGAAAAGGACGCCGCGCTCGAGCGGCGCTTCCAGAGCGTGCAGGTCGGCGAGCCGGACGAGAAGCAGGCGCTGCAAATTTTGCATGGCTTGCGGCCAAAGTACGAGGCGTATCACGGCCTTTCCATCGAGGACGAGGCGTTGCGCACGGCGGTGACGCTCTCAAAGCGGTATCTGCCCGACCGTTTTTTGCCGGATAAGGCTATCGACCTTATCGACGAGGCGGCGGCAAGCGTGAAACTGTCCGCGCGCAGCGCCTCGCCCGAACTGAAAGTGCTCGAAGAGAAGGCGAGCGCCGCCGCGCGGGACAAGGAGACTGCCATCCGCGCGCAGGACTATGAAAAAGCGGCGCGGCTGCGCGACGCAGAGGAGGGCTTCCGCACGCAGGCGGCAGCTGAGCGGAAAAAACAGGCGCGCGGGGCGGAAAAGACCGCTGTGCGCGTGACGGCGGAGGACATCGCCGCCGTGGTGTCGAACTGGACGGGCATTCCGGTGACAAGGCTCAACGAGAGCGAAAGCGCGCGGCTTTTGACGCTTGAAGAAACGCTGCACGCGCGCGTCGTCGGGCAGGAGGACGCGGTGCGCGCCGTGGCACGCGCCATCCGCCGCGGGCGCGTCGGCGTCAAGGATCCGAAACGGCCTGTCGGGTCGTTCCTCTTCCTCGGTCCCACGGGCGTGGGCAAGACGGAGCTCAGTAAAGCGCTCGCCGAGGCGGTATTTGGCAGCGAGGACGCGATGATCCGCATCGACATGAGCGAGTATATGGAAAAACACACCGTCTCGCGCCTGATCGGCTCGCCGCCGGGCTACGTTGGCTACGACGAGGGCGGGCAGCTGACGGAAAAGGTGCGGCGCAAGCCATACTCCGTTGTGCTTTTCGATGAGATCGAAAAAGCGCATGAGGACGTGTGGAACATCCTGCTGCAAATTTTAGAGGACGGCGTCGTGACGGACGCGCAGGGCCACAAGGTGGACTTTCGCAACACGGCGGTCATCATGACGTCGAACATCGGGGCGAAGAGCATCACGGCGGCGGGCACGCCGCTCGGCTTTGCGCCGGAGGAGCAGAAAAGCGCCGACGCGCAGTTCGCTGCCGTGAAGGCGGCGGTGATCGCGGAGCTGCGGCGGACGTTCCGGCCGGAATTTTTGAACCGCGTGGACGAGACGATCGTCTTCCGCCGCTTATCGCGCGGGGACTGCGCCGAGATCGCGCGGCGGCTGCTTGCGCAGACCGTTTCCCGCGCCGCGGCGCTCGGCATCACGCTTGAGGCGGACGAGGACTGCGCGGTCTCCCTCGCCGAGCGGGGCTACGATGTTTCCTACGGCGCGCGTCCCCTGCGGCGGCTCATCCGCGGCGAGGTGGAGGACGCGCTCGCGACCTGCCTTTTGGACGGCACGCTCGCAAGCGGCGACACGGCGGTTTTGGCGGCGGAAAACGGCACGCTCTGCGTGCGCCGGCGGGAGAAAGCGGCGGCCGCCGCCCTCGGCGACGTCGGCGCGCAGAAGGCGTGAAAAAAGTGTATCAGAACAGAAGACCCGACCGATGGACGATCATCGGTCGGGTCTTCATGCTTGTGTACGGATTTTTTGCGGTCCGAATGATGCAGGGGAACTTCGTTCTTGAAGGGATGAAATCGGTTTGGCAAACCACAATTAGTTGCTGCTGTCCCCTGCGATTAGAGTTGTTTCTAATTGCACTTGATAAGTATTTTCTTCTCCGCTTAGATTGGTCGTTTTTAATTCAAACCACAGATTATCAGCCAGCTTATCGGCATCGCCGTCTCTCAAAACATCACCGGAAATTTTCCCGATATTACCGGAAACGTCTATTGTCCCGCCTGTTTGATCGGCAACTGCATGGGAAAGTAAAATGGAGTCCTCCTCGCCATCAACATAAATGGTGGTGGAATATGCGGTAATATCAGCAAAATCATCTGACATTACTTTCAAATTGCCGCCATAGCAGATTTCATCTTTCCCCGATAGAACAATTACGCCATTTGATACCGAAATCGACTCGCTATTTCCGCTGAATGAATAGACTTTCAAGGACTGCTCCTGACTGCTTTTAGAAGAATTTCCGCATCCGGTAAATAACACCGTACAGACCAGCAGCGACAGGATAATGGTTGCAATTTTTTTCATCATCTTTTACCTCAACAACTTTCACCTTTTTGCTTTATCTGCGCGTTGCGGCGTTCCAAACGCCTGCCCAAGGGGATGCGCTTCTCCTCATTCAAAGCGCTCAACGGTCGTTGCGAGGTCGTAGCTTGCCTTGAGCGCCTTGAGCTTTGCCATCGGCTCGCCCGCGGAGTGCTTGTCGAGCGCGGCGCGGTCGCGCCAGTGCTCCACGAGCAGCACGCAGTTTTCCTCGGCAAGAGGCCGGTAGTAGTCGTACTGCATGCAGCCCTCTTCCGCGAGGACGGCGGCGCGCAGGCCGCTTCGCTCCATCTCTGCTGCAAAGTCTGCGGCCTTTTCGCCGCGATAGAGAACGTGAAGTAAAATGCCTTCCATAAAGTAACGCTCCTTTCCTGCTTGTTCGTATTACGATACGTCGATCATTTCGAGGTATTTGTAGCCGTTTTCGGCAATGTGGTCCTTGCGGCCCTGCAAATTGTCGCCGAGCAGCAGATCAAACGAGTGTGCCGTCGCTTCCGCGTCCTCGGGCATGACCTTGATGAGACGGCGTGTCTCGGGGTTCATGGTCGTGAGCCACATCATTTCGGGGTCGTTCTCGCCGAGACCTTTCGAGCGGTCGACCTTGTAGCGCTTGCCCTCAAGGGTCTTGACGATGTCGTTTTTCTCCTTGTCCGTGTAGGCGAACCACGTCTTTTCACCGCAGGTGATCTCAAAAAGCGGGGTCTCGGCGATGTAGACATAGCCCTCGCGAATCAGCGTCGGGCAGAGGCGGTAGATCATCGTCAGGATGAGCGTCCGGATTTGGAAGCCGTCGACATCGGCATCGGTGCAGAGGATGACCTTGTTCCAGCGAAGATTGTTGATATCAAAGGCGTTCAGGTCCTTGACAAACTTGCCCGGCACCTCGACGCCGCAGCCGAGGACCTTCAAAAGGTCGGTGATGATCTCACTCTTGAAAATACGCGGATAGTCGGCCTTGAGACAGTTTAAGATCTTGCCGCGCACGGGCATGATGCCCTGAAACTCGCCGTCGCGCGAGAGCTTGACGCTGCCGAGGGCGCTGTCACCCTCGACGATGTAGATCTCGCGGCGCGAGACGTCGCGCGTGCGGCAGTCGACAAACTTTTCGACGCGGTTTGAGATGTCGATGCTGCCGGAGAGCTTTTTCTTGATGTTCAGGCGCTGCTTTTCCGCGCTCTCGCGGCTTCTTTTGTTGATGAGCACCTGCTCGGCGATCTTGAGCGCGTCGACGCGGTTTTCGATGAAATAGGTTTCGAGGCGGGACTTCAGAAAGTCCGTCATCGCCTCCTGCACGAACTTGTTCGTGATGGCCTTTTTCGTCTGGTTCTCGTAGCTCGTCTGCGTGGAGAAGTTGTTCGAGACGAGAATGATGCAGTCTTCGATGTCTTGCCAGGTGATGCGCGCCTCGCCCTTCTGGTATTTGTTGTTGTCCTTCAAATACTTGTCGATGGCGTAGACAAAGGCGGTCTTCGACGCCTTTTCGGGGCTGCCGCCGTGCTCGAGCCACGAGGAGTTGTGGTAGTGTTCGATGCGCTGCACCTTATTCGAGAAGCAGCACGCGCAGGAGAGCTTGACCTTGTATTCGGGCTTGTCTTCGCGGTCGCGGCCGCGGCGCTCCGTCTCCCAGAAGACGGGGGTGGTCAGGGCGTCTTCACCCGCGATCTCGGCGACATAGTCGATGATGCCGTTTTCGTAGACGAAGTCCTGCGTCTCAAAATGGCCGGGGAGGACTTCGTTTTTGAAGCGGAACGTGATGCCCGCGTTGACGACGGCCTGACGGCGCAGCGTTTCGACATAGTAGTCGGCGGGAATGTCGATATCGGTAAACACGTCGAGGTCGGGCAGCCAGCGCGTGCGCGTGCCGGTTTTGCGGCCGCGGTCGGTCGGCTCGATCCTGAGCTCATCGCCCTTTTTGCCCACGGGCTCGCCGCGTTCAAAGTGCAGGGAGTATTTGTTCCCGTCGCGCCAGACGGTCACGTCCATATAGCGCGAGGAATACTGCGTCGCGCACGCGCCGAGGCCGTTGAGGCCGAGGGAGTATTCGTAGTTGTCGCCGTCCAAGTTGTTGTACTTGCCGCCGGCGTAAAGCTCGCAGTAGACGAGCTCCCAGTTGAAGCGCTTTTCCTTGGGGTTATAGTCCACAGGGCAGCCGCGGCCCATGTCCTCTACTTCGATGCTGTGGTCTAAGTAGCGGGTGACGGTGATGAGCTTGCCGTGGCCCTCGCGCGCTTCGTCGATGGAGTTCGAAAGGATCTCGAACACGGCGTGCTCGCAGCCGTCCAGCCCGTCCGAGCCGAAGATGACGCCCGGGCGCTTGCGCACACGGTCCGCGCCCTTGAGGGACGAGATGCTCTCGTTGCCGTAATTCGTTTTTTTTGCTTCTGCCATTGGGGTTTCTCCATTTCGCCGAAATTTACGATTCTGATCTTCAAACACAAAACTTAGTACATTATACGATTTTTTGACCACAATGGCAAGTGGCCGCGGCAGATTTTTGCCTTTGGCGGGAAAATGCAGAAATTCGTGGGAATTTCTGCGCCAATTATGCCGAAAGACGTCGAGCATAACAAAGCGTTAACCGACGGGAACGCACTGGAGCAACAAAGTTATTCACAGTTTCCACAGAGTTTTCCACATCGTTATGTCAACAGAATAACCGCGGATAAACCATGAATGGACACGCTTCCGCTTCCTCCGCGCGGTGAAAGAGGGAGAAAGCAAATTTCGTCAATTTGCCCCCTTGACGAAATGGCGCGGACGTGTGCGAAAAAAGAGAGCGCCGCGGCGCTCCTTTTTTTCTCACAGCAGCATCAGAACAACGCCGTACGCGACGCTTGCGAGCGTGCCGAACACGATGACCGGCCCCGCGACGACGAACATCTTTGACGCCATGCCGGTGATGAAGCCCTCGCTCTTAAAGTCGATGGCGGGGGAGACAACGGAGTTGGCAAAGCCCGTGATCGGCACGAGCGTGCCGGCCCCGGCAAAGCGCGCGATGGAATTGTAAAGGTTTAAGCCTGTTAAAAGTGCGGAGAGGAAGATGAGGCAGATCGAGGTCGCCGTGCCTGCGTCCGCCTTTGCAAGGCCGAGCGAGAGAAAGCCGTTCTGGATGAGCTGGCCGAGCGCGCAGATCGCGCCGCCGATGAAAAAGGCAAAGGCGGTATCCTTGAAAATGGGCGATTTGGGCGCAAGGCGCTTGACATACTCCTGATATTCCTGAGGCGTCATATCCATGAAGAATCACTCCTTTTGTCGTAGTGTTTGCGGGAAATGGACGAAATATCCGCGCGATACCGTCTTGCGCGCGGCGAGGTTTGTGTTACAATGGGCGAGGACATTTTTGCAAAGGAGTTGACGCGATGCGACCGCTGGGACTGTATCTCCACATTCCGTTCTGCAAGGCGAAGTGCATTTACTGCGACTTCTACTCGCTTCCTCATTCGGAGGAGAAGATGGACGTCTACACCGCGGCTTTGCAGCGCGATCTGATCCGCTGGGCGGATCAGGCGAAAGGCCATACCGTTGACACGATCTACTTTGGCGGCGGCACACCGAGCTATCTCGGCGCAGACCGGCTCTGCCGCATTTTAGAGACGGCCTTTGCCCATTACCGCGTGGACAAAAATGCTGAGATCACGACCGAGGCGAATCCCGATAGCGCGCGGGAGGTATCAGCACTGCGGCAGCTCAGAGAAGCGGGCTTCAACCGCATTTCACTCGGGATGCAGTCGGCGAGCGACGACGAGCTGCGCCTGATCGGGCGCGTCCACACGCATAAAGAGACGGTTGAGGCCGTACATGCCGCCCGCGCGGCGGGCTTCGACAATGTGAGCCTCGATCTCATCTACGGTCTACCCGAGCAGACAATGGCGCACTGGCGGGAAAACCTGCAAGCGGCAATCACTTTACGGCCTGAGCACCTTTCCTGCTATGGGCTCAAGATCGAGGAGGGCACGCCGCTCGACCGCAAAAAAGACGCCCTGCGCATCCCCGACGACGATGAACAGGCGGAGGAGTACCTTGCAACGGTCGAGCTGCTCGAAAAGGCGGGCTACGCGCAGTATGAAATTTCGAACTTCGCGCGTCCTGGGCGCGAGTCGCGCCACAACCTCAAATACTGGACGATGCAGGAGTATCTGGGCTTCGGTCCTGGCGCGCATTCGGACTTCGGCGGGCGGCGCTTCGCCTACGCGCGCGACTTGAATGCTTACATCAAGGGTGAGGAGCACCTTTCCGAAAGCGCATGCCCCGCGGAACGCGAGCGCGAAGAAGAACGCGTCATGCTTGCCCTGCGCACCGCGCGGGGGCTCGACCTGACGGCGCTCAAGGAGGACACGCGGGACGCCGAGGCAGTGCTCGAAGAGTGCGCGCACCACGGCCTTTCCCAAAAGGAAAACGACCGCTGGCGGCTGACGCCGCAGGGCTTTCTGGTGTCAAACGCCGTCATCGTGCGGGTGCTCGAGGCGCTTTCGCTCTAAATTTTGCAAAAAAAGTGGAAACTTTTTCCGCGTTTTCGCGTCTTTACTTATGGCAGGGTATCTGCTATACTATGTTATGTTTACCAATTCAAGGCATTTTCAGCAAGGAGGCAAATCGTGAAATCCATCATCCGTAAGTTTTTGTCGCTGTCGCTGGCAGTCGTGCTGGCGGCGGCTCCGCTCAACGCCTTCGCGTCTGACGCGCTCGGCGACGATCTGACGAGCTCAAGCGTCGAGGTCAACGAGCGCACCGAACTCAACGCCGGCACGTTCTGGAGCAATACGTATTCTGATCTCCGTCAGGAGAATTATGTGGTCTACTCGCCCAACGCACGCGTCAAGCCCATCGTGAGCGGCGGCGACTACACGACCCAGCTTACAACGGTCTCGACCGCCGCGAAAAAGCTCGAAGCGCGCGGCTACCGCGTGGTCGCGGGCATCAACGGCGACTATTACGACACGGCGACGGGCATCCCGCTTGGCAGCATGATGACCGAGGGCGTGCTGCGCAACGCCTCGAGCGAGTATTACGCCATCGGCTTCCGCGACGACGGCAGCACGGTGATGGGCAAGCCCTCGCTCCGCATCACGGCGCAGTCGGATTATGGCCGCAGCCTGACGGTCACGGCTTTCAACTACGTGCGCCAGAGCTCATTCGGCATCTATCTCTATGACGCTACCTTCAATGCCCGCGCCACGACCGGCACGAGCGAGGAGGGCGTGGATGTTGTCTGCTCGGCGGTCGGCGGCTCGCTCGGCCTGAACGGCAGCCTGACGCTCGTGGTCGAGCAGGTCATCGAGGGCGGCAAGGACACGCCCGTCGGCGCGGGACAGTATGTGCTTTCGTCGAATTTGAAGGCGGCGGGCTATGTGGAGCAGCTGCGCGCGCTCCAGCCCGGCGAGCGCCTGACGCTTTCCGTCAGCGCGAGCGGCAGCGAGTGGAGCGGCGTGACGAACATGATCGGCGCGCTCTATCAGCTGGTCGATAACGGTCAGGTCTGTTCGGGCCTTGTCAATGGCGCGGCCCCGCGCACGGCGGTGGGCCTCAAGCGCGACGGCTCGCTCGTGCTCTACACGATCGATGGCCGCCAGAGCGGCTATTCCATCGGCGCGACGCTGACGCAGGTCGCCGAGCGCATGGTCGAGCTCGGCTGCGTGACGGCGCTGAGCATGGATGGCGGCGGCTCGACCGCGATGGTCGCGACGAGCCCCGACAGCACGGTATCGACGCTTGTCGACAAGCCCTCCGGCGGCAGCGAGCGCGCGGTGACGAACCACATCTTCCTTGTGGCGGACAGCCGCCCGACGAACTCCGTGGGCCATGTGTATCTTGAAAGCGAGAGCACGCGCGTGCTCCCGAACGCGCAGGTCAAGCTCACCGCGACGGCGCTCGACACGAACTATATCCCCATGGCAAATTCCAATGTCTCCCTGCGCGCGGATAAGGGCACCATTGACGGCAATGTCCTGACCGCGCCCGCCTCCGGCACCGTGACGGTGACGGCGAACGCGGGCGGCGCGAGCGCGCAGACGAAGATCGATGTCATCACGCAGCCCGACAGCATCAGCGTTAAGCAGAACGGCAAGGCCGTGAACGCCATCACGCTCAGCGCGGGCGAGACGGCGACGCTGACCGCCTCGGCGATGTACCGCCATTTGCCGGTGCTCGGCGACAACAAGGGCTTTACCTGGACCGTGCAGGGCAATGTCGGTACGATCGAAAACGGCGTGTTCACGGCGTCCGGCAGCATCGGCAGCGGCAGCGTGACGGCGAGCCTCGGCCGCATTTCCGTGACGGTCCCTGTGACGGTGACGGCGCGCGCCCTGCGCACGCTCGACGGCTTTGAGACCTCGTTTGCGACCGCGACCGGCACGCGTGCGATGCTCTCCTACAACAGTGAGATGACCCGCGTGCACAACGGCTACGCCTCCGCACGGCTTGACTATGCGATCGGCAGCGAGGGCAACGCCTACATCGGCCTCAACTATGCCATTCCTTCAAATTACGACCAGCTCAACTTCTGGGTCTACGGCGACAATAGCGGAGCGCAGCTCGCGCTGGTGACGGATACTGGCAGCGTGAACCTGGGAGCGCTCAACTTCTCCGGCTGGAAGCTCCTGACGGCGAACCTCGGCGCGGCGACCGCGATCACGGGCATGATCGTCTCTTCGGACACGGAGCTTATCAGCGCCGTGTACCTTGACCAGCTCGTGCTCTCCTACGGCGGCCTGACCGATACGACCGCGCCGAAGCTCTCGCTCCAGTACAATGCGGCGAGCAACACTGTGACCGGCACGGTGAAAGATGATATCGACGGCGCGGCCATCCCGACCATTCGCGTGACCTACGACGGCAAGAGCTACACGTCCTACACCTATGACCAGTCCAGCGGCGCGCTGAGCATTACGCTTCCCGCGGCGGACGGCGCACAGCACCGCGTGAGCGTGGTCGCGGGCGACGCGAGCGGCAACCTGAGCCGCGCGGGCGTGAACGCCGGTACGTCGAGCGCGACGCCGGCCTTTGCCGATATGCGGGACCACTGGGCGAACGATGCGGTGGCGTACCTCAAGCGCAGCGGCATTTCGAACGGCTCGAACGGTAACTTCCTGCCGGATACGAACATCAGCCGTCAGGAATTTGCCGTGCTGCTCGCGCGTTACTTAGGTTCTTCGCAGGATCATTCCTCCGTGCAGCTCCCGTTTGCCGATACGAATGAGATCGCATCCTGGGCGCTGAACGGCGCGAAGGCGATGTACTCGCTCGGCATCATCAAGGGCAGTTCCGACGGCTCGGGCAAGCTCTACTTCAACCCCACGGCCAACGTGAGCCGCCAGGAGGCGGTGACGATGCTCGGCCGCCTGACCGAAAAGGGCTACGCCCAGGGCGCGCTCAAGTTCACCGACAACAGCGCAATCCAGTCGTGGGCGGCGGAGTACGTGAGCACGCTCAGCGAGATGGGCATCCTCACGGGCTTTAACGACGGCAGCTTCCGCCCCAACGGCGCAATGACGAGGGCACAGGTGGCGACAGTCTTATATAAATTCTAAAACGAAAGGGAACGGCAAAGCCGTTCCCTTTCATTTTAGAGGGGGATTGCAGGCCGCTGCGCGCATAATTCGCCCGCCGTCGGCGGGCGAATTCCACACTTGCGGCCTGAGAAGAGTCATTTCCAACGCGCATGTCGTTGGAAATGACGATCAAAATTATTTCGCGTCTGCGGACGCGAAAGTCTGCGACGCTTGGGTGCGGTGGGCTGTTTCGCGCCCGGAGGGCGCGAAAGGCGCATCTTTCGCTTTGATGAGGCTTAGATAGGGCATTGAACGCTGCTTTTTTGCGGAAAATGCGCAAAAAGGGGCTACCTTTTTGCGCGGCGGCGTGCTATGATAACTCTGTATTGGTATCTGTATGAAAAAGGAGGCGGAGAGAATGAAGCGCGCGGGGAAACTGCTGGTGATCGGATTATTTTCACTGCTGCTTTCGGGCTGCATGTTCACGACGCCGGAGACGTCGCTCTACCGCCTGCCGAAGCTCGCGGGCGAGTATGAATCGCTCGAATCGCAGATCGACGCGCTGCTCACAAACGGCGCGGAGTATGCCGCGCCCACGTCGGGCAGCAATTTGCAGAGCGTGCAGATGATCGACCTCGATGGTGACGGCAGCGAAGAGGCGGTGGCCTTCTTCCGCCGCGCGAGCGACAAAAAGCCGATGAAGATCTACATCTTCAAAGCCGACGGCGACAGCTACGAGCGCTACGCCGTGATCGAGGGCGCATCGAGCCAGATCTACAGCGTGAACTACGCGGATCTGGACGGCGACGGGCTCAAGGAGATCCTGGTCGGCTACAAGAGCAGCTCGGATGTGCAGGGGCTTGCCATCTATCCGCTCTCTCCCAGCACGCCGGAGTCGCTTTTGACGACGGGCTATTCCCGTTACGCGAACCTCGACATGAACGGCGACGGGAAGCAGGAACTTTTAATTATTTGCAGCGACGAAGAGAGTACGGCGCGCGTCGATTACTACGACTGGGATGACGGCGCGCTGCACGCGAAGTCCTCGCTGCGCCTGTCTGCCTCGGCGGCGGAGCTGAGCCGCCTGACGGCCGGCACGCTGACGGGCGGGGAGAACGCGCTGTTCGTGACGGGCGTGACGGGCGACAACCTGACCGTGACGGACGTGCTGGCGCTCAAGGGCGGGCGGCTGCAGAACATCGCCCTCGGCGCGGACGCAAATCAGGTACCTGCGGAGGAAATTTTCCTCGGCCTTTTCCCGCGCGATGAAAACAGCGACGGCGTGACCGAAGCGCCGAAGACGCGTCCCTTGCAGCGCTTTGACCGCGAGAGCGAGCTGCAGTATTACGTTGTCTGGGAGCAGTACAGCATCGACGGCACGGTGACGGACGTGCAGAGCTGCTTCCACAATGTGGCGGACGGCTGGAGCCTTGTGCTGCCGGACGAGTGGGACAAGGACCATCTGACCGTCGAGCGCAGCGCGGGCAGCGGCGAGACCGCTGTGTCCTTCTACCGCGCGGGCGAGGGCGGACTGAGAGAGAAACTGCTCACCGTCTACACCCTGACGGGCGAGGCGCGCGAGGGACTTGCCAACATCGGCAGCCGCTTTGTGCTCACGCAGCAGGTGGAGGCGGTATACGCCGCACGGATCGGCGATGCATGGAATATCACGCTTGATGAGCAATCGCTGCGCGAGCGCTTCTCGCTCATCACGGCGGAATGGACGATGGGAGACAATTGAGAGGAGAAACGATATGAAAAAAGTGCTGGTGCTGGAGGATGAAGCCAGTATCCGTAGTTTTATTGTCATCAATTTGCAGCGTGCGGGCTACGAGGTCGTGGAGGCTGAGTGCGGCGAGGAGGCGCTTCAAAAATTGCAGGAAAATCCCGACACGAAGCTGTGCCTGCTCGACATCATGCTGCCGGACATCGACGGGTTCGAAGTCTGCCGCCGCATCCGCATGTCGAACGCGCAGGTCGGCATCATCATGCTGACGGCGCGCACGCAGGAGATGGACAAGGTGACGGGCCTGATGACCGGCGCGGACGACTATGTGACAAAGCCGTTTTCGCCCGCCGAGCTCACCGCGCGCGTGGACGCGCTGCTGCGCCGCATGGGCGAAAACACGCCGGCCACGCATACCGGAGAGTTGTATCAGCCGCCGTTTCTGCTGAACCTGACGAACCGGACGCTTGAAAAAAACGGCGAGCGCGTCAAGCTGACGCAGATCGAGTACGCGATCGTCAAGCTCTTTATGGAAAACAGCGGCAAGGCGCTCGCGCGCGAGGAAATTCTCGACGCCGTGTGGGGCAAGGGCTACTTTGGCGAGCTCAAGATCGTGGACGTGAATGTCCGCCGCCTGCGCCTCAAGATCGAAGATGACGCGCAGGAGCCGAAGTACATCTCCACCGTGTGGGGCTTTGGTTATAAATGGACGGTGTGAGCGCACCGAACGAAGGAGGGACAGCGATGCCGGACAATCGAAAAGGCTTTGCTTCGGCGCTGCACATCCGTGGCCTTCGTCAGCGGTGGATGTTTTCGGCGGTGCTGCCGATCTTGCTGCTGCTGGTGCTGGCGGTGGCGCTTTTCAGCGTGGGCGTGCAGGAATACTATTACAATGCGATGCGCTCGGGCCTTGAGAGCCGCGCGCGTATCGCGGCGGAGACCTTCACGGGCTACGGCGTGAAGAGCTACAGCGAATATTACCGCCTCGCGTCGTACTCCGCCGAAACGTTTGAAGAAAAGGACACGATCGAGCTCCAGTTCATCAACACGAACGGACGCGTGCAGGTCTCGTCCTACGGGCTGACGGCGGGCACGCTGCCCGGCACGAGCGACGTTGACAGCGCGATCGGCGGTAAAATGGCGTCGTTTCAGGGCCGCGATCCGCAGACGGGGGAGAATATCCTCGCGGTGTCGTATCCGCTGTTTTTTAACTCCCGCGTCGTCGGCGTGCTGCGGTACGTGACATCGCTGCGCGAGGCGCAGCATCGCGTGTTGGTCGAGTCGCTGCTCGCTTCGGCGGCGGCACTCGTGTGCATGGCGCTGATTGCGGCGTCGAATGCTATTTTTATCAACAACGTCGTCCAGCCCGTCGCAGTCGTGAGCGACGCGGCACGCCGCATTTCGGGCGGCAGCTACGGCATCATGATCGAAAACCACTACCGCGACGAGCTCGGCGAGCTGGTCGACAACATCAACGACATGTCACTCAAGATCAGCCAGGCCGAGAAGATCCAGCAGGAATTCATCTCGTCGGTCTCGCACGAGCTGCGAACGCCGCTGACCGCCATCAGCGGCTGGGCAGAGACGCTTTCCGCTGACCCGGGCGCGAACATCGACCAGACGAAGCGCGGCCTCGGCATCATTTTGAAAGAGTCCCGCCGCCTGACGACGATGGTCGAGGAGCTGCTCGAATTCACGAAGATGCAGGACGGGCGCTTCACGCTGCGCGTGGAGAGCGTCGATCTTGCCAGCGAGCTCGAGGACGCAATCTACACCTATTTCGAGCTCTTCCGGCAGGAGGGCATCGAGGTCAGCTACAAGGGCCCTGACGAGGATGTGCCGCCGATCGTGGCAGACAGCGAGCGCATGAAGCAGGTCTTCTGCAATGTGCTCGACAACGCGGCCAAGCACGGCGGCGCGGGAAAGCGCATCGACGTGAGCGCCGCGTGCGAGGATGGAAAATTTGTCATCCGCGTGCGCGACTACGGCCCCGGCATCCCGGAGGAGGAGCTGCCGTTCGTCAAGCAGAAATTCTACAAGGGCTCGTCGAAGGCACGCGGCAGCGGCATCGGCCTTGCCGTGTGTGACGAGATCGTGCGCCTGCACGGCGGCACGTTCGACATCGCCAACGCCGAGGGCGGCGGCGCGGTCGTGACGATCTCGCTGCCCATGTCGTGAAAAATAGAACGGGTGTTGCATTCTTGCAAAACCCGTGGTATGATATCGCATAGAAAAAGGAGAACCATTCATGGCAGAAGAAGCAAAAAACAAGGCTTCCGCGTCCAAGTTCCGCACGAGCATCGGCGGACAGGCGTTGATCGAGGGAGTTTTGATGCGCGGTCCGGGCAAGCAGGCTATTGTCGTCCGCTCGCCGGACGGGCTGGTCGAAAAGGTCGAGGAGCTGACGCTCGTGCGCGACAAGTACCCCGTTTTGGGCTTACCCATCATCCGCGGCGCGGTGACGTTCGTCGATTCGATGGTCAAGGGCGTCAAGGCGCTGATGTTTTCGGCGGACTATTTCCCCGACGAGGACGTCGCCGAGCCGAGCAAATTCGACCAGTGGCTTGAAAAAAAGCTCGGCAACGAAAAAATGCAGAAATTCATCACGGCGCTGGCGGTCTTTCTGTCGCTGGGGCTGACGATCCTGCTCTTTTTCCTGCTGCCGACGTTTCTGGCCGGCTTTATCGACCCGTATATCAAGAGCGCGGCGGTGCACAATCTGGTCGAATCCGTCATCAAGCTCGTGATCTTCTTCGCTTACATGATCCTGTGCTCCAAGCAGAAGGACATCTACCGCGTGTTCCAGTACCACGGCGCGGAGCATAAGACGATTTTCTGCTACGAGGCGGGGCTGCCGCTGACGGTCGAAAACTGCCGCATCCAGCCGCGCCACCATCCGCGCTGCGGCACGAGCTTTCTCTTTGTGGTCGTGGTCGTGTCGATTTTAGTCTCGAGCCTTGTCTTCAGCTTTGTCAACTGGCGCAACATGTGGGTGCGCATGGCGCTGCACCTGCTGCTGCTCATTCCAATCGTGGGCGTGACGTATGAGTTCAACCGCTACGTCGGCGGGCACGACAACAAGGTGACGCGCTTTCTGGCGCGTCCGGGCCTGTGGCTGCAAAACTTTACGACCAACGAGCCGGACGACAGCATGCTCGAGGTCGCCATCCGCGCGCTCGAGCTGGTCATTCCCGAAGAAAAAGGCAAGGATGCGTGGTAAGCATGGCAACGACGTATAATAATCTCTATCTGGACCTGCGCACGGAGCTGAGGCGCGCGGGCGACGAGGAGGCGACGCAGTCGGCGCGCGAGCTCGTCTGCGCCGCGGCGGCAAAAACGCGCGAGGAGCTGGTGCGCGACGGCTCACTCTACGCCTCGCCCGAGGTGGAGAAGAGTGCGCGCGAGCTCGTCAAGCGCCACTTGGCGGGCGAGCCGGTGGCGTATCTCATCGGCGAGTGGGAGTTCTATGGTCTGCCGCTCGACATTTCGCCCGCGGTGCTCATTCCGCGCCCGGATACCGAGGTGCTGGCGACAAAGCTCATCGACGCGGCGCGCGGCGCGGGGGCCTGCCGCATTCTGGATCTCTGCGCGGGCAGCGGATGCATCGGCCTTGCCGCGGCGGCAAACCTGCCGAACGCGCGCGTGCTGCTCGGCGAATATGACGAAGAGGCGCTCAAGATCTGTCGGCAGAACATCCGCCGCAACCGCTTGACGGCGCGGGTGGCAAGCCTGAAGATCGACGCGCGGGAAAAGCCCGCGCGCACGCTGGGCGAGTTCCAGTTCCTGGTCAGCAACCCGCCGTACATCCCGAGCGCGGACATCGACACGCTCGACGCTTCCGTGCGCGAGCACGAGCCGCGCCTTGCGCTTGACGGCGGCGCGGACGGGCTCGACTTCTACCGTGTGATCTGCGAAAAGTGGCGCGATGCCCTGTGTGAAAACGGCATGCTCTTTTTCGAGGTCGGCATCGGGCAGGCGGATCAGGTGCTGCGCATCATGCGCTCGCACGGCTTTGGCGACATTCAGATCGTCAAGGACCTCAACAACATCCCCCGCGTGGTGTACGGCACGCGCGTGGAGACCATTTGAAGCAAATTTAGTTTACATAAAGAATCGGGAGGAACGCGAACATGGCAGAAAAGTCTCAGACGAAGGCAGCTGCGGCGATGGCCGACGACAAGAAGCGGGCGATCGAGACCGCGATGCAGCAGATCGAGCGCACCTACGGCAAGGGCTCGATCATGCGCTTTGGCGACAACACCGTGAGCAATGTGGAGGCCATCTCCACGGGCTCGCTGGCGCTCGACCTGGCGCTCGGTATCGGGGGCCTGCCCAAGGGCCGTATCATCGAAATTTACGGGCCTGAATCCTCCGGTAAGACGACGCTGGCGCTGCATGTGCTCGCCCAGGCGCAGAAGGCGGGCGGCGAGGTCGCGTTCATCGACGCCGAGCACGCGCTCGACATCACCTATGCCCGCGCGCTTGGCGTCAAGGTCGAGGATATGCTCGTCTCCCAGCCGGACACCGGCGAGCAGGCGCTTGAGATCACCGAGGCGCTCGTGCGCTCCGGCGCGATCGACGTCATCGTGGTCGACTCCGTCGCGGCGCTCGTGCCGCGCGCGGAGATCGAGGGCGAGATGGGCGACAGCTTTGTCGGTCTGCACGCGCGCCTCATGTCGCAAGCGCTGCGCAAGCTGACCGGCGCGGTCGGCAAAACGAACACCATCGTCATTTTCATCAACCAGCTGCGCGAAAAGGTCGGCGTCATGTACGGCAACCCCGAGGTCACGACCGGCGGCCGCGCGCTTAAGTTCTATTCGAGCGTGCGCATCGACGTGCGCCGCATCGAGGCGCTGAAAAACGGCAGCGAGATCATTGGCAACCGCACGCGCGCCAAGGTCGTGAAGAACAAGATGGCGCCCCCGTTCCGCGAGGCGGAGTTCGACATCATGTACGGCGAGGGCATCTCGCTCATCGGCGAACTGATCGACCTCGGCGTCAAGCTCGGATTGGTGCAGAAGAGCGGCTCATGGTACTCGATGGGCGAAACGCGCATCGGTCAGGGACGCGACGCGGCCAAGCAGTATCTGAAAAACAATCCCGAGATCGCCGATAACCTCGAAGCGGAGATCCGCCGCAACTTCGACAAGCTGATGACGGGCCAGTCCCGCGTGGCGGCGAAGGCCGCAGGCCGCGCCGTGGACGTCAGCGCCGACGATTTCAAGGATGAAGATTGAGAAGATCGAACGATCGAAGCATAAGCAGGAGCGCGTTCTCGTGTATCTGGAGGGGGGAGACCTCCTCCGGATCACCGAGAGCGAGCTTCTGCGTTTCGGTTTATGTATAGGACTGGACATTGACGATAGGACTGTGGTAGAATTGCAGCAGTCCGGCGCGCGGAGCGAAACGCGCGTGCGCGCGGCGAACATGATCTCGTCCCGCCCGCTGTCAAGGAAAGAGCTTTCGAAAAAGCTCAGGGAAAAGGGGGCGGTCGAGGCCGACGCCGAATCGGCGTGCGACTGGCTCGAGGAGATCGGCGCACTCAACGACGCGGAGTATGCCGCAATGCTCGTGCACCATTACGGCGGCATGGGCTATGGCGAGGCGAAAATTCGCGATGAGCTCTACCGGCGCGGCGTGCCGCGCGAACTGTGGGAGGACGCGCTGTCAAAGTCGCCCGACGCGCAGGAGGCCATCGCGCGCGTGATCGCGCAGAAGGCAAAGGGCCGCGCGCTCGATGAAAAGGGGCGCAAGCGCCTGTCTGACATGCTGCTGCGGCGGGGCTTTGCGTGGCGCGATGTGCGCGCGGCAATCGCCCAAATCAGCGAGAATACGACGGAATTCGATTACGAAGAGTAGTCCTTTGGCTATTTTTTACAATTAGTTTACGATCAGGAGGGGTTCTATGCCCTATAACGTTTCTTTCATTTCCCTGGGCTGCGCCAAAAATCAGGTCAACTGCGAGCAGATGATGGCCACAGTGCAGCACGCGGGACACGACATCGTCTCCTCGCCCGAGGGGGCGGACGTGGCCGTGGTCAACACCTGCGGCTTTCTGGCCTCAGCCTGCGAGGAGGCCATCGATAATATCTTAGAGATGGCGGAGCTCAAAAACGAGGGCAAGCTCAAAAAGATCATCGTCACCGGCTGCATGGCGCAGCGCTACAAGGACGATGTGCTCCATGAGCTGCCTGAGGTCGACGCGGTGCTCGGCACCGGCAGCTACGGCGAGATCGCCTGCGCGGTCGATGAGGTCATGGCGCCCGGCGGGCTGCGCCCCTGCTACATGGGCGACATTCAGAACTGCGTGCAGGGCGGCGCGCGCATCCTCTCCACACCCCCATGGTATGCGTACCTGCGCATCGCCGAGGGTTGCGACAACTGCTGTGCCTACTGCGTCATTCCGCGCCTGCGCGGCCGTTACCGCAGCCGCCCAATGAACGAACTTCTGGACGAGGCGAGCGAGCTTGCGTCCGCGGGCGTGAAGGAACTCATCGTCATCGCGCAGGACATCACGCGCTACGGCACGGACTTGAACGGCGAGCACCAACTTGCCGCACTCCTGCGTGAGCTGTGCAAGCTCGATTTCCACTGGATCCGCTTACACTACCTCTATCCCGATGACATCACCGACGAGCTCATCGACACGATCGCGCAGGAAAAGAAGATCGTGCCGTATCTCGATATCCCCATCCAGCACTGCAACGACGGCATCTTGAAGGCGATGAACCGCCGCGACACGAAAGAGAGCATCCGCAAGGTTTTCCACGACCTGCGCGCGCGCATCCCGGGCCTTGTGCTGCGGACGTCGATCATCGCCGGTCTTCCCGGCGAGGGGGAGCAGGAGTTCGAAGAGCTCTGCGACTTCCTGCGCGAGGAGAAGATCGAGCGCGCGGGCGTGTTCCCGTTCTCGCCCGAGGAGGGGACGAAGGCCGCGACGATGGAGCATGTTCCGATGGAGGAGGCCCAGCGCCGCACGGAGCTTTTGGTCGACGTGCAGAGCGATATCATCGACGAATACAATGAATCCGTCCTCGGCGATGTGCGCGAGGTGCTGTGCGAGGGCTGGAGCGAGGAAGCGCAGTCCTTTGTCGGCCGCAGCTACGCGGAATCCGTGGATATCGACGGAAAGATTTACTTTTCCGCAAATTGTGATATCATGGCAGGCGAGTTCGTCAATGTCCGCCTGACCGGCACGATGGACGGCGAACTGACCGGCGAAGCGGTCGAATAAGTAAATGCTCTGCAAGGCAGGAGGAAAGAGAGATATGACAACTGCAAACAAACTGACGATCATGCGCATTGCGCTGATCCCTGTATTCTTAGTGGTGCTGTACCTGGACTTCGCGGGTGCGAGATGGTGGGCGCTCGGCATTTTCATTGTCGCGTGCCTGACGGACTTTGCCGACGGCTACATCGCTCGCCACTATAACCAGATCACGAATTTCGGCAAGTTCATGGACCCGCTGGCGGACAAAATGCTCGTCATGGCGGCAATGTGCTACTTTGTCGAATGTGGGCAGATGCCCGGCTGGTGTCTCGCCATCGTGCTGCTGCGCGAATTTGCCGTCTCCGGCATGCGCCTTGTCGCCGTGGAGCAGGGGCGCGTCATCGCGGCCGCGTGGTCGGGCAAGGTGAAGACCGCCTCGACCATGGTGTGCCTGTGCCTGATGCTGGTGTTTGAGAGCAACCTTTTGAATGTCGTGTGCATCGCGGTCATCGTGGCGACGACCGTGTACTCCGGCATTGAGTATTTCGCAAAGAACCTCGACGTCTTCAAAGAGGCGGACTAAATCCGTTATTTCATCTTCTCAAAGGAGATCTATCATGTATTTATACAATTCCGCGACCCATAAAAAGGAAGAATTCAAGACCCATACGCCGAACCATGTGGAGATGTACACCTGCGGCCCGACCGTGTACCACTTTGCTCACATCGGCAACCTGCGCTCCTACATCATGGAGGATGTGCTGGAAAAGTACCTGCGCTTTTCGGGCTACAGCGTGAACCGCGTCATGAACATCACCGACGTCGGCCACCTGACGAGCGACGCCGACGAGGGCGAGGACAAGATGGTCAAGGGAGCCAAGCGCGAGCACAAGACCGTCATGGAGATCGCCAAGTTCTATACCGACGCGTTCTTCGCCGACTGCAAGAAGCTCAACATCAAGCGCCCCGACGTCGTCCAGCCCGCGACGGGCCTGATCGACGATTATATCAAGATCATCACGAAGCTGCTCGACACCGGCTATGCCTATATCGCCGGAGGCAATGTGTACTTCGATACGAGCAAGCTCTCTCGCTACTATATCTTCAACGACCACAACGAGGAAGACCTCGCCGTCGGCGTGCGCGAAGGTGTGGAGGAGGACGAGAACAAGAAGAACAAGAATGACTTCGTTCTCTGGTTCACCAAGTCCAAGTTCGAGGATCAGGCGCTCAAGTGGGATTCCCCCTGGGGCGTCGGATATCCGGGCTGGCACATCGAGTGCTCCGGCATTTCGATGAAGTACAACGGCGAATACCTCGACCTGCACTGCGGCGGCGTGGACAATGCCTTCCCGCACCACACGAACGAGATCGCGCAGAGCGAGAGCTACCTCGGTCATCCCTGGTGCCTCCAGTGGTGCCACGTGGCGCATCTCAACACCTCGCACGGCAAGATGTCTAAATCCAAGGGCGAATTTCTGACGGTCTCGCTGCTCGAGGAAAAGGGCTATGACCCGCTGGCGTACCGCTTCTTCTGCTTACAGAGCCACTACCGCAAGAGTCTTGTCTTCACGTGGGAAAACCTTGACAATGCGGTCGCCGCGTACAACAAGCTCATCGCGAAGATCGCGAACATCAAGGACGAGGGCGGCGTGGACGAGGCCGTTCGCGCCGAGTACCGCGCAAAGTTCATGAAGGAGATGGACAACGACCTCAACACCGCCATGGGCGTGACCGCGCTCTACGACGTGCTCAAGGCCAAGACTACGGGCGCGACGAAGCTCGCCATCATCGGCGACTATGACACGGTGCTGAGCCTCGACCTTCTCAAAAAGGCCGAAGCCGAGCGCGAGAAGAAGGAGAAGGCTGCGTCCCAGCAGAGCGCGGGCGGTTTCACGGTCGTCTCTGAGGACGGCACGGCGGACGAGGGCATCGAGAACCTGATCCGCCAGCGCGCGGAGGCCAAGAAGGCGAAGAATTTTGCCGAGGCCGACCGCATCCGCGACGAGCTCAAGGCGCAGGGCGTCGAAGTGACCGACATGCCCGGCGGCGCAAAGTGGAAGCGCGTGTAACAAGACACATAAAAAGGAAGGACTACCATCCGGTAGTCCTTCCTTTTTATGTGCTTATTTAGGATTCATCATAGCATATAGGAGTCTAGCTCCTTGCACTTCTCGTAAATGTCAAAGGAGACTTCCCAATCATTGAATCTGTAGTTATCACCCTGATAAGTAGTAACGTATAAGTATGATACTTTTTGCCTTATAAGGTCATTGTCAGTGGCAACAGTTCCGAGAGTCTTAATTTCTCCATTTCGATTTTTAATACGATTATAGTGCATAGGAATATCAGCAACAGGTTGCTTTAGACCGTTCCATACATACCGGTCATGGAAAATCTGGTTCCAAGTACTACTTTCGTTTGATACAGAGTGCTCATAAACCTTAACAAAAAGCTGGACGTCTTTACCAATGCCGTAATTTTTGATGTTGCTTAGCTTGATTCGAACGTCTCCAAAAGCAATAAAACTGGGACGCGCTTGCGTTGCCTCTTGGGGGACAATCTCCAAAGCAATTAGGCCTTTACTCCCGCTGCTGGGAGTAAAGTGGACATAAGTTCCCCTTGAAAGATTAGAAACGCTTTTAACATGTGAAATGTGAAAAAAGTAATCATTACTATCAACGCCAAGAATAAACCCATAGCCTTTTTCTTCATTGAACATTTTTATACGACCGTCCACATCATGACGCCTCCTTGCTTAAGATTTCTATCTATAGTATAGCATTTTTTTGACCTCTTTCAAGTTTTTTAAAGTACGATAGGAGTCAAGAGATTTTATACAACTTATCAAATAATTGCAAGGACATCACTATGATTTTACTCGCTTTTTGGCGGCGGATATGATATGCTTTTCCCAAATGATGGTCAGAAAGGACAAGGTTTCCATGATCAATATTTTCGATATGATGGGGCCGGTGATGGTCGGTCCGTCCTCGTCTCACACGGCGGGCGCGGCGCGCATCGGCAATATGGGAAGAACGCTGCTCGGCGAAGAGGTGGCGCGCGCGGATATCGGCCTGCACGGCTCGTTTGCTGAAACGGGCTTCGGCCACGGCACGGACCGCGCGCTTTTGGCGGGACTTCTCGGCATGAAGCCGGACGACCTGCGCATCCCGAACGCCTATGAGGAGGCGAACCGCGCGGGTATGGCGTATTCGTTCCGCACGGTGGAGCTGCGCGATGCGCACCCGAACACCGCGCTTTTGGAGCTGACGGGCAAAAGCGGCAAGCAGCTGACGCTTCAGGCGTCGTCCATCGGCGGCGGCGCGATCGTCGTCAACAAGATCGACGGCATCGACGTAAACTTTACGGGCGACTTCAACACGCTGATCGTCCGCAATCAGGACGAGTCCGGCTCGGTCGCGGCGATCACGTCGATTTTAAGTCAGGTGCACATCAACGTGGCGAACATGAGCGTGAACCGTCACCGCCGCGGCGGTGACGCGCTGATGGTCATTGAAACGGATCAGCACATCAAGCCCCGGCAGGTGGAATTTCTCTCGGAGCTGCCGGGCATCCTGAGCGTGACCTATTACGATAAGGAGGACGATGAAGATGGCGCTGGATTCGATGAAGGAAATCTTTGAGCGCTCGGCGCGGGAGAATATCCCGTTCTGGGAGATCGTTTTGCAGTATGATATGGAGGAGCGCCAGGTGAGCCGTCAGGCCTCGATGGCGAAGATGCTGTCGACCTGGCAGGCCATTCAGGATGCGGCGGACTCCTATACCGGCACGCAGCGCAGCGTGAGTGGTCTGGTCGGCGGCGACGGGCTCAAGATGCGCCTGTACGCGCGCCGCGGAGAGAGCATCGGCGGTGAATTCATGGACGAGGTCATCGTGCAGGCTATCTCCATGGCGGAGTCGAACGCCTGCATGCGCCGCATTGTGGCAGCACCGACGGCGGGCTCGTGCGGTGTGGTGCCGGCGGTGCTGCTGCCGCTGTGTGAGCGCGAGCATTACACGCAGCACGAGCTGCTTGAGGCGCTGTATGTCGCCTCGGGCATCGGCGCGGTGATCGCGTACCGCGCGAGCATCTCCGGCGCGGCGGGCGGCTGCCAGGCCGAGATCGGTACGGCGTCGGCCATGGCGGCGGGCGCGCTCGTGTCGCTGCGCGGCGGCACGAATGAGCAGATCGGCCACGCCGTGGCGATGGCGCTCAAAAATCTGATGGGCCTTGTGTGCGACCCCGTCGCGGGCCTTGTCGAGGTCCCGTGCGTCAAGCGCAACGTCATCGGCGCGGTGAACGCGATCTCCGCGGCGGATATGGCGCTTGCGGGCATCGAGAGCCGCATCCCCGTCGACGAGGTCATCGACGCGATGGGCGAGGTCGGACGGCGCATGCCGGTCGAGTTCCGCGAGACGGCGCTCGGCGGTCTGGCCGCAACGCCGACCGGTAAGGCGGTCAAAGAACGCATGCCGCACGGCGCGCAATAAGTATCGTTCAATAAAGTGAGAAAAATGACTTCTGTTCAGGAAAAACCTGAACAGAAGTCATTTTTTATAAACTGCATAGAGATATGGGTTGTTCCGGATTTATTGATGGGCATAAAATTATGAAGCTTATATAGATAATCAATCGATGATTTTGAAGTAATTTGTTGAAAATGCCTTAAAAGATACGGTATAATCGCCGTCAGGATTAGATAGGAGGGCAACCATGAAACCTGACACAGAAAAGATCCTGAGCATTCTTGCCTCGCATGAGAATGACCCATCGAATCTCATCGCGATTTTGCAGGATGTTCAGGCGGAGTACAACTATTTAAGCGAAGCAAACCTGACGCTTATCGCTGACACGCTCGGATTAAGCGTGTCGAAGGTGTACAGCGTGGCGACGTTCTATGAGAATTTTTCGCTCGAAGCCAAGGGGAAGCACATTGTCAAGGTCTGCGCGGGCACGGCGTGCCACGTGCGGAAGTCCGGGCCGATTTACGATGCGATCTATGAGTATCTGGGTCTGCACGGAAAGAAAAAGACCTCGGACGACGGCCTCTTCACGCTCGAAACGGTCGCGTGTCTCGGCGCTTGCGGTTTGGCGCCGGTCATGACCGTGGACGGCGAGGTGCATGCCAAGATGGACCCCGAGCGTGCCATTGAGTTGCTCGAGACCATCCGCAAAGAGGAGGTGCGAGCGTGAGCAAGCTGACAAGAGAAGAATTCCGCGCCCTGCGCACAAGAGCGGAGCACGACCTCGCGCAGAGCCGCGAGGTGCCGTCCATCCTCATCTGCGCGGGCACGGGTTGCATCGCCGGCGGCGCAATGAAAATTTACGACAATTTCAGATCCGAGTGCGAGGCGCGCGGGCTGAAGGTCTACGTCGGCTTGAAGCACGACACGGACGAGGAAAAGAGCCTGCACGTCAAAATGAGCGGCTGCCACGGCTTTTGCGAGATGGGCCCGCTCGTGCACATCGAGCCGATGGGTGTGATGTACATTCACGTCAAGCCCGAGGACTGCCACGAGATATTAGAGAAGACCGTACTCGGCGGCGAGGTCATCGACCGTTTGGTCTACCATCTCGACGGCACGGCGTACCCGAAGCAGGAGGATATCCCGTTCTATAAAAAGCAGCACCGTGTGGTGCTGGAAAACTGCGGCACGTCGGACGCCGAGGACATCGAGGAGTATATCGCCAAGGGCGGCTACAGCGCGTTTGAAAAGGCACTGTTCGAGATGACGGACGAGCAGATCTGCCGCAATATTCTCGATTCCGGCCTGCGCGGCCGCGGCGGCGGCGGATTCCCCGCCGGACGCAAGTGGGATGGCGCGCGCAAACAGAAGAGCGCGAAAAAATACATCGTCTGCAACGGCGACGAGGGCGATCCCGGTGCGTTCATGGACCGCAGCGTGATGGAGGGCAACCCCCACAGCGTGCTCGAGGGCATGATGATCGCGGGTCTCGCCGTCGGCAGCGACGAGGGCTATATCTACGTGCGCGCGGAGTATCCACTGGCAGTGAACCGCCTGAAAACGGCCATCGCTCGCGCCGAGGAGATGGGCCTTCTCGGAACGAACATCCTTGGCAGCGATTTCAATTTCCGCATCCACGTCAACAAGGGTGCGGGCGCGTTCGTCTGCGGTGAGGGCAGCGCCCTGACCGCGTCGATCGAGGGCAATCGCGGCATGCCGCGCGTCAAACCTCCGCGCACCATCGAGCATGGCCTGTGGGCAGAGCCCACGGTGCTCAACAACGTGGAGACGTTTGCCAACGTTCCGCTCATCATCAAAAACGGCGTGGAGTGGTACCATAGCATCGGCACGGAGAAGAGCCCCGGCACGAAGGCCTTCGCCCTGACGGGCAATGTGGTCAACACGGGCCTCATCGAAGTGCCGATGGGCACGACCATCCGTGAAGTCGTTTTCGACATCGGCGGCGGCATTCCCGACGGCAAGAAGTTCAAGGCCGTGCAGATCGGCGGCCCTTCCGGCGGCGCGACCACGGCGAGCGACGAGCATCTTGACCTGCCGCTCGACTTCGACTCGCTCAAGAGCATCGGCGCCATGATCGGCTCGGGCGGCCTCGTCGTCATGGATGAGGACACCTGCATGGTCGAGACCGCGCGCTTTTTCATGCGCTTTACGCAGAACGAAAGCTGCGGCAAATGCGTTCCCTGCCGCGAGGGTACAAAGCGCATGCTGGAGATTTTGGACCGCATCATCGCAAACGAAGGAAGCCTTGAGGACCTTGACCTTTTGCAGGAGCTCTCCAAGACCATTTCGGAAACGGCGCTGTGCGGCCTGGGCCAGAGCGCGTGCAAGCCCGTACAGAGCACGCTGCGCCACTTCCGCCAGGACTATCTGCGCCATGTGGTCGACCACCACTGCCCGATCTGCAACGGCCGCAAGCGCCGCCTTGTCATCAAGCCCGAGCTGTGCAAGGGCTGCGGCAAGTGCAAGCGCAACTGCCCGATGGAGGCCATCTCCGGTGAGATCCGCATGCCGCATACGATCGACAACGACAAGTGCATCCACTGCGGCGCATGCTGGGGCGCGTGTCCGTTCGGCGCGATCGACGCCATTGAAGAGGAGGGCTGAGACATGGCAAAAGGTATGATGATCGTTGACGGTCAGCGCGTCAACTTCGATGGGGAAAAGAACGTGCTCTCCGTCATCCGTAAGGCCGGTATTGAAATGCCGACGTTCTGCTATTACTCCGACCTCTCCGTTTACGGCGCGTGCCGCATGTGCGTGGTGGAGGATGAAAAGACCGGCAAGATCGACGCGAGCTGCTCGATGGAGCCGCGCGACGGCATGCGCATCAGCACGAACAGCGCGCGGCTTCTCAAGCACCGGCGCGTCATTCTGGAGCTGCTGCTTGCCTCGCACAACTGCAACTGCACCACCTGCGAAAAGAGCGGCCACTGCCGCTTACAGGAGCTAGCCCAGCAGTTCGGTGTGCGCAAAATTCGCTTCCCCGATACGCGCGAGCACTACGAGATCGACAGCTCGTCGCCCGCGGTGCTGCGCGACCCGAACAAGTGCATCCTCTGCGGCGACTGCGTGCGCGTGTGCGAGGAGATGCAGGGCATGGGCATTTTGAACTTTGCCTATCGCGGCAGCAATTTACAGGTCATGCCCGCGTTCGACCGCAAGCTCGCCGAGACGAAGTGCGTGAGCTGCGGCCAGTGCGCGGCGGTGTGCACCACCGGCGCCATCACGGTGAAAAACCAGATCGGCGAGGCGTGGCGCGCCATCCACGACCCCAGCAAGCGCGTTGTCATCCAGATCGCGCCCGCCGTGCGCGTGGCCGTGGGCGAGGCGTTCGGCTTTCCCGCGGGCGAAAACGTGCTCGACAAGCTCGTCACGGCGCTCAAGCTCATGGGCGTGGACGAGGTGTACGACACGACGTTCGGCGCGGACTTTACGACGATCGCCGAATCCGAAGAATTCCTCGAGCGCCTGAAAAACGGCGGCCCGTTCCCGATGTTCACCTCCTGCTGCCCGGCGTGGGTGAAGTATCTCGAAAACGAGAACCCCAAGTATTTGAAGAACATTTCGACCTGCAAGTCGCCGATGGAGATGGTCGGCGCGATCTTCCGCGACAAGTACGCCGCGAAGGACGCTGCCGATGGCCGCACGACCTATCACATCGCCATCATGCCCTGCACGGCGAAGAAGATGGAGGCCGCGCGCCCCGAGTTCATCCACGACGGTCGACCCGACGTCGACCTTGTGCTCACCACGCGCGAGGTGATCGACATGATGCAGGAGACGGGCATCCAGCTCGGCGAGCTGGAGCTTGAGTCCCCCGACCTGCCGTTCGGCCTCGGCTCCGGTGCGGCGGTCATCTACGGCACGAGCGGCGGTGTGGCTGAAGCGGTCGTGCGCCACTGCCTGCCGGATAAGAGCAAAAACGCCCTGCGCGAGATCAGCATCCTCGGCCTGCGCGGCGACGCGCCGATCAAAGAGGCGAGCGTGACGATCGGCGACACCGAGCTCAAGCTCGCGGTCGTCAACGGTCTTGCCAACGCAAAAAAGCTCTTAAAGGAAATCGACGAGGGCAAGAAGTTCTATCACCTTATCGAGGTGATGACCTGCCAGGGCGGCTGCGTCGGCGGTGCGGGCCAGCCCTATGGCCTCAAGAAGAGCAAGGAAAAGCGCGGCGACGGCCTGCACCTTTCCGACAACGCGGCAATGTTCAAGCGCGCGGAGCGAAACCCCGTGGTCGCCCAGATGATGGCGGAATACGGGGAAGAGCGGTGCCATGAGCTACTGCACGTGACTTACACAAACAAGTGACATAAGTCACTTGTTTGTGTAAAAGATTCACTGCGTTCTGTGCCTCGCCCTTGGCTCGACACTCACTCCGTGCAAAGTGTATTTACTGACGCACATGTCGTCAGTAAATACGGATTAGAAAATGTTTTGCGTCTGCGGACGCGAAATGAGGTGCGAATATAAAAAAGGAGCTGAATGCCTTGGCATTCAGCTCCTTTTTTGCTTGCGTTCCGTTTGGATCAGTCGAATTCCAGCGCAGTGGCGCGCAGCTCGCTCACTTCGCCGACGATGGCGCTCCAGGGGGCGAAGGTTTGCAGCTCGCGGAGAAGCGGCTCTGCGTCCTCGCGCGGGAGCGCGACGAGAAGGCCGCCCGAGGTCTGCGGGTCGGCGGCGAGGTCGAGGAAGACCTGCTGTGCCGTGGGCAGCACCGTGAGATGCGGCTTCACATAGTCCATGTTGCGGTAAGCGCCCGCGGGGATGATGCCCATCTCAGCCATATCGCGCGCCTCGTCCATCAGGGGGAGCGTTGCGCCGTGCAGGCGGATGGTAACGCCGCTGCCGCTCGCCATCTCATAGCTGTGACCGAGCAGGCCGAAGCCTGTCACGTCGGTGCAGGCGTGGACATTTTTGGCGCTTCGCACGGCATTGCCCGCCTTTTTGTTGAGCGCTGCCATGTGGGTGTAAACCGCGTCGCGGGCGGCGGGGGAGATGAGGTCTGCTTTGATGGCGGTCGTGAGCACGCCGCTGCCGAGCGGCTTGGTGAGCACCAGCACATCGCCCGGCTGCGCGCCGACATTTTTGAGGATGCGGTCGGGATGGACGAATCCCGTGACGCACAGGCCGTACTTTGGCTCGTTATCCTGAATGGTGTGGCCGCCCGCGATGACGCATCCGGCCTCGACGGCCTTGGCATGTCCGCCCTCCAGAATGGCACGGATATCCTCTTTCGGCAGGCAATTCGGCACGCACAGGAGGTTCATCGCAACTTTCGGCTCGCCGCCCATGGCGTACACGTCGCTCAGCGCGTTCGCCGCGGCAATCTGGCCGAAGAGATACGGATCATCCACAATGGGGGTGAAGAAGTCGACCGTCTCAATGACGGCGACCTCGTCGGAGACGCGGTACACGGCGGCGTCGTCGCTGCTGTCGTAGCCGACTAAAAGCGCGGGGTTCGACACATTCGGCAGGTCAGCAAGAATTTCTGTCAGGGCACCCGGCCCCAGCTTGGCGGCTCAACCCGCCGCCTTTGTCATCTGCGTGAGACGCAGCTTGTCATTCATGGCGCGCACCTCCTCCTTGAAAAACTGCTTTTATTGTAGAGAAGCGAAACGCCTTTGTCAACTCCGCCGTGTTTTCGCCGTCAGCGCGGGAAGAGGGTGTGGAGCAGATCGAGAAAGCTCTCCCAAAGGTCCGTCGGGCGTCCGTCGGAGAGAGTCACGTCGCCGGAAAGACCGTCGCAGAGGACAAAGTAGCGTTCGGCGGAGGAAAGATTCGTGAATTCGCAGCGCGCGGTGCGTCCGTCGACCTCGTAGAACATGGCCGGGTAGGGCTTTGTGACATCGGTGATGTTCCAGAGCGTGATCGTGCCGTTCTGCGGCGTATCCGCGCGGAAGGTGACGGCGATGCGCGTGCTGTTCGTAAAAAGACGGCGGCCGTCACAGCTGTCGGCAAAGGTTTGTACCTCTCCGGCGACAAGGTTGCAGACGCTCTCCTCAACCACGGGGATGTAGGGGTGCTGTGCGCGGACAAGGTTTATCCACGCGGCGACGGTGAGCGAGAGCAATACGATCAGGACGATGACGCCGACAGTCAGGAGTGTGCCGCGTTTCTGGCGACGGTGTTTGACCTTTTGCGCATAGTCGGCGACGGCAGGCGGGTCGATGACTTGCGCGGCGGGGAGAAACTGCTCGCTTTTCATCCGCGCGAGCGTTTCGCGGCAGCGGGGGCAGGTTTTGAGATGATCGTCCACGAGAGCGCGGCTCGCGTCCGAGCAGCTTTCGTCGGCGTAGAGCGGTAGCAGGTCGCCGATGACACGGCAGTCAATGTTCATGGTGTTCCTCCATATCTTCGATCAGCTTGTCCTTGGCGCGGTAAAATGTGACCTTTGCCCAGGACTCGGATTTGCCGAACAGGTCGGCAATGTCGCGAAAGTGCAGCTCGCCGAGCACGCGCAGCGTGAAGACCTCGCGGTACGGCTCTTTGAGCCGGTGCAGGGAGGCGTGGATGCGCATGGCCTGTTCTTTGTCGGCCAGCAGCTCAAAAATGTCGTCCGGCGCGGCGAGCTCGTGCGTTTCCTCGAAGGGGACGGCGCGCCTTTGGCGGCGGAGCTCTTTTGTGAGGGCATTTTTGGCGATCTGGCAGAGCCACGATTCGACGCGGCAGTCGCCGCGGAACGTGCCGATGTGCAGATACGCCTGATAGAACGTCTCCGCCGTCAGCTCGTCGGCGAGGGAGGCGTCCTTGCAGAGCGAGAGCAGGAAGCGGTAGACAACGGGTGTGCAGCGCCGGCAGATCTCGTCAAATTCGTCCATGCAGGGCCTCCTTTCCGCTTCTTTCTGCCTGTTAGAGCGCGGAGCGCGCAGAAAGATACAAACTTTTTCTCATTTTATCAATTTGCTGCAAACGGCGCAAGGCGGAGACTGCCATCGAAAAAATCAATGATAACAGCACGGTAAAACGGGAAAAACCATGAAAAAAATTCGCGGCGGGAGAAAAAAGTTGTGTCACTTCGCGCGGAATCTGTTATAGTTAGAAAGAAATAACGGGTGCAAACCCTGTGATAAGGAGCGATAGAAATGACGATCAAAGTCAATGCCATGGGCGACGCCTGCCCCATCCCTGTTGTGAAGACGCAGAAGGCGATGCAGGAGCTCGGCGGCGCCGGAACGGTCGAAACGCTGGTCGACAACGAGACTGCGGTGCAGAACCTCGGCAAGCTGGCCGCAAGCAAGGGCTGCACGTCCAAAACCGAAAAGCTTGGCGAAAACGAGTACCGCGTGACCATCACCGTGGGGGAAAACGCCAAGGTGGAGGAGCAGAGCGGCGAGTGCTACACCTGCGGCAAGCCGAAGACGGTCGTGGTGCTGTCGTCTGACAAGATGGGCAGCGGCAATGACGAGCTCGGCGGCGCGCTGATGAAGGCGTTCGTCTTCGCCCTGAGCCAGCAGGAGACTCTGCCCGACACCATCCTCTGCTACAACGGCGGCGTGAAGCTGACGTGCGAGGGCTCGGAGTCTCTCGAAGACCTCAAGGGCATGGCCGCGCGCGGCGTGGAGATCATGAGCTGCGGCACGTGCCTCAACTTCTACGACCTCAAGGAAAAGCTCGCCGTCGGCGAGGTGACGAACATGTACGTCATCGTCGAAAAGATGAGCGGCGCGGACCGCGTCGTCCGTCCGTAAGATGATCTATCTTGACAACGCGGCGACCACGCTGCGAAAGCCGCCGCAGGTCATCGACGCGGTGGTCGCGGCGATGGGGAGCTTTGGCAACAGCGCGCGCGGCACGCACGAGGAGGCGCTTGCCGCCTCGCGCGTGATCTACGACACGCGCTGCAAGCTCGCCGCGCTCTTTGGCTGCAAGCGGCCTGACCACGTGGCGTTCACCTGTAACTCGACCGAGGCGCTGAACATCGCCATCCATGGCTGCATCCACGCGGGCGAGCATGTGATCTCGACCGACCTTGAGCACAACTCTGTCCTGCGACCGCTTTACCGGCTGGAACGGGAAAACAATGTCAAGTTGAGCTTTGTTCCCGCAGACCGGCAGGGGGACATCGACTACGCCGATTTTGAACGGCTGCTGCGTCCCGATACCCGCGCCGTCGTCTGCACGCATGCCTCGAACCTGACGGGCAACACGCTGGATCTGGCGTGCATCGGCGCATTTGCGCACGAACACGACCTTTTGTTCATTGTGGACGCTTCGCAGAGCGCGGGCGTGCTGCCCATCGACATGGAGCAGATGCACATCGACGTGCTGTGCTTCACGGGGCACAAATCGCTGATGGGCCCGCAGGGCACGGGCGGACTGTGCGTGCGCGAGGGTGTGGACATCAACCCCTGGAAGGTCGGCGGCACGGGCGTGCAGACCTATCTGCACGAACAGCCCGAGCAGATGCCGACGCGGCTAGAGGCGGGCACGCTCAACGGCCACGGTATCGCGGGGCTGAACGCCGCGCTCGACTTTTTGCAGGAGACCGGCGTTGAGGCCATCCATGCGCATGAAATGGCACTGCTGCGCCGCTTTGTCGCGGGCGTCAAGAAAATTCCGGGTGTGGCGCTCTACGGCGATTTTGACCATGAGCGCACGGCGGTCGCCGCGCTCAACATCGGCGACATGGACTCGGGCGAGGTATCGGATATCCTGTCCGAGAACTACGGCATCGCGACCCGCCCGGGCGCGCACTGCGCGCCGCGCCTGCACGAGGCGCTCGGCACGCAGGAGCAGGGCGCGGTGCGCTTCAGCTTCGGCTGGTACAATACGGAAGAGGAAGCGGACGCCGCGGTCACCGCGCTCCGCGAGATCGCAACATGAGAGAGAAAAAGCTATGGCTCGTCATCACCTTCCACACGACGGCCGCGGCCATCGCGATGGAAAAGCTCTGCCGGGCGAAGGGCCTGCCCGGGCGGCTCATCCCCGTCCCGCGTGAGCTGACGGCGGACTGCGGTATGTCGTGGCGCGCAGAGGTCCAGGACCGCGCCGCGCTCGCCGCGCTGACCGAGGCGGAGGGGTTGGAGGTCGACGGCTTTTACGAGCTGGTGATTTGAAGAAAAGAGGGGGAACCATCGAAAAAAACGATGGTTCCCCCTCTTTCATCTATGAATACCGTTTGCTTTTCAAAAGATAAACCGATATACTGGTTTTCGACAAAAAGTGTTGATTTTGTCAACGATCAAAAAAGGAGAATTGGAGAAAATGAAAAAAGTACATCTGGGCGTCATTATTGCGGGCGCCGCAGTTGGCCTTGCGGCGCTCATCTTAACGGCGCTCGGCAACCCCACGAACATGGGCTTCTGCATCGCGTGCTTTCTGCGCGATATTTCCGGCGCGGTGGGCCTGCACAGCGCGGCAAAGGTGCAGTATGTCCGCCCTGAGATCATTGGCCTCGTGCTCGGCGCGTTCATCATGAGCGTTGCGAGCAAGGAGTTCAAGGCGCGCGCCGGCTCTTCGCCCGCGATCCGCTTTGTGCTCGGCGCGTTCGTCGTCATCGGCGCGCTGGCGTTCCTCGGCTGCCCGCTGCGCATGGTGCTGCGCCTCGGCGGCGGTGACCTCAACGCGCTCGTCGGCCTGATCGGCTTCACGGGCGGCATCCTGCTCGGCATTGCGAGCCTTAAAAAGGGCTTTTCGCTCAAGCGCTCCTACGAAGCGCACAAGGCGGAGGGCGGCGTGCTACCGACTGTGATGGCCGCGCTGCTGATCCTCGTCGTCACCGTGCCCGCGCTGTTCAAGTTTTCGGAAGAGGGCCCGGGCTCGATGTACGCGCCGTTCTGGATCGCGCTTGTCATCGCGCTCGTTGTTGGCGCGCTCGCGCAGAAGAGCAGACTCTGCATGGTCGGCGGCCTGCGTGACGCGTTCATGCTCAAGGACTTCCACCTGCTCTATGGCTTTGTTGCCATCTTCGTCGTCACGCTGGTCGGCAACCTCGCCATGGGCAAGTTCCACCTCGGCTTCGCGCTCCAGCCCATCGCGCACAGCGCGCACCTGTGGAATCTGCTGGGCATGGTGCTCGTCGGCTGGGGCAGCGTGCTGCTCGGCGGCTGCCCGCTGCGCCAGCTCATTCTGGCCGCGCAGGGCAACGGCGACAGTGCCGTCACCGTGTTCGGTATGCTCGTCGGCGCGGCGCTTGCGCACAACTTCGGCCTTGCGGGCAATCCCGACTCCAAGAGCGAGGCGGGCGAGCTGATCGTCGGCGGCATCTCGACTGCCGGTAAGATCGCCGTCGTGCTCGGCCTTGTCGTGATGCTCGTGGTCGTCATTTTGAATCTGCCGAAAAAGGAGGAGGCGAAAGCATGATCGACGCAAGAGGATATTCCTGCCCCATGCCCGTGGTGATGGTGCAGAACGAGGTGAAGAAGAACGCACCCGCGTCTCTCGACGTGCTGGTCGACAGCATGACCTGCGTGGAAAACGTCACCCGCTTTGCCGAAAAGCAGGGCTACAAGGTGAGCTACAGCGCCGAGGGCGAAGATTTCCGCTTGAAGCTCAATAAGTAAAAGAAAAGCAAGATCGCCGCCTGGGGAATACTCCTCAGGCGGCTTTTGTTGCAATTTTTGCAAAAATATGGTACGATACAAGAAGATAGTGAGAGGAAACCACGCACAAAGGAGGAACTACAATGAAATGCCCCTACTGTGGAACTGAGATGGAGACGGGATATGTCCAGAGCATGAAAGAGATCATTTATTCCACGAATCTCCATACCAGCCGGATCATGATCCCAAAGAAAGACGATATCAAATTGACCTACGACCCATGGTCGCCTGCGTCGTGCAGGGCCTCGCGCTGCGCGGCGTGCAGGAAGATCATTCTTTCGTATTGACAAATGCCGGAGAAAAGGAGAATGACCGAGTGAAAGCGATCAAACGGATGCTGACGGGCATTATGCTGATGCTGATGGCGATTTCATTCGCCGTAGGGAACGGAGATCGAGGCACATGGCTGGGTGGAGCGGCGTTCATCCTGCTTCCGATAGCGGTGGCTGTGTTTGTGGTCGGCTTATTCACGGAAGAGGAAAAATGAAGACCTGAAGCAATGGCCGCGGCCGTAAATCACTGAGAAAATCCAAAAAATCAAGGGACTGCTTCTTGACAGAAGCGGTCCCTTTACTTGTCGTGGCAGTATAATTGATTGCGTCGCCATTAAAGCGAAAGCGGAATGAAAGGCTGCGAATTTCTCGCAGCCTTTTATTCTTTCAGCAGCTTCATCCGCTCGCGCCAGTCGGGAATGTAGCGCTCGATGAGCGCGTAGAACGCGGGGGAGTGGTCGTGGTGGCGGATGTGCGCGAGCTCGTGGACGACGACATAGTCGATGGCTTCGCGCGGATACTGCATCAGCCGCCAGGAAAAGCAAAGGCTGTTTTTCCCACTGCACGAGCCAAAGCGCGTGCGCGCGGATGTGATCTTGAGGCCCGTCGGCGTGAGGCCCATGATGCCGCTCCAGTAATCGACGCGCATCGGGAGGTATTCCTTCGCACGCGCGATGAGCGCTTTGCGCTCCTCGTCCGTTGGCTCGGGATGGGCAAGGTGGCGCGCCTGCTGCTTTTCGCGGGCGCGGGTAAGCCAGCCCTCGTGCTCGGCGACGAAGCGGTCGATAAATTCCTTTTTGACGCCGTAGGGCGCGCGGACGACGGCGTGGCCGTCACGGTCCAATTGCAGGGACATCGTACGGCGCTTGGCGCGAATCAGCGTATAGCCCGTCATTCGCCGATATAGGTGAAGCGGCGGAACGTCTTGCCGTCGCGCTCGACAGTCTCGTTCCACATGCTCACGGGCCGCACCCAGAGGCCAAAGTCGCCGTACAGCGCGCGATAGACGACGAGCTCCTCCTCCGTCTCTGAATGACGTGCGACGCCGAGGACCTCATATTCTTTGCCCTTGAAGTGGCGGTAACGCCCGGGCTTGATGCTTTCCATGAATGATGCCTCCTGCAAAGGATTTGGATAGAGTATAGCACGAAGAAGCGAAAAAAGGAAGCGGCGCGTGCCGCTTCCTTTTTGATTTGATTTTGAAATTTGCTTCTTAGTAGCTGCCGAGGTCGGCGGACTTGTCGCCCGTGACGCTGACGCCGAACTCGTAGTCGTTGCCGGGGAGGATGGCGTTCAGGATGACACCGCACAGGGCCGCGATGGCAAGGCCGGAGAGCGTGACCGCCGCGCCGCCGACGGTGAAGGTGATGCCGCCGACCGAGCTGAAGCCGAGGCCGCTGACGAACATGACCGCTGCGATGATCAGGTTGCGGGACTTGGTGAGGTCGACCTGGTTTTCCACGATATTGCGCACACCGACCGCGGAGATCATACCGTAGAGGATGAAGCTGACGCCGCCGACGATGGCCGCGGGGATGGAGTTGACGAGCGCGTCAAACTTGGGGGAGAAGCTCAGGATGATGGCGTAGATGGCCGCGAGGCGGACAACGCGGGGGTCGTAGACCTTGGAGAGGGCGAGAACGCCGGTATTCTCACCGTAGGTGGTGTTGGCAGGGCCGCCGAACATGCCGGCAAAGGCGGTGGCAAGACCGTCACCGAGCAGTGTGCGGTGCAGGCCGGGATCTTCGATGAAGTTGCGGCCGGTGGTGGAGGAGATGGCGGAGATGTCGCCGATGTGCTCCATCATAGCTGCGATGGCGATGGGTGCCATGACGAGGATAGCGGAAACGTCGAACTTCGCGATGACGAACTTCTGAAGGCCGATGAGATTCGCCTTGTTGACGGCGGCGAAGTTGACGAGCGGCTGCATCACGCCCTCTGCATCGGGCAGCTGCGCGCCGCAGGCGCTGGCGATGACCGCGACGATGTAGGAGCCGACGACGCCGAGCAGGATGGGGATGATCTTGACCATGCCCTTGCCCCAGATGTTGGCGACCACGATGATGGCCATAGCGACGAGGGCGAGCCACCAGCAGGTGGAGGCGTTATTGATGGCGGAGCCGGAGAGGTTCAGGCCGATCATGATGATCATCGGGCCCGTGACGATGGGAGGGAAGTAACGCATGACCTTTTTCGCGCCGAGCACCTTGAAGAGGAGCGCGAGCACGAGGTAGAGGAGACCTGCGATCACGATGCCGCCGAGCGCGTAGGCGAGCTTCGTTTCGGGATCGAGACCTTCATAGGCGGGCATCGTCGCGACCGTGGAGAAGCCGCCGAGGTAGGCGAACGAGGAGCCGAGGAACGCGGGGACCTTGAACTTGGTGCACACGTGGAACAGCAGCGTGCCGAGACCGGCGAACAGCAGCGTCGTCTGGATGGAGAGCGGCAGGCCGTAGCGCTGGACCAGAATGGGGACGAGCACCGTCGCGCCGAACATGGCGAACATGTGCTGCAGGCCCAGGATCAGCATTCTGGGGGTGCCCAGCTGTCGGGCGTCGTAGATGGCTTCGTGTCCGAGTTCTTTCTTCATGTGATTTTCCCTCTTTGCTTTCTTCTTATTTTTATTCTCATTTGAATAAACATGGTTGGGCCCCGTGCGGGCAAAAAATAAGACCGGTAAGAAAACTTACCGGTCAAAAGAAACAATATCAATAAAAACGGAAACAGCAATACCGAGAGAGGAATTTTTCTTTTTCGGCGCGGTGCAGAGCATCATGGGTCGTTCCTCCTGTTCGTTTGTTGTCGTCTGACCAAGAATACCCGAAAGCAGGCAAGATTGCAAGCCGGAATTTTGACCAATTTACATGAAAGATATCCATCATTTTTGTGCAAAAATGCGGGCAGCAAAACGAAATTTTTCCTGCAAAGGACTTGCCAAGACTGTTTTGATGATGTAAAATACCCATACCTCCTATTGATAGCGCCTATAAATGGAGGACTTTTTAAAAAGAGAGTGTGTGTTGTATGGAAAAGAAAAAACTAAGCTTGCCGAAGCAGATCGGAATTGCGCTGCTGCTCGGTATTCTGGCCGGCTATGCCTTTTATATGCTGGGAATACCCGAGTTCACGACCAACTACTTAAAGCCCTTCGGTACCATCTTCGTCAACCTCCTCAAGTTCATCGTCGTCCCCGTCGTGCTGCTGTCGATGATCGACGGCATCATCTCCATGGGCGATATGAAGAAGGTCGGCTCCGTCGGCTGGAAGACGGTCGCCTACTTCCTTGTCACCACGGCCGCGGCCTGCGTCATCGGCCTGGTATTCGCCAACCTCTTCAACAATGCAGGCTGGTTCCCCACGCTCGCGCTGGAGGACGGCGCGGTCTGGGATAAGGCCACCAGCGCCAACTTCATGGATACCCTGGTCGCCATCTTCCCGAGCAACATGTGGAAATCCTTCACCGACGCAAACATGCTGCAGGTCATCGTGATCGCCCTGATGTTCGGCGGCGGCATCCTTGCCGCGGGCGAAAAGGGCAAGCTTGCCAAGGACCTGGTCTCCACGCTCTATGCGGTCATCGAGCGCGTGATGGCGTTCATCATTGCCCTCAGCCCCATCGGTGTGTTTACGATGATGGCGTGGGTCGTCGCCACGCAGGGCCCTGAGATCCTCGGCTCTCTTGCCGTGGTGCTCGGCTGCGCGTACCTCGGCTACATCGTCCATGCAGTCCTCTGCTACTCTTTCTCTGCCAAGGCGTTTGCGGGCATCAGCCCCTTCACCTTCTTCGAGAAGGCATCCCCCGCGATGATTTTCGCCTTTACCTCCACCTCCTCTGCCGCCACGATCCCTCTGAGCAAGGAGTGCGCGGATGAGCTGGGCGCGGAGGGCGACGTTTCCTCCTTTGTTATCCCCCTCGGCGCGACGATCAACATGGACGGCACCGCCATCTATCAGTGCGTCGCCACCATCTTTCTTGCCACCTGCTGCGGCATGACGCTGACCCTTGGCCAGATGGTCACGATCGTCGTCACCGCGACGCTTGCCTCCATCGGCACCGCCGGTACGCCGGGCGCGGGCATGATCATGCTCGCTATGGTGCTCGAGGCGATGAACATCCCCGTCGATATGATCATGATCATCTACGGCATCGACCGTCTTTTCGACATGGGCCGTACCTGCCTGAACATCACGGGCGATATCTCCTGCGCCTGCTGCGTGACCAAGTGGGAGAGCAAGAAGGCCGCGCAGACTGCCAAGTAATTTTCCCGCTGCATCGTCAAAATGCCGCTCTGCAAAGCAGAGCGGCATTTTTTGCCCGCGCGGCATGCTATTTCTTGCTTTTTCGCAGGCAGCGGCATACAATGTTACCGTTCCGCGTCGGGTGGAACAAGGAGGAAGAAGATGACGACTGATCGGAAACGGGGATATCTCTATATCCTGCTTGCCGCGATGCTCTATTCCACGACGGAGGTCGCGCTCAAGGCGCTCGGCGGCGCGTTTGCACCCATGCAGGTGACAGTCGAGCGTGTGCTGCTCGGCGCGGCTGCGCTGATGCCCTTTGCACTGAACGACCTCAAAAAGCGGGATATCCAGCTTACAAAGGCGGACTGGGGCTATTTCACACTGCTCGGTTTTCTGACGGTGACGCTGCACATGTCGCTTTTGCAGATGGCGGTGCTGCACATGGACGCCTCAGCTACATCGATTATCTACTCGGGCAATCCTGTGTTCGCGGTGGCGCTGGCGCACTTCATCCTGCATGAGCCGCTGAAAAAGAACCATCTGCTGGCCATCGGCGTGGAACTTGTCGGCATTCTCTTCATCCTCAATCCCGCGCACCTTGAGATCAGCCTGCGCGGCTTTTTGGAGATCATCACCGCCACGCTGCTGTTTGCCACTTACGGTACGCTCTGCAAGCTGCGTCTGCCGCGGCTCGGCGCGCTCGTGATCACGACTTTCAACATGCTCATCGGCGGTCTGGAGCTTCTTTTCCTGCTGATGCTCGGTGAGATTCCGGCGGTCGGTGCGCTTTACAGCGGCCTGGGGCTGGAGATATTCGCGGGCATTCCGTTTTTCACGGGCTTTACGCTCAAAACGACGCTGCTTTTGTGCCATGTCGGCATCGGCTGCGCGGCCATCGGCTTTCTGCTCACGGCGAAGATCACGGAGTACACCTCTGCGACGGAGGCGTCGTTCGTTTATCTCGTCAAGCCCATTCTGGCAACGGCGCTGGCGGTCGTCGTGTACCACGAGCATATCAGCGTGAACCGCATGGTCGGCATCGCGTTCTTTGCGGCGGCGTCGCTGTGTGTCAGCGTGCCGGTGCTGAGAGAAATGCGGCGGGAGCGCGCGGTAAAAACTTGACAATGAGAATGGAAAAGCGGAAGGGCAGCGCCCTTCCGCTTTTTTGTTATTCGTCGATGCGGGTGATGTCGTGGATCCACTTGCCGGAGTGCAGGCGGTAAAGGCCGATGGGGGACTTGATGATGTATTCGATCATCAGGCAGAGGCAGAAGACCTCGTTCGGCACCTTGAGCACAAGGCCGAGTAAGCACATGACTGGCAGCGTGCCGCACCAGAGGGGGAAATTGTCGATCACAAGCGAGGCATTCACATCGCCGCCGCCGCGCAGCACGCCGACGACCATCGTGGTTGAAAAGCTGTGCAGCGGGATGGCGCAGGCATAGCACATGAGCATCACACTGCAAAGCCGCTCGGCGACCGCCGAGAGCGAGAAGAGCGGCATGACGAACGGGCGCATCAGCGTCACGAACATCGTGTATTCGGTGAGGCCGAGCACAATGCCGAACGCGAACGCCGTGAAGCACAGCGCGCGGCCGATGTTGTAAACGCCCTTTAAGTTGCCCGTGCCGATCTCCTTGCCGACGATGACGGACACCGCCGCCGCGATGCCGAACACGCCCGAGGTCATCAGCTTGTCGATATTGCCCGCGAGCGTGTAGGCGGCGATGAGATCGCTGCTATTTGCCATGTGGCCCATGATGACTGTGATCATCGAAAAGCCCGTGCCCCAGAGCGTCTCGTTGATGAGCACCGGCGCGCTGTAGCGCAGGAATTTACGCAGCATGTCCATGCCGGGGCGGAGGATGGCGTGCTTCATGAGCGGCATCGTGCGGCAGCGGAACGCGTAGGAGAACGCGACGACGAACTCCACCACGCGGGACAGAAGCGTCGCTACCGCCGCACCCGTGATGCCGAGCGCGGGCAGACCGAGCTTGCCGAAGATCAGCACATAGTTGCCGAGCGTGTTGCAGAGCATCGAGATCGCGAAGACGATCATGCCGAAGCGCGGATTTTCGATGCTGCGCTGCATGCCGATGTAGATGGAGGAAAGCGAGTTGAAAATGTAGGAGAAGCCGACGATGCGCAGGTACGGCTCGGCCAGCTCCACGAGTGTCAGATTGTCGGTGATGAGGTAGAGCACCTGCGCGGGAAACGCGCACAGAATGGCGGCAAACAGCACGCTCACGCCGCCCGCGATCATAAAGCCGATGCCTATGACGCGGTTGATGCTCTCGCGGTCGCCGCGGCCCCAGTATTGGCTGATGAGCACGCTTGAGCCGCTTTGCAGGCCGAAGACGACGAGCTGGATGATGAAGACTGGCACGTTCGCCACCGTGACGGCGGACATCTGATCGCTGCCGAGAAGTCCCACCATGAACGTATCGAGAAAGCCGAGCGACGTGGTGATCAAATTCTGCACGATGACCGGCAGTGCCAGCAGAAAAAGATGCTTGTAAAAGCCCTTGGGCTGGTGAAGATAGGAGAACATAAAAACCTCGAATCGTGGAATTACAGCATGGGGAAGCGCGTGTCGCGGTGCGCCTTGAGCGCGGAGACGAGTGCGTCGATCTCTTCTTTCGTCGTCTCGGGGCCGAAGCTGACACGCAGCACGCCCGCGGCGGTCTTTTTGTCAAGGCCCATCGCGCGGTAGACGTGACTCAGCTGCCCGCGGTGACAGGCGGAGCCTGCCGAGATGCAGATGCCCTGTGCGCCAAGTTCCGTAACGACATTCGCCGACGGGTAGCCGACGAGCGAGATCGACAGGATGTGCGGCGCGGTCCCGTCGCCGATGCGGACGACGCCGTCGAGCGCGAGGAGCTTTTCCTCGGCGTAGGCCTTGATGGCGGCGACGTGGGCGAGCTTTTCATCGAGATGGTCGGCGCGCAGCTCGACCGCCTTGGCAAAGCCTGCGATCTGGCCCGTGGCCTCTGTGCCGGAGCGCAGGCCGCTCTCCTGCCCGCCGCCAAAGATCAGCGGTTTGGGCGCGCGGATGCGCTCGCCCAAATACAGGCCGCCGATACCCTTGGGCGCGCCGAGCTTGTGCGCGCTGACGGAGATGAGGTCCGCGCCCAGCGTGTCGGCGCGGAACGGAATTTTCAAAAAGGCCTGCACCGCGTCGGTGTGCAGCAGGGCACGGGACTTTTTCGCTTTCAGAAGCTGCGCGACCTCGGCCACGGGGAAGATGCAGCCCGTCTCGTTGTTGACGAGCATCATCGTGACGAGCGCGGTGTCGTCGCGCAGTGCACTTTCGACCTGAGAGGCGGTGATGTCGCCGTTCTTGTCGGGCTTTAAGTACGTGACGGAGTAGCCCTCCTGCTCGAGGGCCTTGCAGGTCTCGAGAATCGCGCTGTGTTCCACGGCGGTCGTGATGATGTGCTTGCCGGCATGGCGGTTCTGGTGCAGGGCAAGGCGGACGGCCCAGTTGTCGCTCTCCGACCCGCAGGAGGTGAAGACGAACTGTTCACTCTTGCAGCCGAGCGCGGCGGCAATCGTCTCGCGCGCCGCGGCGACAGCGTCGCGCGCCTGCTTTCCGATGGGGTATTGCGAGCTGGGGTTGCCCCAGCCAGAAACCAGCGTATCGTAAACGGCGTGCGCCACCTCTTCGGGAACGGGGGTGGTGGCCGCGTGATCGAGATAGATCATATCGGGAAAATCCTTTCTTTGGTCTTGTCAGAATGCTCAAATGATTATACAATATAAAAATAAAAAAGCAAGGGCGGCGGACGCTTTACGTCGGAAACGGCAGAAAAAAAGCGGGACTTTACCGCCCAAATCGCGGAAAAGGATACAAACATACATGAAAGTTGCGATCTGCACCCTCGGGTGCAAGGTGAACCAATATGAAACGCAGGCACTCGAGCAGGAGCTTTTGCACCGCGGACATACACTGGTGGATTTTGAGGAGACGGCGGACGCCTACGTCGTCAACACCTGCTCGGTCACGGCGGTGAGCGACAAAAAGTCGCGCCAGATGCTCCGTCAGGCGCAGCGCCGCAACCCGAGCGCGGTCATCGCCGCCTGCGGCTGCTACGCCCAGACGCATCCCGAGGACGTCAAAAAGCTCGGGCTCGACGTCATCGCCGGCACGAATGACCGCGCGAAGTTCATCGACCTTTTGGAGCGCGCGGCACAGGACAAAACGCCTATTGTCGATGTCGACGACGTCTGGGAGCGGCGCGATTTTGAGGTGCTGCCCGCGGGCGGTATGGTGAATCGCACACGCGCGATGCTCAAGGTCGAGGACGGGTGCGTGAACTTCTGCACTTACTGCCTCATTCCTTACGCGCGCGGGCGCGTGCGCTCGCTGCCGATGGACGAAGCTGCAAAGCAGGTGAAAGCGCTGCGTGAGGAGGGCTACCGTGAGATCGTGGTCACGGGCATCGAAATTTCGTCCTACGGCTCGGACTTCAAGGACGGGACCTCACTCATCGACCTTTTGGAGCTCATCGCGCGCGAGGGCGGCGACATGCGCATCCGCCTCGGCTCGCTCGAACCGCGGACCATCACGGAGGAATTCTGCAAGCGGGCGTCGAAGCTTCCTTACCTCTGCCCACATTTCCACCTCTCGATGCAGTCGGGCTGCGACGCGACCTTAAAGCGTATGAACCGCAAATATGATACGGCGCGCTATATGGAATCCTGCGACCTGCTGCGTCAGTATTTTGACGACCCTGCCATCACGACGGACCTCATCACGGGCTTTCCCGAGGAGACGGAGGAGGAATTCGCGCAGACGCTTGACTTCATCGCGCGCGTCGGCTTTGCCGACATGCACGTCTTCCCTTATTCCATCCGCCCGGGCACGAAGGCTGCGGAGATGCGCCAGATCGACATGCCCGTGCGCGAAGAGCGCGCTGCGCGCGCCTCGGCTGTCGCCAAGACGATGCACGAAGCGTATCTTGCGTGCTGCGTGGGCAAGATCTTCCCCGTGCTCTTCGAGCGCGACCGCAAGGGCGGCAGCGCGGGCCACGCGCCGAACTATATGGAGGTATCCGTCGCGCAGGAAGGCCTGCACAATCAGGTGAAAAACGTGAAGATCACGGCGGTCGACGGCGGCAGTCTTCGCGGCGAGTTGGAGGAATAACGCATGGCCAACCATTTTTATGCCTATATCTCCCGCATGCGCTGTGTCAAGCGCTGGGCGCTCATGCGCAACACCGAGGAGGAGAACATTCAGGAGCACAGCCACATGGTCGCGGTGCTGGCGCACGCGCTCGCGCTCATCCGCACGCGTGTCTTCGGTCTGCCCACGGACGCGAACGCCGTGGCGGTCGCCGCGCTCTACCACGACGCAACGGAGATCCTGACCGGCGACATGCCGACGCCCATCAAGTACTATAACCCCGAGATCCGCGACGCCTACCGCAAGGTCGAGGCCGTGGCAAGCGACAAGCTGCTCTCGATGCTGCCGGACGAGCTGCGCGCGGACTATGAGCCCATCATCAAGATCGAGGACGAGACGACGAAAAAGCTCGTCAAAGCGGCGGACAAGCTCTCGGCCTACATCAAGTGCGTCGAAGAGCTCAAGGCGGGCAACATGGAATTCAAAAAGGCTGCGGAGCAGACGCGCCGCGCGCTGAGCGAGATGCACATGCCCGAGCTCGACTATTTCATGGTCAACTGCATGGAGAGCTTCTCCATGACGCTCGATGAGCTGGAATGAGAAAAACAGTAAATTTTGGGAACCTTTTGCGCAAAACGGACGTCTAAAACCTCAGAAACCCCAAAAAGCATAATGAGGTGGATGAAGATGAAAAAGATCGTTTCCCTTTTGCTCGCGCTCATGCTGGCGCTGTCTCTCGCTGCGTGCAGCGCGAAGTCCGCCAGCAATGACAGCGCGTCGATGGCGTCGGACAGCTACGACTTCAACGGCGCGGAGATGCCGGATATGGAGTACGGCTACACCGCGTCGGACGACGGGGCGTGGGACGGACAGAGCGTTTCGTCCCCGGCCGCGGATCTTGCCGAGCGCGGCGTCAAGATGGTCTACACCGCGAGCATCGAGTTGCAGACGCTGGAATTTGACAAGGCCGCACAAGACATTGCCGCGCTTGTGGAGAGCATGGGCGGTTACTTTGAGCAGAAAAATTTCTCAAATTATTCGAGCGGCTACCGCCATGCGAGCTATACCGTGCGCGTCCCTGCTGAGAAGTTCACGGATTTCTGCACGCAGGTCGGCACGCTCTGCCATGTGACGTGGCAGACCGACACGGCGGAGAACATCAGCGAGCAGTATTACGACACGCAGTCGCGTCTCGAAACAGCGCAGATCAAACTTGAGCGGCTGCAGGAGCTTTTGAAAAAAGCTGAGAGTATGGAGGATATCATCACCATCGAGTCCGCCATCTCGGAGACGGAGTACGAGATCGAGAGCCTGTCCGGCACGATGCGGCATTACGACGCACTGGTGGACTATGCGGCCGTTACGCTCGAATTGAGCGAGGTCTATCGTCTCTCCGGTACGGAGGATGCGCCGAAGAGCTTTGGCGAAAAGCTTGCCAATGCCTTTACCGACGGCCTTGCCGCCACGGGACAGGCGCTGGAGGACTTTGCGGTGTGGCTGGCCTACAGCTGGCTGGATATTCTGATCTTCGCGGCGGTCGTGTTTGCGGCCGTGAAGCTCATCACCCGCCTGCGCCGGGGAAAGAAGCTGCCGAAGCTCGGCAGGAAAAAGAAAAACGCGGACGCTTCCGCAGATGAAACGAAAACGGAGGAATAAACCATGAACATCATCTGGCTGGGCCATTCCTGTTTTGTGGTCGAGAGCGCGGGCTGGCGCGTCGTGCTCGACCCCTACTATGTAGAGACGTATCCTGCGCTGCACATCGAGGCGGACGAGGCGCTGTGCTCGCACGGCCACCGCGACCACGCCTTTCTGGAGGCGGTGACGCTCTCGGGCCGCGACAAATCGGAGAGCCCGTTTACGGTCGAGACGGTTTCGACGTTCCACGATGACAAGAAAGGTTCACTTCGCGGCGAGAACGCCATCCATATCCTGCGCACCGAGGGTCTGACAGTCGTGCACTGCGGCGACCTTGGCCATGAGTTGAATGAGAAGCAACTCGCGGCGGTCAAGGGCTGCGACGCGCTGCTGATCCCCGTCGGCGGGTATTACACGATCGACGCGAAGACGGCGAAAAAGGTCGCGGACGCGATCGCGCCGCGCGTGCTCGTGCCGATGCACTACCGCTTCGGCGCGCACGGCTACCCTGAGATCGGCACACTCGATGAGTTTCTGGCGCTGTATGAGGCAAAGAAGATCCACAAACTTGATGGGAACTCTTTCGAGCTGACGAAGAACGCACCTGCGGGCGTCATCGTGCCGCGATTTGACGAATAAGAGAAGAAATGCAAGAGCCGCCCGTTTAGGGCGGCTTTTGCGGTATAAAGCCCTTCTTTCCCGCGTAGACTATAGTGCTTGCCCGGCTTGACCGAGGCGGAAAGGGAGGACGGAGCATGAAACGGGAGCTGCGCCGATGGGAGATTGTCGGCTTTATCGCAACTGGCCTTTTCGGGACGCTGCTGCACTTTGTGTACGAATGGACGGGCGGGAATCGCGTGATCGCGGTGTTTTCGGCGGTCAACGAGTCGACCTGGGAGCACATGAAGCTGTTGTTTATCCCGTTTCTCGTGTTCACGGTGGTGGAGTTTATTGTGTTTTCCGAGGCGTTCCGGAACTTCTTCGCCGTCAAGGCGGCGAGCATCTTGCTGGGCCTTGTCTCGATTCCGGCGCTTTTCTACACGCTGACGGGAATGTTCGGCAAGCTCCCTGACTGGGTGAACATCACGTTCTTCTTCCTCGCCGACGCGCTGCTGTACTTTCTGAGTTACCGCCTGCTGACCGATGGCGCGCTGCGCGGGGGCGCGATGCAGCTCATCGGCTTTGTACTTCTGTGGGCGCTGCTGTTCGCGTTCGTCTGGTTCACGTACCGCCCGCTGCACCTGCCGCTCTTTTTAGACCCCGTGAGCGGGTGCTACGGACTGGAAACACCGTGTTAAAAAAGGCCCTGCCGAGAAATCAGCAGGGCCTTTACAGTTTCTATACAAATAGTATATTTTGCAGAGCTTCTGCAAAATGCGTGTGCAGAAAGGCTCTTGTGATTCGGCAGAACGGCAAAAATAAAAATCAGCAGACATGACGGAAGTTGCGAAAAACCGTCAAAGTGGCCGCGTTCCCGACAGAATCCGCCGCGATGCGGCAATGTTTGATCGAAACTGACAGATTAACATAATAAATTCAATAAAGAGATTCTACGGTGAGTTATCCACAGTTTCCACAGAGTTTTCCACACAAGTGGATTTCTCAAAATCCCATGATTTGACAGGGGAAAAATTGATTTGATTTCCGCGGAGTGGAAAACATACTGTGCAGATAGACATGTGTCGAAATTTACATAATTCTGGAATTGGAAAATTTGTGGCAGAACAGAAATTCGATTTGTTACCATAATCGTGGAATTATGCAAGATGGAATAGACTCCTTGCAGTCTGCAAGGGGGAGTAGCGCCGCGGGCGCTGCACGAGGCAAAGGGGGATACTCTCTTTCACAAAAGAGAGTATCCCCCTTTAAATCCCCCGAGAGAAAGGTTTACATTGCAAGCGAGCAGCTCGAAGAGCTGCAATGCTTGCCGATTGCACTGCCCTGATCGCGGCGTTGCCGCGTTTAGTGTTGCTAGACGATTTGGCCTGCTCCTATTATCCGCTGCCGCTCTGCCCATCTTGTGGGAGTGCACAGTAATTTCCGCTATCGCCAGTCCCTACAATGCGGCGAGCGCAGCAATGCCGCATTCCGCAAGCAGTCTGCCGCCGAGAAAACGTCACTCGCGCCTCACGATAGTAAGGCGCGGTTGCTACTGGTAACGAGTAGTAGGGGTTCATGGTGAAGCCATGTACACCGCACTTACTTTGCGCAGCGCGTGCAGTTCTTCGAGCTACAAACTGCCAATGTGCGGGGTCAAGGGGCAAGGCCTCTTGCGTTCTCTTGGGGGATCAAAAGGGGGCCATTCTCTCACGTGAGAGAATGGCCCCCTTTAACGCACCCCTGCACAGTGCAGGGGAATAAGAACCAACGCTGCCGCGCTGTAAACCCTCAGACGATAGGATCGTCAATATCTCTCGTCGCATACGCGTTCAGCGCCCAATCCGCTCGCGCGCCGGCGAGATACTCATAATACCCTTGTGCGCCGATCATCGCGCCGTTGTCACCACAGAGCTTGAGCGGCGGCATGTAGAGCCGGTAGCCGTGCTTTCGGCACTCCTTTTCGAGCTCTGCGCGGATGAACGAGTTCGCGGCGACACCGCCTGCGGCGACAAGCACCTTGCGCCCGCTCTGCTGCATGGCGAGCATCGCGCGCGGGACGAGCTCGTCGACAACGGCCTGCGTGAAGTCGCGCGCAAGCGCCGCACGGTCGAGCTGCTTTCCCGTCTGCTCGGCGTTGTGGGCAAGGTTTACGACGGCGGTCTTGAGGCCCGAAAAGCTCATATCGAGAGGGCACCCGTCAATCTTCGCGCGCGGCAGCTCGTAGACGCCGCCCTCGCTCTCGTGGGCGAGCTTGTCCATCGCCGCGCCGCCGGGGTAGGGAAGGCCGAGCACGCGCGCGGCCTTGTCAAAGCACTCGCCCGCCGCATCGTCACGCGTCGCGCCGAGGAGCGCAAAGTCCGTGTAGTCGCGCACGTCGACGATGAGCGTGTTGCCGCCGGACATGCACAGCGCCAGAAACGGCGGCTCAAGCTCTGGGAACGCTAAGTAATTCGCGGCGATGTGGCCGCGGATGTGGTGCACAGGGATGAGCGGCACATTCAGCGCGTAGGCCGCGCTCTTGGCAAAGTTCAGCCCCACGAGCACCGCGCCGATGAGACCCGGCGCGTAGGTCGCGGCCACAGCGTCGATGTCTTTTTTCTCGACGCCCGCCTCCTTGAGCGCCTGATCGGTCAGCGCGGCGATGGCCTCGATGTGCTTACGCGACGCGATCTCCGGCACGACGCCGCCGTAGAGCGCGTGCAGGTCGGCCTGCGACGCGATGGCGTCGGAGAGAATTTTTCGTCCGTCCTCGACGACCGCGACGGCGGTTTCGTCGCAGGAGGACTCGAAAGCGAGAATTTTCATTGCTGCGCCTCCGCTTCTGCCGCGCCGAATTCCTTCGTCATAATGATGGCGTCCTCTTTCGGGTGGTCGTAGTAGTTTTTGCGGCGGCCCTCGCCGCGGAAGCCGCGGCTACCGTACAGCGCGATGGCGGCATAGTTGCTCTCACGCACCTCAAGCGTCAAGAACGCAAGGCCGCTGCCCTCGGCGAAGCGGATAAACACGTCGAGAAGCTGCCCCGCCACACCGCCGCGACGGCAGTCGGGGCGGACAGCCATCTTGGTGATGCAGCCCTCGTCCACGACGGCGAGCAGCCCCGCGTAGCCGACGACGCTGCCGTTTTCTGCATCCAGCGCGACTAAGAAGGCCGAGCACGCGTTTTCAAGCTCCTCTGCGAGCATGTTGCGCGACCAGGGGTTCGAGAAGCATATGCGCTCAAGCTCGGCAACGTCATTCAAATATTCGTTCGTCATCGGCACGATGCGGACTTTTTTCTTTAACTGTTCCATTGGTTTCCTCCGGTCATTTGGCTTCCAGCCAGTTTTTGCCCCAGTGGGCCTCGGCGGTCAAGGGAACGGAGAGGTGCACTGCGCCCTCCATCTCCTCGGTGAGGAGCCGTGCGACCGTCTCCTTTTCCTCCTCCGGGCACTCGACGATGAGTTCGTCGTGCACCTGCAAAATGAGCTTTGCCTTTAAGTTTTCCTTGTGCAGCCGCTCGTCGACGCGCACCATTGCGAGCTTGATGACGTCCGCGGCCGTGCCCTGAATGGGCATGTTGCGCGCGACGCGCTCGCCGAACGAACGGGTATTGAAGTTGCTCGCCGCCAGCTCGGGCAGCGCGCGGCGGCGGTGCATCAGTGTTTCGACATAGCCGCGCTCCTTCGCCTGCGCGACGACCTCATCCATATAGCGGCGGATGCCGGGGAAGCGCTCAAAGTACGTCTCGATATATTCCTTCGCCTCGTACACCGGCACGCCGATGTCCTGCGCGAGCGAGAAGGCGGAAATGCCGTATACGATGCCGAAATTCACGGCCTTCGCGTGCGAGCGCATCTGCTTGGTGACCTGATCAGTCGGCACGCCGAAGACCTGCGCGGCCGTGACGGTGTGGATGTCCTCACCGGTCAGAAACGCCTGCTTCATCGCCTCGTCGTCCGCGATGTGCGCGAGCAGCCGCAGCTCGATCTGGCTATAGTCCGCGTCGACGAGCACGCAGCCGTCCGCGGGCACGAACATGCGGCGGAATTCGCTGCCAAGCTGTGTGCGCGTGGGGATATTCTGCAAATTCGGCTCGGTCGAGCTCAAACGGCCCGTCGCCGTGACGGTCATCTGGAAGCTCGTGTGGATGCGCCCGTCGGGCGCGATGACCTTCAAAAGACCGTCGCAGTAGGTCGAGCGGAATTTCGCGTACTGGCGGTACTGCAAAACCTCTTCGACGATGGGATTCTCCCACCGCAGTTTTTCGAGCACGTCCGCGTTCGTCGACCAGCCGGTCTTCGTCTTTTTGCCGTGCGGGAGCTGCAAGCGTTCAAAGAGCACCTCGCCGAGCTGCTTGGGAGAGTTGATGTTGAACGGCCCGCCCGCTTCCTCGTAGATGTGCTGCTCGAGCGTCTTGAGCTGCACTTCCATCTCGCTGCCGAAGGCCGCGAGAGCGTTCGCGTCCACGCGCATGCCCGCGTGCTCCATGCGCGCGAGCACGGCGCAGAGGGGCAGCTCCACCTCATAATAAAGTTCGTGCAGCTCACGCTTCTCAAGTTCGGGGGCAAAGGCCTCATACAGCGCATCGACGGCGCTGGTATAGACATGGAACGCCGTCTCGGCCTCGGCCGTGTCGCCGAGCATCGAGAAAGCGTCTGGATCTAAGTGCTTCGGCTCGGCAAGCGTCTGGTGGAAGTAGGCGGCGAAGAGCGACGCGATATCGTACTTGCCCGCCGTCGCGTCGAGCAGGTACCCTGCGAGCGCGGTGTCAAAAATGAACCCTTCGATGGGAAGGTCGTTTTCGAGCAGCGTGCGCTGGAGGTCCTTGACGTTGTGGCTGACTTTCTTGATATCATCCGAGAACAGGGCGCGCAGCAGCGCGTTCCAGTCGCCCTCGTAGCGGCTGAAGTAGAACTCGGCAGAGACGGCGGTCGATTCGCCTGCAACGAAGTCGACGATCACGCCGGAAAGGTCCGGCAGCGCCAGCAGCGTCACGTGCTCCGCCTTGCGGAAGAGCGAGAGATATTCCTTGGCCTTTTCCACCGTGGTCACGGCCTCGGCGGTCACGGTGAGGTCGACCGGCTCCTCGGCGACGGGGATGGCGGCGGGTGGCTTGAGACCGTATTTGTCGATGAGCTTGGTAAATTCCAGCTTCATAAAGAGCGGATAGAGCGCGTCTGACGGCGCCTTGCGCAGATTGTCCTGCGGATAAAATTCGAGTGGTGCGTCCGTCACGATGGTCGCGAGGTGGAAGCTCTGGCGTGCGCTCTCCTCGCCCTCGGTGAGCTTTTTGATGACGTTCGGCTTGGCCTCGATATCGGGGAGCAGCCGGTAAATTTCGTCGATGCTCTGGTATTTCTGGATGAGCGCCATCGCCGTCTTTTCGCCAACGCCCGGCACGCCGGGGATATTGTCGCTCGCGTCGCCCATCAGGGCTTTGAGGTCGACAATGTGGATGGGCGCAAAGCCGTAGACCTCACAAAAGCTCTCGGGCGTCATGTCCTTCGTCGTGGTCTGGCCCATGCGCGTGGAAATGAGCTTGACGGTCGTGTGCTCGGTCACGAGCTGCAAAGAATCCTTGTCTCCCGTGGCGACGACACAGTCCCAGCCTGCGCTTTCGCACTTGCGCGAGATCGTGCCGATCAGATCGTCGGCTTCAAAGCCCGCGAGCTCGTAGCGGGGGATGTTCATCGCGTCGAGCACGTCCTTGAGCACCGGCATCTGCATGGCGAGCTCTTCGGGCATGGCGTGGCGCGTGGCCTTGTAGCCCTCGTACTCGAGGTGGCGGAACGTCGGCTCGCGGCGGTCGAAGGCGACGCACAGCGCCTCGGGCTTTTCCTCGTCGAGTAAGCGGCCGAGCATCGTCAGAAAGCCGAAGATCGCGTGGGTGAAAAACCCGTCGCGCGTGGTGAGCGGACGGACACCGTAATAGGCGCGGTTGATGATGGAGTTGCCGTCTAAAACCATCAGCTTCACGGCATGCACCTCCCAAAATGCAAATTTTTACTAAATATAGTATAGCGCAAAGCAAACAAAAACACAACAGAAACCGGCGGAACTCTCGGCGCGGAGTGAGAAAGTGTGGTAAAAATAAACAGAACACTTGCAATTTCTTGTCGGGATGTCTATAATATTGACTGAAAATCTGTTTTGCTTCCTAATTTTTTGTTAGGAAGCGGGCGGAAAAACAAAAAAGAAAGGGAGAAAATCATGGAAAAGCTATTTAAGCTGAAGGCCAACGGTACTACGGTACGCACCGAGATCCTTGCCGGTCTTACCACGTTTATGACCATGGCCTACATCATCGCGCTCAACCCGAACCTGCTGACCAACTTTGCAGTGGGTACGCCGCTGTGGAACGGTGTGTTCCTTGCCACCTGCATCGCCTCGGCGATCGGCACGATTTGCATGGCGTTTTTCGCCAACAAGCCGTTCGTCATGGCGCCCGGCATGGGACTCAACAGCTTCTTCGCGGTGGTCGTCGCCAACATCGCGGTCATCAACGAGTGCGAGTACGAGTCCGCGTTCCAGGCGGCGCTCGTCATCATCCTTGTCGAGGGTATCGTGTTCCTCATCCTCACGCTCTTAAAGGTGCGTGAGAAGATCGTGGAGGCCATTCCTCTCGGCGTGCGCTACGGTATCGCTCCCGCCATCGGCCTGATGCTGATGAACGTGGGCCTTGGCTCCAACGTCGGTATCTACTCTGAAAACGGCGGCCCGTTCTACATGATGCGTGACTTCTTCGGCGCGCTGACGCCCAGCATCATCAAGGGCAACATGGGCTCGGGCTACGATGCGATGGTCCTGACCGTCGTGACCGCGTTCCTCGGCGTTTTCGTCATGGTCGTCCTCGCCAAGAAGGGCGTGAAGGCGGCAGTGCTGCTCGGCATGCTGTTCTCGTCCGTCATTTACTGGGCGGGCAGCGCCATCTTCCTGCATGTCAATCCGTTTGCGAGCCTCGCGACTGCGAGCTTTGTCCCGCCTTTCGCCGACATGGTCTCCACCACGCTTTTCAAGTTTGACTTTGCGGGCTTTGTGAACATCGGCTGGTTCACCGCCATCACGCTCGTCATCACCTTCTGCATGATCGATATGTTCGATACCATCGGCACGCTCGTCGGTACGGCCTCCCGCGCCGGCATGGTCGATCAGGACGGCAACATGCCCCAGATGAAGGAAGCCCTGCTGTCCGATGCCATCGGTACGGTCGCGGGCGCCTGCACCGGTACCTCCACCGTCACCACGTTCATCGAGTCCGCCTCCGGCGTGGAAGCGGGCGGCCGCACGGGCCTGACCGCGCTCACCGCGGGCATCCTGTTCCTCGCCTGCATGTTCCTCGCCCCCATCGCCGCCGTCATCCCCGGCGCTGCGACCTCCGCCGCGCTGATCTATGTCGGCGTTCTGATGCTCCAGGGCCTCAAGAATGTGGACTTCAGCGACATGGACCAAATGCTGCCGGTGTCCATCATGCTCATCGGTATGCCGATCTCCGGCTCCATCGGCCATGCCATCGGCCTGGGCCTCATCTCCTACGCCTTTGTCAAGGTGCTCTCCGGCAAGGCTAAGGACGTCAGCGTTCTGACCTACGTGATCTCCGCTCTGTTCCTTGTCAAGTTCTTCGCCGTCGTGTAAGTGTGTGAAAAAACCTTAAAAAGAGCGTCCCGTACGGGACGCTCTTTTTTTCTGCGCCGCGGTATGATATCATGACGAAGATACATAGGGTAATAGGAGCGCACGGCGAAAAAACCTTGAAAAATCAAGGATTGCAACTGCCGGTTGACAAATTTGACAGTGCGCTTTCTTTCCCGCAACCGCGAAATAGGCTATGATAACGCCATCCAGACGGCGCGGGACTGCGCCTTAGAATTCAGGAGGAAGACGATATGATCTTAGCGGATAAAATCATCACGCTGCGCAAAAGGGCGGGCTGGTCGCAGGAGGAGCTGGCAAGTCAGCTCGGGGTGACGCGCCAGTCGGTATCCAAGTGGGAGGGCGCGCAGTCCGTGCCCGACCTTGACAAGGTGGTGCAGATGAGCCGGCTGTTTGGCGTGAGCACCGACTATTTATTGAAGGACGAACTCGAAGAAGAGGAGTTCGTCGAATCCGAGGCGGACGAAGCGCCGCTGCGGAGAGTGACGATGGAGCAGGCAGCGCGATACCTTGCGCTGCGCAAGGCCTGCGCGCCGAAGATCGCACTGGCGGTGGCGATGTGCATCGTCTCGCCGGTCGTGATCATTTTTCTCTCCGCCATGGCGGACGCGGGCCTGGGCGGTATTTCGGAGGATCTGGCCGCAGGTCTCGGCGTGAGCGTCATTTTGGTGCTGGTCGCCATTGCGGTGGGGATGTTCCTCTCGTGCGGGGCGAAGACGAAAGAATTCGACTTTCTTGAAAAAGAGCCGTTTGAGACCGAGTACGGCGTGAGCGGCATGGTGCGCGAGCGGCGCAAGGCCTATGAGCCGACCGCCTCGCGCTGTACGATCCTCGGCGTGGTGCTGTGCATCCTTGCTGTCGTGCCGCTGATGCTCGGGGTCGGTCTCGCGTCGTCCGATGTCGCCGCGCTGCTCGTGCGCGTCGCTCCGGCGGATGTTTACGCCGCGGCGGCGGTGGATGCGCTGCTGCTTCTGGTCGCCTGCGGCGTGGGCGTGCTCGTCTGGAGCGGAACGTACACCGGCGCGATGGACCAGCTGCTCGAGGAGGGCGACTACACGCGCAAAAAGAAGGCGCGCAGCGGCGTAATGAGCACGGTGTCGCTCATCTACTGGCTGAGCGTGACGGCGATCTTCCTGTTCTACACTTTCGGACCCAAGGGGAACGGCCAGCCGCAGTATAGCTGGTTTATCTGGGCCGTTGGCGGCGTACTGTATGCGGCGGTGATGGGTATTGTGTCGCTCGTGCTGTATCACAAAGATAAAATGTAAAGCACACTTGACAAATGGGAACGACAGTGATATCCTACAAGTAAAGCGAACTTGACATTTGCAAAATGGCTCTTGACAGTTGGAAATCACATGATATTATTTTGATATCACAAGGATATTCGAAACGGCTGCAAGAAGAAAAGAGGGAGAACCTTATGCTCTATATTGAACACCTGACCAAGACCTTCGGCGAAAAGAAAGCCGTGGATGATCTGTCGCTCCACATCGCGCCGGGGGAGATCTACGGCTTCATCGGCCACAACGGCGCGGGCAAGACCACGACGCTCAAGTCGGTCGTCGGCATCCAGCAGTTCGATTCTGGCAGGATCACGATCGGCGGGCACTCCATTCAGGACGATCCCATCGCCTGCAAGAAGATGCTCGCCTACATCCCGGATAACCCCGACCTCTACGAGTTTATGACGGGCATCCAGTACCTCAATTTCATCGCCGACATCTTCGGCGTGGAGGAAAGCGCGCGGCAGGAGCGCATCCGCAAGTATGCAGACCTCTTCGAGCTGACGACCGACCTGGCCCAGCCCGTCGCGGCCTATTCCCACGGCATGAAGCAGAAGCTTGCCATCATTTCGGCGTGGCTGCACGAGCCGAAGCTCATTTTGATGGATGAGCCGTTCGTCGGCCTCGACCCGAAGGCTGCGCATATCCTGAAAGGCATGATGCGCGAGGTGTGCGACGCGGGCGGCGCGATCTTCTTCTCGACCCACGTGCTCGAGGTGGCCGAAAAACTCTGCGACAAGGTCGCCATCATCAAGGGTGGCAAGCTCATCCGCTCCGGCACGATGGAGGAGGTCAAGGGCGACGACTCACTCGAGGAGGTCTTCCTTGAGCTGGAGGGCGAATCATGCTGAAAACGCTCGTCAAGAAGCAGCTGATGGAAATTTTCCGCAGCTACTTTTATAATGCCAAAACCAATAAAAAACGTTCGACGGCGGGGATTATCGCTTATATCCTGCTCTTTGCCGCGTTGATGATCGGCCTCGGCGGGATGTTCACGGGGCTTTCCGTTTCACTCTGTGCGCCGCTTACGCAGGCGGGGATGGGCTGGCTCTATTTTGCACTCATGTCGCTGCTCGCCATCTTTCTCGGCGCGTTCGGCAGCGTGTTCAACACGTATTCGGGCCTGTACTTCGCTAAGGACAACGACCTGCTGCTGTCTCTACCCATCCCAGTGCGGACGCTGATGGCCTCGCGGCTGCTGACGGTCTATTTCATGGGCCTCATGTACTCCGCGGTCGTCATCCTGCCCGCGGTCATCGTCTACTGGGTCACGGTCTCGGCGGCGCCGATGGCGCTCCTCGGCGGCGTGCTGCTGACGGCACTCATCTCAATCTTCGTGCTCACGCTCTCGTGCGCGCTGGGCTGGGTCGTGGCGAAGGTGAGCCGTAAGCTCAAGCACAAGAGCTTCATCACGGTCATCGTCTCGCTCGCGGGGCTTGCCATCTACTATTTCTTCGTCTTCAAGGCGCAGACGGCCATCGAGCAGCTCGTCGCCAACGCCGCGGTCTACGGTGAGAAGATCAAGGGTGCGGCGCACCCGCTCTACGTCTTTGGCCTGACCGGTACGGGCGATGTGACAGCGATGCTGCTGAGCGCGGCGGTCATCCTCGCGCTGTTTGCGCTGACGTGGACGCTGCTCTCGCGCAGCTTTTTGCAGATCACGACTGCGTCGGGCGCATCGGGCAAGGCTGTGTACCGCGAAAAGGCCGTCAAGCGCCGGAGCATCGATGGGGCACTTTTCGGCAAGGAGCTCGCGCGCTTCACCGCGAGCCCGAACTACATGCTCAACAGCGGCCTCGGTATCCTGCTGCTGCCGATCTCGGGCTTCCTGCTTTTGTGGAAGGGCGGAACGGTCGTGTCGCTGCTGAACGAGGTCTTCACCTCGCAGAGCGGCTGCGCGGAGGTGCTGCTCTGCACCGGCGTGTGCGCCATTGCGTCGATGAACGACATGGCGACGCCGTCGGTCTCGCTCGAGGGAAAGTCCCTCTGGCTCGCGCAATCGCTGCCCGTCAAGCCCTGGCAGGTGCTTCGCGCAAAGCTCAAGGTACAGCTTGCGCTCACGGCCCTTCCAGCACTCGTGCCGCTTGCCTGCATGGCATTTATCCTGCCTGTGACGGCGGCGCTGCCGCTCGTTTTTGCCGAGGCACTCGCGTACATCGCGTTTTCTGCGTGCCTGGGGCTGACGCTCGGCGTCGCGCGGGCAAACCTGACGTGGACGAGCGAGCTCATGCCCATCAAGCAAAGTCTGGCCGTGACGATCGCGCTATTCGGCGGCTGGCTCTACGCCATCGTGTTCGCGGGGCTCTACCTCTGGCAGGGGTGGAAGCTCGGCGCGGTTGCGTATCTCGCCATCGCGGCGGCGGTGACGCTCGCGGTGACAGCGCTGCTTCTTCGCTGGCTCAAAACGAACGGCGCACAGCGCTTTGCTGCATTATAATTGGATAGAAAATGAAACGAGGGGGAAAGTCATCCGGCTTTCTCCCTCGTTTTTGCTTCAGCTCTCCATGTGTTTGCCAAGAAAGCCTGCGATGGCCTGCGCGAGCTTGTATTCCGTCTCACCTGCGGCCGATTCACCCTCGGTGCCGATGAAGACCACGAGCCCGAGTGCGTCGCCCTCGGAGATGATGGGCGCGGCGATGGTCGCGCAGTAGCGGTCGAGCGACTCGGTGACGAACACGCTGCGCTCGCTCGGCACGGCGCGGTAGATACCGCGGTCCTCCATGATCTGCTCGAGCTGCGGGCTGATGCGCTTGCCGATGAGATCGCGGCGCGCGCTGCCTGCCGCGGCGATGACGCTGTCGCGGTCGGTCACGGCCACGCTCGTGCCGGTCGACTTGCTCAGCGTGTCGCACAGCTGCGCGGCAAACTCATCTACGCCGCCCATGAGCGAATACTTCTTAAAAATGACCTCCCCGTCCTTGCTCGTGTAGATCTCCAACGGGTCGCCCTCGCGGATTCTCATGGTGCGGCGGATCTCCTTGGGAATGACAACGCGGCCAAGGTCGTCGATCCGTCTGACAATTCCGGTTGCTTTCATCTATCAAAACTCCTTTTATACTCGATAAACTGCACTTAGTCTTTGGAAAAGCCGCCAATTTATCCAAAGCGGACACTGGAAGATTTTACAGCGCGCGAAAATATCACCGAGGCAAAAGTATTCGAAACCGGTTCGCAATACGCTACAATACCCCTATCACGAGAGATAGGGGTATTTTTATTATGGAACACTACATGACGAGTGAAAAAATCGAAGCCTATTTGAAAGAACTTTCGGATGAGGAACGCGCCGAGGCGACGATTGAGAAGTATCGCCGCGCGCTGTTGAGCTTTGCGGCGTTTTTGTGCGGTGCGGCGGTCACGCCGGAGACAATTAAAAACTGGAAAGACGACCTGCGCGAGAAACTACGTGCCGTCGACGATCAACACTTATCTGGCCGCGCTGAACGGTTTCTTTCACTTCTGTGGCTGGACAGATTGCCGCGCGCGGTTCTTAAAAATTCAGCGCCGCCTGTTTCGAGACAGCAAACAGGAGTTAACGCGCACAGAATATGAACGACTGGTCGCCGCGGCGGAAGCTGTGGGCGACCGCGCCCTCGCGCTCCTGATGGAGACCATCTGCTCCACCGGCATCCGCGTCAGCGAGGTGTAGTACATCACGGTTGAGGCCGCGAAAAACGGCAAAACGGAAATTGCACTCAAGGGCAAGATCCGCACGATTTTACTGTCCTCTAAGCTCTGCCGCAAGCTGCTCAAGTTCGCAACGCAGAAAAAACCGCCTCCGGCGCGATCTTTCGCGCCAAAAGCGGCAAGTCCATGTCGAGATATCAAATTTGATCGAAAATGAAAAAGCTGTGCGCTCGCGCAGGTGTCAACGCAGGGGAAGTTTTCCCGCACAATCTGCGCCACCTGTTCGCGACGGCATTTTATCGCGCATACAAGGATATCGTCAAGCTGGCGGATGTTCTCGGGCATTCGAGCATCGAAACGACGCGCATTTACCTTGTTACGAGCATGGCGGAGCATCGGCGTCAGCTCGAACGCTTACAGCTTGTATCATAAAAACGGAATCTATATTCCGTATATGCAAAGGAAGCGAAAAAATCTTGTCACTTCCTTTACTTATAAAAAATATAGCGCAACTCTCCCATAAAGGCAAGGGAAAATGCGAAAATGAATCGAAACCGTGCGGTTCACAAGCAGAAATAAGTGTGAGCCCGATTTTTTGCGTCCTTTCAGACTGCCGCGCAATGGCAAAAAGCCTGCATTTCCATGCAAAATCGTTGTGGATATAGTGGTGACTTTATTCGCAGTTGGCATTCACCATACGGAATATAGATTCCGTGTTCAAAAGCTCATATTTTGGCAAACCCGCCGAAAGGCGGCGACGCAAAGCCAGATGGGTCTAACGCCTCTTCGTCCGCGAAGATTCCGCTATGACAGCCGGTTGCAATCTCGACGCTCCATTCGGCTCTGCTGAAATGGGGCGTTTTTTGCTGGGGGTGCTGGTGATCCGACAGACGTTTCGTGAATTCTGCGTGGGGCAGGGCAAGGCCGCACTGCTCTCACAATGGGACGCCGAGCGCAATGCGCCCCTCACACCGGACGATGTGACCTTCGGCAGCCACAAAAAGATTTGGTGGATCTGCAAAAGCGGCCACTCATGGCAGGCGGCGGTTTACACCAGAAGCAGCGGCACGGGGTGTCCCTACTGCGCCGCACGGCGAACGCTGCCCGGCACGGGCTCGCTCGCAGATCGCTTCCCGCTGCTCGCCTCTGAGTGGGACGCGGAGAAAAATCTTCCGCTCACGCCGGAGACGACGTCGTATGGCAGTCACCGCCTTGTCTGGTGGCGCTGCCCGAACGGGCATTCCTACCGCTCCACCGTCAAGTCCCGTGCGCAGGGCACAGCCTGTCCGTACTGCGCGGGCCGCGCCGTGCTGGCGGAGGAAAATTCCCTCGCCGCGCGATTTCCTGACCTCGCCCGCGAGTGGGACGGCGAGAAGAACGGCGTCCTGACGCCGTCGCATGTGCTCCCCAGTACGCACCGCAAGGTGTGGTGGCGCTGTGAGCACGGTCATTCATGGCGCGCGGCGGTGTTTTCCTGCGCGCAGAATCATTCCGGCTGCCCGGTCTGCACCGGCAGGCAGACGCTTCCCGGCGAAAACGACCTCGAAGCGCTGTATCCCGACCTCGCCGCGCAGTGGGATGAGGCAAAAAACGGCGCGCTCCGTCCAAGCGATGTCACCGCGGGCTCAAACCGCCGCGTCTGGTGGCGCTGCGAAAAGGGTCACTCGTTCTGCGCCGTGATTGCGCAGCGCGTGCAGGGCGGCAGCGGCTGCCCCTACTGTACGAACCGCAAGGTCCTGCAGGGCTTTAACGACTTGGCAACCGTTCAACCGCTGATCGGCGGACAGTGGCATGAGAGCCTCAACGGCGCGCTGACGCCGGAGATGGTGACCGCGGGGAGCCACAAAAAGGATGCCCTCACGGCCACGTGTGGAAAGCGGCTATCTACGCCCGAACCGGCGCGCAGCAGAGCGGCTGTCCCGTCTGCGCCGGAAGAACCAAGCGCAAAACCAAGTAAACCCAGCCCGCGGAGGCGGGCAAAATATAGAGAAACTTTAGGTGGTAACAACATGAAACGACGATTATTGGCAAGCATACTATCGTTTGTCATGGTGCTGAGTTTGATGCCTATAACGGCGATGGCGGACGGCGAGGACGATGTAACGCCACAGGAGCCTGCGGTGGACGTGACGATGAACAATCCGTATTTCAATGATGGAATTACGATTGACGGTGTCACTGTGTCGGACGGCCTTGCGACGGTCAAGGTCAGCTATGCCAAGGCAAACCAGATGGCGGGCATTGCCTATTCGTACACGTTGGACGGTGAGGAAGTCACTGACCGCGCCATCGCACAGTAGATCGACGGCGACGGCATCCCGCAGACGGACAAGAACAATATCAATGGCTATCTGCGCGACTGTACGGTTTACACGTTCCCTGTTGAAGAGGGGGGCACCGATATCACGGTGACAGTAGATGGTTCTACGTTCTGGGATTACGATGCTGAAACGAAGACCCTGACCATCTCCGGCGAGGGTTCGATGGCCGATTTTACATATAAGACCATTTCCGACGCTGAAGAGACGGTCGATGAGCAGTGCTTGGCGTCTTTCCCGTGGGCGGAATATAAGAACGAAGTGGAAAATGTCATTGTTAAAGATGATATTACCCGTATCGGCAATCAGGCGTTCCGCAAGTTCTTTGCGTTGAAAAATCTGACGGTTGCGTCGAAAGAGCTTCTTGAGATTGGCAATACGGTTTGCATGAACAACAGTGCACTGAAAGTGGTAGACCTGACCGCCTGCACGAAGTTGGCCAAAATCGGCAGCGGTATGCTGACCTATGTGACAAATGATGCATACATTACCGTTAAGATGGCTGCGCCGGTTGCCGGTCTTTGGCGCGGCGGTGATAATTACCTGAAGGCCAACACAATATTTATATATGATAAAGACAGTACGGTCATTGTGGACAATTGGGAGTGCCTGATTAGTGGCTCTGAGTGCGAGATTGTTGCCTATAAGGGTAGCGCTACAGAGGTTGTTATTCCTGCAAGCATTGTTTACGATGGCAAGACCTATACGGTTGCGCTGATTGACGGTGGTTTGTTCCAGAATAATACGGAAATTACCAGTGTTGCATTTGCAGAGGGGAGTCAAATCACAGCAATTCCTGACAGCTTTATGTCCTGCGCCGACCTGCGCCCCTCGGGACATGGCAATGCGAAATCTGTGATTTTGCCAAGTGGGATTGAGACGATCGGTGCATCGGCATTTGCTATGTACAGCCAGAACCTGACAACGTTCCAAATCGGTAACGACGCTACGTGTATTGATTTGACGAAAATTAAGTCGATCGGCACTTTTGGACTTGCGAATCTTCCAACAGCTTATCTTTATACTAAGGACGTAAAAATTTCGAATGCTCTAAAGTCCATTGGCAGTGAGGCATTCAAGAATAACAGATTTGGTAAGCTGGTTTTGACAGCTGGCGATTATAGAGATATCAGCGTTCACAGCAATGCGTTTGGTTCGCTGTACCTGACCAACGGTATTGAATTGGAGTCTGGGGTCAAAAATGCCGATGCGATCATTGACGCAGTTTTGAATGCGAAAAAGGTCACCAAGTTTACACAATTGTTCAAAGACGGTAAGAGTGCAGTCTACACGGTGGATTATGCCAACAAGACGGTGAGCCTTGAGCTTTCTTCCAGCTTAAATGCCGAAAATTTTGCGGAGAAATCCTGGCACGGCTATACCGTTTTACTCTCAGAGACGATCACAAATGATGATGTATGGGAGATTCAGTGCGCTATTGCCAACGGTGAAAAAATCTGCACGATCATTGGTTATCATGGCTGGGGCGGCGCAATCGAGATTCCCGCTAAAATTAAGGGTCATACCGTCAAGGCAATTGGCGACGAGGTGTTCAAGGATAACTCTACGATCACGAAGGTAACCTTTGAAGATAGTAGTCAATGCGAGGAAATCGGGAATTATGCATTTGGTTCACATGCAGAGAATATAAGCGCATTGAAGGAAATTGCGTTTCCAAAGACGCTTAAGAAAATTGGCAATAATGCGTTTTACTTTAGCGCATTGGAAGAATTTCCTGCTTTACCTGACGGCCTGACCACAATTGGAGCACAAGCATTTTACAATTCACGTAGTGCGAAAACAGATTTGTTGGTGATTCCTGCGACTGTCACAGAAATTGGCAATCAGGCTTTTCGCTGGTGTGGTAATGGTAAGATTAAGAACGTTCAGGTGAATTCCGAAGCGCTTAATCTTGGTAGGCAGGCGTTTCTCCTTACTTCTGGTACGGGCGGTTATATTGATTTGTCTGCAGTGAAGAATCTGACAATGGTGGAAGGGGCATATAATGACGGCCTTACTAGATTCGGCGGAGCAAGTGTGATTTACGTTGCAGATGATTCTATTGCAGCGATGATGAACGATGAGGTCAATTATCCTAAAACGTTTGATAAGACAACGACCAGCATTATTTCCGTCAACGGCGGTACAGTCTCCGAAAATCCCACCGGCCTGAGTTCTGTTACCAGAAAGGACGGCAACACGACTTACACCGCAGTGTGGTACGAAGACGGTGAAGAAATGACCAATCCTACCACCAATCTGAAAGCGGGCAGCACTTACTCTGTGAAGTGGGTGGCAGCTATTGACGGCGGCTATCAGGTTGCGGCTATCGCCGACCAGACCTACACGGGCGCTGAGATCGAGCCCGCGGTGGTTGTGACAGATTCTGAAGGCAATGTTTTGGAGGATGGTTATACGGTCACTTATACTGACAATGTGGATGTCGGTACGGCAACGGCAAAAGTAACGATTGGCAGCAAGTTGGTAGAGGTTTCCTTCAATATCCTCAAGGATATGAACCCCACGGTCACCATGGGAGGCGGTTCTGTGACCTATGGTGATGATTATGAATTGAAGCCGTCGGCGGCAACCAGCACAGGCAGTACTATTGACGGTAAGATCGTCATCAAGTGTTACACGGATGCCGAGTGCACTGAAGAATTGAAAGGCTTCCCACTGAGGCTGGCATGTACTACGCCAAGGCTACGCTGGAGGGAACTGCAAATTACGCATCCGCTACTTCTGAGCCGGCTAAGATCGAGATTTTGAATGCAACCTTTAGTGTTAAGGCTGATGCTTATGTCGATACCTATGACGGCAAGCCGCACACGGTTACGGTGACAGCTGATGGGGCAAAGATTTCCTACTCCGCAGGTGCTGGTAACTACAAGACTTACGGCAGCACGGCGCCCACGTTTACCGATGTCGGCGAGTACACGCTGACTCCGGCGGGCGGCAGCGCGAAGAACTATACGTTCAACTATGTTTCCGGTACGTTGACGATCCTGCGCCGCCCCTCCAATCCCGGCAGCACCATCTCCGTTCCCTCCACCCCGAACGGCACGATGACGGTCAACCCGTCTACCGCCTCCAAGGGCGAGACTGTGACGATCACGACCAAGCCCAGCGAGGGCTATGAGCTCGGTTCCATTGAGGTTCTCGACAAGAACGGCGATTCGCTCAAGCTCAAGGATCTCGGCAACGGCAAGTACAGCTTTGTCATGCCGGATGGCAAGGTCAGCGTTGAGGCGGAGTTCGTTAAGACTGTTGCTACCAGCTTTGCTGATGTTCCCGCGAATGTTTACTTTGCCGATGCAGTGAAGTGGGCAGTCGATAAGGGCATCACCAACGGCCTGTCTGACACGATGTTCGGCCCCTACGAGTCCTGCACGCGCGCGCAGATCGTCACGTTCCTGTGGCGCGCCGCCGGCAGCCCCGAGCCGAAGACCGCAAGCAGCTTCACGGATGTTCACGCGAGCGCCTACTACGCTAAGGCTGTTGCCTGGGCCGTTGAGAACGGCATCACGAACGGTATGACTGAGACGACGTTCGCGCCCGACGCGACCTGCACCCGCGGCCAGAGCGTGACGTTCCTGTACCGCGCCCTCAAGGGCAGCGCGAGCGGCAGCACGAACTTCACCGACGTTGCGTCCGACGCGTTCTACGCTGACGCTGTCAACTGGGCGGTCGCGAACAACGTGACGAACGGTACGTCCGCCACCACGTTCTCTCCCAACGCGGACTGCACGCGCGCGGAGATCGTGACGTTCCTGTATCGCGCCTATCAGGGCAAGTAAAACTTAAAATCATGCGGAAAAGCGGCGGTTCACTCGAACCGCCGCTTGGCTTTTGTATACAGTTGTATAATAAAATCAGAACATGCCGGGAATTGTGGCAAAACGTCTCTGTACTTTCGAGGTTGATAATTGTGCGGTGAGGAAAGACCGTAAGCGTAAAACGTAGCCGCGTATAAAAGGCCGCCATCTCAAGGAGCCGTTCGCTCACTGAGATGGCGGTCTTCTATTTTTGATGTGTGCAAATTAGGGCCGATCACTGTGCAGTACATCGTGTATCCGTTCGGCCAGCGCCCTTGTCGTAAAAGGCTTCGGGAGCACAAAGCTTGCACCCAAACGGTATGCCTCCTCTATGACCTTGTGCGTCGGCAGCGCTGTCATAAAGATCGTCGAGATTTTGTGTTCGCCCTCACGCAGCTGCTGCATAACGTGAAAGCCGCCCTTGTGCGGCAGCAGAAAATCCAGCAGAAGAACGTGAGGTCGGTGCCGGTGGAGCGCCTTGGTTGTCTCGTCCTCATCCTTTGCGTGAAATACATGGAAGTTTCCGCGCTCACGCAGGGAATCCGCCAGGAGCATACTGAAGGCTTCATTACTGTCTGAGAGTAAAATCTTCTTTCGGTGCGGCATTTTTATCCGCCTCCCCCTAAAAAATTTGATTTTACACACTCACCTTGTATAAAATAGTCCTGTTGGCTCATTTTTTCAATCCACCGTACAGTATTTTAACGGTTTTTTAACTCGGCTTGATCTGGGCTTCCGCAAAAGAAAGAGGGAGACCTGCGAAACTTGCCAAGAGTGGTTGTCGTAACGCCCCGCTTCCGGCATCATTCACTTACGGAGAGACCGCTGCTGCGGCATTCCTGTATAGCTATGTTCCATTCCTGCTTCTTGGCTTCGTGTTTCAGTTCGTTGCTCGTCATTCGAAAGACCAACGATATACGTCGGAATTCAAGAAGCTGGTCGTGGAAACCATGATGAAAGAAAAGCTGAGCTACAGTAAAGCGGCAAGGCGGTTTGAAATCAATGACCACAAACGAGTTGCCGCATGGGAGCGAATCTATCTGGAGGAAGGCCCAGAAGGCTTTGTCATCGAGCGACGCGGCCGCGGCAGCAAGAGCCATCCGCCAAAGCAGTTGTCGAAAGAAGTAGAAGAGGACCTGTTGGCGGAGGTTCAGAGACTTCGCGCGGAGAATGAATACTGAAAAAACTTGCAAGCCTTGGTTTTGGAAGACGAGCGACGCCAGCACAAAAAACGATGGTAGTTCAGAAACTAAAACAACTCCATCCAAGCCAAACTATCCGTTCAGCTCATCTGTAACGAACTTCTTTGATCCGTTGTATACGATCAAATTTGAGATAGCAACACAGGAGAATAAATAGGAAATCAGCGGCACAGCACAGAGTCTTGCAAACTGAGGAACGGATTGTTGAGTGCACATCGGAAAGCAGAAATCGTTTATCGTTCTCTATTTGCCCCTGAATGGCATAGTGGCGAGAAGTTTCACACAAAACTTCTCGCCACTATTGTCTTATATGTGTCCTTACACGGTTAGATTCTATGATCACGCGGTACAAAACCGCTGCTCCTATTCCAGAGCTTATCAGACTTTACGAACAGCGCCTTTTGCAGTGCGAGCAGTCTCCGCAGCAGCCGCTACCTGATCTGGCCTTTTTTCGCCAGTGCAGGATAGCTGTGATAGCTGCAGCTGCGATGAGGACAAGAAGGGCCCAATCTAACAGATGCATCACAGGATCCCCACCAAGGTATAGACAGCAAGAGCCACGATCCATGCCACGCAGCACTGCATCATCACGACCCCAACTGTCTTCAGCGCTGAGTCGAATTCTCGTCGAATCGTGGTTACCGCCGCGATGCAGGGAGTATACAGCAGCGTGAACACCAGAAAGCTGATAACGGAACGACCGGTAAACATCGTAGAAAGTGCAGCCCCACCTAACAGGATCTGCAGCGTACTGACCACAGATTCCTTTGCGATAAAACCGGAAATAAGGGAGGTTGCGCAGCGCCAATCCGCAAAGCCCAACGGTGCGAACACCGGCGCGATCCATCGACCAATGAGAGCCAAAAGGCTATCGGCACTGTCGGTAACTACATTCAGCCTGGTATCAAAACTCTGGAGGAACCAGATCACAATGGTAGCAAGAAAAATCACAGTAAACGCCCGCTGCAAAAAATCCTCGGCCTTTTCCCAAAGCAGCAGCGCAACGCTCTTGAGGCTCGGAAGCCGATAATTGGGCAACTCCATAACGAAAGGCACGGGCTTTCCGCGGAACACGGTTTGGTTCATGATGAGGGCCGCAGCAATTCCAATCAGAATGCCCAGCAGATACAGTAGGATCATTATGAGCGCGCGGTGCGTTGGAAAGAACGCTGCGGTAAAAAATGCATAAATTGATATTTTTGCCGAGCAGCTCATATAAGGCGTGAGCAGGATCGTCATCTTGCGGTCACGGTCACTCGACACCGTGCGCGTTGCCATAATTGCCGGCACAGAACAGCCGAAGCCGATGAGCATAGGGACGATGCTGCGGCCGGACAAACCGATCTTTCGCAGAGGCTTGTCCATTACAAAGGCGACGCGGGCCATGTAGCCGGTATCTTCCAAGATAGAGAGGAAGAAAAAAAGCGTCACAATGATAGGTAGGAACACCAGCACACTGCCAACACCGGAAAAAATGCCGTCAATAATCAAGCTGTGTACCACAGGATTGATCTCATAGGCAGTCAAAGCTTGGTCTACAAGAAAGGTAAGGCCATCGATCCCGCCTTGCAGCCAGTCGGACAGACGCTGACCTATAACATTGAAGGTGAGATAGAAAATCAGCAGCATGACAAGCAGAAACGCCGGAACGGCTGTGTAGCGACCGGTGAGAATTCTGTCGATCTTCATGGAGCGGGCGTGCTCCCGACTTTCATGGCACTTCACCACAGATGATGCCACCACGCCTTCAATGAAGGTGTAGCGCATATCAGCAAGCGCCGCGTTGCGATCAAGTCCTGCCTCACTCTCCATCTGCACGATGCAATGCTCAAGCAACTCGCGCTCGTTTTGATCAAGTGCCAGACGGTCGGCAAGGTCATCGCCGCCTTCGATCAGCTTTGCTGCGCAGAAGCGAGCCGGCACACCGATGCGGTCGGCGTGATCGGCAATCAGATGCGTAACGGCGTGGATACAACGGTGAACGGCGGAATCATCCGCGCAGAAATCTGTCACCTTTGGCAGAGTTCTGCTCCGAGCCACAGCAATCGCCTGATTCACCAGCTCGCTCACGCCCTCACCCTTTGCGGCCGCGATCGGTACGACAGGGATGCCGAGCGAGGCGCTCATCTTCTGCACGTCGATGGAACCGCCGTTGGAACGCACTTCATCCATCATGTTCAGCGCCAGCACCATAGGTATCCGCAACTCAAGCAGCTGAAGTGTCAGGTACAGATTCCGCTCAATGTTGGTGGCATCCACAATGTTGATGATGCCGTCCGGCTTTTGGTTGAGGATAAAGTCACGGGAGACGATCTCCTCCTGTGTATAGGGCCGCAAGGAGTAGATGCCGGGCAGATCCACCACGGAGCAGCTTTTTTCGTCTATGATCTCTCCCATCTTCTGGTCTACCGTGACACCGGGAAAGTTGCCGACATGCTGATTGGATCCGGTGAGGGCGTTGAAAAGAGTCGTTTTCCCGCAGTTCTGATTTCCAACGAGTGCAAAGATCATTTCGGCTCGTCCTCCACTTCGATTTTTTGAGCCTCCTCTACGCGCAGCGTTAGCTCGTAGCCGCGCACGCGGATCTCGATAGGATCACCCATCGGCGCGACCTTCTGTAATGTCACGCGGGTGTGCGGGATCAAGCCCATATCCAGCAGGCGGCAGCGCAAGGCTCCATCTCCGCCAACAGTGGTGATCACGGCAGAATTCCCCACTTTTAATTGATTCAATGTCATTTGCTTTCCTCTTTTCTTGCCCAGTTTTAATTTCATGGTAGCATTCCTGCTGCGGACTGTCAATACAGCCGAACCGGCATAATTCAAAGTGTGTAATAGACTATTTGGCCTTGTGCTGCAGAAAATGTTGAAAAGGTTCCTGCGGCAAGGAAAAGTCTTACAACTCTTTCGCAGTTTTAATCGATCCGCAGCAATTCGTCATCGTCGGAGCATCCGAAGCGGTTAACATCAGAGTCAGGGAAAGACTGGTAATTGTGCACGTTCGAACGCGGAAAGCATTCTTGCAGAAAATCGCGGACCGGGAAAAGATCATGGAATCCGCTGAAGTGCTTTTTGCCGTCTTCAAAGGAGACCGAGTTCACGACAAAATGCAGATGACAGTGTGCAGAGTCCATGTGCAGGGCATATACGACTTGGTGCCCAGGGAAAAGATGGCAGATATCGTAACCTAAGGCAAGCATATCGTCTGCACTTAGACGGTAGGCCACCGTCGTCGAAAAGGATACAATAAAATGCAGCAGCTGCCGACCATCGATATTCTGATAAGCGCTTTTAACAAGCATAAACTCACGGAACGCATAGACTGGATCGACGGCATATCCGCCTATCATTCCGGAGCGGCACACATAGTTAAGAACGCGGTGCAAAGCTGCTGCGTCTGGATACTGATTGCGGATCAAGATAACGTCTGGCACGGCCGGTTCATCTCCTCTCTGATCATTACGTTCGTCCTCTGAGAGGCGGACGGACAGAATGCGATTTTTCATTGAAATCCTTCTTTCTTGTTGCTCGTGGCAAGGAGCGCAAATTGTATGACGCCCCTTTATTCGGATGTTTGTAGCGTGATAAAAAATTGGTGCAGACTATGAAAGAGCCCGATGAAGCGCACGCAATTGTGCAGCCCCATCAGGCCTTCCAAATGATGTTGACATGGTTGCCGTCGAGTTCGATCCGCTCGATGAATTCGGCGGCGATCAATTTTTTCTCGTCAAAAGCAGAGCGGGAAAAATCCAACCGCCGAATCTGAGACGCAGAATGCGGGGCGGTATGTAAGAGCTGTTCCCGCTCGGCGTGCAGTTTTTCAATCATTTTTGAGATATACACGACCGCCACATCGCTGCTCTCGGCGAGAGCGTTCACCAGACGATCGATTTTCTGCTCGATTTCCAAAACAGCTTTCGCCTGCGCGTGGTCTTCACTTACTGAGGGAAGCTCGGCGGGACAGGCATCGAGAATGTGCTGGAGCTCATTGGCAATATGGGCCTCCAGCTCTCTAAGGTCTACATCAATCGATTCATCACAGTTGCCGAAGTTGGACCGACCGGAGCAGACCAGCTTACAGCGTTGCTCCGACTTTATGTAGTTGACCTTGACGGCATAGCCGCATTTGCTGCATTTTAAGAGACCGGTCAACCAGGAGTATTTACCCGCGTTGGCGCGGGGAAGCTGCATCTGTCCGGAAAGCTTGTCCTGTACACGCAGCCAGAGGGACGACGGAATGATTCCCTCATGCGTGGACAGGCTGAGCATCTGCTCATCCTTTTTCGTGTACTTGCCGCGGCTGCGGTCGCGCTTCCCAATCAGAAGACAGCCATGGACGCCGTCAAAAACTTCGGGCATCTGGCGGATCTGGATGCCCTGCGCAAGGTAATAGCAGTAGACCGCTTCGTCAGCCTGCACGTAGACGGGGTTCCGCAGAATACGGGACAGAGTCACGTTATCCCACGCCTCGCGCTTGGGGCCGTGAATGCCCTGCTCAGTCAGAGTTTTGGCAAGGGCACGCAGCGATGTTTCAGACCGGACATATTCTTCAAAAATGTGGAGAACAGTCTTTGCGTTTTCATCGGCTATCAGAGATGAGACCTTGCGCCCGTCAAGCTCAACTTTGGAAAGCGCATACCCGTACGGTGCGGGACCACCCGGCCATGCACCGAGGGAAACGCGGTGATGGTAGTTGTCGCGCACACGCTCCGCGGTCGTTTCGCGCTCAAGCTGGGCAAAGGTCATCACAATGTTGAGCATGGCTCGTCCCATCGGCGAGGAAGTGTCGAACTGCTCGTTGACGGACAGAAATTCGACATCGTTTTTACGCAGAAGCTCCCAGATCTGGCTGAAATCCGCGAGGGAGCGGCTGAAGCGGTCCAGCCGGTACACGACGATTTTTTTGACGTGGCCCGCCTCCACCGCCTCCATGAGCTCGCCGAAAGCAGGCCGCTTGGTGTTTTTGCCGGAAAAGCCCTTGTCCGAAAAAACAAGGGCATCGTCTGCAGTAAACTTTCGGCAAAGTTCGATCTGCCCTTCAATCGAAAGGCTGCCCTTTTTATCGATGGACTGACGCGCATAAATGGCATCCATCGGCCTCACCTCTGCGCGCGGGCAGCCAGCAGCAGAAGGCAGCGGCGGCAGATCGCCGCCTGACGCGCAGAGCGCTCTATAGGGTCAACGGTTGAATAAGTGTTTTTGATAATCATAAGGGTTTCCTCCTTCGAGAATGTATGAGCCAGGACCGGAAGTTATTCCGAACGGCTTTACCACCCTGTTGAAGGCTGTGTAAAAATGTATTATTATTTTTAGCAAATCTTGAAACCCTTGAAAATCCTGGAAAATCCAGACGACGCATGGCTTCCGCTGCGCTGATGGTACCCGCACGCCAGAGCTTTTCCACCGCATCAAAATTGCTTCGCTCAATCGGCTTGCGACCGGTGTATTTCCCTTGTGCTTTGGCGATGGAGATGCCTTCGCGCTGACGCTGCAAAATATACTCGCGCTCTAATTCGGCAACAGCGCCAAAAACAGTCAGCATAAACTTCCCTGTTGGTGTCGTGGTATCGATTGCCTCTTTCCTGCTGACGAACTCCACGCCTTTTTCGGATAGCTTTTCTATCAGCTCCAGCAGGTCTCGTGTGTTGCGGGCAAAGCGGCTGATGGATTCGACAATGACGGTGTCGCCCTTGCGCACGTAGTCCATCATCTTTTTCAGCTCCGGACGGTCGGTGTTCTTGCCGCTCAAGCGGTCGATGTAGACCACATCAACACCGAGCTCCTGCATCAACACCTCCTGCCGCATGGTATTTTGCTCCTGTGTGCTGACGCGAATATATCCGATTTTCACAAAATCACCGCCTTTTAATCAATCTGAAACTAATATGTCCCAATGAAGCCGCCAAATAATTTGGCACGTGCCAAAATACGGAAAGCAGCTGCATTGGGACACTTTTTTACTGTTTTTATAGGGTACACCCTATTCCAACAACGCCTTGAAGCGAGTGATCAAGGCTCCGAGAATGTATTTTCTGGACACAGGGCTCTGCGCGCATCTTACCAGATGGACCAGTGCAGAAACGTTAGAGCGGGGAGCTATGGACGGCGCGTTCTTTGAAACATGGGTGGTATCTGAGATCTACAAGAGCTACCTCAGTCAGGGAAAATCCCAGCCGCCGCTGTATTTCTACCGCGACAGCAATAAGAAGGAGATCGACCTTATCATTTATCAGGATGATGTCGTTTCGCCGATAGAGATCAAAAAAATTCTGCGCCAAAGGATGCCGCAAAGAATTTCAGCGTGCTGAATCCTATTGAGAAAGAACCGGATGCTGACAGCATCCCGGCTGGAGCAGCGCATCTGAAAACGAAGATCGGAACCGGCGCAGTGGTCTGCATGCCGCCGGATCTGATCCCGGTCGATCCGAAAAACTGGTATGTTCCTGCTTGGCTGATTTGAGCAAAATGCAGTCCTGATTATGTAAAAAAGTGCTGCCGCAGTTCTGCGGCAGCACTTCCTGCTGTGTGTCTGGTGAACACACTTTACTAATATGGAATTGATTCTGGGCATGTTCGGCGGTGGGCTATGAATAGGCGGAAAGAGGACGGTTAGCGGAGGCCATGAAGCGAGGCACGACAGGCGTTTCCAAGTGCTGCCAGTGTGGATTCCCTCGACTGGAAGGGCATCTCGGCGGGTGAGATCACGAAGCGTGTGACGGGCAAGGTGCAGAGCGGGTCGATCGTGTTGTTCCACAATGCGGGCGAGCATACGCCCGAGGCGCTGCCGGATATCCTCGACTACCTGCTCGCCGAGGGGTATAAGATCGTACCGATTTCGAAGATCTTGCTCACCTGTGACTATACCATCGACCACGAAGGCCGACAGTGCCCGGCAGTGCAGTGAGCGTCCGATACCGCACTTGCTTGACCGTGTGTAAAGACGCGAAAAGGGGAGCCCTCTATCACAAGAGAACTCCCCTTTATGATTTCTTCCGTGCATTGCGGGGTGATTTTTTACGCGCCGATGATGATTGGCACCAGCGCTGCGGAGGTGATGCACATCAGCATGCCGGTACAGAACGAGTAGGCGACCGTTTCCGAGTTGCACACCTGCTCGACGATCGGCAGGCACACGTCAGTCGAGGCGGTGCCAGGGATGGTGATGGCCTCGATATAGCCGATCTTGCCCGCGATGACGGGCAGCAGAATGATACCGAGCATCTCGCGCAGCACATTGTGCAGAAACGAGACCGCGCTCGCCATCGTGTGCCCCGCGCTTGCGATGACGCTCGGGGCCATCGTGTACCAGCCGAAGCCTGCGCTGATGGCCAGTCCCTCGCGCAGCGTCATGGGTGAGAGCGCGGCATAGACCGCGCCGCCGAGCAACGTGCCGAGCACGGCGAAGATGGGGACTAAAATGACGCCGAGCCCCGCGTTGCGCAGAATGCGGGCAATGCTGCCGTCCAGCCCCATGGAAAAGCCGATGAGCCCCAGCATGATACACAGACCGACTACAAGATAGTCGCCCGAGCGGGACTGAAAGGCGGGTAGGTCGGTGCACACGCGGCGGATGACAAGATCACCGAGCAGCATCCCGACAACGACCATCAGCAGGATGATAAAAGACATTTTCGCGCCCGAGACGTCGGCCTTTTCGTGCACAGCCTCCGCTTCGTTGACGACTGCACCGGCGGGGTGGGTGTGGCGGTCGATGTGCAGCAGCTTTCGCACGGCGAACGCGCCGAGCATGCTGCCCGCAGCAGTCAGCACCGTGACAAAAAGCGCCTGAATGCCGATGCTGCCGAGGCTCGACGTGACCTCCTCATCTGCGCCCATGCGCAGGCCCATCAAAAGCACCAGCGCATAAACGGGAAGCGACATGAGCTTGTCCACAAATTTGAATTTTTCTGCGTACTTTCGCAGGCGCGAGGCCAGGAGGTAGCAGGCGATCATAATGGACCAGTAGAGAGCGAGCAGAGCCATAAAGTGTCGTCATCCTTTCGCCGCGGTGCGGCTAAAATTGAATGAGGGCGGCGCGTGATCCGCGCCGCCCTCTGCTGCTTTGGCAGAATTGGGGAATATCAGGCGAGGGTGTTGACCCAGGCGGAGTATTTGGCGAGGTTTGCGTCGCGTTCGCTCGCGTCCGCACCCTTGGTGAGGATGTAGACCTTGATCTTCGGCTCGGTGCCGCTCGGGCGCACGACGATGTGCGTGCCGTCGCAGAGCTCGAAGCGCAGCACGTTCGAGCCCGAGAGCGCGATCTTCGTGACCTCGCCGCTTGCGGCGTCGCGCGCGGTGCCATCCGAATAATCCTTGTACGTCGCGACCTTGACGCCCGCGATCTCGCTCGGCGGCGTCTCGCGCAGGGACTTCATAAGAGCGGCCATCTTCTCCGCACCATCTAAGCCCGGCATGACGAGGTTGTGCGTCTTTTCACCGTACCAGCCGTACTTTTCAAAGAGCGCGTTGAGCGCGTCGAAGAGCGTCATGCCCTGGGAGTAGTACCACGCGGCCATTTCGGTGAGCAGCAGCGAGGCCGTGACTGCGTCCTTGTCGCGCACGTAGTGGCCGATCATGTAGCCATAGCTCTCCTCGTAGGAGAAGATGACGGTGTTTTTGCCCGCGCCCTCGAGCTCATTCATCTTCTCGGCCATGAACTTAAAGCCCGTGAACGTGTCGTAGCAGTCGAGGCCGTTCGCCTCCGCCACGGCGCGCGCCATCTCGGTCGTGACGATAGTCTTGAGCGCGGCGGCATTCGCGGGCAGCTTGCCCGCGCGCTTCATCGCACCGATCAGATAGTCGAGCAGCAGCACGCCCGTCTGGTTGCCGGTGACAGGCTCGAACTCGCCCTGCTTGTTGCGCACCATGATACCGACGCGGTCGCTGTCGGGGTCGGTGCCGAGGATGAAGTCGACGTCGTTCTTCTTGGCGAGGTCAATGGCGAGGTAGAAGCCCTCGGGATTCTCGGGGTTTGGGGACACGACGGTCGGGAAATTGCCGTCGATGACCATCTGCTCGGGTACGCATAAAAGGTGCTTGATGCCAAGACGCGTCAGCGCCTCGGGCACGAGCTTGTGGCCGCAGCCATGGAAGGGCGTGTAGACGAGCTTGAAGTCGTCGGCGACCTTTTTGACGGTCTCATAGTCGTTGACCATGCTCATGACATTTGCCATGAAGCGCTTGTCACAGTCCTCACCGAGCATCGTGATGAGGCCCTTGTTGACGGCTTCGTCAAAGTCCATCGACGTGACGCCGGTGAAAATGTCGATGTGCTCGAGCTCCCTGGCGATGGCCGCGGCGTGCTGGGGCGGCAGCTGCGCGCCGTCCGACCAGTAGACCTTGTAGCCGTTGTACTCCTTGGGATTGTGCGACGCGGTGACGTTGATGCCCGCCTCGCAGCCGTATTCGCGCACGGCGAACGAGAGCTCAGGCGTCGGGCGCAGGGACTCAAAGAGCTTGACGGTGATGCCGTTGCCCGCCATGACGCAGGCCGCGGCGCGCGCAAACTCCATCGAGTGGTTGCGGCAGTCCATGCAGATGGCGACGCCCTTTTTCATGGCCTCTTCGCCCTCAGCGCGGATGACGTTGGCAAAGCCCTGCGTCGCCCAGCGGATGACGTGGCGGTTCATGTTGTGAAGGCCAACGTACATCGTGCCGCGAAGGCCGGCCGTGCCGAATTCGAGCGGACCGTAGAAGCGGTTTTCAATCTCCTTTTCGTCGTTTGCGATGGCCTTGAGCTCGTTTCTCTCGTCCTCGCTCAGCGCGGGGGAGGCGAGCCACTTTTCATATTCCTGACGGTAATTCATTGCATGTCCTCCTGTTCCGGAATTTCATCAATGGGGCGGATCAGATTTTTCGCGTCCTCGAGCATCGAGGACGGCACATAGAGCCATGTGCCGCTGCCGGGCGTGCCGAGCACGATCTTGCCGAACGAGCCCTCGCCCTCGTACTTGCGCAGCACGGGGATGTCATACGAGCGGAGCATGGCGCAGAGCATGTCCGTCTCGGCGTTCGTGTCCATCGCGACGGTCAAAAGCGCGGGCTCCTCCGGCGTGCCGTCGGCGGATTTGGGCCAGCGCTGCAAAAGGTCGTTTTCTGTCTTGCCCCAGGTGAGCTTCACTTCATCCGACATGGGTGGTGTCCTCCTTTATATTGATGATGAGTCATTTGTGGTATTTGGTTCCGGCCTCGATCTGGTAGGCGCGGTAGATTTGCTCGAGCAGCATCACGCGCGCTAAGTGGTGCGGAAATGTCATCGGCGACATCGAAAGCCGCAGGTCGGCTTTTTTCTTTAAGTCCTCGTCAAGACCAAAGCTCGACCCGATGAGAAACGTCAGCTGCGACGCGCCGCGCGCGGCGAGCTGCTGCATTTTCTGCGAAAGCGCCACGCTGCTCATCTCCTGCCCCTCAATGCACATGGCGATGAGCGCGCCGCCCTTGGGAAGCCTCTGCTCTACGAGTGCGGCCTCTTTTTTGAGCGCCTGACGGATCTCCGCCTCGCTCGGCTCATCGCCGAGGCGCTGCTCGGGCAGCTCCAAAAGCTCTAACTTGCAGCAGCGCGAAAGGCGCTTTTCGTATTCCTTGACGGCCTGCTCGTAGAAGGGCTCCTTCAGTTTTCCGACGCAAAGGACGGTGATCTTCTGCATACGTGTACCTCGCTGATGGTGTCGCGCGGCGCGGCGGCAAGGCGGATGCTCAGCCCGCTCGATTGCAGCGCGCGGCCGACGGTGTATTCGGCAAGCTCGGGGGAGTTGTTCTCGTCGCTCAGGTGCGCGAGCAGAATGTCGCTCGTGCCCGCGCGGACGCATTCGATGGCGAATTCCGCCGCGGCGTCGTTCGACAGGTGCCCGTACTCGCTCAGGATGCGCTGCTTGAGGTAGTAAGGGTAGCCGCCGTTTTTGAGCATCACGACATCGTGATTCGACTCGAGCAGCAGCATGTCCGCGCCGAGAGCGACGTCGTGCGCCTCATCGGTGACAAAGCCCGTGTCCGTCAGCACGGCGAGCGAGCCGGCGTCGCTCTCGATGCGGTAGCCGACGCTTTCTTTCGCGTCGTGTGACGTGCGGAACGAGCGGACGTGCAGGTCCTTGATCGTAAACTCTTTGCCCGCGGCAAAGGCACGCAGGCGCGGCTCGGGGTATTGGATGGCCGCCGCGGTGCCGAACGTCGCGTACAGCGGGGCGGGACATTTTTTGGCGAGCGTCACAAGTCCTCGGACATGGTCGATGTGCTCGTGCGTGATGAGAATGCCGTCGAGGTCGTCGAGCGTGAGGTTCAGCACCGCGAGCGACTGTGTGATGCGGCGGCAGGAGATGCCCGCGTCGATGAGAAGGTGGGTATCGTTGTGACAGACGAGCGCGGCGTTGCCGGCGCTCGAACTGGCGAGGGTGTAAAATTCCATGGGATGATTCCTTTATATCAATTCACCGAAATCATACCACAGCCGCGCGCAATAGTCAAAAAGAAAAAGCCCCCGCACGGGGGCTGTGAGAGGGAGAAGAAAGCGCTGTCAACCGGCGGGGAAAGCGAGCCCTGCCATGAAGCCGTTTTCGCCGGTGCAGACGATGTCGCCCGCAGCGAGCGCGCCGTCGCAGACGTACAGGTCGGCCTGACAGGGGAGCGAGGCGTCAGGATAGTTGGTCACAACATAGGTGTAACGCGAGAGCGTCTGCCCGCAATAGCGTGTGAGGTCAAAGCCCTGCGAGCGCTGGAGGTCGTTGTAGCTCAAATACGGCTCTTCGAGCGTTTCGCCCAGCGTGACGCTCAGCGTTTCGATCGGCTGGTCGTTCACCTCCCAGCCGAGGGAGGCAAGATACGCAATGCGCTCTTCATTTGTTCCGGCGGCGATGACGGGCGGCGGAGACGAATGCCGGCACGCGCGCAGCGCCAGAAAGAGCGAGAGCAGCAGCGCGAAGATGAGCAGAATTTTTACAACGCGGCGTTTGGAGCACTTGGCGGTGATGATGAACATGAAGCGACCACACCCTTTCGATAAAAGCTATTCCACCGAAAGAAAAAGTATGCTACACTGATACTTCAGAATGCAGAAAGGCGGGAACCACCATGGCACAGCAGAGACTCGACAAGATCATCGCCTCGACCGGGCGCTATTCGCGCCGCGAGGTCAAGACCCTCGTGCGCGAGGGCCGCGTGCTCGTCGACGGGCGCATCGCGGCCAGCGCGGAGGACAAGTGCGACCCCTTGACTGCGCGCATCAGCGTGAACGGCGAAGAGCTTTTTTATCGCGAGCACACGTATGTGATGCTCCACAAGCCTGCGGGCGTGCTCTCAGCGACCGAGGACGGACGCGGGGAGACGGTGCTCGACCTGCTTGCGCCCGAGTACCGCAAGATCGGCCTTTTCCCCGTCGGGCGGCTCGACAAGGACACGGAGGGGCTGCTGCTTCTGACCGACGACGGCGCGCTCGCGCACGACCTGCTCGCGCCGAAAAAGCATGTCGACAAGGTCTACTTTGTCCGCACCGACGGCGCGCTCGACGACGCCGACTGTAAAGCCTTCGAGCAGGGCATCACGCTCGGCGACGGGCTTGAATGCCTTCCGGCAAAGCTTGAGATTTTAAAGAGCGACGCGCAGAGCGAGGCGCTCATCACCATCCGCGAGGGCAAGTTCCACCAGATCAAGCGGATGCTGGCCTCGCGCGGAAAGCCGGTCGTTTACTTAAAGCGGCTGAGCATGGGCTCACTCACACTTGACGAGGGGCTTTCCGAGGGCGAATACCGCCTGCTCACGGCGGAAGAGATCAAAAACCTGCGGGAAAGTGGGCAATTTGCCCAAGGAAAAGCGGGCGCGGACAAGTAAGCGTTTGTCCTTCCTTTACGGAATGCCTAAAAAAGAAGAAAAAAATTGTTGAAAAGAGAAAAAAATTCTTGCAATCGTCAGACGGAGAAAGTATAATAGTCCCATCAAGTTGGCAGAATGCACAAACTCCCTAATAAATCAAGGAGGCACGGAATATGTCCGGTAGGATTTTTCAGAACATCGTTTTACAGTTTAAGGAAACGACCGATACGGTCATTGGCGTGATCGACTCCGAGGGCACGGTCATCGCCTGCACCGACCTGCCGGAGATCGGCCAGCGCTGGCCGCATCTGGTGCAGCCCATCAATGAGGCCGAGGGCGCCTGCACCGCGCTCGAGGGCAAGACCTTCAAGGCGCTCGAGGGCTGGGGCGGTCAGTTCGACTTTGCGGCCTTCACCCGCGGCGAGGACGCGCTCAGCTCGACCGTCTGCAGCATGGCGACCGTCGCGCTCAACACCGCCAAGAGCTATTACGAGGAAAAGCACGACAAGACGTCGTTTGTCAAGAGCATCCTCTCCGATAACATTCTTTTAAGCGATATCTACGTCCGCGCCAAGGAACTGCACGTCGAGGCCGAGCTCAACCGCGGCGTGTTCGTCGTCCGCCGCACGGACGAAAAGGCCGACGCTATCCCCGTCGAGACCGTGCAGAACATCTTCCCCGACCGGCAGACGAGCTTTGTCCTTTCCATGGGCGAGGACGATGTGGTGCTCGTGCAGCAGCTTGGCGACAATGTGGAGATGGGCGACCTTGAAAAGACCGCCGCGCAGATCGAAGAGACGCTGCGCGTGAACGGTGAGAGCACCGTGGTCGTCGGTATCGGCACGGTGGCGACGCACCTGCGCGACCTCGCGAAGTCCTATAAGGAAGCGCAGATGGCGATCGAGGTCGGCAAGGTCTTCGACACCGAGAAGTACATCATCAGCTATGAAAACCTCGGCATCGGCCGCCTCATTTATCAGCTGCCGACGACACTGTGCGAAATGTTCCTGCAGGAGGTCTTCAAGAAGAACCCCATCGACGCGCTCGACAAGGAGACGCTCTTTACGATCAACAAGTTCTTCGAGAACAACCTCATCCTCTCCGAAACGGCGAGAAAGCTGTTCGTCCACAGAAATACGCTCGTCTACCGTCTCGAGAAGATCAAGAAGCTCACGGGCCTCGACTTGCGCGAGTTCGACGACGCCATCACCTTCAAGGTCGCGCTCATGGTCAAAAAGTACCTTGCCTCCCGCGGCATCGAAGCGTAAAGAAAAAGAATTTGACAAGGGCTGTCTTCGGACAGTCCTTGTTTTTTCGCCATTTTGCGGCAAAAAAGTTGAAAGTTTACATAATTACCTGTTGCCATCGCGGGCGCTTCGCGCTATAATAAAGACTGAAAATTTGCGGGATCGAGTCAAAACCTGCTGGAAACCGAGGGAAGAGCATGATACGCCTGAGCGATGTAGTAAAGGAATACGAGAGCGGCACGACGGCCTTAAAGGGCATTTCGCTTCGCATCGAGGATGGGGAATTCGTCTTTTTGGTCGGCCCGAGCGGCAGCGGCAAGTCGACGATCATCAAGCTGCTCACCGGCGAGATCGTGCCGACGTCTGGTCAGATCGCCGTCAACGGCTTCAGCCTGACGAACATCGCCGAGCGGCAGATCCCGCTGCTGCGCCGCTCCGTCGGCGTCATCTTCCAGGACTTCCGCCTGATCGAGAAGAAAACGGTCTACGAGAACCTGGGCTTCGCCATGCGCGCCGTCGGTTCTTCGCCGCGCGAGATCAAAAAGCGCATCCCCTATGTGCTTGAGCTCGTCGGACTTGAGGAAAAGACCGACCGTTATCCCAACGAGCTCTCCGGCGGCGAACAGCAGCGCGTGGCCATTGCGCGTGCGCTCATCAACAACCCCAGCACCATCATCGCCGACGAGCCGACGGGCAACCTGGACCCCGCGCGCTCGCTGGAGATCATGCGCCTGCTCGAGCGCATCAACCAGCTCGGCACGACGATGGTCGTCGTCACGCACGAGAAAGATCTTGTCAATCAGTTCAAAAAACGCGTCGTCACGCTCGAACAGGGCGTCATCACGAGCGATGGCGACGGCGTCGGCTATAATGCGAGGTAAGCTATGCGCAAACACGATTTTTCTTACTTTTTCGGCGAGGGCATGCGCAACATGTTTTCGCACGGATTCATGTCCTTTGCGGCCGTGGGCATCACGGTCGCCTGCCTTGTCGTCATGGGTACATTTTCGCTCGTGGCGTACAATGCGCAGGTGCAGCTCCAGCAGCTCGAGAGCGAGTATGAAATTCTCGCCTTCGTGGACGAGAGCTGCGACGATGCGCAGACCAAGGCCGTGGGCCGCGCCATTGAGCAGCGTGACAATGTGAAAGAATGTGTCTTCATCAGCAAGGAAGAGGCGATGAAGTCCTTTGAGGCGCGTTACGAGGGGGACAACATGTTCCAGAACCTTGACCCCGAGATTTTGCGCGACCGCTACGCTGTCTATGTTGACAATCTGAGCATTTCCGGCAAGACTGCGCAGGATATCCTCGACAATGTCGAAGGCGTTGCCAATGTCCGCGTGGACGAAGACATCGCGGGCGGCTTTATCACGCTGCGAAATGTTGCGAGCGTAGTGTGCATCGCGCTGATTGCCATTTTGCTGCTTGTGTCGGTCTTCATCATCTCGAATACCATCAAGCTCACGACATTCGACCGCCGCGACGAGATCGCCATTATGAAGATGGTCGGCGCGACGAACGGCTTCATCCGCTGGCCGTTCGTGTACGAGGGCTTTATGATCGGCCTTCTCAGCGCGGTGCTTGGCTTTGGCTTGCAGTGGCTGCTGTATGAATCGGTCGCAAAGAGCCTTGCGATGTCCGACCGGCTGCAGCTGTTGACGATCGTCGACTTTACGTCGATCTGGCGGCCCGTGGCTGCGATCTTTGCCGCCGCCGGTATCCTGATCGGTGTGGGTGGCAGCCTGACGGCTATCCGCAAGTTCCTGCACGTGTGAGGGAGGCGGACGATGAGCAGAAAAAAGATCGCACGCATCCTCCTGGTGCTGGCCGTCTTCGCGTCGCTGACGCTGACGGAGCTGACGCCGCTTTCCCTGGTGCAGGACGCCTCCGCCGTCACGCAGGCGGATATCGACAAGCTCAAGGACGAGCTCAGCGGCATGAACTCGGAAAAGTCGCAGCTTGAAAAGGAGCTCAAGTCCATCCAGAACGACAAGAGCGCCGCGCTTGCGCAGAAAGAGAATATCGACAAGCAGATCAACTTGCTTCAGTCGGAGATCAAGGGCGTTGAGTCGCTCATCAGCGAGTATGAGACGCTGATCACGCAGACCGAGCAGGAGATCCGCGAGAACGAAGAGGAAGAGGCACGCCAGTACGAAAAGTTCTGCGAGCGTGTGCGCTCGATGGAAGAGCGCGGTACGGTGTCGTACTGGTCGGTGCTGTTCGACTCGGCGAGCTTTTCCGACTTGCTGAGCGCCATGGACTTCATCAGCGAGATCATGGACAGCGACCAGAAGGTCATCGACGATCTGCGTGCCCTGCGCGAGCAGATCGAGCAGAAGAAGGCCTCGCTCGAAACGTCCCTTGCCGAGCAGCAGAGCGCCAAGGAGACGCTCGTTGCCAAAAAGAGCGAGCTGAATACCCAGCGCGCTGAGGCGGAAAAGGTGCTTGCCGAGCTCAAGGCGAACGAAGCGCAGTACAAGCAGGTCCTTTCGGAAAAGGACGCCGCGATGGAGCGCCAGCAGGCGGAGATTGTGCGCCTTTCCCGTGAGCTTGCCGAAAAGAACGGCAACACCACTGTGACCTATGGCGGCTACATCTGGCCGTGCTCGAGCAAGTATGTCACTTCGCCGCTCGGCGCACGTTATACGGGCATCGCGGGCGCGTCGACGAATCACGCGGGCATTGACATCGGCCGCGTGGGCTACACGACGCAGGCCGTCGCCGCCAAGGCGGGCACGGTCATCATCTCGGCCTACAACAAGTACCGCGGCAACTATGTGGTCGTCAGCCACGGCAGCGGCAACACGACGACGTATCAGCATTTGTCATCCCGTTCGGTCAGCGTGGGCACGTATGTCGCGCAGGGTCAGGTCGTCGGCATCACCGGTACGACCGGCGTGAGCAGCGGCCCGCACCTGCACTTTGAGATCACCGAGAATGGAAAGATCATCAACCCGCTCAAGTACCTCACGGACTATATCAAGGGTTGGTAAACCGCATAACGCACAAGCTCCCCGCCATATACTGGCGGGGAGCTTTTTTGCGGGGAGGGGTCATTTTGCAGGGATTGGTCTGCTATCGGGACACGGGGGAGAAAAACGGCGCGCGCACGCTCTGCGGCGTGCGCTTTGACGCGGCCTACGCATCGCGCGGCGAGGGGATGCTTGCTGCACTTTCGGCCAAGCGCGCAGCAAAATACCTGCAAAAGCGCCGTGTGAGTTATGCCGTGTTTCCCAAGGATTATCCATATGCGGAGGTATTTGCGCGCTGTGGTGTCCTGCCGCCGCCCGAGCAGCCGCTGCGCATGGCAAAGGCGGCGGAGATCATCCGCCGCGCGATGGCGCGGCTCGGCCTTGCGCCGGAGCGGGCACGTATCGCGCTGTGCGCACCCTCGCAGAGTGCGGCGCTCGAAGCGGCGGCGCGCGAGCTCTCTAAAGATGTGCGCTATCTTGCACTCTGCGCGCCGAATGGCGAGCGCCTTGCGCGCACGCTGCGCTGGGACTGCGGCGCGAGTGTCCATACATTGCAGACGGACGAGAGGATCGCCGCCGACCTGAGCGTCTGCTTCGACGATTTCCCGCTGCCCGACGGCCTTGTGCTGCCGCTGGGGAGCGGTGCGGTTTCTGTCGCCTATGGGACGGAAAACCTGGGCGATGCAGCGATGATCTGGAATGAAGATCAGCTCATCTGCGCACTCTACGCCTCGCTTGCGCGACGTGCGGACGAAATTTGGGTAAAAGATGTGAAAATGCCGCCCGATGGGGGAGAAAACGCAAACTTACCTTGACAACACGGGGCAAAATCACTATAATTATTTCGCTAAAATGGTATTCGTGTGCGCGCCGCGCAATTTTGCGGGCGCGAAAGAAAGGAACGATCTCAATATGGCGAACATGAAAAAAGAGTACAAGATGAGCGCGGAGCGCAAGGAAGAGCTGCAAAAGGAGCTCACCTACCTCAAGACCGTGCGTGAAAAGGAAGTGGCGGACCTCATCAAAGAGGCGCGCGGCTTCGGCGACCTGAGCGAAAACAGCGAATATGATGAAGCGAAAAACGAGCAGGGCAAGCTGTACTCCCGTATCGCTGAGGTCGAGGAGATCCTGCTGCACACCGTCATCGTCGACGAAAACGACGCGGGCACGAACGGCATCAGCATCGGCTGCCGTGTGACCGTGCAGGATGTGAAGTCCGGCCGCGAGCTGCCCGAGTATAAGGTCGTCGGCTCGCAGGAGGCCGACCCCATGCACCGCGCCATCTCCGAGGATTCCCCCTTCGGCAAGGCGCTCATGGGCGCAAAAGAGGGCGACGAGGTCATGGTGGAGGCCCCTGTCGGCACCATCGTCTACCGCATCGTCAAGATCGAACGTTAAGCTGTATTATATAGAGTAGGAGTAAAGAAATATCATGGCTGAAGAAAATATCCAGACCAACGCTCCCGAGCAGGACCTCAGCGAGATCCTGAAGGTCCGCCGCGAAAAGCTCGCAGCGCTGCGCGCCGAGGGCCGCGATCCCTTCAAGGAGACGCGCTTCGACGTGACGCACCACGCTCAGGACATCAAGGACAACTTTGACGCGCTTGAGGGCAGCGAGGTCCGCGTCGCGGGCCGCCTGATGAGCAAGCGCGGCATGGGCAAGGTCAGCTTTTGCGATCTGCAGGACAAGTCCGGCCGCATCCAGCTCTACGCCCGCAAGGACGAGATGGATGAGGAGGAGTACAACCGCTTCAAGAAGTACGACATCGGCGATATCGTCGGCGTCGAGGGCGAGGTGTTCCGCACCCAGCGCGGCGAGATGAGCGTGCGCGCCAAGAAGATCACGCTGCTCAGTAAGTCTCTGCGTCCCCTGCCGGAGAAGTACCACGGCCTGACCGATAAGGAAGCGCGCTACCGTCAGCGCTATGTGGACCTGATCATCAACCCCGAGTCCAAGCGCAACTTCGAAATTCGTTCGAAGTTTGTCGCGTATCTGCGCCGCTACCTCGACTCCATCGGCTTTATGGAGGTCGAGACGCCGGTTTTGAGCCCCATCGCGGGCGGCGCGAACGCGCGCCCCTTCATTACGCACCACAATACCCTCGATATCGACATGTACATGCGCATCGCCACCGAGCTGCACTTAAAGCGCCTGATCGTCGGCGGCATGGAGCGTGTGTACGAGGTCGGCCGCATCTTCCGCAACGAGGGTATGGACACCAAGCATAACCCCGAGTTCACCACCTGCGAGCTCTATCAGGCCTACACGAACCTCGACGGCATGATGGACATCCTCGAGGCCATCCTCTCCGGCGCCGCGAAGGAGATCCTCGGCACCTATCAGATCCAGTGGCTCGGCAAGGACATTGACCTGACCCCGTCGTGGAAGCGCGTCACGATGGCTGACGCCGTCAAGGAAGTGACCGGCGCGGACTTTATGGCGATCGAGGGCGACGCCGAGGCCGCCGTCGCGCTCGCCAAGAGCGTCGGCGTCGACATGGACGGCGTGGACAAGACCTGGGGCAACGCCCTGTACGAGACCTTCGACCAGAAGGTCGAGGAGACCCTCGTCCAGCCGACGTTCATCACCATGTACCCCGTCGAAGTGAGCCCGCTTGCCAAGCGCAGTCCGTCTGACCCGTACCTCACCGAGCGCTACGAGATGTTCGTCTGCGGCTGCGAGATGGGCAACGCTTTCACTGAGCTCAACGACCCGATGGATCAGTACGAGCGCTTCAAGGCGCAGGTCGAAAAGCGCGCCAACGGCGACGACGAGGCCGAGATGATGGACGAGGATTACGTTATGGCCCTCGAATACGGTCTGCCCCCGACGGGCGGCCTGGGCTTCGGCATCGACCGCTGCGCGATGATGCTCTGCGGTACCGACTCCATCCGCGACGTCATCCTCTTCCCGACCATGAAGCCGCTGGATAACTAATCTCTGAAAAATGTTCAAGAACAGGCAAAAACAGTGGTAAAATGCCTGCTTATGAATAAAAAAATTGGATAAATTGAGAGGCGATTTTCATTTTACCCCAGCTTTACCCCATTTCATTTCAAAACCCCAGCTTTACCCCAGCAAAATTACGCGGGTTGAGAAGTTGAAATATGGAGGGTTGGAAGAGCCTCTTATTTCAAAAACAATTTTAGATCGGCAAGATCACCCAAGCGATGCTTGGTGAAGAGTGTGGAGTAGTTGCCATACTCTTGTTTGACAAAATCGTTTTGTCTTTCGACAATAAAAGTTGCCAGATACCTTCCGTGCGAAGATGCCTGACTGGATGGCTCATTATGTGGCAGACTTTACTACTTGACAAATTCGGGTGAAGCGCTTACAATATACTTAGGAGTAGGAATACTCTTAACAGGGGTGTATCTCAGCCCTAAGTGAGAAAGTTATCGAGTGAGTTTCTCTTGACTCTATGATCAAGAAAGTTACAAGTGAGTGTTTCGCTACTCAGAATGCGATTGTAACAGGAGGGCGGGCTTCGTGCCCGCCCTTTCTGTTTGAATGGAGGGAATATGGAAAGCATAAAGATTTATGAAATTGACGCAGCGTATATTGACTACTTGGTTCCATATGCGCCACACCTTTTTCATAATCGTCAAAAGGGACAAGCTAATGAACGAAAGTACATAGGGGTAGTTTTACAGATCAATGGCTTTGACTATTTTGCCCCGCTTTCTTCATTCAAACCAAAGCATAGAAAGATGAAGGAAGGGCTTGATTTCATAAAGGTTGAGGATTATGCTGTAATCAATTTGAATAATATGTTCCCCGTTCCTATTTCGGAGTGCCGATATGTGAATTTTAACCAGGTAAGAGACCCGTCATATAGGTCACTTCTTTTGGCAGAGTATCGGTTCATTAAATCAATTCAAGAGAAAATCAGAAAGAACGCAGCTGCTTTATATAAGCATAAGCAAATAAATGGTGACAAGACACCGTTGGCGAAAAGGTGTAATGACTTCGTATTGTTGGAAACGAAGTGTAAAGAATATCGCCACAAGTAAAACCTTCTATGGGAGCTGGCTTAATGCTGGCTCCCTATTTTTTTATAAAACAAGGGTACAGATTTCCTCGACGGATTTCTGTACCCTATTTTTTTTCTTTTGCGCCACCCAGGATAGCTCAGGAGCGACGATTAGGATTTAAGAGTGTAGTTTCACCAGTAAAGAGATTGAACGCTCTGAGAGCCGCCTACGGGCTTTTATCGAGGTTTGTTAAATCTGGTGCATTTGCAATGACCGTATGGATCGCTATGCCGCAGCCAATAGCTGCTAACTTCCACTGTGCGTCCGCAATTCTGACAGAGGCACTTCCAGCGGGTTTCATTGCTTCTGATTCTTGTGTTCTTTACCGGCTCAATCACTTTGAGAAAACCAAAGGTCTGGTCTGTAAGGTCGTGCTTGATTTGGAACTGGGAGCAACCGCAAGATTTAGTTTTGTCGCTGCGGAGGCTGTCAGAGAGTACAGATACGATATTTCCGCACTCGCATTCGCAGATCCACTTCGCTTTGCCTGGTTCTGCTTCTGGGTCTTTCTGTATCACTGTCAGTTTTCCGAATGTTCTGCTTTTCAGATCAATGAGGGTAGGTGATTGCTGGTGCCGAAGACATCCACATGATTTTGTCCCGTTCTTCTTCAACAAATTGGTTGAAGAAATAACGGCGGTATTGCCACACTCACACTGGCATAGCCACATAGGACGACCTGGTTTCCTATCGTCCACCCTTTTTACAACGGTCAGCATATCAAATGTTCGCCCGGTGAGGTCGATTAGCTTTCCCATTTGAAACCCTCCATCAAGAGATCTTTATTTTCCCTTCGAGATTGGAGAACGACTCTTGCTTTTTCTCCTTGGTAGCTTCCGCGTAAATGTTCATTGTGGTTTCAATGTCGGCGTGGCCCATAATCTCTTGGATGACCTTGATGTTCTTTTCGTTTTCGCAAAAGCGAGTGCAGAAGGTATGGCGTAGGTTGTGTGCGGAAAAATGCCGGATCAATACGGGGTCGCGCCCTTCCTGATCGGCCCGTACCGTTTCGTCTTCGACATAGGCAGCACAGATACGATCTATGGCCCGGTTGACACTGTGAGGAGACAGAGGATCGCCGTATCGGTTCTGGAAGATGAAGCCGGCATATCCATCAACGACAGACTCATTGAACCCGATTATCTTTTGAGTTTCCCATTCCGCTTCCAGAGCAGCCCTAACCTCTGACAACATAGGAACGATACGGATACCTGCCTCTGTTTTGGGGGTTACAATATGGAACCTTGCTTTTTCTTCGTCCACATATTTTCGATAAACCATATTGTGGTTAATGCTAATAATCCCATCATCGAAATCGCAATCTTCCCAGCGCAAGCCTACAACTTCACCAATGCGGCATCCTGTACCAAGTAAAACTGTGAAAACGGGGAGCCAATGATTATAAACCTTATGCCCCTTTACATACTCAATAAAAGCAGACTGCTCTGCGATACTCAATGAGTGGCGCTTGGGTTTCTCCCAGTTGTTGCTCTTTTTGATTTCTGCCATCGCTCCGGTAGCCGGGTTGATACGGATGTAATTATCACGGACGGCCAGAGTAAATATGGGGTGGATGATGGTGTGAATGATTTCCATTGAGTTTGGCTTGAAGCCCTTTTCTTTGATGAGCTTATTATAAAAAGCCTTGACATCTGAGTATTTAATACTGGCAATTTTCTTCTTGCCAATATCATTTCGTACGTACTTGTTGTACATATAAAGATAGTTGCTGCGGGTGGTATCTTTTAGTTCGGGTTTGTTTGCCATATACAGCTCAAACAAATCATTGAGGGTGGCTTTGTTTTCGACCGCAGCTTTGATCCCGTCTTCCAGATCACGGTTGATTTTGCGTTCCTTTTCTCTCAGGCTAAGGTCGTCTTTACAGCCCGGAGGAACGCGGTCAGTGGGAACGAGCCGCTTACTATACACGTCATGGCGGATGCCGTCAGCATCAGTGTAACGATATCGGTACGACCCATCTTTTCTCTGGGACTCGCCGTCTTTAAGGATACGGCCTTTGTTGTCCGTTCGTTTTAATCCAGCCATACTATCTCCTCCTTGCTTTTGTATGGGTGGTAATTCTCCAGTTACATAATATCTTGAGCGATTACCTATGTCAAGAAGAAAATCATCATTTACTTACTCTTGAAATTTTCTATTGATTTTCGTAGTTGTTCGATTTACAATGAAATTAAAAGTTGGGAGGTGCTATTATGCCAATGGCTGAGAAAATTCGGATTGCACTGATCAAGCGTAATATGAACCTGAAAGAGTTATCCTCTCGACTCGGATGTACCTCTCAAAATCTCAGCGGCAAGTTGAAGCGAGACAATTTCAGCGAGAGAGAATTGATAGAAATTGCCGACGCTATGGATTGTCATTTTGAAGGCCGGTTCATTAGTAATGACAACGGCAAAGAAATCTAAAGCTATAAGAGCGTAGGGCTTTCACCTACGCTCTTTTTTTGCTATCAACAACAAACGGTATTAGGTTTCTCGTTTAAGATCCCCATTGCCGGCATCGTTAGTCGCCTCCTTTTCGATACGCTGGTTCCAGGCTTCGATAGCAGCATTATTCAAGACCTGAGTAGGCCGATCGTACCACCCTGCATACATAGAGACTGTCGGGCCTCTCGTGTGGCATTTGTTACAACGAACTGTAACGACGACCAGCTTATCGCATCGACCTGTTTCGGAGTTCCACTTTGTATTACTGCTTGTTTTCTGATCGACTTTCAGCTTTGTGCTGCCGCAAAATGGGCAAGGTAATGGCTTTAAGTTTAATTCGGGCATCGGTATCCTCCTCTTCGGACTCGTATCTTGGGCAGGGCGGCATAATCACTGCTCTTTGGTTTTTCAACCAATCGCACGGAACTAAGAAGTCCTTTTTATGCCTACAGGTAATGCAGTTCGCATTATTGCTCATGATCAGAACTTCCTTCTCCAATACGTCCGTTGCCAGTCTCTGCGGAATAAGTGGTGCCAGTCGTTACACTCTTGGCAGTGCCCATTACTACCAAGGCATTCCTGGCAATGTCTGATATGAGTTTGAACAAAGCAAACCAACCTCCACCGGACAAACTGCTTAAAGTTCATCTTGCACCTCCTCCGGCTTATGCCGGTAAAGCGTAAGACCGCGTGATTTGATGTCGTACTCAAAGTTTACGGCGACATCGCCATTATGCCATGTTCCAACCAAAAATAGCTCGTTCGCCCATCTCCCGACTTTCTCCATCTTCACAATGCCGTAGCATTCTAACTCTTTACACCATACAGGTTCGCCGCGCATCTGTCGCAGCTCATCAAGCACCAGAGGATCATTGTGTACAGACTCTTGTTTATGTCTGATCTTATCGCTTTGGCACTTTGTACATTCGTTCGCCTGCTTCTGTTGGGTGCGGAGGGCTGAGATTGCCATAATGATAGCCTGATTGAACTGGGTGATCTCGCGGTTTAAGACCATCATTTCGGCCCCATCCAACTGTTGGATAGCTTCTTCCATGGTCATTTTGGATTCACCTCCACCGTTACCACATAGCCGTCCCCTATTTCTCGGATGGTATATCCTTGAACTGAATAGTTGTTGTATGTCGTAATCGTGATGCTTGTGCTGCTGCTCTGTATCGCACGTACATTTTCCGAAGTACACCCGGTTAGCAACATTGCTGTCAGAAGGATCGCAAATACTCGTTTCATTTCTTGCCCCCGCTTTTCTCTTTGTTCTCGGCAATCGCATTTATCAACTTCGGGAGAGCTGCCGGCATACACTCGCACAGTGCGCTCAATGTGCAGCCGTCACAATCTTCGTGGTTGTCACAGAAGTCGCCCAGACATTGCGCTGCGGCTTTTAAGTTTTCATAGTTGGTCATTACTCTTTGCCTCCCTTCCGTGCTTCTATGGCAGCTTCCGCTTCGGCGCAAGTTAGAAACACAGTTTTCCCAAACATATCGGGATACAGGTAGATATTATCTGTGACAAAGTATTTCGCCCTTATTTGCACTTGCCCGTTCCCCAAAATATGAATGCGATCTACGGTACAGAGCTTTATTGCTGTGCCAGTGATAACCCATACCGTATCTCCTACTTTACAAGGCGGGATGATTAGCCTGCCGTCTTCTTCGGCCTGGAACAGATCGTATAAGGCGGAAATTGCCATACTTAATGCTTCGAGGCGTTTGTGAGAAGTCCATTGCCCTTTGGGGGATGAGGTTTTGTCAAGGAATGACCGTATCTCATCGGCAATTTGATAGAGGAAATGAATGGCTTCTTTTTTGGTCATTACGCCTCACTCCCCTTGCGTTCAAAGTGATCTACGATCAAACGATATGCTCTGCGTTGCACATCAAGATCCTCTTGGGTGATGTCATCCAACTGTCCGAGTTGAGCCTGAAACAGCTTATACTGCCGGCGAAGCTGAATGGTGTTTTGAACGATGCGGACAATCTGAGTAAGGACTAAGACTGTCACCATGATGGTTAGGTAAATGTTCATACGGCAGTCTCCTATACAGAAATAGAGTTGATGTAGCTTTTGATCTTTTCGACATTCCAGAAGATTCGCTTCCCGATCTGGATACGAGCCTCAGCAGCCTCGCCAATCTGTACGGCAGAATACCGGCCACAACTCAACATGGCCTGAAGCTCGTCAGTGTTGATCGCGATTTTACTCTGGGTGTCTACGTTATTGAATTGCTTTGTTGCTCTCATGGTTATTCTCCTCGATCATCATGATCGGCTTTATCTTTGCACAGAGTTTTGGAGATAATATTCAAGAGTTCTTGTTTTGATATTTCTTTGAGCGAGAGGCTGGTAGGTAATGCGATGATAGGTCTCGGTGCTACGGCTTTTTTAGCCTCGTTGTACATAAACGTCAGTTCCTCGACTGACTCTGCTCCCGGTGTGTAGTACAGAACATAGATATCACTGTCGGACGCGGATACTACAGCACAAGCATTGCATTGATCGCACCACCACCCACATTCTTCTTTGATACACTTGCGGGCAGTATTATCGGAAGCGCTGTATACAGGGCAAATTTTTTCGTTATTCATATAAAAGCCTCGTTTCATTCGGAAATAATGTCCAGTCCATCAACAGCATAGCCGCCAGATTTCCCTTTCAGTTTTACAACGAGAGTGCCACAGCACATCCACGGCTCTGATGCTACCGTCCAGATGCGACTTTTATTTTCCGCACTCACGTAATACTTGTTGTTCATTACAACTTTGTCACCGGGCTTCATGTCAAACGCTCCTTTCATTTGTCAAACCGAAACCGTTTTCCATGCTCTCGCAAAGTTCGTCGGTGCAATCATTTCCATAATCCAGCTCTTCAAGAGAATAGCCGTTTCCACATCTCAGTCCCTGCATGGATGTGTCGAAGCCCTGATTTTCCAGCCACGCTTCTACTACTTGCATTTCTTTGTTTGCTGTAGCGTGGAGGTGAGCGATGCGGTGCATTTTTTGGCGGATATACTTGGGGATTTTTATTGCTGCCATCTCAACCTCTCTTTTCGTCATCAGAAATCTTTTTGCACACAGGCTGAATGTATTCCATGAAGACCTGCACAATTTTCTTAGCGTTGGTCGTGAAGTCTTTTTGAATACAGCTCCAGAGATCATAGTCGTCACAGGTCTCCATAGACGTGCCCTCGAACTTTCGCTCCAAGGCATCGTGGACATCTCGCTCGTTGCTCTGATAGCAACTGTCTTTGATTTCGTCCATATCGAATACGGGGTCTCCCCAACGATCTGTCTCTGAGAAATCAACGCCCAAAGCCTCCATGAGTTCTTTTACAGCCTCAAAGGTGGCTTCTTCGTTGATAACGCACGGGCTGGCGAGTTTATCCAGCAAATAGCCGGAGTCTAACCTTGCCATGAGGCGCATAAAGCTCTCGCTCTTGTGCGTAGGAACCCAACCGTAGGCGTAGTTCCCACAGTCGGATGTAATGGACAGCTCATATCGTTCGAGATCGAAGTTAAAAACTGCCCAGAGGCAAGACCCATAGTCAGGGTCGCCTCTTTCTTGGCAGAAATAAAGGGAAATGAGCGGCGGGGTTCTGGTTGAAACTTTAGCCATTCTGTTCGCTCCTTTCTGATGAAGCGGTGTCTGTGTAGAGACTGACTGCCGGGGTAAGATGAAAGAACTCGGTATGGCTTCCTACATCAAAAATGGTGACACCGTTGCGATTCCAAGCTCGGATGTAATAAATCTTGACGCCACGTCCGGCGCAGAACGCATGAATCAGCAAAAACGCCTCATCCAAAATATCCTGGTCGGATTTAGGCTGGCCTGCTTCGTTCAGATCACGGATCTCAGCAATCTTTTTGGATCGCCCATGATATCCTTTGAATTTGAGAGTATGGGTTTTCATCTTTGCTACCTCTGATTGATTTACTTTGTTGCTAACTGAGGGTTTATGATTACATAAGAACGGTTTGATCCGTGACTTGGTTGCTGTCGGTGATTTTTACCTGCATATCATCTGTCACCGGAATACGCATTTGTGCGTAACCAGAGGATGAGAACGGCATGAACCCGCCAATCCGATACTTGTCACATACCAACTCATCGCCGTCAAAACGGAAAGAGTTGCCATGCGCGTCACGATAGGTCAGCTCACGATTGCAGGTTGACAGCTTCGCATATTTCCCACGATAATCAGGAGCCTTCAGCTCATAATCCGGGAACGCCGCGATGAAAGCGTTGTACTGCTCCGGGAACAGTTTGGACAACTGGTGGAGAAAGATCGGGATGGTTTCTGTCTGATAGCTCTTAATCTCTCCACCCAGCATAGCACGCGGATGGTAGGTGCAAATTCGATTGATATTGTCGGGCGTCAGCTCGTCAATAGGGACAAAGAGACGATTGCAACCGAACCCAGGATCATGACAGAATAGCCTGGAATCCGGGCCACGTTCGATTCTAACATAGGGTGGCGCGAGAAAAGCACCGTCGCCGATTTTTGCGATGTAGGTGTTGTTGGGGTAAGAGAGCTTATGGTATCGCTCAGAGTCTTTGGCCTCGCTATAAACACGACCGTACATCTTGGTTTTCTTTGTGCCGCCATCAACACAGGCTATGCGGCCAAATTCACAACGAACGCCAAATAGTGTCGTTTTACGGAAGCATTTTCCTTCCTTGTATACCGAACACACATCGGCATGATCGCAATAAATGTACTCTGCGCGAAGCCGCGAGTTACGGCTACCGTCACCATACAAATCAACATTGATTAGTTTTTCTTGTTCAATCATTGTGTTATACCTCGCTAATAAGAGCGTTGCCGCAGGTAATGCGGTCGGAATCCTCTTCCTTGCTGGGAACAAACACGATTACGTCCCAGCCCAAATCAAGCAAGGGCTGCTCGAATTTGTCGTAGACGCTGTAATCGTCGTAGCTGGTAGTGATATCGTAGTTGTGTTCCAGGGCAGCTTTGGTTTGATGGATCGGAGTAATCTTGACGATAAACTTATCGCGGTCAAAGAGGGAGTCGAGCACTTTGGCGTCCAAAATCGTTGCTTCGGTTACAGCGAAGTTCAACGTGTACTTTCTGCCAACCGGCATAGGTAAATCGCTGGCGATATTGGCGATTTCTCTCAGGCTCAGGGATTTGTCGGCGAACTGAGCTTCCCGCTGGTCGTCCGAAGTGCTGTTGATACTAAGTTGCAGCCCAGCTTCACCATTCCGCTGGGTATTCTTGATCTCGCACCAGTGCTTCAAATAGCTGTGGAGGTCGTTATTGCTACGAGGCATCATGGTGGAAACTACGGGATGAATGGTAACAGCGTGAAGACCACACTCTTTAACCAGGTCGTCCAATCGGGACTCGGTAAAATCCAGCACTGCAGGATTCCAAGTCGGCTCACCCATGCGAGCGTAGTGGACATTAAAACGGTTGGTAAAACGGACATCCTCATGTTCAATAATGTAGCGGATCTGATATTCGAGATCAGGCAGAGAGGCATTCCCGAAGAAGCCGTATTTATGAACATCGCAGAAGGTACATTTCATGGGGCATCCCTTCTGGCTGCTGATAGTCGCTACCCACTTGTCCATAAGGTCAACATCGTGGTGCTGAACTCCTTCAATCTTTTTGGTTAAACCGAGGAAGTCGGCTTTGATGTTGTTTTCTTTGCCGTAGTCACCCACGGTAAGAAACTCCAAACCGAGCGATCGGTTGAAGTAGATTTTACCCGTGTGGGTCAATACCATTTGTGTATCCATTGTGATATCCTCCTGGGTTACATGAAGAAGTGGAGCAGCCACCCGCTGAACAGTGTGAGAAGTGCGTAGGTGATAGCAATAATCCAGCGATCCCAGAACGGGCCGGGGTTGGTATTGACTCTGGTAGTCACAATGAATGTGATGAGTGTATCAAGCCCCAGCGCTTGCACCAGACCAATCATAGGCAGTCCGAGAGGAACAACGAACCAGTTCCACATGAACATGATGGTCGCTCCGCAGAGCACAGACAGTACCACGGCCAAAATGAATTGCAGCAGGTACGGAGGGTCGCTCAGAATGGGTTTCGTATCATTCTCATAGATATGGGACATTTTTATGACCTCCTTAAATCAGCTTTTCGATATATTCCCGATCCTGAGTGAAGACGGGAATTTCGTGGTCGATGATCCATCTGTTACGGCATACGGTAATTTTCTGGCCGGGGTTGCGAGGATCGTCGATGGTTTCTTCAAACTGCCGTTTAATGCAACAGGAACCGCGCTTCAGCTCTGTGGGGAAATCGTTCCAGTTAATGCCTCTCTGAGACCAAAGCATTTCCTGAATCATGTTGCAGGTCTTTTTGTGCAGCTCGTGGTGGCTAAAATTGGCCTGACCTACGGCCTCAATGCTGTTTCGGGTTGCGTCCTGCTGCCGCCAGATCAGACAGTTACAGACCTCTTCTTTTGGGACAGAGAAAACGCGGGAGTCGAACATGGCAGTGCACATCTTTTTCTGGTAGGCATTGTACCGTTTATATAGAGTAGGATCGACGTCAACATCGACATCGATAGATCCCCAAGCGATACGTTCAAACTCCCTGTTAAATGCCATAGTTGCCATCGACGCCGAAACGCTGCACATTTTCTGAATGTTATATCCAAACCAGGCGTCGGTCTGAATAGTAGCATAGTCTGTCAGCACCAGAGTGATCTCATCGGACTGAGTGTATCCAAGCACACAGCCCTGGATGTTCTCACAGAGATACTTCATCGTCTCCTGCATAGCCTGAGTCAGTACGGGGTCGAAAGGTTTTTCCATGCCCTTCGTGAAGGTATGGAATGCCTTGCCGTCAAGCCGGATGATCGCAGGTACACGGCGGGTTAAGAAGTTGCGAGAAACACCCTCATAGCCTTTCATGCGGTCGCCCAGACTGTCGTTTTTCTTTGCCATTGTTATTTCATCTCCTCCCAAGGAATACGGATAGCGTGCTTGGTAGTCAGTAAATAGGACGTGCGCCCATATTTCTTTTTCCACTCGTCGAGGTAGCGCTGCATTTCAGCAACAGCGTCTGCTCCAATGTCATCATAGGCGTCTTCATACATATCCTCGCAGGCGTCAGATACAATGCTTGAAGCATCGAAACTCATCTCTACCTCTTCGGTTCCCCATACGTACAGCGGCTTCTCCGTGAACTCTTCACAATCTTCATTCCAGCTATCAAAGAAATCCTCCCAGCAGCTGAAATATCCTTCGTTGTGAGGGTAGAAGTCACTTTGCACCATTGTAAACAACGACCCGAGCGCATCCGGCTCGTGCTTTTCTGCTTTTTCGAGCCGTTCTTTTTCTTTGCGGTTTTCTTCCTGCTGGCGGCGCTGCACAACGGCGTCGCAGTCGCAAAGTGTTCGGCATCTCGGAATCTGCTTTCCACAGTCGGGGCAAAAACGTACAACACCGTTATAACAGTTCGGGCAGAACCGGATAGACTGGTGCTTGTAGGGGAATTGGCCGGCTCTCTTATCGGGGTCGTCAGACAACCCATAAGGATTATCTTCGATACGGAGGCCGGTACCATGACAAACAGGGCAAATCTCCTCATTGTCATGGAGATCCTTTATGAGTTTCTTCCCAATCAGCTCTCCAAAGGCGTCTTCAATGTTGACGACCTTTCTTGTAGGTTTTACAAATCCGGGCATACCTCAGACCTCCTTGTAGATTGCAGGGAGGAACGTGAGACCAACTTTTTGCGCTACCAGATAGGCGGAATAGCCGTCAATCAAGACGGCGTTATCGTCCAGGGCAACATTGGTATTGAACTGGCCGGTATGATAGAACTCCAGAAAACGCTTTGCGATCTTTTCATCGCTGGGCTTTGTGCGGGCCATATATCCCGGAATCTTGATGGCGCTCATCAGTACCTTCTGGGTGGTGGCTTCGATTGTGGAGAGCGGGAAGGTAGCGCCGGAGGCCAACATAACCTCTTTCACATCCTGCTCGTCAAGATCCGCAGCCACTACGGTGCCATACCGCCGACCACGCGCTGTATTACAGGCCACGCGAAATCCGGGCTGAAGTTTGCCTACAAAGTGCTCAGGGATCTCGAACCAGAACACCTTGCCATAGGGCTTATGCTTTACCATAGCTACTTTCATTTTGCAGTCCTCCTATAAGGATAGAATAATTTACTTTGTTGCTATATACATAGTATAATCACGGCCTCCAAATTTGTCAAGAGGGAAGCCGTGATTTTCTTTGTTGCTAATGAAGCTTGTTGTCAGTCTGTTGAAGCAAGATGGAGGATAATGGCCTGTGGATTGTCGCAGTCTTTCAGGGTCGCTTTATAGTGCTGTTTCCACCAGCCATACAACAACTCAAAGTTCTTGATGGGCAGATATTCCTCCATAAGAAGCTGGGGATCATCTTGTGAAGCATAGTCCAACCGAAGAAGTTTGATGTCATCAGCGGTAAAGGATCGAAGCGGCTTGTACTCGAACTTGGTGACAATAGCCTTACGCCGAATGGCATATTCCGGGAGCTGGCTGGCTGGACTCCATTTGATAGCCTCGTCATACTTGTTGGGTATAGCTCTGCTGTTATCCCAAGCATATAAGCCATCGGAGCGGTATATGATACCTACAGTGACTTTCTTTTCGGTTGTCTCTCCGTCTTTTTCGACCGGCTCAAAAATAGTCAGTCTTTTGAACGGTTCGAGAATGTTCACTACTTCACCGATTTCAGGCAGAAACCCCAGAGGGAGTGCAAACCCCTTCAGTAGTTCCTTCTCCCAAAGGTCGATGTCGTTCAGGTTCATCGGCAGGTTCATGGTCGATCGCCTCCAATCTGATTTGAGCTACTTGCGCCCAAGGCATTCCATAGTAAGGGCTTTTCTTTTTATCGCACACGCCACTGTCAATCCCAATGTATCTGTGTCCTTCCAGCTTGGCAGCAATGAGAGTAGATCCGGTGCCGCAACAGTTATCCAGGACGATTGCATTCCTGTCAGTGTAAGTACGGATTGCGTAGCGCAACAGATCAACAGGTTTTTCAGTGGCGTGGAGCGCTACGGACGGGTGGGGTTTAGGAAAGCGCCAAATTGACGCTGGGTACTTCATGTTACCGTCTGGCGACTCTACCAATGTATAGTTGCCATAGCTCCGGTTAGAATGAACGTCTTCCGCCTGTTTCCCTACGGCCTTGCCCTTGGTGTGGTTTTTCTCGCCAACTGTCATTTGCGGATGATACGGCGGCGGAGATTTGTAGAATACCATAATATCCTCGTGCTCTCTAAGCGGCATTTTCTTGGCGTTGAGAAATCCGCTCTTTAGCACCTTGTCCCAGATGATATTGTAGCGGTGCAGCTTAGGGTTAGAGAGCATCATGGTAGCGGTAAATTTATCCTGGCCGAACAGCAGGATCGCACCGTTCGGTTTGATAATCCGCTCATACTGCTCCCAGAGCGGAGCAGGCGGGATAACCGAGTCCCATGAGTTCTGAGTCGCCCCATAAGGCAAATCACAAAGGATCATGTCAATGCTCGCATCATCAATTTCCTTCATGACTTCCAAGCAGTTGCCATTGACGACCGTATTAGGGAGGAGGCTCATGCGCTATCACCATCCCCGTCTACCGTTATGGTATAGGCTATGACCGGGGCGTTGAAATGCTCTGCAGCATATGCCCGGATGATTTCTTCGGCGTTGTCAATGAGCACACCACCAATTCGACGGCCTCTGGCATCCTCAGACATAACAATCGGTTCAGGGATAGATACACCTACCCGCCGTGCCACGTCTTTTACGTAACGCTTGCTGATGGTAGTTGGTACGACAATCGGATATCCAGTTATCGCTGATGTGTAAACTAAGGCGGTCGTTTTACCGCCTCCGCGTTTTCGGAATAGACCTTTCATGTTCTCACCTCTTCATAGTCGGAGCAAGGATATTTGGCACTCGCTCGCTCCTCCTTACTTTTGTATGGACAGTCTGGAACTCTGGCCTCGGCGAGATGAGCCAAGCAGATTACTTTGCCCATCTCGTCTACGGACTGATTATCACACCATTTAGATGTGGGTGAAATTGGTGTTTCATTCACGTTTTAGCTCTCCTTATTGAAGCGTATGCCCCTCAACCTGGTATCCCATGCGAATGCCTTTCCACTCAGGCTTAAGCATAGCTTTCAATTCAGAGGCAACGCCCTTACACATCCGTGTGGTCTGGCCGTAAACTTCGTATTCGCACAGATAAGTGTGATCTGCTGAAAGGCCAAAAGCTACATAAGAGATGTGTAACTGGTTAGCCCAGGCTATAACTTCATCTACCTTAGCCTTGTGCTGCTCGTAGTAGACTTTGGAATCATCAACGTTTTCCTCAAGAAGGAAAGAACCCCTCACATATTTCTGCTGAAGCACGTTACTCACCTCTTCCCAGTAGACCCGATACCGCCTCGATCAGCGTTGCCCAGCGTATCGACTGACTCGAAAAACAGCTGGGGCTGGTGCTTCTCAATGCGAAACTGGCAAATGCGATCGCCGGCATGAATAACGGTATGGCGGTCTGCACGGGCGGGGAAATACCACTGATCGTTGTCGCCACAGTAAGTCTCGTCGATTACGCCAATACTGTTGGTTTGACGAATGCCGAAATTCTTATAGGTTGAGCTGCGAGGAGCTACGATTGCTTCATAGCCCTTGGGAAGCTGCATAGCAATTCCCAGGGGAATCAGCTTGGACTCACCGGTCTTCAGCTCAACATCCTCAGCTGCCCGAAGGTCAACCCAGTCAGACTTGCCGTCGATATATTCCAATGGTTGGATTTTATCGCTGAGATAGCGCACCTTAATTGTTAGCGCCTCTGCCGAATCAGAAGGGCGTGGGCAGACAAGAGGCTTGCCGTCTGCTGCCAAAGCGTCCAGTACGGTATCAACCAGGCTGTCATATCCTGCGAAATCGCCGTTGATGTGCAGACAGTCAACACCGAACTTGTCCAAGAAACGCAGCATTTCTTTGCTGATTGCATCGCTCTCTTCCTCGGTCTGGAAGCGTCCTGCTTCGTTATAGGGTTTCACCCGATGAACAAACACGTCGATGCGGTTATAGTAATCGAAGACTTTGAAAACCAGTTTGTCGAACTCTTCACCCAGCACGTGGTCGTTGTCGTTATAGAACGCAGAGAGCAGGATAGGTGAATCGGTAATCACCACATCAACCTTGCCCTCAAGCCGGCTGATGCGGAAATACTGCTTGCCAAAGATGTATGCCTGATTCTCGAAAACGGCCTTTGTTCCTTCCCATACCTTGTCTTTGGCGAACTCGGTGACAAGCTCGGCATTAACGCCGGCAGCTTTCAGCTGAGAGAAGACATAGGCAGCTCCGGTGGATTTACCAGCACCGGGAGCGCCAAAAAGGTTAATGATGAGCATTTTCGTTTGCCTCCCAATTTGATAGTTTTGTTGTGCGGATGATACTGTTTTTTACACGACCTATCCCAGATACTTTTTGAAAAGCTCTGCAAGGGTCAGGTTGTTTTGCCGTGCCAGATCAATCGTGCAAGCGCAAACATTGCGCTCGGTAGAAGCTCCAATTTCATCGCAAAGATAGATGAGAATGTCAGGGTACTGATGGTCGTGAAAGCATTCGTCCTTGTCCTTTTCGGTGCCGGCGCAATCACTACAATCCCGACACCACTCTTTACGCTGAAGACCATCCCACGCCATCAGCTTTTCACCATTGATAACATAGGCGCAGTCAACAGTGCCCAGATTAGAACCATAAGCGTGACGCCACCAGCCCCAATCGTCCTTCCAGTCATCGTTGTCGATAGCACAGATATTGTCAAAATCCTCTTTGGACAACAGCCAAACTTGGTATTCTTCACGCCAATGCGTAGGCTGAGGCTGATAATGGTAAGCACACACGGCAGATGTCAGGCCAAGACTTTTTACGGCATTGGCAAATTCGCCACCTGCTAAAATTTCAACAGTCTCCATATTTCCTCCTATTCGTAACGAATGAAGTGTACGGTGTTAAACTCTTTACCGGGAAACTCTTTGAGCCGGATAGAGGAGCACCAACCACCGACATGAATCTTTTCAACCTCGTAAACTTGACCTTCTGTCAAAAGCTCATGAGCCTGTTTGGAATCACAGCTCAACCCAGCGTCCAGATCCACGGCTTTAACCTTACATCCACGCTCACAGTGCAGAACATCAGATTGATCCTCGGCACATTTGCTACATAGCCACTTTAACCGATAATCCAGTGTAATACTGTCCAGGAGCTTCCCGCATTTGGGACAGCGAAATTCGATCTTTTCATTCATAGTGTCCACCTTCGTATAGGACAATTTTCTTTTGGCGCAAGGTTTTCTGTACGTCGATGACCCGCTGATTTGCAGAACCACGCCATTTCAACATCCGGTCAGACAGCTCCATTTTGAAGGGGCCGTCAACCACTACATCACAGTTGTATAGTAGGGTTTTAATCAGTGCTTTATTAAGGCTCATTTTAATGTGGTCAAAATCTTCCCACACAAACCCTGTCCATAGCCACACTGTTTTGCCTAAGTCATGCACAGCATTGGTAAGTTCTATAAGAAGAGTAAGACCACTGTTGTTTTGACACAGGGGGTCGCCCCCAAGGATGCTCAAACCAGCAACATAGGGCTTAGAGATTTGTTTCAGAATAGTTTGTTCTGTTTCAGGAATATAGGGTAGGCCATAATTAAAATCTTGGGCTTCTTCGTTAAAGCACCCCTGACAGTGGTTAGTGCATCCACTAACGAAGAGGGAAGTGCGGATTCCCTCTCCGTTGGCGATGTCATAGTTGCGAATCTTCGCGTAGTTCATTCGTCGCCACCCAGGTGGACATAACGTTCTTTGATTTCTTGCGTTCTGCCCTGATTCCAGTCATTTAGGCCGATGTAGCCGCAGGTACGCCGCGCAATATTCATCTTGCTCTTATCGGTATTCCCGCAGTTGGGACACTTCCAGATCAGCTTGCCGCGATCGTCGTCCACAATCTCAATTTCCTTATCCCAGCCGCACACCTGGCAGTAGTCGGATTTCGTGTTCAGCTCCGCATACATGATGTTGTCGTAGATGTACTTCAACACCGTTAGTACAGCAGGAATGTTGTCAGAGAGGTTTGCCACTTCGATGTAGCTGATTGCTCCGCCCGGAGAGAGCTTCTGGAACTGAGACTCAAATCTCAGCTTATCAAAAGCATTGATATGCTCTGTGACGTGAACGTGATAGGAGTTGGTGATGTAGCCCTTATCGGTGATGCCCTCGATCACACCAAAGCGCTTTTGCAAACACTTGGCAAATTTATAAGTAGTGCTCTCAATAGGAGTACCGTAGAGAGAATAGTCGATATCCTCAGCGGCTTTCCATGCAGCGCACTTGTCGTTCATGTACTGCATAACCTTGAGAGCAAAAGGTTCGCCGTCCGGGTCGGTATGGCTCTTGCCAGTCATCGCCATAACACATTCGTACAGACCGGCATAACCCAAAGAGATGGTGGAATAGCCGCCGTGAAGCAGCTTGTCGATGGTTTCACCCTTTTTCAGGCGGGCCAAAGCGCCATACTGCCAGTGGATAGGAGAAGCATCGGACAGGGTACCGCTCAAACGCTCGTGACGGATTTGCAGCGCCTTATGACACAGCTCCAGCCGCTCATCGAAAATCTCCCAGAAGGTGTCATACAGATTCTGGATGTCGTTATGGTCGCCGGTTGCCTCCCAAACTTTCAGAGCGCTCAGAGCAACATCGGGGAGGTTGATGGTGACGACTCCCTGGTTGAAACGTCCGTAATACTTGGGCTTATCGGGCTGGTAATTGCCGGCATTGGCAACATTGTCCCAGCCGTTACCGGAGCGGTCGGGTGTCAAGAAGCTACGGCATCCCATACAGGTATAGCAATCGCCGTTACCTTCGGTCTCGCCCTTGGACAGCTTGTACTCGCGCATCTTCTTTTCGGAGATGTAGTCGGGCACCAGCCGTTTGGCAGAGCACTTGGCACACAGCTGGGTCAAGTACCAGTAGGGAGAATCCTCAGTGATGTTATCCTCTTCCAGCACATAGATCAGCTTGGGGAACGCCGGTGTCGTCCAAACGCCCTTCTCATTTTTGACGCCTTGGTACCGCTGCCGCACGACCTCCTCGATGATCATAGCGAGGTCTTTCTTGGTCTGAGGATCGCTGACCTCGTTCAGATACATAAAGACGGTAATGAAAGGAGCCTGACCGTTGGTAGTCATGAGGGTAATCACTTGATACTGGATAGTCTGAACACCCTTCTTTACTTCTTCACGGACACGCTCTTCGACCAGATCTGAAATCACTTTCTCAGGGTCTGCAAAGTTGTCCGGGGAAGAAATTTTCAGGAACTCAGCCTTTACCTGCTTGCGAATCTTTTGTCGGCTCACCTCAACAAAGGGGGCAAGGTGGGACAGGGAGATAGACTGACCGCCATACTGATTACTGGCTACTTGGGCAATAATCTGGGTAGCAACATTACAGGCAGTCGAGAAGGAGTGAGGCTTTTCAATCAGCGTACCGGAAATTACTGTGCCGTTCTGGAGCATATCTTCCAGATTGATCAGGCAGCAGTTCATCATGTGTTGCACAAAGTAGTCGCTGTCATGGAAGTGGATAACACCCTCTTCGTGCGCCTGCTTAATGTCATCCGGCATAAGCAGACGGTCAGTAATATCGCGGCTTACCTCGCCGGCGATGTAGTCTCTCTGAGTAGAGAGGATTGTGGGATTTTTGTTGCTGTTCTCCTGGATGACTGTTTCATTGACGTTATCCGCAATAGAGAGGATTTTGCCGTCCAAAGAAGAAGCGTTCCGCAGAAGCTCATGTTCATAGCGATACTTGATGTACGCTTTGGCGACTACGAACTCGCCCTCTTTCATCAGCTCAGTTTCAACGTCGTCCTGGATTTCCTCAACAGAAATCGCACGGTTGCGCCGCTGATAGCGGTTATACAAACGGGTGGAGATTTTCTTGGGCACCTCGTTCTTATCTCCTACCGCACTGAGCTTTTCAACCTCCGTGAATGCCTTGAGAATGGCGTTGGCAATTTTGCCTTTGTCAAAGTCGGCTTCACGGCCATCACGTTTAATGACAACCATAAAAATTCCTCCTTACAAAAGATAGCTGTGGATAACTTGGTCAATTTCTTCCCACGTGTTTACTCGGAGCGCATCATGAGCTACATGGTCAAAGCTACGATTATGGGGACGGTCAAAAAGAATTTTGGCGTATTCGCCCCCAACCAAGTTGTGTGGGGCATCGTCAATCAAAACGTCACCACGCACCATTTGTTTGTTGCAGGCAAAAATGATGTGCTCCCAGTCCAGGAAGGGGAACAGCTCTAAAAGCCGTTCCACCTTCGTTTTGCAGGTGTGATAGCTGGATGCAGTCACCATATAGAGCTGATGCCCCTCGTCATAGAGCTTTTGGAGTACCTCAACAGAGCCGGGGATCGGAGTGATACGCCGCCAAAGCTCGTCATCATGGAGTACGCCGAATACCTGCTCTTTCGTCAGCGTGGGGAAAGCAAGGGAGATATCCCAGCCGTGAACATCTTCCGGCGTTACGGAGGTGCCATAACGCTCGTTCAACATTGCAATCCAGCAATCACTCAGGTTTTCTACGGTATCGTCGGCATCAAACAGAATTGTCAGTTTCTTCATGGAGTTCTCCTTTGAGAGCGTTGTTCACAAAGTTGTTTACGGCCTCTTTGAGATCTTCCAGACTGCCGCTGTTGACGATCGTAGCGTCGTACTGGTAATCGTCCAATGCAGTCTCCGAAGCGTGCTTCTGTTGCTCTTCGGTCAACGGAGACACGAAGTTGGGGCGAACTACCCGCAACAAAATAGCGTCCATGCCGTAGGTCTCGTAGATCTCATACTCGTTGGGGAAACGAGTATCAGGGATAAGCACGTAATCCCATTCGTCGCAGAAGATGTCGAGGATACTGACGATGAAATCTACCCAATAATCAGGAGAGACAGCGCGGATTTTGTCAGTACCGACACGCTGGAGAAGCGTGCGTCCCTTTTCATCCTTCTTGCCGTCCCAGCCAAAGAAGGTCTTACATACGTACTTGACCAGATCACCGTAGTGGGCAATCAAAACACGGTTGCCTTGGGCTTCCAAAATCTCCTCCAAAAGTTTGGCGGTAGTGTCTTTACCGTGCTGGGCTTTACCCGAAATGCAAACGATTTTCATTCCACAACCCTCCTTCCTTTTCTGCCGCAGGACTTCTTCTCCCGGCAGAACCCGAAGTATTCACACTTCGGCATAAAGTAGTGATCGACCAGATATGCCCACTCGTCGGAATACTCTCTCAGAGCGTTACCAACATCAGCGAACAGGCCACGGTACTCGTGATAAGCTCTGCTGCATTCCCGCTGATGCGACATATCAATTAGGTTGCGGAGATTATGCTTGCACACAATCTTGGTGCCCATGCCCAGAGGAAGCCCAAGCGCAGAATCCTCTCTGGGGATACCAAACCCTTCCAACATCTTCAAGCCGGTCTGGATACACTTCATAATCCAGTCGTAGACTTTGACGGCGGCGGAGTTACCCGCAATGCTGGGCGGTGTTACATAATCGAAACCGCTTTCATAGTCGATATATCTGGTACTGGCCTGCAGTCTGGTGGGAGCGCCGCCGATGTGGGTATACCACTCACGGATCACTCTGGCAGAATAGCCGTCCAGGATCATATAGACATCCGGGAACTCAAACGTTCTGCCGTGCTCGTTTTCCAAGCAATCCAAGCCGCGTTTGTAGTTTTTTTCGGGGTCGCTGGTATCTGCACCCCAGCAGACACCAGCTTCCTCACCGATCATGGAAATAGGGTTCTTATAGGTGAATCGCTGAATTGTAACTGTTCCCATGTTGATCCTCCTTGCTTAATTTACTTTGTCACTATCAAATATAAGTGCGAAAGACGTGATCGCCGATCGTCTTATAATAGCTACCATAGGTCAAAGATCCAGTAGAGAAGTACACTACGTCGGTATTCAAATCCAACGCTGGATGGCCGGCAAGAGCAGCATCTACTGCTTCCATCTGCACAGACCCATAGTAATCTCCTACCACAAACTGACAAGGTGAGAAGAGAATATCACTGATACTGCCGGAATACGCTTCGTGCATATAGCGGTTAAGCGCTACCTGCACCACGGCAACCTGACCATCAAAGCTCTGGTTTCCTGCCTCGCTGTAGGCCATACACGCCAGCAGCTCTTTTTCGGTATCCGTGGGTGACAGTTCTGCATATGGGTTAAGGTCTGCCTCGGGTTCTGCCGGTTCTTCCTCAATAGAAATAGGCGTAGGTGTAGGCGACACTTGAAGCGGCGCAGAGTAAACACAAAGTTCCTTTTCGATGGGGACTTGTGGTGTTTCCTCCTCTTTGTTCGGGACGAACAACATTGCACTCAGAGATCCGCAGACTACCAAGAAACACAGCGTCGCCCTGAGAACTTTCTTGAACCATTTCGATTTCGTCTCGTGCATTGAAAATGCCTCCTAAATTACATAGTCGTAGTTGTACAAATACAGATACCCACGCCGCTCGCCCCATCCATTCATAGGAACATAAATGGTATCGTAGCGTTGAAGCGGTTTGCGATCGTAGAGTTCTGAGTAGATTGTCCACCGATTTGTTTTTCCTGTGCCAATCGACCGCACCTGCAAGGCGTAAGCCCAAATCTCTTTGGTTTTCTTGCTCCGCAAGGGGTAGATATCCAGAATAACCAGTTTTCGCTGATCTTCTTTTTTATTGGTGGTTAGGTCGATATAGCCCAGATTTTCCAACTGGATTTGCATTTTGCTTTTCAGGTCGAAATCCTGAATGTGCATATCCCTGACCATCACTTCCAAATGCCGAAGTAATCCGGGCAAATCAGTGAAGGTATAGCTTTTAGCTGGCTGGCCGCTTTTGGACTTATCAGTTGCATACTGGGCGATTATGGGTTCCAATTCAACCGTTACCTTATCCTTGGAGATCTTCTTCATCGTTCCGTTCTTGAAGAAAGAGAAGAAGTCCACCATACGCAACAACTCTTTGGAATTGCCATACTCGGCAAAATAGTCGATCTTCACCAAGATATCCCGCTGCCGTGTATCCAAGTGTGTTTTCTCGTCCAGCTGCATAAGCAAGTCCATAAAAGATTTAGGCTTGCCGGCTTTTGCCAGCTCGTAAAGTTCGTTGGCAACATCGGCATTCATGTACTTTACAGAAGAAATACCCTTGGCGATAACCTTCTCTTCGGTATTCAGCAAATATTTATCCTTGGAAAGTCCAAAACGCGGTGGGACAATCCTAATACCGTAAAGCGTTGCCAACTCGTTCCCGTTCTTCACATCCTCCTCGCCGTTGGCATTGTTAAGGTAGGCTGTGATGAACTCATACGGATGGTAGTACCGCAGATAGGCGCATAGGTAGCCAATCATGCAGTACCCAACTGAATGGTTGTAACCAAACATATAGCTGGAAGCGTCCTGGATGATCTGTAAGAACTCCTTTGCTTCCTGCTCTGCAACTTCACGGGGTTGCGGTGACTTTTCACAATATCCCTCAAGAATTTGCGGGAGAGCTTTTTTCAACCGCTCTTCGTCTTTTCGTCCAATAGCGCGGCGGGTGTTATCTGCATCTGACCCGGAGAAGCCGCAGATTTGCTGTAGGAACTTGATAACGTCCTCTTGGTAAATAAGATAGCCGTTGTTATCTGCCAAAAGTTCGTCGATGATGGGAGAGGGATTCTTGTGAGGTTTGTGCTGCATAAGGTCGTCACGGTACGACGCACCCGAAGGACGAAGCGCCGCCGTAACAAGGCTCATGTCAAAAATACTGTGCGGCTCGTACTGTCTGAGCATCTGGAACGCGAACTCTCCTTCAAACTGGAAGATACCAATGGGAGATCTCAGCATATCCTTCCAGACAGCCTCATCATTCCAGTTGATTTCGTGAGACTTCGGATAAGGCTTACCCAGCAGCTCATAAGCGTCTTTGATAATCTCAATGTTTTTCAACCCGAGAATGTCATACTTGACCAAGCTGACCTCATGCACGCACTCCATGTCAATCTGTAGGATTTCCTTCCCATCAGAGATGAACGTACCGTAATTGTCTCGAAGGGTAATAGGACTTGCTACAATACCGGCAGGGTGCATAGATTGAGAGATCGCCACATCAAGAAGCCCGTCATAGTAGTAGAATACTTCGGGGTACTTTTCCCGAGCTGCTGCCTCGTCTGCCTCAAACTCCTTTTTGATATTGGCACTTGCCTTACCAGCCCAGGGGTTCTTAGCAAAGATCCTTTCGTTTTCCTCTTTGAGTTTTGTGTACTCTTTGGAAAACTGCTTGATCAGCTCGGCGCGAGGTATATCTTTCATACGGTTGGGCAAGAGGAGGTTGCCGGCTTCGTCGAAGAAATACAAACCAAATCCATCTCGCGCATCTCCAAAAACGATCTTCACGTTCTCATCTTTGAGCTGTGCCATCACTCTACGGAACTCTTTCTCGTCCCGTTGATGTTCACGATTCCAACGCAGTGCCAAAGCACGGCAGATTTCGTCAATACAGCCTTTGGACTTGATAGTGCCGATCGCCAGAATAAACGCGGTCTTTTCCTGACCAAAACGGTTGATGATGTAGTCGTAAACCAGATCACGCTGGGAGGGAGACACGTCGATATCAATATCACCAATCTCTTTACGATCTTCGTTGCAGAAGCGACTGAACACTGTATGCCATGTCTCAGGATTGAGGTCTGTTGTGTTGGTGACATAAGCTACACGAGATCCACCACAGGAGCCACGATTGAAGCCGATGGGGATACCATGAGATTTACACCATGTCACCAATTCACTCATAAAAAGCATGAAGCCGGACATCTCAATTTTGTCAAAGACCCGGCATTCCTCAGCAATGGCCGCTTTGAACGGCTCGACCTGCTCTGGAGTGATAGCACCCTCTTTGATCTTTGCTTGCAGGTTATCATCAAGAACTTGATGAAGCACCTCTCGATCGCGTTCACCATAGAGAATGGGATACTTGAACGAGATATCCAGCTCAAACGGCTCTACAGAGTCGGCCATACGGTTGGTGTTCTCAATGGCCCCCAAATACATCGCTTCCGGTAAGGCGTCCTGCGTTGCGAACATTGCTACTAACTCGTCATAGGATTTATAGGTAAGGTCAAACGTATCTTCGTCGGCAAACTCGATGTGTTTACTCAACTGCAAGATCGTTCGGCATTCAGCCTTGTATTTGTTGAGGCTATGAGTATCGGTACCTGCAATGAGCGGGATGCCATATTTCTGAGACATTTCCGCCAAGTGGCGATTGTAGGCAACCTGTTCCGGATGGTCATGCGCTTGGATTTCCAGATAGTCGTAATGCTTCAGCAGTCGCTCATACATAGGATGAGTAATGCTCATGCGATTCAATGGGGAAGCAAGACAGGCACTAATCTTAATGACGTTACTGGAAATACCAAGAAACTCATCAAACGTGATACGAGGTTTGTAGTAAAAGTGGTCGTCCTGGCTTGATCGGCTGATTAGCTCGTTCATCTCCTGAAGACCAGTGTAGTTCTTGGCAATCAAGATGGTGTGGTAGTTATCGCGTACCTTATTCTGCTCTCCGGTGCGTGGATCGGTAAGCAATAGCTTTTCAGTCAAATAGACTTCGCAGCCATGCAGATATTTCAAACCCGCTTTATCACAGGCTATCTTTTTGGCGACCCACTGATAGATGTTACCATGCTCCGTAAAAGCAATAGCAGTCTGCCCCAGCTCGACAGCTTTAGCGATATAGTCTTCAAACTTCGTTGCACTGTCTAACAGAGACAATTCAGTATGGACATGGTATGCTGTATAGTTACCGCTCAATAAGATCACCTCCTATTGTGCCACGGCCCGTCAAAGGTATCGTCAACGCAAAAGTTCTTCAGACAATCCTCACATACAAGATGAGAACACGCCCTGCGAACTCGGCCTGTCTTATACATAGTGCCATTAGCAACCTTTGTCTCTTCTTCTGTAAACCAAACAGGGATAAGGCTCCCGCCACAGTCACATACTCCGAAATCCGCCATAGTTAGCCCTCTCTGTCGTTCACCGCTCCAAATGCTTCGTCTTCGGAGGCACGCTCTTCAGCAAGCAGCTGAGGAGGAAGAGGCAGAGGCTCTTTGTACTCCTTCTTATCCCAAGAAAAACGACGGTCATACTCGTCCATATCGCTGAAGAAACGGCGGGAAGCGGGATCGTAATAGAGGCCAACGTCGATATTCTGCCGGCCAAACATACGGTCTTTGACGACAGTTACGATCACATCGTACTTGAGCAACTGGCGACGCTTCTCAGAATACTTCGCAGCATTCTCACGTTCTGCGTCCGTCACTCGCCGCAGGCCAATAGTCCGATGTGCCAGGTTCACGATGTTGCTGGTACCAGCGATATCATAGATGCCTACATTGGTTCCGGCGTCCATCTTTCGAGGGTGGCAAACAAGGATTACAGCTACTTGATACTTCTTAGCAAACTCAATGAGCTTTTTAATCGTATCTGTCTGAGAGCGCAGTTCCTCTTCGCTTGTTTCAGTGTCAATACACATGAAATTGTCGAGGATCAGACAACGGGCACCGTACTTCCGAACGGTATCCGTCATAGAGGCGATGAGCTTATCCAGTGTGTTGTCGTAGTCATCACGATAGATATGCCAACGCCCTTTATAGGTCTTGTTGATCTCGGCAAGCGTCGTCGTGGAAATCTTCTTGTAAGGATTGCCCCGACGAGAGATAGCATCCGTGATATTGCGGGGGCCGGCGAAAATGTAGTTGAACCAGGACTTTTCTACACCGTTGGGAAGTTCGCCGCTGAAAAGCCACGTACTGATGTCATTATCGAGAGAATTGCACGCGAGCTGAGTAAGAAGACTACTCTTACCAGATCCGGGCTGACCACTCACAATAGTAAGCGTTCCGAAAAAGAGCCGCATCAGCTCATCATCAATGGCCTTCAGCCCGGTAGTCACACCGTCAACATCCTCATACTCGGTCGGCTCGACATCAGAAAGGTCGGCTACGGAAGGAACAGGGGAGTCCTTAGCGTCCAAGATCAGCTCCAACACTTTGTCTTTGCCGCAAACGTAAAGGATCTCATTCAGGTCTTTTGTTACCCGTCCAGTATTTCCAATGGGGATTGCTGGGATGTCTACGACCTTTGTTCGCCAGCTACCCAGCCGGGGAACGCACTCTTTCTGCATTTTCACGCCGGCGTCATCGTTGTCGGCGCAAATGATAATGCTCTCAAACTGATCGAGCCATTCCAGGTTTTCGTCGATCCAGTGGAGATTTGAACTGCCCAGAGGAACGGAAACAGCATTTTTGAATCCTGCCTCAATCGCACTAAGGCAATCCGGCTCGCCCTCACAGATCAGAAGGGGAGAATTAACGTTGATGCGGTTCATGTTGAACAGCAACGGAGCCGTATCAGAGTTTTGCTGGCACCAGCACTTTGCTTGACCATGCTGGACTTTATGCGACGGTTTGTATTTCACCATCGTCAACACATCGTTCGTGTCGTAGTAATTGAATACCACGTTTCCCTCGGAGTCCTGCCGCACATCAAGAGCATCCAGCGTCTCACGACTGATCTTGCGCTGCTCAAAATATGCGTACACTTTGGATTTATCAGTGCAGGGAACCTCGTGGGGATATCTATAATGCCGTTTGGTTTTTACGCCCAGCTCTCCGAAAGAGTAGGGCATTTCGGCAAGCTCGAAAAGTTTCTTACAGGCTTCGGCATAAGTCGCGCCTTTATACATGAAAACGTCCAGAATGTCGTAGCTACGGCCACAACTACCGAAACAACGAAAGTTGAATGCTTTCTTGTTGTAAATGAAGGAAGCGTGATCCTCCTGATGGAAGGGGCAGCAACACTTCATGTTTTTCTCATCGAAATCGGTAATCCCCAGCTCTTCGACGATAATCTGAGCGTTACGATCTCCGAGCTTTTCTTTGGCCTGCAAAATTGCTTCTCTATCAATCTGCATGGGTAAAATCACCTCAGTTCTTCGGTAAGCCCGCCCACTTCATGTGGACGGGTCTTATCCGAATAAAATCCGTCTTTCATTTGCCGTTCAAGATGTGGATAGCACTCTCGGCCTCCTCAACACCGAGTCCTCGGCGCATTACCGTCTGAACCCAGTGATCTTTGTTCGGCTCGATATCTGCCCGGTCGTCCAGAATTACGAAGTCTCCGACCTCGCTATGTTCTTTTAACCAGCAGTCAATTTCCATACCTCTGTGACAGGATAGCAGCTCCGGCGTAAAGCCGTAAAGACGAATCCCGTATTTCAACAGCTCTGCTTCCAGTTCCAGATAGTCTCCGTTGTATCTCGGGTCGTCTCGGTCGTATCTCCAATCACTGGAAAGAACGACCTTAGCTCCTGTCATGTTAATGATGTGCTTCAGGTTCTTCATTTGCCTGTTGTCAACAAACGTATAGCCGCCTTGGGTTTTGCGGACTGTACGATCACTGTTGAGCACACCATCAACGTCGAGAAAAATTACCTTGATCTTTTCCATCACTTATATTCCTCCGTAACATATTGGCTGGAATGCTCGCAATGCTCACGCACAGAACATAGGTAGTCACAAAAGAAACGGTCAGGTTTGGCAGGAAAATTCCTTGCCTTATAGATGTCGTCAATGGAACGCAGGAACCAGTCTATGTCCTCCTGAGCAGTTACGATGTTGAATGGCTCTCTGTCCAAGATACCTTCGCGGAACTTGTTGAACCAAAGTTCACGCGGCCACTCACCGTAGACCTCTTTGACCCGTACTGCATACAAGTTCAGTTGGCGGAGATATTTGCGGCGTTCCTCTCTGGATTTCCATTTGCCCCGGCTTTTGTGATCGCAAACGATCAGCCCAGACCTATTACGAGGCACCAGGTCTATGACACCCACCACCGGTCTGCCGCCCAGTGTGGAGGTATACCGGTCTTCGACCGCAAGCACTTCTTCTTCGTCTCCCAGTTGTCCACCGAAATTATCGAAGTATTCCATACCGCGCTCATAGTAGCTGTCTTCCAGCCGGGGAAATGGAAACCGTTCTGTAACTGCTCTTGCGTATTCCTTCTCATAGAGGCCGGATAAATCCCACAGCTCGACCTGCTGACGAAAATATCGCTCTAAAAGCGAGTGCGCCAGTGAACCCCATTGAGCAAAAGCGTTGTCCACGCGATCCATGCACTGGAGGTAAGTAAGGTCAAACATACGCGGGCACTGATCAAAACTGCTAACGCGGGAGTATGACCAGTCCATAGCGTCCAGGAGAAAAGAATTATCCATCAGAAGGGCAGCTCTCCATCTTCCTCACCGACATTTGCGAAGTCGCTGTTCTGAGAAGGAGCGGTAGCATATCCGGTGGTGGAGGCAGAGGCGTTGTCAGAAGTCTCGCCGTCCTTCTTGGAATCGCCGAAATAGACGTTCTCGGCAATGATGTCTACGGCAGAACGCTTGTTGCCGTCCTTATCGGTGTAGTTGCGCTTCTGCAGCCGACCAACAACAACGATCATGCGCCCCTTGCCAAAATACTTGCCAACGAAATCCGCCGTAGAGCGCCACGCAGTCACATCGAAGAAGTCCGTCTCGCGCTCATTGTTCTGCTTGTTCACGATGTCGCGGTCGCAGGCGATAGAAAAGCTGCACACGGAGATGTCATTGTTTACCTTCTTGATCTCAGGATCGCGGGTAAGACGACCCATGATGATTACCTTATTAAGCATTGTGCTTTACCTCCAGTTTCTTGATTTGCTCAACGACTTTCTGAGCCGTTGCGATATCCTTGATAGCGTTGGGGTTCTTCACACCGGCAACACTTTCGATAGCCTTGTAGATGGTGTCTTTGGACACGCCGGCTTCCAGCTTTCCGGCAACAACGCTCAGGATCTCCTGTTTCACATCGTCCAGATCGTCTTCCTTCTTCTTGCGGGCGGCGCTGGACAGCTCCTCACCCGTCCAAAGAGACAGACCCAGGCCGTGCAGAGCAGCACACTTGACCAAGCAGCGCTTGATAGACTTCTCTGCATCGGCAGAGGTGATTGTGTCGATGGGAATAGACTTGTTACGGAAGTCCATAACAGCCAAAGACTCCGTTTCAGTCTGGTCGTTGATAGTGATAGACACCTCCACCCAGGCGGTCTTTCCGTCCGTATGATAGATGCAGCCGTCAGCAGCCTTGTTGATGGTAAACTTGGCGCTGGGGAAGAGAGATTTCACGATCATCCATGCCTTAGACCAGGGCAGATAGACGATCTTGTCTTTCTTCTTGAGGTGTTCCGTGATGTCGTACTCGTTCAGAATTTGAAAAACACTTTTTTCCATGTTAGCCTCCGTTGATTTACTTTGCTGCTAAACACTCAACAAGATAGGTAGCTTCCATATCAGCCAAATGCGTCATAACTGCCAGCGGGCAAGTCTCGAAAGCATTGCCCATACCGTAATCCCCGCCTTTGACTGCACAATCAAAGCTACCCATATGCCAGCGGATTGCAAAGATTTCGTCACGTGTGAGCTTGATGAAGCTCTGCAGGATAATGACAGATTTCTCGCCATGACCAAGCGGAAGACGATCTTCCGTTTTGTAGAACGGCTCCTTATGCCATGCGCCCGTAACATCATCCTTGACGTTCCGAGAGCTGACGGTGTAGTAGTTTACCTTCGTCAGGTCGTGGAACAACGCAGTGACCGCCACCGTCTCCGGTGAAATCTCCAGTTCAGGATAGCGAGCCACAAACCCAGAGAGCTTGTCGTACACATTGAGGCTATGCTCCAGCAGCCCGCCAGTATAGTTGCCGTGGAAGCGCGTGCTTGCCGGCGCAGTATAGAAGTCAGAACGTTCCAACCACGCCATCAGATCTTCCATACCCGGACGATTGATAGTAGCGCAAATTTCAACGAACCGTTTTTTCAAATCGTCCAAATTTGCGCTTTCTACATTCACTACATCCATATTGACCACTCCTTTATTATGTTGGTGCCCCGAGGAGGGGACAATGCCCCTCCTCGTAAGGCGCAGAATTACTCTTCGATGATCTTGAAGAACACGTCGGTTCTACGGTTCAGGTAGGCATCGGCAGAGCCGGGATCTGCAACCATCTTCGTGTTGCCATTGCCGACCGTAATCAGACGGTTCGGATCAATACCGCAAGCGATGAAATACTTGGCGACGGCCTTTGCACGTTCAGCAGACAGCGCCTGCCCAGAGTCGGAGTAATTGCGGGCATTGATATTACCCTCTACCTGGATAATCGCGCCATCCAGAGTATTGGCGATAGAGACGAACTCATCCATGATGGCGTATGCCTCTTCGGGGTTCTTGAACTGAGCGGTATCAGCCACAAACTCAACGGTCATGGATTTGCTCAGCAGCGCCTCATAATTGACGATTTCCTGCTTCTGCTCCTCGGTCAGCTCAACGGGCTTGCTGGTAGAGGCAGAGGTAGAAGAATACTTGCTTGCCAGAGGAAGCAGATACTGGTTATCAAAGAGCGTCATAGCCGCCTTGCGATTGACCGTCTCGCCCAAAGACTCCCAGATATCACACATATCGAAGTAGACAGAGGGAGCAGTGGAGTCCAGCACTTCCTTATTCTCGGCGTAGCCCATCATTTCGGCGTCGCCGCACTGAGCCTTAATTTCCTCGTCAGAAACGCCGGCGAACATAGGCATGACAGAGCGGATGTAGTCAAATTCAGTGGTATACATTGCGTTGGCTTGGAAGATACCATCAATAAAGGCGGTCACAACGTCGGGGTGTGCCTGGGCAAAGTCGGAACGAAATACGATACCGTCCATAATCAGACTCTTAGAGGCGGTGGTAGAGAACATGATGTGCGCACCGCTGTTTTCGGTTGCATAAGACAGGTAGGGCTGCCAAGTCGCTGCCACGTCCAGCTGGCCGGCGAAGAATGCCTCACCCGTCTCAGACGCATCGTCAAAGAGGATCATGTTATCAATGATAGACTGCTTGTCAGCATCGGACAGGTCGCTCTTATTAACAAACCATGCCACAAGCGTCTGGGCTTCGCTGAATCTGGGAACGCCGATCTTCTTACCAAGCAGATCATTTACGGTATTGATACCGGACTTAGCAATAATGCCGTCACCGCCAGCGGAGTAGTTAGTGAATACCGGCATTACCACATCCAATCCGGCCTCCTGGAACTTACCAGATAGGAACGCGGTACGGTTGGTGGTATAACCCGCAGCATTCAGCTCTCCGGTAATCAGAGCGTTGCTGCTGGCGGTTGCGTCATTGATGATATTGATGTTGACCTTAATGCCCAGCTGGTCGAAAATTGAACCGGGTTGCGTGGTCAAGCCCTGGTTGGCGTCGATAATAGGCTTCCAGCCTACCCACTCATCCAGAGACAGGTTAATCACGGGATCAGAGGTGTCCGTCTTGCCGGCGGAGGGCTTTGTTGTGGGCTTCTGGGACGTGCTGCCAGACTGAGTGCCCGAACTGATGGGCTTGTCGTCTGCGATGTTGTTCTTGTAGTAGTTATAGCCGAAGCCGCCGATACCGGCGAGGAGCGCCAGCACGATGACGAAGATCACCACACGGCCAGCGGTAGTGAGTTTCATTCTCTTCATGGTAAGTTACTTCCTTTCCTCTTTCACTTTGGATTTGGGAGCGTCGAAGGTGACGCCAGACCGTGGAGTCTGTATAGCCGGCTTCCCGCTATACTTTGTGGCGAGAGACTGTAGGTAAGCATCCGACTGAGCTTTCGCCGCATTTTTCTCAGCCATTGACATTTTGGTGGTGGTACGGCTTGCGTGAACGACAATCGCACCATCAACCTCTTTGCGAAGATCCTCCGCGCCGTCCCGGACACTACCCAAGAGCTTATCAGTGGCAGAGTCACGGCGCAGCTCGTCCAGATCGCCCAAGAGATCCTTCATATTGCCACGGAGTTTCATTTCCTCGACAGTCATACGGCTCTGCTTTTTCAGCTCGCGGAGCTTCTTGTCGTACGCTTCATAAACGGTCTGAGCCTCTTTTACCATGGGTTCAAGCTCTCGCAGGTATCCCTCTTTCTGGGAGATTTCAAACAGGATTTCCTCACGCCTGGTTGAAAAGATGGCAGCATCGGCCATATTGCCAGATCTGACCAGAGACTCACACTTTGATTCAACGTCCTTCAGTTCTCCATACAGCTTGTTGAGGTTCTTCTGGACGGAGGACTGCTCGCCCACAAACCGATTCAGGGTATCACCGGCCTTGTTGTAGCGCTCCTGCACTTCCTCAATAGCTTGCTGGAAGACAGCCTTGGCACCCTCGGGTGTCTTGGCGATATCCTCCACAAAGATGTTGAGGAACCCTCCAACGAGGACTTTCAGCTTACCCCGGACGCCGGGGAAGATGATCAGGGCGAGCACAAATACAACCGCTACCGCTCCAATCACAACGCCCATTACTGTGCTCCTTCCTTACCGGCAACGCCGTTCGCAAACTCCAAGAGTTGACTGATAGCTTCTTTTTCCTTCTGGATGGCGGTGCTGGAATCAGAGGTCTTCTGCTTGGAGTCCTCAATTCTGGCTTCCGCCTGCTCGATCAGAGACTTCAGGTGTTCGATGTCCGCCTCGGTCTCAGCAATCAGCGCGTCGTTTTCTGCCCTGATACTATCCTCGGCAGTGTCCAAGACGCGACCACGCTTCAGACCGTCCTCAATGAGATCATCCACATTGATCCCGTTGACACTGAGAATGCCGGCGATGGACGCCTGTTTCTTAGCCTTAGTCATGTCCTGGGGCAGAATGTCGATATACGCCTTGATCTTAAAAATCGAGTTCTCGTCGTCGATATCGCCCTGCTGATAGATGGATGCGATCACATCATCATAGGACACCTGAGCAGCGTCAATTACCGGTGTCTTAGGCGCGTACATAGGCTCGGATACGGGTTGCATGGGGATTTCAGGCATACCTTCGTATTCGGTACGAACCAGCCCCATGCGTTCAAATAAACCTGCCATGGTTTGTTACAGCTCCTCTCGTTTCAAATTTAATTATTTTATCGCACATTTTGAACGCCTCGTCCTGGCTGTGCGTTACCATAATGATTGTGTTGCCTGTCTCAGCATGGATATCCAAAATCAAACGCTGCATTTTGCTACGGGTCTTGTCGTCCAAAGCGGATAACGGTTCATCCATAAGCAGGTATCTCGGCTTGACATACAGCGTTCTTGCCAACGCAAGGCGCTGCTGCATACCACCCGAGAGCTGAGACGGCCATTTATCTGCATACTGCTCTAACCCAACCGCTGCAAGTACCTTGATAGCGTCATTGCGATTACGGAGTTTTTTGTCCCGTTGGGCAATCAGCACATTCTCTGTGCAGGAAAGCCAGCCGAAGTTGGAATAGCGCTGGTGCATCATGTACACAGGGTTCTTGTCGGCGTTCCGATAGGTAGTGCCATCAATGATAACCTTACCATGAACGGGGCGAAGAAGGCCGGCAATGGTTTTGAGGAGGGTCGTCTTACCGGCACCAGACTTCGCCAAAATGCCGTAAATCAAACCGTCGTCAAATTCCTTGTCGATGTGCTCCAGAATTGCTTCGCCGTTGTACCCAATAGCCAGATCATTTAACTTGATCATCGCAGTACCTCCACTGGAATATCTTTCGGATCAGCAAGTTCCCCAGCTTGTCAAAAACGAAGCTGAACAACATGATTACGATGATTGCTCCGAACACCACGGCGGTACGGCCTCTGGCAGAACTTACATTGATGATGAAGCCCAAGCCATACTTAGCGTTGGTTGCTTCTACCACGGCGCAGTATGTCCAGCCAATGCCATACATCATCAGGAACGTACTGAATATTGAAGGGAGCGATGCGGGGAGCAAGATTTCTTTGATTGTCTCCCAACTGGTCATTCCGATTGTCTTGCCCGTATCCATCAGATCTTGCGGTACGTCGTCAAAGCAAAGCAGGATCGACGGCAGCAAGTAAACAAACGTTGCAATAAATAGGAACGAAATTTTCATCTGCTCCCCAATCCCAAACCATAGGATCAGGAGCGGAGAAAATGCGGTTACGGGAACATACCGTAAGAAGGAAACAACCGGCATGATAGTTTCCTTGATAGGCTTCACGCCATAAATTAGAAGGGAGAGGGGAATTGCTACCAGCATAGAAAGAGCAGACGCGCCAGTAATCCGCAGGAAAGAGTAGGCAAGTCCTTTTTGTAACTGGCCTGTCTCTGCCAACCCGACGATTGCTTCCCAGACGGCAGCAGGGGCGGGGATAAACAGCGGTTGAGTGAAGCACGAGGCCACATACCAGACGGCAATGAAACAGGCCAATAAAACCGCTCCCCGTATGCAGTTTTTCGCACGCCGTTTGACTGAGGTTTTCATTTCACGACCTCTTCTCATGAATCATCTTCACCCAGCGACTTCATCATGAAGCATTCATCACAATAGCAGTCACCAGTTGTTTGGATTTTGACATAATCGCCAACTATCGGTTCTCCGCAGGCATCGCAAAGGATAGTACGGGTATAAGCTCCGCCACAGTAAGGACAACCGCTGAAATCCTCATAGGGCGGAGAATCTAACCCATGGCGTTCTTCCCATCGCTTTGGATCGTCAAAGGTTTTGCCGCAGTCCAGACAGGTGTATTCGCCATACATCAGCGCTTCACCTTCCAGACTGCCGTATTGCACCCAGACTTGCCAGGACGCCTGCCGACGATCATAACCTTGCCCTCGGCTTTCATCTCTGTCAGACGAGGCCGTGTGAAGTTCGGACTGTTGGTGGGGATTTTACCCTCAGAGACCAGCTTCTCGCCAATCTCATCAGCAGTCATACCGCCAGGATCACCGCTGGTCAGAATATCCAAAATCATAGCCTTACGATTAGGACACTTCGGTTCGATCTGGTCATATGCTTCATGGCGGTTTCTCAACGCAATGCTCATATGAATCACCTCTTTCTATCCGACAAATGCCGGTTTCTGTTGCAGTGATAGTTGGACAAATCCAACCACCTTCCTGAACTCGACCTCTTCGAGTTTTACTGGACGGGTAAGATAAATCTGCTACCCCCCCCACAGCACACTCGATATAACCTTTTTGGGTGGCCTGCTTAATTCTGACTTTCTCCATGGTCAACCTCCGGGCTTCTCAGAGCATACCATCCAGTCTTGGCTCCGCCCCCCCCCGCTTCGGCTTTCAAAGCACGTGCAACGGTTTCGCCATCATATACACGATTGGCGTCTCCATTGTAATCATTGATATATCCGAGCTGCTTCAGTTCATCATTCTTATCAGAATAATTTACTTTGTCACTAACGTCGGTAATATCAAAAGTAGACAGTGCTTTTTCAAATGCGCCGATGCCGGAGAAGAAAGATCCAACTGCCATATCATCAAAGAGGTAGGGCATAGCTTCGTATAACTCTTTCATGATGGCACAAAGCACATCGACCACAATGGAATTTCCCGCTTGTTTATAAAGCTGGGAGCCGCTACGGTCTTTGCCACCGTATAAATTCTGATTCATGGCTGCTTGAGCTTTGTAGAAATCTTCGTCAGAAAAGCCCATCAGTCGCCATGCCTCCAACTGGGTCAGTTTCCGAACTCGGATACAACTTTCGTGTTTCTCATTGGTTTCTATCACTCTTTTGTCCCCCCCCCATCAATGGTGCGAATAGTGCCGCAGACATTATCTTTGAAAAAGCGCACACCTTCATCGCATCGGCGCTCACATACGATTTTCACATTGGATTCCTCGCTTTCGTCTATCTCAATCAATACATTGTCTTTTTGAACACCCGTCAAAGTGTTGGTACACATATTAGGGCGAACTTCCAAACGCTGTATTATCTTACCCCCCCGCATATCTTCCACGAATTGCAGCGGGGATAATAAATCGCTTACTCATTATGCTCCATAACTCCTGTCATTTGCTGATTTCCAAAACCCTTATAGTCACGGGCCAGCAAAGTCAAGGCCGTCTCACAGTATCCTTCAAACTGGGTGCCCTTCTTACTCAGCTTCACACCGGTAAGTGAGCAAGTCCCAGCAGTGGCGGTCTGTGGAACCTCTTCCGCTGGTACGGACGGTGTTACTGATTTGTCTGAACGGGGGGGGTTATCATGGCGGCTACCTTGTCATCAGGCAGGTAGTATCGTTCGTCAACCTTATCCTCCAGCATATCTACCAGTGCCTTTTTCAAAGGGATAGGAGACGGGAACTTAAACTTCCCATTATCTAAATCCTTACGAATGATGACACAGTAAACACGCTCACGATTCTGGGGGATTCCGTAGTGCTTTGCATTCAGAACCTGCCAGTAGACGTTGTAACCGTAGTCTTCCAGCTCTTTGACAAAGAGGTTAAAAGTGGCATAGAAGCGAGAACCGGTAATATTTTTAACGTTCTCGTAGATAGCGAAGCGAGGCTTCTTTTCTCTTAGGAAACGCAGCCATTCGACCAGTAAGGAAGAGCGGGTCTTCTCGATTTCAGTTGATCCGCACTTAGGGCAATGGTCGCGTTGATCATAGTGAGCTTCCAGGGGATTATATACGTGGCCGCAATGCTTACAAGTCCATGCAGCCCCCCCCTGTTTGCCCGCTATGCTGAAATCCTGACACGGACTTCCACCGAACATGACATTAAAATCCGGCACAACCTTCTCATCGGCTTTGGTAATATCTCCGATGTTAAGGGTAGGATCAACACCATGAACGGCGCAATAGCTTTCTGCGGCGTAACGATCGAACTCGCAGAAAAGGGCAGTTCGGTAATCCAAGTTAGTTCCTCCTATGTTGGTTTTCTTTGTTGCTAAATGGAAGGTTAAGGGATTTACAAATTCCCTTGAGCTATCTCCATTCTATCATACTGTCTCCATAAAGTCAATAATTTTCTTTGTTGCTATTATGCGTTTTTTTGAATTTCTTCAAAGATAATCTGTTTAGGCAACATCCCTTTACATACATAGACGCTGCTGAACGGTGGGTTTAGAGACGGCTTTTGGTCAGCGTAATTCTTAAAGTAAGATACGCGCCGATTGAGATACATGATTTCAAAATCATGCTCACGGAACATCTCAAAACGTTTCTGACTCTCGAAGAGTCCGACGACCCCTACTAACATAGCAAAGGGTATATTCAACTGGAACAGCCGCTCAAACACTTCACCTTTGAGGGAGTACGGAGGGTTACTGATGATGTAGTCGCACTTCGGCGGATCAATAGCGAAAAAATCCTGACCGTTTGCAATATGTGTTGCGATTACGGTATAGCCACGTTGCCGAAAGAGCTTTACAAACAAACTATCCTCAGTGTCAAACGGGCACCAAATTGTCACGGGGGGGGTGGGAGATACTTGTACAACGGGGTAATCGCATACTCCGGTGTATAGAACTCGTCGTTGCCGCTGCCGGCAACCTTATCCATCTTCATAGCTGCACCTCTTAATTTACTTTGTCACAAATTAAATCCAACGAATGCAAGGTTCGCCGGCATAGCCATGTTCCCATACGAACCAAGCGAAGCACATGGTACTTGACCAGGGCTTACCATTTTCGTCAACTTCCAATCCGTTTCTCAAAGGATTGACACGTTTTGAAAATACATACACGGCTTTCGGAGGGTGGGTGGCAAAGAAATCCTTACGCTGCCGTCCTTCGAGAAACTGGATCTTGGCGAACAGGATCACCTTGCCAGTGGATACCTCCAGAGCTTTCTCAGCGAACTCTTTCGCCAAAGAGAACGGAGGGTTCGTGATGACGTTGTTGAATTTTTCGGGATAGTTCTCAGTGAGGAAATCCACCCCGCCAACAATACCACATCCGAACCTATCATCTCTCTGAACCAGATCAGTAGAGATAATTTGACTGTTGGGATAATGTTCCCGAAGCACCTTACTGATATGCCCTTCACCAGCCGCAGGCTCCAAAATGGAGCCGTGCAGCTCTTCTCGGCTAAGGATGGCTTTTGTCGCCTCGAACAGAGTAGCATAGTAATCGTTCTCCACACGAGAGCGGGTAGGGGACATACCGGCCAAACTGGTGCCGCTCAAATAAGTACGCTCTTCCATTTTCTCACCGCCTATTAAAAAATTGTCGTTCCATAGGCAGGCATAGGATTGAGCTTGTGGAGGTTGTGATTGTGCATAGAGGCAATCTTCTTGTCGATTTCCTCAATTCCACTGGTGCCATACATGATGTAAGCATCCAGGTGAGCATAGGTAAATCCAAGATTATCCTCATCAGTTTTTCCACACAGCCCATCGGAAGGGGTCTTGCTTATCAGGTTGATAGGCAAAAGAAGCTCGTACCCAATCTGGATGACTTCATGCACCATCAGATTAGCGAGCGGGCTAAAATCGCCGGCGCTATCGCCAAACTTGGTAGAGTATCCCACATAGTCTTCAGAGCGGTTGCAGGTATTAGCAACACGTCCGCCGTGAGGCAACGACTGAGAAATAGCATAGAGGGTCGCCATACGGATACGGGGAGGGAGGTTTATCCTCGTCTGATCGCTGACGTTCATATTGAGCGCTACTTGATCACTTACCGCAGACACTGCTTTGGAGATATCGGTATAGACGTATCTGATACCCAGAAATTCGATCAGCTGCTTGCTATCGTCCAGATCGGGCTGTTCTCCATTCGGCATCATAACACCCACTACACGCTCTTTGCCCAGTGCCTCCACGCAAAGAGCGGCGACAACGCTGGAATCTTTACCACCAGAAATACCGATCACCGCATCGCAGCCAGGGCCGTTACTTTCAAAGTAGGAACGAATCCACTGGACAATCTCATCCTTAGTACGTTTTGGGTTAGCTAACATTGTGACACCTCTTTTCTCAAAAGTTTCCCTCATGAAGATTCTTGCGAACCTCATCCAGGGTATAAATTCTCAGGAGCTTGCCATCCTTGAAAACTGGCTTCAGCCAGTTCCCAATCTGCGACTCCTCCCAAGTCAAACCGTCCTGGCAGAAGAAGTTGTGGTACGTATAGTCATATACAACCTTACAGCAGCCGCGCTGAGACTTCTTGAAATGTCCGCTATCTGTCTTGGGGTTCTTAAAAATCATGATGGGCTTTCCGTCAGCATCTTCTGCATAGGTCGCTTTGACTGCGATACCAAATGTATCACGGGTGTACGGCGCATAAGTCTTTTCGCCGCCGTCCATCGTCTCCAGACACTGCATAGAGAAAGAACCGACGCCCAGAGAAACATTGTTGATAGCGAAGCCATGCTCCATCAGGATCTTATACACTGCCTCGCACCGCTGCGGGGTAATGCTATCGCCATACAATGCCTTGACGTGTGGATCAAGAACTTTGTAACCCTTGCTGTTCACGGTACCACCAAAAATTTCCCACAGTTTGAACACCGTCTCGGTTACAATCTCCACGGGGTTGCCACTGTCGCCACGAATAGCAAGACATCCATGGTGCTCCATCACATCCTCTTTAATTGCGGGGAGAATATTATTGACCAGGTTCCAATAGTCATAGCTGTCACTGACCATAGAGAAGTTTTGGTACGGATAGATTTCTTTCAGTAGACGCCGCACGTGTGTAATCTCGTCGCCGTCAACCGCATAGTTGGAGCACATAACACTGTGCTCAGTAGAAAGAGCACCATAAGCTACTGCGTCATTCTCCACTCGGCAGGCGTAGTTGTGTTCCAGCCAAAGAATAGCCGGCACTGTAGCAGTATTAAGGAAGCTCAGGCAGAACGCAGCAGAACTCTTGGTGGCGCTCTCCACGCTTTCCTGACCACGCATGGAAAAGTCGCCCAGCAGCTTGGCCCGTACCACATCATCATCACAGGTAAGAGCAGCGTACTTATTGACGATCTGCCGGTAACGATATCCAACTTCCGCTGAAATCTGAGTATGCCACATGGTACATGACAGCATTGTTTCGATAGAGTTGACCAACCACACAAAGTTGGGGTTGGTATTCGAGATCTCAATTTGCGGAACATGAATATTGGTACGGGTTCCTTCCGGCACGGCCCGAATTTCCAGAGGCAGATACCCCAACTTATGAAGCGCCGTCAAACGCTCCACACCAACGCCGTCCGTGCCGATGGTGTTATTCAGCACCCGCTTGTATTCGGCAAGCACCTCATCCAATGAGCGATCAAAGAAGTGAGTACTGAATGCCTCGATCAAATACTCCTGGATAAATGCCTGAAGACCGAACATTGTGACCTTCTCGGTATCAGCCAGCCGTGTCATGCGCGGGGTGTAATAAGATACCATCTTGGTCAGTGCTACGGGGTACTGCTCTGCATGGGCAGTCTTGTAGAAGTCCAAACAGAGCAAAGGACTGTATGAAATCATTGTTTTACCCTCTTTTCATAATCATCTACAAATGGAGATCTTCTCGTGATCAACACGGAGGATACTATCAGTGGTGAATACACGAGAGATAAGACCATCTGTCAGCACAGTGCCTTTCAGGATCGTGTTCTCACAGTGGGTAACATAGAGCATGACTTCCTCTGCGCCGGCTTCTTTCAGAGCCGTGGCAGTATGGGTAAATGTCCCGCCGCGAGAGCAGATATCGTCCACGATCAGAATATTTCTGCCGTTGACTTTCTCAGGCTCTGTCAGCTCCAGCCGCTCAATCTTGCCGGTGCGCCAGTCACGATGTTTAATGCAAAAAACATACTCCATAGGAAGAAGCTCAGAGTATCGTTTGGCAGCACCTTCATCCGGGTAGCACAGCAGAGGATTCAGACCCTGACTGACCATCCACTGAATTGCATAGTCGATGTAATGCTTCACATCCATAGTCTCAGCCCGGTCAATCAGTGCCATAGCCACATTAGAGTGAGGGTCGAGAACTTTGACAGACTCGAACCCAAGCGAATTGATAAACTCAGCAAACCACTTGAGCGTGAACACCTCATCGCGGTTCTTTACCCTGTCCATACGGGCGTTGGGGATATACGGCATCTCCAGATAGAGGAGCGGGTTGCCAGCACTCTTGAGGTGCTTCACCAAATACCAGAGCTGCATACACTCGGCATCATTGTCGTACATCCACCGGATGAAATAAGCGGACTTACCCATGGCGAAAAACGTGAAGTCCAGCTTGGGAGCAATGCGAATCGAAGATGTACCGTCGGGAAAACTGGCGAAGTCGATCCTTCTATCGTCAACAAAAATCATTTCAGACCTCCCAGTTCTCCACATTGATCTGGCACGCTTTCATAGCAGCCAGAGCATTGTTGTGGCTCGCCGGGGTAACGCCGGCGCAGCAGGCAGCGTCAACGGTGATTTTCGTCTCAGGCAGAAACGCTTTGACGAGCAGTGCGTTAGAGATAACGCAGATGTCGGTGCAGAGTCCAACGAAAACGATCTCTTCAATACGCTGCTTCATTCTGGCAGAAAGTTCTACCAGGTAATCGCCCAGCTCTACAGAGCCAAACGTATCCTTCTGGAATACGGATACGCTTTTCCCCGCGTCGATAGCCGCATGACTAATGGCCGTGGCAATGATATCGTCGAGCCGCCAGCCGTGAGTCCCCTCAATGCAGTGCTCGACAGGAAGCAGCTGACCTTCTTGGGTTTTCAGGTAGTCGGCAGAACGATGGGTGTCCTTGGTAATGCAAATCAGATCTCCGTCAAAGCCGGAAATCTTTTTGGCGACATCTCCAACAGCAGCCTGCGCCTCCGGGGTTCCGAGCGCACCATTGATGAAATCGTTTTGCATATCCACTATTACAAGAATCTTCATCTTAAACAACTCCTTAAAATGAGCACTCACACGGTAGATCATCGTCGTCCTTGATGAGCTTTCGTGCAGCGGCCCAAAATGTTTGTGGTTTGGCTTTTTCAGTGGGCGGCAACGCCTTTTCTTTGAGCTTGGCAAATTCCGTCTCAAAGTCTGAAAGATAGCCTTGTTTGAGAATACTGTACCCGATTGTGTCTTCGGCCAGCTTCGCCTTTTCCCATATTTCAGGATAAAGGCAATAAACAACAAACCAATGTTGTTTGCCGGCTTTCAAACACCCGGTACAATTTGCATGATTGAAAATGCTGTAGGTCTTCGGACGCTCGATCCCAACCTCCTCGATGTCATGGATAGTACGTACCTCCCATGTCAAAGGGTACTCTGTTCGGTACCCCATCGCGGCCATAATGCCAACTCTGCGCCGAATACGGTGCTGTTCATTGGCGTCAAAGCCATAGACTAATGAGATATCGTCCCTTACTTCGGGAGGATTTGCGGGATAGTGCTCGGACAGCCATTTATGAAAAGGTTCGGTTTTCAGTCTGTTGGTGCAAAAGGCGGTGGACTGAGCGCCAGCCTTAAACGCCTTGATTTCCATACACACGTCGAACTGATCCTTAACATCCCATCCGGGCATATTGGCGTAAGTAATGGGAACGCCCAGATAATCCGAAACCTGTTTTTTGAAACGCTTGATATCAGCGTCTTCGGTTCGAGGACACAAATCATGATTGAGCAAGATCGTGTCCTCTGCTCCGAACTTTCTAACTACTTCCACGGCGGCAATCGCAGAGGAATGACCGCCAGAAAAACAAACGATGTGCTTCATACCGACCACAACCATCTCGGCTGAGGTCAACCGTCTAATCCTCCCTTGCTACCGGCCAGATGGCTTTCACGCTGTAACAGGCGGCTTTACTCTACACTTATCAATCTTGTAGAAACCCGGTTTACCGGGATTGGTATTAGCTCCTTTCTAAATTTGAATTATTTTCGCCGCCCTTAAAAATCGCATGGGGCAGCGGAATAGGTTTTTGGGTAAAATATACTGTGTTGAATTTCAGATCCATACCGACTCCTTCTTTGCAAAACGGTTTAGCAATATACTTACGGTAAGCTGTCCGATCCGATTTACATAGGGGCAATTAAGCCGGTCAGGATGCGGGACGCTGTTTCCCAGGTCAATAACCAGATCGCGGGTATTGTAGGAAATATCCTGCGTGATAATCGGAGTTGCGTAAATCACCACATCCCGATTCTGCGTAGCTTGCAACAGGCTTTTTGTTTTGGAATGTGCTACTGTAACCGTCGCGTTGTTAAAGTCCAAATACTTCGCCAGTTCTTTAACGGCGTGCCCTCGGCCTACGATGGTAATATCCTTCTCCCATACCAATCCAGACTCAATTAGCAAATCCATGACTGCTTGAGAGACCGCCGACATTCCGGGAGAATAAGAGTGGTCAATATCCACATCAGGATCGAGAATAGAGTTGAACGACACTGTTTCACTATCCACAACAATCCCTCGATAGGGAGGGAGAGGGTTGGACGTATGATCACAGTTGATACCAAGCTGGTCTGCCTTACGCTTGATGGCTTTCAGGAACACGCTATCCTGAGAACCAAGCAGAAGCAGCTTGCCGGAAGGATGTAGGCTTGCAGTTTCCGCATCCAAAGCGGCGGAGAGTTTTTTGATGTTTTCCATTACATCAATCATAAGGCGCTCCTTTTTTTATTTGTATTATTCTACCGGAATACCAATATACTCAAGGACTTGCCGCATACCCAAACCATGTTCTTCCCACGGCCTCATGCAGTAATCCCAGAGCTTTGGGTGCGTGATTTTTAGACGCTGGAAACGGTTTGGAGCTTTTTCAAGGTGAGCGCCAAAGGCACAAAAGACACAGCCAGTACGCTTTTCGCCTGTCGTCGTCCACCCCCCCCCATCAGTTCTGACGATCTCGCCATAAACTGAAGCGTAGGGGACTTGATAGGTATAGAGGTATTCCAGCACATCTTCCTCAGTCCAAAAAGACATGGGTTGGGAGCTGGGCTTCTTACCGGAAAAAGCATTACATCCCATACGCAACCATGTGGCACGCCGAGATCTGCTCTCGTTTGCCATAGTTGCAATAATAGGTACTCGACCAGTTTCTTTGGAGTATTTCTTCATAGGCTGCTTCTTCATGACAGTACAGCACCGAGAAGAAACCTTGAATGGGGCATCCAACAGATAACACCATTTTTCACAGTTGAACTCTGACGGCGTTCCGTTGCTCCGCATAATCTCTCCATGCAGCTCTTTCCATCTGAAAGAACCTGGCTTATGCCCATATTCCACAGTGTCAGCTACACGCTTCGAGACAACGGGATATCCGTACACCTCAATGACTTTACGGAAGTTCATCTCAGGCCGGACAATCGTAACGTTTTCACAGCTCTTAACAAATTCTCTGACTTCCGGGAACTCAAGCCCGGTATCAGAGAAAACAGCAGGCACATCGGGGTAGATCCGCCGCACAATATCGAGTAGTACGGTAGAATCCTTACCACCGCTAAATGCCACATAGACCTTCCCATCGTAGTGCTGATACCACTCGATAATACGAGCAGTAGTGATCTGGATTTTGCGTTGGAGAGGCAGGCGCTGCATCTCTTCCAACTCTTCTCTGCTATGCAAAGCACCCACCTCCCCGGTTCCAATGATTGTCGTCATCGCCGCCCAATCCTACCGTATAAATCAGCACCAGAGCCAAAAGCAGTAGGATGATACCGTCCATTGGTTACTCTGTGGCCTCCGGCAGAGCAGGGACGCTGGCATAGCTGGCACGAGCCAGCCACTCGTTGATGACCTTGTTGAAAGTATTGTCGTTGCCCATGTACTTTTTCAGCATGGCAGCAGTCAGGCCGGCTTCGGCGCTGAATGTATCACCGGGCTGGCACTTCACAACCGTCTTATCACCGTCATCCCAGAACACGATGGTAGCCGGGTTGTGGAAGATCACATTGACGGGCATCGGCAGACGGCGAGAAGCAGGTTGATTGGCTTGGAGCTTCATTGCCGCATTCCAACCGTTGGAGAAAGGATCTCCACTGGGAGCGAGATGGGCAACAAAGCCGCCGTCCGGCATACACAGGCCGCTCAGAAGCTCATCAACGAACCGTTCAGCAGTTACCGGGGGGGGTGCCATAACAGAGATGCGGGGAGCGATGTAGGGAGTGTGGATCATGTCGGGAATCATAGTTATTTCCTCCTATTCAGTGTGCATTGCGGTCACAGGCGTTCAACACCATGACCTGGTTCCAGATATCATTACCAAGCAGACGTTTGATTTTGCTAACCGTCTTACTCGGATTATCTGACTTTTCAACCGCATACGGCCACATATGCCAGCGGATCAGCAGCGCCACAGTAAGGCGCTGGTTAGGACTGAGATCGCCGGTATAGCAGAAGCTGTCATAAGCTCCTGCACGCTCATGATGATAGAAGTGGGCGATCTCAGTGGGATTACCTTTGATGTCATGAAATACTTTGGTCTTCTCTTTGCCAATATCGTGTAGCAACGTAGCGCGGAGCAGAACAGCATCGGCATCTTTATAGTGGCTGATCAGATACTGCCATGCCGTCATAGAGTGCTGACCAACCGTGTACTCGTGGTGCGGGTTATCATGTTCCAGCTTGGAGAGACGAAGCATGAGGGTATCAATCTGGTCGTGGCGATCTTCGTCGCCCACGATTCTGATTTCATCCCAACCCTCCGCCATCATGGGAACATCGAATTTGAAGTACATCCTTTGGATTACAGACTCCGGGACAGAACGTTCCCGATTATTGTTGCGCTCCAGACACACCTCATAGGGTGTCGCCATGAAAAGACATACTGTCCGCAAATCATGTTTGTGGAGCGCTCGGACACGATTAAGGAATCCGATACGGCGCTTGTAGTTGATATTGGTTGCGTCGTACACCACATCCTTGCCATCCACCAGATCCTGCAAAACCCTTTTGTGAAGGGTTTGGAAAATCAAGTCCTGTTGGGTTTGGTCGTTCTCGTCACCAAGAACTTCGGCACGGATTGCATCGCTGGAGTGGACGACGGCGTTAGGGATGCTTTCGGCAGTGAATGACTTCCCGCTACCAGGGAGGCCAACCATCATGTAAAACATCGGCATCTTATTCTCCTCCTTGGATTTCCTTTAAGAAGGATCGTTTGAGAATTTCAACGGTAGCCTTTTGCAGTACCTCATTGGCGTGCTGGTTGATCGAAACAGGCACCGTATCCATATAGCGCTTTTTGTCTTCGGTCATAGATTGAATTGCAGTGCTCATCAGTGCCCGTGCTTCTTTCAAAGAGTAGCAACCGCGCTTCACCTCTTTGAGATAATCACACTGGTTACTGATAAGACAGTCAGCGTAAGGCTCGCCGGCTTCGTAACGGGTCATAAACTCCCTCAGCCGCAGAGCATGGTGAAGCTGCTTCGGGTCATACCCAAATGCCTCAATCTTGTCCATTGTGGCAGGGTAGGGGTGCTCCATTGCCTTTTGCTTTTCCAGAGCCATACCCATAATGCAGTTCATCCCGGCGTAGTTGTTATACCGGGCGATCTCTTCACGAGCGTCCAGAACGGGCTGGAAAAGGTCGGCATACTCCGGGTTGATGATGGAGTAAGGGGTAAACAGGATCTCAACGAAGTTGACATTCTGCTTCTTGATACAGTCGAACATAAGGCGAATGTCTTTGAAATCCACGTGTTCGTTATTCTCCATAATGTGGGTAGTGCTGAGAGGTTTGGCGTTCAACACGAAATCGGAAAAGCTGGGCAGCATGATTGCCTTGGTATCAATATCACTACCCTCATAGTCAAGGTTATAATTCTGAGAACCTTGCAGGAAGAGGCCAACCCAGCCTCCCCTGCAATGCTCCAAGACGGGCACCAGATGTTCCCGCATCCGCGCCATAATCTTCTGGCGCTTCTGCTCATTCTGGATCAAAGTCGTCATCGTCATATCGCTCCTTTTTGATACAATCCCGGATCATTCTCCGGTATAGGCTTGAGTCGAACTGCTCCATATCTGCCCAGCTTTGAAGTTGTTGATAAAGTCAAGAACGACTTTTTCATCCATTCTGTTCTCCAACATCCTGAGCTTCTTCCATATCAGGCGCGGCGGCGGTGTCTTTGATCAGCCCCTCCAGCGCCTTGAACGCAAAGTTTTTATGCTTATAGGCGGCGAACTTGGGACGGTTGACAATGCGGCACACGACACCTTCCCGAACATGGGTATGACCGACAGGATCGGGGCCATCATAATACTGCTCGGCTTTGGTTTTAATCCATTCACCAGCATTGGTTAGCTCGCAAGAAGTTCCTGTGAAGATTTCCTCTTCGGGAATAAGCCCCCTATACATCAGAGGAACATATTTGACACCCATCTGTTCGCAACGATAGCGCATAAAGTCGGGCGGATACTCTACCACATCGCCGTCTTCGTTGGTCATCGTCATGCGGTAAACGAAAAGATTGGACTTGGGATGTTCCTTGCCATCGGGGGCGCAGCCATAGCTGAATGTGGTGGTTTTACCGTACTGTTTGGTAAACTCCTTGTCGTTCAGCTTAGAGTTATTTCCGGGATTCATGATGGGCGTACCGTCGTCAGTGAATCCAACGACCTCATAGTAGACTGTCTCTCCCTTGTAGAGCTTTCCTTCAAATACCTTGGCGTGTTTCTCTCGGAAGGCGTTATTACCGTAGTAGCCTCCCTCATCGAAGGTGCCCAGAACCACGCGGCGGGTTCCGGTGACGTAGCCCCAGTCATAGATAGGTGCTCGCTTGATTTTGGAACGAATCACATTCGGGGTCTTACGGCTCTCATAGAGCCGCTTCTCCATACGGTTCCGATATTTATAGCCCTGCAACACAGGCAGATAGCCGGTACGCTGAGAAGTTCCGTGCATTTTCAGGGTAACTTCTACCAGATCCCCAGCATGGAATGCGGAGAGATTGTAGGCCAACTGCTCCGTGTCAGCGTGTTCTTGGAAGAGTGGGGAAATAGGATCAGAACGCTTACGAACATGATTGCCACCCCCCCCACTACCGGAGGCGCGTTTGACGGCGGGTATGTACTTCTCGCAGATAGTGATACCGTTCAACACAGAGATCGTATCGCCCTCTTGGAGCTTCTTGATATCGGTAAAAGAAGCCAAATAGGAGAGAGGGAGGAACAGACCGTCGCTCTTCTCGCCCCGGAGCTTGAGAGCCTTAATATTCCGCTTCTCCGGGTCAAGGTATCCGCCAGCCGGAGCGCCATTCTCATCCTTGCGCCGCAGCAAGTCATTCTTCTGTGCGAACTCCAAACCGAGTTTGCCATCGGTAGGGAAGTACACGCCCAGCTGATCAGGGTCGGTGCCGAGATCCACAATCACCGTATTACCGAAACATTCGCCACAGAGCAGCCGGTCGGCATTGGTATGCTTCCTCAGATTGTGAATCCTGGTAACATAGGCACAGTACATTATATTCACTCCTCGTTAATTTACTTTGTCACTAATTAAGAATACATGGATTTCAGCTTATGAGAGACAGTCACGATAGCCTCTGCCGCTTCGTGCATCTCATTAACAGTGGTATTGAACCCCATTGAAATACGCACAGTACAGGCCGCATCTTCATCAGACATTCCAATACCACGCAAAACGTGAGAGGATTTAGCACTGGCAGCGCTGCACGCAGAACCAGCAGAAAGGTAGATATCCAACTGATCCAACAGAAGAAGCAGAGATTCACTGTTGACGCCAGGGATGGTCAGGCTGATGATGTTAGAAGAATAGTTCTCGCTATCACCGTTGATATAGAACTCCCCAGGCATTCTTAGCCCCAAATCAGTTAAGAATGTATCTCTGAGCAATCCCCACCGTAGCTTCCAGTTCTGGAGGCGTTCAGTAACGATTTCTGCTGCTTTGCCGATTCCTACAATTCCCGGAACGTTCTCGGTACCACCACGCATTCCGTTTTCCTGGCCTCCACCGATAATCCACGGGGATTTACGGATAGAATTGCTGATATAAAGCACACCAACACCCAGAGGAGCACCGAACTTATGACCGGACATAGAGCAGAAGTCAATTCCGCAGTCCTTCACGTTCATATTCACATGGCCTGCCGCCTGCACAGCATCGGCATGGAATACGGCATGATACCTTTTGCAAAGGGTTCCGATTTCTTTCATAGGATTGACAGTGCCCAGTTCATTATTTACCCACATGATAGAAACAGCCGTCGAACGTCCATCACGAGGTAAATAGTTAGACTCAGCAGTATGGGCATCCGATAAAAAACGTTCCAGGTCATTTAGATCTACGCTACCATCTTTGTGGACTTTGATATAATGGCGATGACAGTGCGCAGACATAGGTTCCAGAACCGAATCGTGTTCCAGAGCAGTTGTTAAAATCAAGTCGCCGCCAAAGTTTTGCAACCACGCATTGTTCGACTCTGTGCCACCAGAGGTAAAGAACACCTCTGAGGGATCGGCACCAATCATTTTAGCTACCTGGCGGCGGGCATTTTCAACAGCTTCACGAGCATTGACCCCTTGGGTATGGAGGCTTCCGGGATTGCCTACATGATCGGGCCGGAGCCAAGGGAGCATAGCTTCCAGAACCTCCGGGAAGACCGGAGCGTTGGCAGCATTGTCGAGATATACCACGTATTTCACTCCTTTGATAAAAGAGGCTCAGAGCGTAGACAGCTACTTGCTACTCTATCGTTCTGAGCCTCCTTAATGGTTTACTTTGTTGCTTATGCGGAGATAATAGGACGAAGGGCATCGTCCACCTGCTGATACCGCTCTGCGTTGATGGCCTCCAACAGGCAGTCATAAGGATCAGTCTGGCCGCTCATCACCATCTTGGCGATATTGGGAGAGAAACCGCTAACCAACGCAACACCCAAATCGTTCTCCTTAACAGGAATGGTGCCGCTACGGGAGTTGACATTCCAGAATACCAGGCGAGGGATCTGATATCCGGCTTCCGCATACCGCTGGGCAATCACCTCAAACAGACGGGGAGTAGGGGCGGCTACTCTGTTATGTCCCCACCTATCACGGCAGGTTGCACTGGTAGTTGCGCAACCATCGAACTCCATATCAGAGATGATAAGGATGTTCGCGGGAAGATCGCTCTGATCCATGTGCTTGTTGATCGCCGTAGTGAGGATCAGGTCGAATACGGCCTCGATGTTGGTGTTGGCAACCTCGTTATGGATAGCCGCGATCCGCAGTTTCTCACGAAGGTTCTTTCCTCTGCTCAAATCGACCAGCTGAGGATGTTCAGAGAAGGTGATGTACTGATCCTTGAACTGACCAGAAGAACGCTCGGCGAAGTAGATCGCCAGAGAGTTTGCTACTTCCAGCGCAGACACATCAGTGTTACCGATTCTCACTCTCATACTACCAGAACCGTCGGCCACCACGATGGTGTTACCACAGCCCTGCACCGTATCGGGGAGGTTCCTCCACAGCACTTCCAGATTGGCGTCGGTGCCGTCGGCATAACCGTACCGATGTACGATGTCATGCGGGAAGAGGACAGAAGCGTTGATCTTGGCCTCGCCTTTCTCTACAGCACCCAGGAATGCACGTCGGCGATCCTCGTCGTGACGGAGGAAAGCGCTGTTGTACTGCAGGTTAGCACGAGAGGGGACACGCTGATAGTCGATTTCCTCCCACTGCTTGGCGGTCATCTGCTGCTCCACAACAAGCAGGTAACGGGAGAGATTGGCGAGGGTATGCTGATACTGGCGCTCGGTCATGCCGACAGCCTTCCGCAAGATCTGGGCATAATGCCGGGTCTGCTTGGAAGAAGTCTTACAGCGAGGCATCCACTTTGCCAGAAGAGAAATAGGCTTGTCCGCTGCCGCATTTTGGGTATCGTCATAAAGCTGCCCTTTGACCAGCCCGGTCACGCAGTCACACGCGGGCGTATCCAGCAGACACCACAGATCGTCCCAACGACCGTACTCAGGCACCAGTGCCACCACAGGGGCGACGTACTCGGGGAACTCCTTCGCCAGAGGCACCATGCAGGCACGGAACAGCCGGCGCTCACCCAGGCCACCACGGACATCACGAGCATAAAAGAGCCATTTCATTGCCATCAGCTTGTCCTCGAAGAACGCCTTGGTGAAGCGCTGAGAGATGTCGTGCTCGCTGGCACTACGGAGAGATGCCACAGCGAAATTGAGATCCAGGAGAGCCTTGCCGGTAGTACGGAAGCCGACTGCACCGTTCTCGGTGACAGAGACATTGCACTCGTTATTCAGAGTGCTCTTGATTCCATCCATAAAGTTGCTCATTATCTCTTACCTCCTATATTGAGATACCCAGGACACACTTTTTATTTACTGTTGCTGTTTGTGCCCAGAGAAATGGAGCGGCAGGTAGGACTCGAACCTACGAATGGCAGCTTGGTTTCCTTGAACATTGCTGTTAGCGGAACTCCTCGTTTCGCATTGTAATAGGGCTGCTGTGTTTGACCACTTCACCACTGCCGCATGAAGCTCGTCTTTCCGAGCCGTCACAACCCAGTTCAAGATATTTGGGTTGAATATCTGGCGTTTACCGTCAGTATAGACATAAACGATCCCAAAGCCCTATGCCTATCCGCCCATTAGCAGGGGCGGCTTCTGCTTGTGCCAGGGGTGGGACTCGAACCCACGACCACGGGATTAACAGTCCATAGAAAGTTGCTGTAAGCGTCTCAACAAGACACGCATAAGTACGCGCTCTACCAACTGAGCTACCCTGGCGTACGCCCCGCCGTAGCGGGGCTATTTTGCATGACCCCTCTTATGTGCGTTTTCTACTCAAATCCAGCCGTATAATACGGCAAACAGTTATACCGATCGGTTCGGCTTCCCGCACTATTATGGCTGGCGGCGAACCAGGTTTTCACCGTACTGTAAATTATCGGGGTCGAGATAATGACATACGGCAAGGAACAACAGACAAGCAAACCCATATTCAACATTAGTCTGTCGCACCTCCTTTTTTTTGTGACTACACTAAGTAGCTTGTTGCAAGGAGTGGGACTCGAACCCACGACAATCAGTTCCCTTTTTTACATGGCTGTTAGCGCAACTGGGGAGGGGAACGTTACGCATTTTTTTTATACTGGTGCTCTACCAACTGAGCTATCCTTGCATGGCGGGAGGCTTTTTCATTGCTGTCTGCGTTGCTCTGTACGCATACGAATACGGAAACCTCCCAGAAACCGCTATATCCGTAAAATGGCTCTTTGCCACGTGTGCGGGACACATTCTCATTTCCAAAGCAGGTAATGTTGATGGTTGCTGTTAGTGCCCCAATTCGTTACTGTTCATTCATCGTCGCATTCATTACTGTACTGTCATCGAAGATGACTTAGGGCTTGTCTCGTGTCCTATTCATGGTTTCCTCCACATACCCGGCGATGGACGCCGCTGCTGCCGATCACTTTGAATCACAGAACGATAGCCAGGAACTTCTTCATGACACACACGACCCTTCTTATAGATTGATGACGGTTTTTTAGGAGCTACGGAGTCGAACCGTAAGCAAAAGTTTTGCAGACTTTCAAGGTAAAATTGCTGTGCGTGTCCACCGTCGATTACACGTTATGAGCTGCCACCGGGCGCTCCCATGTCGCCCGTCTTTCCGGGCCGTCAGCGGTCTTTCCCGCCGTCAGAGAGAGGAGGTGATAAAGAGTTCGCCGCTATTGCGGCTTGGCGGAGGGGATGGGACTCGAACCCACACACCCTTTCGGATTACTAACAGTTTAGCAAACTGCTTCCTTACCAGTTAGGATTACCCCTCCACGCTTTTCAACGAGACGCATTGAGTCAAAGTAAAAGTTTGATAGTTGTAAAATTGCTGTTAGCGCCTCATACTCCGGTTGGTCAACCGAATGAATTACTCACTCACGCTCTCTGCGGGACTGGTATCCAGGAGCTTTGCGAAGTTGGCGATGATAGTGGTATTGTTCTTCCGCTGCTGGGACATGGTGGCGCGTGTCGCGGCCAGTTCCTTGGAATAGGCGTCGATCTCAGCCAGGTCGTTGTCGATCTGCTGGTTGATACCCTCCAGCTCATTCATTGTTCTGGTAACGATGTCTACCGCCTCGCTTGCCTGACGAGCCAGACGAGCAACCTCAGTCTGCTTTTCCTGCAGGAGATCGCGGGTGACAGGTACGGGGACGGCGTTTTTACGGGATCTCATTGCTTTCACTCCTCTTACAGAATAATTTTCTTTGTTGCTATCCAAGAACTAAATGGCCGAAGCCATTTAGTAGAATAGTTGCTTGTAGAGCTTGTAGTCTCTGATCCGGGCTGTGTGCTTGACCTTGCTGGACAGATCCTCGCAGAGCACCTTAGACGCGAACTCCGGGTCTTCCAGATTGAACTGGGTACTCTCACATTCCAGCAGATGAGCACGGTAGAATATACCGGACTGGTGTATTACGTTGTACCGTAGCGAGTAGGCACCGCCCATCAGGGTATTCAGACGATTTACCAGACCCTGCATCTTAGAGACGTTGATCTTGCTGTTCCGCTCCGTCCGAATCAGGTTATCTGAATAGACATAGGCACGGAAGATTACGCCTCTGGCCTGCTGGTAGTATCCCTCTGCATCCCTCAGACGCTTGAATATCTGCAAGATTTCAAACGGCATCTCGGTCTTCTCACCGTTTATCATCACGCCGTCATCAAGCACATCTTCCTTGGGGAAATTGATGATCTGCTCTTCGGTCAATCCAAACCAAGCCAAGTAAAGAATTACAGCGGGCAGGTCAAACAAGGTTTCATCGTAGCACTCGGACACTTTGATGGAATCCTGGATTGCCTGGTGGAGCATACCCAAGTTCTTGTAGTATTGCACTCCGCTGGTCTCGTTGATTTTCAGGTCGTCCACAGTGACGGAGGCCAAAATGCTTTCCTGTTCTGCCGGCAGCACGCCATTGGCAACCAGGTATCGCACATAGCTCATCACATGACTTTTATAGTTGAAGAAAATGCTGGTGTGACGAACCCTCATGGAGTTGAACATGGACACATACTGTTCCTTAGTAAAGCCATTGTCCAGCGATTGGCCTGTCTGCTCTTCATAGGCCAGAACCTTTTTCCAGGCGATATCAAAGTTTTTCTTGACGCCTACCTTAGCATAGCCGCCGTCCGGGTCTTCAAAGAATTTGTTACGGATCATATTCCCCTCTCCAATCCGTTCAAATCATTTTCTATGTTGCTATCTTACCATACGTAGCTGAGATTGTCAATAGCAAACAAGAAAATTATTTGCGAAATTTTTCGGGGACATCCGCTTCACCTCACTCTGTCGTCGGCACGTCCATCATGTGCTTGCACAGGGACTCACGATCCGTTACGGACAGGGAAGAGAGGATTGCCAGCAGCCGATTCGGGCCGGTTACGATCTTTCTCCATTCCGTATAATGGGCTTGCCACACGCCGAGCCAATACTGAGCAAGGCCGGTAGCGTCTTGGTTCTGCTTGAAAAACCCATCCAGCAAAGCGATAATCTCTTCACTGGACGCTTCGAGAGGACGCTTAATATCCTTGCCCTTCCCATGCGCAACCAGAACCAGGCGTGCGCCTTGAGCCAGCTGGACATTGAGGTAGACATAGGCACCAGAGGACGCTGACATCTGCACGGGGAGAGTACCAGTGTACGGGAGCTTAATATCCGTCTCGCTGATACTCCGCATCCCCACGGCACTGATATCCAAATCATATTTGCCGAAGTTTGCTGCCATACTGTTTACGATGTGCATTTTTACGCGCCTCCAAATAAGTATTAGGTTGACTAAACTGAAAACGTGTGATATGATGTACTTAACTTCACGAATATGTTCGTGTCTGGTGTTTACTATACCAGCTTACTTTCGTGCTGTCAAGTGCTTTTCACGAAAAAATTCGTGACATTCAAATTCTCTGTTTGGAGGTTGTGTTATGGACTCTGTCATTTTTACAAGGATTAAAGAATTGTGTGCTGAAAATAACATCACAATCAACAAACTGGAATCCGAACTTGGTATGAGCCAATATTCCATTGGAAGGTGGAAAAGCTCTACTTCTCCAACCATTGATAAAATCTCCAAGATTGCTGAGTATTTCCATGTCTCCATTGACTACCTGGTAGGCGCTTCTAATGTGCGCTCTACTGCTGATACCATGCTCGGCGATCCTGACTATATTACCCTCCAGCGAGCCAGAGAGCGCATGACTGAGCAGGATAGAAACCGTATGATGGGCATTCTGAAAATCGGATTTGACTACGCTTTTTCCGATGAGAATGATCCGCAGCGGAAGAAGCCCGTTTTATTGGACACGGAATAAGTTATAATATGCACCAATGATGTCTCCGTGTAGCGAAAGGAGGGCGAAATAGTGAGGAGCGTTTTTGTACAGCGTAAGGTCTTGGAGCTTTACCAGAACATGGATTCTGTATCCTATCCTATCCAACCTGAACTGCTCTTGCAGTGCATCCCTAAAAGCTGTCGCATTTTGTCGTATCAGGAAATGGCCGAAGTCACTGGATGTACTGACCAAGACGTTGCCGTTCTATGCAAAAGCAATTCTGGAGCGACGCACTACGATCCAGATACAAACCGTTATCTTATTCTCTACAATGCTGAAATGAACGCTGGCCGTATCCGGTGGACTTTGGCGCATGAGATCGGCCATATCTATATAGGGCATCTGGAAATCATAGAGGGAGCCGAAATCGCCTACAATGAGCAAAGGGGCTTCTATGACCAGTTCGAGAGCGAGGCAGACTACTTTGCCTGGAATTTACTTGCTCCGCTTCCTATCCTGCGTGAAATGGGTATCCGTTCCGCTTCTGAGATCAAGGCAACATACGGGCTATCCAATCAAGCGGCAGCACTTCAATTCGACCGATACACAAAATGGTGCAGAAGCCATGTCAAAACGGCATGGGAAAACGGAATGCTTCGTATATTCCGCAGTAAGTACATGGCCTAAATGAACCGCCCTCCGAAGAGGGCGGTTTTATTATTAGCTGATCTTCTGCTCTCCCCAAGAGATTTTGAAGTTTCCGTCATCGTCTGCCTCACGAGACATCAGCAGGCTCATCAGGTCATAATCCACGCCAAAGCGGTCGTACACCTCATCCAAATCCACGTCCTGTCCCTTCATGAAAAGGTTCAGTTTCTCTTTGGCGAGCACCATTTGCATCTGGTTGGACTCAATGCTTCCAGAGTAAGTAACAAAGTAGATGTCTTTCCAGTCCGTAGAGGTGAAGCGAACAAACCGCATATAGAACTGGCTCATCCGTGCATTGTTGTAATGCAGCTCTGGGATGATAACTTTGTTGACGAACTCAAAGTTGACAGAGGAGGGGAGGCACTGCTGGGTACAAAGGAGAACGCCGTTTCCGCTTTCTTTCAGAGTATTTTTCAGCTTCCGGCGTCCGGCCAGAGTGGTGGTAGAGCCGGTCACGACAAACAGCTTCCGATCCGGGAATCTTCTGCGGATTTCATTGGCGTATGCTTCCACCACGTTCTTATGGCGGACACCAATAACTACAATCTCATCCTTCCATTCGCCCACCATGTCACAAACCTTCCGAATTTTGACCGGCGTATCCAGGCTGTCGTATTCCTCCACAGTGTTGGGTGCAGCAGAGATACGGAGCAGCAGAGTGATCTGCTGGATCAGTGCCATCATGCTATCCTTGCGGCTATTCCCGGTAAGGGCGAAGTACCGCTGGCGCATGGAGAAGAACTCTTCCATGGCCTTTTGATAGACTTCACGCTCTGCAGGAGCGAATGAAACTGGGGTTTGATGAAGTCTACGTATCTCTTTGCCGGTGATCTCCGCGAAAGTCCGGGTGATGACCGAGTAAGAGAGGAGCTTGTTCAGAACATCCGCATTGTAAATGTCCTGGGTTTTCTTACCCACTCCGAAAACGGTGATCCGCTCAGGCAGATGGGATTCAGTGAACAGACTGTATCCAGCTTTATAAGCAGGGAAGGGCTGGCCGTAGTAAGGATTACTTGAACAGTTCAGATATTCCTCACAGTCATCCTTCTCATAGCAATACAGATCTTCTGCCCAGGAGAGCATATTGTAAGAGTTGTTATAAAGCAGCTCAAGCTGAGGCGCACATTCCGAGATGTTGTTCCGGGTGACAGTGCCGGTCATTTCCAGCTTAAACCGTACTCTCCGAAAACAATCCAACACAGCCTTTGTGCGCTTGCTATCCGGGTTGGTCATCTCGTCGGACTCATCGAACACCAAGCACACGTTCTGGTTCCGCATTTTGATATGGCGCTTGATCTGCTTACGGTACTTGGTAAGCATATTCAGGGTGATGATAACGAACTCCCCATCCTGTACTTTGTCGAGATCGGCGAGGCACTTTATCATCCGGTAGTTGGTCATGCCATAGTTTTTGAACACCAGATCCCAGTTGTTCTTGATGGAGATAGCAGTGGACACCACCCACACGTTACGAGCGCCCTGACGCTCCATCCGATACCGGCCTGTGGAGATGCCGGCCAGCGTCTTGCCACCACCCTGTTCCCACTGTAACAGATGATAACGCTTCTGAAGAACAAGGTTCAGGTCGTGCTTCTGGGTGTTATTGAGGTGAATCCACTCCTCGTTCTCATTGTCATAAACGGTAAAGTCATCCAGGAACTGAGCGATCTCGGCGTCCTGTTCCATCTCGGTAAAAGGTTTCGTCTCTCGCTCATAGTCGCGCTGCTTACGACGAATAAGGCGGGCATACTGCTCAAGACCTGTATCATCCGCTTGTCCAGAGGCAAGGGCATAGAAGGGAACGAGCTGTTTCATGCCGTCGCTCATGCTGTTCTGTGCCTTTTTGCTGTACCCTTTGTAAATCAGCCCTCCATCCTGCTTGACCAGTCGTACCACATCCTGGCTGGGCTTCTTATGCTGAGACTTGATAACACGACGAAGATAGGCCAGCACCTTAGCTTCCGTAATACGAATTTTTGCCCATTCCTCATACTTCATATCCTTGGGCTGTTCCTGATGGCGGAACTTGTAGAGATATTCCTGACACTTGGCATATTTGTCTATCAGTTTGGGGTTGGACTTGATATGGAACATCAGCTTCCGCACTTCATACTCGAACGCATTGTCGCTCCCACCCATCGACGCCAGCTTAACGCGGGCACTGTTGCTCCGCATCCGCTCTCTGGCCGGGGCAACGACTTCCTTACGGACGATCTCAAGCAGCTCTGCCGCGTTATTCATGTCGGTCAGATTGAACCAGTTGGCGCTGTTCAGAGCATAAGGTTCTCCCTTGTCGGCAGCGTCCAGCTTTTTCTGCCAAAAGAGTATCTTGGTAGCGTAGCTATCCACGCCAAGAGATTTGAACGCATCCTTCTGGATGGATACCTGACCCAGGAAAGAGAAATATTTTACCAGTTCGGAAATTTTTGCGCCATCCAAATATTCGTCAGCCAGGAAAGACGCCGGTACCACAATCGCCATAATGCCCAGAGGCTTCAGCAGCTTCGCCGCTTTCAAACAGTAGTACATCTGAGAAATGATCTCGCCATCCTCCGTCTCCCATTTCAGATTGAACGGAGGGTTGCCCACCACATAGTCAAACCGCATATCCGGCTGATAGAAACGGATATCACGGTGTTCCAGATTAGCGGCGGGGTAAAGGTAGTGCGCTACTTTGTGGGACTTGATATCCAACTCACAGCCGTAGAAGTTTGCCTCCAACGGCATGAAGTTACAGAAGTTGGCGATGCCAGAGGTGAGGTCTGCTACCGTTTCGTCCATAGCAGGGGACAGCGCCTCCATGATAAACTGGCAAAGAGCGGGAGGCGTAAAGAACTGACCGTTCTCGATCTCCTTCTTAGCCTCCGCATACTCATGATAGTTGGCAAAATCAGAGCGTTTCAGGCCATGCAATCCACCGTCTCCGGTATAGGCATTATAGATATCCTCGCGGGAGATTCCAGACTGTTCGGCCAAATCCTGATCCACCAAATAGAGGATCTTGTCGTTCAGCTCCTGTCGGGATTCCTGGGGGATCGGTTCGTTAAGGTATTGATACTTCATTCTTTCACCTGCTCTTTCTTTTTTTCTGGAGAGAGGCTTTTGTGCGGAGTCCTCTCAGAACCGCGCCCCTCACTTCTATTACAGAGAGAAAAGGGGACTTGCTAACCGGTCAGGCTCTTTCTCTTATCTGGTACCACTTTGTAACGCAGTCTCCGAAAAGCGGGCAGGCGCGAGAACAAGGATAGTTGACGATCTTCTTTTCATCCAAAAGACAGGGCATACTGTCTCTGGAGGTTCCAAGATCAATCTCACTTTGCCGGAGCAATTTATCCGTAAACCCATTGACATACCTGTTATCATCTCTCACTTGGGCTAACTGGAATAGGGTGTAGATACGCTCCGAAAGATCGGGGTCATGTGTGGCATATTGCTGAAGAAGCTGGCGCAGCTCATATCCGGGCTTGTCCGCGCCCGCCATATAATCAAACAGCGCCTCTCTCAAAATCATTTCCATCAGCTTTCCGGTGTAGTCTTCCTTCGGACAAGCGCACTCAGCGCTCATGTATGCAGCGATGGCCTCCAACGGCGGAGCATTTTCGCCCGCGAGTTTGCAATGCCCCTTGCAGCACATGATGATATTACAGGTTCTCTGTTCCATAACCTGCCTCCTCTTTGCTCAGATAGTTTCTTGTAGCCCTCGCTACACCCTCCAAAAATCGGTTCCACTCCATGTTATATTCGCCCGCCGGCCATTGATGGAAGTCCCGAAGCATAGGCCAAACAGTAGCGGAAACCTCTACGTCATTCAGGAGTTTTACCAATGGTACAAAATTGGTAATCCTCAGCCATGCGTGGCAAATATACAGTACCCGTTCCTCCATGTTGGTGCGCGGATCAATCTTTCCGGTGGAGCGAGTTTCCGAAAAGTAGTCATTGTGCTTGATATATAAGTCGTCATCTTTCAGGAATAGCTGGCACTGACATATTCCCTCAAAAGAGACAGAAGCGAATTTCCTAACACCTCTGATTTCTTCCGGCTTGGGTAGCTTGCCGCCTGCGCAAAGCACTTCATATTCCGATTTCTGGAAAAGAAACTGTTTGCAAAACGCAGCCGGATTAGATAGGGTCTTCGTGATTGGAGCGATCAGCGCCCCGGACTTCCAGAACTGATACTGGCACAAGTCGTACCACATTCCGTCGCTGATATCTCTGGAAAGCATTGCCAAGCAGATACCCGCCGAAGTATTAAACCTGAGAAGATAAACGGTAGAACCTTTGCGTTCCGCCGTTTTACAATCGTCGGCGGCAGCAAGCATCCGCTCAATGTACTCCACATGAGATTGATCGGTATGTTCCGTAATTGTGGCGTCCGGGTAGCTCTCCTGGGCTTTCTCTTGGGTGGGATAGTAAAGCAACAAAGTGTGACCGTCTGCGGTTTGCACCTTGAACCGTTTCAAAATGAACACCTCCAAAATTTTCGTCTCCCGCCTTAATTACAGGTGGGAGACGACGGATGCTAACCTTATCTCTCAACAGTAGCGAGAAGATTTTGGATATGAGCCATTTCTTTGCCCCGTTCCACCGTTTCACCTCGGAAGCAGTGACCGCAGTATTCCCAAATACCATTCGGCCATTCTCCGCCGACCTTACGGAAGGTGGCGTAGGTGTCTCTCCATTTGCCGGCCTTTTCATCCAGCTTGCTGGAGTACGGCTCGCCCATCTGGGAGCACCGGGCACTCATACAAACAGGCGGCAGACAATCCATTGCATTGTCCACTACAGCCTGAGTCACAAAGTCACCGGGCTTTGCAGTGGCGTAGTCAAAGTCATCTTCATCTACGACTTCCTTTCCGTCCCAGACCTGCTTGGGCTTGGGAGCGATGGTGGATACGTCCAGCAGATGAGCGCCAGAGATATTCCGCTTGACCTCCCATACCTCATCCATGTCGCCAACCAAGTTATACAGCTCCTTATGGCTATGGACGACATTCAGCCGTGACCCAGGCAGGTTATTGGCCTGCTCCGGGAGAGGTACGCCATTGACAGTAGCATGGTAACTGGCAGTGATGTAGGAGATCACCTTGAGGAAGTCCGCCAGGTTGCTCACACTGCTCATAGCCTCCATAAACTCAGGCCAAGTATGGTCGCAGGCTCCAAGGCCGAAGCGTTCCATTTCAGCCTTGTCGCCGTTATATTCCTCGGAAACGATGTAGCTGTCATTCAGATCGTTCCAGAAAATCACTTTCCGTCTGGTCATGTCAAACTCTCCCCACATCGAAAGTATAGTTGCTTGTAGCAAGTCCCCAGAATTTCGTGTCCTCGCGTTTCTCACCCGAATATACCGCATTGATACGATAATTCTCGTTCCCTACCATAACGTCCATGCTTCTTCCTGTTTTGCAAACAGTTCTCAAAACTCGTTCTGCGAGACATTTATAGATGCCCAGAGACAAGAGCTTTTCAAGTGCGTCTTCAAAACTCATAACATCATCCTCCTATCAAGGACGGCACGGCAGCAGAAATGCCGGCTCATCCCAGTTGACACTATCTTGCTCGTCACGCCCGCACCGCTTATACACCAGCAAGCACGGATACGGAGTCCGTATTGTGTCGCTGCTCCCCATATAGATGTTACGATACGGCCCAACAGCCTCCAAAATGTCCAGATAGCGATAGGCGTCGAAGTAACTCGTCATAAGAGCATCGTTCTCGTCCTTGGTGGTAACGGTAATCTTAGGGAAAAGAGGATTCCCCAAATTCTTCATACCTCTCCACTTACGGATGATCTTTTTGCAATCATCCACAGTGGGCGGCGAAACAACCAACGAAGCGTTCGCGTCCTTGAGATAGTTCTGAACGTATTTATCATACGTCTCCGTCCGATCACCTACGGGGATTCCCTCGGGCTGTTCCGCAAACAGCACCACCATAGTTCCATCTGTTATGGCAAAATGCTTCTCGCTGGGATGAACACCAGCCAGAGCCTCCGACTGGATTTCGTCATATCGGGTCTGCTCCCGCCCTACAATCCGTTGTAGGGCGGAGAGCTGCTTCTTTGTCAGCTTCATGCCGGATTCCTCCTCAAATACTGTTCCACAAACTCCTGGACAAAAGCGGCACTGCGGAACTTGATATCCACACGGCCATTTTTGAACAGCTTGATATTTTTGATCTTGCTCATGTACGCGATCTCAAACTGGTTTTCCTTGGTATCGTACTTGAAAAGCTCCGGGAACCACTGTGCGCCACCCTTGAACTTTCCAACCTCGTAATGCACCAGCGCATCCAGAATAGTCGTCAAGGACTGGCTGGGCTTATACTCGGGGACAGGGTTGCTCATCCACTTGTTTTCATCACAATATACCCACGATCCAGTCAGACGGAGCACATCGTTCTTGATCTCGAACTCTTCCTCATACTGATCAGAACGCCAGTTTCTGTGGTGAGACGTATCCCAGCACAACCGGAGAAACTCATTCATGGCTCTCTCCTGGAATGAGAATCCGCCCAGTTGCACAAAGATCTCATCCACGACCTGTTCATACCGAAGAGGGAGAGTACGCAAGGACTGTTCAAACTTATTCTTTTCGACCTTATAGGCGTCCAGCTCCTGCCGATAAGAGGCGATCTCGTCTTCGCTCATGCTTCTGTATCCACCCCAGGGCAAATTCGGCTCCTTCGGGCCGGTGGGAATGAGATGCTCCTCAATCTCGTGCTTGTTCAGCTCAACACTGTACTTGCGGCTAAAATAATTGACGACAGTTGAAATGAATGTGCGGTTTCTCTTCTTCATGGTGTCGTAAACACCGTCTACGTCGCAATCACCGCCCACATACCGGTCAATAAAGTCTTCGTCTACGGTCAGGATTCCAGCCTGCTCTGCCTTGGCTGCGGCCATCGCCTCAGCAACCTTCTGGAGCGCCGGCCCAGCCTTATCAAAGGCTTCCTGCTGGCGGAGACAAAACGCCTTGTCATCCTCGGAAATTCTGTTGTCCGCCTTGATCTCGACGGCGGAGAACTTCTCCATCAAACTCATCTTTCTTCCTCACTTTCATTTTTGTTGTATCTACGAACAACGGTATCGGAGTATTTGTTGGCGTGCCTCACGGCCACGTGTTCCAAAATCAGCTTCACGGCCACGATGACAAGCCCAAAGAGGATTTCCATATCAGCCACCTCACTTTATGGGGTGAGGCTTTTTATAGTGGAGCCTCCCAGACCACTACATTTTCAGAATGAAACTACTATTTGCTAACCAAACCAAAGCAGTATGTTGATATCGTCGTTACCATCCAAAGCTAAAACGCTGCGGTAACTCAAAGCTCTCTGTGTTTGTCGTGTCTTCGATAGGATAAGATAGTGCAGCCTTCAAACAAGCATCAGATATATCTGTCCCTTCGGGTCTTACGGTTCGCCAGTATGAGGCAACAGCTGCGTCATCGTGTTCATCCCAATGGGCATCCACTCCAATAGTTGCAATCTTATTTGCCCAGAGCCACTTGCGATATGCTTGTACCGCAATAATGCTTGCCTGGACACGCTCTGTCATTTGAATAATCATAGGAACATCCTCCTGCTCTCGGAAGTTTTTGTTGAACTGATCCTTGTAGGCAGCAACGCCGTTCCAGTCATCATACACGACCTTTTCCATCTGATCTCCCAGCTGGAAAACCAGGTTGGGTCTTGGTTCTCTACCATCTTCCCACACCCGGCGCTCTCCACACACATACCACTTGGCAAAAAGCTGGTTGGCGTGTACCTCGCGCAAATAGTAACGCTGTGTCTCGACACCCCGGTAAACCTCTCGGCCCGTTCCGTCTTCGATGCCGACGAACATGACCTTGATGACTTTCTCAGGATTGTGTTCCAGATCGTTGTACCAGGAATTTTGAGAACACTTCATAAACCACTCGTCGCAGACCTCAGAGTGTTCCAGCTTTGCGTGCTGTTCGATGTAGGCCAGCCCCAGACGGTCGAACTCATCCTGCTTCATGAAGGACTCCGCTACGTGTCCGGCGTCATCCTGGCATATCAGCTTTACACGGTCTACCAGACACGCCTCGGCGTTCATTCCAGCGGAACTGAACTTTTCGTAGTCCTGTGAGGTCGGGGTCGTGACGATGATCTTCATACTGTTACCTCCCAATTCCATTTCCCTTCCACCATCGGCTTGATAAACGTCTCGCCGATGTACTTGGCGGTATCGACACCCTCCTGCATTTCCTGCATGAAGCGCTCCATCTTATCGAGGGAAAGGGTGCCGTAAGATGTAGTGCTTACTCTGATGTCTACACAGCAGGCGTTCCCATCATCATCGAAGCATCCATGGGTATATAGATAGGGGAGATACGACCCTTCCTTTTCAACGCGCTCATCATGGTTATCTCCATAATGGATCTCGACATGAAGACGCTGGCCGGTAGATTTTCGATCTCCACGAATAATCACCAGATAGCGTCCCACCTCATAAACCTGGATGCGCTCTTTACCATTACTGAGGTCACGTTCGGTGCGAAGTCTGGCAGTAATTTTTTCTCCGCTCATAAATAATACCTCCTATCAAATCTCTACACGATGAATGGGATAGTGCTTCTGAGGGAAAGAGCGGCAAGAACCATTACTCAGTTTTAGCATCCAGACATTTGTGTAACGCCCGTTGATCTTGGAGCACTGAGCGTCAATCTGGATAACACCCCCAACGGATGTGAAAGTCTCTCGCCGTAAATCATTAAAGACAATTCTCATCATAATATCTCTGCCTCCTTAATATCGCTTGACCCGCACCTTCAAACCGTACCGCTTGGCAAGCTCGATCATATTCTTGGTACCACGGCTTTCACCGTTCCAGAATGCGGCCAGAGCGTCGGCGTTCTGTGCCATCTGCTCATTGCGTAGGTATCCAGCTCGCTTGCCGTATAGCTTCCACTGGGCGGGGTAGTAGTCAATGGTGTATCCCTTCTCCATGGCATACTGTTCACCCAGCGTATCAGCGCCCTTGGCCTGTCCACAAACAACGGTGATCTCGTCCGTAATATTGCAAAGCAGTTTATCCATGGTCGCTTTCAAAAGCTGGTAGTCATCAAAGTCTCGCCCTCCGGCGATGATAACTCGAAACACATTGACCACCTCCTTACTATATTTACAGACCGTTAGTGTTTCTTGCTAACCAAAGCAATCAACTTTTCCAGCTGCTGTGCAACTGGATCAGTGATCGTCACCAGTGCATAATCCCGTTTGTAGTAAGGTTTACGGTGCTCTTTATCAGTGTACCAGCGGTATGTATGAATGTTGGATTCCGCGTACTCCCGTCGCGCCCAGGCTGTTATACGTTCCACCTCGGCAACAAACACTCCGCCGGATTGACTGTTGCTCTTCCGATAGACTCGGAACATATATCCATATTCACCCTGGCCTGCAATACTCGAATTGGCCTGCTCATCCAAAGGAGCGGGACGTAACCGCCCCAGCTCCACCAGCTCATAAACATACTTGGGGATTTTCATGCCACATCCTCCTTCTCGAAGTAGAACGGAACGCCGGCTTGGAAGGGGTAAATCGTGAAGTCGTGGTCGCTCCACACTCGCATTGCATGACGGCAAGGCTTATCCTTGGGAAGAACAATCCGCTTCTTGCCGCCAAACATGATTTCGATATGGTCGTCGGCGTATAGGTTCTCAACTTCCAGCAGCTTGAAGACATAGGACTTCGAGGTTTCCTTGACTTCCATGACATACCGATAGGCATGGAAAACATCACCATCATGCTCAGATTTGTAACGTCCAGGCTTCAACATCACAAATACAACTCCTCTCCGCCCACGAATACATGGGTAACACCGTCCGTGACCTCTACCCGAATATCCCTTTCTTCCATAACCCGACGCTTCTCCGCAATACCATAGGAGGCAGTCAAACAGTCATCTTCCATAAATGCAGCAACCTCACCCATCTCCATTTCGGGGAGAAGGCTGGAGAGAAAATCGCAAAACTGATCTTTGCCTACCTGCTCGTGTTTGTGGGCATACTCAATCAGATTCTCCAACAGCTCCCGTGTAAAAGAGCCTCCGCTTCTGGAAAACACGCCCGGAAACTGATACTCTACATAGGCCATAAAACCCTCATCGTTAAACCCCTTTTTCATCAGTCATACCTCACTTTCAAAAAAATGTTGATTGCTTGTACTATATTTACAAACCGTCCTATAATTTTGCTAACCATAAAAAAGAGACGGGATAGAGAAATCTATCCCGTCTCGTTCTGTTCTTATCGTGCGCCAACGCCTGCCAGCAGAGAGGCCATCTTGTCCATCATGGCATGGCCGTCCATAATCCGGCCCCAGTTGTTCTCCTGGTAGTTGGAGGTCATGCGGCGGGGAGCGGTATGTCCAACCATGTCGCTCATCGCGTTCAGTGCGCCCCAGGCAGTCCCCTTGAACTTGAGAATGTCCGGCGCAAAGTAGCAGATCATGTACTCTTCACGGGCTTTCGTCGCGTTCCGCTTTTCGCGCTCGCTCATATCCTCCGTGGCCGGGAACATCTCGTCCAGAATTTTGGCGATCTGCTCATCGGTGACGGTCTTGTTCGCCATCTGGTCGGCGTACACAGCCAGCTTGTCCATGTACTTATTCGCCATGTCCAGGCACATCCGCGCCTCCTGGAGCTTGGCCTGAATGTCGCCGGTATGCCGGACAGACCACGCACGCTTTGCGCCGTTCAGTGCGATGTTCAGAGTGTTGTTGCAAACCACCCGGATAGGCGTCATGCACACACGGATAGCGCCGCTGCCGTCGTGGGTGTTGGAGAAGCACAAATACGGCTCGGTCTTATCGCCGACGATCTCCGTATCGGGCAGTTTTGCCAGCAGCCAAATCTTCCGGCCACCCATAAGGCTTCCCGCCGTCTCATAGTGAACCTGACCCTCTCCGCCGATCAGAGCGTCGGTGAATGCAAATGCCTCCGCATTCTGCACCACCTGATACCGGTCACTGACCACGCCCAGTACCGCACCGTCGCTGCTTCGCACATTAGCGAAGAAGTTATCCACCTTGCGCCCACCGCAAACCTGAATGGGCTTGCGCTGCACAGTCCAGTCCAGACCAGCCAGCCGAAGTGCATCGGCACTTGTCGGCGCTTCCTTAACCTGAGTGCCCAAGCCGTGCCAGGGCTTCTCGCGTCCAGCATAGAACATACTCTCAACATTCGCAGACATTTTTACGTACCTCCTAAATTTTGTTCTCGTTTGTTTTTCTCCGGTCGCTATATTTACAGAAAATAACTGCGTTTTGCTAACCGTCTGTTTAATTTTCCCAAATATCGTTGATATCAAAGGAAACGCGGACGTGTCCATCAACGGCAGAAATCACCGTGCCGTCGGCCTTGTTCATGATGGCCGTGAGAGCCGCTGTTTCTTCCTTGTTCAGAGTAGCGGCAGGGGAGAAGTCCAGCCAGAGAATGGCGTGCTTCTCTTTCATGTTCGGGTCATACCCGTCGATCATCCGCACGTCATCGCACATATTCATAAGCTCCACCAGGTCGCTTTTGACGGCCTGGTAGAGCTTGATCTTGGAAAAGTTAGCACGTGTTCCGTTGAAGTTTTCGTTACGGTCGTGCATCTCTGCGATCTCTTCAGGGGTGTAGTTTACGCGCATCCTTTCTTCCTCCTCAACTCCATGTACTCGGGGTAACTCACCCCCATCAACTCGGCGGCGGCATGAAGCGCCTGCTTCTTATCTCCCAACGGGCCAGCAGGCACCTTGGGAGTCTCGATCTTGTGGGGGTACCAGCGGGAACTGCCCTTCTGCTTGGACACATCATAAGTAATGCTCATATGTTCCTCCTTATAAAAATGGTTTCTTACCAAACAGCACGCCAGCCGGGAGACTTGACCAGCTCATCCAGCTCGGCCTCTTTCTGGTCTGCCGCTTCCTGTTCCCCTTCGTCCGGGAAGTCGGAAACATCCAGATCATATACATCGACATCCATATTGGCATTGGCATAAACTGAACTCACCAAACCGCCCTTGACACAGATAGCTACCTCCGGTGTAGCCTCTTCGCAACAGTTAAGATACTCGCACAGATCATCTACCTCATCGGCCATTTGGTTGTTGCTATCGTGGATTTCCGAGTCGCTGGTACATTTGTTTTCATATGCAGCGTTTTCCTGCAAAGCACGCAGCCCGTCGATGATCAAGGAAACCTGAGCATCAGTCAAATCAATTTTCATTTCAAATCTCTCCTCTCAGAACTGGTGTTGATATATTCCATCACAGCTTGGTACAGCTCAGGCGACGCAGTGAAAAGAAAAACATCGTACATAGGATTGTCCCGGTCAGGGGTAACTTTGTAAGGCTCAAAGCCTCTCTCACGCAGGAAGCTACACATCCTGGCTCGCTTGCACACATAGGTTCTCAGGCCGCTCTCATTCAGGCCGCTCTCATTATTCACGAAATCAAGTCCTTTCAAAATGTCGTTTGGAATCGCTTCACTATAAATACAGAAACAAAAGGCTATTTGCTAACTTTTAATATAAAAAAGCCCGCCGCGTTCTGCGGCGGGCGGTCATCAGGCCACGACAGATTTCAAACGGGCACGGGGATTAGAGGCAAGCTGATACCACGCCTCACCGTTTGAAAATCTGGCAGTACACACATATTCCTGGAATCCATATGCCTTGGCAAACTCGGCCAGCTTCCGGTTGATCTTCCGAACTTCCGACGCATACTTCCGATAGGCTACACTCCTACAGCAGTCAAAATAGTAATGGCAGTCATCGTTGGAATAATCCTGATCTTCGGTCAAATCGTGATTGATTTCCACATAGAATTGGACACCAGAATAGTATCCGCTTTGGAGCTTAACTTCATGGAACAGCAGGCCACGATTAAAGTCCAGCAGTTTGTCCTCGATCTCCTGGCGCTCGTCGTAGGCCGCGCACTTATCATAATACTGGTAGTCTTCCAGCTCGTTGCATTCACAGAAGTCACACTCCGTAGCGTCCGCGCTCATGATCGCTCCGCATTCCGGGCAGCGCTTGGCGTCCTCATTGTAGTCCTTGGCGAACAAAGGGAAGTCCCTCATGGTACAGAAATTAGCAGCGCTCATTTTGTCATCCTCCTTAAAGTTGGTTGCTTGTGCTTGTACTATAATTACAGATAGCCTCCCAGTTTTGCTAACCGGGAGGCCACTTTTTTATTTGCCGTCATCAAATTCCTCGGCGTCGATCTCGTTGGAGATGGAAAACACTTCATAGGCGGCTTCATTCAGGCGTCCGATAGATGCAGTTGCGTGCGACTCGCGGTTTTTGATTGCGTCCGCCTCAGCCTCCAGCAAGTCCTGGACAAAAGCCAGAGCCTCGCCCACATCAGCATCCACCACAATGGTGGTGCTATGCTTGGCCTTGATCTCATCGAACTTCTTTTTGCTCATGTACATTAAAACTCGTCCTCCTTCACAAGGATTTCCCCAATGGATACCTCTGCGACATAGTTGAAGTCCAGCTTTTCCAGCAGCCGCTTCATGACCTCGTGGCGACCATTTGCGCTCACGATATATCCACGAACTGAACCGTTGAATTGACGAACGACAACAGAATATCTTGGGCAAAAGTATTCATCTTCAAATTCTGCACGGCTTAATCCCTCTACCACATCTTTCCCGCAGGCCGGACACGCGGTAAAGGAATGACCCTCAATCTCTTCGTCGTGCAGTTTATCCGCCGAAAAATATGAACCGCAGGCTTCACAGGAGATAATATGTCCGTTGTTACACTCAGACGGGACACAATCGCAACAAACATGGTATTCATTGTCCATGCCCTCGTTGACAATGATACCTTCAAAATTTTCTTCATCGAAAGAACATCCGCAGATTTTGCAGGTTTTCATATTCAGCACCTCCACTATATTTACAGACCGTTTTGAAAAATTGCTAACCATAAAGATAAAAAAGGGAGAGGATCGCCCTCTCCCTGATATTTAGAAACACTCAAACCCCGTGATGACCAGCAACACATTGAATAGCACACGATGATAGTCGCTGTTATAAGGATTCTCCGCCACAGCTTTGAGATAGTATAGAGCATCGGTCAGCTCGTTTTTTAACTGCCCGTCATCCGGCAGATTTGACAGCTCAACCAGCTTTTCCGCTATATCACAGCAGTCGTATTCCCACGGCCTATTGAATTGCTTGAGTTGATTCAGCTTATCCGTCCGTTCCATATATTATGCCTCACTTTCTACCAGGGCTTTCAATTCAGCCGGTGTATAGCTCTTGCTGTATGGTTTATTTCCGCCGCTGAGAACCAGACAGAATTTGCGGAACGTAACTCCGTTGATCTCTTCCAGCTCCTCCTCAAAGATACGATACCGAAAGTCCCCTCGCTTAGGTGTCACCTTGTAGTGACTCAGCATAGCGGCCTGCGCCTGTTCAACTGTAGGGAAGTCGCCAACATTTACCGTCTTACCGGTTTTCGTAGACCGGGAAACATTGAAAATTCTCTCGCTCATCTTGGCATCTCCTCAGTAAATCAGAATCTGCTTAGAGAACAGCAACCACAGCCCCAGAGGAGCCAGCAGCACAACCGCCGTGCCGTCTCGATCTTCTACGGTCACGCCGGTGGAGCACATCCACAGCACCAGAGCACAGCAGACCAGAACTCCCAGCCCCATCAGCCGCTGCTCGATTATCTTCTTGCGGTAATACCGCCGTTCATTTCTTGTCATTTGTGCTTGTCTCATTTTTTTATCGCCTCCTATTATATTTACAGACTGATTTACTTTGTTGCTAACCAAAAGAAAGAGGCGGAGAGAAAAATCTCTCCGCCTCTTTTTAGGCTACCACATCATTCTGAAGCTCGGCCATATGCTTGTTGGCTTCTTCCAGCAGGCGCTTTTCGTCCCACTCAGCAGTGAACTTTGCCAGATCGTTCCAGTTGCGTTTCTGGTAGATGGTGTCGGTGATTTTTACCACGGCACCCAGGCCACGGCTGCACCACATACCCGGCGTGCCGCTCGGAGTCCACAGGGACAGAGAAAGGCGCGGCATCATGCCGATGGTCTTCTGATAGAAACAGCCCAATCTCGGCTCCTCGCGTACCTCAGTCCATCCGATGTCAGCCTTCAGCACTTTGCCGTCCGGCAATTCGATGGAGCGCGTGGCCACCTTGTCATTCCAGATGATGAAGTGCTCCAGATCAAGCCGGAACCCGTTGCTCAGTTTTGCGTTCCAGCGATTAACCTGCTCTCTCGTGCATTGTGCCATTTTGTCTTCCTCCTTAATATTTGATCTCAATGCGCTTGTCTCCGGCTTCGATAGCCGCACGTAGCTTGCCAGAGATAACGTCCAGTTGTTCGGCCCGCAGGAGATACAGGGAACGTGCGGCCCCAGTTTCTACTGCGCTCAGGGATTTCAACTGCTTCATTTCTGCTTCCAGCTCGTCGATCACCCATTTGATTTCAATTTTTGTGAACGCCTGCATTTTTGTGCCTCCCTTATAGCAACAGGACTTTGCGTCCGTCAGATGTTATCCCATACAGGGCACCGCCAACAGCATCAGCGGCCCGCCGTGCCTGCTCCAGGTTTGGTGTCTTTCCCATGTATTCCCCTTTCTCCGTGGGAGACTTTGCGGGGCGGTAAACCTCGAAGGAAACGTATTTGTTTTCCATCACTGCACCTCCTGGTATAATTACAGAAGGGGAGAACGATTTGCTAACCGCCCTCCCCAAATTTTTATACTCCTATTCCTCTCTTGAATTTCTCATAGTCGATGACGCAGATGATGGCGCTCATTGCGTCCCGATACTCCGCAGACTTATCAACCGCCTGCACGCCATTCTTCTTATCCTCCAGATACTGGTCACGTGATTTATCAAACCACTGACCGTAGATCATGACCACCATATCCCGGATATTCTGAAGCTCGATGTTGTTGCGCTTATCAATTTCCAGTACTTCGCAGATGGTCTTGGCCTCCTCGCCGGAGACGATACCCCGCACTTTCGGGGTGTATTTCTCTCTCAGCTCCTGGATGGCGTGAAAATCAGTTTTTGTTGTCATGTGTCATTCCTCCATTATTTTGACTTTCTACTTTAATTACAGAAAGAAGGGCAAATTTGCTAACTATGAAATAGTTAATCCTCTATAAACTCAGCGACCATTTTATTAGCTTCGGACAATGCTTCCCGCTCAGACCAGATACGCCCGTGAAGGCTATACTGTTTTGCGGCGTTGTGGTGGTCATCGTATGTCACAAAACAGGCTACAAGTGTCTGCTGATTTGAGAATGTCAGACGGAGCCGCCAGCACTCTCCGATGCTACATACGCCAATGCCGCCCTTCTCAAAGGTGAAAAGCATATTAGCGTTTTTATCAAAATACTTATAGAAACGATTATTGATTTGCTTTAACATTTCAATTCCTCCTATCTTATTCACACCAGGGCTTTTTCCGCCCGGTACTGCTGAACCAGGGATAAACGCCGGACTCTCCGCGCTCATTGGAAAGGAATCGGGCCAGCCGCTTTTTGTCATCCTCATTCATCCAGCAGGTATAATTCGGATTGTCCCAGCGCCCGTTATGGCGTTCCTTGCGTTGCATGGATTTGACAGCGGCCACCAGCAATTCCTGATTGATGTCCAGCATGGCGCAGATGTCGGCCAAAATGCTCCCGGTCGCTCCTGACTTTTCGGACAGCTCGCCCAGGCGGTATGCCTTGGAGCCATTGAGGGAAGGAATCCACAGGGGAGAGTCGGGAGCCAGCCCCAGCTCTTTTCTCACGTCCAGACTGTATTTTTTATAGTCCGCTTCAGCGTCCAGATAATCACAGACGACGGAAACCAACTTTTCGATATCATACATGATGATCCCCTCCTATCAATAGCCAGCGGCGCGGCCAAACTTGACGGCCTCTTCACCCTCTGCCAGCTCCCGGATGTACTCGATCTTTCCGTTGGGGAGCTGCCACTGACGGATATAAAGGCGACCTCTGGCCCGTGCCTCGGTTTTATTCTTTACGGTGAAAACCGCTTCACCCGTACCGCCGTCATCATCAGTGATACAAACTGCATAGCGTTTCATTCTTTCAACCTCCGTTAATTTACTTTGCTGCTTGGAGCGTTGCCCCTTACACTATATTTACAGACGGTTTTTCAATCCTGCTAACCTAACCGGCAAAAAAAATAACGGGCCAGCCACCAGGCCAGCCCGTTTTTATCAGCCGTAAATCACTTCGCCGAAAATCGCATACTGCATGATACAGTCAGCGGAAACTCCGTCGTACTCGTCAAAGTCATCCGCGTTATAATCTTCCACGTACTTTTTCCAGCCGTTCAGAAGTTTTTCCATCGTCAGCTCGTGGTCTTTATCATCCTCTCGGTCGTACACGGTCAGCTTGCCACCGCTCTCCAGAATCTCGGCCAGCACGTCCTCATAGCAGGGCTTCATATCGGCCTTTTCTCTCTCCGCCAGCCGCTGCCGCGCCGCCTCGTAGTCCTTCTCATCGCTGCACAACTCGCCCCAGTAGTCAAAGCCGCCTGCCTCGCAGGACAGTACACAGTCCACGATGTTCTCTGTCGTGATCTTCAATTCCTTTTCGATTTTGAATGTGTGTTCCATCTTTCATTCCTCCCGACAAATAACGTGCCGAATTTGCAAAAGCTCTTCGACCGTTCCATCTCTTAAAATCTCGCGGTTTTTGGCCTCGATCTCTTTGGCCTCCGCTTCGGTGATTTTCTTATCGCTCAGGTAGTAGCACTTCAATGGACTTGACCACCTCCCGCTATAATTACAGACTGTTCCGATCATTTGCTAACCACTCAGTAAAATTTTCCGAAAAAGAAAAGGCGGGCCAGGTTTTCCCAGCCCGCCGATCTGTTATGCAACCGCGATTTTTCCGCTACCCTCTTTTTCGATCTTCTCGCTTCCGTAGTAGCCTCTGATCTCGTCCAGCGTCAGAGACTTCTTGCTCCGCTTCTTGTATCCGTCGCGGTGGAAATACCACGCGGATTTGTTGCTGCTCCACCGGAAAGACAGGGCTTTCAGCTCTTCCTTGTGCGGCCTGGTGTCGCCAGTGACCCACACCCAGGAACCGCATACCTCGATCTCGATGCCCTCCATGTGAATCAGCTTTTCGATGATGTCCATGAACTCCGTGGCCGTCTCGGTCGTGGCCGTCCGTGCCGTGTAAAACTCGCCCTCTGCGTTTTTGTGGGTATCCTTCAGCCGGGAGAACAGCGCTTCATACTCAGCGTTGATCTCCTGCATATCCGAAGTTTTGCCGCCCCGGTCAGGATGATTTTGAAAAGCCAGCTTCTTATATTGCTTTTTCAGGTCTTCCAGTGTCTCAGGATTATTGAACCACTTCATGTTTGTCAGCCTCCGTTATTTTCATTTGATCTTCTGGTATCTACTATAATTACAGAATGAAATTCGTATTTGCTAACCTAATCGGGAAATTATTTTCCCCATCCAGGCTCTCCGGGCCAGACCTCACCACGCACAGCACTAAACGGCACAAAGATATTGCGGATGATTAACTCAGGATAATTCACGGACTCCGGGATCACAACTCGACCATCAGGCAAAATCGTTTCCCGGCGACTTCCGCCCAAGTGCTTTATAGCAGCCTCCACGGTGTCATACAGAGCGGAGACAATCAAGCTATTGTGATAAATTACAACACTTGTTTCCCGTCCGCCAGCGTCCCGCAGCACTCTTACACCCTCGCCAGTATCGTACTTGATAATATGAAAATTTCCGTCAGCCTCCAAAGAAATATAATATTTTGTCACGGTTAGAACCTCCATTCGTTTTCTGATATAATTACAGACAGAAACGGCGATTTGCTAACCGCCCTGAAAATTTTTATACCACCAGCATCTGCTCCGCAAAATCGTTGATCTGCTGCTCGCTCATCCATTCCGGTACGGCTCCAATCTCACACAAGCGGCGGTAAATCATCCGCATCAGTTTGATCTGCTCGCGCTCGTTGCCTGCCCAGAGATGGCCCGCAAAGCGCCCACCGTTTCCCAGATAATACAGACAATCCGCTTCCAGCCGTCCCAGCATCTGATACAGGAACTCCGGCGAACTCTGGTTGATTTTCTGAATATCCATTTGCTTTCCTCCGTTCCAAAATAAACGTTGCGTCGATTTCCATTATTTGATATAATTACAGAAGGAATTATGGACTTGCTAACCGTTCCAAAAAAAATATTTTTAGGTGATTATATGTGGGTATTTGTCATTCTTGCGGTGATCGTCGCCGGATACCAGGCCATCCAGCACTATAATGCCGCATCCCGTTATGAACACGTCCCGTTTTTCCCGTTCATGTTGAAACATCATCCACTTGTTACCATCGGCGCAGTGATTGCGTTCGGCTTCCTGGTTGTTATGGCCTTTAACTGAAGACAAAAAGACGGCGGGAGTTTTCCCGCCGTTCTCTTTTTCCGTTATCTCTGTTTATCCAGTAGCGCCCGGTATTTCTCCGGCATTCTGTTATAGCCTCTGACCTTGTGGCCGCTGCTCCACTCATTGATTGCCACCTCTGGAGTAGTCCAGGGAAGTTTACTTGCCATGTTCAGCGCCTCCGTAAAGTTTTTTGTGTCCCTCTGTTATAATTACAGACACCGCGCCCGATCTGCTAACCGTTCCGAAAAATTTTCTTGCATGGCCCGGAAAACAGAAAAGCGGGCGGGAGCCGTAGCTCCCGCCCGCTGTCCTGCTGTTAGATGAAATACATCTCGCCGTTGATTTCCAGGGCGATGGCCTCTTGTCCCATCTCCCGCTTCAGCTCCTCGCACAGCTCCACCACGCGCCCGACGTGCTCCTGGAGCGCCGCATCCGCAGCGTAGGCGAAAACTACCGTTGTAGCCTCTGCCACCAGGCCAGCAGCCGGAGACATCCAGTAGCCCAGCGCCGGGGTGGAAGTCGCGCCGCCGAAAAGCTCGGAGAGGAGCGCCGCCGTCTTCTTGACCTGTTCCGTATTGTCCGCCGCCTGGTCAATGCCGTTTGTGGCGGGTACGTAAACCGTGATCTTGCTGGAGAGCTTCAAGCAATTTTTCAGAACTGCGTTATTGATAGTCATTTTTGTGTTCCCCTTTACGTTTTTTTGTTGGGGGCCGGCGTTCCGTTTTGCCGGCCCCGCTATTATTTACAGATTGATTTTCTTTGTTGCTAACCGTTCGGAAAAATTTCTTTTCAGGCAACCCGCAGACTTTCCAGCGCTGCCCGCATCTTGACAATGCGCTTGTGTACGGCTACGTTAGAGATGCCCACGGCTTTCCCGATCTCGCGCTCTGTCTTGTGCGCGGCTACCATTTCGAGAATCTGCCGCCCGATCTCGTCCAGCCCATCCCGGAACGCGTCCAGGTCTGCCCGGATGATGGCGCTTGTTTCGGTGTTCACCGTAGCATCTCCGCAGCAGGTTTCAAGGAAGCTTGCCGCGTTGCCTTCGCCGTCTTCGATCTGCCAGTCATACGCCGCGCCGTGTTTGCTGTCGGCGTAGTACACCGCCGCAATGGAAGCCCGCGCCGCATTGTAGACGACGGACACCAGGCGCATCGGGCGCTTACCCTGAGCGGCCCGCCGTTCATTTGTTGCGGCCAGCTTGTCAAGGTCGGCCAGCTTGTCAAGAACCCGGATACAAGTCTCGGATACGAACTCATCAAAATCATGGGCGCGGAAGCAACCGAACGCGGGCACTTCAGAGAACTGCAGGTAATGGTCTTCGGTGGAATAGCCGATCTCATTCTTTGCAGCCTTGCGGATGCAAGCGGTCATCATTCGCACTTTGTCAGCGTCGGCCATGTTCGCCCACTCGCCAGCGATGGCGGCGGCGTTGGTCTCGGCGTTTGCGCCTTCAGCTTCAGCCCAGGCGATCTTCAGACATTCGCCCATCAGGACTTCAGACACCCTGCATCCCATCTCAGCCGCCGCCGCTTTGCGGATGGCCCATGCCCGCGTCATGGTCTCGCTCATGTTGTAAGTCTTTTTCATTGTTTCTGTCTCCTTTATGTTGATTTACTTTGTTGCTATCGGGAAGCGGTGGAGCCTGCCGCCCGGAGAGGATACCCCCGGCCAACGGCCCCAGCGCCCGCCCTCTTTAACTGTCTATATCTTATCATAAAAGATCCCATCCGTCAATCATTTACTTTGTTGCTATATCCAAAAAGTTAGAAAAACAGACTATTTTACACCAAAACAGGCATATTTACAGCGTAAAAAGCACAGAATACAAGGCATTATTTTCGTCATTATGCTGCATTTCTTATTGAATCTTTGTGCATTTTGCTGATTAGCAAGCCGGTTGGCCTGAGATCGCCGCCCATGCCCAGCACCAGCCCCAGCCCCAGCGCCCGCACAGACTGCCCCAGCACGGCCAGCAGGGGAGACGGACAACAGACACGGCACGAGAGCGGCCAGCCCTGCCCCATGCCGCAGGAGAGCACAACACGCCCAGCACCACGGCCAGCACCACGGCCAGACGGACACGCCACCCGCCGCCCCTCTGCCGCCAGCTTGCCCGCCCAGATCGAACAGACAGAGCCAGCAGGAGAACGCGAGGACATCCGAAGAGGGAGAAGAGAAGCACGAAAGGAGAAAGGGCGAAAAGATGAGGACTTGCGCCCGCTTGCCTGCCGTTTTGCCGTCAAAGTCATATATAAACCGAACCCCGCCCCCAAACGGCCAGCCCAGCACCGCCCCAGACCAGCAGGCACCCCAGCCCGCACCGGCTGAAGCTCCCAGTCTCCCGACGCACTCCCGCCCGTTTCTATCTCTGTCAATTCTGCTTTTGGAGAGTTTGCAGAACCCCGGCCCGTTTTCGCCCGTCAGCAGACGAACAACGGCACCCCGCCCGCCTGCCTGGACGCCACCGGCACCGGGGGAGCCTTCACATTTTCGCGCCCGCCCCGTTTCTCACGAAACGGCTCAGTACCTCTACTCTATCACGTACACCCCATATCCCCATTTTTCACTCGGGAACAATCTCGACGATTCCCCAACAGTAAATGAATTAAACCCATACCTCCAAAATCACATTTTTAGCCTTACAGCCTCGGTTTTTCTGTCAACCCTCTATAATTTACCCCGTTTACAGTCGTATTCTTCTCCGATAGCAACAAAGAAAACTAATATTATGATTGACTTTAGACCCCAGATATGGTAGAATATATTAAGGTAAGAGACAACAACTGACGGTCTTTTGCGACAAAGAAAATGAGGTGGACTATGGACACGCAACTTACCCTCTTTGATCAGCCTACGGCTCCTCAGATCAATACCGTACCGCCGACCAGCTGTAAAATCATTCAGTTCCCCGGTACCTCTGCTGTCGAACCTCCCAAGAAGGTCAACTACCGCAAGGGAGAAGAGCAGACGGTTTTCCCGATCAAGTCTCGTGAGCAGCTTGACGCTATGGCCTCCTGGCTACGGGCCAATGCTGATCCCAAATACCTGCTGGCATTCATCCTGGGTATCAACCTCGGCCTCAGAGCCAACGAGCTTCTGGAACTGAAGTGTTCTGATATTTTCTTCCCTGACGGCAAGATCCGCTACATTGTCGGAGACTACACCGATACCACCGACAAAATCTCAGTCTTTCAGGAGAAGGTAGACAAGCGACGTGGACTCTATCTGAATGAATCATGTGTCCACGCCATTCAGTGGTACTACGGTAACGATGCCAGCCACTACTCTGATGAGTACATCTTCGCTTCCCGTGAAGGTGGTCACATTGAAGTGGACACCCTGCGCAAGAAGTTGAAGGATGCGGCTAAGGCTTGCGGGATCAAGCAGAACATCGGTACCCATACCCTGCGGAAGACTTTCGGATACTTCCACTACCAGAGCAACCACGACATTGTGTTCCTCCAGCGTCTTTTCGGTCACTCCAGCGCTCTCATCACCATGCGTTATATCGGTATCGCTGACGAGGAAGAGAAGAAAGCCTACCACGATGTTTCAATCGACCTGTTAGGGGATATTTAATTTTCCCTGGTGTCCACGCTGCCAGTCGGCAGAAGACCCAAGATACTGGGGATGGGTAGATGACTAAATCGAAAGTGTCTACCCCGCACCTACCTTTTGGGTTAGGCCGCTACCAACTCTCCGTATATCCGCGAGCGAAGCGAGCGGCCTAACTGCAAAAACTTCCCCTTTGCAAATTGGCTATTTTTGCAACTTTTTAGACTACTTTGAGCGTAGCGATATTACCCCTTCCCCTTCTAAGGGACGATTTTCAAATACCCCGTTTGTTGACGAGCGTTTGAGCATCGAAATTTAGAATTTATCACCTCAAAAGTGATAATTCGATTTTGGGGTTCTGAACTTTTGAACATTTTTGGAGGTTTTACTATGTTCCTGAAGAAGCACTCCCAGCCGGAATGGACGCCGGCTGACCGGCAAAGAGAACGGCTGCTGTTGGACTACTTTGCCGCCGAAACAAATCTGGAAGAGAAAGCTAAGGCAGCGATCGTGCGCAAGGGCGTCATTGACCTTTACCCAGACGGCCCCGACAAAGATCGTGCCATCAAGGACTTTGAGGCGGCGCAACACTCTCTGCTCTGTGCGATCGGTACGGTGGATGGGCTGCGAAATGACATGAGGGCTTACATTGCGGCGCACGAGAAGGACTTCGAGGCTACGGCTCGATGGGCAGTCCCGAGTGTCAACATTTCCAGCCATACCATCATCGAGAAGGTCTACCGCGATTTCTTTGCGGCGCGGTAATGAGGTACGGTCATGATCGAGATACAAAACACCGGTATGCTCTGTATATATCGATACGAAATGATGGAGGTATAACATGGGAGTAAGTATCAGCGAGTTTAGAGGTGAGTATTATTTTCTGAGTAACTTCTACTCGGCACCAGTTACCTACAATGGAATGTGTTTTGAGAATAACGAGGCAGCGTTTCAAGCGGCTAAATGCCCAGAACGTATGACTGAGTTTTGCCGTCTGAATCCGTCAGAGGCAAAGAGGCTTGGACGTAGGGTTAAGCTCCGTGGTGACTGGGAAGCGGTCAAAGATACCGTTATGTATGAGATTTGCAAGGCAAAGTTCTCACAGAATCCTGATTTGGCAGACAAGCTTGCTGCGACCAAGGATGCCGAGCTCATTGAAGGTAATACTTGGGGCGACCGCATCTGGGGCATCTGTGATGGCGTTGGAGAAAATCGCCTTGGTAAAATCCTTATGCGGGTCAGAGCAGAAATGTGATGTGAACTATGAAGAAGGCTAACACTTATAAAGGAAAACTCGGCTGGCAGTCTGAGTTTAGCCACAGATATGCTTGCTGGGCGAACAACCACAATGGGTGGGCAAAAGCCAAAAAGTCCAACAAGCGGTTGGCTAAGCGCAGATTGAAGGATGAGCTACGGAAAGAACTTGTTTATAGCGCATCGGATAAACAAGTTGGAGAATGAGCGGAAGGAGAATTTATGAATGGAAAAGAGACGTAGGCTGACGCCGGCAGAGCGCCGCGCCGTTTATGACAAGATGGGTGGGCGGTGTGCATACTGCGGCGAGCAGCTGAACTATGAGGATATGCAAGTCGATCACGTTGTTGCGCTGAGGAGTGAGGGCGAAGACGATCTGGCAAATATGCTGCCGGCCTGTCGGAGCTGTAATCACTACAAGCGCGGCAACTCATTGGAGGGCTGGCGGCGGATATTGGAAGCAATGCCGGTCGCATTGGAGCGTGACTGCTATACTTACCGTCAGGCTGTACGGTTTGGTATGGTTAAGCCAACGCCAAAGAAAATTACGTTCTACTTTGAAAGGCGGTGCATCTGAATGACCGACATTGAAGTTTTGGAACGGGAAAAACAGTGCGTACAGAGGAAGACGGCAATCAACTGCTCTGACTGCGCCCACTGTGATTTGCTCATGGACGATGCCGCTATTTTAGCAGCGTATGATAAGGCGATCTCCGCCCTCCGCGCCAAAAGGGTACAAAAAGTAAATGATCTGTACGACGAAGACGGCAAAGAGATTTACGAAGAAAACAGGGAAAGTAGTACCATGTTTACTTTGGATGAAGCAATTCAACATTGCTATGAGATAGTGGAAAGACTGAGAAAAAGCAACCCTTGTGATACCTGCACTACCGAGCATGAACAGCTCGCCCACTGGTTGGAGGAGCTTAAAAAGCTCAGAGTGGAATGCGACGGGCTGCGCTCGAACTGGTATAAGTGTGCGGAGAAAGTGAAAACGCTGCGGGCAGAGTGCGACGCCGCCGTGTCTGATCTTCGTAAGCTCGTTCCCGCCTGGAAGTGGGACGGCGAGAAGGAACAAAGCTCCCACAAAGAAGCGCCCGAATGCGGTTGTGTGGAGTTTGGATAAGGCGGTGGATATATGAAGCATTATGATTTTTTCGATCGGGAGCTTATGGTCGGCGACCGTGTGGCCTACATTGACTCCAAGTACCAAGAGCTTCGGAACGGTGAGATCTTAAAACTCAATGAAAAGCAGGCAACTATTCGTAATCTGGACGACGACGGCCTATTCGGAGACAAGATGGGATATGGCCGGACGTGCAGAGGCTATGGCTGCATAGTGAAGAAAGTTTGACCTTCAAATAGTAACAAAGTAAATCAATCAGAAAGGAGCGCGTGCAGTGGACGATCTTAAAGAGTTGACGCGCAGACTGAACGAGTCTGAAGCGACGATCCTACGTATGAATCAGGAGCGTGCCGCTCTGTTTGAAGAGGTGCAAGCGTATAGAAATGCCGCAAGACTCTATGGAATTGACCCGGCGACAATGCTGACGCTGGCTAAGAGTCAAGTCAAAACCTGCGCCGATAATATCCGCCTCATTGAGAAAATGCAGGAGGTATTTGAGTTGTTCCGGTATGTGCCGGAGAATCTGACGGAGCAGGAGGTTGTATCAGCAATTACCCAATACGATGGCGACGGCTCCAAGCCGTATTGCGATCTGGTGTACTGCGGACTGAGCATAATCCGCAAATATTTGAAGAAAAGGAGCGAGTATGATGAGTGGCGAAAAGGTAATTTGCCGGAGGGTTTCTGATGGCGTGCTCATTAACATTCCCCATACGTTTGATTTGAAGCAGATTGCGGATTCCGGCCAGTGCTTCCGGCTGACCGCACTGCAGGATGGGGGATATGTGGCGATCACCGGCATGAAGCTGGTGAAAATCACACCGGGTACCAATGGTGGGTATGTTTTCCACTGCCCCTATGACGAGTTTCGGGATGTATGGATGCCCTATTTTGACCTGTCTGCTGACTATGAAGCATATCAGCAGCAGATGGCCGGAGACCCGTTTTTGCGGGAGGCGATTGCGGCAGGTGGCGGCATCCGTATCCTGAGACAGGATTTGTGGGAGATGGTAGTGACCTTCATTATCTCCCAGAGAAACAACATCCCACGCATTCGCAAAGCGGTAGATATTCTCTGCCAGACATTCGGTACGCCGCTGGGGGAGATCGACGATCAGCAGCTCTATTCCTTCCCGACGCCGGCGCAACTGAGAGGCCAGGATCTGTCACCGGCATCGCTGGGCTATCGTGAAAGCTATGTGAAAGAGATGGCCGAGTATGACGAAGATTTCTGGGTGCAGCTCCAGAAGCAGGATGACGATACGGCCCGGAAGACGCTGATTGCTTTGCGGGGCATTGGCGAGAAGGTTGCGAACTGTGTGATGCTGTTTGGGCTTCACCGTATGGACAGTTACCCCAGGGATGTGTGGATCAACCGCATGATTGATGATGTCTACCATGGCAATTTCGATCCTTCTCAGTACGCCGGATTTGCCGGATATGTTCAGCAGCTCCAATTCTTCTATTACCGCAAGACGGCGAAGGAGGAAAGCGTGTGATCGTTAAGGTATGTGACACGATTATGGGAGCAGGTAAAACCGAGTCCGCGATCACTTTGATGAACCAAGACAAGGAAAGCCGCTACGTATTTATCACGCCATATCTGGACGAAGTAGAACGAATCAAACGGAGCTGCTGTGGGCGGAAATTCAAAGATCCGCAAAGCAAAGGCAAGGGTAAGTTGGAAAACCTGCATTACCTTTTGTCTATGGGGGATAACATCGCCAGCACTCATGCGCTGTTTGAGTCGTATAACGATGAAACGATTTCGCTGATCCAAGACGGCGGCTATAAGCTCATTTTAGATGAGGTTTTCCAAGCCGTTCAGACAATCCCGATTTCTCCAAAGGATTTGCAAATGCTCAAGCGGGAGATGATCGAGGTTGACTCTGAGTACCGTGTGCGGTGGGTAAATGATGACTACGAGGGCAGATTTGAAGACTTGCGGGATATGTGCATGACTGGCAACGTCATTTTGTATAATGACTGCCTTTTGCTATGGAAATTCCCGATTGAGGTATTTCAGTCCTTCGATGAGGTGATCATTCTCACCTATATGTTCGATGCTCAGGTGCAGAAATATTACTTCGACATTCATAATATCGAAGTCCAGCGGATCGGAACGGTTTGTGAGAACGGGGTATATCATTTCAGCGATACACCTCACATACCGGATTACGTAGTAGAACTCCCAAAGAAAATTCATATCATCGAGGATGAGAAACTGAATAAGATCGGCGAAATGAGGTCGAGCCTATCTGTTTCTTGGTATAAGAAAGCGCGCGACACCAAAGGACAGCCGCTTATCAAACAGCTGAGAAACAATTTGACGAACTTGTTCAAGAATATGCTCAATTCTTCATCAGACCGTAACTTGTGGACGGTTTTTAAGGATTACCAAGCCCTCCTGAAAGGCAAAGGATATACCAAAGGTTTCCTTTCCTGCAATGTCCGGGCTACTAACGCATATCGGAACAGGGACTGCTTGGCCTATTGCGTCAACGTGTACTACAACCCTTTGCTGAAAAACTACTTTCAGGAGCAAGGAGTTGAGGTGCGCGAGGATGATTATGCGTTGAGTGAGATGATCCAGTGGGTATGGCGGTCAGCCATTCGTGATGGCAAAGAAATCTGGATCTACATTCCAAGCAGGCGGATGAGGGAACTGTTTCGGAATTGGTTAAACGGCATCTCTCATGGAAACACGACAGACTAATGCGGCGTCAACGATTCATTTGATCATATAGGGAACTTGAAATTTAAGAGAGCTGACGCGGCGGTGTGTAGCGGAAGGAGGCTTACAATGAACACCGCACGAAAAAATTGTATTTGGTATGACCAATGTGGCTCGGAGTGCCAGGGGAAGTGTGATGACTATTCTCCGGCTGACGACGCAGGGGAAAACGAAGTGTTGTTCTATCAGGGCGTTTTGAAAGAGAACGCTCAGGAGTACGAAAAGGTAATTCAGGAATATTCAGACAGGGGGTAATGTGTTTGAACCGTGAAAATCGCAGAGCTTTGAAAAAGAAGCTCAGGGACAAAGGCTCACGCACACTTGCTGCGGATGTCCTGGAAAGCCTCGGAAACGAGATTGACAAAAAGATTCGTGATGGGGATTTGGTCACTCTGAATGTGGATCAAATCATAGCTCGGAAGGATTATCCGCGTATGCAGGGAGAGTACCGTCAATTCGTGGAGTCCAGCCGTGATAAGGTATTTGTTGCGCATCCGCATCGTGAACGACCCGATGGGTTCTCTGCTCTGATCGAGCTGGAGGGCGTAGAGACCTGGTTATTCTGGTATGGGGATCTGATTCAAGTCGAAAATATTCAAACTGAGGAAGGTGAATAGACCATGGGTAATTCGGTCTATATCGTGTCTGTGGATGCCAAGGATTTGTTTTTGGCGAACTATTCAAGCCCGAACAGTAAGGAATATTCTGTGAAGTTGGCTGGATCAGACCACAACGACCAGTTCAATACAAGACGTTTTGTCAACACTTTGGATTATAGCCTCGACCTGATAAAGCTGAGGGAAGTTTATGAGAAGGTATACCGCCGCATGGACTTCACATTCAGTAAGCGGGGTAAAGAATACTGTCGGCGCGTGATCAATGTCACGTTCAAGTATAGCGTCAAGGAGTTCAATCGCTTCTTTGACAACACCTACATCAAGTATGGCTATCTGCCGCAGGATGTGCAGCTTACCGACAACATTTGTATCAAGGATGGGGAACTGATTGCTGTACGGGTAGGATCTCCCGTCGAAAATCCGGCCTCTCCCCAAGAGCTGGGAGATCTGTTCGTTTTTGATAACGGAATGTATCGGCTCGGGAAAACCATGAAGGTACTTCTTACCGTAGCCCAGCTTCGGAATCGTCTTTATCAAGACGGATTCACGTGCGATGGTATTGTGTTCCGTAGGTTCAAGCGTTCAAGCGGAAGCAGCCGAATTGGAAAGTGCCTGTTCATTGATGAGCAGTTGTATCCAAGAATGCACAAGTGGGAGCTTTGTGGGCTGAAAGTGAAAGAGGGTCAGGAGATTGATCTGGCCGCTCTGGAAGCCTATATTGCCCTTACTTTGAGCAGCATCGTCGGTACTATTCCGCTGCGACCCGAGAACTTCTTGGTAATCGACGACCATAAGAGCGCGTTCAAAGATCGCGTTGTGGCGACAAGGATTGGCAGCGATAACTGGCTTACTTCAAAGCCGGAAGAGGTTGAGATCGAGAATAGCATTTGGGACGGACAATCTCTCATTGACAAAAGTGCTATGGGCGAATGGCAGGATTACGGTATGATCCTTCTGCGGAATCGGTTTTTCAAATCGGCCTGCTTTAATACCAATATCCAGAAGTTTTTCGCCGATCGTGGCATTACTGATGTGTCCCAGCTTTCCGGTTTCACGCTGGCGCAGGATATCAGCGATATCAAGGTTATTACTACGCCCAGTAGTATTAAGTACGTGAAGTTTGGCACTCTGGAACAGTGGCTGAGATTGCTGGACGAAGACGGTAACTTTGGTGTCGTGAAGCATGAGAAGCCGACGCATTTCTTTGATGGCCGCATGGTGCAGATCCATTACCAGCTTTTGAATACTCTTCAGCTTTCGCAAGATGATGTTGACCAGTTGATAAAACCGTCGTTGGATTATCTGCGCATGATTCAGACAGATCCTGCGGTGCTGCGGTACCATATCAAATATATGGGCGGGAATGAGGAGATCGACAGCGACGGAATTACGACGACGAACGATGTGGTATATCAGATGTTGGGCGTTACAGACAAGTTTTCTCAAACGAGGCTGTACCACAACTTCAAAACCGACGTATCGAAGTCGTTCAAAAAAGAGCTGGCCCGTGGACACATTCTTGTAGAAGGGAACTATTCAACTCTGCTGGGAAACCCCATCGAAATGCTCTACTCTGCGATTGGGCAATTTGATGGTGAGAGTAAAATCGGAGTAGGCAATATTTTTTGCCAACAGTTTGCTTTTGATCAGACTATTCTCGGATCGCGCAGTCCCCATGTGACGATGGGAAATGTTCTCCTGGCGAGGAATACGGATAACGAGGAGATCCGGCAGTACGTCAATACCACGCGAGAGATCGTGTGTATCAACAGTATCGGCGAGAATATTCTTTTCCGGCTATCCGGTGCAGACTTTGACTCTGATACTATGTTGCTGACGAACAACGCCATCCTTATTCGGGCCGCAGAACGGAACTATCACAAGTTCCTCGTCCCGACCAGCATGGTAGACGCTAAGAAAATCGTGCGTCATTATACCAAATCAGATCAGTCTGATCTGGATATCAAAACATCGGTCAATAAGATCGGTGAGATCGTAAACCTCTCCCAAGAGCTGAATACGAAGCTGTGGGACGCGCTGAACAGCGGAGCAGATTTTTCCGAGTATGAGGAGCTTTACTGCGAGATTGCCCAGCTGGACGTTTTGAGCAACATCGAGATTGATAAGGCGAAGCGAGAATATGCCGTAGACAGTGTTGCGGAAATCAAACGGTTGAGAAAAAAATATGAGATACGCGACGATGATGGCCGGCAAGTAAAGCCCAACTTTTTCGGGAAGATCGCCCGCATGAAGGGCTATTATGACAGTGTGGGCAAAAACTATCGCTTCCACAATACGACGATGGACTTTTTGCAGCACAGCCTGAACTCTTACCGTACAAGCTATGCTTATACGTCGTTCATCCCGTTTTCTGAACTGTTGGTAAACGACGCCTATCTGCAAAAATCTGTGAGCTATTCACAGGTCGAGCGGATCTTGGAGTTTGTCAGAGATATGAGATCTAAGATCCGGGCAGTTTGGGATGGAACAGACGAAAACCTGGATAACTACGGTAAGGCAATCCTGGTACATGAGATTCGGCAGGAGTATATCAACTATATTAAGTCACTGCGGATCAGTCCTCATACTGCATATCGGTTGATGCTCGCCATTGAGGAGCCTCAGAATAAAGATATCTCACGCACCTTGTTTTATACGTTGTTTTCGGCACCTAATCAGTGCTTTTTGGACTTGATTGAGCAGAGTCGGACACCCATTTCAACGTTGACTGAGGTTTCTGACGGCCTGTGGGACGTGGAAATTTATGGGTTCCATTTCCGTAGAGAAACGGCGATGTGCCCAAAAACAATGTCCGATAACTGTTGAATTTTCACAATTTTATACAGATTTTCGGGTTTGTTGGTCGAATAATTCTAAAACCACGTTGGGAACTCCCATTTGTTGTCGGGAGTTCCCAAGTCCTAAATTTGGTGTAATTTTGAGGGAGTACCCTCAAATTTATTAGAAAAGGATGGTTCTCGTGGTTCCTATTAACAAGACAGAGAAAGATCTGCTGGTCAAAGCGTTCCCTCCGCATAAGTATCCCCACTACTACTGTTATCCTCGGACGATGAAGCAGGACTCGAAGAGGGGTCATTATTTCTGCGTCGAATCCCCTGAGCTGCTTGCAAAGCTGAACGAAATTCGTCGTATGAACGTGATCGAGGAGTACAAGTAAATGGCAGTGCGGGAGCAGCGTGAGGTATATTCTCACGCGACGATCGACTGCTCCGATATGACGCTGACGGAGTATGACGTGAATGGTGCTCGGACTTACGATATCAAGGAGATCTTGGAGCGTTGGGCCGGCGTACCAAACATTGAAATTGAAATCAGGCAGAGCACGCTTCTGCCAGCAGAAGAGGGGTGAAGACATTCGTGAATCCAAAGTATGAACGCAGAGAAGGTGAGGATGCATATGAATATGGTCTTCGCCTAATCGAAATCAAAGTCGAACAGAAGCCCGACGATCTGGACTGGGAAGACATCGTTGAAGCAACTGGCATCGAATGCCATCGGGATAGTTTGAGAAAGGCGGCATCTGTAACGCCATACTCCGGCTATGCTGTTGCGCAGTATTTCAAGAAAAAGTATGCCGCTCAGGGTAATCCCGGCCAGGATGATTATATGGGCGAGCTAAACTGCAAAATTGCGGAGATGCGTAAAGAGGCCAAACGCTTCTATGACCAGCGCCGCGAGTTCAATAAGATGGTCGATCGGATGGGTCGTGAGGAAAATCTGGAAGATCGGCTCGTTAAGGCTGCTCAGGATCTGAATGAGTCTTTGCCGCTATCGGTTAATAAGCCGGACGACTTTTGTATGTTCCTTGGCGATGCTGAGGCTGTTCTTGTGTTTGCCGACTGGCATTACGGTATGGTAACGGACAATATCTGGGAGCGGTATGATACTCAGGTATGCCGTTATCGTGTGGAACGGCTGGTTGAGCGAGCAGTTGAGCGTATCAGGCTGAATAAATGCCATAGACTTCATGTCGTGTTGTTGGGCGACGCGGCTCATGGTTCAATACACACCAGTGCGCGTGTTGCCTCTGAGGAGCTGACGTGCGACCAGATCATGCAGGTGTCAGAAATTATGGCACAGGCGATCAGTGTTTTGGCCGATGAGGTTGAGCAGACAGTAGTTCACGCGACCTACGGAAATCATTTGAGAACCGTTCAAAATAAAAACGACAGCATTCATGCAGATAACATGGAGCGGCTGATCCCTTGGTGGCTTGAACAGCGGCTTCGTGATCGCAGTGATATCGTTTTCCCGGAGTCGGAGTATTACGAGTTCTTGTACTTCTCCGTATGCGGGTATAACATTTGTGCCGCCCATGGTGACTTGGACAACGTGAAAAACGCCGGAAAGACGCTGCACACGCTGTTCGCCAAGAAGTATTCCAGCGATATTGACTATGTGGTGTTGGCCGATAAACACCATAAAGAGGAGTTTGAAGAGCTGGGAATCGAGAGTATGATCGCACCCTGCTTGTGCGGTACGGATGATTATGCTAACGGAAAACGGCTCTATTCGACTCCGGCACAGCTGATGATGGTTTTCCGCCCCGGAGTAGGTGCGGATGCCTGCTATCAGATCAAATTGAATTAAGGAGTGGGACAATGGTTAAGGCCGATATCGTGTCCGCTCTGTGCGAGAAAGGCTACTACAAGAATCAGGCCAATGATGTGGTGGACGAAGTGCTCCAAATCATCAGAGACGCGCTGGTTCGCGGGGAGCAGGTACAGCTCAGAGGTTTCGGAACCTTTGAGGTGAAAACCAGAAAAGGCCGCAATAGCAAAAACATCTCCACCGGGGAGATGCGGGTATCGAGCGATAGCAAGGTACCCACGTTCCGAGCCAGTAACAGCCTGAAAGAGGATGTTCGCGCCGGTACAGACTCGCAGCAGTGACACAAAAAAATATAAAATAATTTTCTTTGTAGCTATTGACATCCAGAAATGCCTATGGTATCATATGACCATAGCAACAAAGAAAATCAACGAAAACAGCGCCGCCCCTTATTAGGGGGCGGACATATGGGGCCATAGCTCAGCTGGGAGAGCGCCTGCCTTGCAAGCAGGGGGTCGGGAGTTCGATCCTCCCTGGTTCCACCACTATGCTGTATTGGCTAAGTTGGCGTTTGTGCGGTTCAGCTCATTACTTTTACTGCTATCTCAGCCAAAAGCCTATCGGCTGCAGACGAGGTTTTTCGGACGTACAGCTATTACGGCAGATGCGTCTGCTGTAATATCGGGATATAGCTCAGTTGGTAGAGCACACGATTGATAATCGTGAGGTCAAAAGTTCGATCCTTTTTGTCCCGACCAGTCCCATTCGCCACAGGAATGGTATTTTGATCGAATGCCGATGACAAGGCGGGAGATACGGCTGTGGCACATATCTTTCTCTATGAACTGCAAGACTTCCCCTTCCGCACGCCGATAAGATTCGCCGTCTGGAATATGCAGGGATTGGGGAACGTGGTCGGGCAGCGCCTACGCCCGAACCGGTACACCTTGACAATTTCATATGGGGCCGTAATGGGTTCGACGGGGTTCTGAGAGAGTAAGACTCGCAGGTAGAAGACCGCCTCAAGGCTTAAACAAAAATGAAATGACAACGATACGACTGTTGTAATGATCCATCCCGCTTTTTCCGCCGCTCTTGCAGCAAAGGGAATTGCCGCCTGATGGCGGCTGGATTCCAAAACGATGTACCCACTGACCGGGTAAACATCTGAGGTCGAAGATTCGGTCAGAGTATTGCAGTTTTCCTTGTCACTGTGAAAAGAAACAAGGTGGTGGAGGTGCATCTAACCGGTGTGCCCTGGGCGCGGAGTGACAACTGCTGATCCGCCCGTCTCAGTTTGAGGCGAATTGATAAAGTGTTGTCTATTGCGTAAGACTGTTTTATTCATGTAGGGATTTCGGACAGGGGTTCGATTCCCCTCGGCTCCACCATATATAGAGGATGTAGTGATAACGGTAGCACACCTGCCCAGGGAGCAGGAAGAACGGTTCGAGTCCGGCATCTTCTACCATTTTTGGGGCACGTACAGCAACTTTCAAAAACTTTTTATGGGAAAAAGAACAACCGTGTTCCGTATTTTGAGACGCTAACAGCAATTTTGAAAACAATTCTACTTGAAATAGAAAAATCATCGCCTTTAACTAAGCATATGCCGAACAAATGTGGTGTCGTTAAGAATGCGTCTTGTAGATCTATATTGGCCCGTAGCTCAGATGGTAGAGCGTCTGACTGTTAATCAGATGGTCGCAGGTTCGAGTCCTGCCGGGTCAGCCATATTGCGGGGTGTAGCAGTGGTAGCTTACCAGCCTCATAAGCTGGTGGTCGCAGGTTCGAGTCCTGCCCCCGCAACCATGCCCGTCCCACGAACAGAGCGGAGACTGTAAACCGAATGGGAAATAGAAACCTTCACATCTGGCAGTGATGACTTTTACAAGGTTTTGGGAGTAAAACCGGCGCAATCCGGCAGGCGAAGTACGAGCCGGCACCATGGCTTACGGTGTGAGTAAGCCGATCTGTCCGGTTAGCTCAGCTGGGAGAGCATTTGCCCTACAAGCAAAGGGTCGGCGGTTCGATCCCGTCACTGGACACCATATGCGGGTGTAGCACAACGGCCAGGGCACCGGCCTTCCAAGCCGGGGATGCGGGTTCGATCCCCGTCACTCGCTCCATATGCCGGAGTGGTGGAATCGGCAGACGCGGAGGACTCAAAATCCTCTGGTAGCGATACCGTGTGGGTTCAAGTCCCACCTTCGGCACCAAGGCGTATCTGCATTAAATCACAGCCCTGCACCATTTTTTCGGTTTTGATGGTCACTCGACCCAGTGCCAGCACTGGGATGAGAGGGTTGCAATCACGAAGTACAAGTGATGTGAGCCACGCAAACCGTATATGGCAGTATGACTGGAGATGGCTCCAGCACGACCTCATACGTCGTAAGACGCAGGTTCGAGTCCTGCTACTGCCACCACAGCTCTCCCATTTTGGGCGAAACGATATTATAAATAGCGGTGGCCTTATGAGTGGGGCGTTAATCAATGGGGCTGACATCCATTACCGCTGAAGTCAGCTTATGATACCGTAGCCAAGTGGCAAGGCTCTGGGCTGCAACCCCAGGATCATAGGTTCAAATCCTATCGGTATCTCCATATTGGGGTATCGCCAAGCTGGTAAGGCATCGGACTTTGACTCCGACAAGAGGTTTACCCTCGACCGCAGGTTCGAGTCCTGCTACCCCAGCCAATAAAATAAATGCGGTGGCGGAATAAGTAGACGCTGTGGGCGATTGGGAAGGTAGACGTGGAAGTATCTTGCTCTGCAAGGGGTGCTATCATGCAAGGTGTAAATCCTTGCCCGCATTTTTATATATGCTCCCATCCTCTAACTGGAATAGGAGGCCGGCCTCTCAAGTCGGCAATACGAGTTCGAGTCTCGTTGGGAGTACCAGAGGTGGATCTGTGAAGGGGCTTGTGCGCACAAGTTGTTATAACAGAAAGAGTAGTCTCATGAACTGCTTGCCGCAATAAGGCTTCCAACTGGAAGCGCCTTGCCATAATTTATAAAGCAGGTGCAATCATGCCGAAGAAAGATTCGGGCGTAACGAAAGAAAGAACATCAAAAATCGTTAAAAAGATTTCCGCCTCTGAGTGCGGTACCGGTGTGCTGTGTACAACGAGGTCGGGCAAGCAGTACCAGATCAGCCAAAATCCAGAAAAGAAGAAGCATACGCTATGGCGTATTGTGGATGGCGGATATGAGAAAATTGCGATTGGGGATTCGCCCTATGATCTATACCCTTTAATTGATTGGGACAAATAAATCCAAATATGCTGCTATGGTGGAATAGGCAGACGCGCCAGCTTGAGGTGCTGGTGGGAGAAATCCCGTATGGGTTCGAGTCCCATTAGCAGTACCAACATGGTGCGTTGGACGAATTGGTAGAGTCACCACCCTTTCAAGGTGGAATTTCCGGGTTCGATCCCCGGACGCATCACCAAAGCAACCTAAATTGGTTGCAAAATAAAAATGCAACCATCAATGGTTGCTGTATATGGCGTGTTAGCTCAGAAGAGTAGAGCGCCGGCCTGTCACGTCGGAGGTCACGGGTTCAAGTCCCGTACACGTCGCCATTTTTATAGGGGTTTGGTGTAATTGGTAGCACTCCGGTCTCCAAAACCGATGTAGGTGAGGGTTCAAGTCCTTCAACCCCTGCCATGCTGACATAGCTCTAATGGTAGAGCGGTTGCTTCGTAAGCAATAGGTTCAGAGTTCGAGTCTCTGTGTCAGCTCCATATGCTGGTGTAACTCAGTTGGTAGAGTGGCTGATTTGTAATCAGTAGGTCGGGGGTTCAAGTCCGTCCACCAGCTCCATATGCGGGTATAGCTCAGTTGGTAGAGCAGCTGACTCTTAATCAGAAGGTCGTGGGTTCAACCCCCTCTACCCGCACCAATATAAGAATAGTAAATATAGGGGAGCGCCAGAGTTGGAGAGCTGGGGCGGTCTGTAAAACCGTTGCTTTCGAGCTGAGTGGGTTCGACTCCCACCTCCCCTACCATACAAATATTTGTTGCTACCCGATATGCAACTGAAATAAGGTCGGGTTCAAATTGACGAGTGGGTGATTCAATGAAGTTCCCGTTTGGATCTTTAATGTATTATGTGTCCCCGGTGAATGGAGCAAAAACACTTTGCCTATACATTCGAGACGATCATGGAAAGGCTGTTGTGTTCTTTGAGCACGCAGAATGGGCAGCTCGGGTTGGGTACGATCAGCTTGAAAAAATAATGTGTGCCTAAATTTTACAAGTGGCGGAATTGACCCCAGTAGGTGCGGGGAGCAGTCTTGAAAACTGTTGGTCGTGATGAGCGGCTTGTGGGTTCGAGTCCTACTTCCGCCGCCAACGGGATGTGTTGATATTTACTGCTTTCTAACGACCCCAAGACAAACGGTACGAAAGCGGCGCGGTTCCAGCGATAGGGGACGGTGGACTTTGCTACGCTGTCCTGTGCAATGCCGATAAACAAAAATGCGTAGCGCTATGGGATGATAGCTCAGTTGGAAGAGCGGCAGGTTGAAGCCCTGCGCGTCGGAGGTTCGATTCCTTCTCATCCCACCAGTCCGTAAGGATACTACCTATGATGACGTGTGACGGCTCTGACACGTCGGTAAAATAAAAATTGGCCGTGTGCAGGTAGATTGGGGTCGCTCCCTCCGGTGAAAGTCCGGCGCAGGCAAAACGCGATAGACCAACCTAAACGCTGTAAGCAAAGCGGCAAGCCGATCAGGAGCGCGGCGGGCTGGCATACCCCAACGGGACTTCGTGAGCCTGGGAAAGTATGCCCCTCTAATGGTAGTCAGCAATGGAGGATAAATAAGTGTAGTAACCGTGCAAATCGGAATTATTGCCTGATTGAGATAACATATCACGGCCGTGAGTGGAGTCACTTCATACAACATATGCGCCTGTAGCTCAGTTGGGAGAGCAGCGCACTTTTAATGCGTGGGTCGGGGGTTCAAATCCCTTCAGGCGCACCAGAAGAAATAATAACGATTGAGAAAACCTCGGAGTCTTTGGACTTCCGAGGTTTTGTCATATAGAAAGGAGGTCGCGGACATGGCGGCAAAGAAACAGCTGATGAAACCGGCTACGCAAAAGGTAGTGAAAGATGCGAAGCCTACCGAAGTTGAGCCGCGTGTAATCAGCGATGAAGAATATCGCTGTACCTGCTGCGGCCACAAGTACAAAAAACAGGAGACTAATTTTGGCCGTTCAAAGTCCCCTATTTATAAGGGCAACAACGGCTTTGTCTCTATCTGTAAGAACTGCGTTGCAGAGCTTTACGAACAGTACGTAAAGTTCTATGACGGAGACGAAGATGCGGCGGCAGAGCGGATTTGCCAGATCACGGATATGTACTTTGATTTGGATATCTGGGCGTCGTCACGAAAGATCAGTGAGAGCCGCAATGGAAAGAGTCGCAATCGAATCAGTACCTATATTTCCAGACTGAATTTGAGCCAGGTAGACGGAGCAACGACCTACTCTGATACATTGGTGCGGCGCTGGGAAGCCAATGTGGAAAACGCACCTACGGTGGAGGATGTGGCAAAAAATGACGACATCCAGACGCCCGAGGAGGTTGTGCGTCGGTTTGGTGTCGGTTTTGATGCTGGCGACTACGATTCTATGCAGTACGAGTATCAGGATTGGGTAAAGCGATACGGCGAGCCGATGGATAAGCGGCAGGAGGAGCTGTACGTTTCGATCTGCTTTATGAAGCTCAACCTGCGGAAGCTGCTTCAGAAGGGGGATTCCAACATTGGTACAGCTGCGAATAGCTACAAGTCGCAGATTGACGCAGCTACTACTGAGATCGAAGACCGGAAGAAAAAGGCTGAGGCTGAAAAGCAGCTGAGTCCTTTGGGAGAAATGATTCGAGATATCGAGGAGTTTTGTCCGGCTGAATATTACAAGGACAAGAAGCTGTATGCGGACTTCGATCATTTGAAGGAGTATATTGAGCGGTTCATGACCAGACCTCTTCGCAATCTATTGACCGGCTCTAAGGAACTGGACAAGGAATTTAGCCTGTCTGATTCGGAGGAGTGAGTTATGGATTACGAAGCGTTGATGGATGGGCGGCAAAAACACGTCCATGAACATTTCTCACCCAATAGCAAATTGAACGACCCTGAGTTTGTCAAAAAGCTATTGGATTGGATAACTTTTTGGCGAAGGAACCCCAGCCGCTTTGTGCAGCGGTATTTCGGAATCACACTGTATCTCTATCAGCACATCATTTTGTATCTGATGGATATTTTTCCGAGTATCTGCATTGTGGCCGCTCGTAGTGCGGCAAAGTCATTTATCATTGCGGTCTATGCCTGTAAAGAAGCAATTTTGCGGCCTGGATCATTGATCGTCGTAGCTTCGGCGACAAAAAAGCAGGCGAGATTGATCGTATCAGAAAAAATCGCCAAAGAGATTTTGCCAAGATCTCCGTTGCTTCAACAGGAGATTAAGACCATCAAGGACAACCAGAACGATATCGAAGTGAAGTTTAATAACGGAAGCTCTATTGTTGTATTGGTTGCCAATGAGAACGTGCGTGGATACCGTGCTACGGTCTTCATTTATGAAGAGTTCCGTATGATTGTGAAAAGCATTATCGACACGGTTCTTTCTCCTACGCTGTTCCAGCGGCAGATTCCGTTCAGAATCAAGTACCCCGACGAGTACAAAGAACTGAAAGAGGAACCGAAAGAAATCTATATCAGCTCTGCATGGTACAAATCTCACTGGATGTGGGATTACATGAAGCTCGTGACCCGCGATATGTTGGGCAAGGGCAAATCTGTTCTGATTGGTATGGATTACAGCATCGCTTTGAAGCACGAGATTAAAACCCGTGACTTCTTGGTGAAGGAGCGAAAGAAGCTGGATAGGGTTGCCTGGACGATTGAGTATGAAAATCAGATGGTGGCCGAGAATGCTCATGCTTACTTCACCTACGATATGCTGAACAAGAACCGTGTGTTGAAACGTCCGTTTTATCCAAGGAAGAACGAGGACGTACTGTCAAAGGTCAAGGCAAAACACACAATTCCCAAACAGGCAGGAGAAATCCGTATTATCGCGTGCGATATTGCCCCGGAGGGCGGTACCGGCAACGATAACTCGGTATTTACTTGCATTCGTGCTCTCCCTGAGAGCAAGGAGTATAAGGTCTCAGATACCAGCGGAGATCATATTGAGGTTAAGCAGGGATATCGCCGGCAGGTAGTCTATATGGAGCCGCAGGCAGAATTTGAAACGACAAAACAAGCCATTCGCATTAAGCAGCTGTTCGCTGACTTTGAGGCGGATTATTGCGTTTTGGATACACGAAACGCGGGTGTCGCTATTTACGACGCTTTGGCTAAAGTGCTTTATGACGTAGATCGGAACGTGGAATACGAACCTTGGACGTGTATGAACGATGATAAGCTGAAAGCTCGTATCGTAATTGCAGGCCAGAAAGAGGTAGTTTTCTCGGTTAAGGCGTCCTTGGAGCTGAACAGCAAAATTGCTGTCTCTATGCGGGATAGTTTGAATAACCGGATGATCGAACTCATGGTAAGCAACCAAGAGGGCGTTGAAGAATTGCAGCGCTTGTATCCTGAGTATGTCTCTGCCGATGTAGATACCCAACTTTTCTATGAGCGTCCTTTCCTTGAGACAGTGGCGTTGATCAATGAGATGATTGGGTTGGAGTATACTGTGCAGAACCAGACCAACCTCATTAAGATTGAGGAACGCCCAGGTGCGCGGAAAGACCGGTATACATCAGTATCTTATGGCAACTATTTCGTTTCACTTTTGGAGGCGGATCTTTTCTCGGATAGCTCCGGGTATGAATACGTAACACTTTGTAATTAAAGGAGGTGAAGACAAGTGGCAGGAAAATCATTCTTTGGTCGGATTATGGGCCGGAATCAATCTGAAACGCAGGCCGCAGTACCTATGTCGCAAGTAAACAGTGCGCCGCAGGACGACAAGACCTATGAGTTCAACACGCGTTTGGGTTCGTCTTATTTGAACGTGGTCAACTACGGTACGAAATGTACGGCACCGTATTCCACGGAAGAAATCACGCGAATGGCGAGAGATCCTATGCAGTACATCTCTGAATTGCGTCAATGGGCGAAGTGGGCGTATTACTCAAACGGCACGGTGACGACAGCTATTGATAGCCTGGTTAGTCTTCACTCCCTTGATTATGTGGTAGTTGTTAAGCCCAAGAAAGCGGGAGGCTCCCGTAAAGGGTATCGTGCCAGCATGGACAAGATGACCAGCGTGCTCCGGTCGATGCGCTACAAGGAGGTTATTCGTGACGGTCTATTCCACGATGCCAATGAGGGTATGTACGTGGGGTACATGGAGACGAGAACAGTACCAGTAGACGATCGGCTTGCGCTGACTGATCTTGATATCCAAGGCATCACCGAGATTAACTCAGCCGGCGTCAACTGTGTTGTTATTTCTTTGCCGGTAGAATATACAAGAATCATTGGCCGCAGGAACAACTGCTACGAAGTAGCGTTTGACCTGCGGTATTTTAGCGCCATGACAGAGAAAGATCGTAAGCGTAAGCTGCAAGGCTTCCCTCGTCAGATTCAAGAAGGATGGCGCAGATATTCCAATGGAGAGTTCCCGGATGGTGCGTGCTGGCAGAGACTGGACTGGCGCAAGACGATTGTAACCAAGATCAAGAGCGGACAGAACGATCCGTACGGTGTGCCTTTTGCAGTAGCCGCGTTGGACGATATCGACTACGCCAAATACTTCATCAATACGAAGCGGCGTGTGTTGGATACGGTCAATAACCAGATTTACTATGAGACTTTCCCCGAGGGAAAGGACAAGGGTACATCTGCTCTGTCTCAGTCACAGCAAGAAAACCAGCATAACACAGTCAAGCAAGCGCTGACGCAACGCAGCAACACAAACGGTGTATCATTCTTCTCTTTGGCTTCTGGCACAAAGATGGATCGGCTTCCGGTTGATCTCTCCCTTTTGAATGAGGAAAACGAAAATGCCATCAAAGAGGATGTGAATGAGGACATCGGCGTGGCCGCTGCTGCGCTGAGTGGCAGTTCTACGGGTAACTATGCCACGGCCACACTGAATATGGAAATCGTTGCGAATAACGTATTCACGTGGATTGAGGCTTTGGTGGAAGAGCTGAACAAGTGCTTGAATTACAACGTGATCAGGGACGGCAGCTACCGGGTGGAGTTCCGGGTGCTTCCCATTACTTTTGTCAATCGAGAAAAACAGGTGAAGTTTTTCTCTGATCTGTATGCCCGTGGAAAGGGCAGCTTGATGGCATGGATTGCCTCTACAGGGTTTGACGTGGATGACTACCTCTCTCTTATGGATCTTGAGTTGGATGAAGACTTTGAGAACAAGTACCCTGTGCATAAGACCTCGTTCACTGTTACCGGTAAGGATGCGCCTGACGGTGATGTGGACAAGAGCACCGGTGGCGATCCTCCGGTCAACCCAAGCACAGAGTCTACAAAGGCTAATAATGCTAACGCAAGCCCCTCTCCGTCAGGATAAGGAGGTGAGAGTATGTCTGAGAGAGCTTTTGCCCCTATCTATGAGATCTCCAGTGAAAATAAGATTGCTGGCAGACGACCTATCAAGGTTGTATTGCATGAGATCTTTCCTGATAACACTCGTTGGCAGGAAAACGGAATCTCGTGGAAAGAGGAATATGTTCAAGCTAACCTCCACTCCGTTGTCGGAATGTCGATTGTAGCGGAATTTTTGACCGAAGATCGGGATGTTCCATACAACCACGGTATGACGGATGTACGGGAGGAGGATAAGCTGCCTTTGTTTGAAGACGCCACTATGGTTGGACACTTCGACAAGGCGTATGTGGATGACGTAGAAATCGGAGGCGTTACTAAACGCTGCTTGGTAGCAGAAGGAACGCTGGATGAAATGCGTTATCCCAAGTTTGTTGCTTGGCTCCGCGAAAATATGGCGGACTCTGTTGTTAAGGGTTCCGTGGAAATTGTGGGTAAGCCCGAGCACGATGGATACATTATTTACTCCGGCGGTTGGAAAGAGGAAGGTCGTGTCCCGCAGTATTACGATTACAGCGGATATGCGATTCTCAGTGTTAAACCGGCTGATGAAGCCGCCATCGTAATGGAGCTAAATAATAAAAAATTGGACAAGGAGGATGGAACAATGGACGAGAAGACCAAGAACGAGTTGATGGCGGCTGTGACTGGTGCTGTCTCTGAGGTCAACTCCAAGTGGGAGGAGTATTGGGCCAAAGTTGACACGCTTCTGGCTGAGATTAGCCAGCTGAAAGCTGACATCGCACAGAAGGAAGCTGATATCAAGCAGCTTCAGGCGGATTACGACAAGGAAGCCGCCGCGAAGGAAGCGGCAGAGGCCGGACTGACTGAGGCTAACGCCGCGAAGGAAGCAGCAGAGGCCAGCCTCGTTGAGGCTAATGCCAAAATCACCGAAATGCAGAACGCCGCTGCCGTGGCAGAGCTGAATGCTGCACTGGCCCCCTACACCGAGGAGCAACGTGCAGTTGCCAAGGAAGATATCGACGCTTTCAATTCCAATCCCGGCAGCGTAGAGATCAACAGCATCGTTGGCAAGATCTGCACCGCTATGGTGCAGACGGCTCGTGAGAGTAAGATCGCAGAAACCAATGCCGCCAGCCAGATTGACGTATTTGGTATGACGGATGACGCCGGCAAGAAGGAGAACACCGACCCCGCCGACGTGGACGTATTTTAAGAAAGGGATGAAAAACAATGAAGGCTAAGACGATTGGTTACTACAAGAACGTGCAGAACGTTGGCGACGTTAATGCCGCCGTCGATCTGAAGGTCGGCATGGGTGTGGTGCTGAATCGCGCCGCTCGTACTGCCAACCTGCCCGCCTCTGAGGAGGAGGCTAAGGCTTGCTTCCGCATCGTGAGCAATATCAACGACAAGCCCGAAATGCGTAATTTCGAGGAGACGTTGACGGTCAAGGCCGGCGAGAAGGTACGCGCCGACGACCTGACCACTGTGGCAAATCTGGAGATGGAGTTTGCCAGCTATGAGATCAGCACCGACTATGCCGGCATCTCTGTTGGCGATAAGCTGGTCTTTGGTACGGATGGCCTGCTCGCTAAGAGCACCGACGTAACCGGTTACAAGGTGTACTTCGAGGTTACGAAGAAGACCGCATACATGGGCAAGGGCGTCCTCGTCGTTGTCCGCGTGCAGTGAGAAGAGAAAGAGAGGGATAAACGATGAGCACGATTTATGAAATCAACATGAGCAACGCTCAGGCTGATGTGAATACTGGTCGTGTCAAGCAGAACTCCAAGATCGTGGAGGTATTTTCTGCTCTGAGCGCCGGTAAGCGCCCCGAGGTTGACGACAAGACTCTGGACAAGAGCGTGGCAACCATCAAAGAGCTGTCCAGCAAGGCTATCGACGGCGATAACGCCGCCCGTAGCGAAATCAACTCCATCATCCGGTTCTCTATTGAGCCGAAGCTGTTGGAGGTTGTTCGCCTGTTCGACTTCATGGGCACATATCGCCGGATCGGTTACAACGAGGCTCCCATGATGAAGACCTACGGATACGAGAGCATCGATTCTCGATTCCAGGCATCCAGCAGCGACGTACCCTTCGCCGCTGTGAATTGGCGTGAGTATCCGATCGGCACCCAGACCATCTCTGCCGGTTTTGCTGTTGACTACCGCGAGCTTCAGAACGGTAACTTCGACGGCAATATCCGTGAGGGTATGAACCAAGTGCAGATTGATATGCAGAACAAGATGACCTACTACGTCATGACCGTTCTGTACAACGCCCTGAAAAACGCCAAGGGTGTGAAGCACTTCGCTGAGGACAACGGCATCACCAAGACCGCTGTTGACAATATGCTCAAGTCTATGCGTCGCTATGGTAAGGTCAACATTGCCGGCGATTACAGCGTAGTGTCTCAGTTCAACGACTTCGCTGGCTTCAAGCAGTTCTCCGCCGATGAGATCCGCTACGCCAACAACATTGTTGCCGAGGAAATCCGCCAGACTGGTCTGGTAAGTATGTACAACGGTGCTTTCGTAACCGAGCTGCCCAACGCGATCAACTGGACTCAGTTGAACAAGGACGGCACCGATTATGACCTGTATATGCCCCAGGGTCTGCTGTTCTTCCTGCCTCGTGGTTCTGTGTCTCCTCTGCAGGTCTTCCTGCGTGGCGGACTGACCACCATGACTGGCGACGACATCGTAACCCGTCAGCACCTGACCCGCTTCGATATGGAGTTCGGCGCAGGCGTTGCCGAGGGCATGGAAGATCAGATCGGTCTGATCTCCGATACGAACTTTGATGCTCCCACTTTTTAAGTGAGAGGTCTTTTTTTATGCCTGAATGACGGCGCAAACGGGGAGGGGCACAAACCCCTCCCCTAATTTCAATCAAAGGGGAATCGTTATGAAAACGAATAATGTTCTGGTAAACAACCTTTGCTCCTGGCCTCTTGGCTTCCGGCGTCTGGCGGGGCAGGGCGATATCGCAATTCCGGGCAAAGCTCGGAATTTCCCCCTCCTCTCCGAAGAGGAGGTTCTGGCTCAGATCCAAACCGGCAACGTGATGTTTACCGGCACTGATGGTATGGGCAATCATGCCCGTATTCAGATCGTGGACGAGGCAAAGCGTAAGGAGCTGTTCGGCCTGGGCGACGCCGAAGTTTCCACTCCTATCCTCTTGAATGAGGAAAGTGTTAAGGAACTGTTGGCTATTCGCTCCAAAGCCAAGTTCAACGAGCAGATGGAAGCTATGGTGAAAACCGACGCCGAAAAGAGAATGCTCGTGGAGCTGGCGTTTAGTGTGGGCGCTGAGGACGTGGAGTCCTGGAAGGTGGACGCTCTGCGCAAGCTGGCTGAGACTGCCAAGGTCTAACCGATGAAGGGAAAGGTGTGGATTATGGCGGACGAAAAGAAAACGACCTTTGCGGACGTTGAGCAAAAATTCCACTCCATGCCTTTGACTAAATATGAAATCCCGGAGGCATTGGAAGCAGAATGGCTATCCACAGCGGTAGCAGATTTTGAACTGAATTTGGGCTGTGACCTCGGGTATAACGAAGAAACACGCGAGTTTTCCGGCAAGTTGAAAAACATTGCCGTTCGTACTCTCGCCCAGATGATGTATGTGTCTTACCTGCAAAGGGAACTGAGCAGGGTAATGGCGCTGAACGGGATCTATGGAAAGGATGTTCAGCTAACCGGCCAAGATGCGACCAAACGTGTAACAAAACAGGAGCTTGACGACCAGATCGCCAAGGTTGAAGTTTTGCTTCATCGTCAGAAAGATCCTGCGTATGGATAGGGGGGGGTAGCAATATGTCAGAAGAATCCAAGAGTTGGTATCGAATGACGCGCCCTCTTTTCAACAGCGGATTTGAGGATGATGAGTTTTGGGCATACGGCCAAGATGGTTTTCAGGAAGTGCTCGATTCCTTTATCGGGTCTGATGTTTTGATCTACGACAAGGCGATTGGAACTGAACCGCAGCAGGTAAGAGCTATTGTCCAACAGAAAACCAGCGATGTGTATAACAGCACAACGGTTAGACAGATTCTTTGCAATATCGGTATCTTGAGATGTGGGCAGTACGTGAAACACGACGGGGCGTTTTGGCTGGTGAGTTCGCTGCCGGATAACAACCGCATTTATGAAAAGGCGGTACTCTGGAAGTGCAAATACTCCATCCGATTCGTCTCCCCTTTGACAGGTGAGATTGTAGAATACCCCGTATATAGCACAAACAGCACACAGTATGGCACTGGTGAGGCGGGTAAAACGCAGATGACGGTTGGTGAAGACCAGCACCTGATCTATCTGCCATACAATGAAGAAACGATTATGTTGGACGCTCAGACCCGGCTCTTGATGGACAAGAACAAGGTCGATCCAACAGCCTATCGTATCACCAGAGTTGATCCGATCTCGTATGCAGTGGGCGACGAACGTGCAGAGGATGGCTTGATCCAATGGGCCGTACTGGAAGACCAATTCAATGCCGCTACCGATAACGCCGAGTTGATGGTGGCGGATTACTATACTTCTGTTCCCGGTGGGACGGAGGAAACCTCGGGAGCAAGCGTCCATATCACATTGACAGACCTGGACGGCGATTTCAAGATCGCAGGCGGAGAAACAAAACAAATCCGTGTCCAAGTCTTGGATGAGAGTGGCGTTCCTATTGATCCACTCCAATATCGTTTGGAGTATGACTTTGCTGGCGCGGCCAGCATTGTCGATGAGATGAACGGCGTTATTACGCTGCGGGCGTCGGATGATCCCGTATTTGTGGGAACACAAATTGAGATCAAGGCAATTCACGACGCCTCCGGCAGTGAGGCCGTTATGAAAATCCAAATTGTGAACTGGTAAGGAGGTGATGAGGGTGCCGCATTTTGATTCGATGATTCAACAGAAGATCTTGCTGAAACGAAAGCTGCTGCAAAATCAGGCGGTGGTCAATTTGCTCTGTAACGTAGGGAACAACGTGGCGGAGTTTGAGGATTTCAAAACGGGTAGTAAAAGCCCTGCGGAACCCCTCATCAAAACCCACTTTTATGTCCCTGGTACACAAACAGATGACAAAAACTTTATCACGATGCGTAGTCGTGTGGTCTATACCGACTCGAATGTGATTAAGGAGACAGGGATTACTGTCTATATTATCTGTAACGAGCACCAGATTGACTTGCTGCAGGGTTCCAGAGCGGATCTGCTGGCAGATGAGGTGGATCGCATTTTGAACAACGGGGACAAGCCCCTGTTCGGACTGGGTGGGATCAAGCTCAGTACGGCGGATGAGGTTCAGTTCAACGAAGGATACTCCGGGTGGTCAATCCCGTACGTTACCCACGAGATGAATAGGGAGGCTGGTATCATTGATTGATCAGCTGAAATTGTTTCGTGGAGAGGGATACAAGATCAACGATAAAATCTTGATCAGGCAACCCACCTTGGAGGAAATCGTAGATTTTGGCGAGCAGCGGTATTTCGGACTGGTACGCACTATTTGTTCGACACCCGCTGATCGAAAAGTTGAAATCTGGGACAAACTTCATGTCTTCTGGGAGAAGATAGACGAATACGACCTTTTTATATCCCTTTTTCAGACGCTTCAAAAATCTGAGGTGTCTATCCTTTTTGGGGATATGGACTTCACAACCTTTAAGCTCGGTACACAAACAGGTCTCCCAGACCTTGTACTGAAGAATAAAGATCAAGTGGTGATCGACCGAGCTATTCATAAGCTCATGACTGACTATCTCCGTCAAATCCATAAGCTGAAAAAGAATGTGGATACGGGATTTAATGACGCCACGAGAAAAATCATGATTGAGGATGACAGGGATGAAATGGCACTGCAAATGCAGAAGCCTTTTCAATCATTACTGCTACCTCTTATCTCTTCTTTGACAAACTGCCCAGAATTTAAGTACCGATGGGATGACGTATGGACGTTGCCCATCGGTGTTTTTATGGACAGCGTAGAGCGTGTTCAGAAGCATAAGAGCTACAACTTCGTAATGCAAGGCATTTACAGCGGTTGTGTGGATATGAAGAAGCTCGACAAAAAGGAACTGCATTGGATGGGGGATCTGAAATGATCCCGAAAAAAATACAGAAAGGACGATGAATACCATGTTTAACGCAACTCAATTTGTCATCGACAAGGTACGTCGGATCACTCAGATCAACCTGGCAACGGGTTTGGTGGACTTCACCGGTACGAGCGTGGAGAGTCCCCAGATCGAGTTCACCGGCGAGTCTACCGACAAGACTGACGCTCAGGGCGTCCTGCTCGCCCGTTTCGACACCGCTAAGGGTGTGAACTTCTCTGGTGAGCTGTCTCTGCTGAACCTGAACCTGATGGGCGCACAGCTCGGATCTGAGGTACAGGTGGCCGATAGCTCCAAGAAGGTCAAGGGTGCCGACTTTGCTATCCTCACCGTGACGGACGACAAGGGCACCAAGACCGCTACGCTGAAGCACGTGCCCACTTCTGCCCCCGCTGCCGTGTACACCATGAGCGAGGACAAGAACATCAGCGGCATGATCGAGGTCGGCGTTGATGAGGGTAACGCCAAGATCGAGGGCAAGGTTATCACTCTGCCCGCTTCCTTCGTCGGAACCACTGTTGGTGTGTTCTATGAGTACGAGACGGATTCTGCCGTCAAGCTGGTGGACAGCGCCGAGAGCTTTGCCGAGGCCGCGATGTATGTCGTGGACATTCTGGCTGCTGACGTGTGCAACCCGTCTGTCAAGCGTGCCGGTAAGATTGTTTTCCCCAAAGCCAAGATCGACAACAACTTCACGGTCAACCTGACCACGGAAGGTACGCACCCCTTCTCCTTCACTGCTCTGAAGGATTACTGCGCCGACGACGCGGAGCTGTGCTACATCCTCTTTGAGGAGTAAGGCGGTTTACCATGATTCGGAATTGCAAGGTGTGCGGCGCTTCGTACAAAACCTGCTATTCCTGTGAGAAAGAGCGGAGCTGGAGGCTTCATACTGACACCCCTGAGCACTACTACATTTGGACGGTGCTCATGGGGTATCAGGCTAACCACGATGCGAAACAGGCATATAGCGCTCTTCGGAAACGCGGCATCGACCTTCGTAATACGGCAGAATATACGCCGAGTGTGCAAGCACTGCTGGCGGAAATCTATGCTTTGGCGCACGAAAACAGTAGGGCAAAGAAAGCAGTAGTCGAAGCGGAGGAAACCAAGGCCGAAGAACAGGTGAATAACGAGGCTGAGTCGCAGCAGGAGTAATGGGAAGGAGGGCTTCGGCCCTCCTTTTCAGACTCATAAAGAAAGGTGGTGAGACGGGTGAAAATCTTGGCCGTTGACCAAGCCAGACACGGCGCATGGGCGGTTTATGACTATGAGGGAAAGAAACTGCTGGACTATGGGACGTGGGGCTTTGATAGCAAGAACTATACATTCGAGCAGGCAATTTTGCACATTGAGGCTTTGCTTAGTGAGGTGATCCGAACGCACGACATTGATGCGGTGTTTTTGGAAGACATTCAGCTTAGAAAGAATGTCCAATCTTTCAAAAAACTGGCTCAACTACAGGGCGTACTCGTGAATATGTGTGAAAAAACGAATATTTTGTACAATTTGGTAGCACCCACACAATGGCAAAATTACTGCAAAGCAAGAGGTAGGACGACAAAGGAGATCAAGTCAAAGATCACATCTGTCGAACCTACGGGCAAAAAGACATCAAAAATCCTATCGCTGCAAGCTGCAAGGGATATTTATGGGATCGTTACTGAAAACGACAACTTGGCGGACGCCACGATGATTGGGCATTACGTCGTAAACAATATCAAAATCGGAAGCGAGGACGACTTCAATGAAAAAGAACGAGATGACCAAGAAGCTCATGGAGGAGTTTAACGAGGATTTTATCGACGTGGGGGGGGTATTAGACACCACGTTGCCTGACCCCACTATGGTGGAATATTATCGCCGGTTGAAAAAGCGCGAGATTCTTTGGAATGACGATATCAGCGACGCCACTATTGATATCGCTTTGTATATCAAAAAGTGGAACGCCGAGGATAAGGGAATTGCGCCGGAAGAGCGTAAGCCCATCAAAATCTTCATCAATTCGGATGGTGGCAGCGTGGACACGGTGCTCCACATCATCGACATGATCCACCTGTCCAAGACACCGATTTACACGATCGGTATGGGCCGAGTGTACAGCGCTGGCGGACTTCTGCTGATGGCCGGCCATAAGCGCTATGTCTTTCCTCATACCAGTTGTCTCATTCATGATGGATCTTCCGGTGCGATCGGAAGCATCGGCAAAATGTTGGACAACTTGGAGTTTACCAAGGAATTGGAAAAACGCATGAAGGAGTACATCTTGTCCAGCACCCGAATCACGGAGGAAGTCTACGACCAGAACTATCGCCGTGATTGGTTCTTGTTCAGTGAAGAAATGATCGTGTTGGGTATTGCCGACGAGATCGTAACTGACATTGATACCATTCTTTGATAGGAGTGAAGAAGATATGGCAAAGAAAAATACCAGCATGGAAATCTATGATGTCCCCGCTACCCTGCAGGAGCATCCTTTTTATGGACTGAGACTGGATGAATACCAGAAAGTTTTTCGGGATGCTATTTGGGACACGGAGAAGCTGATTGTGTTTTGCAATGCTAAAGCTGGTACCGGCAAGACACTGATTGCTACAGCCACAGCCAATTTGCTTTATCAATACGGACGGTGTAATGGCATCGTCTATATTGCCTCTCCTACTCAGGAGCAGAAGCAGGGATATTTGAAGGGCACGATCGAGGAAAAATCCGAGCCGTATTTTGAGCCATTTTATGAAGCATTGGAAAAAATCGGTGTAAATCGCAATACTGCATTTTACGATGGTGCAGTCAACGAGAAGTATCAAACCGCATATATCCAGTGCGCTACGCACACGTTTCTGCGCGGTACCAACTTTGAGAACAAAGTGGTAATCATCGACGAGGCGCAGAACTATTACTTTGACGAGTTGAAGAAGGTTCTGACTCGTTTGCATGACAGTTGCAAAATCATCGTAATCGGTCATGAGGGGCAGAATGATTTGTTCGATCACCCGGAGCGCTCCGGTTTTGTCCCCTATCTGAACTGGTTTGCAGGTGATGATCGGACGGCGGTGTGCCGACTGGTAGAAAATCATCGCGGCTGGATCAGCCAACACGCCGACGAACTGACGTTCCGTGCGGCAATGAATCTTGTGGAGGATCAATAAAATGAAGAAAATCGCTGTAAATACGGTGAAAGCCTTTCTGAAAGAGAACAAGAAGGAAGATGCTTACACCCAGGCGTTTACTGTGGGGGACAGCTCTTTTGAGGTGTCATTCCATACAGCTCTGACTATCGCAGAGAAGAGCACCTTTCTGAATCGTGTGGTTTCTGGATGTTTCGATGCGACGGGCAAGTTCCGCCCTGAGTATGTCTCGCCTATGCTGCGAGCTACTATTCTCCAGATGTGTACCAATATCCCGGCCATGACGCTCAAAAACGAGACAGATGAAGTGGGTGTTCCCGCTCTGGATGTGGATGCCATGAATGAGCTGTATCTGGCTATGGACTTGGATCACGTCCAGAACGCCGGATATCAGGATATGCTGAATGAGATGGTTCCCCTGTGCGGGCAGGCTATCGACTGGAAAAAGAGCAGTATTCTTGCCGATCATGGTACGGATACAGCTCTCCGCGATCTGCTGGAGGGATTGGCCGATAAGGTGAAGGATATCGACACGGAGTCGCTCATGCAGTATGCCGGTATCCTTTCCGAAGGTACCAAAGGACTGGGTGAAGGTGGAATCCTGCAAGGTCTGCTGAACTCAAGAAAGGCGTAAGCAACAAAGAAAATTATTGAGTGGGAGGTGGCAGCATGAACATTCGGGAAGCGCTTGAAAAGGCAAACAAGCAGCTTATGGCAAAAATCGACGACGCAATGACAAAAGAAGTCTTTGAGGAAGTCCAGGATGAAGAAGCTACCACCATCTACTCTGAGGTGTACAAGGTCTATACCCCTCGGATGTACCGTCGCCGTGGAGAATACGGCGGATTGGGAGATCCCTACAACATTGAAATCCGAGGCGGAGCAGCAAAGGGCGGCGTGATGGTCGTGGTCAATATGACTGAACCGAATCCGGGTGGCTGTATGAACGACGATCAGGTAACGACTGGTAAAAATCTACCTGAGCTGGTGGAATTTGGAGACGGTTATAAATTCTATCACTATGATTTTCCCAGCCGTAGGCGCTATATGGAGCCTCGTCCTTTTACTGCAAAAACCATTGAGCACCTGAAAGAAAGCCGCGCTCATGTAAATGCTTTGAAAGCTGGACTGAGACGACAGGGGATCAATGTGAAATGAAATTTAACAGAAAAAGGTGGTGAGAGATGTGGACGAAGATCTGAAAATTGTATTGACCAGTGAGCTGGAGGCTGATGAAGAGGCTTCCGCACAACGTATTTCTGCGCAACTTCCCAACATTGCAAAGCTGATCAATTCCAAAAGCAGCATCAAGGTTGGTGTAACTCTGGACGAAGCTGGTATTCAGTCTCAAACTCAGCGGATTACTCAGCAAATCGCCAGAGCAACAAAATCCCAAAGCGTTGGTGTTTCTTTGAGCTTGGATCAAAGCTCTGTCAACAAGATTAAGACTGAGCTTAATAATTTGAAGGTCAGCCCCGACATCTCTCGTGCCATGACTGATCAACTGGATCAAATGGGTATCCAGATTGACCGAATCACTGGCCGCTGGGAAGCGGTGAACGGCGAAGAGGAACGTATGCTGAATCTGACCATTCAGGGTACGGATCAGATGCAGAGAACCGTCATGTATCTGCAAACCTATAATGCGGAGACGGGCGAAATCAATACCCATTTGACCAATGTGACTGCAAATCTGGAGCGTCAGCGCAGAGAGCAGGAGCAGGTAGCGGCTCAGGCCAAGAAGGACAATGAATCAAGGGTTTCATACTTGAATCGCCAAAAGGCTCTTTTGGCTGATATTCAAGCTGCTTATGTCGGTCAAACTTCTGTAAAGCCGATTACGGATAGCGCTCATTTGACAGCGCTGAATGATACTTACGCCGCAGTCAATGCCCGGATTGAGACCATGATTGCCGCCGAAGGGCGGCTGGATAATGTTCAACGCTCTAATCTGGAAGCTCAGATTTCCGGCTTGCAGCGTTTGGTCAAAGAGTACCAGAATGCCGAGTATGTAGCAACCAAGCTGAGAACAAAGGACATCGGTTCTATCAAGGCCGATCAGCTTTCCGGGCTGGAAGCCTTGGAGAAACGACTGGAATCTGCCGGAACACTGACCGACACGTTCAAGAGTAAGATCGACGGATTGAAGAAAACTTTGCAAGGCGTCGGCACCAAAGATCAGTTGGTAGCTTTCCTCAACAGTTTTGACCAGCTGAACAATGATGTGGCTGTCTTCCAGGAGCGGCTGCGTGGTGCGAACAAGATCTATACTCAGTTGATCTCTCTGGACAAGCAGATTACCTCTGTTCAGTCTTCTATGACAAAGCTGAATACCAGCGACGACAAAAACAAGTTGCTGGCTTTGCAAGGTCAACTGTCTGTGCTGAATAATCAGCGGGCGGCTCTGGAGGCACAGCTGGTTCCCTATGCTGATATTATTCAATATGCGAAGCAGGCGACGGCTCTTGAACAGAGCCGTCTTTTGAATGGTACCCAACTGGTTTATACCCAGATGGAGCTGGCTGACAAAGCGCGAGATTACGATGTCGCAATGCAGAGTATCCCGTCTACCATTGCTGATTTGCAAACGAAGTTTAGCCAGGTGGTGGCCCCCACAGAAAATCTCGTGCAGAATATGAGACTGCTCCGGGAGACAGCGGCACAGTATGGCGCTGATATGGGGGATAGGGAGAAGGTTGCGACATATGAGCGGCTGCAATCTCTGATTGGTGCTTGCAGTAAGGAAATGTCTGAACTTCTCCGCGTCCAGCGTGGTGATGTCAACGACTTCAAGTTTACTCAAAACTTGGAGAAAGCAAAAGCTGATTTGGAAACGGTTGGAAGAACATGGAGTGCATTGAAACAAGATCCTGGTCTTAATGCGCAATTCCAACAGCTACGTGAAAACCTCAAGCGCGTTGACAATCAGATGGATCTGAGAAAATGGACGGCGCAATTTAGCACGTTCAAATCTGAGGTCAAAGCTGCTGGAAAGAATATGCAGTCTTTGGGCGACATTTTGAAGAACAACGTAGGTAAGGTACTCCAGTGGGTATCTGCTACTACGCTTCTCTTCCGTGCGTTCCGGCTGCTGAGATCTGCACTTACTACGATCGTTGATCTGGATACGGCCATGATTGACCTGCAAAAAGTCACGACCGCGACCAGAGAGGAGTATGACCGTTTCTATCATAGTGCCAATGGCACAGCCAAAGCGCTGGGTGTAACCACTGAGGAAGTTATTTCTCAGACGGCGGAATGGGCACGACTGGGCTATGCTATGCAAGATGCCGCAAAGCTGGCAGAAAACTCTGCTATCTTTGAAGCTATTTCTCCCGACATGGATATTACCCAGGCGACAGACGGCTTGGTAAGTATCATCAAGGCTTACGACCTCGATGTTGAAGATTCTTTGGATGGTATTATCTCCAAGGTCAACGAAGTGGGTAATAAGTTCGCCGTGTCCAACGGTGATATTGTGGAGGCTATGACCCGTAGCTCTGCTGCTATGGCTGCTGCAAATAATACATTTGAGGAAACGGTAGCTCTGGCGACCGCCGCTATCGAAATCACAAGAGACGCGGCGACGGTTGGTAACGGTCTGAAAACCTTGTCAATGCGTATCCGTGGCTATGATGAGGAGACGGAGGAATACTCCGCAGACGTGTCCGAATTGACCGGTACGATTGCCGATCTCACTAAGGTCGCAAGCAATAATAACCGGGGTATCAGTTTGTTTGAGGCGGACGATCCCGAGACTTATCGTTCTACCTATGACATTCTGTCCGATATTGCGGATATCTGGGATGAGCTGACCGATAAGAATAGAGCTAACCTTTTGGAGGCTCTGTTCGGTAAACGGCAGGCTCAGATTGGTGCCGCGATTTTGTCCAACTTTGATCAGGCGCGTAGTGCCATCGTAAAGATGGAAGAGAGCGCCGGCAGCGCAGGACGCGAGATGGACAAGATTACGCAATCGTTGGATTATAAGCTGAATGCACTGAAAGAAACATGGGTTGGTGTGGCTCAGAATCTGTTCCAGACCGACGATATGAAGCTCGTTGTTGATGCTTTGAACCTTGTTTCCAACGGGATTGACCAGCTGACGGAGAAGCTGGGATTGTTTGGTACAATCGGTCTTGTTGGTGCGATTGCGTTGATTTATAAATTCCGTGCCGAAATGAATATGCTCCAGAGCACTGTCCTTCCGGTGACAGAGGCTATCAGAGCGTCTGGCGTGGTTATGGACGGTAGCGCCACAAGTGTACAGTATTATGCTACTAAGCTGATGGGACTTGACAAGTCTCAGCGTGCGGCAGCAATGAGCGCACTTGGACTGACTGCGGAGCAGAAGAAACAGGTCATGACAATGACCAGTCTGATTGCTTCTGCACAGAGATATACGATCCAAGAGTTGGCGGAAAGGGCTGCTACGGATAAAACGACTGCTGCTACGCTTGCCAAGAATATGGCGAAAGCTACCGAGAAGCGGACGACCGAGCAGATTACCGCCGCAATGATGACCGAGATCCTAAACTCCAAGAAACTGACGGCTGCTCAGAAGGAAGCAATCGTTGCTGCTCTGCAACAGACCGCAGCGAATGAGAAGCAGGCATTTTCTTGGAAGGTTGTTGGGGCCAACGCCAAGGCCGCATTTGCGGCGATGGCGACTAACCCCATGACATGGATTACCCTGGCAGTTACTGCTGTCATGGCTTTGGCTCAGGTATGGCAAAGCGTAAAGCAACGGGCAGAAGAAGCTCGTCAGTCTATGACTGAGGCTGCGGAGGCGGCTAATGATCAGCGTAATTCGCTTGCCGATCTGATTGCAGAGTATAAAGAGCTGGCAACTGCCGGCGACTTCGACTCTTCTGCCAGAGAGACGGCGAAGCGTATCCAGAAAGATATTACGGATCTGGTTGGGGCGCAGGCTGATAATCTTGATCTGGTTAATGGCAAGCTGGATGACGAGATCAAGAAGCTCGACAACATTAAACTGCAAGCAGCGTATGACGCCAGAGATACTTTGGATACCAAGTACCGTGACGCAATGTCACGATATAACCAAGGTATCAACGCTGAAGGTTCTGGAACGAATTTCCTTGGCGTTGTTACTGACGCAGGTGGCATTGACCAGATTTTGCGAAAGATCGGTTATGTTAATGATGCGTGGGAAAATGTCAACGGGCAAATCAGTATTAGCTATGCACTGGCAGGAAAGAACGCAGAAGAAGTCCTGGCAATGTACAAAGAACTCCAGCACGTACTTTTGAGTGACGATAGCTGGCAAAGCATGGCTGATAGCTGGCTTGGGGACTCATCCCAAGATGTCCTCAACAACGTTCAGCAGCAGATTGAGTTTTATCAGGGACTCGTAGACGATTATAACTCCGCTCAAGAGAACTTCCTCAAAAATGAGGCGGTCATTGACCTTGGAGAGACGCTGAAAACTACTGACATCAATACTCAGGATGCTTTCGACGGATATATCCAGGGGATCAAGGATAGCACGGAGTATTCTGAGGCATATAAGAAGATCCTTTTGGAGCTTGCCAACGATACCTTCCCGGAGTTCAGCGGAGCAATGCAACAGGCCACAAACAACGGTGGCACTTCTGTATATATTGCACAGCTGGAAAAACTGACCGATGTTATTTCGGGGTTGCAGTCTTCGTATGATGCTTTGGCGTCTGCCGAAAGTGATATGGCCGGTGGCGGCGGATTGTCTGCTGAAACTATTGAGTCTCTTGCCGGTGCTGAGGAAAAATATCTGGACTACCTCTACGAGGAGAACGGCGTCGTAAAGCTCAACACAGCGGCATGGAAAGAAAACGCTAATGCTAAAATGCAGGGCGAGATGGACGAGATCCAAAAGGAGATCGACTCGCTTCAAGAGCGTAACGCCACCCTGCAAGAGAGCATTAAGTATTACGAGGAGCAGCGTAACCTTGGCAATGATGGTGGTCTGTGGTCGGGCATGATCGGCAACGCCACAGAGGAAATCAAGAAAAACAACGAGGCGATTGCTGAAAACCAGGGCAAGTTGGCGATCTACAGCAGTTTGTACGGTTCAATCACCGGTGATCTGGACGCATATACTTCTGCCTTGCAAAACTTCTCGAATGTTGCAACTACCATTGATACTATCTCTGATTCTTTCCGGACGCTTGCAGATTTGCAGGCTGGGGTAGCCAACGGGTTTACCATGTCATTGGATAAGGCTTTGGAGTTCGCCAAGGTCTATCCTGAGATCATGAATAATGCCCAAGTAGCGGCTGATGGTCAGATTATCCTTAATGAGGGTGTAGTAAACTCTTTCATTCAAGGCAAAAAGGCTGAATTGGATGCTCAGATTGATGGGCAAATTGCCCAGCTGGAAGCTGAAAAGGCAGTCTTGCAGGCCAAGATGGAAGCAGCTCAGACGCAGCTTGACCTTGCCAAAGCGGTTGCTGAGGGTGAGGGAGATATCTCAAAAGAGCTGGCGGAGTATCGGATCAATGCCGGTAACGCTGTTGCTCAGGCTCTGATTGATGCTGGCGTTGATGAGGCGACTGCGTTCAAGCTGGCGGCGGCTGCTATGGCTCAAAATGCGGAAGAGTTCAACCGGGTAGCGGCTGAGGTCTGCACGGATGTAAATGGCAACTTTAATCAAGCTGCCTATGATCTGGCGCAGACGATGTACAACAACCTGACCAGCGTAAAGACGGATCTTGCTTCTGTCGCAAAGCAGGCACACCAGACAGCTAAGGCTATTGCTGGTGTTGCAAGCGGTACAGTAGCTGGATCGGCTGACGTACAAGGTGGGTCTGGTGGTGGTACTGGCGGTAGTGGCATTAAGCTCAACCTGACAAGCGGTAGCTTTAAGGGGACAGAATATTCCTACACCGCTAAGGAAAGCAATCTGGAGGACTTTATTTCCCAGATTGAACTGGATGTTTCCAAGTACCAAGACGCGATCAGCCAGATTGATGGACAAATCGCGGCTTTGCAGGCGTTGAAAAATGCGCCTTTGAAGAGTTTCAAGAGCGATACGAAGTCGGGTAGCAGCTCTAAGAAAGATGTCGAAGAGTATGTCGCTACCATTGACGACTATCGAGAGGCGGTTGAACGGCTGCGCAAGACACAAGAGGTCAGAGCGGAGCTTGAAACCAAAATTGATAACTCTGACGATTTGAGAGAGAAAATCCTTTTGGAGCGTCAGCTGATCGGTGCCTATCAGCGTGAGCAAGAGGCGCTGCAAAATCTGAATGACCAAAGGGAAAGCACGATCTCCTCCGGCGTTAAGGCGCTGCGAGATCTGGGGTTCGAGGTACAGTATAACGCCGATACCAATGAACTTTGGATCGCAAACATGGAGCACCTGAATGAGCTGGTGGCCGATAGTAAGGGTGGATACGACACTCTGCAGGAGGCCACAAATGGTTTGAGGAAGGAAACTGAGGATCTTATCAATTCTCTGACGGACTTGAACGAGGAAAATCGTGACGGTTCGGAAAGTTGGAAAGAACTTGGACAGGATATCAAGGAAGCCCGTAAGCAGATTATGGAGCTTCTGGATGGTATCGTTGAAGAGGCTTCCGACGCGGTTGATACTATCCAAAATGTTTATGACACACTCCATGACGCGGCGGACGAGTATGCCCAGAGCGGGTTCATTACCGTAGATACTTTGCAGAGTATTATCGGGCTTGGGCAGAAGTACGTAGCGTACCTGATTGATGAGAATGGGCAGCTTGTCATCAACGAAGAGCGCATCCAAGCGGTTATTGCCGCACGGACGCAGCAGATGGCGATTGAGAGTTCTTTGGCCTATGTAGAAGCGCTTCGTATGGCAAAGTCTGAGGGCGATATCGCAACTCTGAATAATTTGCTGTATGCAACCGAACAGGCTACTAACGCAACTTGGGGATTGGTCTATGCAAATCTGGCTTTGGCTGGACTGGACGAAGATCAGTACCAAGCGGCGTTGCGGAATATCAATGCAATTCGGGCTATGGCGGACAGCGCCGTACAGAGCATTGGTAAAACCGTGGGTGGCGTGACGGACGAGTTAGAGGAGATGCAGAACGGATTGAACGACATCCTCGATTATGTAATGGATATGCTGAAACAGCGTATCCAAGATCAGATCGACGGATTGGAGGACATGAAGGATGCGTACTCTGAAATTATCGACCTGAAGAAGCAGTCATTGGAGGCCAGCAAAGACGAGGCAGATCACCAGAAGACCATGGCATCTAAAATGCGTGAGATTGCGAAGCTGCAAGCTCGTATTGATATGCTTTCTCTGGATGACAGCCGTGAAGCTCAGGCTGAAAAAGCTGCGTTGCTCAAAGAACTGAGTGAGCTTCAGTCTGATTTGGCCGACGAACAGGCGGACAGAACACTGGAGGCTCAGGAGGACGCTCTGGATAAGATGGAAGAGTCCTATCATGACGAGAAGGATAAGGAAATTGGGATTCTGGAAGACAGTATCTCTTCTCATCAGAAGCTCTATGATATGGCAATCTCTTATATCGAGTCTCACTGGGATACGCTGTATAGCGAGCTGATCAGTTGGAACACGCAGTATGGTGATGTGCTGAACAGTGATATTGCGAATGCTTGGGATAACTGCTTGGCTGCTGCACAACGGTATGGAAGTTACGTGTCTGCTCTGGGAAGTATCGGAGGAGACATCAAGGCCACGCAGTCCAGCGGAACAAATTTCCAAGTTGGGAATGCTACCTACGACAATAGCTCCAGCGGCGAAGATATGATCCATGCGATCATCAAAGAAATGTATGCAAACAGCAAGCAGCACGCTTATGAAGATGCTGCCGGCAAGCTCTATCTGAACCGGCGCAATCTTGAGCTTGGCGCACAGCTGGCACAGTATGGCATTACTGCGGTGCGCGGCAGTGATGGTGTTTGGTACGTAGATCGCGTGGGTGGGCAACTGCTGTACGATAAGTACAGAAAGTACACCTATCATGAGGGTGGCATTGTCGGCGGAGGAGATATCAAGTCCAACGAACAACTCTCTCTGCTGAAAACCAAGGAGTGGGTATTGAGCGAACAGATGGTGGACAATCTGACCACACAGATGGATCGTATCAATATGCTCTCTGACGCAATGAGTGATCTGCCGGATTATGCTGGCAAGTCTACTTTGTCTGATGTGATGAAGCAGGTAGGCGGCAGTAAGACGGTAAATAATATCACCAACAACAGCAGACCCATTGAAGTGCAGATTGGCGATACGATCATTCATGGTGCCGACCAGTCTACGGTTGATAAGCATATCAAGGTTACACGCGATATGGTCAATCAGATTGGACGGCTCATTGGAATCGGGAGATAAGATTGGGACGCCCGAAATTGGGCGTCCCTTTCATATAGCAAGGAAGGGAAGACAATGTTCAAAAGCTATGAATTTACCTATGCTGGTATGCCCGCTTCCATGTTTGGTATGTACATTGCGGATATGTCCAGCAATAAACATAGTGCCAATAGTTTTGGCAATAAAGCAAATCTGGTGGAGACGCGGCTGGCAAATCGTGTTGCGCCGATCCACTATGGTGTGCGATATAACGATAGTCCGTTGAGCTTTACGTTGATTTTCGGAGCAGATCATAAGTTGGATCGCTATGAAATGCAGGCGGTTTCAAAATGGCTGACAGGGTATCAGGAGTACCAATGGCTCAGTATTGATCAGCCGGATATGGAGCATATTCAATTCCGGTGTCTCGTTCAGGAACTGACGCCTATTCATCTCAGCTGGGTGCCTATGGCGTTTGAAGCTAAAATCATCTGCGACTGCCCATATGGATATAGTTATCCATTTGCGAAGACCTATCAAATCAGCGGGGGAACAGCGGTGCGGTTTTACAACGACAGTACCTGCATGGAAAAGTTGCGCCCAGAAATGTTGGTCACTCTTGCTGCCGGCTGTACCAGTTTTGCAGTAAAGAACAAGACGACCGGAGCAGAAATGCGGTTTGATAATTTGCCGGGAAGCAGTTTGTCTATCCGTGTTGACAATGAGAACCAGGTAGTTACCGAGGAAGTTTCTGGCTACGATCTTTATGAACACTTCAATTTTGTGTTTTTGGAGTTGGAACCCGGAGACAATGAATTGGTATTCACTGGAACTGGGAGCGTAACGATCAGCGGTCGATACCTTTATAACGTCGGAGCATAAGAAAGGAGGCCAGAGGTGTATCTGGATTATTCTAAATTGGAAGCCAGCCAGATTAAGCAGCCCGCTTTGCGGTTGCAGACTCTGGCCGGTAAAGAGCTTGGGGTTATCCCTTGGGTCAGCAACCTTAATTTTGAATTGAACTATGCGGATGTAAGCCGTGTTGAGTTCGATGTTCCTCGGCATTCCGATGGGAAAATCAATCCGGTTTATCATTTGCTGACCAGCTACAAAATGCTGTTTACCGAACAACTTGGTATCTACATTCTTCAGAGGCCGGCTACATCAGGTGACGGTGTATCTGAGGTAAAGCATATTACCGGATACTCTATTGAGCAGCTTTTTGAGAAAAAGAAACTCTATTTGGAAGAAGGAACGTATAACTTCTGGAATCCTGTTCAGCCGGAGGATACTATTCTGGGCCGTATTCTGGAATTGGATACGACATGGAGTATTGGGTATGTTGACCCCAAGCTGATTGGATGTTATCGCACCTTTGACGAGTACGATAGCGACGCCTTGAGTTTTTGCTATGGCAGTGCTATGGAGAAGTATAACTGCACGATTGTGTTTGACGTGTACGCCAGGACAATTAGTGCTTACGACGCAGGCAAAAGCCGTGGAACCGTACCTATCTATCTGAGTTATCAGAATTTGGTGGACGCGGTTGATCTGGAAGAGCTTACCGATGATATGGTGACAAAGCTCCATCTGTACGGATCGGACGACCTGAGTATTCGGGATGTAAACCCGATCGGCACAGACTACATGGTAAACCTGTCATACTTCATTTCCAACGGCGATTTTGATGTGATCGCCGAGGGCAGCACAGTTACTTTGGCCGAGCGTGTCAAGAGCTGGAATGCTGCAATTAAAAGCAACCAAACTCACTACACCAATCTGGTAGCAGCACGGGCATCCAGAACCGCCCAAAGGCTGGCGGAGGAAGTGACACTCGCTTCGCTGAAAGGCGATTTGGAAGTCCTGACTACGCAACAAAGCGTAATTATCCAGACAATGGCTCTGGAATCTACTGCCGCTGGAAAGACAAGTCAACAGCAACAGCTGACAGAGATCAATGAGAAAATCTCTGCAAAGAACTCTGAGATTGAGGCGCAAGAAACAGTGATTGCGAATTTGCAGGCAGAGATTGATCGGTATACCACTGATATTCAGGGTGTTGTAGAGCAGCTGTCTATTTCCAAGTATTTCACAAAAGCCGAACAAAAAATCCTCAACCACTATTTGATTGAGGGCGAAGCGGCAGAAGAAACTTTCGTTGCGACCGATGTAGATACATCGGCTTCTGGTGCCATCTCCACATTGCAGGGGGAGGTTACATTGACCGGGGCTGATATTGCACAGGCAAGTCTTAACGGTAAAAGTATGTATGCTATTGCGGGCGGCGTTTTGAAAATTGCCAGCGCAAAGCTGACGGCAGACATTGTGCGTGGTACTTTGGAGGTTAACCCAAGTACAAACGAATATGTACTGACGGTGTACATGGGATCTACGACGTTTGATGAGCATAGCTTCCCGAGCGGACTTGTTACTGCATCCGGCATACTTTCTCAGTTCAGCAGTGATATTTCTCCTGTTTCTCAGGATGGGGTAACGGAGAACAAAGGCACCCGGATTTCTTTTGAGGCGGGCACATCCAAGCTGTTTTTCACAGTAAATGTGAACGAGTATCAAAAATATTCTGTGGCGCAAGAGCTGTACGCATTTGGCGAAGAGCTTTTGGATGAATGGGCATGGCCTGTTTACGAGTTTTCCATTGATACGGCTAATTTCTTGTTCCAGAAAGAATTTGAGCCGTTTAAGAATAAACTGGAGTTCGGCAAGAGCATTTATCTGAACGTCGGCGATGGTGGTGTGATCGAGCCGAAGTTGATCGGGGTAGCTCTGGACTTTGAGAACCCCGAGAAGTTGACATTGACCTTTTCTAATCGTTTCCAAAAACGTGACGTAGTTGCGAATTGGCTGAGTGAGGTCAATAAGGTCAGTGCGTCCAGCCGCAGTTTTGATACCAGCAAATACCTCTACAACAGAACTGCGAATAAGACTACTCAGGTTTCGCAGTTTATGGAGAACGCCTTGAATGCGGCAGTAAACACCATTATTGGCGCAAGTAATCAGAGCGTTGTGATCAATGGTGCGGGTATCCAAGTGGGCGGTGACAGTAAGTATCAACTGCGTATCGTGGACAACATGATTGCCATGACTGACGATGGTTGGAAGACTGCTAAACTGGGTATCGGTCGGTTTTACTCCGATGCGAAAACAGGTCTCAAAGATGATAAGGGTAACGATATCCTGATTGGAGAGACATGGGGTATCAATACAGAACTGCTTGCGGGTAGTCTCATTATTGGTAACAACCTCGTCTTGGAGAACGCCAACGATAACGGCGTAATGCAATTCAAGGTGGACGCCACCGGAGCGTGGTTGTATAACGCCTCGTACATTATGCAGCATGACGACGGTGGCCTGATGATCTTCGATCCGAAGTATGGTATCGTGGCCGGCAATAAGCTCCTGTTCAATACTAACGGTACAACCGTGACCCCGGAGTTTATTGACGATTGGGGCGATATCAAGTTCGATGCGGACGGTATGCCTGAGAACGCAAACTTCTATCTGGATCTTCGAGATGGTAGCGCTTATTTCAGAGGAAGAATCAAGGCCGACTCCGGTTCGATTGGCGGGTGGGAACTGGCCGAGAATGAGCTTCATTGTGGATCAAACTCTACTTTTGTTGCCCTCAACTCTTCCAAGGATACCAATTCGCTGTATGCGATTTGGGCGGGTGCTACAAAACCTGAGAATGCAAAATTCTGGGTAAAGCGAGACGGCACACTGCACGCAAGAGATGGCGAGTTTAGCGGTACGCTCTCTGCCTCAAGACTGAGCGGAAATCTGACCGCCGATCCACAATCTGGTGGATGGCTGAAAGGCTGCGGTATTGATGTAAACAACGGCGCGTTCTATGTCGATCCGTCCGGCAATGTCACTATGAAGGGCAGCATCAATATGGCGGACGGCAGCATTACTTGGGGCAGCGGCAACAGCCCGTGCTTGGTGTTGTATTGCAGTATTGCCGCCTCACCTCCTACCGGGTCATACAACTCGTATCCGTCCAGGGGAAGTACCAGTTGGCACAAGTCTATCAATGACGGAGATCTCTATGCTTCTTATACCTACGATGGCGGAGTGACCTGGACTTCGGCGATTAAGATTCGCGGTGAAGACGGTCAGAATGGTAAAGACGGCCAGGATGGTATGGACGGAAGCGATGCGACCGTCAATGAGCGAAACGTTTTTAATGTTTTGACAAATGGCGGTACAAAGTTTGGCGTTTTTAGTGATTCTTCGACGCGCAAGCTGTATATCAATGCAAGCTAT